>Ga0247608_10000069_pt1 | contig 198013 bp, 172 predicted proteins | sample 176DNAGHGlowgp2_FD_193490 | JGI IMG/M metagenome (GOLD analysis project Ga0247608, IMG submission 193490) | Sheep rumen microbial communities from Palmerston North, Manawatu-Wanganui, New Zealand - 1766 DNA GHGlow gp2 | ecosystem: Host-associated > Mammals > Digestive system > Stomach > Rumen... | reverse complement strand
CCTACACCGTGGACGTCTACCGCGGCAAGGTGCCCGCCCAGCGCAATCTGGGGCGGCTTGCCCTGTATATCAGCTTCTTCCCGCAGCTCATCGCCGGCCCCATCGTCAATTATACCGATGTGGAGCCGCAGCTGGCCCGGCGCAAGACGGGCTGGGGCAGCGTGTACAAGGGCCTGTCCCGCTTTATCATCGGGCTTGGGAAAAAGGTGCTGATCGCCAACGTCTGCGGCGAGATCCTCTCCAAGCTCACGCTGACGGGGAGCATGAGCGTGCTGAGCGCCTGGCTCGGCGCGATCGCCTTCAGCTTCCAGATCTATTTTGACTTCTCCGGCTATTCCGACATGGCCATCGGTCTGGGGCGGATGTTCGGCTTCCGCTTCAAGGAAAACTTCAGATATCCCTATATCTCCCAAAGTGTGACGGAGTTCTGGCGGCGCTGGCATATCTCGCTCGGCAGCTTTTTCCGGGATTATGTGTATATCCCGCTGGGCGGCAACCGTGTCTCCGCCGGGCGGCACATCGTGAACATTCTCGCCGTCTGGATGCTGACGGGCGCCTGGCACGGCGCCTCGTGGAACTTCCTGTTCTGGGGCCTCTATTACGGGCTGCTGCTGATCCTGGAAAAGCACGTGCTGCGCGCGCTGCTCGAGCGGCTGCCCGGGGCGCTGTGCTGGCTGTATACGACACTGCTGGCCGTGCTCGGATGGGTGATCTTCTACCATGAGAGCCTGGCGGACGGCCTCCGGCAGATCGGAGCGATGTTCGGCATCGGCGCCGCCGGGGCGAGCGACCTGATGGCGGTCTACTGCCTGAAAAACTACCTGTGGGTGCTGGCGCTGGCGGCGCTGACCTGCGTGCCGTGGAAGCACGTGCTCGGCCTGCGGGGCAAGCGTCCCGCCTGGCGGGAGGCGCTGCGCGCTGTCGCGCTCAGCGGCGTTTTCGCCTTGAGCCTGCTGTTTCTGGCGGGGTCGAGCTTCAACCCCTTCCTGTATTTCCGGTTTTAGGAGGGAACATGAAAAAGATCCTGTTTCGCGCTTTTGCGCTATTGTGGGTCGCGGTCATGGTACTGCTCGGCCTGTATTATCTGCTGCTGTCACCGCGCGAGAGCAGCTTTGACGAAAGCGAAAACCGCGCGCTGGCCGCGGCGCCCGCGCTCACGGCGGAGACCGTCTTCGGCGGCGGCCTGAGCGAGAGCACGGAGGACTGGATGGCCGACCATGTGCCGCTGCGGCGCACGCTCATCGGCTTCAGCCAGCGGCTGCGCGACAGGCTGAGCCTGGCCAGCTACGAGGATTCGCTGGCGGCCCTTTCGCGCACGGACGACGCGCTGGCCGGAGAGCTGGACGACGCGGCGCTCGAGGCGCTGCTTGCGGTGACCCCGGCGCCGACGCCGACGCCCGCGCCGACCCCGGAACCCACGCCGTCGCCGACCCTGGCGCCGGAGGCAACACCGGAGCCCACCCCGGAGCCTACGCCCGAACCGAAAAACCCGGAAAAGCCGGCCGTGAACCCGGATGATTATCCGGAATACGCTGCGGTGCATCTGGATTACGACAACAGAGACTTCGACTATTACACCTTTACGAAAATGCGCGTGCAGGCGCTCACGAGCGTGCTTGACCGCATCGCCGCGCTCCTGCCGGAGGACGGCACGCTGGTCTATACCATGGTGCCGCAGGCAAGCGTCGGCAACCTTTTCGTCAACGCCGAGGACAAGCGCAGCTTCACCGCGAACGATGCGGAGATGGTCGAGGCCTTCGGCGCGCGAAACGTCCATGCGGTCTCCACTGCCGGGATCCTCAGCGAGGCGATCAAGGAAGGGCAGTACGTATATTTCCGCACGGACATGCACTGGACGCCGCTGGGTACCTATCTCGTTTACCGGGAGATGGCGGCGCTCGCCGGGCTGGTGCCCGCGGAGCGCGAGGAGTTTGACATGCAGGTGGAAACGCCCTTCCGCGGCACTTATTACCGGGACGGCCCCACCACCTGGATGTACAACAATCCCGACGACCTGGAGCTGCTGAGCCCGCGCTTCCCGCTGGAGTGGCGCCGCGTGACCGCGCCGGATGAGTATCGGGTCATCCCCTTCCTGGACGAAAACGCCAGCCCCACCGACCGCTATACGGTCTATCTCGGCGGTCCGGCCGGCCCCTGGACCTACGCCCAGTGCGACAACGGCATGACGGACAACTGCCTGGTGATCACGGATTCCTTCGGCCTGGCCTTTGTGCCGCTGGTGACGCAGCACTATGCGCAGGTGCACTATTACGATCCGCGCTACTTCAACGAGTACACCGTCGGCGGCACGGTCGCGGACATGATCGAGAAATATCAGATCAAGGACGTGTACGTGGTCGTCGGTGACCTGCACTCTTATAACAGCGAATTCCTGCTCTATCAGGTATCCTCCCAGCTGGGAGACCAGGGATGAAAAAACCGGTCTGTGAAACGCTTTCACAGACCGGTTTTTTATGTTTTTGCCTTACGCGGGAAGTGTGAAAATGATCGGGCGTCCTGCGCAGGATAATTTGTGGTCTTTTACGGTGACTGCACTGCCGTCGATCAGGTTTTCATACGCGCCGTCCGGGACCGGGACTTCAACCGGGGCCTTTTCAGAGCGCAGGGAAAAAACGCCGATCTTCCGCACGCCGTTTCCGACGCGCTCAAGCACGGCGATGGCGTGCTGATCGTCGGCGCGGGCGAGGAAGTCGTCCTCCGCGTCGAGCGCCGTGCGCTTGATCTCATAGAGTCTGCGCATCAGGGCGCTCAGGTCTCTGCCGGTTGAGCGGTTAATGGGCTCCTTCTCAAAGAGGCTCGGCAGCTGATCGTTTTCAAACTCCTGCCCGGCGTAGAGGAGCGTCGTGCCCTTGAGGAAATAGAGCATGGCGGTGTAATTGACAAGGTCGCTCTCTTTCGGAATGAAGGAGGCGATGCGCGGCTGGTCGTGGTTTTCCAGAAAGCGCAGCTTATCGTAGTTGGCGGGGTAAACGAGCTCCTGGAAGTTCATCAGATCCAGATAGTGGCTCAGCGGCGCGCGGCCGGAGAGCCAGGCGTCGAAGATCTCGCGGATGTCGTACTCGTACTCGATGTCGAAGGCCTCAAAGGCCTCGCTGTCGCGCATCGAATACACGCCCTGGCGGCGGCACTGCAGGCCGAAGGTCCGGTGTACGGTCTCGGCCAGCCAGATAAAGCCCGGGTGTACGCGCTCCACCGCCGCGCGGGCCTCTTTCCAGAAGTCCAGCGGCACAAAGGAGGCCACGTCGCAGCGGAAGCCGTCCACGATCCCGGCCCAGAAGCAGAGAGACTCAATCTGGTAGTCCCAGAGGGCGCGGCGCGAGTAATCGAGGTCGATCACGTCGCTCCAGTCGCCGATCTTGTTGCCGGGTTTTCCGTCCGGCCCGTGAAAAAACCACTCCGGGTGCTGTTCATAGAGTACCGAATCCGGCGCGGTGTGGTTATACACCACGTCGATCATCACCTTCATGCCGCGCGCGTGGATCTCGTCGACGAGCAGGCGGAAGTCCTCCATCGTGCCGTAGGCGGGGTTGACGCTGCGGTAGTCGCGGTTTGCATAGGGGCAGCCGAGGCTGCCTTTTTTGCCCTTCACGCCGATCGGGTGGATGGGCAGGAACCAGATGATGTCCGTGCCGAGGGCGCGGATGCGGTCGAGATCCGGGATCACGGCGCGGAACGTGCCCTCTTCGGTGTGGTTGCGCACATAGATCGAATAAATGACCTGCTGACGCAGGGAAATATCGGTATTGGCAGCCATGCTTCAGCCTCCGTTTTTCAGCTTTTCCGCCGCCCACTGCCGGATGACGCGCGCGGTGGGCGGGGACAAATCCTCCGGCAGCTCGTCGGCTGCAAACCAGCGCAGCTCGTCCACCTCGCCCGGCTGCGGGCACAGCTCGCCGCTGTAGTCCCGGCAGAGATAGACGATCTCCACATAGGATACCTCGTCGCCGTTGGGATAGTAAAAATGGCTTTCCGGGCCGGAGAACACGCCGTAGAGCTCCAGCTTTCCGGCAGCGAGTCCGGTCTCCTCAAATAACTCGCGCCGCGCGGCGTCCTCCACGACCTCGTCCATCTCCACCGCGCCCCCGGCATAGCCCCAGCAGCGGTTGTCATGGCGCAGCTCCAGCAGGATGCGGCCCTCCGCATCCTCCAGGATGACGCTCGCGCCCGGACTCAGCAGCGGCCTGTGGCCGACGATTTTGCGCAGATCCATGATGTAGTCAGACATCGGCGGCCTCCTCCGTTTCCCCCAGAGGCAGCGCCTCGCTCGAGGCGGCCTCCTTGCTCTTCAGACCGATCTGCCGCATATAGCCCGCCGTGATGATGGCCGAGGGCAGCGCGACGATGGCGATACCGAAGATGGACGAGCACATCGCGACGACGCGGCCGATCACAGTCACGGGCGTGATGTCGCCGAAGCCGACCGTGGTCAGCAGGACAGTCGCCCAGTAGAGCGCCTCGAAGAAGTCGCGGAAGGAATCGGGCTCGGCGTTGAAGATGACAAGCGCCGAGACGAAGATATAGGCGATGGCGAGCGTGGCCACCGCGATCAGCGGCTCCTTTGCCTCTTTCAGCACGTCGCCGATGATGCGCAGGCTCTTGGAATAGCGCACCGCCTTCAATACCCGAAGCACGCGCATCGCGCGCATCATGCGCAGCATGCGCAGTACCTTGAAGCCCGCGTTGAGCACGGTCAGCGAGGGCAGAATGCTCAGCAGATCGATGATCGCCATCAGCGAGAAGGGATAGCGCAGGAAGCTCAGTACGCCGGGCTTTCCGAACTTGTAATCGGCCGTTGCCCAGCGCAGCAGATAGTCAAGGATGAACACAATGACCGCGACATGGTCGAACACGGCCAGCATCGGCCTCGTCTCTTTAAACAGCAGCGGCACCAGACTCAGCACGATCATCACGATCATAAAGGCGTCGTAGACCGCGCTGACCCGGTCGTCCTCGCGGGCGACCTCGATCACGTCAAAGATCCGTTTTCTCACCGGGATATCCCTCCCTGTTTATCATCCGGCAGGACGACGTCCAGCCGGTCGAGTCCGTAGTAGGCAAACAGCGCCAGCGCCTGCTCATCGATCCGTTCGCCGCAGACCAGGATCGGCACGGCGGGCGGGCAGCTCACAGTCGGCGCGGCGAGCACGCGGCCGAGGCACTGCTCCCGCGGCAGCGTTTCAAAGGGCGCGAGCATCGCCTCACGCGGCGGCAGCACCCGCTCCGGGACGCCGAGCTTCGGCGGCTGCGTTTCGATCGAAGGCCGGACGGGCAACGATTGCAGCGCGGCGGCCAGCGTATCCAGATCCGAGGCGGGATTGGCGGGCGAAAACATGAACACGCAGTAGTCGGGATCGGCAAACTCGCAGACGATGCCTCGTTCTTCCAACGCGGCGGCGAGCGCCTCGCCGGTATAGCCGCGGCCTTTCGGGCAGAGCGTGAGCTTCATCGGTTCGTCCCCGGCGAGAAGCCATCCCGCGGCGCATAAGTCAGCTTTCAGCGAATCGAGCCGCGCCGCGCTCTCTGCGAGCCGCGCAGGATAATCGTCTGCCAAGGCCCGGTTGCACAGATCCAGCGACTGCAGGATCAGATAGGAGGGGCTGGTGCTGGCAAACAGGCGCAGGGCTGCCTCCGCCATCGGCAGCAGCGCCGCCGGGCACGAGCGGGACAAGTGCAGATAGGCGCCGCCCGTCAGCACCGGCAGGGTCTTGTGCGCCGAATCGCAGCAGAGATCAGCGCCCAGATCGAGCGGGTGCTGCGAGGGGGAAAGAAATTTCAGATACGCGCCGTGGGCGTTATCCACCAGCAGCAGCGCGCCGTGCCTGCGGCAGACGGCCGCGAGGGCGGGCAGCTCTGCCCGGCAGCCGAGATAATCCGGGCTCGTGAGATAGACGGCGGCGGGCTGTTCCTCTGCCAGCAGCGCCTCCAGTTTTTCCGGAGAGACGCGGCAGGACAGCGGCGTGCTTTCCTCTCCGTACAGCCACGCGATCTCCAGACCCAGCAGCGCCGCACCCGAAAGGAAAACCCGGTGGGCGTTGCGTCCGGCGGCGATCAGAGGCTTCTTCCCCGTCAGGCGCGCGTACTGCAGCGCAAGATACAGCATCGCGCGGATGCACAGCGACGAGCCTTCGGCGGAATAGAGCGTTTTGGCGCTGCCGAAGAGCGCGGCGGCGTTTTCCTCGCTCGCGCGGATCACGCCTTCGGCGTGGTACAGCACGTCCGCACCGGTGATTTCGGTGATATCCAGCGCCTCCGGTCCGAGCAGCGGGACGCCCTTGTGCCCCGGCATATGCAGGCGCAGGGCCTCGCTCGCGGCGTAGCCCTGCACAAAATCAACGATTGGGGTATTCATTCATCTTCCCCGGCCGCGTCGGCCGCACGGGCCACCTGCAGCATGATGGCGCACTCCATGCGCTTGCGGAAGAGCTCGCAGCCGGCCTCGTAAACGCCGGTGATGGAGCCGGTGGCGTGGAAGGCGTTGGCCGCGCAGCCGCCGGAGCAGTAGAGCCTGGCCCAGCAGTCGCGGCACTCGGGCTTGGCATAGACGTTGCAGGCGGCAAACTCGCCCTGCACTGCGGGGTTATCCAGCCCGTGCCAGATATCGCCCAGCTTGAAGTGCTCGTCACCCACAAACTGGTGGCAGGGGTAGAGATCGCCCCAGGGCGTGACGGCCATGTACTCCGTGCCGGAGCCGCAGCCGGAGATGCGCTTGTAGATGCAGGGGCCGCCGGAGAGGTCGAGCATGTAGTGGTAGAAGGTGAAGGGTTTTCCGCTGCGCTCGCGCTCGAGCATCAGCGCGGCGAGTTCTTCGTACTGCTTCATCACCAGCGCGCGGTCCTCCGCTGTCAGCGCGGAGGGGTCGTCCGGCGCGCAGACCACGGGCTCCATGCTCAGCTCCGTGAAGCCGAGATCGAGCATCGTTCGGATGTCGTTGAGGAAATCGGGGTTGTGGTGCGTGAAGGTGCCGCGTATGTAGTAGTTCTTGCCGCCGCGCGCCGCGACGAGCTTCTGATATTTCGGCACGATGCGCTCCCAGCTGCCGTTGCCGGCGTAGTCCACGCGGAAGCGGTCGTGCACCTCCTTGCGGCCGTCGAGGCTGAGCACGACGTTGCTCATCTCGCGGTTGCAGAAGTCGATCACGTCATCGTCGATCAGCATGCCGTTGGTGGTGAGCGTAAAGCGGAAATTCTTATGCGCGTCCTTTTCAATGGAGCGGGCGTAGGCCGTGAGCTGCTTGACGACCTCGAAGTTCATCAGCGGCTCGCCGCCGAAGAAGTCCACTTCAAGGTTCCGCCGCGTGCCGGAATGGGCGACAAGGAAGTCCAGCGCCTGCTTGCCGACTTCGAAGCTCATCACGGCGCGCTCGCCGTTATACTTGCCCTGGCTGGCAAAGCAGTAGGAGCAGTTGAGGTTGCAGGTGTGGGCCACGTGCAGGCACAGCGCCTTGATGACGCCGCCGCTCTTTTCCTTGAATTGTCCGGCCAGCGGCTCGAAGGCGTCGGGCGTGAAGAGCTGACCCGCATTTTTGAGTTCTTCAATCTGCGTATAGCAGTCGGCGATCTCTTCGGCGGGCGCCTCCGGATGCCGCTGCGCTGCGGCGGCGAGCAGCTCTTCGCGCGGCAGGCTCTCGAAGAGCCCGATCATGTCGTAGGCCAGCTCATCCACGGCGTGGACGGCGCCGGAGCATACGTCGAGCACGATATTGTATCCGCCGAGTTGGTATTGATGGATCATAGCGATAACTCCTTGTCGATGGGGAATATAAAACGAAAAAATGCCGCCGAGATCGGCGGCATTTCATGTGCGGCGATTACTTGTTTTCCTTCGCGGTGTTGCTGTTCTCGCAGCGCTGGTTGGCAATGCCGCAGCTGGTCTTGCAGGCGGACTGGCAAGAGGTCTGGCACTCGCCGCAGCCGCCCTTGGCAGCACTCTCGCAGAGGTTGCGGGTGTTCAGGGTGACAATGTGCTTCATAACGGAATCCTCCATTTTGATTTTCTACCATTATATATCACAGATCCTGCCATAAGTCAAGATTCCGGCCGGTCAAATGCCGCTTGATTCGCGCTGTTTCATCGTGTACAATGAAGGCAGAAAAAAGACGGGAGGGCTTTCCATGCTGTACAACGAATTTCAGGGGGAAAAACTGTCGGCGCTCGGCTTCGGCGCAATGCGCCTGCCGCTCGGGCCGGACGGCGCGATCGATCAGGCGGAGCTGGACCGGATGGTGGACGCGGCCATGGCTGCCGGCGTCAACTATTTCGATACGGCCTACGCCTACCACGGCGGCAAATCGGAGAACGCGATCGGCGCATCCTTGCGGCGCTATCCGCGCGAGAGCTGGAACCTGGCGGACAAATTCCCCGGCCACCAGAACGTCAAGGGCGTCAAGCCCATGGTGCCCGAGGAGGTCTTCGAGGATCAGCTGAAAAAGTGCGGGGTGGAGTATTTCGATTTCTACCTGCTGCACAACATCTGCGAAAACTCGCTGACCCATTATTACGGGCAGAAGATCGACGAGTGCCTGGCCTATTTCAAGGAACAGAAGGCGAAGGGCCGCATCCGCCACCTGGGCTTTTCCAGCCACGCGACGGCGGACACTCTGGCGCGCTTTCTGGATCAATACGGCGAGCAGTTCGAATTCTGCCAGATCCAGCTGAACTATGTGGACTGGAAGCTGCAGAACGCGCAGAAGAAGGTCGATCTGCTGCGCGCACACGGCATCCCGGTGTGGGTGATGGAGCCGGTGCGCGGCGGCAAGCTGGCAAAATTCGCGCCGGAGATCGAGGAAAAGATGCGCGCGCTGCGTCCGGAGGAGTCGACGCCCGCCTGGGCCTTCCGCTGGCTGCGCACCGTTCCCCGGCCGACGATGATCCTCAGCGGCATGTCGAATCTGGCGCAGATGGAGGACAACCTCAAGACCTTCTCCGAGGATAAACCGTTGAACGAGGCGGAGCTGGCTGTGCTGGACGAGGCGGCCGCGAGTCTGGCGCGCATGATCCCCTGCACCGCCTGCCGCTACTGCTGCGCCGGCTGCCCGATGGGGCTCGACATCCCCGGACTGCTGAGCATTGCCAACGACCTGGCCGTCGCGCAGAGCTTCAACGTCGTCTCGCGCTATACGATCATGGACGAGGACAAAAAAGCCTCCGCCTGCATCGGCTGCGGCCAGTGCGAGACGGTCTGCCCGCAGAAGATCCACGTTCCGGAGGAGATGCAGAAGCTCGCCGCGCTCATGGAGACGCAGAAGACCTGGGAGGAGATCTGCGCCGAGCGCGCCGCCATCGCCGAAGCGGCCAAAAAAGGGAAGTAATTCAATAAGAATAATAAAAGATCGCCGTCGGCAACAGCCGGCGGCGTTTCTTTCGTCTTGTCATTCAAACAGCCGTTTCAGTCTCAACGACGCGGCTTTCAGCTCGTTTTTGCTGTAGGAGTTGTTCTCGTCGCTCAGCACGGCGGCCACCGCGTCCTTGAGCGTCAGAGAGCGCTGCAGCATCGCGTCCACCAGCATGGCCTCCGCCGTGACGGTGTGCTCGGCCTTGGTGAAGCGATAGTCCTCGTTCACTTCCAGCACCAGCGCGTACTCGCCCTTGTCCCAGCTGCCCTTGTCCAGCAGCTGCTGTTTCACCTCCGCGGGCGTGCCGCGGTAGCTGCGCTCGTGCAGCTTGCTGAGATCGTTGCAGAGGCAGAGCCGGCAGCCGGCCCCGGCCTCGATCAGAAAATCCAGCAGATCCATGATGCGCTTCGGACTTTCGTAGAAGGCGAAGGTGCGGGTGTCGGCGCGGCGGAGCTGTTCGATCAGGCGGCGGCGCTCGGCGTTTTCGCGCGGGAAGAAGCCGTAGAACAGGAAGCTCGACAGGTCGAAGCCGGAGACCGACAGCGCCGTGACCGCCGCGCAGCAGCCGGGCACGCCGATCACCGGAATGCCGGCCTCCACGGCGGCGCGGATCAGCTCGTTGCCCGGGTCGGAGATGCAGGGCGTGCCCGCGTCGGTGATGACGGCGACGCTTTTGCCCGCGAGCATCTCGCCGACGAAGTACTTGGCCTTGCCGTACTCGTTGAATTTGTGGTTCGATACCAGCTTGTTGCGGATGCCTAGCAGGTTCAGCAACACCATCGAGCGGCGGGTGTCCTCGGCTGCGATGATGTCGACATCCGTCAGAATCTGGATGCCGCGGGGCGACATATCCCTCGAATTGCCGATGGGCGTGGCGACGATATAGAGTTTTCCGGGCTGCTGATCCATGCTTTTCCGCTCCCTGCCTTGATTTTTTCTATATTGTACCATGCGGGAGAGCGCTTCGCAAGGGCAGAAAATATGGCGGCCGCTTAACAGAATCTTAGGGCATTGTTAAAAAAAGCTTGCGCTTTTGTTCATGTCACGGTCACAAATTCGGTTTATATTACACGCAGAAATCAAGATAAAAGAGGTCATTCGTATGTTCGAGCCAGAAGCTTGGAAAAACGATGTGGTCGTCGGAGCCGGAGACGCCGTCTCCGAACCTTCGACAGATGAAACAGTGACAGACAGCGCCGATTCCGCTGCGGAGCCGGCGACCGAACCCCCGATCGGGGAGCCCGCTCCGGCCGAAGCCGCGCCGGAGACGGAACCGGAACTGCGGCCGCAGGAAAGCGAAGAGTCCGCCGTCCGGGAAACTCCCGTGTCGGCTTCGGAGGAACCGGAGCCGGAAGATGGGGAATACCATTATAAAAGCGGCTATACCCAACGCATCTATGCCGACGCCCATTATGCGCCGGCGGATGAGAGCACCGTTCCGCCCCGTTACTACACACCCCCCAGGCGTCCCTCAAAAGTGAGCCCGGAGAAAAAGCCCAGGAAAAAAGGCCTCTTTCTGAAAGTCGCCTGCCTGTGCCTCGTGTGCGCCCTGCTGGGCAGCGTCGGCGGAGCGGCTCTGGTGGGAAGGTCCTTCAGCCAGCGCATCGCGGCGCTGGAGGAAGCGCAGGAGAACCGGCCCTCGGTCGTGCTCGGCACGGATGCCAACAGCACCAAAAAGGTCTCCAGCGCGGAAGTCAGCAGCGGAAAGCCGCTGGCCCAGCTGTATGAGCAGGCCTGCGAGCAGGTCGTCGGCATCACCACCGAGGTCACCGTTCAGAACTTCTTCGGCCAGACCAGCACCTCCGCGGTGTCCGGATCCGGCTTTATCATTTCCGAGGACGGCTATATCCTCACCAATTATCATGTTATCGAGTACGCCGACAAGGGCGACAACGAGGCCACGGTCATCCTGCACGACGGCACGCGCTATGAGGCGAGCATCGTCGGCACCGAGGAGAGCAACGATATCGCTGTGCTGAAGATCGACGCCACCGGCCTGAGACCCGTCACCCTGGGCAACAGCGACGAGATCCGCGTGGGCGACGAGGTGCATCCGGTCGGCAATCCGCTCGGCGAGCTGGAGTTTTCCATGACCAACGGCCACGTCAGCGCCCTTGACCGTGTGATCACCACCGAAAACGGCGGCGACGCCATCAACATGTTCCAGATCGACGCGGCTGTCAACCCCGGCAACTCCGGCGGCCCGGTGTATAACGCGGAGGGCGCCGTCATCGGCGTCGTCACGGCCAAGTACAGCTCCACCGGTATCGAGGGCCTGGGCTTTGCGATCCCCATTAATGATGCGGTGCGCATTGCCGAGGATCTGATCACCAAGGGCTATGTGACCGGTAAGGCCTATCTTGGCGTGAGCGTGGAGACACAGTACAACGCCATGTATGCGCAGTATTACAACATGCCGCTCGGCGCCTATATCGCGGGCGTGGAGAAGGGCAGCTGCGCCGAAAAGGCCGGGCTGCAGACCGGGGACATCATCACCCGCGTGGGTGATACGCCGGTCGAGAGCTATAACGATCTCAAGCAGGCGATGAAGGCCTATTCCGCCGGTGATTCGGCGGAGCTGGAGGTCTACCGTGCCGACAAGAGCATGACGGTCACGGTGGTCTTCGACGAGGCAAAGCCCTCGAATTGATTTGATTTTTCTCTACTCCTATATCCTCTCTTTTCTCCCCTCAAAGCAAAGGCCCGCACGGTTTCGTGCGGGCCTTTGTGATATGTGAAGCGGAAGGGAATGCCGCTGCAATTTTCCTCGAGGGTGCGCGAAAGAGGGCGGAAGAAAAAACTGGAATTTTCCTTGACAAGCAGAGTGGACTGTGCTATTATATCCAAGCTAAAGCAAATGAATTGCATATCGCGGGGTAGAGCAGCTGGTAGCTCGTCGGGCTCATAACCCGGAGGTCGTTGGTTCGAATCCTTCCCCCGCAACCATATTGGGTGGATGTAACGGTTTTCAGTTACATCCACCTGTTTTTTATGCTCATCTTGAGGAATAGGTCGTCCTGTGCTATAATCAAAAATGATCGATTTGAAAGCAAAGCCGTTTTGCCTGAACGATACCGATATCCAATGGGTGAACGACACTCTCTCCGCCATGACCCCTGGAGGAAAAAGCCGGACAGGTCTTCTGCCCCATGGGCTTTTCCGACGATCCCGGTCTCCTGCATCACATGTTGTGCGACCTGCATGTGGACGGCATGCAGGCCGCCTGCGTGGGCGACGCGTCCCGAGCCGGAGCGGGAGACTATAACATGAAGTCCGTGAAGGATTTATTGGAGATTCTGTGATGGAGCGTAATGAGACCTTTCTGCAGAAAGCCGAAGCGCTGAAGCCGACGCTGCATACGCGCCGTGTGTCCGTTTCGGGCAGCGAGACGCCGCTGAAAAAGGGCGGCAGTCTGACGCTGGACTTTGGTGAGCACCTGGTCGGCACGGTGACGATCCGGCTCGCCTTTGTCGGCAGTCACCCGGACGCGCCGGCCTGGCTGCGGCTGAAATTTGCCGAGCGGGAGCAGGAGCTTTCAGAAAACGTGGAGGATTACCACGGCTGGATCAGCGCATCCTGGGTGCAGCAGGAGCAGATCCATGTGGATGTGCTGCCCTGTGAAGTGCGCCTCGAGCGGCGTTACGCTTTTCGCTATGTGCAGCTTGAAGTGCTGGATATCTCCGGTAAATATGATCTCGTGGTGAAGGGCGCGGACTGCGAGGCGGTCTCCTCCGCCGACGAGGCGGCGCTGCTTCCCTATGAGACGGAAGACGCATTTCTCAGGCAGATCGACGCAGTGGCCTGCAAGACCCTGCACGACTGCATGCAGCTGGTGTTTGAGGACGGCCCCAAGCGGGATCGCCGCCTGTGGATGGGCGATCTGCGCCTGCAGGCATTGGCAAATTATCAGAGCTACCGGAACCATGATCTGGTCAAACGCTGCCTGTATCTTTTCGCCGGGAGCACGCTGACTGGCGGCCGTGTAGGCGCGGGCCTCTTTCTGGAGCCGGAGATCGAGGTGGACGACACCGCCATGTTCGACTATTCGCTCCTCTACGTTCCCACGCTGCTGGATTATTATGAGACTACCGGCGACCGGGAGACTCTCGCGGAGCTGTGGCCCACGGCCTGGCGGCAGATCGAACTGGCACAGGATCATTTTGACGGGCGGGGACTCGTCCGGGATTCCGATGTGCGGGGCTGGTGCTTTGTGGACTGGAATCTCGCGCTGAACAAGCAGGCCGGCGCCCAGGGCATTTACCTGTACTGCCTGCGAGCCGCCGGAAAGATCGCGGAGATTTTGGGCGATGCGGAAAAGAGCACATGGATCCGGGCGGATCATGAAAAGAAAAAGCGGGCCGCCCTCGACGGCCTGTATGATCCGGCGCAGGGCTTGTTTGTCAGCGGAGCGGATAAGCAGATCTCCTGGGCAAGCCAGATCTGGATGGTGCTGGGCGGCGTCTGTGGGGGAGACGTGCTGCGCCGTGTGGAAAAAGCGGAAGCGGTGACCATGGTCACGCCCTATCTCTATCATCACTATGTACAGGCCCTGCTTGATGTGGGGGAACCGGAGAAGGCGCTGCAGGTCCTCACCGAGTACTGGGGCGGCATGGTGAAGGAAGGCGCAGATACCTTCTGGGAGCTCTACGACCCTGCCGATCCCAACGCTTCACCCTACGGCGGCACCATTGTCAACAGCTACTGCCACGCCTGGAGCTGCGCCCCCGCCTATTTTTTGAGGAAGTATTTTTCGAAATAAAGGCGTATCTGTCGAGTTCGGCGCTTACTCTGTCCGGCGTGTTGGCCGTTGGATGAACGACGGATCAAAAACCAAAGAGGTCTATTATTGCCTCAGAATCAGCATTGAACATATCAGCAACGAAGTGGTCAATGGGATCGTGTTTTCCATAATTGAATAAGGAGGGCCTGCAGTTTTACAGGTCCTCCTTGCCGGTTACAAGCAGATTGGTGTACAGAACCGGCCGGTGCTCTTTTAGATAGCGCTTGCGCATTCGCCCATACTTTCCGATGGGCGGCTGCTCAGATTCGTCAATTGTAAGATTGGGGAGAAGATAATCTCCGACCTTCGTATAGCTTCCACCATACTGTTCAAATAGTGATCTTTCCATGGCTTTTTCCTCCTGCTTTTTGACCCTTACTTTGACCCTTTATAGATTGGAAAACAGTGGAACCATGGATGTAAACAGGTACAGAATAGCACTGACTTTTGATAGATTAGGACGTTTTAACGTCAAAAAAGTTATAATAGATTTTGCTTCGCCAATTCAAATCCTTCCCCCGCAACCACATGAAGAAGCACCCGTCCATCGGACGGGTGCTTTCTTTATACTGGTCCGGAAAAGATTTGCGCCATCCTTCGTCCGGGTCATGAGGCCGGCGAGCGCAGCTCGTTATGCAGGTCGCAGGCATTTGCCTGCGACCTGTTCTTTTTCCGCTCCTGCCCCGTTCAGCGCGATCAATCCACGACCTTGGGGGCCGGGCTCTCGCAGTAGATGCAGCGGTAGAGCTTCTTTTCACGATCCACCAGACGGAACTCGTGCCGAAGCTCCTGCTCGGTGGAGGTGATGCAGCGGGGGTTCTTGCAGTGGATGATGTCCGTGACCCGTTCGGGCAGGGACAAATGCTCCCGCTTGGCCAGCTTGCCGTCCTGGATGATGTTGACGGTGATGCCGGGATCAATGTAGCCCAGCACGGTAAAGTCCAGATCAATGACCTGGCCGATCTTGATAATATCCTTTTTGCCCTTCTTGACACTGTCGGCGTTTTTGATCATGGCCACGGTGCAGTCCAGCTTGTCCAGGCCAAGGATCCTGTAGATGTCCATACCGCGTCCTGCGGTAATGTGATCCAGTACGATGCCGTCTTTGATCTGACCGATAATCATACGTTTACCTCCAACAATTTCAGAATGAGCGCCATGCGCATATACTTGCCGTTGAGCACCTGCTTGAAGTAGCAGGCCCGGGGATCGTCATCCACGGCCACGGAAATCTCGTTGACGCGGGGCAGGGGGTGCAGAATCGCCAGATCCTTCTTGGCGGCACGCAGCTTGTCCGGCGTGAGGATGTAGGTGTCCTTCAGGCGCATGTAGTCCGCCTCGTTGAAAAAGCGTTCCCGCTGCACGCGGGTCATGTACAGGATGTCCAGGTCGGGCATGGCCGCTTCCAGACTGGTGACCTCCGCATAGGGGATATGCTTGGGCTCCAGCAGATCGGTGATGATATAGCGGGGCACCCGCAGCTCCTCCGGGGAGATCAGCACGAATTTGACCCCCTTGTACCGTGACATTGCGGAGATCAGGGAATGAACCGTGCGTCCGAACTTCAGGTCGCCGCACAGGCCGATCGTCAGGTTTTCAAAGCTGCCCTTTTCCCGGTAGATGGTCAGCAGGTCGGCCAGGGTCTGGGTGGGGTGATTGTGTCCGCCGTCGCCGGCGTTCACCACCGGCACCCCGGCGGTGCGGGTGGCCACCAGGGGCGCACCCTCTTTGGGATGGCGCATGGCGATGATATCGGCATAGCAGCCCACGGTGCGCACCGTGTCCGCCACGCTCTCGCCCTTGGCGGCGGAGCTGCTGTTGGCCTCGGAGAAGCCGATGACGTTGCCGCCCAACTCATACATGGCCGCCTCGAAGCTGAGGCGGGTGCGGGTGGAGGGTTCAAAGAACAGCGTGGCCAGCTTCTTGCCATGGCAGGCTTCCGCATACTTGGCGGGGTTGGCGATGATGTCCATGGCACGGTCGATGAGCTCCTGCAATTCGTCCGTGCTCAGCTGCATGATGTCGATGAGATTTTTCATTTTGTTCCTCCTGTTATCCAGCTTTCATCAGAGGGATTGTTCCGGAAAGCAATCAGCCGGTCAACGTCCCCCGCGCTGATATACCCCTCCCGGGCAGCCACCTGTGTGATCACGTCAAAATCGGTCAGCGAGTGGTTTTCCACCTTTGCCTCCGCCAGACGGCGCAAGCCTTTTTCCATCCCGTAGGTGAAAATGCTGACAATACCCAGCACCTCGGCGCCGGCCTCCCGCAGCGCGTCAACCACCTCGATGACGCTGCCGCCGGTGGAGATGAGATCCTCCACCACGACCACCTTCTGACCCGGCTCCAGCCGCCCCTCGATGCGATTCTGGCGGCCGTGGTCCTTGTTCCCACTGCGTACGTAGCCCATGGGAAGCCCCATGATGTGGCCCACAATGGCGGCGTGGGCGATACCGGCGGTGGACGTGCCCATCAGCAGCTCCGCATCGGGATACCAGGTGCGGATCAGCTCGGCCAGACCGTTTTCCACGTCGTTGCGGACGGCGGGGGCGGTCAGCGTCAGCCGGTTGTCGCAGTACACCGGACTTTTGATGCCGCTGGCCCAGGTAAAGGGCTCCTCAGGCCGCAAAAAGACGGCTCCGATGGAGAGCAGCTCCTTGGCAATGCGCTCTTGCATACGTTTCCTCCTTATGGTTGCTCAGGCTGTTTGCCCGCAAAAATCAGCCACGCAGCGGCGGTAGGCCGCCACGGGATCGCCAGCGGCGGTGATGGGCCGGCCCACTACGATATAATCCGAGCCCAGCTCTCTTGCCCGTGCCGGCGTGGTAATACGCTGCTGGTCTCCGCTCTCGCTCTCGGCAAAGCGGATCCCCGGCGTCACAGTCAGGAAATCCTCGCCGCAGATCTGGTGTACCTTGCCCGCCTCCAGCGGCGAGCAGACCACACCATCCAGTCCGGCGGCCTTGGCATTGACCGCATACTGCATGACAACATCCTCCAGCGGCCGGGAAATCAGCAGCTCCTCCTCCATGCGCTTTTGGTCAATGGAGGTGAGCTGGGTCACGGCGATCAGCAGGGGCCGCGTGCCGTCCGGCCGGGTCAGCCCCTCCGCGGCGGCGCGCATCATGTCCAGCCCGCCGGCGGCGTGAAGGTTGCAGATGTCCACATCCAGCCGCGACAGCACCGCCATGGCCTTCTTCACGGTGTTGGGGATATCGTGGAGCTTCAGATCCAAAAAGATCCGGTGCCCCCGGGCCTTGATCTGGCGGACGATCTCCGGCCCCTCGGCGTAAAACAGCTCCATGCCGATTTTTACAAAGGGCTTTTCGACGGTAAACTTGTCCAGAAATGTCAGGGTCTGCTCTGCGTTGGGAAAATCGCAGGCGATGATCACGTCTCTGCTCATGTGTTGGCTCCTCCCATGATGTCTCTCAGTTTCCTGATGCCGTAACGGTCCATGACCTCCGGCAATGCGGCAATGATGTCCCGGCAGATGCAGGGCTCCACCAGATTGGCCGCGCCGATCTCCACGGCGGCGGCACCGGCCAGCATCATCTCGATCACGTCCTCCGCCGAGCTGACGCCGCCCAGCCCGATCACCGGGACGGACACCGCCCGGGCCACCTGCCACACCATCCGCAGCGCTACCGGGAACACGGCGGGGCCGGACAGGCCGCCGGTGGTGTTGGCCAGCACGGGGCGGCGGGTTTTCAGGTCGATGCGCATGGCCATCAGGGTGTTGATGAGGCTGATGCCGTCGGCTCCCGCCTCCTCGCAGGCCTTGGCCACGGCGACGATATCCGTTACGTTGGGGGACAGCTTCATTATGACGGGTTTGGTGGTCACGGCCTTGACGGCTCTCGTCACCGCCGCCGCCTGGGCCGGATCGGTGCCGAAGCTCATGCCGCCGCCGTGGACGTTGGGGCAGCTGATGTTCACCTCCAGCCAGCCCACCTGGGGCTCGCGATCCAGCATCTGGCAGACCGCGGCGTACTCCTCCACGGAAAAACCGCTGACGTTGGCTATTATAGGCTTGCGGAAAACACCCTTGAGCCGGGGCAGCTCCTCCGCAATGACCCGCTCCACGCCGGGGTTCTGCAGGCCCACCGCGTTGATCATCCCGGCGGGCGCTTCGGCGATGCGGGGCGTGTCGTTGCCGAAACGGGGCCGGAGCGTGGTGCCTTTACAGGAAAATGTGCCCAGCACGTTGATATCGTACCACTCTGCGAATTCGTAGCCGTAGCCGAAGGTGCCGGAGGCCGGGATCACCGGATTGTCCAGCTCGACGCCGCAGAGATTCACGCTCAGTCGTCCCATCGGATCTCCTCCTTTGTCAGCACCGGCCCTTCCCTGCAGATGCGCTTGCTGCCGGTGATGGTGCGGCAGGAGCAGCCCATGCAGGCGCCGAAGCCGCAGCCCATCCGCGCTTCAAAGCTCAGCTGGCCCGGTCCCCTGGCCGTTCGCCATACTGCCCGCAGCATGGGCTCGGGGCCGCAGGCGTAGAAGCAGGAATAGTCCAGACCGGCCATGGCGTCCGTCACAAAGCCTTTTATGCCGCGGGAACCGTCCACGGTGGCAAGGATCACCTTCGCACCCAGAGCACGGAACATATCATCGTAAAAGATCTCGTCGGCGGCATTGAAGCCCAGCACGGCCGTCACGCTGTGCCCGGCGGAGAGCAGCTGCTTTGCCAGCCAGTACATGGGCGTCGTGCCCACACCGCCGCCGATGAGCAGCGGATTTTTGCCGGCAGAGGAAAGGTCGAAGCCGTTGCCCAGCCCCGTCAGCAGATCCAGCCGCTCGCCGGGGAGCATGGCGCGCAGCTGCTCCGTGCCGCCGCCCACCACCTTATAGATCAGGGTCAGCACATCGCCCTCCACATCGCACACCGATATGGGGCGGCGCAGAAAACGGCCCTCCAGCCGGATGTTGACAAACTGACCGGGTCTGGCGATGGCGGAGGTGTCGCCCTGCAGCCTCAGTCGAAGCACGCTGTCCGTCAGAGGCGTATGATCAAGGATGGTAAAGAGGGACTGCTTCATAGACCAAGCTCCTTTGCAAGACCCGGATCGCAGTATGCCATGCGCCCGTTTGCCACCGTCATCATGCACTTGCCCCGCACCGGCCACCCGGCAAAGGGGGTGCTGCGCCCCATGGACAGAAAGCTTTCGGGATCCACGGAATACGCTGCGTTCAGATCAAACACGGTGAAGTCGGCGGGATCGTTTTCCCGCATGGACTCACCCAGACGAAAGCGCCTGCGGGGCTTGTCGCACATCAGCTCCATCAGCCGCGGGAGCGTCAGCTTGCCGGGCAGCACCAGATAGGTATACAGCAGGGGGAAGGCGGTCTCCAGCCCCACGATGCCCATCAGGCTTCCGGCCAGCCCCCGGCTCTTCTCTTCAGCCGAATGCGGCGCGTGATCGGTGGCGATCATGTCGACGGTGCCGTCCCGAAGCCCCTCCAGCAGAGCGTCCCGGTCCTCCGCGCTGCGGATGGGGGGATTCATTTTGAACCGACCGTCCTCCTGCAGCATGGCGTCGTCCAGCAGCAGGTAGTGGGGGGCGGTCTCGCAGGTCACGTCCAGTCCCTCTGCCTTGGCCCGCCGGATCAGCGCCACGCTCTCCTTTGTGGAGATATGGCACACGTGGTAGCCGCAGCCGGTCTCTCTGACCAGCGCCAGATCCCGGGCGATCTGTCCCCATTCGGACTCGGAGCAGATGCCCTTGTGGCCGTGGGCGGCGGCGTAGGCCCCGTCGTGGATGTAGCCGCCGCGCAGCAGGGAGTTATCCTCGCAGTGGGCTACGATCAGCTTGCCCAGAGCCTTGGCCCGCAGCATGGCCTGACGCATGATTTCGTCATTTTGCACGCCGTGGCCGTCATCGGAGAAGGCCGTCACATAGGGGGCCAGGGCTTCCATGTCGGCGATGACGGCGCCCTTCTCGCCGGCGGTGATGGAGCCGTAGGGCAGCACCCTCACGGCTGCGCTGCGCTCGATGGCCTCCAGCTGGGGCCGCAGATGCTCTGCGCAATCCGGCACGGGGTTCAGATTGGGCATGGTACACACCACCGTGTAACCGCCGTGCGCGGCGGCCAGAGACCCGGTGCGAATGGTCTCCTTATAAGAAAAACCCGGCTCGCGGAAGTGCACATGCACGTCGGCGAAGCCGGGAAAAACGGTATATCCTTTGAGAGAAACGATCCGGTCAAAGCCGGCACGAATACCGGCGGACTGATAAACGCCGCCGCAGAGGGAAACACTGCCCTCCGAAAGCTGTCCGCTGCGGTAGACACTGGCATTTTCGAACAGGTAGTTCATTTCCGGCTCCTCTCAAAAAAGCAGTTCTCCCAGGGGAGAACTGTATTGTGGGCGATAGCCCCTTAATCAATAGGAGTATACGGGATCAGGCGTTTTTTGTCAAGAACAAGCCGACAGATCCACCCCGTTTGCCGGACGGTATCCTGCCGCCCGGGATGGAACGGCTCGCGTGCAGTTTCCCGCTGCGTCCTCTTTTGCTTTTGCCGGCTTGCAGTGGGGCAGGGCTTGTGTTAGACTAAAATCGGTTGAGAAGCGGGTGCTTTTCCGCTTGAGAATATGCTCCCATGCGCTTGCCTGTTGAACAGGGAGGAGGCGCGCCGACCGGGGGACCAGGAAGCCGGCTGCGGCCGGCGGCGATGTCCTGTACGATTGAAACCAATGATTTTGGATGAAGCGAGGAAGAGACTATGAGAAAAACAAAAATCGTCTGCACCATCGGCCCGGCCAGTGAAAAGCCGGAGGTCTTCCGCGAAATGTGCCGGCAGGGCCTCAACGTGGCCCGGCTGAATTTCTCCCACGGCACCCATGACGAGCATCAGAAGAAGATCGACATGATCAAGGCGGTGCGCGAGGAGCTGGGGTTGCCCATCGCCATCATGCTGGACACCAAGGGCCCCGAGTACCGCATCCGCACCTTCCGCAGCGGGAAGATCACGCTGCGTGACGGGGACGAGTTCACCTTTACCACGCGCGACGTCGAGGGCGACGAGCACATCGTTTCCGTCAGCTACGCCGGCCTTGCCGACGACCTCGTTCCGGGTGACCGGATCCTGGTCAACAACGGCCTCGTGATCTTCGAGGTGCGGCAGATCGAGGGCACGGAGATCCGCTGCCGCGTGCTCACCGGCGGCATCCTTTCCGACCGCAAGAGCATGAGTTTTCCCGGCAAGGTGCTGCGCCAGACCTTCCTGAGCGAGCAGGACAAATCCGACCTCCTCTTCGGCATCCAAAACGGCGTGGACTTCGTCGCGGCCTCCTTCGTCTCCTGCAAGCAGGACATGCTGGATCTCAAGGGCTTTCTGAAGGCCAACGGCGGGGGAGACATCGACGTGATCGCCAAGATCGAGAATCAGTCCGGCGTTGACAACATCGACGAGATCTGCACCGCCTGCGAGGGCATCATGGTCGCCCGCGGCGACCTGGGCGTGGAGGTGCCGTTCACCGAGCTGCCCGCCATCCAGAAGCACCTGATCACCAAGTGCCGCATGCTCGGCAAGCGGGTCATCACCGCCACCGAGATGCTCGAGAGCATGATCACGAATCCCCGGCCCACCCGCGCCGAGATCAGCGACGTGGCCAACGCCGTCTACGACGGCACCAGCGCCGTGATGCTCTCGGGCGAGTCGGCCGCCGGCAAATACCCGGTCGAGGCGCTGCGCGTGATGGGTGAGATCGCGGAGGAGACCGAGAAGCACATCGACTACATCGGCCAGTTCCGCACCCGGGAATTCATCATCCACAACCGCGTGGACGCCATCTCCCACGCGGCCTGCACCATGGCCATCGACCTGCATGCCAAGGCCATCGTGGTCACCTCGCTCAGCGGCCTGACCGTGCGCATGGTCTCCCGCTTCCGCGCGCCGATCACGATCCTGGGCCTGGCCACCGGCCGGCGCGCCTGGTACAAGCTGGCGCTGAGCTGGGGCGTGGTGCCGCTGCTGACGGAGCAGTTCCCCAATATGGAGGTTTTGTACTACTACGCGCTGCGGGCGGCGCGGGACACGCTCGGCCTGAACGCGGGGGATACCGTGGTCGTGACCGGCGGCAATACCAGCGGCGAGAGCGGCAACACCAATGTGATCCGCATCGAAACGGTCTGAGGAAGACGGAACGCAGGGCTTTCCCCTCCATAAGGATCCGCGACAAAAGTCCCCCGAGACCTCAAGGGTCTCGGGGGACTCTTCTGATGCGGGAGCTGCGTTGGCAATCGTTTGACAGAAGGATCATAAGAATGAATATCGGAGCGCGCGACTGGCGTGGGATTTCCCGCTGCATATACGGGGAAAGCGGCGCCTCGGTGTGTCCGGACAGGCCGCGGAGAGACAGAAACTGGAAGACCGCGCTTGTTTTTCCGATTATTTACCGGTAGACTTCACAGTTTTTTAAAAAAATTGAAATATAGGCTTGCCATTTTCGCCAAAAAGCATTAGAATATAGCATGCCATTCATCGTTTGTTAATATTTTTGCTTGGCATGAGGAGACCGCCATGTTTGCTGCCGAGGCACTGGAAAAAGTATTGCAGATGTACGGGCAGTATTACAAGGTCAAACGCGATGAGGTCGCCCCGCCCTTTGCCGCGGAGGCCGAGAGCAGCGTCGTCGATGAACTTCTGTCCGGCTTCAAAACGGTCAAGATCAGCTCCGCCGAATCCCGCGAGATCGTTTTCTTCGCCGCGGAAGAAGAGCTGACGGCGGATCTGGCGCAGCGCCTGGCCGAGGCCGCCTGGACGGAGGGCTTGTCCCGGGTGAGGCCCGGTCCGAACCATCGCAATACCGATGTGATCCTCGTCGTGCTGGCCGACCGGATCGATCCGGAGGCGGCGGCCCTGCTGAAAAAAACCAGGCAAAGCAAAAACTACATGCTCACCTTCCACGGCTGGAGCGTCCTTCGTTTGATTGCCATAGAGACTCCTTCCCGCAACATGGTCTGCAACCGGATGGGCCATGACCTGAAGAAGCTCTTTAGCAATATAAAATTTTAGAGGAGGAGATCTGTTTGGCTATCCTGATCATCCTTGCAGCTATCGCTGCACTCGTCATCGGCTATGTCTTCTATGGCCGTTGGCTGGCAAAGCAGTGGGGCGTTGATCCCACCCGCAAGACCCCTGCAGTTGAGCTGAACGACGGTGTCGACTTCGTCGCCGCCAAGCCCGCTGTCCTGATGGGTCACCACTTCTCGTCCATCGCCGGCGCCGGCCCCATCAACGGACCGATCCAGGCCGCTGTGTTCGGCTGGGTCCCCGTGTTCCTGTGGTGCGTCATCGGCGGCATCTTCTTCGGCGGCCTGCATGACTACGGCTCCCTGTTCGCGTCCGTCCGCCACGGCGGCAAGTCCATCGGCGACGTTATCCGGGACTCCATGGGCAAGCGTGCTCATAAGCTGTTCCTGATCTTCGCGCTGCTGGTTCTGGTCCTCGTCGTTGCGTCCTTCGTGAACGTCGTCGCCGGCACCTTCATGTCCGAGAACGTCGGCATCACCACCGGCACCGTGACCGGCAACGAGACCACCGCTATGGTCTCCATGCTGTTCATCGTCCTGGCCATTGTTTACGGTCTGCTGACCAACAAGGCCGGCCTGAAGACCGGTCCTGCGACCATCATCGGCATCGTCTGCATCCTGGCCTTCCTGTTCCTGGGTCTGGAAGTCGGCCTGGCTGCTTCCCGTACCTTCTGGATCGTCTTCATCGGCGCCTACATCGCGATCGCTTCTCTGGTTCCTGTGTGGATCCTGCTGCAGCCCCGTGACTACCTGTCCAGCTTCCTGCTCTACGGCATGATGATCATTGCCATCATCGGCATCTTCATCGCTGGCTTCGGCTCCCGTGTGCAGTTCCAGCTGGAGGCCTTCACCGGTTGGAAGACCGCCATCGGCCCCATGTTCCCGGCTCTGTTCATCACCGTTGCCTGCGGCGCCTGCTCCGGCTTCCACAGCCTGGTCGCCTCCGGCACCACCTCCAAGCAGCTGGCCAATGAGTCCCACGCCAAGCCCATCGGCTACGGCGCCATGCTCATCGAGTCCGCTCTGGCTGTCATCTCCCTGATCGCTGTCGGCATGGTCGCCAGCAAGTACATCGTCACCAATGACGCCGGCCTGTTCGCATTCAAGGGCTCTCCCGCTGTTGCGTTCGCTGACGGCATTGCCACCATGTTTGCTCCCGAAGGCACCGGCACCTACGGCGTGATCTACGCCCTGCTGACCCTGGCTGTCTCCGTCTTCGCTCTGACCTCTCTGGACACCGCGACCCGTCTGAGCCGCTTCATGTTCAGCGAGCTGTTCCTGAAGGAAGGCGAGGCTTCCTGGAAGGATGCCAAGGGCTTCCGCAAGGTTCTCTGCCACCCCCTGACCGGTACTCTCGTCATGGTCGTCATCGGCTGCGTCCTCGGCGGCATGCAGCTGAGCGCGATCTGGGCTCTGTTCGGCGCTGCCAACCAGCTGCTGGCCGGCCTGGCTCTGATGGCTGTTGCCACCTGGCTCGGCGAAGTCGGCAAGAACAACAAGATGTTCATCATCCCGATGATCTTCATGCTCTGCGCCACCCTGACCTCTCTGGTCATGAAGATCTTCTCCCTCATCGGCGGCGGCCTGGCCAACTGGGGCCTCTGGTTCCAGCTGATCTTCGCCATCGCGATGGTCATCCTGGCGATCGTCCTCGTCATCGAGGGCATCGGCACCTTTGCCAAGCAGGCCAAGCAGAAGGCCTGATCGCCTGTTTGCCCAAAGCAAACACAAGTTCATAGGAACGCATCACCGCCCTTCGGGGCGGTGATGTTTTTTGCGCCTTGACTTTGCCCTGCGGATGGGTTTTAATGATAACCGGGGAAATAGTTTCTCCGGTTATTTGACTATTCAAGGAAAAGGGATGATCCGCCATGAAAGTTGTCCTGCAGCATCTGACCAAGCGCTTTCCCAACCAAAACAAAAAAGGCCCCGACGTGATCGCCGTCAACGATTTCACCTTTGAGATCCCGGACGGGAAGCTGATCGGCCTGCTCGGCCCCTCCGGCTGCGGCAAGAGCACCACGCTGAACCTGATCTCCGGCCTGGAGGCTCCCACCAGCGGGCAGATCTTTTTCGGCGACGACGACGTGACGAAGCTGCCGCCGGAAAACCGCGGCGTCGGCCTGGTGTTCCAGAACTACGCGCTCTACCCGCATCTGACCGTGCGGCAGAACATCCTCTTTCCCCTGCAGAACCTCAAGGGCGAGCAGAAGCTGAGCAAGGAGGTCATGCTGCGCAAGGCGGAGGAGGCCGCGCGCCTGGTGCAGATCGAGCGCCTGATGGACCGCAAGCCCAGCGAGATGTCCGGCGGCCAGCAGCAGCGCGTGGCCATCGCCCGCGCGCTGGTGAAGATGCCCCGGGTGCTGCTGCTCGACGAGCCGCTGTCGAACCTCGACGCGCGGCTGCGCCTGCAGACCCGCGAGGAGATCCGCCGCATCCAGCGCGAGACCGGCATCACCACGATCTTTGTCACCCACGACCAGGAGGAGGCCATGAGCATCTCCGACCTGATCGTTGTAATGAAGGAGGGCGTGGTGCACCAGATCGGCAAGCCCCAGGAGGTCTACGACCATCCCGTCAACCTGTTCGTGGCGAAATTCCTCGGCACCCCGCCGATCAACGTTTTCCGCGGCGAGGTGAAAAACGGCGTGTTGCGCCTGGGCGAGGACGAAGTGCTTCGAGTAAAGGGCGTCACGGACCGCGAGGTCTTTGTCGGCATTCGCCCCGAGGGCTTCATCCTCGATGAAAACGGGCCGCTCTGCTGCCAAACGCGCGCCGTGGAGGTCATGGGCCGCGATACGAGCGTCGTGTCCGCGCATCCCGCCGCCGTCAGCGAGACGATCCGCTCCATCATCCCCTCCGAGGACCGGGCGGAGGTCGGCGAACATACGGTGCGCTTTGCCGTCAAGCCCTTCAAGCTCCATCTCTTCGACGCACAGACGGAGGAGAGCATCCCCTTTGACGCCGAATAAGGCCGGAGGCTGCCATGGAACAAAATAACCGCAAGGCCTGGCTCTATCTGCTGCCGGCCATCGCTTTTCTGGGCGTGTTCATGGTCTATCCGCTCTTCGACGTGCTGGTGTATTCCTTTGAGGAAAAGTTCAATTTCGCCTCCCAGACCTACACCGGCGTCGGCTGGTACAACTATGCCCACGTCCTGCGCGACCCCTATTTCCTGCAGGCGGTGAAGAACACCTTCATCCTGGTCATCATCACGGTGCCGCTGTCCACAGGACTGGCGCTGCTGATCTCCCTGGGCCTCAACTCCATCAAGCCCCTGCGCCAGGCCTATCAGACCGTGTTTTTCCTGCCCTATGTGACGAACACCCTGGCCGTCGGCCTGGTGTTCATGATCCTGTTCAAAAAGACTGCCTACTCCGACGGCATGATCAACCTCCTCATCAAGGCCTTCGGCGGCGAGGCGGTGGACTTCATCGACGGCCCCTACTGGGCCAAGATGCTGGTCATGTGCCTGTATACGGTCTGGGTGGTCATGCCCTTCAAGATCCTGATCCTCACGAGCGCGCTGGCCTCGGTCAATCAGGATTACTACAAGGCCGCGCGCGTGGACGGCACCTCCAAGTGGCGCATCTTCACGCGCATCACCCTGCCGATGATCTCCCCGATGATCTTCTATCTCGTCATCACCGGCTTTATCGGCGCCTTCAAGGCCTACTCGGACGAGGTGGCCATCTTCGGCACTGATCTGAACGTGGCCGGCATGAACACCATCGTCGGCTACGTCTACGACATGCTCTACGGCAACAGCGGCGGCTACCCGTCTTACGCCTCCGCCGCGGCGCTGATCCTGTTTGTGATCGTGTTCACCATCACGGTCATCAACCTCATGATCAGCAAAAAAGCGACCTGAGGAGGTGCGGAGAATGGATTACGAACGCATCGAACGCCGCGCCAGAGCCGGCGAGCGCACGCGCAAGACCGTCACTTACGCGCTCTTGACGCTCTGGGCGCTGATCGTGCTCTTCCCGTTTTACTGGATGCTGCTCAGCTCTGTCAAGAGCTACAGCGCCTACAACGCCGAGCACGTGCCCGCCTTCTTCACGCTCCAGCCCACGCTGGAAAACTACGTCACCGCCTTCACCGGCGTGCCGCTGGCGCGCTATTTCGCCAATACCATCATCTTCACCGTCGCGACCACGGGGCTGATGCTCTGCGTCATCATCTTCGCGGCCTACGCCTTTGCCCGGCTGAAATTCCGGGGCAAAAACCTGCTGTTTTCGCTGTTTCTCGCGCTGATGATGATCCCGAACGAGCTGGTCGTCATCACCAACTTCGTCACCATCACCAACTGGAACATGCGCAATACCTTCTGGGGCCTGATCCTGCCCTCGGTGACGAGCGTGTTCTATATCTATCTGCTCAAGGAGAATTTTGAGCAGATCCCGGAGGAGCTGTACAAGGCCGCCAAGGTCGACGGCACCTCGGATCTCAAGTATCTGTTCAAGGTCATGCTGCCCATCTGCCGCCCGACGGTGGTCACGGTGATCATCCTCAAGGTCATCGAGTGCTGGAACTCCTACGTCTGGCCGCGCCTGATCACCGACGAGGCCGCCTATTTCCTGGTCTCCAACGGCATCCAGGAGCTGCGCGAAAACGGCTTCGGCCGCGAAAACGTGCCCGCCATGATGGCGGCCGTCGTGGTCATCTCCGTGCCGCTGATCGTGCTGTTCCTGATCTTCCGCAACAAGATCATGGCCGGCGTGTCGAGAGGAGGGACGAAGGGATGAAGCAGGTACAGAAAGCCCTGACCCTGCTGCTGGCGCTGCTGATGCTGCTTTCCCTCACAGCCTGCCACGGCCGCCTCGCCTCGGATGCGGGGGAGAGCGAAGGCACGGAGATCAGCTTCGAGGGCGAATCCCCGGTGCCGGAGCGCTTTGACGAGAGCAAACAGATCGAGATCAGCTTCTGGGCCAAGAACGACACCAACAAGACCCAGATCGCCATCTATCAGCAGGCCATCGACAGCTTCCAAAAGCTCTATCCGAACGTGAGCGTGAAGCTGCGCCTGTATACCGACTACGGCCGCATCTACAATGACGTCATCACCAACATTGCCACCCACACCACCCCGAACGTCTGCATCAGCTACCCCGACCACATCGCCACCTATCTGACCGGCGAGGACGTGGTGCTGCCGCTGGACGCCTGGTTTGCCGACCCCTCCTTCGGCCTTGGCGGCAGCGAGCTGAAATTCGACTCGCCGCGCCAGGACGAGATCGTGCCGGAATTCCTGGCCGAGTGCGTGCTGGAGGGCGCCCACTACGCCATCCCCTATATGCGCTCCACCGAGGCCTGCTACGTCAACAAGACCTTCGTGGAAAAGCTCGGCTATGAGCTGCCCGAGGTGCTGACCTGGGACTTCGTGTGGGAGGTCTCCGAGAAGGCCATGGAGAAGAACCCCGACGGCAGCTTCAAAATCAACGGCCAGCAGGTGATGATCCCCTTCATCTACAAGTCCACCGACAACATGATGATCCAGATGCTGCGCCAGCGCGGCGCGGGCTATTCCACCGCCGACGGCAAGGTGCTGCTGTTCAACGACACGACGAAGGAGCTTCTCTACACCATCGCCGAGCACGCCGGGAGCCGCGCCTTCTCCACCTTCAAGATTTCCAGCTATCCGGCCAACTTCCTCAACGCCGGCCAATGCATTTTCGCCGTGGACTCCACCGCCGGCGCCACCTGGATGGGCTCCGACGCGCCGCTGGTGGATATCCCGCCCGATCAGCTGGTGGAGTTTGAAACCGCCGTCCTGCCGGTGCCGCAGTTCGATGTCGATCACCCGCAGATGATCTCGCAGGGCCCCTCGCTGTGTATCTTCCAGAAGGACGATCCGCAGGAGGTGCTGGCCTCCTGGCTCTTCGCGCAGTATCTGCTCACCAACGACGTGCAGATCGCCTATGCCGAGACCGAGGGCTACGTCCCCGTGACGAGCAAGGCGCAGAATGACCCCGGCTATCGGGACTATCTCAGCCGCATCGGCGAGGACCAGGACGAGCACTACGACATCAAGATCCAGGCCTCCGAGCTGCTGATGGCGAATACGGAAAACACCTTTACCACGCCGGTCTTCAACGGCTCGGCCTCCGTGCGCGACGCCGCGGGCCAGCTCATCGAAAACGTGACCAAGGCCGTGCGCCGCAAAACGACCGTGGACGAGGACTATATGCAGAAGCTCTATGACGAGGTCATCGCCCTTTACCGGCTCAGTAACGTCAGCTTTGATCAGCCGCAGGCGGAGGACGAAGCTGTGACGCCCGCACCGCGGAAGGGCGCGGAGGAGCTGGGGCCGCTGCCCGCCGCCTCCGTGGCGCTGCTCACGACGCTGGCCGCCGTCTGGCTGCTGATCGGGCTGTTCGCCCTGCGCGGTCTGATAAAAAAGAAACAAGCCGAAAAGCGGCGCAACGCTTGATTTGTTCACAAAAGCTGCGTATAATAAGCACGATGTTCTCATGTGGAAAGTTTCGAACGGAACATACAAATTTTTTACAAGGAGAATGAAAATGAAAAAGATTTTCGCACTGCTTCTCGCTCTGTGCATGGTCTTCGCCCTGGCCGCCTGCGGTCAGCAGGCCGCGCCTGCCGAGAAACCCGCCGAGCAGCCCACCGAAGCGCCTGTCGAGCAGCCTGCCGAGACTCCCGCCGAGCAGCCCACCGAGGCTCCCGCCGAAGAGACCCCCGTCATGAGCTACGCCGAGTATGCCGCCGCCGCGGTCGACGCTCCCGTGGTCATCGAGGCCTATGTCCAGGCGACCCAGTCCTGGTGGAACGACCAGATCACCGTCTACGCCCAGGATCAGGACGGCGCGTACTTCATCTACAACATGGCCTGCTCCGAGGAAGACGCGGCCAAGCTCGTTCCCGGCCAGAAGATCCGCGTGACCGGCTTCAAGGGCGAATGGGCCGGTGAAGTCGAGATCGTCGACGGCAGCTTCGAGTTCGTGGACGGCGACAGCTACATCGCCGAGCCCGTGGACGCCACCGATGCCTGGGGTTCGGTCGATATGATCAACTATATGAACCAGCTCGTCCTGTTCAAGGGCGTGACCGTCGAGGCCTATGACGAGAGCGGCGCCGCTTTCGCCTACAAGGATCCCGAGGGCAAGACCGACGACCTGTACTTCAAGGTCACCAAGGGCGACACCACCTATGAGTTCTGCGTGGAGTTCTATCTCTGCGGCAAGGACAGCGACGTGTACAAGTCCGTCGAGAACCTGAAGGTCGGCGACGTGATCGACCTCAAGGGCTTCCTCTACTGGTACGAGGGACCGAACCTCCAGGCCACCGGCGTCAAGCCGGCGGATCCCGAGATCGATCCGAAGGATGAGCTCACCTTCATGAGCTACAGCGAGTATGCCGCTGCCGCGGTCGACGATCCCGTCACCATCCTGGCCTGCGTCCAGGCGACCCAGTCCTGGTGGAACGACCAGATCACCGTCTACGCTGCCGATCCGGACGGCGCCTACTTCATCTACAACATGGCCTGCTCCGAAGAGGATTCTGCCAAGCTCGTGCCCGGCCAGTGGATCCTGGTCAACGGCTTCAAGAGCGAGTGGGCCGGCGAGGTCGAGATCGCTGACGCGACCTTTGAGTTTGTCGACGCTACGCCTTTCGTCGCCGAGCCCGTGGACGCCACCGCTGCCTGGGGTACGGACGATATGGCCAAGTTTATGAACCAGCTCGTCAGCTTCAAGGGCGTGACCGTCGAGGCCTATGACGAGAGCGGCGCCGCCTTTGCCTACAAGGATCCCGAGGGCAAGACCGACGACCTGTACTTCAAGGTCTCGAAGGACGGCACCACCTACGAGTTCTGCGTGGAGTTCTACCTCTGCGGCAAGGATACCGACGTGTACAAGGCCGTTGAGAATCTCAAGGTCGGCGACGTGATCGACCTCGAGGGCTTCCTCTACTGGTACGAGGGACCGAACCTCCAGGCCACCGCTGTGAAGTAAAAATCTACAGATAAAAAAGATCACGGAACGTTTCGTTCCGTGATCTTTTTCGTTTTCTGTCAGTTCTCCATCTGCTTGCCGAGGAAGCAGGCCACGGTCTGCGCCAGCTTCAGCTCCAGCTCGCCGGCCGGGCGGCTGCCGCGCGGCGTGACGAACATCACGCAGCCCATCACATCGCCTTCCGTGAGGACGGGCGCCGCCACCGAGAGACAGTACTGCTCGTCGGCGGAGGAGACGGGCAGGCTGCTCCCGCCGCTGTCATGGCGGAAGGCGGCGCGCTTTTCCATAATCGCACTGAGCGCGCCGCTGATGGGCTTGCCGAGCAGCTCGCGTTTGGCGCCGCCGGCAATGGCGATCACCGCGTCGCGGTCACAGACGGCGGCGATGCCGTCGGTGGATTTGCGCATGCTCTCGCAGATCTGCGCTGCGAAATCCGACAGCTCGCCCACCGGGGAATATTTCTTGAAAATCAGCTCTCCCTCGCGGTCAGTAAAGATCTCCAGCGGGTCACCGTCACAGATAACATTGGCACGAAAAACCTTGTCCGGACGCTTCTGCGATGTCTGGACTGTTGTGACTTGTAAGCTATCTTTCGTGCCAAAATTAAAATTTTCTGGCGAATCCTCCAACTTTTCAGGCTCTTTTGACTCTTCCGGCAGCATGCCGCAGCGCAAAATGCTGTCGATGTCGGCCTTGAGCTTGATTTCCACGTGGTCTTCATAGACGAAGATCTTGTCGATAATCAGATGCAGATCCTTCGGATCGAGCTTGTCCTTCTCCAGGATCTCGTCAAAGACCTCGATGGCGGTCTTGGCTGCGCGGTTGACCCGGATGATCGTGTTTTCCCGATCCTTCGTCATCTCGATCTGCTTGCTCAGCGCAGAGATGCGGCTTTCAATATCCGCCTCCATCTCGTCGTAGGTCTGGTTGATGATGGCTTCGTTCTGCGGCCGCTTCGACAGATCGCGCACGCGCTGCCGCTTGGCGATCTTCAGCTCCTCCTGCAGCCCGGCGAGCACCTCCTCCATATTGTCGGCGGCGGTCTCCTTCTCTTCCAGATCCTCGTCCTGCTTCTGGATGTCAGATTGCAGCTTTGCGATCATGTCCGCCGAGGTCTCGCGCACCTTGCGGAGATAATCCTTCAGCAGCGCATCCAGCGTGTCCACGCGGATATAGTGGCTGGTGCAGCCCTTCCGGCCTCGCCGGTGATAGGTGCCGCAGCGGTAAGCGTCCCGCAGATCGGGGCGGCTCATGGAGAACATCGGGCTTCCGCAGTCGCCGCATACGAGAAAACCGGTGTAGGTGTTCTCGTATTTTTTCACCCCGCGGTAGTCGCTCCTGGAGCGCGAGCGCCGCAGCTCCTCCACGATACGGAAGTCTCGGTACTCAATGATCGCCTGGTGGTGGTTCTCGATGACGATCTGCTCGTCCTCGTCTTTCCTGACGTCCTTGCCGTTGATCTTCTGACGGGTGTACTTGCTCTGGCGCAGGGTGCCGATGTAAAAGTCGTTTTCCAAGATCCCCTGCACAGAGACGATGGCCCACTCCGGCTTGACCGCGCGCTTGTATTCCTTGCCCTCGGCCTCCTTGCGCTCGCGCTCGGACATGCGCGGGGTGGGGATGCCCTCGTCGGTGAGGTAGTTCGCGATCCGCTTGTAGCCCCAGCCGTCGATGTACAGCTGGAAGATCTTGCGCACGATCTCGGCCTCCGTAGGCACGACCTCGAACTCCTGCCGGGCGTTGATCTTGTAGCCGTAGGGCGCGGCGCAGATCCACTTGCCGTCCTTCTGACGGCGGTTTACTACCGCGCGCACCTTTTTGGACGCGTCCGTGACCGGCATCTCGTTGATGAGAAACTGGAACTGGATCTTCAGCCAGTCGTCGTCGTTGGGAAAGTCGATCCCGTCGCCGATGGAGATGATGCGCACGCCGGCGTCGCGCAGATCCTCCAGCTCCACCAGCCCGCGGCTGTTGCGGCGGGAGAAACGGGAGAAATCCTTGACCACCAGAATGTCGTAGCTGTGATTGAGCAGCCCCTTGCGCATTCTCTGATAGCCCTCCCGCTGCTCAAAGGTGTAGCCGGAGCGGTCGCGGTCTTCAAAGAAGCTCAGGCTGCTGCCGGGGAATTTGTCTTTGACGAAGTCGGCAATGATCGCTTTCTGGTTTTCAATCGAGGTGTTGTCCCGATCCAGTTCTTCATCGACGGAGATCCGGCAGTATCCCGCAATATCGAAGGTCTCTGTCACAACTCGCGCCTCCTTTCTGTTTCTATATACTGATAGTATTGTATCATATCTTTTTCAGATTGCAAGAGCTTTTTTGCACAGGATAAGGGCGCTGACCGCTCTTCCGTGGCAGATCTTTCTGTGATATAATTTGATTTGCCAAAACAGGAAGAGATCAGAGAGGCGCGGTCAATGAAACGAACAAGAACACAATTGGATCTGGCGCGGCTCCCCTCCGAGGCAGCGTGTTTTCTCGAGGGGGCTCCGCTGTACGACAGCAGCTGCTCGAAAGAGGCGCGGGTCATCTTCATCGACCGGGACGGCGGCATGTACATGAAAACGGCTGCTGAGGGGACACTGCAGACCGAAGCGACGATGACCGCGTACTATCACGGTCTGGGTCTGTCTGCGGAGGTGCTGTTGTATGGCACGGAGGGCGGAACGGACTATCTGATCACGCGCCGGATCCCGGGTGAGGATTGTACCGACGATCGCTGCCTCTCCGATCCGAAGCGGCTCTGCGACACCACGGCGACGCTGCTGCGCGCGCTGCATGAAAAGCCGGGTACGCGCTGCCCAGTAGACCGAATCGCGTCTTATGCCGACAATGTGCGGCAAGGCCTGGACGGGAACCACTATGAGCCGGAGCTTTTCGCGGGCATGTGGGAGTTTTCCTCTCTGGCCGAGGCCGCAGCCGCCGCGCGGGAAGGAATCCCGGCGCTGAAAGGGGATGCCCTGATCCACGGCGATTACTGCCTGCCGAACATCATTTTGCAGGACTGGAGGCTCTCCGGCTACATCGACCTCGGAAACGGCGGGATCGGAGACAGGCATATCGACATTCTCTGGGGTGTGTGGACGCTGAACTACAATCTGAAAACCACCGCCTGGACTGATCGGTTTCTGGACGCCTACGGCCGGGATCGGATCGAGCCGGAAAAGCTGCGTGCCATCGCCGCCATGGAAATGATCGGCGGATAAGGAGATGAAAGCGATGAGAGCAAGAGCGGAAGACGCCTCCCGGCTGGCAGAACTGGTCGGGATCGTCTGGCCGGAGCATTCCAGAGAAGAGCTGACGGAGATCGTCGGAGAATACATCGGCTCAGACAATTCCGCCGTTTATTATGCCCGCGCCGACGGGCAGGCTGTCGGCGTGGCCCTGTGTGCGCTGCGTCACGATTACGTGGAGGGCTGCGAGACCAGCCCCGTAGGGTACCTGGAGGGGATCGCCGTCCGTGAGGCCTACCGTCACCGGGCCGTTGCCCGGGCTCTTCTGTCGGAATGTGAACAGTGGGCGCGGGAGAAGGGCTGCACAGAGTTTGCCAGCGACTGTGAGCTGACAAACGACGCGTCGCTGCGCTTTCATCTGTCGGTCGGCTTTCGGGAAGAAAACCGGATCATTTGTTTTAAGAAAATGCTGTATTCATACAGGGAAGCAAACGCGGCAGACGCCGGGCGGATCAACGAGCTGTTTGTCGAGGAGCGGGATGATCAAACCCTTGGATGAACAGTCGCTCATCCCGATTTGTTGAGGGAAAGGCCTGTGGAATCATGACGGATACGATTCGTTATCGAAGCCTGAACGCTTATCTGCGCCAGTGCTTCGGAGAAAAGGTGTACAAGCTCGCCCTGGACGGCGGCTTCACCTGTCCGACGCGGGACGGAACGCTTGACACGCGCGGCTGCATCTTCTGCGCCGGCGGGAGCGGCGCGTTCACGGTGCCGGTCGGGAAGGACGTCCATGCAGCGATCGAACAGGCGAAAACGCTGGTCGCAGACAAGGGCGGGAAGAAGTATATCGCCTATTATCAGAGCTATACCGGAACTTATGCACCGCTGGAAAGATTGCGCGCGCTGTACACGGAGACGCTTTCGCATCCGGACGTCGTCGCCCTGTCGATCGGCACCCGGCCCGATTGCCTGCCGGAGGAAGTCGTCGCGCTGCTCGGGGAGCTGAACGCCGTCAAGCCGGTCTGGGTGGAGCTCGGCCTGCAAACGGTGCACGAGGCCACCGCTCGCTACATCCGCCGCGGCTATCCCATGGCGGCCTTTGACGACGCTGTGCGTCGGCTGCACGAGGCGGGGATCGAGGTGATCGTCCACATGATCCTCGGTCTGCCGGGCGAGACGCCAGAAATGATGGCCCAAACGGCCAGATATATCGGGCAAAGCGGCGCGGAGGGAATCAAGTTCCAGCTGCTGCACGTGCTGGAGGGGACGGATCTGGCGGAGGATTACCGGAAGGGATTGTTTTCTATCCTGACATTGGAAGAATACATCCGCGTGCTGGAGAGCTGCGTCGAAACGATCCCGGCCGATATGGTGATCCACCGGCTGACCGGGGACGGGGCCAAGCGTGAGCTGATCGCGCCGCTCTGGAGCGCGGACAAAAAGCAGGTCCTCAACGCGATCCATCGTGCCTTTGAGCGGGACGGTGTGATACAGGGAAAATACTGGAACGAGGTCTCTGCGGGAAGAGAATAGATCGTGGCTTAAAGAGAACAAAAGAGGCTCCGCTTTTGGCGGAGCCTCCCCGTTTTATCTGGCGTAATCGTGCGCCTTTTCCTTTTGCTTTTCCAGCTCGCGCAGCCGGACGCGGTTGTAGCGCAGCAAATCACAGGTCAGGCTTTTCAAATCCTCGGTGCCGGACGAGAACACCGCCACCAGATACTTTTTGGCCTTGTACTCCTGATAGACCGGCTTCAGGGACTCCAGCACTGCGGGGTCCTGGCTCTCCGCGTGGGTGAGCCAGATATTCACTCGTTTTTGCTGATCCTTGACTTCAAGCTCCAATCGGCTCACCTCCATTCTTAGTTTTCCAAATTTTGCTGGTGCTTATACCGGGACAGGGGGACAAACAGTCGGTCTTCTGATACACCCCCTTTCGGCTCAGATTTTTACAGGTCATGGGCCTCACCTTTCCTTTCCACAAACCGGACGCTGTCCGGGTAATACAGGGTGATGATGGCCGGGCGTCCCTGGCCGCGCTTGCGGCGGCGGATCAGCCCGGAGGCTTCCAGCTCGCGCAGCACCGCCACGCTGCGCTGTTTGCCTTTGCGGAGCTTTTGCCGCACGTCCTCCACGGTGAAGTAGATGCGGATGCTGCCATCCGGCTCCAGATAGCCGTTTTCGCGGGAGATGCTGGCGCGATCCAGCATCAGCGTGTAGAGAAACTTGGCCTCGGCGGAGAGCGAGGCGTAGGGCTCCTCCGTCAAGAAGCGCGGGCAGATCAGGTAACACGGCGCCGGGGTCTCTGCTTTTACTGCAATCATTCTCTGTGACATTCCCTCTTTCTTTCCTTATCTTTGACTGACAGACTGATGGATGATTCGTTGTCATTGGTTCCTTCTACTTGATTTCCGGCCGCTTTTCCGGCCCTCTTGAAAGCCGAAATCCGATCCTCAAGAGGACGCGATTATCAGCCGTTTAGAGGTACCATATCCGGGTTTTCCGTATCTGGCTGAGCCGTATCCGGAGTTACCGCTCTTTTTCGGCTTCCGCCTCCCTCTTCCATTCGTCCCGCACGAAGGGTTCGAGCTTCGATTTGATCCGGTACAGCTCCTTCAGCTCTTCGCGGATCGGCTTGAGCTGCTCGGATTCTTCAGCATACGCGGCGGTCAGCTTGTCCAGCTCCTTCTGCCAGGCCTTTATTGGGAGCTTGTGATCCGGCGCGACGGCATCGAGCTTCCGCTTGGCGAGCAGGAACAGATTGATCTCACGCTCGTGCTCGGCCTTGTACTTATCGCGGGCTTTCTTGAACTGGATGCTGTTCCATTCCTCGTAGATCGGCGTCAGCCGTTTGAACTCCCCGGCGAAGCGGATCAGCTCGCTGAGCTCCTTCATCCGCGCAGACCAGGCATTCAGCGCCGAGGTCATCTCTGCGGACTTCTGTTGGAAGTCCTTCATGTAGGTATCGAAGTCTGCCAGCGTGACGATCCCGCGCTCCTGCAGAATCAGCACCAGCTCGGAGAATTCCTTGAGGTTGCCAATCTTCGCTCTGTTCGACCATGCGCCGGCGTTGCGCTGCTCAAGGCGCTGCGTGAGCAGGTCCGCCAGCACGGGCGACTGCGGCGTGTTCAGCTGCTCCTTGATCTCGGCAAGCCCCTGAAACAGCTCCTTGATGCGACGGGCGATCTCCCGAAGCCTTTGATTCGTCGTACGGATCAAACGATTCAGGCTGCCCTTGTCGGTGGCAATCCCGCGCGCCTCCATCTGCCGTACGGCTGGGCCTTCGTGGACGGTTGGTATTTGCGCGATGCCCTGTCGCGCGTAGGAGCGATGGTCGATGCGCTCGGGCAAGCCCTTTTCCTCATACTTACTGTTGCACAAGTCCGCCCAGGCCTGCCGCCAGGCTTCCAAGCGTTCCGGGCTGCCCCAATCCGTGGTCGGCACGGCCTTGAATTCGTAGTCGCCCTTGCCATCCGGAATGCGATTGCCATGCTCGTCCAAGATGTACTCCCGCCGCTGCTTGTTGCCCCAGCTGCCGTCCGGGTTCAGCGGCCGGATCGGACACAGCACATGAAAGTGCGGATTCTGGATGCCGTCCTCGCCCGCGTCTTTTTCGTGGATCGCGTAGTCCACGATCATGCCCCGGCTGACGAACTCATCCAGGAGAAACTGCCGCACCAGCTGTCGGTTCTCTTCCATCGAGAACTCATTTTGCAGCGCGATATCGAAGCTGTATGCCAACTGCGCTTTCGGGTGCTGTTCGATTCTCTCGACTTCGTTCCAGAGCGTTTCCCGATCTTGGAACCGCTCCGGCGCGTTCGGCGGAAGAAGGATCTCAGAGCAGACAACGCCGCTCTTGCGCGTGTAATCCGGATTGTCGCCGTAGTATTCGCTATGTAGTTTTTCGCCGGCGCGGTAAGCGGCCGCCGCAATGGCCGACTGCCCCGCGCTGCGCTTGATTTGCGTGACATGGAAGTGAAACAGGGAGATCAGCCATCACCTCCCGGCAGCAGGGGAAGGACAGACGGAAGGGAAAGGATCTGCTCCATCATGGAGTAAAACTCCGCTTCGCCCATGTCCGTTGTCGCGGGGGCGAGGGATTCGATCGCCGCGCCTTTGGTAATCAGCCGGTGCGCCCGCTTTTGCCGTTCGCCCTTTTCCAGATACGATATCCTGTTCTTTAGCCGCTGCTGTTCGTGCCGTAGCTGCTCCAGCCGCGTCTTGTCCTTCTCGTTTTGCTCTCGCAGTTTTTTAATTTTCTGATTCAATACCATGCCTCCTTCGTGATAAAAGTGTAAGATTGTCCTTCCGAATACCGAGATATCACCCCGCCCGTTTTGGCAGCCGGAAAGCCTTGATTTTCCTGATCTTTTTCGGCTCTATTTTTCGACGCCGGCCCGTTTCCTTCTGGCGTATTCCGCCTGCTGCCGGCGCTTCACATTCGCGGCGCAGTCGATGCAGTATTTGCTCCGATTGGAGGCGGAGTAGTAGGTACTGCCGCACACCTCGCAGCGTTTTCGCTCACCCTTTTTGATCAGCTCCTGCTCGAGTTCTTTCTCGCCCGGCAGAACCGCCGTGAGAAACCAGCGGCAGATCAGCGAGCGCGTGATCAGCTGCGGACATGGGCAAGGGTCCAGCCCTTCCAGCAGGATGCAGTTGCCGTCGATATAATTGCAGCATTGCTTTTTCACCACCTTTTTCACTTTGCTTGCCTGCTCCGGCGTCATTCGTAGGATCTCGTTCAAGCCATTCCTCCTTTGCGCTCTGATAAAAATGCCTCTCACCTATAACGGTTTTTGAAGACAGTTTTATAAGGTTTTTCATAGATCGTTTACATTCATTTTCAAAAAAGTCCCTCTATATTAGGTAGAGATAAAATGAACTGTTTTTACAACCAATCCGGCAAAAAATCGCTCGACAGGTTTCGGCATTCCGCATTCTCTTCATTCAATTATCAATCGGCTTCCCTCACCTGGTACAAAAATGCTTCGATTTTTACCCTGCTTTTTATTGTCCCCTCAATAAATAAAAACGACGGGAACCCTCAAAATCTCCCCCTTGGCTGAGAAAAATTTTTTCCGCTCTGCCGTATCGTTCCGACAGAAGGCATTCTTTCTTTCGTAGAGCACCTCTCGCTAAGTACCGCAAAACACACATCTTTTTTGAGTGTTTTTCACAGAACGTTTACAAGTTTTTTCACGAAACAGAAAAAGACCCTTCACTTAAGGTAGGGATAAAAACAGCGCTTTTGTCACCCGTCTGCCCATAAAACTGCTCGACGGCCTCCGGCAACATTTTTCACGACAGTCCATTTTTTGATTTCCTTTCCTCACTTAATACAAAAATTCTGATGGGTTTTTCCTCTGTGTTTCTTGGATACGCCCTCACCTAATACGGAGATTTTTGAAGAAATACACCCTGTGTTCATAGAAAGTTTTCATTTGTGCAGAAAGAAAAAGGATGCACAAGGTCAAGGGTGTTCCCGCGCAAATTGATACAAGGACAAAGCTGTTCAAACAGCGTCCTTTGCAAAAAACTCGCGTGTGAAACATCCGCAACCGTATGCATCCGGTGTCAGATATTGATTTGATCGAATGTGATTTGTCGGTTCCTCCCGTCCGACAAGGCCATCCTATCAGGTGTGAGCGGTCAATTCCATGTCAGGATTTGACCGAAAAACGGCCTCAACAAAGTGGCGATTTTTAAAATAAGTTCGCAAAACCAGCTAAAGAAAGAGAAAAACTATTCTTTTTGCGGAATTCGGTAAAAACCTTTCGGTCATTTTTTGACCGAAAGAGAAACCGGTAGAATGGTTTTTTTATTGCGGATAGCTGCGAAGCAGCGCAAGGGGTGCAGCCCCTTGTACGGAGCAGCGCGACGCAAAAAAGAACGCTCGGGCGTTCCATCATGCTCCACGGGACGCACAAACGGATCAGCCGAAGCTGACCCGTATAGAAGTGCGCCCTTCGGGAAAAGAATGCTTGGCAACCCAATGCCTTTTGGCGCTTTTCGTTTGTAATAGCCCCGGTTATGTGGTAAAATACTTATAGATTGGGACAAACGAAAGGAGTTGAAGTTCATGCCGGAGCAGAACAGATGGCAGCTTGAATTGAGTGAATACATCCGCCAGGGCGAGCCAGAGCGGGCCGAAAAAAGTGCTGCCTGGCAAACGGCCATCGGACTCCAGGCCGTGGACGGACTAAAGACTTCTTCCTATTTGTTGGAGACTGCGAAGGCGCACATCGAAGGCGAAATTGACATTGCCGGGGCGCAGCGCCGTATCCAAAGCTACTACAAAGAGCAGGCTAACCGCAAAGCGGTGGAGGACGGCACGATGGAGGCGGATATCGTTTCCGCACGCATCACCGAGCTGTTGGGGGAGAAAACTTTTCAGTTTTCTCCGGCCGAGCTGCAGAGCATTCACCGCCGTTTGTTTACTGGTGTCTTCGATCACGCGGGACAATTCCGTACCTACAACATCACGAAAAATGAGTGGGTGCTCGGCGGCGATACGGTCGTGTATTCCTCCTGGGAGAGCATCCGGAACACGCTGGATTATGATTTTTCGCAGGAAAAACAGTTCTCTTACGACGCGCTTTCTGTTCCGGAATCGATCAAGCACATGGTAAAGTTTGCGTCCGGCATCTGGCAGATCCATCCCTTTTGCGAGGGAAACACGCGCGCGACTGCGGTTTTCATCGTGAAATATTTGAAGACCTTCGGCTTTGCAGTGGACAACGATGTGTTTGCCGCAAACTCCTGGTATTTTCGCAACGCGCTTGTCCGTGCCAACTACAACAATCTGCAAAAAGGGATACAATTGACGATCGCTTATGCAGTTTAGTTGTTATAGACCATGCTGAATTGGGCGGTTATACCTTGGGAACAGTAGGCGGTATCTCAAATAGCAAAGGTTTTATGAATCATCTTCCAGCGTTTCATAAAATGGTTAATGAAATACATAAGCTTAGGTTAACCTCCCACCTCTCACACTCAAAAGTTAGGCAAACAAACAATTATACAGGGCCGATAAAAAGCTCTGAGAGAAAACGTATTCTTGCGTTAGTAACCTCAGGAATCAATGAATTGACATCGTTTTGGTAATACTAACACGAAAAAGCAACTCTCTTCGCTTACCTGCATAATAAAAACAGAGGGCACAAGAGACGAATCAGTCTTTTGTGTCCTCTGTCGGTAATTCGATATTGTACTTTGTCAGCAAGTCCTCGATCGCTTCATCCAGCAGCCGGCTTTTCGGGATTCTTGTCTTCTTCGCGAGCTGATCGAAAAGGGGAACGAGCTCGTTCTTCAAAGATGAAGTGAAGCGAGTGCGATATTTCAAGAAGGGCTCAGCCATAATAATCATGCCTCCCGTTTGGAACTGCCCATATTCTATATGAGCTGCAAGTTTCAAACAATTGGTTGCAGATAGTGCCTATATAGTGTATAGTATCTGCAGAAATAAGAGAGATATGAGGCTGAGACATGACCAAGACTTGTGCCATTATTGGCTGTTCCCCGATGTGTTTTCCATGGGGATTTGACGAGGAAGACGAGGGCTGTGCGGCGCTGAAACTGATCCTGATAAATCAGATCACCAGGCTGAGAGGGGAGGGCTGCACGCGCTTTGCCGTCAGCATGGACTGCGGCGTGGGGCTGTATGCGGCGGAGATCCTTCACGGGCTGAAAGAATCAGATGGTGCGCTCGAAACCATCTGCTATGTTCCCTATGAGGAGCAGGCGACCAAGTGGACGCCGGAGCTGCGGGATCGGTATTTCAATGCTCTGGCGGCCTGTACGGAAGTCGTGAATGTGGCTAATGAGAAAACCGTGGGCTGCGACTTCAAAGCGTACCTGAAAGCCATAAACGAAGCCGACACGGTGATTGCGGTCTATGATCCCGATGATCCGCGCTGCGAGCGGGAGGCCGCGGCGATGGCCGTCACGGAACTTCTGAACAAGCAAGTCTTTGTGCTTGATCCCAAAGCTATTCGCTTATAATAAATCATGGATGGACAATTTGGGCTATATCTGTTATCTTTTGCTGATAAATGCCAAAAAGCGTGAGTGATTCACGCTTTTTGGCATTTAATAATGCAATGGCATTGACTTTTTCAGCAGATACGGTTATGATGGTCTCACACGACACTGCGATTGAAAGGGCTGATGCGTCATATGAAACGGGATATCACGCAGGAGCTGCTTGCCTGGAAGGAGCAGCCGAACCGCAAACCCTTGGTATTGAAGGGCGTGCGCCAGTGCGGGAAGACCTATATCCTCAAGGAATTCGGGCGAGAGTATTACGCGGACGTCGCCTATTTCAACTTTGAAGAAACCAGATCCCTGAACTCTTTGTTCGAGCAGGACTATGATGTGAAGCGTATCCTGTTCGAGTTGGGGCTGTTCCTCGGCAGGACGATCACGCCCGGCAACACACTGATCATTCTGGACGAGATCCAGGAGTGCCCGCGGGCAATCACGGCGCTGAAGTATTTCTGCGAGAACGCGCCGGAGTACCATGTGGCCTGCGCCGGCTCCCTGCTGGGTCTCGCCATCCATGAGAACCAGTCCTTTCCGGTGGGCAAGGTGGATATCCGCACGCTGTACCCCATGTCCTTCTATGAGTTCCTTTCGGCAACGGGGAACGAGGCTCTGGCGGACTATCTGACCCGCTTCCAGCCGGGTTCGTCTGTTTCGGAACTGATCGGGGGAAAGCTCCGCACGACGTTGAAGCAGTACTATGTAGTCGGAGGGATGCCGGAGGCAGTCTCTGCCTGGTGTGAGACGGGGGATCTGGAAAAGGTCGAGGCCGTCCAGCAGGATATCCTCGCAAGCTATGAGCTGGACTTCGCCAAGCATGCCCCTCCCAGCGAGTTCCCCAAGCTTTCGGCGATCTGGGCATCCGTGCCGCAGCAGCTGGCCAAGCCCAACAGCAAATTCATCTTCAGCCACGTGAAAAAGGGATGGCGCTCCAAGGATCTGGAGGACGCGCTGCAATGGCTGATCCGGGCCGGGCTGGTGTATCAGGTCTGTAAGGTGGAGAAGCCGTTTATGCCTCTGTCCTCCTATGCGGACGCCACCAGCTTCAAGCTCTATCTCTGCGACGTCGGTCTGCTGCGCCGTCTGGCTCGCCTGCCCGCACAGGTCGTGCTGGATTCCTCCGGGATATACACGGAGTTCAAGGGCGTCATGACCGAGAATTATGTGCTCGGCGAGCTGGTCAAGCACGTGGACGCCGCACCGTATTATTGGGTTTCGGGCAACAGCGCCGAGGTCGACTTCATCGTTCAGTGCGGCGCCCACATCGTCCCCATCGAGGTGAAGGCGGAGAGCAACGTGAAGGCGCGTTCTCTGGCCGAGTACCGCAAAAAGTACGCTCCGCCCGTTTCGGTCAAGACCTCCATGCTGGATGAAGTCAGCGGAAGCGAGGTGCGTCTGATCCCGCTGTATCTGATCGGGTCGATGGAGACGATGATCCAGCCTGAACCCAAAACCCCAGGAGGAGATATTGACTCTGTTTCGTTGTAAATAGTCTATTCTATTTACAACGAAGGGTTTATTGATCTTGCGTCAAACAATTGCTCGTCAGAAAAACGATCCGGGGTCGCGGTACGGCAGTACAAGCGATCCCGGATCAGTATTAGTCCCCCAGCCAAGCGAAAGATCACGAAATCTTAGCGAGTTTTCGGACCCTTTATCACGTTTTCCGAGTTCTACAACGAAAAGTCAAGCTATTGCCGCTCATCCTTCGGTCGGCAGGCGGTGACCTTGTCCAGATAATAGCGAATACAGCCGTTAAGCACCAGATCGGCGTAGCCCACCGGGTCGTGATGCAGCAGCCAGGTCAGCTCGGATCGCTCGGCGCTGTTCCGCGCGACCTCATCTTCGACGCCCAGACAGTCGATATCGACCAATGTCCCATCGGTATAACGCAGCTCCACGCTCTCGGAATCTTCATGATACTCACAGCAAATCAGTCTCCGCATTGTGCGTCTCCTTCTATATTTTCCCAATTTTCGCCGCTTGACCCCTCTCGGATATGCACGGTAGAACGGGCATTTTCCGTCAATATGTACTACTCCAGCCCCATCCTTTTGGCCAAATCCAACATAGAAAAGCTGAATTTTTGCCATTTTTCCAATGTCGTCTGTGACGGGTCAACGCACCTGATAATATTGGGAGATTCTGCACCCTCGGCCACGGATTCGGTGACGACCAGCGCCTTTGTGCGGTGTTTTTCAGAGCTTTGGAGGATCTCCATGGCCTCCGCGTCCTGCTGCGTGAGCATTCGCCCGCTCTGCAGAATGGCGGTGATGTCCGGCTTGAACTGCACTTCGATATGATCCTCAAAGGCCAGGATCTTGTCCAGAATCAGCCGGAGATCTTCCTTGCTGAACTTTTCCCCTTCCAGGATGCTGTCAAAGACTTCGATCACCGTCCGGGCGATCCGGTTGGCATTGATGACGGTATTGTGCTTGTCGGTGCTCATGAGGATCTGATTCTTGATGCCGGTGATCTGGTCGGTCAGATCTTTCTCCATGGCGTCGTAGGTCTCGTCGATCACATGACTTCGGGTTCCGCCGTTTTCTCACGCGGGAAAGAAAGAACATCCGCACAGAGCTGTTCTTTCTGGCACTTGCTTTTGACCTGAAAAAGCTCTGCATGAAACGTGACAAAGGTCGATTGCGAACGCATTTGTCCGAGATTTCAGCTGCGTGATGAATAATTGAATCCCTTTTCCACATTTGGCGCCAGTCTATGGGCTGGGGCTGGCTTTGCTGTGCAATAACCGAGAGATTTGTGGCTTCTTTTCCACAGATCCTCGGTTTCTTTTACTCTTTAGAACAGAAAGAGGGACCGCTGCAAACCTCTCATTTTGCAACGGTCCCTCATGGCGTCATGCCGCGGTCTCACCGCAGCTTTTCTGTTTTCGGCCGGAAGCGGCTAAACGGTCTTCAGCTCCGCCCGGAAGCGCGCCCCGTCCAGAGTCAAAACGGCATACGCCGGGTGCGCCGTGCGGCCGATCGAGCCGGGGTTGAGGAAGGTGATGCCGCCGCGCTCCTCCAGCGCGGCATGGTGCGTGTGGCCGAAGAGCGCCAGGCTTGCGCCGCTCACTTCCGCCGCGGCGGAAAGGGAATCCAGCGCCGGCTCGTATTTCACGTTGTATAAATGCCCGTGCGTGGCAAAGACGCACACGCCGCCCACCGTGGCCGTCAGCGAGGCGCTGAGCGTCGAGCGCGGGTCGCAGTTTCCTCTCACCGCGTAGAACGGCAGGGCGGGAAAGCGCGCCTGCACCGCGGCGAGATCGCGCTCGCCGTCACCGAGGAAGAAGCACAGCGCAGGCTTCTCCCGCTCGATCGCCGTGATCATGTGCGCGGCGCAGCCGTGGGAATCCGAAAAAACACAGATATTCATAGCTCTTTGTCAGCGGAGCCGCCCGGGATCGGGCGGCTCCTGTCATTTTCGGTGTTTGGCGATCAGATCCGGCTTTCGCTGCCGGTCAGATCGCCCAGCAGCTTCTCGCGCACGACGCGCACCTGGGTCTCGCGCACCTTCTGGCGCAGCGGCAGCACCGCGCGCGGGGAGACGGACAACTCGTCCAGTCCGATGGACAGAAACAGCTCCGTCAGCTCCAGGTCGGCGCCGAGTTCGCCGCAGATGCCGCACCAGATGCCCTCCTTGTGGGCGTTGTCGCAGGCCAGCTTGATGAGGCGCAGCACGGCGGGGTGATGCGCGTCGAAGAAGCGGCCCAGGTCGTTGTTCTGGCGGTCGCAGGCCAGGGTGTACTGGGTCAGGTCGTTGGTGCCGATGGAGAAGAAGTCCACCTCCTTGGCCAGGCGGTCGCTGATCATGGCGGCGGCGGGCGTTTCGATCATGATGCCCACGTCCACCTCGTCCGAGAACGGGATGCCCTCGGCCGTCAGCTCTTTCTTCACCTGCTCGCACATCTTCTTGGCCTCGCGGACCTCCCACACGGAGGCGACCATCGGGAACATGATGGACAGGCGGCCGTAGGCGGAGGCGCGGTACAGGGCGCGCAGCTGGGTGCGGAAGATCTCCGGCCGGTTGAGGCAGATGCGCAGCGCGCGGTTGCCGAGCGCCGGGTTCTCCTCGTGCGGGAGCTTGAAATATTCGATCATCTTGTCCGCGCCGATGTCCAGCGTGCGGATGACGACCTCCTTGCCGCCCATGTCGGACAGGACCTTCTTGTAGGCCTCGAACTGGTAATCCTCGGTGGGATAATCGTCGCAGTTGAGGTAGAGGAATTCGCTGCGGAAGAGGCCGATCCCTCCGCCGTCGTTTTCCAGCACGGCGTGCACGTCCTCGGGATTGCCGATGTTGCAGTAGACGCGGATCTCCTGGCCGTCCTTCGAGACGTTGGGCTGGCCCTTGAGCTGGTTCAGCAGCTCCTGGCGCTTGAGGATCTCGGCGCGCTTTTTCATCAGGCGGGCGCGGGTCTCGTCGTCCGCGTCCACAACGACCGTGCCGGTGCCGCCGTCCACGATGACCTCGCGGCCGGCGTAATCCTCCTTGAGCTGCTCGCCCACGCCGATGATGGCGGGGATGCCCATCGTGCGGGCGAGGATGGCGGTGTGGCTGGAGCCGGAGCCGCCGGAGGTGACGAAGCCCAGGATCTTGGACTTGTCGAGCTGCACGGTCTCGCTCGGAGCCAGATCGTCGGAGGCGAGGACCACAGGCACGTCCGAATCGATGCCGCCCTGCACCACGCCGGAGAGGATGCCCACGATGCGGCCGGAGATGTCCTTGACGTCGGCGGCGCGGGCCTTGAAGTAATCGTCGTCCATGGCGGCGAATGCCTCCGCCTGGATGGCGCCTGCGTCGGTGACGGCGGCCTCGGCGTTCAGGCCGGACTCCTTGATGAAGCCCTCGATGGCTTCCTCGTAGTCCATGTCCTCGCACATCATCTGGTGGGTCTCAAAGAGCATGGCGGCCTCGTCGCCGGCCTCCGCGCGCGCCTTTTCGGCCAGCACGCCGAGCTGCTCGATGGCCTTGGCCTGCGCGTCCTTGAAGCGCAGCCACTCCGCCTCGCGGTCGGCCACTTCATAACGGCGCAGGGTACCGGTCGCTCTCTGATAGAAATACAGGGGGCCGGCCGCAACGCCGGTGGATACGCCCTTGCCCTGAATGGTGATCATAAGAACAAACTCCTTTCCGATAGGAAAATACGGCTGTCGCAGCGGCAGCCGTATTTTCCTAATTCCTTACAGGTTGGCCTTGAAGAAAGCTTCGATCGCGGCAGCGACGGCTTCCTCATCTCCGCCCTCGACGGAGACCTTCACGGTGTCGCCCTGCTTGATGCCCATCTGCATGAGGGCCATCAGCTTGAGCGCGTTGACAGACTTCTCACCCTTGGTGATGGTGACGGCGGAGCCGGCGTAGCTCTTGATCTCCTTGACCAGCAGGCCGGCGGGACGGGCGTGGATACCCACAGGATCGGTGATGGTGTACTCAAAAGTCTTCATGTTCTTTCCTCCGTATGTGAATGGATTATTTCAGTCCGCACTCGACGCCCTCGAGGTCGTCGGAGTTGGTGAGCAGCATGACGACGGTGTCGTTATAGCCGGCCTTCTGGATGGCAGCGCGGTCAAAGCCCAGCAGCTTCTGGCCGGCCTTGACCTCGGCGCCCTCTTCGACGAAGGCGGTGAAGCCCTCGCCCTGCATGTTGACGGTGTTGACGCCGATGTGGATCAGCACTTCCATGCCGTTCTTCTCGAGCGTGACGGCGTGTTTGGTATCGAAGACGGAGGTCACGGTGCCGTCAAAGGGAGCCACGACGATGCCGTCCTCGGGCACGACGCCGATGCCGTCGCCCAGGATGCCCATGGCGAAGGTGTCGTCGGGGATCTCCTCGCGGGCGATGACCTTGCCCTTGCAGGGCTGCAGCAGCTCGCCGGCGGCGCAGCGCACCACGGAGGGCATGGGCTCGGCGGGAGCTTCGGGCTCAGCGGCCTTCTTCTCCTCGGGCTTATCCTCTTTCCAGATGATCCAGGTCAGCGCGAAGGCGATGCCGGAGGCGATCAGCAGCTCCACGAGGTAGAGGGGCACGTTGTTGACGGCAGGGATGGCGGGGATGCCGGTTACGCCGTAGACCGGAGCGCCCAGTCCGAACAGGGCGCCGAACAGCGCGCCGACCGCGCCGCCGGCCATGCCGCACAGGAAGGGCTTCATGAAGCGGAAGTTGATACCGAAGATGGCCGGCTCGGTGATGCCCAGGGACGCGGACAGCGAGGAGGGCAGAGCCACGGACTTTGTCTTCTGGTTATGGACCTTGAGCGCCACGGCAAGGCAGGCGCCGAACTGCGCGAAGTTCGCGGCGGAGGCGATGGGCATCCAGGTGTTCAGACCCGTCTGCGCGATCATGCCGGCCTCGATGACATTGTACATGTGGTGCAGGCCCATGACGACCGTCCAGGGATAGATGGCGCCCATGACGAGCGAGCCGAAGAGGGAGCTTGCCAGCCACTTGGCGCCGGCCAGCACCCAGTTTTCCAGAATGGAGAAGATGGGTCCGATGATCGTGAAGGTCACGAAGGCGGTGACGAGCACGGTGCAAAGCGGGGTGACGAAGAGGTCGATCATCTCGGGAACTTTCTTGTGCAGCCACTTCTCTACCGTCGACATGAGAAGGACTGCCAGGATGACCGGGATGACGTGGCCCTGATAGCCGACCTGCTGGACGTTGAAGAAGAACAGGTGCCAGGTCGGGATCTCGCCGGCGGCGTAGTTGCCGACGGTCCAGGCGTTGATCAGCGCGGGATGGACCATCATCAGGCCGATGACGGCGCCGAGGAAGATGTTGCCGCCGAAGACGCGCGCGGCGGAGATGGCCACCAGCACGGGCAGGAGGGCAAAGGCGGTGTTGGCCACCAGGTCAAGGAAGCTGTACCAGTCGCTGGCGCCGAAAGCGGGCCAGAACTTGGGGATGGCCTCGACCAGGCCCATCATCAGGCCGGATGCGACGATGGCGGGCAGGATGGGGACAAATACGTCGCCCGGGGTCTTCAGGATCTTTTTCCACAGCGGCATCCGGGAGGCGGCCGCGGCCTTGACGTCGGCCTTGGAGGCGGCGGTCAGACCGGTGACGGCCAGGAACTCGTCATAGACCTTGTTGACGGTGCCGGTGCCGATGATCAGCTGGAGCTGGCCGTTGGAATCAAAGAGGCCCTTGACGCCCTCCACTTCTTCCAGAGCCTTGGTGTCGATCTTGCTGTTGTCCGCGATCACGAGACGCAGACGGGTGGCACAGTGTGCCGCGCTGATGATGTTGTCTTTTCCGCCGAGGTGGGAAAAGATCTCTTCAGCACATTTGCGGTAGTCGAGCGCCATAGTATGAATCTCCCCTTTTCTATACAGCGGCCGTCCGAACCCGGCGGCCACATTTCTTGTTTATTATATCAGACTTCGTGGGAGACCTCAATCATCTTCGGATTCCCCGAAATCACGAAAAACGCATTTAGTTTTTGTCGCTTTTCACCAAGCCGAGCTCGCGGAAAGCCCAGGCCAGGCCGTCTTCCTCCACCGAGGGGCAGATCAGATCGCTCTGCTTTTTCAGGTTGGGGCTGCCGTTTGCCATGCACACGCCGGTGCCGACCGTCTGGATCATCTCCAGGTCGTTCATGCTGTCGCCGAAGCCGATCGTGTCCTCCAGGGAGCAGCCCAGCGCCTCGCAGACCTGCCGGATGCCGCTGCCCTTGTCGAATTTGCGGTTGATCAGCTCGCCGTTGAGGCAGTTGGCGCCCGCGAGATCCTGCACCAGGAAGTAAAACTCCCCTTCCAGTTCCCTGATCGCCGGGGCAAGCTGCTCGGCCTTCGCGCACATGAAGACGACCTTGTAGATTGGCCTTCCGTCGTATTCCTTCATCGGGCGGATGCCCAGATCCTTCTCCAGCGCCTCGCGCCAGCGCAGCAGCTCGCTGTTGCCGCCGGAGCTCTGCTGCAGGAATTCGCCCATGCCCTCGTCGCACCAGCTGGCGTCCTTTGCCTCGATGGTGCGCAGCACGCCGCCCTCGGCGAAGAGCCGCAGCGCGCGGTCCTTCTGCTCTTCGGTCATCGGGCAGTCGTAGAGCACCCGTTCGCCCATGAACACATAACCGCCGCCGCTGGCCACCGCCCCGTCAAAGCCGAAGCCGAGGAGCGGCCGGAGCATGTCGTAATTGCGCCCCGAGCAGAGGAAGACCTTGTGTCCCGCCTGCTGCGCCAGACGGATCGCCTCCAGCGCGCTTGCGGGCGGCTCGTTGCTGCCGGGGGCGGTCAGCGTGCCGTCGATATCCAGAAAGATCAGTTTCCTGTCCATTCCTGTTTTCTCCTTACACCGTTTCGATACGGATCACATTGGTGTTGCCGCTCTCGCCGCTGGTATTGCCGCCGGTCACGACCACGGTGTCCCCCGCGTTCAGACCGAGCGTGTCGCGCGCGGCGCGCAGCGCGTAGTAGTACAAAACCTCCATATTGGGGAACTGCTCCGTCAGCAGCGGCACCACGCCCCAGCTCAGCGCCAGCTTGTACCAGGCGCGCTTGCCGGTGGCCAGGCCCAGGATCGTGATCGGCGCGCGGAAGCGGGAGACCATGCGCACGGTCAGGCCGCTGAGGGAGGTGACCACGATGGCTTTGGCCTCGAGGTCGATGGCCATGGTGCAGGCCGCATGAGAGATCGCGTCCACGCGGTTGTGGATGATGAACTCCCGGGTACGGAACTGGCCGATAAAGTCGATGTGCTTCTCAGTCTCCTCCGCGATCTCACCCATCACGCGCAGCGCCTCGACCGGGTACTTGCCGGCGGCCGATTCGCCCGAGAGCATGACGGCGCTGGTTCCGTCGTAGACGGCGTTGGCCACGTCGCTGATCTCGGCGCGGGTGGGACGGGGATTGCTGATCATGCTCTCAAGCATCTCGGTGGCGGTGATGACGCGCTTGCCGAGCATGCGGCACTTGGTGATCAGGTGCTTCTGGATGGCGGGCAGCTCCGTGAAGGGAACTTCCACGCCCAGATCGCCGCGGGCGACCATGATGCCCTCGCAGGCGGTGCAGATCTCGTCGATGTTGTCCACGCCGGACTGGTTCTCGATCTTGGCGATCACGTCGATGTCTCCGCCGCCGTTGGCTTTCAGAAAGCCCTTGAGATCCAGCATGTCCTGCTTGCAGGAGACGAAGGAGGCCGCGACGAAGTCCACGCCGTTTCGGATGCCGAAGAGCAGATCCGCCTTGTCCTGCTCGCTCAGGAAGGTCTGGCGCAGCACCTTGCCGGGAAAGCTCATGCTCTTGCGGTCGGAGAGGACGCCGCCGGTGAGCACGCGGCAGCGGATCTCCGTGCCATCGATCTCACGCACTTCGAAAATCACGAGGCCGTTGTTGACCAGCACCCGGTCGCCCGGCGCGAGGTCGTCGGCAAGACCCGCGTAGCTGACGGATACGATGTGCTCATTGCCGACGAGGTCCCGCGTGGTGAAGGTAAACTCGTCTCCGTCCCTGAGCGTGATCTTCCCGTTTTCAAAGGTGCGGATGCGGTACTCGGGGCCCTTGGTGTCCAGCATGATGGCGATGGGCAAGTTCAGCTCCTCGCGCACCGCCTTGATCATATCGATCTTTTTCTGGTGCTCCTCATGGGTGCCGTGGGAGAAATTCAGCCGGGCCACGTTGAGGCCCTGCCGGCACATTTCGCGGAAAACCTCCGGCTTTTCGCTGGAAGGGCCGATGGTGCATACGATTTTCGTTTTTCTCATGCTCGTTTCCTCACTCCGTCTGAAGTTGTTGTTTCCAGTCGTGCAGAAAATAGCTGACGGCCAGCAGATCGGCGCAGCCGCCGGGTGAAAGGCCGTTTTGGATAAACAGCTCGTCCAGCTCCCGGACTCGCGCCATCGTCGGGCGGCCGTTTCGCCGCAGCTCCTCCCGAAGCTGCGCGCTCATCTGTCCGGCAAGCGAAGGACCGCCGCGCTTGATCATGTTGGTATCTTCTCCGCGGGCAATCAGATACAGAAGCGCGGTCACGCCGGCGTCGTTGCGGCTCAGTCCCTCGGCCAGACAGCTCTCCAGCGTGGGAAGCGACGTTTCGAGCACGGCGGGCAGCCCGGCGGCGACTTCGCCGCGAATGCCGCGCAGCCCGGTGGAGAGATACAGCTTCTCCCCCGCCGTCCGGGCTTGCCCGCGCCTTTTGAGCGCGGCAAAGTCGTCAGCCACAGCCCCGCCGCTGAGCGCGGCGCAGGCGGCGGCGATCCTTTCCGGGTCGGTGCAGGGCCCGTCCGCCCGCCAAAGGCGGCCGAGCGCGCCGCACACCGTGCCGAGCGTGAAGATCGCCCCCTTGTGGGTGTTGACCCCGCCGGTGGCGGCGAGCATTTTTTCCTCCGCCTCCATGCCCAGCGGGCGCAGCCGGGCAAAGGCCTCGGCGGCCGGGAGTTCGGCCGTTTCGGCGCCCGTCAGAAAGCAGCCGCGCCAATAGCCGCGCAGCGCCGCGGCGCTGTTCTCAAAGGTCTCGCGGGTCATGTCCCGGTGGGCGCCGTTGTTATCACGGTCGACCAGACCGGGCTTGGGCGTCGTCGCCACCTCGTCGAGCAGCGCGGCGGTGGCAAGGCTGTCGACGCGCGCGGCGTCGGCGGCAAGCAGGCCTTCTGTCAGCAGCCTCGTCACCGCGGCCGAGAGTTCTTCAAGACTGTGCAGCCGCCGCGAGGCGCAGCCGCGCCCCGACGCGCCGCAGACGAGACAGCGGCGCTCTTCTTTGCGCGCGAGCTTGCTCCCGCCCGGCGCGATCACGTCCATGTCAAAGAGACGGCCCATCGGGTCCTCCTCCTCGATGCGTGTGCAGATCGCCTTGACTGCTTCGGCCGGCGCATCGACCGCGCAAAGATATTCATTTCCCGTTACGGCGTGCAGCGTTTCGGGGGACAGGCGTGCGATCCCGGCCGCGTCCAGCGCCCGTTCCAGCTGCCGCAGCCCCTCGTCGAAGCCGCGGCGGTAAAGGGGGCTGTTCTTCACCGGGCCGGGAATGTTCATCGTAAAGGAAATAAGGGGCAGCCCCCGCTCGGCAAGGAGCCGGCGCTGCGCCTCGGCCCGCCTGTCGCGGGCTTCGAGCATCTCGGGAAGTGTGACTTCTCTCATCAATAGTGCTTTGCCTCGTCCATGGCGCGGATAGCCGCGATCACCGGGGCCGCCTCCGCGCTTTCAAAATACCGAAGGCTGCTCTCGGGCAGCATGAAGGCCGCTTTTTCGAGCTGCCCGTCGTGGATCGCCTGGCGAACGGAACTCGCGCTGACGGTCTCGCCACGGAGGGCGAGACGCGGAACCGTGCGGAACGCCACGCCCATTTTCGGCAGCTCGGCCGCCATCGTTTCGTTATACAGCGCCGTCACGTGGCTGCTCTTCTCTTCTCCGGCATAACGCGCCATGACGCCGAGCGCGGACGCGATCTTGCCGAACACGCACAGATCCAGCTTCGCATGCGCCAGGATCGCCGCGTCCTCGTCCCGCAGAAAATAGCTGGGGAAGGTGGCCGAGGAGATGATATACGGCCCGGAGTCGTGCAGGATCACATTTGGAAGATCCGCGACGCCCTCCCGGACAAGACGTTTGCGGACGGCGAAGGGGATGGGCCCCGCCTCCTCGCTGAGCAGGAAGAGGTGCAGCGCGTCGTTTTCCTCGGCGGCACGTTCGATCAGGTGCCGGTGACCGAGGGTGAATGGATTGGCGTTCATCACGACAGCGGCGCACCTGCCCTCCCGCCGGGTCTTTTCCAGCTTTTTCAGGTAGCGGGAGAAGCCGTCGCGCCGGTTTTCCATGAACACCAGCTCGACGTCCACCCGCGCGATCTCGTAAAAGCCGAGATCGCGGAAGATGCGGTCGTTTTTCGCCTTGGTGTAAAGAAAGACGTGGCTGTTGCCGCGTTCCATCTGCTTTTCCAGCAGATGGCTCACCACCTGGTTCATCAGGCCCTCGCCCCGGTGCTCCGAGGAGACGGCGAGGCAGCGCAGCGTGTTTTTGAAGCTGCTGCCCGCGGCGATGAGCGCGCCGTCCTCGTCAAAGACGCCGCAGCTGTAATCCAGATTTTTGTCCCGGCGGATGCCCTCGGCGCGCAGCAGCTCATCCATCTGCGCCTGCGTGCGGACGTCCCGCGGAAAGATCTCTCCGAGTGAAGCCATGTCTGTTTCCTTCTTTCAAAAGGATCCCCCTGATAGCGAGACCAGGGGGATCAGATCGTATGTGTCGGCGCTGCCGGCGGTCAGATCGGCATGATGCCGAGGAGCACGGCAAAGAGCATGCAGAGGATGGAGAAGATCCACACATAGAAGAAGCTGTTCTTGATGTGGTCCTTGATATCCACGTCCGCAAGGCCGGTGCCGAGCAGGGTCGCGGGAACCATTGGGCTGATAAAGGTGGCGCAGTTGCGGCAGACGACCATAGCCACGGCGATGGGCAGAGCCTCGACGCCGAAGGCCTGACCGATGCCGATGATGACGGGCATCAGGCCGTAGAAGTAGCTGTCGGTGTCAAAGGCCAGCGCCAGCGGCACAGACAGGAAGCCGATGACCAGCGGCAGGTTCTGACCCAGGAAGGCGGGCAGAACGCCGGAGACCAGACCGGCGAGGCAGCGCACCACGGACGGAATGGCGTCCTCGGGCAGCTCCATCACCTTGGCGGAAATGACCTTGCCGTCGGCGCCGATGCTGGAGGTCAGAACGCCCATCAGCACCGCGGCACCCATCAGCGTGGAGCACATCATCAGCGCGGGACCAGCGTGGAGATTGATGATCTTCTTGTGCATCTTGGCGGTGAAGCCGTAGTTGACGAAGAGGGCGATCGCGCAGCCGACCATGAACGGGAAGTAGGTGGGCAGATCGAAACCGTCGCCCCAGATCAGCAGGAAGATGACGCCAATGGTGAGCAGGATGTTGAACCAGAAGAGCTTGGGGCGGGCCAGATCGTTCTGCGCCTGCTCGGCGGTCTCCTCGAGATCCACAGTGCCCTCGATCTCAGCGAGCTTGCCGTTGAGGCCTGCGCCGCGCTTCTTTTCCTGGAGGCCGGTCAGCACCGCGTGAATCAGAGCCAGCACGATACCGAAGATCTGGATGGGCAGGATGGTCTGCCAGAGGCTGCCGGCCTCAATGCCCAGAACGGAGGCCGCGCGCATGGTGGGACCGGCCCAGGGCATCAGGTTCAGCACGCCCATCGCCAGGACCGCGATGCGAAGCAGCGAGGTCTTGCGCATGTGCATGCGCTTGAAGACGGGCAGCATGGCGGGCACGACGATGCAGAAGGTGGAGGCGCCGCCGCCGTCCAGGTGGCCGATCAGGGCGATTACGGCGGTCATGACGCACACGCCGATCACGCTGTCGCCCACGAGCTTCATGAGCTTGTTGATGATGACGTCGAACATGCCCGCGTCCGTCATGATGCCGAAGTACAGGACGGAGAACACGAACAGGGCCGCCGTAGGGCCGGTGCTGGAGAAGCCGGACTTGATCATGGCGGAGAAGTTCTCGCCGGTGATCCGCCCGGAGATGATCAAGATCAGAGCCAGCACGGTGGGCCACACGATAAAGGCGATGGCCGGCTGGGTCTTACTCTTGAACAGGGTGACAACGATGGCAACGATGGTCAGTAAGCCAAGGATGCCGACTACGGTTGAACTCATGTTTTTTCCCTCTCTTTTCTCTTAGTATGGTAGGAACGGCGACGCCGTCCTGAGGCACAGGGAATCGCGGGGGTACGGAAGGCTCAGTCTTCGTCCAGGGTATAGGGCTTGATCTTGCGGACCACGTCGAGAATGGTGCCGTCGCGCGCTTCCAGCACGGCGACGACCTTGTCCTCCCACTGCAGATCGTCCGGACGGCCGACAAGGGAATAGGCCTTTTCCTTCAGCTCTTCGATGGGCACGTGCCTGATCCCGGCCGCGTCCAGGCAGGCGATCAGGTCCGGGCGCAGGGGGTTGACCGCGATGCCGTAGTCCGTGACCAGCACGTCGACGCAGTCGCCCGGCGTGGTGACGGTGACGACATGCTCGCACACGGTGGCCATGCGGCCGCGGATCAGCGGGGTGACGATGATGCAGCACTTGGCGCCGGCCGCCGTGTCGGGGTGGCCGCCGGGCGCGCCGCGCAGCACGCCGTCCGAGCCGGTGAGGACGTTGACGTTGAAGCCGGTGTCGATCTCCAGCGCCGCCAGCACCACGAAGTCCAGCTTGTTGACAAAGGCGCCCTTGTTGGCGGGGTTGGCATACTGCGAAGCGGACATTTCAAAGTGGTTGGGGGTCTGGTTGATGGAATTGACCGCGTCGAGGTCGAAGTCCTGCACATCGATGACCTTGCCGACCTTGCCCTTCTTCAGCAGCTCCACCATCGGGCCGCAGATGCCGCCGATGGCCCAGCCCATCTTGATGTTCCGCTCGTCCATGTATTTTTCCAGGAAGAGGTTCGCCGCGAGAGACGGGCCGCCCACGCCGGTCTGGAAGGAGAAGCCCTCCTTGAAATACGGCGTCGCGGCGATGACCTTCGCCACATTCTCCGCCATCATCAGATCGCGGGGGTTCTGACTGATGCGGGCCGCGGCGGAGGCGATCTTCTTCGGGTTGCCGATGGAATCGACCACGACGACCGCGTCCACGTCGATGGCCTCGACGGAGGCGGGCATGTTCGGGAAGTCCACCAGGCAGTCGGTGACGACGACCACATGATCGGCGTATTTGGCGTCGGTCATGGCGTAGCCCATCGAGCCGCAGTTGGACTTGCCGCCGATGCCGCGGCAATTGCCGACGCAGTCGCTCGTCGGGGCGGCGATGAAGGCAATATCGATATGCACTTCCCCGCCCTCGATGGCGCGGGGACGGCCGCCGTGGCTGCGGATGATGGCGGGCGTTCTCAGCTTGCCGGCCGAGACTACCTCGCCCATGCGGCCGCGGATGCCGCTGGTCTGGATGCCGACGACCTTGCCCTGCTCGATGTAATCGGCGATCGGATCGTGGGCATTGCCCAGGGAGGAGGCGGCGATGGTCAGCTCGTCCAGCCCCAGCTCCTCGATGGCAGCCTTCATGACCATGTTGACCACATAGTCGCCGTCGCGCAGATGGTGGTGGAAGGAGAAGGTCATGCCGCTTTTCGCGCCGCACTGGTGCAGAGCGTCGGCCAGGGTCTCCACGATCTTGCTCTCCTGCGGCTTTTCATAGCGGCGGGTGCGGGGAGACGCCTTCTGGATGTACTTGCCATCCATGTAATTTTTGCCCTGATAGACCTCCTTGCCGTTTTCCAGCAGGAAGTCCGGGATCTCTCTGCCAACTGCGTTTTTCATACCAGATCTCCCTCCCAGAGCCCGCAGGCGCGGGCCAGCTTCAAGGTCCTCTCGGCGCCGGGGATAAAGGCGATGTCGATCATCTTGCCGTCCACGGTGAAGACACCGACGCCAGCGGCGCTCTGCTCGCGGTAGGCGCGCACGATCTTCTCCGCCTGGCGGATCTCCTTCTCCGTCGGAGCGAAGACCTGATGGACGAAGCGGATCTGCTTCGGGTTGATGAGGCTCTTGCCGTCAAAGCCCATGGCCTTGTTCTGCAGGACCTCGGCCTCGAAGCCCTCCTGATCGTCCAGGTTGGTGAACACGGTGTCAAAGCACTGGATGCCGGCGGCACGGGCCGCGATCAGCATCTGTCCGCGGGCGGCGAGCATGTCCACGCCGTCGCGCTGCGGGGTGGTCTGCATGCACTTGCGGAAGTCTCCGCCGGAGATGGCCACACCGAACATGCGCGGCGAGGCGGCGCAGATCTCATAGGCGTTGAGGATGCCCTTCGGGCTCTCCAACGCGGCCATCAGCAGGGTGCGGCCCTTTTCGACGCCGAATTCCTCCTCGGCCTTTTCAACGGCCGCTTCGACCGTCAGCACGTCCTGTGCGCTCTCGCACTTGGCGATGCGGATGCCGTCGGCCCCGCCCGCCACGCAGACGCGGATGTCCTCCTGCCAGTGCGGGGTGTCCAGGCCGTTGATGCGCACGATGACCTCGGTCTCGCCGTAGTCGATGGTTTTCAGCGCGTGGTACAGGGAGAAGCGGGCGGCGTCCTTCTGATTTTCGGCCACCGCATCCTCGAGGTCGAGCATGATGCTGTCGCAGCCGTAGATGTAGGCGTCCTTGATGAGGCCCGGCTTCTGCGCGTTCATGAACATCATGGTGCGGCGCAGGCGGAAGCGCTCCGGTTTCGGTCTTGGGATCATCTGACCACACCTCCCCAGGGAATGTTCGCGGCGGAAGCGTCGCAGCTGCGGAAGACCGCGCATTCCACGCGGGCCTTGATGGTGCAGTCCAGCGCGCCCTTGTCCACCACGGTGACCCGGGCGTTCTCCACACCCAGGCGCTCGAGAGTCTCCAGCACAGTCGCCTTGATCTGGCGGCCGTACTGGTTCATGACGCTGCTCTCCAGGTAGAGCTCGATCCCGTCCTCGGCGGGCTCGACCGCGACCTGCGCGTCACTGGATTCCAGGGTCCCGGCGATGGCCGGCTTCTTGATCTCCAATCGGCACTCCTCCTTTTATGAATCATGTTTTTTGTCGTAAGCGTAAAAGCTTTTTCACACGGGAAGAGGAAAGGCGGCTTCGAGACCGCAGAGCACGAGCCCCAGCCCCGCCGCCAGCAGGATCGTCTTCGGCACGCTCCAGTGGAAGCGCAGCAGGACCAGCAGCGAGACAAGACCGGTCACCACAGCCGGCCAGGACAGACAGCCGAGCAGCGCCCCGGCGTAATTACTCATGCTCTGCTGGACCATGACGGCAAGGATCATGCCGATGCAGACCGGACGGATGCCGTACAACGCATTGCCGAGCAGCCTGCTCTCTTTGAATTTTTTCAGGAACATCGCCGCCAGAACGGCGAGCGTGAGGGAGGGGACAAGCACGCCGAAAGAGGCCACGACCGCACCTGGGACTCCGGCGGTGCGCGCGCCGGCAAAGGTCGCGCAGTTGATCCCCAGGGGCCCCGGCGTCATCTCCGCGATCGCCACAATGTCCGCCACCTCCGCAGAGGTCATCCAGCCGTGGCTGAGCATCTGGTCGTTGATGAGCGGGACCATCGACATCCCGCCGAAGCTGGTAAAGCCGATCATCAGGAAGGAGAGGAACAGATCAAGATAGACCACGGCGAGCCCTCACTTCCTGCCAGGCAAGCCCCGCTGCGGCCCCGAGGACCACGATCGCGACGTTGCTCATCTTTGTAAACAGGCACAGGCTGAACGCGGCAAGTGCGATCACGCCGCAGAACAGGTCGCTGACGCCGGACTTGAACAGCTTGCTCACTGCGCTGAAAATGATCGGGACCACAGCCGCGCGCACGCCGATCATCGCGCGGGCGACGTAGAGATTGTCCTTCACGAGATCATAGATAAATACCACGCCCAGCATGATCACGACCGGCGGGATCACGATCCCTAACAGAGCTGCCAGTGCGCCGGGAACACCCGCCGCCTGATAGCCGAGGAGGACGCTGGCGTTGCCGACCATGATGCCCGGGATGGATCGGCCGACAGAGGTGAAGTCCAGCAGCTCCTCGTCCGTGATCCAGCGCTGCTTTTCCACGTATTCTTTTTGAATCTGCGCCACGATGCTCCATCCGCCGCCGAAGGTGAAACAACCGAATTTCAGAAAAGTGAGGAAGATGGACAGCGTGCGGCGCAACTGCTGCTTTGTCATGGGCAAATCTCTGTTTCCCGCCGACCGGATCCCCGCGCCGCGCGGCGGCAGACCGCAGCGGGCAGGGCAGCCGGGAGGACTCTTTCTTTACGAATAAACCGCATTTTGTTTCTTTTTTGTTATTGTAGCATAAAGACGGCCATATGGAAATGTTTTTCTTGTTGATTTTTTCAGTTTTTCGGGGGCCGGGAAAGCGGTAGGCTCTTGTTCCCGCTGCGGCTCTGTTTTTGGAGCTTTCCGGTCCGCATCTTTTGCCAATTTGTGTATAATCATTCGTCAACGCCTCTTTTTTTATTCGTTTCTCCTTCGGCAGGGTGAACAGCATTTGCTGCCCGGGTTGGTCAAAAAGTCACAGATTCGCCAAGTTTTACATCATTTTTCGGCCATCTGTTGACAGATGGGAAAAGCGGATTATAATGAATGCAACTGAACAAAGAATGATAGAGGCGCGGGAAAGATCAGTAGCTCCCTTCTCAGACGCGGCGGGGACCGCGGGGGCGAAAGGCTTTACCGCCGAAGGGTATCCGTTTTCCCGGACGGATATGCCTGGGCCGGTGTGAGAACATCCGCCGGACTGTCGTCTTTTTTCAAAGACGGAGAGCTGTCAGACATTCGCCCTTTTTGTGTGGCTGCCTGTCATGAACAGTATCTGCTCTGTTCATGACATTCTTTTTTTAGGAACTCCCCACCATGTACGGTACCATCTGGGCACTGCTGCCCCCATCATCGCGATCGCGCTTGCACTGATCACGAAGGAAGTCTAGGGGCAAATGACAAAGATCCCCCGAGGAGCATGGACATGTTTTTCGAGGGATTTCTTTAGTAAAACTGCACAGTGTTTTCGACGCTCTTTCTGCCGCTGCTGATAACGTTGAGAGTAGTTTTTTGATCAAAAATCCAGGCGCTTCAAGGCTTTGAGGTGCTTTGTGCAAGATTTTTGACCCCTCTCGGATGTGCATGGTAAAACAGGCATTTTCCGTCAATATGTACTACTCCAGTCCCATCCTTTTAGCCAAATCCAACATAGAAAAGCTGAATTTTTGCCAAGTTTCCAATGTCGTCTGTGACGGGTCACCCTCGCGGATGCGCATGGTGCGGCGGATCTCCTTGGGAATCACCACGCGCCCGAGGTCGTCGATCCGCCGGACGATTCCGGTTGCTTTCATAGGCAAAAACCTCCTGCGTTTCTATCTCATGTCAGAGATAGTATTTGCAGGAGGCTTTTTCTTATGCGGATCGTTTTTTCGCGTTACTCGATGCGCAGATCAAGGTTTTCGCCGGAAATGCCGACGAACGCGCCGTCCTTCGCCTGGGGCGAATCGGGGTGGCAGGTGAGCCACTTGTTGCGCATCCACAGCAGCTTCTGCTCGCCGGGGGCGGCGGTGTCCACGTGCTCGAGCGGCGTGTTGGTGTCCTTTTCCAGCACGACCAGGCAGTCAAAGCCTTCCTCGACGACCCGGCAGGGCGCGAAGTGCAGCACCAGCGGGTGGATCTCCACCAGCACCTGCGGCGGCAGATAGAAGCCGACGACGTCGCGGGAATCCAGGTACCCGTCCTTCAGCTGCGAGGGCAGCGCCAGCAGCAGCACCAGGCCGCGGCTCGAGAAATTGACCTCGCTGCACTTGTGGTACTCCAGCGCATTGAGCTTGTGGCCGTGGCCGTTGCAATAGCCGGCCTGCACAGGCATGCCGCCGAAGACGCTTTCGGACAGCTCCGCGCAAAGAGGAACTGCCTCCAGCTCGGGCAGGGACGCGACATAGCAGTTGCCGGTCTCGGGCAGGGGAGTCGCGCTCATGGCGCGGCAGAGCGCATCCGTGTCGCGCTCGAGCACGCGCCCGTAGGGTGCAAAGGCGGGGTCAAAAACGCTGTAAAGCGGCAGCTCCGGGTTGCAGCGGCGAAGTTTTTCCAGATCAATCATAGAAAGCGTCCTCCGTTTCCGATTCTGCGCCGTTTACTTCAGGCTGACGGCGCGTTTGGCCTTGTCGACGATGTTGTCGACGGTCAGGCCCATGACTTCGCGCAGATAGGGCATCTTTCCCACTTCTCCGAAGCGGTCGGGCACGCCGACGGCGCAGACGGGGATCTTCTCCTCGGCCAGCGCCTCGAGCACCGCGGACTGCAGCCCGCCGATGACGTTGTGGTTCTCCACCGTCAGCACCGCGCCCGTCTTGCGGGCGGAGGCGATCACGGTCTCGCGGTCGATGGGCTTGATGGTGTGGACGTTCACGATCTCGGCGTCGATGCCCTCGGCGGCGAGCTTCTCCGCGGCGTCCAGCACGTCCTTCGTCAGGAAGCCGGACACGAAGATGCTCAGGTCCCTGCCCTCGCGTAGGGTGTCGGCCTTGAAGAGATCGAACTGGTAGTCCTCGGGGAACACGGTGGGCAGCACCTTGCGGAACAGGCGCATGTACACCGGACCCTCGTAGGCGTTGAGCACGGGCATCGCCGCGCGCAGCTGCACCTCGTCCACCGGCTCGAAAATGACCATGCCGGGGATGGAGCGCACGACGCCGACGTCCTCCATGCTCATGTGCGTGCCGCCGTTGAGCTCGGCGGAGATGCCGGGGTCGGTGCCGACGATCTTCACATTCTGTTTGGCATAGGAGATCGAAATGGTCATCTGGTCGCAGATGCGGCGTGTGGCAAAGGGCGTGAAGCTCTCGATCCAGGGCTTGAAGCCGTAGCTGGCCAGACCCGCCGCGATGGAGGCCATGTTCTGCTCGGCAACGCCGCAGTCAAACATCTGTCCGGGGAACTGCTCGTACAGCTTGCGGGTGCCGCTGGCCTTGGCAAGGTCGGCGTCCAGAACGCAGACGTGACGGTCCTCCGTCATCAGCTTCGCCAGACATTCGGCGTAAACAGCTCTCATTTCCATGGTTCAGACCTCCCCTCTGATTTCGGCGATGGCGGCCTGCGCCTGCTCCTCGCTGATGTTGGTGTTGTGGTTGGCAGCGCCGAGATCCTCGATCCACTTGACGCCGCAGCCCTTTTTGGTGTTCAGGATCACCATCGTGGGCTTGCCGCTGCCGAGGCCGAGCTTGGCGTGTTTGACGGCCTCGCTGACCTGGTCGACGTCGTTGCCGTCCTCGACCTCGATGACGTTCCAGCCGAAGGCGGCCCACTTCTCGTCGAGGGGAGCGATGTCGTTGACCTTGGCCACGCAGTCGTCGATCTGCAGCTTGTTGTAGTCGGTAAAGGCGATGAGGTTGTCCAGCTTCTTGGCGGCGGCGAACATCGCGGCCTCCCAGATCTGCCCTTCCTGGCTCTCACCGTCGCCGATGAGGGCGTAGATCGTGGCGCCGTCCTGCTCCAGCTTGGAGCCGAGCGCCACGCCGACGGCGCAGCTGAAGCCCTGGCCCAGGGAGCCGGTGGTCATGTCGATGCCGGTGGTGAGGTTCATGTCGCAGTGGCTGGGCAGATGCGTGCCGCCCTGGTTGAGGGTCAGCAGCTCGGACTTGGGGAAGTAGCCGCGGTTGGCCAGCGCCGCATACACGGCGGGGCCGGCGTGGCCCTTGGAGCAGACCAGACGGTCGCGTCCGGGCATCTTGGGATTGGCGGGGTCGATGTTCATTTCCTGGAAGTACAGCACCGCCAGGACTTCCACCACGGACAGGCAGCCGCCGATGTGGCCTACGCCCAGGTGCCCGATGGTGGTCATGATATCACAGCGGATATCCTTGCAGATTTCTCTGAGATCGCGATCCAATGCTTTCATCCTCCTGCTATTTAATTAAATAGTTTAACTAAATCCAGTTTACTTCGGAACAAGCCGTTTGTCAATAGAAGGAAAGGCGGCGGAGCGCGGCTTTTTCCGGCCTCCGGCGGCACAGGCGGTAGTAGAGCGTGTCGCTGTTGTCCAGCTCAAAGGTGTAGGCGCCTTCGGGCCAGGGCACGCCGTGGTTGCGAAAGCCCACGACGAAGCCGTCATAACCATCCGGCAGCTGGACATAGAAGCTGCAGACAAAGGTATTGCTGTGATCGCTCCAGCCGAGGTAGCTGCTCTCGCGGAAGAAGCGGCAGTCATAGGCGACACCGTGCCAGGTCACGGTAAAGCGGGTGACGCCGGTCTGCTCGTCATAGACGCTTGAGTCGTCGAGCTCGCGGATGTCGTAGTAGCTTTCGAAGCATACGCCGGGGATCATGCCGTAATTGTAGGCGTTGTCGTCGTCAAAGACGATCTCCGCGCGGACAATGTGCCAGACATATCCATCCCGGATCTCCAGCTTGTCCCCGTCGCCGGGAGTGGTTTCATGGGCGGTAAAGCTGGCTTTGCCGACCGTGCTGTAGGCCTCGTTTTCATAGCAGAGGGTCTTGAGGCCGTAGCTTTTGCCGAGCTCGACAAGCTGCGCGTCCAGCCCATAGCTCACGAAATCCGGGGTCAGCAGGGGAGCGATCTCCTCTCCGCAGCGGCTGCAGACGCCGGCCGTCCAGTAATCGGCGGGCGGTGCGTCATGGCCGAGGGCTTCGCCGCGGGTCTCGCCGCAGCGGGCGCAGGTCTCGGGTTCGGTGCAGGTCGCCGGCTGCCAGTCGTGGCCGGGCGCTTCGCCGCCGGATTCACCGCAGCGGGCGCAGATCTCCGGCTCTTCGCAGCCGCCGCCCTTCCAGCGGTGGCCGAGCGCTTCGCCGCGGGTCTCGCCGCAGACGGCGCAGGTCTCGGGCTCGGTACAGGTAGCGTCCTCCCATTCGTGCTCGTGCTGCCCGCAGGCGGCCAGCAGAAGGACCGCCAGCAGCAGGGCCAGGAAAGCAAAGTGTTTTCTCATTTTATATCCCTCCGGTTTCATGTCGCTGTTTTTCGTTCAGTCCTTCAGGGAGGCAAAAAGCGCGGAAAATTCGCCGCCTTTGCGGTAAAAGACCGGGATTTGCCCGAGCGGCGCGGGCACGGTATAGGCTTTGCCGCCTTCATAGGCCTTGCCCGACCAGAGATGCACCCAGTCACCCGCCGGCAGATGGACCCGGCGGCTGTCCGTGTGCAGGTCGATCACCGGGGCGACAAAGAGCTCGTCCCCGAGGAAGTAGGCGTAGGGGTCGCGGCTCGCGCCGAAGTCCATGGCCTCCCAGAAATCCGGCCGGATCACGGCCACGCCCTCTTTGGCGCCTGCCAGGCAGCGCTCCAGATAGGGCCGCAGCGCGGCGTGGATCTTCGTCAGGCGCACGGTGTGCGGCAGCACCTCCGGCGCGTCGAACTGGGCGTTGGCCCAGGGGCGGATCGACTCATGGCTGCGCATCAGCAGGCTGAAGCAGCCCATTTCCATCCAGCGGGTGAACAGCTCTTCGTCGCGCTGCAGTTTCTGGAAGGAGAAGAAGCCGCCGATGTCGCAGTGGACCAGCGGCACGCCGGAAAAGCCCAGGGAGAAGCTGGCGGGCATGACGCAGGGCATCCCATAGTCGCGCGTGGTGTCGGTGTGCTGGTCGCCGTTCCAGAGGATGGGCGCGTATTCCTGCACGCCGAGATAGCCCGAGCGGCAGAAGAAAAATTCGTCGCCGCGGCCGTACTCCTCAATGGCCTCGCGGTTGATCTTTGCCCAGAGCACCGGCCAGCGGTTGTGCAGCTCCTTCGGATCGCCCTCGTGCAGCACGCAGTCCACGGGCAGGTACTCGCCGAAGTCCGCCATCCAGCCCGACATGCCGAGCTCCAGCATGTTCTGCCGGATCAGCACGTCCTTGATGAAGTGCACGGCATCGGGATTGGTCAGGTCGAGCATGCCGGCGTCAAAGGTGGTGGATTTGATGTGATAGACGCTGCCGTCCGTGCGGGTGATGAGCCAGCCCTCGTCGAGGCACAGGTTGTACAGACGGCTGTCCTTGACCAGATAGGGGTTGATGTAGCCGAGGAAGCGCACGCCGCGCTCGTTGAGCTTTCGGATGGCTCCGCGCAGGCCGGGATACAGCTTCCGGTCGACCTCCCAGTTCCACCAGACCTGCTTGCCCATCACGGTGCGCAGTTCACCGCTCCAATCCTGGCACCAGACGGCGCTGACCTTCGCGCCGGCGTCCTGCATGGCGAAGGCCTTGCTCAGCGCAGTCTCCGTGCCTCCCTGGACGCCGAGGATCATGCCGTCCAGGCACCAGTCCGGCAGATACTGTCGGTTCGGGATCACGCCGGCCAGCAGGCGGCCCAGTGCGGGATAGGAAGCACTCTGCCAAAGGCGCAGAGAGCGCGGACAGGCGTCAAAGCCGAAGAGAAAGGCCTCGTCGGCAAAGACCGAAGCGCCGTCGGCCGCCGCGTCGAAGAGGATCATGCGGCCGCGGTCGGTGACAAAGACCGGCATCGGCGCATAGCTGCCGATCTCGCTGTGCGGCTTTTCGCGGTAGCGCGAGCGCGGCAGGAAGGCCTTTTCGGCGATCGTGGAGGCCTTGATGTGCTCGGAGACAAAGTTCACGACCCGCTCGCCCCGGAGATTGACCTGCCGGTACTGCTCGCCGCCGCCGAAGACGGCTTCACCCGGCTCGGCCGGGAGAGAAAACTCATAGGCCCAGCCCGATTCTCCCGAGAATTGGAGCTCCGCGCCGCCGTCGATCTCGCGCAGCGAGACGAGCAGGGAGTGGCCCTCGGCGGAAAACCGAAAGCGGCCGTCCGCCTCGCGCTGCAGCTCGGTCAGCGGAACACGCGCCGTCACGCGGGCGGTCACTTTGACGGTGCCGCGGTCGGACTGATAGCTTTTTTCGCGGCGCACAGCCGTGGCAAAGGGGCGTTCGGCGCTGTGAGACAGAAGCGTTACGCCGCTGAGGGAAAGCTGCAGATGCCCGTCGGCGCAGTCAATGGTCAGCATGGTTCGGCCTCCAGTTGTTTTTTCTTTATCTTACCGCAGAAACGGGGCGGGAGTCAATGAAAAGGGAAATAAAAAAGACAGCACGAAAAGACACCTCATCAGTCAGCCTTACGGCTGACAGCTTCCCCTCAAGGGGAAGCCTTTGACGGTGCAGTTATCAAGCCTTCCCCTTGAGGGGAAGGTGCCGAGCGTCAGCGAGGCGGATGAGTTGGAGACTCGCGCCTGCCCTCAGTTATAACGAGCATCGGATTTTGCCCAAAAAAACAAGAGACAAAACCGGCGTGACCAAATAGCGGTCACGCCGGTTTTAAGTCTTTCCTGTCTGGTAACAACTGGCTCAAGGGACCTTCCTTGCGGAGGGCGCCCCGAAGCCGTCTTTTCTTTTGCGTGCGAACGCTTATTCTTCCTCGTCGTCCTCATCGTCGTCGTCGCCGCGGCGGCGGACGATCAGCGCGGTGATGCCGCCGACGATCGCAGCCACGGCCAGCACGCCGCCGACGATCGTCAGCATGTTCAGCGCGTTGCTGGCGCGCTCCTGCGCGGAGGCGGCGCTGCGGGAGGTATCCTTGGTTTCGACCGGCGCGGGCGTATCGCCTTCGCCCTCCGGCTCATCCACCACAGGGACCAGCGGCGCGGGCGTGCCGGGCACGGGCGTTTCCGTCGGGGCGGGCGCGTCGGGATCCACAGGCGCGGCATAGGTCACGGCGACGGCGTTGGAGAGCACGGGGTCGCTGGAGCGCCCGTTCAGAACGCTCGTGACCTCGACATAGTAATAGGTGGTGCCGGTCTGCTCGGCGGGCGTGAAGCTGGCCTCGGTGGCGCCGTCGATCGCGGTGCCGAGCTGATTGGAGTTGGCGGTGTTGGAGTACCACTGGAAGTGCATCGTGCCCTCCACCGTGGCGGCGGAGACGCTCAGCGTGCCGGTCTCGCCGGAGGCTAGGGACAGGCCCTGCGGCTGGGCGGAAATGGTCGGCGCCTTGACGAAGACGCCGTTGACGCGGATCAGCGCGCCCCAGGAGTACTCCACGCCGCCGGGGCCGCGGAACATGGCTTCCACACGCCAGCCGTCCATCTCGGCGGGGATCTTGGTGATGACCAGGGTCTCCGTGCCGATGCCGTAGACCTCGCAGCCGAAGTAGCCCGGCGCGTCGGAGGCCTGGATGGTGTTGGTGGTGTCGTTGCTGACGATGCGCCAGATGATCTCGGTGTAGTTTTCGGCGTGGGCGATAAAGGTGGCCGAGCCGCCCTCGTCCACGGTCTCGCCGGTGGGATTCTTCGTTATGTTGGGCTTCGGCCCGGTCGGCTCGGTGGCAAAGGCCGCCGTGCTCAGCGAGAAAACGAGCAGCAGCGCAAGCAGTATACTGACGGTTTTTTTCATGTCCCTCATCCTTTCCCATGCATACGGATTTTCTATCCCGTTCATTATATCGGATTTCCGCCGCCTTTTCCATCCCTAATTCCTGGTTTTAAGACTTTTTCAGATTTTTTTCGCGGCGCCTCCGACATACATAAAATTTTTTAACAAATATTCCATTCTTTTTCATTGGTAAAGTGCTATAATACAGACTCTGCGTAAAGGAGATTTTGCCATGCGTCCGAAAAAGACAAGCTTCATGTACAAGATCCTGTATTTCTTCGTCAATCTCTTTTTCCCGCGGATGAAGATCTACGGAATGGAAAATCTGCCGGAGGAGGCCTGCATCCTGGTGGGCAATCACAGCCAGATGACCGGGCCGCTGCTGAGCGAGCTGCGCCTCAATATCCCGCACGAGACCTGGTGCGCCGGGCAGATGATGACCTGGAGCGAGGTGGCGGACTACGCTTTCACCGATTTCTGGTCCTTCAAGCCGCGCTGGACGCATCCCTTTTTCCGGCTGCTGAGCCACCTGATCAAGCCGATCGCCGTGTGCCTGTTCAACAACGCCCACACCATCCCGGTCTACCACGACGTGCGCCTGCGCCAGACCTACCGTCAGAGCGTGGAGGCGCTGGCCGGGGGCGAGAGCCTGGTGATCTTCCCGGAGAAGAATGAGGCGGGCAACCATATTCTTTATGCTTTCCAGGATAAATTTGTGGATACCGCACGCTTTTACTATAAGAAAACCGGCCGCTGCGTGCCTTTCGTGCCGGTCTATATCGCTCCGGCGCTCAAAAGCGCCTATATCGGCAGGCCGACCGTCTTCCGGCCGGAGGCGCCGATCAGCGAAGAGCGCGAGCGTATCTGCGGCTATCTGAGGGACGAGATCACGGCGACGGCGGAAGCTCTGCCGCTGCACACCGTGGTGCCCTATCGGAACATCCCGAAGCGGGACTATCCGAAGAACAGAAAAGAGTAAAATCAGGAGATACCAAGGGATGAAAAGACCCGTCATCGATTATCGCGGCTTTCGCTTCAGCCGGCTGAACGAACCGCAGTTTTCCCACCTCAAGCTGCTGCTGGGCTGGGTGTTCTATTTTGGCATGTACTTTATCACCGAGAACCTGATCCCCGCGGAGTCCTGCCGCCCGATGCACTGCGCGCTGGACGACGTGATTCCCTTCTGCGAGTACTTCGCTGTGTTCTATGTGGGCTGGTACTTCTATGTGTTCGGCATGCTGCTGTACTATTTCATTCACGACGCGGATTGCTTCCGGGGCCTGTCGAAATACATCATCGTGACCCAGGTCGTGGCCATGGCCTGCTATATCCTCTGGCCCAGCCGGCAGGACCTGCGGCCCGAGGTCTTTGCCCGGGACAACATCTTCACCCAGACGATGGCCTTTATTTACTCCTTCGATACCAGCACCGGCGTCTGCCCCTCGCTGCATGTGGCCTATTCGATGGGCGTTGTCTCCACGGTGTGGAAGGACAGGCTGATGGGAAAGCCCTGGCGCTGGGCGCTGACGCTCTTCGCCGTGATGGTCTGCGTGGCCGTGTGCTTTGTCAAGCAGCACTCCGCGCTGGATGTTCTTGCCGCGCTGCCCGTGTGCGTGCTGGCCGAGGCCGTCGCCTACGGCAAAAGCTGGTGGCTCCCGCGGCTGCAGAAAAAGAAAACCAAATCATAAAAAAAGCTTCCCGGTCCCCCGGGAAGCTTTTTTATTCTTCTTTCGTTTGAGGCGGCGTCCCGCTGCGGATCTTCCGCACGTTGCCGACCCCGTAGAGGATGCCGGAGAGGATGATCGTCGCCGCGCACAGGAGGATCGACGCCAGACTGATGGGCGCCGGGATCTCCGGCCAGAGCACATGGGCGATCAGCATCGCATAGAGCAGCACCGTGGCAAGCTTGCCGTGCCAGCCGGCGGAGTGCACCTCGCCGGTGCGGTCGATGGCCGCCAGACCCGTGCCGACGGAGACCATCTCCTTGACGACCATCAGCCCGAAGGGCAGCATCATCAGCGGGAAACGGCTCATCAGGCAGACCAGCATGGACGCCTGGGTCAGCTTGTCGGCGAGAGGATCGAGCACCTTGCCCAGATTGCTGATCATATGAAAATGGCGGGCGATGAAGCCGTCCGCAATATCTGTCAGCCCGCTGAGCAACAGGAGCAGCACCGTCGTCCGGGGATCTCCCGCGACCAGATAGGTCCAGACGAAGCAGGGGATCAGCGCCAGACGCACACAGGAGAGCAGATTGGGTATTGTGAGGATCTTTCCCTCAAAGAGTTTTTTCATGCGTTTTTTCCTCCGCGGTTATCCCGCATCACGGTCACTCATCTTAGCATAGAACGCAGAAAAAGAAAAGAGTCCACGCGAAAACTTGACAGCTTGTTCAAAAAGAAGACAAAAAACAGCGGAGCCGAAAGGCTCCGCTGTTTAGAGGCAGACGTCTTATCCGAGCGGATAGAAGAATGAGGCCATCAGCGGCGTATCGTCCTGCACAAAGCAGCACAGGGAGATAATGCCCATATGGCTGCCGGATTTGATGAGGACCTGCTGGACATAGTAGTTGACACCGTTGACCGTGCAGGACGTGTGGATGCCGACGCGCTCCGCACCGGCGAATTCGACCGTGTTTTCTTCGATCTGAACATTCTCAAAGCCGGCGGATTCATAAGCGCCGGCCATGTTCTGCATGGCGGCCGTCCGGTACTGCTCCTCGCTCAGCACGCTGCCGTAGAGCAGACCGAGGTTTTCAAACAGGACGTTCATGCTCGCGCCGCTGCTGTGCTGGGCGAAGAAGTCAGTGAAGCTGTTGGACTTTTCCATCATCTCTTTGTACTTCTCGTCGCTGAACATCTCGGCCGTCAGACCGGACAGCTCAGCCAGCTGTTCGTCGTTGTAAATGACCCAGTCCTCGTCGAGCAGGACGCCGACGCCGATGTTTTCGTTTTCGTAGCGAATGCCGGCGGCTTCTTCCGTCACCTCGGAGGGCTGTTCTTCTTCGGCAATTTCGCCGACCGCTTCGCCGGTCCCTTCGTCGTCAATCTCGCCGACTGCGTCGCCGGCACCCTCTTCCGTCACTTCGACGGCTTTCGTTTCCGCGGGTGCTTCGGCGGGCGAGACCGTCCCCGAAGGCTGGCTGTCGGCGGGCTTTTCCGCAGGCGTCACATTGCCGGACACGTCGTTATGCCCGCAGGCGGCGAGTGCGAAGACCATGGCCAGCGCCAGGATCAGAGCAAGGATCTTTTTCATGAGCGTTTACTCCTTTGTTTGTCTTTGTTGTCCGCCGTGCGGCGAACAACATCAGTTTATCATATTTGGGAAGGAGATGCAAGCCGGCGGAAAAACGCGGAGCGACCGGGATCGCTCCGCGTTTGGAAATGGGCTTCAAGCCAGATTCAGCTTTTTGCTCAGGCTCAGGGAGGTGATGACGTAGAGCACCGCGCCCTGCAGAACTTCCAGCAGCAGCGCGCTGCCGACGCTGGAATTGGCCACGCGAACGACGCCCGGCGCGCTCTGCGCCAGATCCTCGATCGACTGCACGATAAGGTCGACGCTGCCGGCCTTGACAAGGCCGCTGAATACGGTGGAGGACAGGATCTGGAAAGCAATGCTGATGCCGATGAAGGCCAGCACGCTCATCAGCCCCTTGTGGTTGGCGGACATCTGGCCCAGACCCATCGCCGCGTAAAAATGCAGGCAGGTGGTCAGGCAGGTGACGACCGAGGCCACGACGAGCTCCGCCAGCAGCAGGATCAGGCTGCTGCGGGATACGCCGAGCTGATACAGCATATCCAGCACCTCGCGGACGCCGTAGAAGGCGGCGTTGAAGTCGTCAGCGCTCATCTGGCCGAGATTGGCGACCGTCAGCATTATCAGCAGGCCGATCAGCAGCGCGGTGGCCAGGAACCAGACCGTGGATACGATCAGCTTCGACCAGATCAGCGCATGGCTGTTCGTCGGCAGGGTGAACATCAGGTAGCCCTCGTCTTTGAGGAGGTTGCGGTAGAAGCGGCTGATCATCAGCACGAGGGTCATGACCCAGGCGACGGTCATGCCGATGAAGAAGGCAGCGACAAACAGACCCATCAGGATGCGCAGCAGCGTGCCGCCGAAGCCGGATTCCAGCATGCGGATGGAAAGATTGGCCAGCACGCCAAGCAGCGCCAGCACGCCCAGCGTGGGCAGCATGCGCCGTCCGGTGGCGCGGAATTCATGCTTCAAAAGATGACCTAACATTTGAACACCTCCCGGAAGTATGCGTCCACACTCTTGCCCTGCGCCTCGCGGATCTCGTCCACGGACTTCTGCAGCACGATGCGGCCGCCGTTGATGAAAATGACCTCGTCCAGCACCGCTTCCACGTCCGCGATCAGGTGGGTGGAAATGATGACGGAGGCCGAAGGATTATAGTTGCGGATGATGGTGTCGAGAATGAAATCGCGGGTGGCGGGATCGACGCCGCCGATCGGCTCATCCAGCAGATAGAGCCCGGCCTCGCGGCTCATGACCAGGATCAGCTGCACCTTTTCCCGCGTGCCTTTGGACATCTGGCCGAGGTGCATCCGCTCGTCGATGGAGAGCCTGCCGAGCATTTCAACGGCCTTTTCCCGCTGAAAATCGGCATAAAAGTCTTCAAAAAAGTCCAGCATCTGCCGTACGCTCATCCAGTCCGGCAGATAGGTCCGGTCCGGCAGATAGGAGACGATGGCCTTGGTGTCGGCCCCGGGCTTCATCCCGGCGATCAGCAGCTCGCCGTCCGAGGGGGTCAGCAGGCCGTTGGCCAGCTTGATCAGCGTCGTTTTGCCGCTGCCGTTCGGCCCCAGCAGGCCGACCACACGCCCCGGCTCGATGCTCAGGTTCACACCGTCCAGGGCTTTTACGCCGCCAAAGCTCTTGCTCAGATTGCGGCACTCGAGTATCGCACTCATGATTTTTCCTCCTTTTCCTCCTGCAGCAGGTCGATGATCTCCCGCCGCTGATAGCCCAGCAGCGTCATCGCCGCCAGAAATTCCCTGATATGACGCCCGCCGAGCGTCTTTTTGCAGCGCGCAATCGCTGCAACGTCCTCCGTGACGAAGCGCCCGCTGGTGCGCTGGGTAAATACCAGCCCCTCGCGCTCCAGCTCCTGCAGGGCCCGCTGCACCGTGTTGGGGTTGACCCCCAGCTCGGCGGCCAGATCCCTCACGGAGGGCAGGCGCTCGCCGGGCGGCATCGCCCCGGAGGCAATGTCCTGCTCAAACTGACCGACCAGCTGGGTATAGATCGGCAGATCGCTGCGAAACTCCCGATTCATGGCTGACGCACCTCCTTGTGTCAATGTATTAGTGTATTAAGCGATTAGAACAATAACACATCATACGGCATCTGTCAAGGGGTTTCTGAAAAAATAATTGATTGACAGCAGGGCCGGCCTTCACTTCCCGCGCAGAGGGCTTGGGCAAAAAAAGATCCGCTGCGTCGGCAAAAAAAGGATAAAAAACGGTTGACAAGCAGCGCCGCGCTATGGTATTATCTTTGGGCTGAACAGCCCGTGCGGGTGTAGTTCAATGGTAGAACACCAGCCTTCCAAGCTGGATACGTGGGTTCGATTCCCATCACCCGCTCCAGCCTGAACAGGCGCCCGTTGAGCCTTGGTCAGCCTCTTATGCGCCAATAGCTCAGCAGGATAGAGCAACTGCCTTCTAAGCAGTAGGTCGGGGGTTCGAATCCCTCTTGGCGTGCCACACGTCCTCGCAAGCTTCGCATCGTCTCGCTTCCTCGCGGGCTCGAAAGCTCGCTCGCTCCGCTGCTCGTCCTTCACAAAATCAAAGTCTTCGCTTTGATTTTGTATACGGGAGAACAAGGAAAAATTCATACTCGGTGGGATTAGCTCAGTTGGTAGAGCACCGGATTGTGGTTCCGGGTGTCGTGGGTTCGAGCCCCATATCCCACCCCACAAAACGAAAAGGCCGGCAGCGCCGGCCTTTTTCGTAAAATGTATTCTGGGATGTAGTGTAATGGTAACACACCGGACTTTGACTCCGATATAGTGGGTTCGAGTCCCGCCATCCCAGCCATTCGCCCCAGTAGCTCAGGAGGTAGAGCACCTGCCTTTTAAGCAGGGTGTCCGGGGTTCGAGTCCCCGCTGGAGCACCAAATAACAGAGCCACCCGACAGGGTGGCTCTGTTATTTGGTATTCAAAAGAAGGGGACTCGAAGGGAGCGGTGTTAGAAAACGTGCCGGTGGCACGTTTTCCCCGCGACCTGCCCGCCCGCAGGCGGGCGAGTCCCCGCTGGAGCAAGGGGCACTTCCCGGCGGCACGTTTTCCCGGCAACCCGTCCCAATCCCAACCGGAAACTCCTTGCGGGAAAACGCGGTTTGCGCTATAATGACAGCGCCTGAGGGCGGCACGGTGCCAGCGCCCGGAACGCCGCCCGGAGCAGACATTCTATACAGAAACGAGGGACGACCCATGACCGAACAAGAAGCCCCGCGCAGCAAGTGCGGCTACTGCATGGGCGGCGAACTGCTCGACGCCTTCGGCATCCCCATCTGCGAGCTCTCCGTGAGCAAGCTGATCCTCTTCCGCGAGCAGAGCCATCCCGGGCGCTGCATCGTCGCCTACAAAGATCACGTCAGCGAGATCGTCGATATCAGCGCCGAGGAGCGCGCGGCGTTCATGGAAGACGTGGCCCGCGCTGCGAAGGCGATCCACGCGGTCTTCCACCCAGAGAAGCTCAATTACGGCGCCTACGGAGACACCGGCTGTCATCTGCACGTCCACCTGGTGCCGAAGTATCGCGACGGCTATGAGTGGGGCGGCGTCTTTGCCATGAACCCCGGCCGGACCACGCTCAGCGACAGCGAATACGCCGAGATGATCGAGAAGATCAAGGCGAATCTGTGACGGCAGGACCGCCGCGTCCGGAGACCGCCGACCCAAACCGTCAAAACCAGAGCCTTTTCCGCAAAAGAAGCAGAGACGCCCGGCGGGCGGCTCTGCTTCTTCCTTTATTCGGAAACGGAGGCGTAAAGGGATCGTTTTCCGGGGCCTGGCCATCCGCAAAACGGAACAATTTGTCATAACGCACAAAAATTATCGCTTTCCTTTGGGAACTTTGACGAACCTTTGGGCGGTTCTGCTCTTGAAACCGGCGGCCGAGAGGGCTATAATCCACAGCGAACTCAAGGAAAGGAGACCGATGAAACCATGAGTGACTTCTCGAACGTCACGGTTTTTTGAGCCTGAGCAAGTGTCTGATACCCGCATCCTGCTGGATGACGAGGACTTCGCCTATTACTATTGGACGCTGCCCTTCTGCAATTACTGATTGCGCCAGGCGCGCTGGATGAGCGCTCAAAACGATAACGACAAGGCCGGCCCTTTTGGGCCGGCCTTTTACCTTGCCGGAAGAGCGCGGCGGGAAACGGTCAATGCCAGTGCTTTTTGATCGGCAGCCACCAGGTGAAGCCGAAGGCGAGGCATTGCGCCAGTCCCTCGGCGCGGGGCAGCCCGGCTTCCTCGGCGACCTTGCGGCCTATGATGACGTACTCGGCGGCGTGCGCGGCGAAGAGGATCGCCAGCGGCCAGGGCTTCTTCTTCGCGGCCAGCGCGGCGAAGACGCTGTAGAGGATCACGCAGATCGGCTTTCCGAACTGTTTAGTCAGCTTGTCCATGAAAGAATTCCTCCGTTTTTTGGATTCTGCCCCCATCATAGCACAGCCGCGCGCCGTACGCGAGCGTTTTTTATGCCCGGAGCCGGTCTTAAGAAATTTTAGTTTGCGTTTGGCCCGACAGAGCGATATAAAGGAAGGGAGCAGAATATAATGACGGAATTCGGACGTACGGATCGAAGGGGAAGGAGCGTCCCATGAGAAAAACGATTGCCATGTTGATCTGCCTGGCGCTGATGCTCAGCCTGCTGCCCGGCTGCGCGGCCAGGCCGGAGCCGACGCCTGCGGAGACGGAACCCGTCCCCGCCGAAACGCCCGCCGCAGCTGCGGAGACGGAAGTCCCCGCGGAGACGGAAGCCATACCCGAACCGACGGAAGAGATCGCGCCGGAAGAGACACGCGGGCATTACCGCTTTCAGCCGAAGGTTTGCTCGTCCTACATGACGGAAGTCTTCGGCGAAGCGATGACCGAGACCTGGTACAGCCTGGTGGACGCGCTCATGGCGGGAGAGACGAGCTTCGCCTGCCCGGACGAGGACACCTACTGGTGGGTGATGGGCCAGTATCCCGATATGTGCTTTCCGGTGCTGAAGGATCTGATCTATTATACCTACGACGTGGATAATCCCGTGAAGGACGGTGTGGCGGAATTCACCTACACGGTGCCTCAGGAGGAGGCTGCCGCGCGGATCGCGGAATTTGCGGCTCTCGTCGAGGACATCCTCAACGAAACGCTGCGGGACGATTACTCCGACACCGAGAAGGCGCTGGCGCTGTACCTCTACTTCTCGCACCACTACGTCTACGACTATGAGTCTGCCAGGCCGGACTTCGCGCCGACTTACCTGTCCAGCTACCGCGTCCTGACGACCGGGACCGGCATCTGCCAGGAGTTCTCGGTCGCCTATTCCTATCTGCTGCTGCAGGCGGGCGTGGACGCCGGCGTCATGAGCGGGCACTGCAGCTGGACCCCGGAGGGGCACCAGTGGAGCTACGTGAAGATCAACGGGCACAGCTTCCACATCGACCCCACCTTCGTGATCAGCGACCAGGACTCGCTGCGCTATTTCATGATGACCGACGAGCAGCGGGAGACGGACGGTTTTCTGCGGAATGATTTCGTGATCTGCTCCCACTACGCCAACGACCACCCCCATCCGGACTACGAGGCGGACGACGACAGCTTCCGCGAGATCTGGCGGGGCCGCTTCACAGAGTTTGACCACGAAACGTGCACGCTGACTTACTCTTTCTATGACGATCAGTCCGAAGAACAGACGGCGAGCTTTGACTATACGGGCTGGTGAAGCCTTGCGGGATGGCGGCTTTTGTGCTAAGATGCCCGTGGAGGGATGCAAATGGAAACCACGATTCTTGTTGTGCTGGCGGTTGCCGGCGTCGTGATGGCGATGCTTGCGATCATGAAGCCGATCATGGACGATGAAAAGGTCCGCGGCAAGGTGCTGAATTTCAGCGAGGGCATGCGGGACTATTACTTCCTGCTGGCGGGTACCCGGGCGCAGACCGAGGAGGCTCTGGCCGGACCGCTGGACCAGACGGCCCTTGACTATACCTATCTGCCGGAGGAGGAGAGCGTCCGCTTCCGGAAGGAGAGCGTGGAGGCCGACTATCGCCTGCGCTTTTTTGAGGGAGAGGGGAAGACCTATCTGCGCGTGAGCCGTGTTGCGGAGGAGCGGGAGAAGGGGAACATCCCCTATCTTGTCAACGCCTTTTTCATTAAAAACCTTCGCGCAAAGCCCGTGGACTGCCGGCAGTTCGAGGCGATGTTCCCGGAGAGCGAAAACTGAATCGACGTTTATGCAAAACCGCCCTGCCGACGTCCGGCAGGGCGGTTTTGCGTAAATCGGGCTACAGATTCAGCAGCACCAGGGCGGCGAGGATGAACAGCAGGCCGAGCAGCTGCTTTTTCCCGGGCTTTTCCCGGAAGAAAAGCGCCGAGAGCAGCAGGACCAGCACGATCGTGCCGGCGCTGAAGACGGGATAGACCAGAAAGGCCGGGAGCTTTTCCAGTGCGCGCAGCAGGAGGACGGAGGAAAAATAGTTCGGCACGCCGACGGCGACGCCCGCCGCCAGCTCCCGCGGGAGGATGCGTTTGCCGCTGCGGCGGCGCTCCCAAAGGGCGAGCAGCGCGGTAAAGACCGCGGCCGTCAGAAAGAGCCAGAAGAAATAAGACCCGTCCTCCGCGCGGTCGCCGAGCTGCTCGAAGACCTTGGCCATCGCGTCCGCGCTGCCGCCGGCCAGCAGCGTCAGCAGCAGAAGGGGAAAGGAGCGCGCGCCGCCTCCGCCTTCCGTTTCACCCGGCTGCCCGGCGTGGATCAGCAGCATGGCCGGGATCACGAGCAGTACGCCGACCAGCTGCAGGACGCCCGGGCGCTCGCCGAAGCAGACGAGGCTCAGCGCCAATGACACCAGCAGGCCGAGCCGGGCAAAGGCGGCGGAGAGCGAGGCGCCGTTGAGGCGCACGCTGCTCTGCATCGTGACGAGGCCGGCCACGAACAGCAGCCCGCCCACCGCGCCGCAGACAAGGGTCACGGGGCGGCTGCGGAAAAGCAGCGTGCGGTCCGGCATCAGCAGCAGGGCAATGAGGATGCAGGTGAGGTAGTTGCCGAGCAGCAGGCCGTAACGGTTGCCCTTCGGCTCGCGGAAGAGCTTGAGAACCAGGGCCATGGAGGCGCTGCTGAGCATGGCCAGGAGAAGAACGATCATAGAGACCTCCGAAGATGCGCAGATTCCAAAAAAGCACCGCTGTTGCGGTGCTTTTTTGGTGTGCAGGAGCTTATTCCCTGACGACGGCGATGACCTCGCACTCGAGCAGCACGTCCTTGGGAAGCCGTGCCACCTCGACGCAGGAGCGGGCGGGGAAGGGCTCCTGGAAGTGGCGGGCGTAGATCGCGTTGATGGCGCCGAAGTCGTTCATGTCCTTGATGAACACCGTGGTCTTGACGACATGGCCCATGTCGCTGCCGGCGGCCTCCAGAAGATTGGCGATGTTGGTGAAGACCTGCTCGGCCTGGGCCTCCAGACCCTCGGCCAGCGCGCCGGTGGCGGGGATGATGGGGATCTGGCCGGACGCGAAAATCAGATTGCCGACCACGCGGGCCTGGGAATAAGGGCCGATCGCTGCGGGCGCCTTGTCGGTGGAGATAACTTTCATGAAAACGTCCTCCTGTATTCGTTATTCTGATAAAAGTGTTTCAGTCAATTGCCCCGGAGGGAGATTCAATCGTTTTTGCTGTAGCTTTGCCACAGCAAAAACACCATGAGGCGAGAGGAGCGAGCCCTCGCTTCGACCAAACGAGGCTTGTCTCCCGTAAGCCGAGTGCGATAAAAGCGAGTCCTCGCTTGTGAAACATCGTTTCGCAAGCGAATTACGCTTCAACTTCAAGCTGGTATCCGTGCTGGCGGATGGCCTCCTCCACGGCCAGGCCGTGGGCCTCGCCGCCGACCTCGCAGGAGATGTTGACGGTGGTCTCGTTGGGGTTGAGGCCCGCGCGCAGACGGTCATGCTGGACGCCGAGGATGTTGCCGCCGGCAGAGGAGATGATGTTCAGCAGCTGCACCAGGCTGCCCGGACGGTCGATCAGGCGCACACTGAACTTTACGCGGCGGTGGCGGGCCACCAGGCCCATCTCGATGATGCTCTGGATGAAGCTGACGTCGATGTTGCCGCCGGACATGACCGCGACCACGCGCTTGCCTTTGACGTCCAGCTTGCCGGAGAGCACCGCGGCCAGCGGGGTGGCGCCGGCGGGCTCGACGACCTGCTTGCAGCGCTCGAGCAGCAGCAGGATGGCGTTGGCGATCTCCGTGTCGGAGACGGTGACCACGTCGTCGGCATAGCGGTTGATGAGGGGAACGGTGATCTCGCCGGGGCTGCGCACGGCGATGCCGTCGGCGATGGTGGAGACGGAGTCGGTGCAGATGCGCTCCTTGGCCTGGAAGCTGCGGGCGATGGCCGGTGCGCCCTCGGCCTGCACGCCGCAGACCTGGATGCGGGGGTTGACCTGCTTGACGGCCGCCGCGACGCCTGCGAGCAATCCGCCGCCGCCGGCGGGGACGATGATCATGTCCGCATAGGGCAGGTCGGAGAGGATCTCCAGACCCAGCGTACCCTGGCCGGCGATGACCTCGGGATCGTCGTAGGGATGCAGGAAGGTCGCGCCCTCTTCCTTGCAGATGCGCATGGCCTCGGCATAGGCGTCGTCATAGCAGTCGCCGGCGAGGACGACCTTCGCGCCGTAGCCCTCGGTGGCCTGCACCTTGGCGATCGGCGCGGCTTTGGGCATGACGATGGTGGCGGGAATATGGAATTTGGCGGCCGAGCAGGCCACGCCCTGGGCGTGGTTGCCGGCGGAGGAGGCCACCACGGGGCAGCGCTCGCCGCGCTCGACCATCGCGGCCAGCTTGTTGCTCGCGCCGCGGATCTTGAAGGAACCGGTCTTCTGCCGGTTTTCACATTTCAGGTAAATGCGTCCGCCGGTCATGGCGGAGAAGGTGGAGGAGAGATCCAGCTCTGTGTGATGCAGGATCGGTTTCAGCCGTTCTGCGGCCAGCTCAAATTCGCTCAGTCCGATGTCCATGTGTTTACCCCCTCAGTATTTCGATCCAGTATCCGTCCGGATCTTCGATGAAATAAAAACGGCCGTTGTCCTCCTGGCAGACGCAGCCCATAGCCTGATGTCTGGCATAGGAGGCTTCGTAGTCGGAGGCGGTCATCGCCAGGTGGAATTCCTGCTCGCCGAGGTCGTAGGGCTCCGTGCGGTCAAAGAGCCAGGTGAGCTCCAGCGAAAAATCAGAGCGCCCGTCGCCGAGATAGGTCAACTGAAAGTGATCGGTTTTTCTCTCGCGCACGGGGTGCATCTCCAGCGCCTCGGCGTAAAAGGCGAGGCTGCGCTGCAGATCCAAAACGTTGAAATTGAAGTGGTTGAATGTGAACACGGCATATCACCTCAATGGATATCGTACCACCGCGGCGGGCCGCTTGTCAACGGGAACAGCCGCTGCGGGAGACGAATAGAATGGGGCACGGCGTATGCTATTAAAAAGGAAACACCGTCACGGACCCTGTAAGGTCTGCGGCGGCGCAGGAGGGGGATACTGTGGGAAGGGAAATCATCAGCCTGCGGCAGCTGCCGGTGGGCGAAAGCGCGCGCGTCACCGCGATCGGCGGCGATGCCGCGCTGCAGCGCAGGCTGCTGGACCTGGGGCTGGTGCCGGGGACGGAGGTCCGCTGCCTGGGCGAGAGCCCGGGCGGCGGGCCGCGCGCCTACGGCCTGCGGGGCACGGTGCTCGCCCTGCGCGGCAGCGAAAGCGGGCAGGTCGAGGCGGAGCTTCTGCCGCTGCAGGGCTGTGTGCCCGTGGCGCTGGCCGGCAATCCGAACGTCGGCAAAAGCACGCTCTTCAACGGTCTGACCGGGCTGCACCAGCACACCGGCAACTGGCCGGGCAAGACCGTCGCGCTGAGCTCCGGCCGCTGCCGCAGCGCGGAGCGGGAGTATCTGCTCACCGACCTCCCCGGCACCTATTCGCTGATGGCCCGCTCGGAGGAGGAGCGCATCGCGCGCGATTTCCTGCGCGAGGGGCGGGCGAGGGCCGTGATCGTCGTCTGCGACGCCTGCAGCCTGGAGCGGAATCTGAATCTGGCGCTGCAAGTGTCGGAAATCTGCGAGCGCGTGCTGCTGTGCGTCAATTTGATGGACGAGGCGGAGCGGCGGGGCATGAAGCTGGATCTGAAAAAGCTGGAAGAGCGCATCGGCCTGCCAGTGGTCGGCGTGACGGCGCATCAGAAAAGCAGCCGCCGGCTGCTGCTGGATGCCCTCGACCGCCTGGTGGACGGAGACGCGCCGAAGCCTTACCGGGTCAGGTATCCCGAGGGCGCGGCGCTGCGCCTGCCCGGGACGGAAGGCGAAAACGGAGGGGAACGGCTCTGCGTGCAGGCGCTCTACCGCGCGGCGGAAGAACTCTGCGAGGGCGTGTGTACGCCGCGCTATGCCGACGACCGCCGCGACCGGCGGCTGGACCGCGTGCTGACCGGGCGCGCTCTCGCCTGGCCGCTGATGCTCGTGCTGCTGGCGCTGGTGTTCTGGCTGAGCATCGTCGGCTCGAACATCCCGTCCCAGTGGCTGTCGGCGCTGCTGTTTTCCCTGGAGGGAAAGCTCGAGGCGTTTTTGGCGGCTCTCGGCGCGCCGGAATGGCTGCGCGCCCTGCTCTGCGAGGGCGCGTGGCGGGTGACGGCCTGGGTGGTATCCGTCATGCTGCCGCCGATGGCGATCTTCTTCCCCCTGTTTTCACTGCTGGAGGATGCGGGCTATCTGCCGCGCGTGGCCTATAACCTGGACCGCCCCTTCGAGGCCTGCCGCGCCTGCGGCAAGCAGAGCCTGTGCATGATGATGGGCCTCGGCTGCAACGCGGCGGGCGTCACCGGCTGCCGCATCATCGACAGCGAGCGCGAGCGGCTGCTGGCGGTACTGACCAACGCCCTCGTGCCCTGCAACGGGCGCTTCCCGACGCTGATCGCGCTCAGCGGCCTGTTTCTGGCCGGAAATGCCGGCGCGGGACGGAGCATGATCACGGCACTGTGCGTGGCGGCGCTGCTGGCGCTGAGCCTTGGTATGAGCTTTCTGGCGACCTGGCTGCTCGGCCGTACGCTGCTGCGCGGGAAGGCCTCGGCCTTTGTGCTGGAGCTGCCGCCCTACCGCAGGCCGCAGATCGGGCGGGTGCTCGTCCGCTCGCTGCTCGACCGGACGCTGTTCGTGCTTGGCCGCGCGGCGGCGGTGGCGGCGCCGGCCGGCGCGCTGCTCTGGCTGCTGGGAAACTGCAGCGTCGGCGGCGGGAGCCTGCTGACGATCCTCGCCGGCGCGCTCGACCCGGTCGGATTGCTGCTGGGGATGGACGGGGCGATCCTGCTGGGCTTTCTGCTGGGCCTGCCGGCCAATGAGATCGTACTGCCGGTGATCCTGATGATCTACAGCGCGACGGGCAGCCTCAGCGAGCCGTCCTCGGCGGCGGAGCTCGGCGCTATCCTTTCCTCGCAGGGCTGGACCGTCTGGACGGCCGGCGCGGTGCTGCTGTTTTCCCTGTTTCACTGGCCCTGCTCGACAACGCTGTGGACCGTGAAAAAGGAGACCGGGCGCTGGAAATGGGTCTTTCTGGCGGCGCTGGTGCCGACGCTCTGCGGCGTCGGCTGCTGCCTGCTGCTGCGCCTGATCCATGCGCTGTGCGGCTGAAAAAGAAAACAACCGGCCCATCCGAAAGAATGGGCCGGTTGTTCTTTTGCCGATCGGCGTCGATCTCCCGGAGCATGAGCTTTCGCGTGCACACGCTCCCGACCGCAATAACGGCGTATCGCAGCGACCGAATCCCCGACGTGTTATTCGTCCGCATTTTGCCCGGCAACAACAGGAAAAATCTGTTGTATTTAACAATAATAGGAAGTATAATAAATTTGGCGGTTTGTAAACATATCACAAATACAATCCATGCGCGTGATTTGAAAATTAAAAATTTAGCACATCGCTAACAATGAGGAGGTACGCATGAAAACACGGATCCGAAAGATTCTGGCGCTGCTTCTCTGCCTGGTGATGGTCGTTGGGATGGTCCCCACGGCCTGGGCCGGAGGGGAGGAGGATCTGATCGTCCTGGAGGACGAGCACGACCACGAGCACGACCATGAGCAAGATGGCGGGGATCAGGAGACTCCCGCGCTCATCGAGATCGAAGCGGAAGACGAGAGCGAGGATCAGGAGACTCCCGCGCTCATCGAGATCGAAGCGAAAGACGGTGAAGGGGATCAGGAGACGCCTGCGCTGATCGAGATCGAAGCGGAAGATATCGTTACCAAAGACGCAACTACCGATCTGGTGCGGGTGGAGTTCGTCTGCGAGCCGGAGGATGCCGTCATTACGGTTTACGACCCTGCCCAGCGCGATGATAACGGCGAGCCGCTGGCGATTGCCCCGGAGAAGGACGGAAACTGGCTGCTTGCCCCGGGGGAGTATCTGTATGATGCTGAGCGAGAGGGATATTTGCTCATAAGAAAGCAGCCGTTCTTTGTCGCCAGCGATATGGAGCCATTTATGTTTGCGTTGATGCACAAATCGTCTATCCTGACTTGGTGGCCATTGAGCACGGCACTATTCAGAGCAATGAAATAAAATTATCAACATCAGACGACTATAGAGCTTGGGCCCAGGCGGATTCTCGATGGGGTGGATTGCCTCTGGGAACTGGTGGGTGCTATGTATCTGACTCAGGATGCTTGGTTACTGCTACGACCAAATTGATGATACAGGCAGGACTAAAAAGTGCGGATTCCTGCAATGTTGCTACATTTGTCAAATGGGCAAATAATAACAATGGCTTTCTTGGGTCAGGGATGTACTGGGGTGCCCCTGACAGATTTGCAGGTTTTACAAATCAAGGGCATCTCCTAGAAGGTACATATTCTTCTTCTGCATATAATGACCAAATCATATCTTGGATAAAACAGGGAAATCATATGGTCATCGGTGTCAACGGAAATGGACACTGGGTAGCAGTAGATGAAGCAAAGTCGCTCCAGACGGGGAAAGTATATATCTGGGATTCACTATCTAGCACGAGTACTAATATTAACATTACCTTAGCGGGTAGATACTCGTCTTTTTCAACTGTGCACGCATGGAAAGGCGGCTCTACGCCTAGCGCTACACCCAGTTATTATCTCGACCTGAACGGCTATTTGGATGGCAACAGTGTCACCAACCTGGGCGAGTACGGCACAGCAGATATCTATATCAAAGGTTCTCTTGATGCCAACGGGGTCAATGACTACTACAAACAGTGGCCAACAGATACAACCTATGAGATCCGCTGCAGACCCAATGCTGGTTATATCTATAATGGCGTCCACAGCAGCGGCGCTTCTGCAAAAGGCATTATAGGGAACGCAGATGTTAAGGTCGTTTTTTCTTTCTCCACAGCATACTCTGTAACCTATAAGAACGGCAGCGGGGATATTACAAAGACGATTCCTAAGGGCGAATATACTGTCGAAGCAAGCTATGACAAACTGGGCAATAGTTATTTCATGGGATGGTCTTACTCTGCCAATGCGACGATGTTTGATGTACGCCCCGGCGAAAAAATCAATGTTTCCGGCGATGTGACGCTTTATCCTGTGTACATTAGTCACACGGAAGCAACGTCTGGGCAACCTGCTCTGATTTATGACATCAGTGATTTCCCTTCAGAAGGCTATAATATCACCCAAACGACAAAGGACGTTTCTGTAACAACGACGGAATCCGGTTGGGGAGCCTGGAGCGATTGGTCCACAACGGCGGTGAGCAGCAGTGACACTATCCAGGCGGAGAGCCGCACGGCCTATGGATGGTATTATTTTGAGTGTCCGAACTGCCATGCCCATATGCATGGCTATGGCACCTGCTGGACCTGGTGTGGTGGATGTGGGGCAACTACGACAGCTGGATCCTGGCATCAAATGTATGACCCGACCAATTGGAGCGTTGCCAAAGACTGGTATGGTACGGGGAAAAGCTATGCCACGATCAACGGAGAGACATGGTTCAAATGGGATGATGGTGGGACGCAGACCCAATATCGTTCCCGCAAGCTGGTCACCAACACGACAACGACCAACAAGACCTATACAGCCTATGTGATCCGGCCCGCTGTCGGCTACACTGTGTCCTTTGACGCGAACGGAGGAACGGGGGCTCCTGCGGCTCAGAGCAAGTATCAGGGGCAGACCTTAACCATAAGCGCGACCCGACCGACGCGCCCCTGCCATGTGTTCCTGGGCTGGGCGACCAGCAAGAGCGCAACCGCAGCCCAGTATCAGCCAGGCGGCAGCTTCACGACTGACGCCAATACGGTGCTGTATGCGGTTTGGGCGGAAGGCACCCAGACCGAGTGGAGCACGACCAAGCCCACGGGTGTGGACGAAAGCTTCATTGAGACCAAGACCCAGTACCGCTATGCGGACAAAGAGACCACCACCAGCGATCAGGACACGCTGGAAGGCTGGACGCTGTACGATACCCAAACGTCGTGGAGCGATTGGGGTTCTTGGAGCGAATGGTCCAACGACTCGGCTACGGCGAGCGACTCCCGTCAGGTGGAAACACGTACTGCGTACATGTATTATTACTTCGTGTGCTCAAATTGCGGAGCACACATGCACGGTTCCGGAACCTGCTATTCCTGGGCGGGAGGCTGTGGAAAGAATACGGTCTCCAGCGGCTCATATACGCGCGTTTACATCACAACGCCGTATTCCAGCTCTTCTGATTTCCACGGAACCGGGGTCAATTATGTGGACAGCAGTTATGGCAGGGTATTTGCCTACACCAGCACGTCAAGTCAGTACTATACCGCCCCTGTTACACAGTATCGCTATCGCACGAGGACGCAGATCACCACCTATTACTATTATCGCTGGAAAGACTGGTCCGATTGGAGCGACACCATCTACACGGCGAGCGACAACCGGAAGGTCGAGACCCAAACCCTTTACCGTTACGTCCAGAGCGGGGACGTGCACCAGTGGGACGACGGCAAGGTGACCAAAGCCGCCACCTGTATCGAAAAAGGCGTCATGACCTATACCTGCTCCAAGTGCGGCAAGACCAAGACAAGCGAGATCGCGGCGACCGGCCACAGCTGGGGAACGCCGGGCTACACCTGGTCCGCAGACTATAAGACAGTAGTTGCGTCCCGCGTTTGCAGTCACGACAGCTCACATGTCGATGCGGAGACAGTGAATACCACCCCGAGCGTGACAACAGAGCCGACCTGTACAGCTTTAGGCAAGACGACGTATACAGCGACCTTCACCAACAGCGCTTTCACCAAGCAGACCAAAACGGTGGAGAACATTGCGGCACTGGGTCACAACTGGGGCGATTGGGTGGTGACCACGCCGGCAACTGTGGATCAGGACGGCGTGCAGACCCGCACCTGTTCCCGCTGCGGTGAAAAGGAGACCCGCAGCTATGCGGCGGATACCGTGACGATCACCTATGACGCCAACGGCGGCAGCGTCAGCCCGGCCAGTGTCAAGATCCTGAAAAACGGAACCATCAGCAGCCTTCCCACGCCGACCCGGGCGGGATATATCTTCAATGGCTGGTTCACATCCGCGAGCGGCGGAACGAAGGTGACTGCCAGCACTACATTCTCGACGGATACCACGATCTACGCCCAGTGGACGTCCGGCACCTACACGATTACCTACGACGCCAACGGCGGTACGGGAGCGCCGGCGGCACAGACCAAGACGCACGACGTTGCCCTGACGCTCTCCGACACCACGCCGACCCGGGCGGACGCCTCTGCGGGCAGCTACACGGTGACCCTGAACGCCAACGGCGGCAGCGTCAGTACGGAACAGCTGACGGCGGCGCGGACGACGAGCTACACATTCAAGGATTGGAACACGGCGGCCAATGGCAGCGGCACGAGCTACGCCTCCGGGGCCAGCTATACGGCCAACGCGGCGGTCACGCTGTACGCGCAGTGGAACAGCACGACCACAACCGCAGCCGTGACTCTGCCGACGCCGACCCGCGCGGGCTACACGTTCAAGGGTTGGGCGACCAGCAGTACGGCCACCGTCGGTTCGACCGGCAGCTACACGCCTGCCGGGAACGTAACGCTCTATGCGATCTGGGAGGCACAGGCGGATCGGCCGACTTTCCGCGTCAGCGAAGTGAAAACCACGGCCGGCAAGCAGGTGGAAGTGCCCGTCAAACTGGAGAATAACCCCGGCATCTTTGCATTGACAGTTTCCTTCAGCTATGATACCAGTGCACTGAAACTGGTAGCAGTGACTCCCAACACGGAGATCTTCCCGGGAACCTGGCAGACTGCTTCGCTCAAGGGCGCGACCTGGGCCTCCAACGCGGGGGATATCAGCGCCAACGACACGATCCTGACCCTGAGCTTTGAAGTGCTTGAAGGAACGGAAGACGGGGAGTACGAGGTCGGAATCATCCTGGGCGAGATCATCAATGAAGACATGGATGATATCGACTTTGCTGCGGAACCCGGCAAGGTGATCGTAAGTTCCCATATCCCGGGCGACGTGAACGGCGACGGCAAGGTGTCCACCAAGGACTTTGTGACCTTGATGAAGTACCTGTCCGGTGAGGACGTGTACGTTGTTGAGGATGCTCTGGACGTGAACGGCGACGGCAAGGTGTCTACCAAGGACTTTGTGACATTGATGAAGTACCTGTCCGGCGAAGACATTCCGATCTATTGAGCAGGAAGCAGGTGAAAAAAATGAGACGATGTTTATCTCTGATTCTCTGCCTGATCCTGGCAGTTTCGCTCCTGCCGCCCGGCGCGGCTGCGGCGGGGATGCCCACGGTACGCGTACCCAACGCGCGGGCGAAGGCCGGCGAGACGGTCGCGCTGAAAGTGGCCGTGGAAAATAACCCGGGTATCTTTGCGCTGACCTTCAGCTTCCGGTATGATACCAGCCGGCTGAAGCTTGTTTCCGTGACGCCCAACACAAGCGTTTTCCCGGGAGCCTGGCAGGCAGGCTCCCTGAAGGGTGCGACCTGGGCCTCCAATGCGGGCGATATCAGCGCCAACGACACGATCCTGACCATGACCTTCGAGGTGCTGGAGGACGCCGCGGCGGGCGATGCGAACGTGGAGGTCGTCCTGGGCGAGATCATCAACGAGGACATGGACGATATCGAATTCAGCTCTGTCCCCGGCGTGATCACGATCAGCTCCGGTGAAACGCCGCCGCCCTCGACCGATCCTACGGTACGCGTGCCCAATGCGCAGGCAAAGGCCGGCGAAACGGTCGCGCTGAAAGTGGCCGTGGAAAATAACCCCGGCATATTTGCGCTGACCTTCAGCTTCCAGTATGATACCAGCCGGCTGAAGCTCGTTTCCGTGACGCCCAACACAAGCGTTTTCCCGGGAGCCTGGCAGGCAGGCTCCCTGAAGGGCGCAACCTGGGCTTCCAATGCGGGCGATATCAGCGCCAACGACACGATCCTGACCATGACCTTCGAGGTGTTGGAGGACGCCGCGGCTGGCGACGCGAACGTGGAGGTCATCCTGGGCGAGATCATCAACGAGGATATGGACGATATCGAATTCATTTCTGTCCCCGGCGTGATCACGGTTCAGGAACAAGTCCCCGTCACCCTGGAGGACGGATACTATCTGATCAGACCGGACTGGAGCGTCAATTCCGTTGATGCGCAGGAGAGGTTTGAGCATAACCCCAACAGCCCCGGTGAATACATGCTGGACGCCGTGCTGAACGCAGGCGATGAGATCAAGGTCGTTCACGTGGAAAACGGAAGCATCACCGGCTGGTGGCCGGACGGGATCGGCACGCAGTACACGGTGGATGCGGCCCACGCCGGAAACGTGACCATATATTTCAAAACGGGCTATGTGGACGCCTGGGCAGAGTTCGGCGGCTTCTTCTACATTGCAGCGCAGAGCTCACCGGCGGGCTATACCGTCAACCTGACGGACTACACCAAGGGCGGCGCATCGGTCGCCGGTGTTGAGAACGGCGGCGTCTACAGCGGCAGCGTGACCTTCACGGTCGCAGCCGCCAGCGCCGTGGTGGTTGCGGTGAAAGACGGCGACAGCTACAGCTTGCTCGAGTGCAAAACAAGCGGCGACACGCACAGCTTCACCGTGAACGTGACCGGAGACACCGAGATCGTTCTGGCCTTTATGGGCGACGCGGATCTGAACGGCAAGGTGACGACGACGGATGGCACGATGATCAAGCGTGCGGCGATGAAGACCTATACCTTCGACTCACAGCTCCAGCCCCTGGTCAGCGACGTGAACGGAGACGGGACCGTCAAGACGACGGAAGGCACCATGGTCAGCCGCGCGGCAATGAAGACCTACACGCTCCCGTGGTCAAATCCGTAATACAGCATATACAAAAAGCAGGCGGAGGATCACCGATCCTCCGCCTGCTTTATGTCTGATCCGCCGGATGAAGCAGTTTCTTCGGGACAGGGACCCTCTTTCCCTTGCGCATCGAAGCAAACTTGTGATATGATAAAAAATGGAAAATAATAAATCTATCCGGCCTTACAAACGGCCGGCTGATGGAGGATCTGTCATGGGAAAGAAACTGTTAAGCATCCTGCTGACCCTCGCCATGCTGCTGAGCATGATCCCCGCAGGCTTCGCGGCGGATATCGAGATCGTCGAGGACGAGACGGCAAAGGAGAGTCCTGTTTCCGACGAAGACCGTGTCGATGTCACTGCAGATGAAGAATATTATGAAACGTCATTACCGAATGATGATATTATGCTCATCGAAACCGATGACGATATCATGATCGATCCAGACCGGGAAACAAGGCAAATCCTGACTGCGATCCCGGCTTCCGACGACCCGGAATACGATCCGTCTGTTATTTCGTTTCTCTTCTATCCGGATGCCGAAAGTGACCAGTACGTTGATTTGACTGACTTTTCGGGAACACTTACCGTGGATTTGGATGAAGAGCCGATCCCCTATAAATTCGTGATAACCATGGATCATCCCGAGCAGATCAGTTACCTTTGCGTGGTGAGCTACACCGAAGACAGTATGCGGCAGCTGACTGCAGAATATGACGCCGCGTCCGGCACGTTTATTACGGAAGGCTTCTTTGACGAAGAAGATCCATATTATCAGCCGCAGAACGTCAGTCTTGAATATACGGTCCGGAGCACCGCGCCGGAAGTTGGCAGCGATCTGGACTGGGATGAGATCGCGGCCAATCTGGGCGAAGCTCTCAGCAATTCCACGGTGGTATCGACGCAGGACGAAGGAGTAACAAGCGGTGCGATCGATTTCTCCAAGACCACAGAGGATCTGAGCAAGCTCCTTTTGAACTATACCATCAAAGAGTTCGACGCAAATTGTGGAACGGAACTTGCTGCGGCCAGAAGCTATTACAAAACCGGCAGTAAAATACTGGCCTACGTGGTTCCCGGGATCAACGATTCAAAATACTATGTCTATCTGGATTATTCCGATCCCAATACTTACAAAATGTTTTTGGACGATGGAATGGACGTGGCCGGGAAGGCAATCGAGCTGGAAATGCAGTTTCTGGACAGCGACAGCCAGCAGTTTCTGGCTTTGGAAAATGCGTCTGAATTTATCTCCAACGCCAGCACCATTTCATCCGTAGTGGGGAAGACCTATCATATCTGCCAGGAAACGGAACGCCTGAGGCAGCAGGTCGAGCAGTCGGTAACGATTGAAAACAGAGATGAAGCGCTGCGTAAGGTGGATGAGCTTCATGACAACAAGATGGGCTATATGCTGCTGACGACCGCGCTTCCGATCATTGTCGCTGGCGCAGGCGTCATGGGGCCGGCCCCCGCGATGCTGTTTAAGGGGATCATCGGCGTCATGTCCGCGGTCTCCAACGCAATCTATGATTACCGGATCGGCGGGATCGTCGGCAAAGAAGTTGAAACCTCCTGGTACCCGGATTTGCGCCACACACGGGGCAAATGCGGCGAGAATCTGTTTTTTGACTATAATGTCTATTATGGTTGGTATGAGATCGTGCCGGGCTCTTGGGAAAGCTATATTGAAAGACAGGAACTGATGATCAGCGGAAGCGGTTCGACATACGATTTCCCGCAAGCTGATACTCCTTATGAGCCGTATTACTGGCGCGATATTTGGGGACTTGCCTACAGGGCAGATAAAATCATTATCCAGGAGGGGGTAACAGATCTAACAACTGCGGTTTTCAGTAAATTTGAATCCGTTACAGATATAGTCTTTCCAAATTCATTGCGCAGTATTGGAGATTACGCTTTTTACTATTGTCATAGATTAAAAAGCATCAACATTCCGGATGGCGTACAGAATGTTGGGAAAGCAGCATTTTGCCGCTGTACATCGCTGTCATCCATTTCCTGGCCGGAATCCCTGAACACAATCCCCGAAAGTTGCTTTGCTCAATGTACGGGGTTGGAAAGTGTCGCTATTCCCAACCATGTAAATAGAATCGAAGCCCTTGCCTTCGACGGCTGCAGCGCACTTTCAAGTGTTACGCTAAGCAATCAACTGACCTATCTCGGCGGAGGAGCATTTGCGGACTGTGAAAGCCTTCAGCATCTCGTTTTGCCGGAAACCCTGGAAGAAATAGGGGTAGGAGTGCTTATTAGAACGCCGGTCTCTGAAATCGTGCTGCCGAAAAGCTTGAAAAGTGTCATAGATCAGCAAATTATCGGTCTTGACATAATAAATGAAGAAACTCAAAGTTTTGTGACTGCCGGTTATTCTCGTGAACCTAAGTCTCCATTTGACGGAAGCGGTGTAAAGTCGGTCATTTTTGAAAATGGGATTGAAACTATTCCTGACGGGATCTTGTCTCATATGGCTCAGATAACCGAAGTCATTATTCCGGACAGCGTAACAAGCATCGGTGCAGAGGCATTTTGTCGGTGCTCCAACCTGCGCTCCATAACGATTCCGTATGGCGTAACGAGTATCGGTAGTGAAGCATTTGATGATTGCGATTCTTTGACAAGAGTAACAATTCCAAATAGTGTGACCAGCATCGGAAAGTGTGCTTTTTGGTTCTGCGATTCTTTGACGGAGATAACGATTCCGGACAGCGTAACGAGTATCGGCAATGAGGCGTTTACCGCCTGCCCTGCTCTGACGGAAATCACAGTAGCCGAAGCAAACCAGACGTACAAAAGCCTGGACGGCGTGCTGTTCTCCAAGGACGGCAAGGAACTGATCTGCTGTCCCGGCGGAAAAAGCGGAGAATATGTGATCCCGGCGGATGTGACAAGTATTGCTGAGCATGCATTTGCTTTTTGCAAAAAAGTGACGGGCGTGACGATTCCGGACAGCGTGACGAGCATCGGCAAATGGGCCTTTTACGACTGCGAATCATTGACAAGCGTGACCATCCCAAAAGGTGTAAAGTATATTCTTGAGGACACCTTTAATTATTGCGAAAGCCTGACAAGCGTGACGATTCCGAAGAGCGTGACATATATCGGCGATTGGGCATTCTCCAACTGCAAATCCCTGACAAGCGTGACGATCCCTGATCGCGTGAGAACGATATGCCAGCGGGTCTTTCAAAATTGCAGCGGGTTAAAAACTGTGACGATCGGAAGCAGCGTGAATTACATTGGTCTCGAAGCTTTCGATGATTGCAGCAGTCTGACAGAAATCCGCTTCAGAGGATCAGCACCGGATTTTTGGGGTGCTTTTAATACAGATAAGTATTTTACCGGTGTTACCGCTACGGCCTATTATCCCGAAGGCGACGAGAGTTGGACGGAGGAGGTACGGCAAAACTACGGCGGCACGATCACCTGGGTCCCTTACACGCCTGACCCGCCGGAACCGGAGGTCATCGCCGACGGTCAGTGCGGCGATGACCTGACCTGGACGCTGGACGACGAGGGCACCCTGACCGTCTTCGGCACCGGGCCGATGTGGGATTTCGAATGGAACGAAGACGAAAGCGTTACGACCGCGCCGTGGGCGGGGTATATCGATCAGATAAAGACCTTGGTGCTTTCTGACGGCGTGACCTCCGTCGGCAACGAAGCCTTCGACGGCTTTGAAAACCTCAGCGACATTCGCCTGGGCAACGCTGTTGCCCGTCTGGGCGAGTACTCGTTCCAGAATATCGGAGTTTCCTCTCTGCATATCCCGGCGAGCGTTGTTGACATCAGTGTCTGTGCTATCTATCTATGCAGTAATCTGGAAGAGATCACCGTCGATGAGGCAAACCCCGCATACCGCTCGGTCGACGGGGTGCTGTTCACAGAAGATATGAGCGTTCTGGTCGCCTATCCGATCGCAAGAAGCGGCCCGTATACCGTCCCGCAGGGAGTGAAAACCATTGGCAATGGCGCCTTTCAGAGCTGCCGCGGACTCACTGAGATCGTTTTTTCTGAAGGATTGACTTCAATTCAGAATTATGCCTTTTTGGGCACCGGGCTGACAAAACTTGTTCTTCCCGAAGGTGTGACCGAAATCGGTGTCTACTCGTTTGCGTCCTGCCAGAGCATGACCTCCGCTGTGCTGCCGCAAAGCCTCACGGTGATCGCCGAGCGGGCGTTCCAGTCCTGCATTGCCCTGGAAGACCTGACCGTTTCCGACAGCCTGGAAAGAATAGAAACCTACGCTTTCTGCAACTGCAGCAGCCTGAAAAGCTTTGTCGTTCCGGACAGCCTGACGGAATTCGAGCCGGGAGCCGTATCCGGCTGCGCTTCGCTGGTCGCGTTTATTGTAAGCGCAGGCAACACGAGCTTTTGCGCGATCGACGGCGTGTTATTCACGAAGGATCGTCGGGAGCTGGTTCAGTACCCGGCAGGCAAAACGGACAGCAGCTATTCCGTGCCCGACGGTACGGAACGGATCCGCTGGGGTTCTTTCTTCAGATGCCGGAATCTGACTGAAGTCGGTCTGCCTGCCGGCCTCCTGGAGATCGACGACTGGGCGTTTGAGGGCTGCGTCAATATGAGTGAGATCTCCTTCCCGAAGGATCTGCAGCGGATCGGATATGCGGCCTTCAGCGACTGCCAGGGGCTCACCAGCATAACTCTCCCGGAGGGACTCGGACAACTCGACGAGTGGGCGTTCGGTGATTGCGAGAACATTGAAAGCGTCATCATCCTGGAAGGACTGACAGAGATCGGAGGCGCGGCCTTTTACAGCTGTGACAGCCTGAGCACTGTCAGGTTTCCGGCCAGCCTGCGCACGATCAAAGGCTGGGCCTTTGGTTACTGCCCCAAACTGAAGGGCGTCGTGCTCCCGGAGGGCCTTGTATCGATCGAAGAGTTTGTTTTCTACGGATGCAGCGCATTGACGGAAATCAGCATGCCCAAATCGCTTGCCGAAATCGGCAGCTGGGCATTTGGCGGCTCCGGGCTTTCGGAGATCAGCTTCCTTGGCGCAGCGCCGGTCATCGGGGACGACTGTTTTGAAAATGTGACGGCAACAGCTTATTATCCGGCGGATGACAGCAGCTGGACAGAAGACGTCAGGCAGGACTACGGCGGCACGATCACCTGGCTGCCCTATCAGAGTCCGGATGACGACGAAAGCATTGTGACGGACTACACGAAGGGCGTGGCGACGACGAGCCTGGAACCCGGAACGAGCTACAGCGGAGAGACTTCCTTCACTGTCAGCAGCGAGGGCGACAAGGCCGTGGTGGTCGCGGTGAAGAGGGGTGACAGCTACACGCTGCTCGAGTGCACGACCGACGAGAACGGCGTCCATCATTTCACTGCGGATCTGGACGAAGACGCGGAGATCGTCATTGCACTCAAGGGCGACGCTAACCTGGACGGCAAAGTGACGACGACGGACGGCACGATGATCAAGCGCGCCGCGATGGGAACGTATAGCTACGATTCCGAACTCAAGACCCTGGTCAGCGACGTGAACGGGGACGGGAATGTCAGGACGACGGAAGGGACCATGATCAGCCGCGCGGCGATGGGCACCTACAAGCTCCCGTGGTAACGAGCCAAAAACAGCATAGACAAACAAAAATCCGGGCGGAGGATCAGCGATCCTCCGCCCGGTGCCTATATTTGAAGTTTTATACGTACCAGAGCCAGCCGAAGCAGAACACGATCAGAAACCACTGCCAGAAGCTGTAGTAGACCGAGACCCGGCATACGCCGTGAAACAGCCCGTCCTCGGACTCGTAACGGACAATGGTCTCGCCGTGCCGCAGGCCGTGGATGGTGCCGTCCGGATCGACGCTCGCGATCGCGGGGTCGTCGGAGGTCCAGGTCAGCGGACCGGTCGCGTCCTGGGCGTGCATGGCCTGCGCGCTTCCGCGGAAAACGACGCCCAGGGTCTCGGTGGTATCGGCGCCGCGGACAGTGACCGGTACCTCCGTGGCCTGCGGCTCAGGCGGCTCATAGGCGTAATTCTCGCGCGTCAGCAGTTCGCCGCAGAGCGTGCAGTGCTTTTCGCGTACGCCCTCGTGCGTTTCGTCGGCGGGCGTCACGATCTCCCATTCGCCCGGCGTGTGCTGGGGCGGGAAATAGCTGTCCGCCCAGCTGTAGCCGCAGGTCTTGCATTCATGGACCGCATAGCCCCATTCCTCGCAGGTCGGGGATACGAGCGTGATGCGGTATTCCGGTTCTTCGCACTGTTCGGGCAGCAGCACCTTGTCGTAGGTGAAGACCTCGTTGCGCTCGAATTCGCTTTCGTTACTGTAGTAATTGCCGGGTACGGACATTTCTTCGCCCAGCGTGGGCTCGCAGTAGGCGCGGCGGTTCGGGTTGTCCTCAAAGAAGCTGATCTGGCCGTAGATCTCGTTGCGGCGCACGGACTGGGAGTGCACGTCCATGCCGCAGTAGTAGTACATGCCCACCAGACCGCCGTTGTGCACGTAGCCGTGGCAGGAGTCATAGCCCTGGATATGAACGATGCAGTCCTCGATGTTGACCAGACCGCAGGCCAGGATGCCGCCCATGAACTGCTCGCAGCGCGACTCCAGGTTCCGGTCCTCAAAAATCAGCTCCACGTCCGCCCGGCAGTAGCCGAAATCGCCGGCGCCGTAACCCACGATGCCGCCGATGCCGCTTTGCACGGCGTGGTTGATGAGCCGGGCCCTGCCCTGCACAGAACAGCCCTGGATGCTGCAGCGGTACATGTAGCCGGCGAGCAGACCAACGAAGCAATGCTCCTCGCTTTCCACCGAGAGCTCTGCGCCGACCAGCTTCAGGTCAATGACGGTGGCCTCCTCCATCACGGAGAACAGGCCGGCAAACACGGTGTCATAGGGGATCAGGTTACCGTCGCGCGTGACGCGGGTCTCCGCGCCCACCGATTCGATCTTGAGGTTGTAGAGCGTATGTCCGGCGCCGTCCAGCGTGCCGCGGAAGGGGATCGGCTGCCAGATGACGCTCGCCATGTCGATATCGGCCGTCAGCAGATAGCTGCCGTCCGGATCGTCGGCAATGGCAAGCAGGCCGTCCAGATCGGAGATTTCGACAAACTCCTTCGCCGGAGCCTCGGCGCTCTCAGCCAGCGCCGCGCCGCCTGCCGGCAGCAGAAAAAGAAACACAAGCAGCAAAGAAAGCAGTTTTTTCATTCTGTCATCCACCTGTTTCGCCGCGGAAACAGACCGCGGCGTGATGCTCAGCGGGAGGCGACGGCCTCCTGCGTCTGGGAACCGGCCTGCAGGGGGTAACTCTGCCCCTCAATCAGCGCCGGATCGGCAAAGAAAACGCTGCTGTAGGAATAGGCGGCCGTCATGGCCGGCGCGCCGTCCAGCTTGACAAGCAGCTCGTCGCCGGTGCTGCCGCGGACCGTGAAGAGCAGCCAGGGAATCTCGCTCGAAGGACTCGGCGTGCCGCTGCCGCAGGTAAAGAGCGTGCCGCCTGTGATCACAAAGCTGGCCTTGGCGTCGACGGGCTTGTTGAAGGCGCTGACGAGAGTGCGTCCGCCTTCGATGCTGACGGTGCCGACTTCGGAAGCAAAGCCGGTGCCCTTCTTGCCGCCCTGGATGCCGTCCGCGCCGGACACGATCAGCAGCTCGCCGCCGCTGACGTGCACCGTGTCGGCACTGACCATGCCGTCGTCGGCCGATTGAACGGAGAGCGTGCCGCCGCTGACCGTCAGCTCGGTTTCGGCGGCGATCCCCTTGCCCTGCCGCGAACGAAGCTGCAGCACACCGTCGCTGATCGTAAGGCCCGCGCCGCTGCGCAGCGCATGGTCGTCAGCCGTGACGCTGACCGAGCCGCCGGAAATCGTTACGCCGGTCTTGCCCTTGAGACCCTTGCAGCTGGCCTCGGCGGGATCGCCTTCGGCGGTCACCGTGATGCTGCCGCCGAGGATGCGCAGTTCGGTTTCGGCGGAGACGCCGTCGCCGCCGGAGACGACGGTGAGCGTGCCGCCGTCGATCTGGACAAAGCCCTTGTCGGCTTTTTTCGCGGAGCTGGTCTTGAGTCCGTCGTTGCCGGATTCGATATCCACTGTGCCGCCGCTCATCGTCACCGACTCGCTGGCGCGCACGCCGTTATTGATCCCGAAAACGAGGAGACGGCCACCCTTGAGCTTGAGGTCGTCCTTGCAGGTGATGCCGTTGTTGAGATAGCCGAGCACCGTCAGCGCACCCTCGCCCTGGATGTCCAGGTCGTCCTCGGCGAAGATCGCGGCGCCCTGCCGCAGCTCGTTATAAGAATCAAGATCGGCCTCCGTGCCGGAGACGATGCGGTTTTCGCTTCCGGCAGCCAGCACCAGATTCAGCTCCTTGGCCTGGAGCAGATAAATGGCGCTGTCCGTCAGGCAGGTGATGTCCGCGCCGTCGAGGAAGAGCGTGACCTTGCCGGGCGTTTCCTTCAGATCGATGATGATGCGCCCGTCGCTGAGCGTGCCGCGGACGGTGTAGGCGCCCGGCGCACCGATCGTCACGACGCTGCCGCTGACGGCCACGCCGCGCGCCGCGCATTTGGCGCTGTCGCCCTTGAGCTCGATGACGGCCTCCGGCGCCTGGGAGGAATCTGCGCTGATCGGCGCCTCCGCGGGAGCCTCCCCGATCGCGGGATCGGAGCAGGCCGCAAGAGAGAGCAGCACCGCACACAGCAGGATGAGAGAAAGCAGTTTTTTCATAGCGCCTCCCGCCTCAAAGCATTTCCTTGTCGTTCATGCGCCCGCAGCTGACGTTCAGATTCCCGTTGCGGCAGCGAATCGCGTCGATGAATTCCTTCTTGACTTCGCCGTCTTTGAGATAGATGTCATAGCTCAGCTCATAGAGCGTGCCCATGTTGGTGGTCTTGACCTTCTCCAGCTCATGGCGCGTGGTGTATTTGGCAAAGAGATCGTCGAACAGCCCGTCGTATTCCAGCGTTTCGGGGATGGTGATCTTCAGGTGGCGGTAGGAGCTGCTTACTTCGCCCATGCGAAGCAGGCTCAGCAGCAGCACAAAAGCGCCCATCACGACGAAAAACAGCGCCGCAACGCCCACATAGCCCATGCCGCAGGCCAGGCCGATGGCCGTGGCCATGAACACGCCGCAGATCTCCTTGGCCGTGCCCGGCGCGCTGCGGAAGCGCACCAGCGAGAAGGTGCCCGCGACGGCAAGCCCGGCGCCGATGCTGCCGTTGACCATCATGATCACCAGGGTCACGATCGGGGGCAGCATGGCCAAAGCCACATTCAGCGAGCTGCTGCTGCGGCTGCGGAAGGAAAAGACCAGCGCGGTCAGCACGCCGAGGACGATGGCGCCGCCGAGGCAGATCAGAAAGGCGGACAGGGTCAGGCTGGTGGAAATTACACTGTTAAACACAAACGATCACTCCGTTAAAATATTTCTCAAGCAGATCCTGCCGGTAGCAGGTGCCGTATTTGGAAAAGCTGGTGGGGAAGATCTCCAGCTCGCTGAGCAGATGGGCCAGCCACAGGGGCGCGGCCCCCGGGATCTTGATCTCCATCAGTACCTCGCCGTCCGGAAGCAGGGACTCGCCGCCGCTGCCGGCAGTCAGATGCAGGTCGGTATCGCGCCAGCGGAGATTGCGGTCAAAGGTGATGCGCAGCTCCGGCTCCTCCCGGTCGACCCAGGCCTCGCGTTCGCAGGCGATAAAGGCCTTGGGAGAAACCTCGTGAGTCTGCAGGAAAAAGTCGATCTCCCGCAGGATCTGTCCGTCCTCCGTCGGCCGCGACTGCCCGGCGAGATATCGCTCGGCTTCGACCGCGCTCATCCGCACCCGCCGCTTATATACGACGCCTTTGTATTTCTTTTTCAGCTCTACGAACACTTCGCCGTCCGGCCCGGGCACGTTGTAGCTGCGCAGACGGAGTTTTTCCTTGTAGACCGGCTTCTCCAGCGAGTGTCGGATCAGGGAAAAGTCGTCGCTGTCGTAGTAGATGCTGCACACGGTGCTCCGGTGGAAGAGATCCGGCACCAGATGCTCGCGCAGCCGCTCCCAGAGCAGCTCAAATTTCCGGGCGCTGAGCAGGTATTTTTTTTCGTAGCGCTTGAAGGTAAGGATGGTTTCCTGCATCGCTCTGCTCCCCATACAGTTTTACATCTTATCATATCGCATTTCCCGCCTTTTTTCAATGTTTATTTCTTCCCGGCGCGCGCATTGCAAATGCCGGCGGCATTTGCTATACTTTTTATCATACACGGAAAGGAGTGGGGAAGGATGCAAAAGCTCTATACGGCGGCCGGCGAGGCGCTGCAGGGCACGCCCTGGCCGGCCTATCCGCGGCCGCAGCTGGCGCGCCGGGACTGGCTGAACCTGAACGGGGACTGGGAACTGCTTTCAGTCAGCGGCTACGGGCATGCGCTGCGCTGCACGGTCCGCGTACCCTTCTGTCCGGAAAGCCTGCTGAGCGGGGTGGAGCAGCCGCCGAAGATCGGCGACCGGCTCGACTATCGCCGCACGTTTATGGTCCCGGACGAGTGGTACGGCAAACGCGTCCTGCTGCACTTCGGCGCGGTGATGCGTCACGCGGTCGTTTTGGTCAACGGAAAAGAAGTCTGCCGTCACAAAAACGGTTATCTGCCCTTTTCGGCCGACATCACCGATGTGTTATGCGAGGGCTTGAACGAGCTGACCGTCCGGGTGATCAACGACCTCGACCCGCGCTTCCCCTGGGGCAAGCAGAAGGTCGACCGGGGCGGCATGTGGTACACGCCCTGCTCCGGCATCTGGCAGACCGTCTGGCTCGAGCCCGTGCCGGAAACTTACGTCCATGCCCTGCACATCACCAACGGCGCCGACTGGGTCGAGATCGGGGCCGAGGGCGTGCGCAGGGGCGTGATCGCGCTCGACGGGAAGGAGTACCCGCTGCAAAACGGAAAAGCGCGGATCACGCTGGAAGATCCGCAGCTGTGGAGCCCGGAAAAACCCTACCTCTACCGCTTCACGCTGACGAGCGGGGAGGACCGGGTAGAGTCCTATTTCGCGCTTCGCACGCTCACGACCGAGACCGTGGACGGCCTGCCGCGCCTGTGCCTGAACGGGAAACCCTACTTTTTCCACGGCCTGCTGGACCAGGGCTACTGGAGCGACGGACTCTATACGCCGCCGACGCCTGAGAGCTTCGAGGAGGACATCCTCGCCATGAAGGCGCTGGGCTTCAACACGCTGCGCAAGCACATCAAAATCGAGCCGGAGCTTTTTTACTACGCCTGCGACCGCCTCGGCATGATCGTCTTCCAGGACATGGTCAATAACGGCCGATACCGCTTCGCGCACGACACCCTGCTGCCCACCCTGCGCATCCGGCGCATCAGCGACCGGCGGACGAATCCCGACCCAACGACGCGGCAGAATTTCCTGCAGGCGATGGAGAATACGGTGCGGCTCCTGGGCAATCACCCCTGCATCTGTCTCTGGACGATCTTCAATGAGGGCTGGGGCCAGTTCGAGGCGGACAAAGCCTATGAAACGCTCAAGGCGCTCGACCCCTCGCGCTTTGCGGACAGCACCTCCGGCTGGTTCCGCCAGACTAAGAGCGACGTGGAGAGCCTTCACATCTATTTCACGCGCCTGAAGCTCGCACGCAGCAAAAAACCGCTGCTGCTCAGCGAGTTCGGCGGCTACGTCTGGAAGGACCCGGCGCACAGCTTCAATCAGGACAAAACCTACGGCTACCGCATTTTCCGCGACCGCGAGAGCTTTGTCGAAGCGCTGCAAAAGCTTTATCGCAAGCAGCTGCTGCCGCTGATCCCGCAGGGCCTGTGCGGGGCGATTTATACGCAGGTCTCCGATGTGGAGGACGAGACCAACGGCCTCTTGACCTTTGACCGGCGGCTTTACAAAGTCAGCCCAGAGGAGCTGCGGCTGATCTCCGACGAACTGAAGATATAAAGAAACCCGGCTCCCTGATGTAGTGAGCCGGATTTTTATTTCTATTGTTCCTACGGGTTGCGCAGCACCGGCAGCCAGACGGCCAGCGACAGCGCGAAGGCCGGCAGCAGGATCAGCAGGCGCGAGAGCGCGTCGGTTCCGGCCAGCAGCACCGCGGCCAGTCCCTGCAGCGAGGACAGGGCATAGAGCACGGCCACAGCCTGCTTCTGGCTCAGCCCCCAATCAAGCAGCCGGTGGTGGATATGCCCCCGATCGGCGTGAAAGGGGCTCTGCCCGCGCCGCAGCCTCCGGAGCACGGCGAAGGCCGTGTCCGCGAGCGGAACGGACAGTGCCAGCAGCGGCACGAAAAAGCTGACGAGCGTGTGAAATTTCAGCAGGCCCAGCACGCTCACGGCGCCCAGCGTGAAACCGAGAAACTGCGAACCGGCGTCGCCCATGAAGATGCGCGCCGGGCTGCGGTTATAGGGCAGAAAGCCCAGACAGGCGCCGTTGAGCGCGGCCAGCAGCACCGCCACGGCGGGCGCCGAGACAGCCAGCGCCACCAGCAGCATGCTCAGCGAGCCGATGGCGGACACGCCGACGGCCAGCCCGTCCAGCCCGTCGATCAGGTTGACGGCGTTGGTGCAGGCGACGATCCACAGCACCGTCAGCGAGGCGGCCAGGGGATAGGGAAGGGCGATGCTCCCGCCGGAGAAGGAGGACACCGCGCCGAGGACGATCCCGCCGCGCACGGCGACGGCCGCCGCGGCCAGCTGCGCCAGCAGCTTGACGGCGGGCCGGAGATCGAAGAGATCGTCCAGCGCGCCCATCAGTATGATCAGCAGCGCGCCGCCGAGCAGGCCGGACACCGGCCCTTCGGTCGGGCAAAGCGCGGGAGCCACCACCAGAAAGCCCAGTGAGATGGCCAAACCGCCCATCCGCGGCACCGGGGAGCGGTTGACGCGCCGGCCGCCGGGGCGGTCGACGGCGCCGAGCCGCAGGGCGAGCAAACGGACGGGCGGCGTGAACAGATGGCAGAGCGCGCCGGCGCCAAAGAGCGCCAGCGACATGCGCAGCCAGGATGGCAGATGACAGAGCATGGAGAACCTCGGGAAAATGCGGAAGGCGGAGTTCGAAATTCGGAATGATTGTCACTTTCATTCCAAATTCCTCATTTCGAATTCCGAATTATTTTGCCACCAGACCCACTTTCTTGCGCACCTTGCGCAGGGTCTTTTCGGCTATGTAAGAGGCGCGCTCGGCGCCGTCGCGGCACATGGCCTCCAGATAGGCCTTGTCCTTGATGATGCGCTGGGCTTCCTCGCGGATCGGACGCAGGGTTTCGATGACGGCCTCGCCCACGGCGGGCTTGAAGGCGCCGTAGCCTTTGCCCTCGAACTCGGCCTCGATCTCGGCAAAGCTCCTGCCGGTGACGGCAGCGTAGATGCTCATCAGATTCGCCACGCCCGGCTTGTTCTCCGGATCGTAGCGCACGCAGCGCTCGGTGTCGCAGTCGGTGACGGCGCGCTTGAACTTGCGCATGATGTCGGCCGGATCGTCCATCAGGCAGACGCGGCCGTTGCCGATCTCGTCGGACTTGGACATCTTGCTGTGCGGATCGAGCAGATCCATCACGCGCGCGCCCACCTTCGGAATGAAGGGCTCGGGCATGCGGAAGGTCTCGCCGTAGAGGTTATTGAAGCGCTGCGCCACGTCGCGCGTCAGCTCCACGTGCTGCTTCTGATCCTCTCCCACGGGCACGTAATCGGGCTGATAGAGCAGGATGTCCGCCGCCATCAGCGCGGGATAGGTGAACAGGCCGCCGTTGATGTTGTCGGCGTTTTTTGCGCTCTTGTCCTTGAACTGGGTCATGCGGCTGAGCTCGCCGAACATCGTGTAGCAGTTCAGAATCCAGCCGAGCTCGGCGTGCTGGGGCACATGGCTCTGGATAAAGAGCGTGTTTTTCTGCGGGTCGAGGCCGCAGGCCACATACTGCGCGAGCTGCTCGAGCGTGCGGCGGCGCAGGTCGGCGGGATTGTTGCGCGTGGTGAGCGCGTGCAGGTCGGCCATGAAGTAATAGCAGTCGTACTGCTCGGCGCGCTCGGCCCAGTTCTTGATGGCGCCCAGGTAGGAGCCGAGGGTCAGGTCGCCGGTGGGCTTGATGCCCGAGAGCATGACTTTTTTCTTTTCAACAGGAGTATCCATATGCTTACCTCGTTTCTGCGGGTTTTCAGACGATGAATATATTAAATATAGCAAATCAACTGCATCTTGACAACGGGGTAAATGCAAAATAAAATAGGAAAGCTATCACAAACGACATTCGGAGGAACATTCGATGAAAGACCTGACCTGGTTTGAGGACATGGAGGCCCGCATCCCGCATGGCGAGGTGCGCACCCGCTTTGCCCCTTCCCCGACCGGCTACATGCACGTGGGCAACCTGCGCACGGCGCTCTATACCTACCTGATTGCCCGCCACAACGGCGGCAAGTTCATCCTGCGCATCGAGGACACAGACCAGGGCCGCCTGGTCGAGGGCGCGGTGGACGTGATTTACAAGACCATGGCCGAGTGCCACCTCGAGCACGACGAAGGCCCGGACGTGGGCGGCCCCGTGGCGCCTTACGTGCAGACCGAGCGCCGTCCCTTCTATAAAGAATATGCGGAGCTGCTGATGAGCCGCGGCCACGCCTACCGCTGCTTCTGCGAGAAGACCGAGAGCGAGGAGGACAGCGGCCAGTTCGACCGCGCGGACGATCCCTGCCGCAGCCTGAGCCAGGCGGAGTCCGACGCGCGTGCCGCCGCGGGCGAGCCCTATGTCATCCGCCAGCGCATCCCGCACGAGGGCACGACCACCTTCCACGATGAGATCTTTGGCGATATCACCGTGGAAAACACCACGCTCGACGACCAGGTGCTCATCAAGCGCGACGGCCTGCCCACCTATAACTTCGCCAACGTCGTGGACGACCACCTCATGGGCATCACCCACGTCGTGCGCGGCAGCGAGTATCTCTCCAGCGCGCCGAAGTACAACCTCCTGTACGAGGGCTTCGGCTGGGACATCCCGAAGTACGTGCACTGCTCGCCGGTCATGCGCGACGCGCACAACAAGATGTCCAAGCGCCACGGCGACCCCTCCTATGAGGACCTGATCGCCCAGGGCTTCCTGACCGACGCGGTGCTCAACTACGTCGCGCTGCTGGGCTGGAGCCCGCGCGGCGAGCAGGAGATCTTTTCTCTGGACGAGCTGAAGGAAGTCTTCGAGATGAGCGGCATTTCCAAGTCGCCCGCCATCTTCGATATCGAGAAGCTGCGCTACTTCAACAGCGAATACATCCGCGCCATGACGCCGGAGACCTTCGCCAAGGTGGCCGAGCCCTGGATCCGCAAGGCGGTCAAGAATCCCGCCTATGACGCGGCGGCGATCGCTGCGCTGCTGCAGCAGCGCACCGAGGTGCTGACCGACATCCCCGAGAAGCTGGACTTCTTCGACGAGCTGCCGGAGTATTCCGCCGAGCTTTTCGTGCACAAAAAGTCCAAATCCGACGAGCAGAGCTCCCGCGAGGTGCTCGCGCAGATCATCCCGATCTTTGAGCAGCTGCCCGCCTGGGACGACGAGAGCATCCTGAACGCGATGGTGCAGATGGCCGAAGAGCAGGGTGTCAAGAACGCGAAAATCATGTGGCCCGTTCGCATTGCCGCCGCGGGAAAAGCCGTCACGCCCGGCGGCGCGGTGGAGATCTGCCGCATCCTCGGCCGCGAAGAGACCCTGCGCCGCCTGCGCATCGGCCTCGAAAAACTGAGCTGATCCCGGGATTTACACATAGTATCGCCTCTGTTGGGAAAAATAAGTCCCAACAGAGGTGATTTTTTCATGTCCAAACGTAAACTGTCCCGCCGCGCCCTGGTGCGGACGCTGAGCTTTTCCGCGGCGGCGCTGGTCGGGCTGAGCCTGTTTTCCGCCGTGTGCTGGGGGCATCTGCAGGCCTACCGCCGTCAGACGGCCGTCGACGCCGACCGCGCCTTTGAGGAGACCGTCGGCGCACTGAACGATCTGAGCGCTTCGCTCGAAAAAAGCCGCTACGCCGGGGATGGGCCCATGTGCGCCAAGGTCTGCGCCGAAATCTACGCCGACGCCGGGCGCGCCGGCACGGCGCTGTCCGCGCTGCCGTTCTCAACGGTGGAGATGGAGGAACTCAAGCGCTTCATCAGCCTGAGCGGCGACTATGCCTACACCCTCTGCCGCGAGGCGGCGGAGCAGGGCCTGAGCGAGGAGCAGAGGAACAATCTGGTCGCTCTCTCCGGGACGGCGACGGAGCTGGCGGAGAGCCTGCGCGGCATGCACGGGGAGCTGCGCGACGGGATCCTGACCATGGACAGCCGCGAAAAGCAGGTGGCCAATATCCTTGACGAGGCGCCCGCCTTTCTGAGCGCACGCCTGGGCGACTATGCGCGCAGTTTCCCGGCGGCGCAGGAGCTCAGCTACCACGGGCAGTATTCTTCGCAGGAAAAACAGCAGGCGGAGCCCGTGGATGAGGCGCAGGCGAGGGAGCAGGCGGCCGCGCTTTTGCAATGCGGCCCGGAGGAACTCGAGATCGCGGCAAGGGCCGAGGATCAGGGGCGGCTGCTGCTGACGCAGGACGGCAGGACCGTCACGGTGACGGCAGCCGGCGTCGAGAGCCTGCGCGATGCACGCCTCGTCAGCGAGAGCCGGATCGGAGAGGACGAGGCGAAGGCTGCCGCGGAGGAAGCGCTGCGGGCGCTGGGCTTTGAGGGCCTGCGCTGGGAAGAGAGCGCGCGGCGCGGGAACGTTCTGGAGCTGCGCGGCAGCGCCGAGACCGACGGCGTGACAGGCTTGGATCACGAGATCGCGGTCGGCGTTGCGCTGGACGACGGCTCGATCTGCGCGCTGGATCTGAGCGCCGCAGGCGGAGAAGAGGAGACGGGAGAGTGGCCTTTCTCCGAGGAAGAGGCAAAGGCGGCGGTCCCGGAGGCGCTGCATTTGCGCCATGTGCGGCGCGTGACGATCGCCGGGGCGGACGGGCAGAGCGTCGCCTGCTATGAGCTGGATTGCCTGGACGACGGCGGAAAACGCGTGCGCGTCTATGTGAACGCGCAATCCGGCAAACAGCAGGAAATCATGATCGGCTGAAAACAGCCCCGGTGAAACCGGGGCTGTTTCTTAACAGGGATTTCATGGGAAAAGGAGAGAATAAGACTTGATAATGGGGGGAAGATGCGGTAAAATGATAGCTGTATTATTGTCTGATTTTTGACGAAGCCGGGAGGGCTCCGTCGGGAAGGGCGCCGGGGAATCGTGGAAAGAGCAAAAGTCAACATACACGGGATCGTCCAGGGCGTCGGCTTCCGGCCCTTTATCCATAAGCTGGTGCGCGAGTACCGGCTCAGCGGTTTCATCAAGAACACCTCCTCCGGCGTGGAGCTGGAGCTGGAGGGCGAGCGAGAGGAGCTTTCGCGCTTCGTGGCGGATATTCCCGCGCGCGCGCCGAAGCTGGCGCTCATCGAGCGCGTCGAGACGAGCTACAGCCCGGAGCTGAAGCATTTTCAGGGCTTTGAGATCCGGAAAAGCCGCACCGAGGAGCTGCGAAACACCCTCATCTCCCCGGATATCGGTATCTGCAACGACTGCCGCCGCGAGCTGCTCGATCCCGCCGACCGGCGCTATCGCTATCCCTTCATCAACTGCACCAACTGCGGCCCGCGTTTTACGATCATCAAGGATCTGCCCTATGACCGGGCGCGGACCTCGATGAGCGGCTTTCCGATGTGCCCGGACTGCGACCGCGAATACCACGACATCGAAGACCGCCGCTATCACGCCCAGCCGGACTGCTGCCCGGTCTGCGGCCCGCGGGTGTTCTATCTGGACGCCGAGGGGAAGGAAGTCCCCGGCGACGCGATCGAGCTTGCCCGCGCGGCACTGAAAGAGGGAAAAATCATCGCGGTCAAGGGCCTCGGCGGCATGCACCTGGCCTGCCGCTGCGACGATCCCGCCATCGCGCGGACGCTGCGCCGCCGCAAGCAGCGCGACGAAAAACCCTTTGCGGTCATGTGCCGCGATACGGCCTGCGCCAGGAAACTCTGCTTCGTCAGCGAGGAAGAGGCCAAAGTGCTCGAGGGCTTCCACAAGCCCATCGTGCTGCTGCGCAAGCGCGCGCCGGGCCTGGAGCATCTGAGCGAAAACGGCTATCTCGGCGTGATGCTGCCCTATACGCCGCTGCATATCCTGCTGCTTGGCACGGACATCGACGCGCTGGTGATGACGAGCGCGAATCTGTCCGATACGCCGATCCTGTTCAAAAACGCAGAGGCGATCGAAAAGCTGCACGGCATTGCCGACGGCTTCCTGCTGCACGACCGCGAGATCCAGACCCGCTGCGACGATTCGCTGTGCTGGGTCCTGGGCGGGAAGGAATATTTCACCCGCCGCAGCCGCGGCTATGTGCCCTTCCCGCTGCAGATGGGGCGGGCGCTGCGGCCGATCCTCGCCTGCGGCGCCGAGCAGAAGGCGAGCTTCAGCCTCTCGCGCGAGAGCAGCGTGTTTTCCTCGCAGCACATCGGCGATCTGAAAAATATCGAGACCTATGAGCACTACGCTTCTCAGATCCGGCATTTTGAGCGCCTGTTCGATATCCGGCCGGCGCTGCTCGTCTGCGACAAGCACCCGGATTATCTCTCCACCGCCTATGCTCTCGAGCGGGGCGAGGCGGAAGGGATCCCCGTGCTGCCGGTGCAGCACCACCACGCCCACATGGCCGCCTGCATGGCGGATAACGGCCTGACCCGGCCGGTGATCGGCCTCGTCTGGGACGGCACGGGCTACGGCGACGACGGGACGACCTGGGGCGGCGAATGCCTGATCGGGGATTTCCGGGGCTATGAGCGCTTCGGCTCGATCCGGCCGATCCCGCTGATCGGCGGCGACCGGGCAACGAAGGAGCTCGACCGCGTGGCCTTCGCGCTGCTGCGGGAATCCGGGCTTGACACTTCCGCGATCCCCGGTGCTGCGCTATATGAAAAAATGCTGTCCGGTGGCCTCAACTGCCCGGAAAGTTCCGGCATGGGCCGTCTCTTCGACGGCGTGGCCGCCCTCCTCGGCATCAAGAGCCTCGCCTCCTATGAGGGACAGGGCGCTGTGCTGCTGGAGGCTGCGGCGGCGGAGACGGAGGGCGAGTATCCGATCGTCCTTGAGGGCGAACCCCTGCGCTTTGACTGGCGGCCGATGATCCGCGCGATCGCAGCGGAGCGGGACGCGGACGTGCCGACGGCGGAGATCGCCGGGCGCTTCCACAACACCCTCATTGCGATGGCCGTCCGGCTCTGTCTGGCGGCCAGGGAAAAGACGAAGATCTGTGACGTTGCGCTCTCGGGCGGCACGTTCCAGAATATGATATTGATGCACAAGCTGCCGGCGTTGCTCGAACAGGAGGGCTTTCGCGTCTGGCGGCATCAGAGAGTTTCGGCCAACGACGAGGGCCTGTCCCTCGGCCAGCTGATGATCGCCGAAGCTTATTTGGAGGAAACGGATCATGTGTTTGGCGGTCCCGCTGAAACTGATTGAAATCAAGGGCAAAGAGGCCGTGGGGGAGTCCCTGGGCATGCGCCGTGCGGTGCGGGTGGATTTCATTGAAAACCCGCAGATCGGCGATTATGTGATCGTCCACGCGGGCTTTGCCATCGAACGCCTGCCGGAGGAGCAGGCGCTGGAGGATATCGGCGCCTGGGAGGAAGTACGCGATGCCCTCTGAAGCGGAAGTCTGGCTGGAAAAGATCCGCGCGCTGCCGCGGATGGACGTGAAGCTGATGGAGGTCTGCGGCACCCACACGATGTCGATCGCCCGCGCAGGGATCAAATCCCTGCTGCCGGAGGGTGTGGAGCTCCTGAGCGGCCCCGGCTGTCCGGTCTGCGTGACGCCGGCCGCGGCTATCGACGCGGTGCTCGCGCTCAGCAGCGAGCCCGGCGTGATCGTGACGAGCTACGGCGACATGCTGCGCGTGCCGGGCAGCCGCCCGGGCGACAGCCTGGCCCGCCGCCGCGCCCTGGGCGCGCAGGTGGAGCTGGTCTACTCGCCGGTCGACGCGGTGGAGATCGCGCGGCGAAATCCCGGCAAGGAAGTCGTGTTCCTCGGCGTCGGCTTTGAGACCACCGCCCCCGGCACCGCCGCCGCCGTGCTGACGGCGCGGGAGCGGGGCGTGACGAACTTTTCGGTCTGGTCGATGCTCAAAACGGTGGAGCCCGCACTGCGGGCGCTGCTGCGGCAGGAGGACTTTGCGGTGCAGGGCTTCCTCTGCCCCGGCCATGTGGCCACGATCATCGGCGCGGAGGCCTTCCGCTTCCTGCCCGAGGAATACCGCATCCCCGCCGTCGTGGGCGGCTTTGAGCCGGAGGAGATTTTGCATGCGATCTATCTTCTTCTGCGGCAGCTCGCGGAAGGAAAACCGCAGTTGGAAAACGCGTATCCGCGCGCGGTGAGCGCCGCGGGCAACCGCCTGGCGCAGCGCGTGATGGCGGAATGCTTCGAGCCCCGGCGCGAGCTTTGGCGCGGCCTCGGGGAGATCGATGCCAGCGGCCTCGGCTGGCGGACGGAATTTGCCGCCTTCGATGCGGAGAAAAAGTTCGATCTTCGCGTCGAAACCGCCGAAGGGCCCCCGGGCTGCCGCTGCGGCGACGTGATCTGCGGCCGCTGCCGTCCGGACAGCTGCCCGCTGTTCGGCAAACGCTGCACGCCGGAGGATCCGGTCGGACCCTGCATGGTGTCCTCGGAGGGCGCCTGCGCGGCGGCATATAAATATCAGACGGTGTAACATGGACGAAATCATTACGCTTGACTACGGCAGCGGCGGCAAAAAGACCGCCCGCCTGATCGAAAACAGCATCCTGCCCGCGCTGGACAATCCCGCGCTGCGGGCCTTGAACGACGGCGCCGTGATCCCCGGCGCGGAGCAGCTGGTCTTCTCCACCGACAGCTTCGTGGTCGATCCCGTCTTTTTCCCGGGCGGGGACATCGGCAAGCTCGCCGTCTGCGGCACGGTCAACGATATCGCCATGTGCGGCGGCGTGCCGAAATATCTCAGCTGCGCGCTGATCCTCGAAGAGGGCTTTCCGATGCGCGACCTGGAGCGCGTGCTCGATTCGATGCGCCTGGCGGCGCAAAAGGCGGGCGTGCAGGTCGTGACCGGCGACACCAAGGTGGTCGAGCGCGGCCGCGGCGACAAGATCTACATCAACACCGCCGGCATCGGCTTCCTGAAGTATCCCGGCCTGGAGCCCGCGGCCATCCGCGCTGGCGACAAGGTGCTGGTCTCCGGCACGGTCGGCGATCACGGCACGGCCGTGATGCTTGCGCGCAGCGGCATGATGCAGGGCAATTTGTGTTCCGACTGCGCTGCCCTGAATGGCTTGACAGAGAAAATCCTCTCCAGCGGCGCGAAGCTGCGCGTGCTGCGTGATCCGACGCGCGGCGGCGCGGCGACGACCCTGTGCGAATTCGTGGAGGGCGGCGCGCTGGGCGTGGAGCTGGAGGAGGAGCGGATCCCCGTGCGCGGCGAAGTGAAGGCCGCCTGCGAGCTGCTGGGTCTCGACCCGCTCTACTGCGCCAACGAGGGCAAGCTCCTGTGCGTGGCCGCGCCCGAGGACACGGATACTGTACTTGCCGCGATGCGCGCCTGCCCGCAAGGAAAGAATGCTGCCGTCATCGGCACCGTGACCGACCGTTTCCCCGGCAAGGTGACGCTGCGCACGCCGCTCGGCGGCCGGCGGATCCTGCAGAAGCTCAGCGGCGCGCAGCTGCCGAGAATTTGTTGACAGGACGTTCGCGCTCTCAACAGAGCGCCGTCGATAGAGAGCAAGAGTTAAATTGTTAATAGAGAGGTGAAAGGAATGCAGGAGAACAAGGTAACGCAAATCACCCGGGACGAGATCGTCCCCCTGGCCGAGCGCATGAAAAAGGCCGGACGTTATCTCGTCATGATCCACGGCTATCTGAACAAGGACGGACAGCCGGTGGTCAGCTGGGACTACTCCGTGCCGCCCGCCATCGAGAGGTATCAGGTCGTCGGAGAGACGAAGCTGCCCTCGATCAGCGAGCTTTATGACACGGCGGCCAGCTGGCCCGAGCGCGAGCTCAACGAGCTGTTCGGCATCGAGTTTGAGGGGCTCGACATGTCCAAGCGGCTGTTTCTGCCGGAGGATATGCTGGAGACCCAGGGGAAGGGCCAGATCATGGTCACGCCCCTGAGCGAACTCGTGGACAACATGAAGAAAGTCAAGGAGGAGGAATGAGATGAGCTATATCGTTCCGATCGGCCCTTACCATCCCGCTTTGGAGGAGCCGATCCACGCCAGGCTGATCACCGAGGGCGAGGTCATCAAGGATGCGGAGGTCTTCGTCGGCTATAACCACCGCGGCATCGAGAAGCTGGCCACCGAGCGCAACTGCATCCAGACCCTGGTGCTGGTCGAGCGCGTGTGCGGCATCTGCTCGCACTCCCACGCCTTCACCTACGCCATGTGCGTGGAGGACATCAACGGCATCGAGGTGCCCAAGCGCGGCGACTATATCCGCGTCATCACCGCGGAGCTGGAGCGTCTCCACTCTCACTTCCTCTGGATGGGTATCGCCTGCCACATCATCGGCCATGACAGCATGTTCATGCACATCTGGGACGAGCGCGAGCTCGTGATGGATCTGCTCGAGCGCATGACCGGCAACCGCGTCAACTATGCGATGGTCACGATCGGCGGCTCCCGCCGCGACATCGACGACGATCTGCGCCGCGACCTGCTGGCCGCCATGGACAAGCTGAAGGCGCCGCTCGACCGCATCGTGGACATCGTCCTCAACGACCGCACCATCGCCATGCGCACCAAGGGCGTCGGCGTGCTGACGACTGCGGACGCGCTTCGCATGGGCGCCGTCGGCCCGCATGCGAGAGCCTCCGGCGTGGACATCGACGTGCGCCGCGATTCCCCCTACTCCGCTTACGGCGATTTTGAGTTCAACGTGCCCGTCTGCTCCAACGGCGACGTGTTCGACCGCGTGGTCGTCCGCGCACTCGAGTGCTATGAGAGCATCAAGATCATCCGCCAGGCGCTGGAGAATCTGCCCGAAGGCCCGATCAACCTCGGCAACAAGCTGGTGAAGATCAAGGAAGGCGTGGCCGTGAAGATGCACGAGGCCCCGCGCGGCCAGCTCAGCCATATGGTCGTCGGCGACGGCAGCTTCAACAACCACCGCATCAGCGTGCACGTGCCTTCGTACAAGAACACGCCCACCGTGCCGCACATGCTACGGGGCAACACCGTGGCCGACGCCGGCCTCATCATCGCCAGCATCGACCCCTGCTTCAGCTGCCTCGACCGCTGATGCACGAACTGTCCATTGCCCGCAGCATCATTGCGATCGTGGAGCAGGCGGCCAGGGACGAGGGCTTTGAGCGGGTACTGGAGATCCGCCTGAAGATGGGCGAGTTTTCCGGTCTCGTGCCCGAGTGCCTGCGCGAGTTTTTCCCGATCGCGGCGAAGGATACGCCCGCCGAGGGCGCCGCGCTCGTCATGGAGACGGTCCCGGCCGCCTTCCGCTGCCTCGACTGCGGCTATGAAGGCCCGGCCGACCGGAAAAACGCCTGCTGTCCCCGCTGCCGCGGCACCGCTCTGCGCATGACGCAGGGACGGGAATTCTATGTGGAAGATCTGAAAGTCGAATAAAAAATCAAAAGAACAATTTCAGCCTCTCTTGCCCCAAAAATCAATCGTTTTTGACGCAGCTTTGCCGCGGCAAAAACTCCCTGAGGCGAGCTGAGCGAGCCCTCGCGTCGACCAAGCAAGACGCTTTCCCCGCGCGTCTTGCGCGATAAACGCGAGCGCTCAATTGCGAAACCTGTTTCGCAATTGAATTTGAAAGGAGATGGTTCCCCTTGCGAAAGACAAAAGCACCGGCTGTTATCGCCACCTTTGTCGTCTGCTTTATCTTCTGGCTGCTGCTGACCTGGTCGGTCAAGCCCCAGGAGCTGATCGCGGGCGCTGTGGTGAGCCTGGCGGCGGCCCTGTTCTCCGCGCGCTTCTTCATTCATGAAAAAGCGTTTTGGTTTGCCAATCCGGCCAAGCTCTTCACGGGCCTGTTTTACTGGGTCTGCGTGTTCCCGGGCGAACTGATCAAGGCCAACCTGCATATGGCCAAGCTCGTGCTGGGCGGCTGCAAAAACCTCAAGCCCGGCATCGTGAAGATCCCCTCGAGCCTGGAGAGCGACTACGGCCGCGCGGCTCTGGCAAACTCCATCACCCTGACTCCCGGCACCATCACCATGGAGATCGTCGAGGAAGAGGGCAAGCCCTGGTACTACGTCCACTGGATCGAGGCCGAATCTGACGGCGCAGAGGCCGGCGAGGCCATCAAGGGCCGGATGGAAAAATGGATCAGGAGGTTCTGGGAGAAATGAATACTGATCTGATCGTTTTTGCCGTGCTCTTCGGAGCGCTGGCGGCCGTGGCGATGATCCGCCTGGTCAAGGGCCCCACCGGCGCCGACCGCATGGTCGCCGGCGACGTGGCCGACACCCTGATCTGCTGCGCGATGATCCTCTTCGCCCTCTACAGCGGCAGAGGCATCTACCTGGATATCGCCATCATCGGCGCCATGCTCGGTATTGTTGATACCATGCTGGTCGGCCGTTTTCTGGAAAAGGGAAGGAGGGAGAAACATGCCGATGTGGCTGAAGATTCTCAGTGACGTACTGATCGCCTGCGGCGCGTTCTTCGCTCTGGTCGGCGTGCTCGGCATCCTGCGCATGCCCGACACCTTCTGCCGCATGCAGGCGAGCACCTGCGTGTCGACCCTTGGCGTGATCGGCGTTGCGCTCGGCGGCCTGCTTCACGCGATCTTCGTCATGAACAGCGCCTCCACCGCCGTGAAGATCGCCGTGATCTGCCTGCTGATCCTGATCACGAACCCCGTCGGCTCGCACGCCATCGCCAAGGGCGCCTACAAGGCGGGCATCCGCCCCGAGACGCCGATGGAAACTGATGATCTGGGGAGGGACAGCGAATGAGCACCTGGATAGTCGTACTGAACGCGCTGATTCTGATCGGCCTGATCGTGTCCGCGATCCTGGCCTCCGTATCGGAAAAGCTGCTGTCGTCCGTGATCGCGCTGAGCGTGACGGGCATCTTCGCCGCGGCGGAATTTCTGCTGCTGCATGCGCCCGACGTTGCGATCTCTGAGGCGGCCGTCGGCGCCGCGCTTGCTCCGATGATCTTCATCGTCACCCTGAGAAAGCTGAAAGGGGGCGGCGACAAGTGAAAAAATTTCTGACCTGGGTCTGCCTCGGGCTGATCCTCTTTGCCGGCGTGTTTGCCAGCATCAACCTTCGGGACATGCCCCGCACCTACCGCGGACAGGATGCGCCGAAGTCCGTTTACGAGCTGTGGCAGGATCCCGAGAGCGCCGATGAGGACGCTCCGGTCGACGGCGCCGCCGCCGCCATCGTCAACCAGAACCTGAAGAACGCCCGCGCCGTCAACGACGTGACCTCAATCGTCTTCGACTTCCGTGGCTATGATACCATGGGCGAGGCCTTCATCCTGATCACCGCCGTGGCCGGCACGATGGTCATCCTCTTCAACAAGAAAGAAGATAAAAAGAAGGAGGATGAGCAGGCATGAAAAACGGCATTACCGTGAAAAACGTGATCCAGCCCTGCGGCGTGGACACGATCCTGCCCCTGGCGATGGTCTACATCTGCTATATCATTCTCCACGGCCACCTGTCTCCCGGCGGCGGCTTCCAGGGCGGCGTGCTCATTGCGGCAGTTGTGGTGCTGCTGTATTTCGGCTACGGCTATGATATCACCGTACAGGCGCTGCATCCTTCCCTGATGCGCGGGGCAGAGGGTCTGGCTGTGACGATCTATATCGTCCTTGCCATGCTCGGCACGGTGCTCGGCGTGAGATTCTGCCAGAATATCGCCTACCTCAATGGGGATATCGGCGCTCTCATCAGCTCCGGCACCATCTCCTGGATGGATGAGGCTGTCGGCTTCAACGTGCTCACCGGCGTGATCGTGCTGTGCGTCAGCATGCTCGGCGTGATCGCCGCGCAGAGTGCTGACGACAGAAAGTGAGGGACGACGTATGATTTTGATGAATTATATTGTATCCTTTTTCCTGATCGTTCTCGGCCTGTACACGATCGTCACCAAGTATAACCTGGTCAAAACGGTCATCGGCCTGAGCATCATGGACTACGGCGTGAACCTCCTGATCGTCTCGATCGGCTTCAATCCCGGCGGCACCGCGCCGATCTTCACCTTCTCGGAGCTCAATCCCGACAGTTTCTTTGTCGACCCCATCCCCCAGGCGCTCACGCTGACGAGCATCGTCATCGGCGCCTGCGTCACCGCCATGTCCCTCGCGCTCGTGATGAAGATCTATGAGCAGTACGGGACGATGGACACCCGCGAGGTAAGGAGGCTGAGAGGATAATGAGTATGCTTTCTTATCAGCATTTCCCGATCTACGCGATCATGCTCTACTTCCTCGGCGCGTTCCTGATCGTCCTCTTCGGGAAGAATAAAATCGCCCGCCACTGCCTGGCGCTGCTGAGCGTCACCGGCTCTCTGGCGCTGCTGGTGTCTCTCGTGCCCCGCGTGATGCTGGGCGGCGAGATCATCACCTACTGGATGGGCAACCGCGCCTATTCCGGCGGCTATGCCATCGGCATCGCGCTGGAGGTCGACGCGCTGAGCCTCTTCTTCGCACTGCTGGTCGCGGTTGCGGTCTTCGTCTCCGGCGTCTACTCCATCCGCTATATGGAGCATGACGACAACATCCCCCAGTATTACACCCTGTTCCTGATGCTCGCCGGCGGCGTGATGGGTCTGGTCCTCTCGGGCGACCTGTTCAACATGTTCATCATGGTGGAGATCCTCACCTTCGCCGCGGTGGCGCTGACGGCCTTCCGCAATACCGCCCGCGGCGCGCTGGAGGCGGCCTTCAAGTACCTGGTGGTCGGCTCCATCGGCTCGACCTGCATCCTGGCCGGCACGATCATGCTCTATGCCCAGGTGCACACGCTGAACTTTGCCCAGCTGAGCGGCCTGATCCCCGGCCACATCCACGGCGCGACCCGCGTGGCCTTCGCGCTGCTGTTCGTGGGCTTCAGCACCAAGGCCTTCCTGGTGCCCTTCCACCCGCTGGCGGCGGACGCGCACGGCGCGGCTCCCGCCTCCGTCTCGGTGCTGATTTCCGGCGTGCTCACCAAGTCCGGTATCTACGGCATCATCCGTCTGGTCTACTTCCTGTTCCAGACCATGAATCTGCGCCCGATCCAGTTCATGCTGGTCTTCGTCGGCAGCGTGAGCATGTTCGTCTGCGTCACGATGGCGCTGGCGCAGCATGACTTCAAGCGTCTGCTGGCCTTCCACAGCATCTCCCAGATCGGCTATGTGCTCACGGCGGTCGGCCTGTCCACCGCGCTGGGCATCTCCGCCGGACTCTACCACGCGATGAACCACACCATCTTCAAGGGCCTGCTGTTCCTTGCTGCCGGCGCCGTGCTGCACGAGACCGGCACCACCGACCTGGATCGCCTCGGCGGTCTGTCGAAGCGCATGCCCCATACGACGGTGCTGTTCCTGATCGGCGCCGCCTCCATCAGCGGCATCCCGCCCTTCAACGGCTTTGCCAGCAAGTGGCTGATCTACCAGGCGGCTTATCTGCGCGCCGTCGAGACCGGCAGCATCGGCTACCTGCTCGTCACGATCATCGCGCTTGTCACCAGCACCCTGACCCTGGCCTCCTTCGTCAAGGTCAGCCAGTCCGTCTTCTTCGGCCAGCTGCCCGATGAATTCAAGGATGTCAAGGAAGTGCCCTTCGGCATGCGCCTGGCGATGAGCCTGTTCGCCATCCTCTGCGTGCTGACCGGTCTGCTGCCCGAGCTTGTCACGAAGGTCCTCACCGGCCCCGCGGCACAGGCCGTGCTTAACCCGGTCCGCTACATCGCCGCGGCCCGCGGCATCGAGATTCCTGCCGAAACCGCCGCGCTGCCGCAGGCTGCCGGCGCCTGGAGCCCGATCAACTGGCTCCTGCTGCTGGGCATCTCGCTCTTTGCCATCACGCTGGTCGCCCTGCTCGGCAAGTACGACCGCGTCAGCGAGAACGCCTCCGGCGAGAAGATCCCCGCCAAATACGACCTCTTCTTCAGCGGTGAAAAGAGCGTCTATTCCCAGGTCGGCGGCGGAGACCTCTTCTGGGGCTTCAAGCACAACTGGCGGCATTATTTCAGCTTCATGCATGATCTTCACAGCGGCATCGTCAACGACTATGCTCTGTGGGCGGTGGTAGCGCTGGCACTGGCCATCGCGTTCCTGCAGATCGTTCTTTAAGGAGGTGGGAAGTATGTTTACACCTGCATTTTTCACAACGGCCCTGCTCTACCTGGGCTATATCCTCATCTTCCCCGGCTTCCTGTTCTGCTTTGTGATCGGCCTGCTGCTGTGCGGCATCGACCGCAAGGCGGTGGCCCGGATGCAGAAGCGCGTGGGGCCTCCCATCCTGCAGCCCTTCTATGATTTCTTCAAGCTATGCGGCAAGGAGACCATCGTTCCCGCCGCTGCATCCCGCACCACCTTCATGCTGGCGCCCCTGGTGGGCCTGGCGGCGCTGGTGGTGATCCAGCTGTTCATCCCGGTGTTCAACTTCCGCGTGTTCCGCAATCTGCCCGAAGTGGCCGACATGATCGTCATCCTCTACCTGCTGCTGATCCCGGCGGTTTCCGTAATGCTGGGCGGCGCCGCCACAGGCTCCCCCTATGCGGGCATCGGCCTGAGCCGTGAGATGGTCACGGTACTGGCCGTCGAGCTGCCGCTGGTGATGGTGCTGCTGAGCGTGGCCAAGGCGGTGGGCAACGAGCTCGGCACCGGCCTCGTATTCTCCCTGAGCGGCGTGGTCGATTACCAGGCGGTCCACGGCAGCCTGATCGGCCATGTCAGCATGATCCCTGCGGCGCTGGCGATGCTGCTGATCATCCCCGGCGAGACCGGCAACCACCCCTTTGACGCAGCCGAGGCCGAGACCGAGATCTGCGAGGGCCTGCTGGCCGAGTACAGCGGTGCGCCCCTGGGCATCTACAAGCTCAGCCACGCCGTCAAGATGCTGACTCTGACGAGCCTGTTCGTGGCTCTGTTCCTGGGCGGCATCGGCACCGGCGTCGAGCATCTGGTCGCCGCCATCGGCCTGACCGGCGGCGTTGCCGCGGCGCTGTCGCTGATCCTGCAGGTGCTGATCCTGGTGCTGCTGTGCATCGTTCTCACCCTGGTCACCATTTCCTTCGTCCACGCCGTCACGGCCAGACTGAAGATCGAACAGCTCTTCAAGTACTACTGGACCGTGGTCACCGGGCTCGCTCTGATCAGCCTGGTGCTGGCCTGGTACGGATTCTGAGGAGGCGCGATATGTTTAAAAAACTGATCGAAGAGAGCACCGGCAAGTCCCCGTGGCTGTTCCACATCAACGCCGGCTCCTGCAACGGCTGCGACATTGAGCTCGTGTCCGTGCTCACCCCGCGCTACGACGCGGAGCGCCTCGGCTTCAAGCTGTCCGGCACGCCCCGTCACGCCGACATCGTCGTCGTCACGGGCCCTGTCACCCAGCAGTCGCTCAATCGCGTGCTGCGCACCATCGAGCAGGTCCCCGAACCGCGCTGCATCGTGACCATGGGCTCCTGCCCGCAGAGCGGCAACGTCTTCCGCGGCAGCTACGCCATCGCAGGCCCCCTGTCCAAGTACGTCCATGTGGACGTGGACGTCGCCGGCTGCACGCCCAAGCCCGAAGCCGTCATCGACGGTCTGGTCAAGGCCACCGAGATCCTGCGTGAGAAGAGGAGGGCGATGAAGTAATGGATTTCCCCTTTGTCAAAGAAGCGATCTCCTCGCTGTTCAAAAAGAGCAGCTGTGACATGTACCCGGTCAAGCCGAGCGAAGCCGCGCCCAACTACCGCGGCCGCATCGTCTTCCATCCGGACAAGTGCATCAACTGCATGATGTGCGAGCGCGTCTGCTCCGGCAGCGCCATCACCCACACCAGCGAGCAGACCCCCGAGGGTGAGCGCATCACCCGCACCTTCTACCTCGGCTCCTGCACCTTCTGCGCGACCTGCATGGACTTCTGCGGCCACGGCGCCATCGAGTTCACGCGCGATTACCACATGATCGCCACAAAGGAAGAGGATCTGATGGTCTCCGGCACCTTCCTCAAGAAGCCCCCGGTGAAGAAGGCGAAGCCGGCCGCGCCCGCCGCCCCGAAGGCGGAGGCCAAGCCCGCTGTGGCTGCCGGTACGGTCATCAAGCCCCGTGACGACGGCAAGCCCGTGCAGGTGCCTTCCAAGTGCGTCTACTGCACGATCTGCGCGAAGAAGTGCCCGGCCGGCGCGCTGACGGTGGACCGCGCGGCCAAGACCTGGACGCTGGACGAGGACTCCTGCGTGGGCTGCGGCACCTGTGCCGAGGCCTGCCCGAAGAAGGCCATCCTGATGCCGGGCGATGAGCCCGTCACCGTGGAGGCCGCCGCGCCCGCCGCCCCGAAGGCGGAGGCCAAGCTCGCACCCGCCGCCGTGCCCGCGACCATCGGCCGCGAGGACGGCAAGCCCGTGCAGGATCCCGACAAGTGCGTCTACTGCACGATCTGCGCCAAGAAGTGCCCGGCCGGCGCGCTGGAGGTCGACCGCGCGGCCAAGACCTGGAAGCTGGACGAGGACTCCTGCGTCGCCTGCGGCACCTGCGAAAGCGTCTGCCCGAAGAAGGCGATCGTCTGCGGCGTGCAGGATGCACCCGCTCCGGCCCCGAAGGCCGAGGAGAAGCCCGCAGCGCCCGCTGCCGCTCCTGTCGAAGCGCCGAAGGCTGTGGAAAAACCGGCCGAGCCGCTCAAGCCGCGCGACGACGGCCGCCCGCTCCAGGATCCCAGCAAGTGCGTCTACTGCACGATCTGCGCCAAGAAGTGCCCCGTCGGGGCGCTGGTGGTCGACCGTGCGGCCAAGACCTGGAAGCTGGACGAGGATCTCTGCATCGGCTGCGGCACCTGCGCCGCCTCCTGCCCGAAGCAGGCCATCCTCTACTGATTCCCCAATTACATCCAATCACCGCCCGTCGGCTTCGACGGGCGGTGAATTGTTTACTTCGGCGTAATGATTTGTTTAATCTTGCCCCTTGCGCCCGCTGCGGAAAAATGTTAAGCTATTGCCAACAAGGAAAGGAGTGTGATCCGCTTGGTCAAGATCATCATGGGTCTCAAGGGTTCCGGTAAAACGAAGCGTCTGGTGGATATGGTGCGAGAGGCGGTCAACCTGCAGCATGGCGACGTGGTCTGCATCGAAAAGGAGAAGAAGCTCACCTTCGACATCCCCTATCAGGCCCGGCTGATCGACGCCGGCGCGTACGGCATCGGTTCTTATGAACTGTTGAAAGGCTTTGTCTGCGGCCTGCACGCGGGCAATTACGATATTACGCACATCTTTATCGACAACTTCTTCAAGCTGGCCGGGGACAAGTCCGTGGACAAGCTGGACGAGTTCGTCGCCTGGCTGGAGGACTTCTCCGCCAGGGAGAACGTTGAGGTCGTGCTGAGCGTCTCCGCCGAGGCCGAAACGGCCGGCGAGCGCACGAAAACGCATCTGATCTGATCGAAGAAACCGCAACAGCCGGGCTGCCTATGCAGCCCGGCTGTTTTTCTGTGTTTGGAAAGCGCTCAGGAGATCGTGCTGAAATCGACCATGTCGAGGATCGCATCGACCTCCGCCTCGCTCAGGCCTTTGAGCTGCACGATATGCAGCGTCACAAAGGAGTTTTCGAGATAGACGTAGGCGAACATGTCGGTGCCGTTTTCCAGCACGGTCAGCACCGTGCCGTCGGGCGTGGTGTGCGTCCTTTCGCTGAAGGAAGCGATGTCCTTCACACCGTCGAAGATCTCAGTGCCGCTGGAGAGCGTCCCGTAGGGGGAGTTGTAGAGGTAACAGCTCGTGCCGAGGTTCGACAGCTCCTCCGTGGTGAAGAAGCTGACGGCGAAGGTGCCCTCGTCATAGAAGTAGAACTTGTCATAGCCGGTGGGCTCGGTGCGGAAAAAGCTCTTCCCGCCGGCGCAGATCTGATCGACGGCCGCGGTGATCTCCTCGCGCTCGTAGCCGTTGTCCACCTCGCCGATGTTCTGCCACATCAGGCTCATCTCGTGCCGCAGCTTCAGCCCATACTTCGCGGCGATCTCCTCCAGCTTGTCGGCCATCTCCTGTGTATAGACGTGATAGTTGAAGTCATAGCCGGAGAAGCCCTTGGCACGCATTTCCCAGTAGGCTTCAAACTGCGCGTAGTCCTCGCCGGATACGACGCGGCGCTCGATCTCCTCTTCTCCGCGCAGGAAGATCATCGTCACGGTTCCGTCCTCGTTTTCCTCGACCATCGAGCCGTTGCTGCCTTCCGGGGCTTTGCAGCTTTCCGGCTCGCGCGGCGCGTTTTCCGCGCACCAGGCGCGCCATTCCGCCCAGGCGGCGGCGGAATTGTCGATCTTCTCGCGCACTTCGCCTCCCATCTCCTCCGGCACGTCCTGCGGCTGGGTCATGGAGAAATATCCGTCGCCCGGTTCGGCCCGCTCGGCGAGAGAGCCTTCCGTGATCTGCATGGCCCGCAGGCCAAACAGGCCCGTCGCATAGGCCGCGGCGCCCAGCGCCAGGATCAGCGCGGCTGCCAGAGCAAGGGTAAAAATTCGTTTCTTTTTCATGCTTACGATCCTTTCCGAGGAGCCGGATGCAGCCTCGGGGACCGGACGGTACGCTTCGGCGACGAAAGCTTCGTCGATCTCGCCGACGGCCTTTGACAACAGTTCCCGATTCATACAAGCAAGCCCTCCTTCATCAAATGATGTCTCAGTTTTTCGCGGAGACGGAAAAGACGGACGGAGATCCGGTTGGCGCTGCCCTTCGTCAGGGCGGCCAGCTCCGTCACGGAATCCGCGTACCAGTAGCGCCGGACGAAGAGGAAGCGGTCTTCCTTGCTCAGGCTCTGCAGAAAGCGGCTGATCGCCGCGCCGAGCTCCTTTGCCTCCAGTTCGGTTTCCACGCTCATGCCGGAGGGGATGCACTCCTCCAGCTCGTCGAGCACCAGCTCATAGCCGCCGCTGCGCTTTTGCGCGGTGTTGGCGTGGTAGCGATTGACGGCCAGGTTGCGGACGATCCGGCAAACATAGCTGGCCAGCGCCTGCGGGCGCTGCGGCGGGATCGTGTTCCAGACGCCCAGATAGGCGTCGTTCACGCATTCCTCCGCGTCCAGCCGGTCGCACAGGATCCTCGCCGCCGTCTTCTTCACGGCGGCGCCGTATTTCCGGTCCAGCTCCTCAATGGCCTGTTCCGAGCGCTCATAGAACAGAGCAATGATTTGACTGTCCTCCAAGGGCGTCACTTCCTTTCCGCTTCACCCTGTAACTAAAGATCGGCGGGCAAATCTTACATCGCTTTTTAAAAATCATACCATAAGCTGCCAAATCCGTCACAAAAAAAGAAAACCCGGCCGGACGCTTGTTTGACGGACGAAATTATGGTATAATCTATAATCACGGTTTGTGCCCTATCAGAGGGGCAAATGGAAATCGAGAACCGGCGCGCAGGCGCCAAGAGGTTTTTATGGCTCAGAAGAAAACAACTCAACAGATCGGCGCGGGCAAACTGCTCGGCCGCGTGCTGCTGGTCGTGCTGGAGACGCTGCTGCTGGTGGTGATCGGCCTGTATGCGGTGATGCTCGTGCTGGCGCACGGGCCTTCGCCCCGCGCGGGCCGGGAATTCGCCATGACCATGCGCGAGACCAGCGCCCTGAAATTTGTCGCGCGCATCTATTTCAGCGAGGAAGAACTCCGCGAGATGGAGCAGAACAAGGGCGCCGGCGACTACGCCGAGACCGACACCTCACTCATCACCATCCCCTCGGAAAAGCCGGCGGCCGATCCCGTTCAGGGTCCGGCGGCGGACGCCTGGGGCCTTGTGGACGACGACGGCGACGGCATCGTGGTCGAGCGCGTCAACGGCCAGGGCTTCAACGGCTATATGATGGTCGTCTATGACGCAAGCCGCGTCGTGATGGGCTGCCAGCCGACGTATTTCGGCCGCCAGGGCTTCACCGTCGAGCAGATGGTGCAGCACTACGACGCCGTGGCCGGCATCAACGCCGGCGGCTTTGACGATCCCGGCGGCATGGGCAACGGCAGCGTCCCCGATACGATGGTCGTCTTCAACGGCGAGATCTACTACGCGGGCAACGGCGTCGGCAACGGCTTTGCCGGACTGGACGGCGACCACATCCTGCACGTCGGCAAGCTCAGCCGCCAGGAGATCGAGGCGGCGGGCATTCAGTACGGCGTGTGCTTCGGCCCGGTGCTGGTCGTAAACGGCGAGGCGGCGGACGTGAGCACGCTCGGCAGCGGCCTCAACCCGCGCACGGCCATCGGCCAGCGCCCGGACGGCGCGATCCTGCTGCTTGTCATCGACGGCCGCCAGGCCACCAGCGCCGGCGCGCGCTACCAGGACCTGGTGAACATCATGCTGGCCTACGGCGCGGTGAACGCCTGCAACATGGACGGCGGCTCCTCCTCGCTGATGTACTATAACGGCGAGTATCTGAACAACAAGGCCTTCGTCGTCGGCGAACGCACGATCCCGACCACCTGGCTTGTGCTGAAGGAGGGGGCGAGCATTGATGGCTGAGAAGAAAAATCGCAGGCTGGACGGCTTTCGCGCCTTTCTGCTGATCTACGCGCTGATCTTTCTGGCGCTGCTGCCCGCGCTGCTGCGCCCGCTGTGGAATTATCTCGCCGAATACGAGCAGAGCGGCCCGGACAAGGCCATGGAGCGCTACCTGGATTCGATGGACGAGGAACACGTGCGCGCCCTGTCCGCGGATTTCCTCGCGGGGCTGAATCTCCGCTATCAGGACGGGGACCAGGCCTTCGCCGCGGTGCGGAAGGTGATGACCGGCGAGCTGCGCTACGCGCTCAAGAGCGCCGACACCGACCTGCGGCACGCGGAGTACAACATCCGCAGCGGCAATCAGCTGCTCGGCAGCGTGCGCATTGCCAAGGGCGAGGATCCGCGCTTCGGCTTCGCGCCCTGGGAAGTGGAGAGCGAGAGCTACGACTTCAACTGGCTTCTGGGCGACGACGAGATCACCGTGCCCGACTTCTGGACCGTGCTCTGCAACGGCACGGTACTCGATGAAAGTGACCGCGTCGGCGAGCCGATCCCCTTTGAACTGCTGAAGGATTTCTACGGCGACAGCCGCTTCGACCTGCCGGCCTATGTGACCTACCGCGTCGAGGGCGTGCTGGGCAAGGCGCCCTTCACGATCCTTGACCGCGAGGGCAGGGAAATTCGCCGGGACGCGCAGCCGGAGGAGATCCAGCTGCTCGCCAACTGCAGCGCGGAGGAAGAGCAGCAGATCAAAACCCTGCTGGACAGCTTCCTGCAGCGCTATATCGACTGCCTGTCCAACGCCAGCCGCAATGTGCAGGGCAACTACAACGCCCTCAAGCCCTACATCGTCTCCGGCAGCGACATCGACCGCCGCGTACGCGACAACATGGAGGGCCAGGCCTGGGCCCACAGCGGCGGCGACACCGTGACCAAGCGCGACGACCTGCTGCTGATGAACATGGGCAAGGGCTATTACCTCGCCGAACTGGACTACACCCTCGATACGATCGGCAACAAAGGCCATGTGGAGTCCGTCAACCGCGTCATCGTGCTCATGAGCCGGACGGACAGCGGACTCAAAGCGATTGAAATCTACAGCCTCTGAGGAGGAAATCACAATGACAGATCATACCCGGTGCCTGGAACAGCTGGCGATCATTCTGCCCTCGCTGGATCCGGACTATAAATTTGACAAAGTGGTGGAGGGCCTGGTGCAGGCCGGCTTCCGGCACGTCGTCATCGTGGACGACGGCAGCGACGCGGCGCATCAGGAGCATTTTGAGAAGGCGGCGCAATATCCCTGCTGCCGCGTGATCCACCACGGCGTGAACAAGGGCAAGGGCCGCGCGCTGAAAACGGCCTTCCGCTATGTGCTCGACGAGCTGCCGGAGGCAGCGGGCGTCATCACCATCGACGGCGACGGCCAGCATCTGCTGGAGGATATCATCGCCTGCGGCGAAAAGATGCTTACGCTCGAGCGCACGGTGGTGCTCGGCTGCCGCGATTTCGACGCGCCCGGCGTGCCGCCGCGCAGCGTCTCCGGCAACAAGACCACCAACCGCATGTTCAAGCTCTTTTTCGGCATCACGATCTCCGACACCCAGACCGGCCTGCGGGCCGTGCCGCGGGAGCTGCTGGAGGCCTTCTGCGCCATGGAGGGCGAAAGGTTCGAGTACGAGACCAACATGCTGCTGATGATGCAGCGCCAGGGCATCCCCTTCGTCGAGCAGCCGATCGCCACGGTCTACGACCCGGACGATTACAGCTCGCACTATAACGCCATCAAGGACTCCTGGCGCATCTTCAAGATCATGGCAAAGGCCAGGTTTGGGAAGAAATGAAAAAATACTGGCAGCTGATCAAATACTCGCTGGCTTCCCTGAGCTCCTTTGCGCTGGACACGGGCCTGTTCTACCTCTTCAAGCGCTTCGTATTCGGCCCGCTCGGCGCCTGGGCGGATCTCGCCTGCACCGTGGCGGCGCGCGCGATCTCCTCGTTTTACAACTTCAACGTCAATAACCGCCTGGTCTTCGGCCACAAGGGCGAGTACGGCAAGGCGCTGGGGCGCTATTATCTGCTGGCCGTGCCGCTGATGCTGGCCTCGGCGGGCTTCGTCACGCTCCTTGACCGCAGCCTCGGCGTGACCGCGCCGGGCCTGTCGACGGCGATCAAAATCGGCGTAGACACCGTCCTCTTCCTTGCCAGCTACCTCATCCAGAAAAAATGGGTGTTTAAAAAGAAAGAAGAAACATAAAGAAAAGCCGCGATTTCTGAATAACAGAAATCGCGGCTTGTTTTTTATCCTGTTTACCGGATGACGAGCTCCCCGCCGTCCACGTCCACGGTCAGGGTCGTGCCGGCGGCGAGATCGCCGGAGAGGATGCGCCGCGCCAGCAGGGTTTCGACGCTGCTCTGCAGATAGCGCCGCAGCGGGCGCGCGCCGTAGAGCGGGTCGAAGCCGCGCTCGATGACGAGCGCCTTGGCCGCGTCGGTCATTGCCAGCTTGAGCGAGCGGTCGGCCAGACGCGCACGTAGCGAGGACAGCATGATGTCGATGATGCCGCCCAGGTCGTCCTTCGTCAGCGGGTGGAAGAGGATCGTCTCGTCCAGGCGGTTGAGGAACTCCGGCCGGAAGGCGCGGTGCAGCTCGCGGCTGACGGCCTCGCGGGCGTCGGGACTGATCTCGCCCTTTTCGTCGATGCCGTCGAGCAGGTACTGGCTGCCGAGGTTCGAGGTCAGGATGATGATCGTGTTCTTGAAGTCCACGGTGCGGCCCTGCGAATCGGTAATGCGCCCGTCGTCGAGGATCTGCAGCAGGATGTTGAACACGTCCGGATGCGCCTTCTCCACCTCGTCAAAGAGCACCACGCTGTAGGGTCGGCGGCGTACGGCCTCGGTCAGCTGTCCGCCCTCATCATAGCCGACGTATCCCGGGGGCGCGCCGATCAGCCGCGAGACGGAGAACTTCTCCATGTACTCGGTCATGTCGATGCGTACGATGTTGTGCTCGTCGTCAAAGAGGCACTCGGCCAGACTCTTGGCCAGCTCCGTCTTGCCCACGCCCGTGGGGCCGAGGAAGAGGAAGGAGCCGATGGGCCGGTTCGGGTCGGCGATGCCGGCGCGCGAGCGCAGGATGGCCTCGGTGACCTTTTGCACGGCCTCGTCCTGGCCGATGACCCGCTTATGCAGGATCTCGTCCAGATGCAGCAGCTTCTCGCGCTCGCCCTCCATGAGCTTGGCGACCGGGATGCCGGTCCACTTGGCGACGATGCCGGCGATCTCCTCCTCGGTGACCGTGTCGCGCACCATGGTGTCGGCCTTGCGGTTTTCCGCAGCGGCCTCGGCCTCCTGCAGCTTCTTTTCCAGGGCGGGCAGGTCGGAGTATTTCAGGCGGGCGGCCGTCTCGTACTCATAGCGCAGCTGCGCGTTTTCGATATCGGCGTGCATCTGCTCGATTTCGCTCTTGAGCCGCTTGACCTCGTCCACGCTGTTCTTCTCCGCCTCCCAGCGGGATTTCATCTCGTTGAAGCGGTCGCGCGTGTTGGCCAGCTCCTCGCGCAGCGCGGCCAGGCGCTCCTGACTGAGCTGATCCTCCTCCTTCTTGAGGGCCATCTCCTCGATCTCCAGCTGCATGATCTTGCGGCGCACGTCGTCCATCTCCGCAGGCATCGAGTCGATCTCGGTGCGGATCATCGCACAGGCCTCGTCCACCAGGTCGATGGCCTTGTCGGGCAGGAAGCGGTCGCTGATGTAGCGGTGGGAGAGCGTGGCGGCGGCCACCAGCGCGCTGTCGTGGATGCGCACGCCGTGATAGACCTCGTAGCGCTCCTTCAGGCCGCGCAGGATGGAGATCGTGTCCTCCACCGTCGGTTCGTCCACCAGCACCGGCTGGAAGCGCCGCTCGAGCGCGGCGTCCTTTTCGATGTACTTGCGGTATTCGTCCAGCGTGGTCGCACCGATGCAGTGCAGCTCGCCGCGCGCCAGCATCGGCTTGAGGAGGTTGCCGGCGTCCATGCTGCCCTCGGTCTTGCCCGCGCCGACGATGTTGTGCAGCTCGTCGATGAAGAGGATGATGCCGCCTTCGGACTTTTTGACCTCTTCGAGCACGGCCTTCAGCCGCTCCTCAAATTCGCCGCGGTATTTCGCGCCGGCGATCAGCGCGCCCATGTCCAGCGAGAAGATGGTCTTGTCCTTGAGTCCCTCGGGTACGTCGCCGCGCACGATGCGCTGCGCCAGTCCCTCGGCGATGGCGGTCTTGCCGACGCCCGGCTCGCCGATCAGGACGGGGTTGTTCTTCGTCTTGCGCGAGAGGATGCGGATGACGTTGCGGATCTCGGTGTCACGGCCGATGACCGGGTCGAGCTTGTTGTCCCGCGCGCGCTGCACCAGGTCCGTGCCGTATTTGGCCAGCGCGTCGTAGGTGCTCTCCGGGTTGTCGCCGGTCACGGGCGAGGTCTTCACCTTCGCCAGCTCCGCCGTGAAGGCTGCCTTCGTGATGCCGTGGTCGGCAAAGAGGCGCTTCATCGCCGGGGTGGCCGCGGCAAAGAGGCCGATCAACAGGTGCTCGACGGAGGTGTACTCGTCGCCCATGCTCTTGGCGGCCTTTTCGGCGGCGTTCAGGGCGCGGTCGGCCTCGGGGGAGAGGTAGACCTGCGTCACCTGGCCGACCTTCGGCAGCGCGGCGATGGCGCTGTCCAGCTCCGAGAGCAGGGCGTTGGCGTCCACACCCATGCGGCCGAACAGGGAGGGGATCAGCCCGCCGTCCTGATCGACCAGCGCGTAGAGCAGATGCTCGGGCGTAATATAGTTGTTGCGGTTTTCCTGCGCCATGGCCTGGGCAGTCTGCACCGCTTCGAGAGATTTCTGCGTATAGTTTTGAGCGTTCATAGTTTTCTCCTTTCTGCGCCCTTGGCCTCCCTTCCGCAGAAGGGAGGTGTCATCCGCCGCTTTCCGAAAGGCGGATGACGGAGGGTTTTCCTGATCTGCCGTCCGGCGGAGGAACCCTCAGGCGCTTTGCGCCAGCTCCCTTTTGCGAAAGGGAGCCAGCCGTCAGATATGCACCGGCGCGTTGATGAGGTGAGAATAGTAGGCGGCCTCGACCTCGTGCGCGTCCATCCGGCCGCTGAGATAACTCTTCATCAGCTTGTCGAACAGCTGTACATAATCGGAGATGGCCGCAGCCAGCTCCTCGGCCGTGCAGTTCTTGTCCGGCGCGGCGAGGCTGCGTTCAAATTTGCCCTCGTACAGGGCATAGCTGAGCCGCCGCCCGATCAGCGGCGCAAGGTGCGTGTCCTCCAGTCGCTTCCACAGCCGGAAAAACTCGGTCATTGCGGCCAGCAGCGGCGCCGACTGCGTGCGGAAGACGACGCTGAGCGCGCCGATCGACTCGCCGCCGCTGCGGTAGAGCTCCACCTCGTACTTGATAGTGGGGCGATACTTGTATTCCAGCGAGCTCTTGAGCGACATCGACAGGCTGTTCGGCGCGAAGAAGGGCACCAGCTCGCGCGAGGGCGCCAGCAGCTGCTCGACGGCGGACAGCACGTCGCTGATGCGGCGCTCGGGCGTGGTGTAGCCCACGTACTCGGCCAGGATCTGGTTGATGAGGCTGGAGCGGTTGGTGCCCATGCGGTGGGCCATCGCGTCCACCTCACGGACGACGTCCTCGCTGAGCATCAGGCTGTACAGTGTCTTTTTCATGTCCCGGATCATCTCTTTTCTTCGGATTTCATGATCCTATCATAGCGCCGCAACAAAACTTTGTCAATAGATTTATATAAATTTATAAGCGGATTATATGAACAAACTGAAAATATTTGCCGGGAAAAATTGCGTGTCCCGGCTTGATTTTTCCGGCGCGATTGGGTATAATGGCACAGCAAGTGCATACGGACAGGTATCGAAGCGGTCATAACGGCCCTGACTCGAAAGATTCGATCCCAAAGGTCACTACGTCCGCAAGATTTCCCGACTGCCAAAGAGATCCTCCGGGATCGAATTTTCACAAGTTCATATCGTTCTTGCGTGTTGTCTTGCTTTTTTCCAAAACAGGATATACACTGAGATACACGGAGGGTTATCGAAGTGGTCATAACGGGGCTGATTCGAAATCAGTTTGGGTGAAAGCCCACGTGGGTTCGAATCCCACACCCTCCGCCAGAACCCAGTCATATCAAGGCTTTCAGCCGATATGACTGGGTTTATTCTTTTGTCCCAAACAGACATTGACGCACACGACTTCCGGCAAGAAATCCTGTCGTCCGGCCCGTCAAAGGGACGCGTGACGGGATCGAAACGGTCAACGTGTACTTTCGTGCAAACGGCTCAAATTGAGCATAATTGACGCGATCCTCGTGGAGCGGCTGTGCCGACAGCAAGGCATCTGGACGGCCCCCAAAAACCGGCCTCTCATTGGGCAATCTGCCATTCGTAGACAACATTTTCGGCAAGAACTCAAGCGCGCCATCCGGGCTGCGTAGAGTCCGGCAAGCTGAGGATATTGTCCATCACATTTGCCGACGTGAGCTTGGACTTATAGTCCAAATGGCTGTAGATGTTCGCCGTGGTGCTGATGTCGCTGTGACCCAGCCATTCCTGGATCTGCTTCATGGGCACGTCGTTGGCCAGCAGCAGCGAGGCGCAGCTATGCCGGAGATCGTGGAACCGGATATGCCGCAGACCGGCCTTCTCAAGGAGCCTGCTGAACACAGCGGTCAAGGTCTTGGGGTTGAAAAGATTTCCCATGGCGTCCACAAAGACGTAGCCCTCGTACTCCTTGCCGTAGCAGTCTCCGCAGATCCGCTTGTCCTCCTTCTGCTGCTCCTTCAGGGCCAGCAGCTTCTCCCGGATATCCGGTACCAGGGGGAGAGAGCGCAGGCTGGAGGTGTTTTTCGCCCGGTCTGCACGGATGACCTCATACTTGCCGTCTATCTTGGCAGTTGTTACAATGTGCCTGATGGTGATGGTGTTGCGCTCAAAGTCGATGGCGTCCCATCTCAGGCCCAGGGCCTCGCTACGGCGTAAACCGTAGAAGGCGGTCATCTGGATCAGCAGAGAAAAGGGATGATCCTTTGTCGCCTCAAAAAGCTGCTCCAACTCCTCCAGACGGTAGTAATCCGCGATAAACTTCTGCTTCTTCGGCCGCTCCACCTTATCGGCGGGGTTGTACGGAATGAGGTCCATCTTGACGGCATATTTCAGAGCCTTGTGGATATTGGCGTGCTCTTTGATCACCGTGTTGGCACAAACGGTTTTCAACTCATGCAAATAAAAGCTCTGAATATGCCGCGCCTGAAGCCCACCCAGGGAGACGCCGGTCTCGCGGAAATACGGCACGATTTTTCCCTTCACCATCTGCGTGTAAGAGGAAAAGGTCGTTTTCTCCACGGAGCCGCGAATGATTTCCAGCCACAGTTCCATATAGTCGGCAAAAAGCATATTGGTGGAAAACTCACCGTTTCCCTTGCTGGCTGCCGGAGGGACGTAGCTCTGTCGCAGCTCCATCAGCATCTTCTCGGCGCGTTTTTTGTTTCCCTTTGCGGGAAGTCCCGTCGCGACCCACGGCTGTCTCCGCTTGCCGTTGACGTCCGTGTAGTTCAGTACCATAAAATAGTAGTCGTTTTTGATTTGCAGGTGTCCCGCTATCATTGATCAATACCTCCTTTGCTGACAGCGTATGAACGGGCACCCTTTCGGACCGCTTTTATTATAGAGCCTACTCGGGTGCCCGTCCAATGTGTCATTTCAGTTCAAATCCGTGTCACGGGATTACGCCGCCGGCTGGGGATTGCCCGCCGAGAGGGCGTAGCGGATCACGTTGATCTTCGGAACGCGGTAGGCGTTTCCGATCTTCATGCCTGGGATATACCCGTCGCCGATCAGTTCGTAGGCCAGATGGCGGCTGATACCCAGCATGGACTGGACCTGGGCGACGTTCACAATGTCGGGGTAGTCCGTGAACATCACCTCATACATGGCCTGCAGCTCAGTCTTCGTCACCGAAACCACCTCCTCCGTCGTCAACGGTCATGCTGTCATGCCTCGTTTTTCTGCCCTGTGTCAGCCTGTAAAGATTAGAATTGGTTTTCATTGTAAAATCTCCTTTCAACGGGCGTCGCGGTCCTGGCGCTGACGCTCCAAATGTTTGTTGTAAAAGTCCATAGCCTTGACAAGCGTCTCGGTCATCTGTTTCATAGAGGTGTCCGGGCGGAAAAAGCTGCGGAGCTTGTCCACCGGCACCTTGACATATTCCACCTGATTGCCCTTGACTTCGGACATCAGCTGCATCACTGCACTGTCCGTGAACCTCTGCTCCTCGCTCATGCGTCGCAACCGCTGAGCCTGGGACAGCGACGGCGTCACCTCATCGCAGTCCATAAAGGAGAAGAGCATTTCCTGCTCGGACGGCTGCAGATAGGACAGCTCTACCGCCGGAGTCAGGGCAATCTTTCCGTCATCCACCATCTGGAGGATTTCGGGGATCAGATTGGTAAGACGAATATAGCGGAAAACTTGAATTCTGCTGTCACTGCCACTTTTCCCAATTTCACTTGCGGTGTCTAACTTTGTACCAACTTGGTACGAAGTTAAATCTGTTCGTTTTCCCTGATTTTTTAGAGCCTCCATTTTCATCTTGTACGCGAAGGCCTTTTCCGACGGCAGAATGTGCTCCCGCTGCAGGTTGCTGTCCACCATGGTAATGACGGCCTCCTCGTCGGTCAGCTTGCGGACGATCACCGGCATGGTGTCCATCCCCAGCGCTTTGCAGGCCGCCAGCCGACGGTGGCCGGAAATCAGCTCGTACCCGCCGCCCTCCCTGGGCCGCGCCAGGGCAGGCGACAGCACGCCGGCGTCGGCAATGCTTTTCATCAGCTCCGCCATTTCAGCGTCGTTTTTCACCTTGAAGGGGTGATTTTTGAAGGGCGTCAGCTCGGTCAGCGGAAGCTCCTCCACCTTGGGCTTGCGGGTGTCCGCCCGCTCCTGCTCGGTCATGAACAGCTCGTCATAGCCGCTCAGGCCCAAATCAATGGTTTGGTTTTTCAATTTCATCATCTCTCTTTCTGCTGTAATCAGCGTTCATATTGTTTTTCCTCTTTCGAAGGGGAACTCTGCTGCCGCAGAGCGCTTTTCTCTCGCTCCGAGAGATAGGGATCGTTCTCCAGCCGCGCCTCAAATTCGCTCTCCAGAAGCTCCCGGAGCTTTGGGTGGTCCTCGATGATGGCGCAGGCTGTTTTCTTTTGCTTCCGCAGATCGGAAAGCACCGTGGTGCAGGCGGCGCACTGCTTTTTTAGCTCCGCCATCCGCTCCGGATCGGTGCAGTTCCGCTGCTTGTTGCGGACCTTGCTGCGGGTAGCGGTCACCTCGTCGATCTCCGCGTTGATCCGGGCGATAAAGCGCTGTAGATCCTGCGGCATCTCCAGATGCTCCCGCTCCACCAGCGTCATTTCAGCCGTGTACCGGTCCAATCGGCGGCAGGCCTCCCGGCACTCCACCGACAGCGGCTGCTGGTACTCTTTTTCGTACATGGGCGCGATGCCCAGCACGATGGCGACGGCCCGGAAGAAGCTGACGTATCCGGTGATGCGCGGCGCCTTGAAGTAGAACTCCCGCTTGCGGTAGTAGGCCTCCGTGGGTGGGTTTTCTCTTGCGTAGCTCCTGGAGTAGGGCTTCAGGAAGGCGTAATAGCTCTGCGTCACCCGGTAGTCCCGCTGGTTTTCCAGCAGCCGCTCCCGCATGGCCTCCTTTTCGTAGGCGGGGCCCAGGCGAAAGGTGCGGGTGCACTTCTTGGATCGGAAGGGACGGATCGTGGCGTACTTGTGGTTTGGGCCGCACTCGAACGCATAGCCCAGCTTTCGCATCACCGTGGTCATTTCTGACCAACTCCCGCACAGGGACAGCGCCTTGTCCAGCGCCTGGCGCATCAGATTGAAGCGGGTGGGCTCGCCATTCTTCTCGGCAAAGTAGACCGAGCGCGCCGTTTTGTGCCGCTGCGGGTTCTGCACCACCGACAGGCCGTGCTCGGCGCAGATGCGGTCCGACATGGCGCGCAGGGCGTAGTAGACGCCGTATTTGGCCTCCAGCTTGTGCCCGTCCCACATCCCCACGGAGTTCACGACGAAGTGGTTGTGGTAGGTTCCCGTGTTGAAGTGGGTCGCCACCAGCACCTGGTAGCTGTCGCCCCAGAGTCGCCGGGCGGTCTCCAGCCCGATCCGGTGGCACTCTGCCGCCGACACCTCGCCGGTCTTGAAGGACTGGTAGGCGTGGTAGGCCACGTTGCCGCCGGTTTTGCCAAAGCGCCGCTGGGTGGCTGACATCTCCTGCGCCGCCGTCTCTGCGCGGCAGTTGACGCCGGTGACGGCGTAGCTCTGCTCACCCTCGTCCAGGGTCTTGGCCTTGTTGGCGGCGTAGATCAGCACCTGCTCCAGATCCGTCAGCCGGGTCTTCTCCGGGTTGCTGCAGTAGTCCACCACGCGGGAAACGCTGTCATGGATCGCCCAGATCTTCGTCACCGCCATCGGCATCGTCCTCCTCTCCGTGATAGGCCTGCAAAAGCATATCCTCGATTTCCGTCAGCGCGTCGCTGAACGCCGCCATGGAGACCTCGTAGCGGATACCGTCGTGCAGCCGCGTCAGCTTCCGGTAGGCCTGCATCAGTCCTTCCTTGGGCGCCTCTCTGACCACCGTGTCCGTCCCCAGAGTGCGGAGATACTCCGACATATTCATGCCGCATTTCCGCGCCTTTCTGCGGATCAGATTCTTCTCGGTCTTAAAGACGCGCACATTGATTTCCTCCGTGCGATTGCGCATATTGTTCACCTCCTTCGGGCGGGGTTACAGGGGCCGGCCCCTTTCGTATCCGGGGGTACGGGGGAATTGGGAGCCGGACGGCTACACAAATCCCATGCTCGTTACCCTTACGGATAAAAAGGCTGCGTATAGCCACGGGAATTTCAGCACTGTGATGCTTCATCCTCGTTCACCTCCCTCCGTGACGCAGATGACGGCTGTGACGGTAAAAGGGGAAGCGGGGCGCTACCGTCATTCTTGGGCTGTTGTGACGCAAGTCCCTCGCACCCGGAAGCATCGTCATGACCGTCAGCACCGTCATACAGCTCCAGGATGATCAGCCTGGCTACCGCCGTTTTGCGGTATTCATAGCTGATCCCCATGGGAAGGAAAACTTCGCTGTAATACCGCGTCAGATACTTGCTGGCGACGTTGGGCTTCAGCTCGGTGTTGCCCACGGCGGCCAGCAGCTCGGTGGCGGTGCCCTGGAATTTACTGTGCTCAAAAAGGAACTCCACCACCTCGTACACGAAATCGGGGATCCGCTCCCGGCGCAGGTCGTCGGCATTGAGCTCCTCAGTGATCTCCCAGCGGACACCGCACATCTGCATTTTCAGCTTCTTTTCCTCCACGTCGCGCCCGGTGATGCAGAGGGCAGCGGCGTCCCCAAAGCGCTCCTCCTTGCGGAGGATCATCACTGTGTCCGCCACACCCATGATGCCAGTGGAGCCGGTCATATCGTTGAAGATATTGCTGCTGTCCCGATCCTTGCGGGTGTGGTGCACCAGGAAGATGCAGATGCCGTGATTGTCGGCGATCTTTTTCAGAGAAGACAAATCCCGATAGTCCTGGGCGTAGGCGTTGACCTTCCCGGAGACGTTGTCCCGGATCATCTGCAGCGTGTCGATGAAGATCAGTCCGGTGGAGGGGTAATCCTGCAGCACGGCCTCAATCTGGCTTTCCAGCTCAGAGCCCAGTTGACCGCAGGAGAAGCCAAAATGCAGGTTCTCCGGCGGTGCTTCGGTCAGCTCCTGCATTCGCTGCTGGATGCGCCACTCCCGGTCCTCCAGCGCCAGATACACCACGTCGGTTTTCCGGGTAGGGATGCCCCATACCGGCTCGCCCTTGCTGATCTGCAGGCAGAGCCAGAGGACCATCCAGCTTTTGCCGATCTTGGCGTCGCCGGCCATCACCGCCAGGCCGTCGGCGAGGATGCCGTCAATGAGCATCCTCGGGTGCGCCAGCGGCTTGTAGTACAGCGTCTCCGCGTCGATCAGTTGAATCTTGTTCATGTGTTTCACCTTCCTTCTTTTTAGCTGGTAAGTGTGTTTTGCTTGAATTTTGTGCCGCCCTTCCGATACGGTTTTTGTGTGCCTGCCCCGGGTTCTCCGCAGCGTCGCTCCGCTCATGTCTTCGCAGAGTCATATCTCTTTTGGTGACGGCTATTCAGTTGTCAAGGTGCAATGTGGGAAAAGAACCCTTCACTAGCTAGTAAGTTCAGAGGGGTGCTTTGGAAGGTGCTTGCCGAAATTCTTTCTCCCGATGATGGCTATTCAGTTGTCGATTCGTTATCACCTCCTTGTCGGGTGAGGGAAATCGGATGCTCCTGAGGAACCCCTCCACTAGTTAAGCCATTTGAGAGGCCTTTTTTCAGGGTGCCGGAGAATACTTTTTCTCTCTCAAGTGGTAGATCACGAGAACGGTGAAAAATTAAGCCATGGAGAAAATTTTTCTTGTGATCGCCATTTTTCGATATATCCCCTCACTAAGGGATGAGTGGGAAGGGTCGATTTTATGGGTGTCGCCGGAAAAAAATCTTCCCTCAAGTGGTAGATCACGGGAAGACCGAAAAATTAAGGCTTACGGGAGGAAATTTTCAGCGCCCTTCACTAAGTAAGGAATAAGAAGGCCTGTTTTTATGGGTGCTCCCGAAAACTTTTTTTGAAATCCCTTTCAAGTGGTAGGTCACGAGAAAGCGAAAGATATAAGGCTTCGGAGAAAAAACGTTTCTGTGGCGTCAAAATTGATGCCATAGCCCGATCCGGCCTCTGAAAGCGGCATCAAAATTGATGCCACTCGGCTGAAAGCCTCTTTGGTTTTAGCTTTTGGACGCCAAAACGGAGCCAATTACCGATTTCCTTTCACACTTGGCGCCAAAACGGAGCCAATTACCGATTTCCTTTCACACTTGGCGCCAAAACAGAGCCAATTTCTCGCAAAACCTCCTCCCACACTCCTACCGCAACCTTCGAGCCTCCAAAACGACATTTATTTTCAAAACTTCTTGAAAATATTTGTAGCGACTTATTTGCCGGTAAGGGGAGCCTGTGTTTGCTTGACCTCTCCATTCCCTTACAGCAACATGGAGGGCAAAAAAACGACATCCTATTTCTCACTTTTTGAAAATCTTTCTCTACTCCTGTACCGCACGGTTTTGAGGCAAAAAGTAAACACCGGGCAGAAACTTTTCCTTCTACTCCTGCACCGCAACATCAAAAGCAAAAAAGTAAACACTGCATCGAAACTTTTTTCCTCTACTACTTAACAGCCACATGAGATGCCTTGAAAACGACATCAAATTATAGCGTTTTCAAAAAGTCCCTCTACTCTCTTACCGCAACATCGAGCGGAAAATTTTCAACATCAACTTCAAAAATGCTGCGAATGCCCCTCACTCTCTTACCGCAACCTCGGGGGTCAAAAAACGACATCGATTTTTGAAAGTTCTCAGAAAATTCACAAATTAGTGGGATTCCACGGCTCAAAGCGCAAAAAGAGCGTCTGCCTCTTTTCAGAAGCAGACGCTCTTTTGGTATTATTCAGTTTTACTTCATCAGCCGGATCAGCAGCTCGTTCACGTCCTCTGTAGGCTTGCCGCTGGCCAGCAGCTTGTTCCGAAAGGACAGTAGTGCACCTGTCAGCAGCCGGCGCTCATCGGAACAGAGCACCAAAATCCGGTCTCTTTTACACCGCCCGAACATGACCGCACCTCAGCAGTAGACCAGTTCAGAGAAGACAATCTCCTCAGCGCGGCTGCGGATGGAGTTCATCCGTCCGACCCATTCCATCTGATCCGCAGCCTTCAGCTGCTCGGTGACGCCTTCGGCCTTCTTCATTTGCTCGACCAGCCGGTCAAACATGGCCTGTGCCGACTCGCCGATCTCTTCAAGATGCGGCTCCAAAGTACCCGTCAGCAGCATCCCTGTGTAGATCCCATCCATGTGCGTGCGGAGATACCTCCTCCGCGCCGCTGCAAATCTGTTTTCCATACCGTGCCTCCTTCACATACGCATTGTTCCTGGTTTTCCTTCGCGTATATGATAGTACCACGCAGCGCCGGAGTCCAATGTGCAATAATCAGATTTGCAGTCTTGACAATAGGATATATATTTTGTGCGGCCTATTGATTTGTGCAAAATTGTGAGTATAATAGATATTGAAATGTGTGTGCCGTTCGACACGTAACAAGTTGAATTATGTATTCGCCGGCGCGTTGACTATGCTGAAAAGTGCGGAGGTGCGCAATGTTATATCGAAAAATCCAACCGTATATTGAAAGCTATCTGAAATCCGACTCCAACAAGGTGCTGATTGTCGACGGAGCCCGGCAGATCGGAAAGACCTTTATCATCCGTTACGTTGGGCAGCAGCTCTTTGAGAACTATATCGAACTGAACTTTGCAGAGGATTACAACGGTCCCAGGCTGTTTGAACAGGTCCGCACCGTCAAGGACTTCTATTTCCAGGTGAGCACCATCGCCGGCGAGAAAATGGGAGAGAAGAAAAACACGCTGATTTTCCTTGATGAGATCCAGGCGTATCCGCACCTGCTGACCATGCTCAAGTTTTTGAAGCAGGACGACAGGTACACCTATATTGCCAGCGGGTCACTGCTCGGTGTGACCTTAAAAAAGACCACCTCAATCCCCATCGGGAGCATCGAGATCAAGCGCATGTTCCCGCTGGACTTTGAGGAGTTTCTGCTGGCAAACGGGTTTAATCGGTTTGCCATCGATATGATGCATGAGAAGTTCCTTGCCGGTGAGAGCCTGGATGCGGCTATGCACGGGAAGGTGATGGACCTCTTCAAGAAATATCTGCTGATCGGTGGGCTGCCCGACGCCGTAAACTCCTTTATTGCAGACACCAATATCGTGAAGGTCAGGACGATCCATCGGGATATCCGCGCGTTCTATGCTGATGACGCGTCGAAGTACGAGGCGGACAACAGCAGGAAGCTGAAGATCCGCAGGATCTACGATATGATCCCCTCCAATCTGGAGAGCAAGAAGAAACGGGTGGTCTTTCAGGATATCGAGGACAAGCGCGGCAAGCGTTTTTCCGACTATCAGGATGAGTTTGAATATCTGATTTCGGCGGGAATCGCCTTGGACGTCAACGCGATTACCACCCCCGTCTTTCCCCTTACGCAGTCCGTCGGTAAAAACCTGCTCAAGCTCTATCTGAACGACGTTGGGCTTTTGACGGACGTTTTGTACGGCAGCAATATCCGTGCGATCCTGGATGATGAGACGGGAATCAATCTCGGCTCCGTGTATGAAAGCGTGGTGGCCCAGGAGCTGGCGGCCCACGGCTTCAAGCTGTTTTATTACGATAACCGCAGCAAGGGAGAGGTCGATTATCTGATCGACGATTACGACAGTCTCTCCGCCGTCCCCATCGAAGTCAAGTCTGGCAAGGACTACACCGTCCACAGCGCCCTGAACACTTTCGTAAAGAACGACGATTATCATGTGAAAAAGGCCTATGTTCTGTCCAACGCCCGCGAGATCACGACAAACGGCAAGATCACGTATCTGCCGATCTATGATGTGATGTTTTTTGACGCAGAACATACACATGTCAAAATGCAAAGCATATAATAAGTCTTTCAAGCTTTTGATCACTGGTGACATTTAGCAGCTTAAGGAGATGCAAACAATGGCTACAACACTTCAAATCAAACGTGAAAACGGCAAGATTTTTTGCCCTCTGACCAATTCTTGGCATATTGAAACGCCTGAAGAAAAGGTTCGCCAGGAGTATATCAAGATTCTTGTTGAGAACTATAGTTACTCACTTGATCAAATGGCTCAAGAATTAAAAGTCACAAATTCACAGCGTGGTCAAGGGAAAGCGCGTGCCGATATTGTCGTTTGGAAATCGAAAGCAGACAAAGACGCTTCCAAGGCTGCATTTATTGTTGTTGAATGTAAAGCGGAGAACGTCCGCATTCGTGAAGAGGACTACTATCAGGGATATAACTATGCTTCTTGGGCCGGAGCAAGTTTCTTTGTTACAACCAACGAAAAAGAAACAAAGTACTTTAACGTGGATAAAGACTACCTCCCCAAAGAATTGGTAGAAGTTGTAGCAATCCCCACTGCCGAAGAGTCGCTCGTGGATAAAAAAGTCAAGGAGATACTAGGTAAAACCAAGACATTCACGCGAGAAGACTTTACCAAAATGCTGCGTACCTGCCACAACATTATCCGTAACAATGATAAGTTATCTCCGGAAGCTGCATTCGATGAGATAAGCAAAATCCTGTTTATGAAGATCAGATATGAGCGGGATAAAAGCGGGAGCGAAGTATTCACCCTGAAAAAGTTTAAGCAGTTAGAAGCTGATTATGAGCAGTACACTCGTCCGACCTTGAAGCGGCAAGGGATCGATCTTCCGTACATGCAAATTCTGTTTAATGACACGAAAGACAAATTCAAGGAAGACCATCTTTTTGATGAGAACGATTCTATCAAGATTCGCCAAAATAGCTTTGAGCAGATACTTGAAAAATTGCAGGTGTATAACCTCTCCGATACACAGGATGATGTGAAGGGCATTGCATTTGAGCAGTTTTTGGGGACGACTTTCAGGGGTGAACTTGGCCAATTCTTCACTCCCCGCACAATTGTTGATTTTATGACGCATGTGCTCGACCCCAAAGAGGGTGAGATCATTTGTGACCCAACCTGTGGCAGCGGTGGCTTCTTAATCAAGGCGTTTGAATATATCCGTGAACAAATTGAGGAGGACATTAAGGCTGAGAAATCAAAGCTTCGTGCCGAAATTGAAGGCGACCATTACGATGAACTGTCCGAAAAAGAGCAGCTTGAAATTAACGAACGCATTGAACGAATGCAGGCAGCACTGAACAAAGAGCTTGATACCCAAGTTGAGGGCAGCCGCATGTACAATCTTTCCCGGAATTGTATCTACGGTACAGATGCAAATCCACGCATGGCCAGAACATCTAAAATGAATATGATCATGCACGGAGACGGTCACGGCGGCGTACATCATCACGATGGTCTGCTGAATGTAAATGGCATTTTTGAGGAACGCTTTGATGTTATTCTTACAAATCCTCCCTTTGGCTCAAGAATTGATAAGAGCCAGAAGATTACCGAGGCTGACAGATTCACAGATGAAGTGTTGATCGCTAAGTATAGGGAGAAGTATGGCAAAGCTTATGATGAGGCTTTAAAGCAAGTCGATGATCATATTGGAAAGACGCTGTTGTCTCTTTATGACACTGGTTCGATGTCCGGCCTAACAGAAGTGCTCTTTATGGAACGATGCCTCCGTTTGCTGAAAAAAGGTGGACGCATGGGTATGGTTCTGCCGGAAGGTGTGCTAAATACATCGAATCTGCAAAAGGTGCGTGAGTATTTTGAGGGGCGGGCAAAGATCATTCTGATCTGCTCCATACCACAAGACGTTTTTATTGCAGCAGGCGCAACAGTAAAGCCCAGCCTCGTTTTCTTCAAACGCTTCACGGAAGAAGAGGAACGTCAGTATGCCGAATGCAAACGCAAGGCATATCTGGAATGCTATGAACAATACAAGGTGGAGGCAGATAAACTACTTGCTGATCATCAATCTCTGGTCAATGCCGGAAAAAGCAGATCGAAGGAAGCGAAAGCTATTCGCAGCAGACTTGATGCCATTGCAAGTGCAGCGACAGAAGATGCAAAGCCCCTGGTGAAAGAATTCTTTGATTACGAAATCCCCATTGCAAAGATTGACGATGCAGGCATTACTTCTACTGGTGCCGCTTCTGCGGGCAATCAGCTTCCGGCGCTGGAAGAAGAGTATGCGAAATATCGTCATGCCAAGAGTCTTTGGGATGAATCGAAGAAATCTGTCTTGTACAGGCAGGGAAATCTAGGAGAGATTATTCGTGTCGAAAACGGCGAGGAGGTGACGCTCCATGGCGATAACTGACAACAATGTACTACACATTACCCGTTTTTCCAGTTTAACAAAGTGGAGTGCACACGATGTCGTGTTTGAAAACACGAAAAATCGCTTTCCGCTTGTGCCGTTGTCCAAGGTCCTCAAGAGAGTAAAAGAGCCTGTCAACATTGATGATGATACGCTGTATAAACGCATTACAGTGCGCCTCTACGGGCAAGGGGTATTACAAAGAGACGAGCTGCTTGGGAAAGAAATAGGAACCAAGCGTCAGTTTCTTGCGCACGCCGGACAGCTCATTATTTCCAGAATTGATGCACGAAATGGTGCGTTTGGAATTGTGCCGTCCGAGCTTGAAGGCGCTATTGTAACAAACGACTTTTGGCTGTTCGATGTACAAAATGCCCTTCCTGAATATTTGATGCTCATTCTATCTTCGGAGCTATTTCAAAAGTATTGGCAGACTCAGAGCAGTGGAACAACGAACAGACAGCGGGTAGATGCGGAAAGCTTTTTAGATTCAAGAATAGTCCTACCAGATTGTGACAAGCAGAAGAATCTTGTTGAAAAGTATATAACAAATATTAAGGATGCAAATCTTTCTGATATACAAGCAGAAGACACTAATATAGATTTAGTCAACTGCCTATTTACTGAATTGGGAATTGTTGAGAGAAAAGTTGAGACTCCTACTACAATCATTAGCTTTACTGCTTTTTCTAATCTATACCAGTGGGGTGTGGACAAGATTACCACATCATTTCCGTATGAATTCACTAAATACAAGGCTTTCTCCTTTGGTAGTAAGCCAACGTGGGTAAAAACGATTCTTAGGGGCAAGAGCCCGAAATATAGTGCAAACAGCGCAAGCGTTATTCTTAATCAGAAATGCAACAGAACAGATTATATTGATTTGTCCTATGCAAAAACAGTTGATACTGTATGGTTAGAAATGTTTGATAAGGCTTGTTTGACAAGAGAAAATGATATATTAATTAATTCGACGGGTGAAGGTACACTTGGACGAGCCAGTCTTGTAACTAAAGAGTATGAAGGATTGGCATATGACAGCCATATGCTTCTACTTAGAGTTAATCAAGAAGAGGTGGATCCTCAACTGATAGTAGATTTGATTAATAGCCCATTTGGGCAAAAACAAGTAGAACTAAACAAAAGTGCTCAAGCAACAAAACAGACGGAGTTGGGTGTAGATAATACAAAAAGAATTCTATTCCCACTGCCAGATCTTTCTGAACAAAAAAGAATATCTGCCATAGTGAAAGAGAAAAAGAATAGAATCGGTGCACTTCATAAAAGTGCTGAGGATTTACGACGGCAGGCTAAGAGAGAATTTGAGGAGGCTGTTTTCGGTGAGGCTTAAGAAACTCTATGTCAAAGATTATAAGAATTTAAAAGACTTCACAGTAGACTTCGAATCCGGAAATGGCCTATCAATTCTTATCGGTAATAATGGTTCAGGAAAGAGTAATCTCCTTGAGATAATTAGCGGAATCTTTCATGATTTGTTCAAGGAAAAATCCAGCCGTAAGATTGATTGTGATTATTCACTTGAATATGAGTTAGACGACATCTCGTGCAAGGCCGAACAAAGAGATGGAACCCTTAGATGCTACGCCCCAAAGCTCAAGCCCAGGGACAAGTTCATCTCTGAGAACACTCCAAATAGTGTGATTGGGTTGTATAGCGGCGAAGAGGACCGCCTCTGGACACAGTTTTATCAACCATATTACAACGCCTATATCAGAAGAATTCAGACAAATCGGTATCAGGATCGAATGCGGCTAATACTAATAGATAAACGATACTGGAGCATCGCTTTACTTACATTGCTATTGTCCAATAACAGCACTCTCGAACCATTTATAAAAGAGGAGCTTGGAATAACAACAATAGATAGAATAAGGGTAACCTTCAATCTTCGCCATTACCCGAGTTCAAACGAATTACTAAAGTCATTCATTGATAGAATTAATCCAGAGCACGTTTCAGTCAAGATTTATTCGAGAGATGAGCTGAGGCAAGGTGTCTTCTACGACTTGCTCACGGATGAAAACGGCGAAGTCGTCGTGGATGAAAATGATGACGCTTTGCTTGTAAACTCTGGAATAACCGATTTAGAAGTATTTCGGCATTTGACTCAAGCCTCTATGCCGCCAAAAGATCGGCTTATCACTGGAATTACAATATCGATAAACGATGGAATCACCGTGCAGCAACTAAGTGAAGGTGAGAAGAAGCTCATCCTTGTTAAAACCGTATTGGAAATCCTTGCGGATGAAAAAGCCTTGGTGCTAATGGATGAACCTGATGCGCATCTTCACGAGGAGCGGAAGCCTGCGTTAATAAGAATGGTACGTGATTATCCAAACAGACAGATCGTTGTTGCTACGCACTCTCCTATTATTGCTCAAATTGCGCAGGAAAAAGAACTGCTCATGTTGGAGAGTAAAGATGGGAAAGCAACGCTCATGAGCGATGAGAAGCGTGAGAAGATCAAACGATTGACCGGGAGTGCATGGGATATCATTGGACAAGATATGATATTTCAATCCTCCAAACCTCTTGTTATTTTTGAAGGTGAAACGGATGTCAAATATGTTAAGCGAGCATTAGAGCTAATTAAACAGATAAAGCCAGAGTACAATGCATTTTCTGCGGATCTCATAAACGCAAACGGCGCGGGAAACGTAAAATCTTTCATTGACAATCTCTTGGAAGTTATTAGCCCTACGAAGAAGCTAATTGTATTTTTTGACAGAGATGACGCAGGCCAAAAAGGGGCTGCTGCCGTGGCTGGACTATCAAAGAGTGATGAGCGTATTGTACATTATCAAGATATCCCAAACGGAAATATAATCGTGTCCTTTATCCCGTATAAAGACGGAATAACTGACGGCGACTTTCTGATCGAGGACTATTTTTTGTGGGATGGGACACTGAATCAGATCTTTGAAGGATTGATTCCCGAAAAGAAAAACCCAATAAAGAATCTTCCAAATCTCTCAGACAGGCTAAAAAAATCAATTGAGAAGAAGCTATATCAGTTTGAGTTGGCAGATTTCATGGGGTTTATTCCTTTGTTGGATAAAATCATGAATTTATCTCAAGACAGATAAAGAAAATGATGTAAATGACACAGACTGTCAAAGAGAAAATGTCGAATGGAAAATGGGGGTTTTAAACTTTGGAAAAAACAGGCGTGATTTACATACTGACGAACCCATCCTTCCCGGAATATGTGAAGATCGGGTATGCGGACGATATCGACAAGCGGCTGCAGCAGCTCAATCGCAGCGAGTGTATTCCGTTTGCCTTCCGGGTTTATGCGACGTATGAGGTCAACTCCCGACTTTCCGATCTGAAGATCCACAGCATTATCGACAAGCTGAACCCCAACCTGCGCTCCATTGAGAACTTCAACGGAAAGCAGCGTGTGCGTGAGTTCTACGCTATGTCGCCGGAGGATGCCTATTCCATTCTGGAGGCCATTGCAGAGATCCACGGCTGCGCGGACAAGCTGAAACGGATCGCCATGGACGAAGCCCAGAAGCAGGCAGAGGAAACCGCCCAGGAGATCGACGCCGAGCATAAAGAGCGCCAGTCGCCATTCCGCTTTTCCATGTGCAACATTCAGCCCGGCGAAGAAATCGAATACTGCAACAACCCGGAAATCAAATGCACGGTTGTGGATGACAAAACGGTAAGCTATCAGGGGCAGAGCTATTCGCTTTCTTCTTTAGCCCAGCTTCTCACTGGCAGCAAATACTCCGTCGCCGGCCCCCGCTATTTCAAATACAAGGGCGAATGGCTGAACGATATCCGGCACCGGCTGGAAGAATAAGCAACTATATTATAATAAAGATGATTACCTGCTGCGGCATGAGGGTTAGCATATGTATGAGAGAGAACTACAGAGAATACTAAATGCTTCACAAAACAATGCACTTACGTTTTTCGTCGGTGCAGGCGTATCGGCACTCTCCGGAGCACCAACATGGAAAGACCTGATCCACGCAATAAGCGATAAACTGGGACGAGCTCGAAAAGACGAGTATTCTTCCGATGAGTATCTTCAAATTCCGCAAATGTTTTATTATTCTTTAGGGGAAAACAAGGAAGAATACTATAAGTTTGTCAAAGAACAGCTGTACTCCTCTTCCTTGCTGCCCAATACCATCCATCGGGAAATGCTAAACCTAAATCCAGTATCCTTTATTACAACCAACTATGACACGCTATTGGAAGACGCGGCAGTCCAGTATTGCCAAAGTTTTAAAGTTGTTTCACGAGATGAAGATGTTCCGGCTATCTTCGGAGATAGGTTTATACTAAAATTACACGGAGATTTTAAGCATAATAATTTTGTGCTGAAGGAAGAGGACTACCTCAACTACAGCGAAAACTTCAAATTAATTGAAACCCTGGTGAAATCCATTTTTTCCACCAACACTGTTGTTTTTATAGGATACAGCCTGAATGATTATAATATTAAGCTGATTCTTAACTGGACGAAAACGCTACTTAAGGGTAGCTTCCGAGAGCCTATCTTTCTTTATGTTGGCAGCTCAGCCCTTACAGATACTGAGCTTATTTATCAGCAGTCGAAGGGGCTCACAGTTGTCGAGTGGAATAAACTCATTGCCTCAACTGACGTTTATTTGGATCGCTATAATGCGATCTTTGATGCACTAAAGAATCAATCCAAGTTGTCATTGGAGGGAAAATCAGAGGACGAAGCATTTGAGATCCTGTATAATTTGCTTCAACCGTTAGACCGTTTGAATGCCCTTCGAATCGCAGACGTTTCAAAACGACTTTATCCATATATCAGAATAAGCGACGACGGAGTTATTGGCTTATCTCAAAGGGACGATCTTTTGTTAAAGAGATTCTTTGCCATTAATCTAATGCCAGATTCTCAGCAGAATAACCTTACAAAAGATGTATTGGGAAAATACCATTGCATTCTCAACGTCTTTAGAAAAGCGAGAATACTTGAGGTAGAAGATGGTCACAAATACAGGCGTTTTGTTGCTGGCGAGGTGCCGTTTGCAGATAAGAATTGTATTCTGTTCGATTATTCTGCTATGCACGCATTTTCAGAAAAGACATATAAATCACTGGATAAAAACTATAAAAAAGCATTTTATCTATCTCGGCTAAGGCGGTATGACGAAGCGTTCTTTCACTTTTCTGAGATCGCAAAGCAAGCTTTTAAGAATTCGGACTATCTGCTGTTCTATTTTGCGGAGTCCAACTGTATCAGCCTACGGAAAGTAATCAAGAATGTAAATACATGGTATCGCTGCTATGATCTTGATGCCGTCGAATCATTGTCTCCAAATGACTCAGAGGCTGAAAACTTGTTTAGACGCCTTCCAGTAGAATTCCGAAATACATATGACAACCTCAGAGATATTCATAGTGCGAATATGCTATATAAATATTCGTATGAGGCTTTTACTGACGGACAAAAGCTTCAAAAAGCGATTGAGTCTGGATCAACAGAATTTGGCATGACAAGCAGCGGTAAGGCGATTTGCAGAATTAACGATTATTTGCATTTCTTGCTTGGAAATGGAATCGTAGCAGATGTGTTCTCCGAGTATAGAAGTGCAGTGAAGAATCTGATGTCCCTGTTAGTATACAAATACTCCACACAGGGTAAGAAAGTATTGCATGAGCAACCATTCCCTTTTGTTGATGGGAATGATGTTTATTTTGACGAAATCGATTTCCACTGTTTCGTAGAGTATTTTGACGCAAAAGAGATAGTCGCGCTACTGAACAAATATCACATTGAAACAATCGAGTTTCAGAATATGGCTTCGATAGAGACCGCTGTAAGCAACTTGCTGGATTACTACAGTTATGCGGTCAAATCTTCAAAAAACAACATTGATGTTATTGGATTACAAACGCAAATCAAGAATTGTCTCGCATTACTCAGATACGTTAGCATTTCACAGGATTTGGTTGATAAGATATGCGGCTTCATCCTTACACAAGAGTTTCGGGAAATACTGATAAATGATAAGGTTCTATTCCTTGATCGCCAACTGGTGCACAGGAAAATGTACAGCAAAACAACGAGCAAAATCGTAGAGAATACTCTGATTTCGTATTTGGATAAACATATTGCTGCCTTGGAAAAGGGCGAGAGGTTTGAGTTGTTCTCAGCAAGCACGGGTATCAATTATTGCAATCTTGTCCATTACATTTCTGCACCAGAGGAGAAATACTATTCGCGAAGACTGCCTATGAGAATCTCGCAGATTATAAAAAATAATCTGTCCCAGATGTATTATCAGATAACTCAGCACTACTGCGGATATGTTTCAAAGAATCAGCAAAAAAAGCTTATCACATGGGCTAACAAACTAATACAAACGAATTTTAGCTTTGATTTGTTTAAAATGCTTGTGCAATGTGAAGCGCGTATTAGTAAAGCAGCTAAAACTCAGCTGAAGGTATTCCTTAAGCAAAGAATAGAGGCGGCTAAAAACAATAATAACAATGGCGTAGTTGTATATCCAACTAAACAACCATACGAAGAATTAGATCAGGTCGGTTATTGGTGTCTTCTCAATGTTCTCAAAGCAAAGGACTTCAAGGAGTTTCTCGGTAATAGCGCAGCGTTTGACTTCTATTGTGAATACTCGAAATTCGATTTCAGCAGATTTGACGTTTCATGGTTATTAAACCTTTATCCGCATACGTTGGAACAGATAGCGAAAAATGCCAAGGTTAAAGAGCGTGTTCGAGTAGCCATAGCAACTACGTTGGACGGGGAAAAAGTAGCACCATCAGACAGTCAACGGCTACAAAGTATTCTTGTAAAGCATTTCTGTTAAGATTGCTCTCGTAAAAAGGAGCATATGATTTTGATAGAACGGGTTTCCAGCCCACTTGATTCGAAAAATTCGCTTTATTCACCCTCGTTGAGCGAATAAAGCGAATTTTCGGTGAATATTCGGCGAATTTTCAGTTGCAGAAGTGACGAATCATACTTTTCGATAGAAAAATAAGCTATATAAACACACTTTTCAAATTCTGCCGCTGATGCTACCTCTCAAGGAAGCTCTCGAACGGGGCGTCATCGCTAAAGAAGGTATCCATCATAAACCGTGCGCCGAGGCGGAAGCCGGTGATGAAGGTATCCAGCTCGGATTCGCCCATGAACTCGGCGTAGGCATTGCAAAAGCGGAGGAACAGCGCCTTGTTTTCCCCGGCGAGCTGCTCGGTGAGCTTTTCCTCCAGGTCGTTCAGAGAGTCGGACGCCTTTTTCACAGGGCTCTTGGGGGGGTAGCCGCGATCCTGCGGGTCGATGTTGCCGTAGTACAGCTCCTCGATGATATTTCCCCTCATTGCCCGTCACTCCATTTCTGCAGCTCCCAGAGCCGGTCAACATGGTGGCGGGACTTGCGTAGGGTCAAGTTGTGCTCGTCCGAGGAGAGCCAGTCGATCAGATAGCACTTCGGGATCATGTACTTGTGTTGCAGCGCCAGGGCGCGGAGCTTTCCGAACCGAATCCACTCGCAGACCGTATGGCGGTTGTAGCCGGTGAAATCCACTATAGCGGCCACGTCAATCACGTCCGGATAGTCGGCGAGCTTGCTTTCATAGTAGCGCCGCATCTTCTGCGGATCGTTGGGGAGGGGCGGCTGAATGCGGATCTTGTAGGGCTTCACGTCCTCATTCCCATATTTGTACCAGCTGCTCGGCACGATGTATCGACTGGGGTTGACCTCCCGGTTGATCATAAAGTCGATGACGTCGCGTTTCTTGATGGCGTAGCAGCGGGTTTTCTTCCCGGTGCAGACGTGAGGGATCAGATTGAACTGCAGCAGATAGTGCGCCGTCCGCTTGCTGATATGGCAGACCTTGCGCAGCTGCTCCTTATTCATGATCTCCGGGTATTGTTCGAGTTCCTTTGCGTCGTATGTCATGACGAAGCTCCTTTCCGTTTTTTTGCGGTCCGAAAGGGTGCTTCATCGGCGCTGTCGGGTCTCTGTTTTCTTGCCTGACTTCTTGCAAACGCGCAAGAACGGAGGCTTTTTACGCAAGAACGCAGTTTTATTTGAACTCTGGGGCGGTTCAAATCAGCTCTGGCCGAAACGGGCCGGAATGTCCGCAACCCCTTGCGACGCCTGGGTTTCCGGCTTCTTACAAGGCAGCCTGGAACGACCTGCTCCAACCGTGAATCTGCCAAAGTCTTACAACACTCGAAAACGAACTGCCATTTTGGAAGCCCCTCACGAAAATGTCTTGATTTTTCAAGGCTTCCAGAGTATCATAGGGAAGCAATTTTGAGTCTTTTCTCTCCTGCTTTTCTCTCCTTTTTCCGAGGTGTCTCGGAGCACGCTATCTTTGCAAACCAAATACGGAGCGGTATCGAAGTGGTCATAACGGGGCTGATTCGAAATCAGTTTGAGGGCAACCTCACGTGGGTTCGAATCCCACCCGCTCCGCCAAACGCCAGTTTTCATGCGGCTTTGCCGCCTGGAAGCTGGTTTTTTTATTGGATCGCGGTCAGCGCTCCTTTCAGGCCATTCACCATTGCATCCGCCGAGGACAGCTTGGAATTGTAGTCCAGATGGGCGTATACATTGGCCGTGGTCGAGAAGTCGCTATGACCGAGCCACTCCTGAATCTGTTTCATCGGGACACCATTGGAGAGCAGCAGAGACGCGCAGCTATGCCGGAGATCATGAAAGCGTATATGCCGCAGGCCGTTCTTATCCAGCAGCTTCGGAAAAGCCGAGGTGAGATAGTGCGGAGAAATGAGCGTTCCCATCTCATCCACGCAGATGTAGTCCAGATACCGCTTGTCATAGCTCCTGCCGCACACACGCCGATATTCATCCTGCTGCTTTTTGTGCGCTAACAGCTTCTCCTTAAAGGCAGGGACTAGGGGCAGCGTCCGCAGACTGGATTTCGTTTTCGTGGTGTCCTGTGCGATCTGGACATGCTTGCCATCAAGATTGCAGGATGTGACAGTATGGCGGATTGTGATGGTGTCGTTTTGAAAGTCAATCGCGCTCCACTTGAGGCCAAGGGCTTCACTTCTCCGCAGGCCGTAAAAAGCACCCAGAAAGATCGGAAGCTCAAGGTGTGTCCCCTTCGCGGCGGTAAAGAGCTTTTCTACCTCGTCACTATCATAGAAACTGCCGATAAAGCGATTCTTTTTGGGCCGCTCCACCTTGTCCGCAGGATTTGTCGGGATCAGGTCAATCTTCACGGCGTATTTCAGCGCCTTATGGATATTCGCATGATAGTGGATGACGGAATTGGGGGTAACTCGCTTTAGCTGCTCCATGTAAAACGCCTGGATGTCGGTTGCTTTCAAATCTCCGAGGGAGATCCCTTTGGCCTTGAAATAAGGGGCGATCACACCCTTTACCATATTGGAATAGGACGAATAGGTGGTAACGGCTATCGTAGGCTTTACGATCTCTAGCCACTGCAGCATGAAATCTGAAAACAGGATACCTTGCTCCAATGGCTTTTCATCCGGTACAAATTCTTTTCGCAGATCCATGAGCATCTTTTCCGCTTTTTTCTTGTTGCCCTTCACGGGCAACCCGGTAGGAAACCATTTCGTTTTCCGCTTACCGGCGGTATCGTGATAGTTTATCACCATATAATAGTTTCCGTTCTTTTCTTGCAGATGTCCTGCTACCATGTGAATCCTCCTTCTTGTAAAACAATTGGACTTCTGCTGTTGGCAAACTAATTATATATGCGCTAGCAAAAAAGTCCAATCTGCGTTTTTTGGTCAGAAAGAAAAAGCTTTCAAATTCGGTGTTAGCCTAGTCTCAATCAAATTGGGGCTTTCTTTTCTCAGACATTGATAATAAAATAATAATATTGTATAATATTATCGCTTTTTTCCTATGTATGAGAGTCGTTTATTGCAGGAGGAAAAAAAGGAAAAGAATAGTATGGAGGGAATTATGGGGAAATATTCATTAAAAAACTGGGAGCAGTATTTGAATGAAGCTGAAGAGCGAATAAATAAACAAAGTTCCGAATTACAGGCGGCCCCCAATTACGACGATTACAAATCAGCGTTTATCAATCATATGATGAAGTATGAAGAAAATCATTCTAAGGAACTTGACAAGTATTATAACTACTATAGAGAAGCAATCTCACCAGAGTTTTTTAGTAAACACTACGTATTGCTAAATGAAAAAAGGATTAAACGAGTTTTATCACGCTGTAAAGTGATGGTGTTAACTGCTAACCCTATTGAAAAAGCTGTCTTCCACCATATGATTGTCGAACAGACTCCAGAGAAAATCAGAAGAATTATTTGTGGTAATACCGTGTTTTTTATCTTAAAATGGGGTAGATATTGGGTTGCTCATGTGCATCAGACTGAAACTGGAGCATACAAAAATATGGGCTCAAGTGCAACCATTAACGATGCACTAAAGTACTTTACCCCCAATGTTATTATTTCTTTGGGTGTTGCATTTGGTATTGATTATCACACACAGAGTATTGGCGACGTAATAGTGTCAAAAAGGATTTTGCCTTATAGTGAGAACAAGCGTGATGAGGACATGGTAAAGCCTGATCGTAACCAGGACAAAACTATTGATAAATGGCTTCATGTACGACTTGCTAATGCAAATGGCTTCTTAGATTCTATAACATATGGTGATATACTATCCGGCGGTTCTGTCCTCTCTTCTTTTGATGAAAAAGACAAGATTTGTTTGGGATATACGAAAGCGGATTTTATTGTCGGAGGGGAGATGGAGGGTAATGCTCTTTTCCAATATGCAAACACAGATGGTATTCCTGGTGTTGTAATTAAAGGCATTTGCGATTGGGGCGTAGCCAAAAATGATATTTTCAAAGATAATCCTGCCAAAGAAGAAAAATTCAAGGATAGTCTTCAAGCGCTGGCAATGGTACATGCAGTTGAAAAAAGCTCCAGACTATTCATAGATCCAGAACTATTTTCGGAGTCCAAAAACGCTAATGTCACTCTTTTGCGGAAAGAACAGATAGTTTATCGTTGGTGTATTGGCCTTACAGCAACAATCTTGTTTATTCTGGGCATTTGTGAGCTAGTGCAGGATTTGAACTTCTTTCATTCTGCTTGGACATTCTATAATGTGATTTCCTGCCCTCTTTTGTTAGTATTCATTTCAATCGTTTTACTGTATGTTTTAGTTCTTAATTCTTATCATTGGACGAGAATAAAAACAGCTAATTATAATACGGACAAGGAACTGAAGGATGCTGAATCATATATTGATCTCGGAAACGGATATGCAGTGGAACCACCAGAGGTCATAGTATAGCCGAAGAAAACACTCATACATGATACTCCTGTTATGTCCCTTGTTTTATTGATCACTTTTCTCTAAATGTTACATAGTACTTGCATATACGAAAGAAGGTGGGCCTTCGGTATCCGATAGGAACGGCCCACCTTCAAGTATTCGATTCTGTTCTCCCGGACCAGCTTATATCCTGTCTTGGTGCTGACTCCCAACGCCTTGCTCATTTCCTCAACGGTCATAATATCCGGGTACTCTTTCAGGACTGACCGATAAACTTCACTAAAGCCCATTTTCTACTCCTTTGGTATAAGCTCATAATCATACCCTTTACGGTAATTGCAGTAGGTGCAGGTGTCTTTCTTTTGACCTTCGGCAACACGGATCAGCTTGTACTTCCCTGTGAGGCGAAAATTGTCTGCGCAGCGTTTACAGAGACACATGACGATGTTGTTGTCATCTCCACCCGTCTCACCCATACTGATTGCCAGGGCACGCCAAAGAGCTTTTATCTGTCCTTCAGAGAGCGTTCCAACAAAATCACTCACCCGGTCCTTGCTGATTGTTCTGATCTGCTCGAGCAAGATAATGGAGGGATTGCGTAAACCTGTTTCTGTCCCGACATATACGTGCGTAGGCAGTTTGTCTTTATTTGGGTGAAGTGTAGTTATGGCTGCAACGATGACTGTGGTGCTATTGCGGTTCCCTATATTGTTAGAAATAATGACAGCGGGGCGGTAGCCTTTCTGCTCCGATCCCACGCCGTCACCAAAATCCGTATAATAGATCTCGCCTCGCGAGAATATATGTCCGCTCATAGCTCAACCTCCTTTGTATAGTTACCAGCGGCTTGGTCGCCTATGTAAAGCCGGACGTATGGGCGGAAAAGGATTGGCGCGGTATAGTTGTTCTCTGTCCTTTGTTAGCTGCACATTGCCCGGCATACTATGTGAAAGCAAGCCTATTTGTCCTCGGCGCCCCGGCTTGCCATTGGGAAATCATCAAACGGCTGGCGGTGTACCAGCTCCACGGGAATCTAACCCCCGGCAGGATCGCTGTCGGCTGCCCTCATTGCCTGTGACGCCTCACGCACGGAAACGCGCTGCACGCTCGGACTGTGACTGAGCAGGAGTATCTTTGACCCCATAGCTTGTCGTGGCCGCGCCGGTAACCGTCCAACGCTCATAGCAAACTGTTCTCGCTCCCTGTGGCAGATGTGCAAGCCGAAAACAAGATAATAATGACTTTTCGCTGCCTGCATCTTCTGCAGATCATGGCGCAGTCGCTATACTGGCTCATGCTCTCGCAACAGCTATGGGAATGTGCTTGATGAATGTGTATTCTGTTTTCAAAGGTCAGACCCATTCACCGTAAAACGGAAAACAGGTGAAAGGCTTTCCGTGGCCTCTCACCTGTTTCCTAACTAATCGGGGAAAATGTACCCCCTCATTCCAGTATTTTTTTCAGATTTTCAATGGCTGACAATACTGATCGACGCGCGGCGGGATAGCTACACTTTTCGAATTCAGCAATCTGCTCATATGTCATCTCACCGAAGTAATAAAGGATCAATCTGCGCTGCTGGATCTCCGGCAGTGATTGGATTGCCCTATGTAATTCTTCTCGCTCCATCTTAAGGCTAACAATTGCATCAATGGGCGGAGAAACGGCTAAAGCCCGCTCATGCAATGATGCCTCTGTTAGTTCTGAGTGTTCGTAATGGTTGTCCACCTCGTTCAAGTGTGATAAGTCCTCCAGCTCAAAGCTATCCAGCATATCAAAAAGCGGCTTCTCGATCTCCAGGCAATGCTCTACACCTTGTCCGTCCTTAAAGCGGATGTAATAACGAGCTGCAGGAGTACCAATACCAACCGAGAACAGTTCATAGGGGTTATCTTTATCTTTGCGCCTCTTGGGGCGCTTATCAAATTGATTTGGATGCTTGCCATCCATTTTCATTTACCTCCGATCTGATTTTTTTGAAAATCAGATCGAGAGGGCGGAGAGCGGCAGGCAAGCTTTGCGTGTTTAGTTGTTACGCGAAAGGTTATGGTGTATTGCGATACATCTCTGTAGGTGAAATCTGCCCATGCGCCACGCCAAAATGCATTTGCCTGGGCATGTCTGACACCTCATTCACGGGAAATATGTATTAGAGTTCACCAAAAAGGTGAAATGTCGCGAATTATGTTGAGAGGACAGGTAATGTAGAATATGCGAGAGGTGAATCGTAATGAAAGAATACTCTCGCTTTTTAGGAGATGCGGTAAAACGTGCCCGCGGCGCATCAGGACTCACTCAACGGGAAGTTGCCGATAAAATGAATAAAGATGTTCGTACGGTTTTGAACATCGAAAACTACAAGGGCAATCCAAAGCTCGAGGTTTTATACCCCTTAGTTCGCGCCCTCAATATAGATCCGCGGGAAGTCTTTTATCCCAATATGCAGCAGGAATCCCCGGCGCTACGAAGGCTACGTCTATTAGTGGATGATTGCAGCGAGGAAGAAGCCTCTGCATTGATTCCTGTGCTTCAATCTGTGCTTCGTGCAATCCGCTCAAAAGGCGGAACGGAGATCAAATAAAATGAGCCAGCTCCACCATAATCGGGGAGCTGGCTCTGCGTTACACGTCTGGCTCGTCGCTCAATACCATTTTCAGTTGTACCACGTCAATTCGTGTTTCTTTTTTGCACTTGGGGCAAAAAAGAGGATATCTTATTAGGACGGTGTTTGAGTAAACCTTAGTTCGTGTTCTGCTTCCGCAAATAGGACATGGAATCCAGAGCGAAGTGCTTTTATTATCTACCATAGTTTCACGTCTTTTGTACTTTAACTACATTTTTAAGCGCTTAGTTCAATGAATACGTATACTCGCCTTCACGGCCCTTGCCTGCTTAATCGTCTCATTTTTCCTGCTATCATGTGTTGTTTAATCATCCTCAAGTCAATCGGTTGGTCTTTGCTCTGCTGTTCAGTATTAAACTCATTATCACCGAACCGCTCTACTACAAAACAGTTGTGGCACAAAACTTAATAGAATAGGCGTCTTCCTCGGTGGAGCAAATACTATCAAAGAGCAAACCTACCTCTTTGCAAATAACATACGCAGGCACCGGATAGCAATCCATATACTTTTTTGGCTACTATATACAAAAATAAGATTAACTTTGCTCAGATAAATAGATACTAACTTTTGATTGAATGATTTTTGCTGTTTCTACAGAACTGCGGTCTCCATAGAAAAGCGGTTGGGTCTCATCGGAGATGATCTCCAGTATGGTTTCGTCATAAAGCGCTACATTTTCTATGGCAGCAATAAAAGCAAGGAACTTTTCTGCATCCTCATCTGTCATTTTTACCGGCAGCATCTTGTCCGCTTTAGCTTCGCTAATCGCCTTATCAAGCAGTGGTTTATATACCGGCATTGAAGGGACGTTATTATTACTCTCCTCAGACATAAGCATATACTTTATGAAATCCCAGCATGCATCCATTTCTTTTCCATTTGACATAATGCCAACAGGACAAGAAAGGAGCACATCTGAGCCACAACTTCCATCTGCTGTAGGGTAGCCAATAAAACTCAATTCGCCACCTGCCAGTTTCTCTTCATAAGCCATTGTCCAAACTGCATTAATCCAAGAATATGCAACTCTGCGCTCTCCGCGGCCTACTAATTCTCCGCCAAAGCCAAAAACAATGTTATCAGGCGTTTCTGGCGTTTCACGTAGGTTTTTCCCTAGCTCAAGGAGTGAGATAAAATCTCTTGAATTGAATTCACACGAGCAATTTGCCCAGTCTACAGCTGTTCGAATATAACGCGAAAGGACATAATTAACATATACTTCTCTCGTCATATTATTAATGAGTGGTTCTCCCTCGGCTAAACTATTATCTATAGCCGCATACTCATTCAGCGTCCAGCCATAGCGGTTTCCAAATTCACGTTTTTGAGCCAGCATGGTTTCAACAGAAAACATCCTGCTAATATAGTATATTTCACCATCTCCAGCATTCGTAAGTGCTCTTGAGATGATAATGTCTTCCAAATCAATCTCATTGTCTTTCTCAAAAAAAGTCAACATGTTTGCTAAAAGTTTTTTCCTAATGTACGGGTATGGGGATAATCCATCAAAGCATATCATATCTGGAGCATTTCCACTAAGTATTTCTGTGTTAAGTCTAGTAATGGCCTGCTCCGGAGTATATTCGCCGCCATATGAGTAGTCAACAATCCGCACGTAATAGTTGGGATTAGATCGATTGTACCAAGTAACAGATGTATAAAGCGCTTCTGAAGGTGTTATCGCGGCTATGCATAACTCAGATTTATTCTTTATACTGTTATAATCGGTAGGACTCAATTTATAAACGCCATTTGAACTCCAGCAAATATAACTGCCTTCAGTCCATGTGAAAATCTCATATACTATTCCAGGATTTATACTGCACTCTCTCCATAAGACGATCGGATTCTCGACACCATACGAGTTCAGAGCATACAAACCATCATCAGTTTCAAGCAGCATAATGCTTTCTCCGTCTCCCGTATACAAACGACCGGGCGAGCAGGTAAACTTCGCCATTATAGTGCCCGTAGCAGTATTGACAAGTGAAAGTGCGTTCCCTTCTTCTGTTTTCTCTGAAACGTAGACTTGCCCATCACCGGCCTTTATCATCTGCACATTCTTATTCGGAAGAGGGTATTCACGGACAGATCCATCACTCTCAGAGAAGGTAATTATGCTTGGTTCATCCTGACGTGTAACAAACAAATAGCCCGATGCATAGATTATCCCTTCATTAATGGACGCAGAATAGTATTCTTCCCCGAGTTCAAACTGCGATACTATTGCTCCGTCAGATGAAATACAAGTAAATAGTCTCTTAATCCCGCGTTCTATCTTTTCTTCTTGAAGCAACCATATTCCACTGTCAGATGAGTCTGCGCCATATATCTCGCCTGAAAGATCACATAATTTCTGATCGCTAATATACAACGAGTAAGCGGATTCACCATTTTGGGGTGGACATATATAATACATGTTACCGTTGAACGGAATTGCCATATAGATGTTTTCGGGAGAATTCAGCGGTTCGGCTTTATAACATTCACCGATGCCTACCCACTGCCCCTTGTCATTTACAGCAGTATTAGTCTCCGCTCTCTGCGATCCTTTATTGATACCACATGCGGATTGGACCAATATTAATACGCTTAGTATAAGTAAAATCAATATACGGGATCTTTTTTTCATTCTGAAAAACTCCTTAATTCTTACGCAGTAAACCTCGGGCCAAGCTGGAGGCGTGATTATGTCCTAGATGGGCATTGTGTCGGCAAACATCTTAAGGCACCTCAACATATGCTCACTGCATCACGCACTCTGCTGCCATAAACAGGCGGAATCGTGCTATTCTAAATATCTAAGAGCAGGAAGGAGAAATATTTATCGCTAGCTTTGCTTGATGCTATAGCTTTTGCGGAGCACTTTCGTTGGCAAAGCTAGTGGCTTCCAATGTAAAAGCAGGTTAAGCCAGCCAAGATTAAGCTGGCTTAACCATTTTATTCTTTGATTCTCCGGTGAGGAATACTAATTATTCAGAGATAAAGAGTGCTTACATAACCATAAACAGCATAATTATAATACTGATATATTTTGGTATTCGTGTCAGGATATCCACCATACCAAGACGAATTTGAAGTATTGTCTACCCAAAAATAGTCATATCTATCGAACTGCCCAAGTGGGGTGGCTGTTGGGTTCGGACCGTTACGCAGGAGAACATCTTGCCCGGTAACTGTATATCTGACCTCACCGTTTCCACTCGGATTATACGCAAAAGCTGGAACGGTCAACGAGGCAATCAGCAACATGCAAAGAATCATTGAAATAGTTTTTTTCATTTTCTCTTCTCCTTCATTGAGCGGTTTATATGTTTTATTATTATCCCAGCGCTTATATTGAATGTTTTGCCGTTGATTAAGTGCTGCTTGTATGTACGCTTTCGCTTTCTTAGCCCACTGGAATCACCTCCCCTGAGTGTCCACCTCATCAACCGTTTATATAAATCATTAAGGGTAGCTCAATAGAGCAAAAAGCGTTTGCTTCATCAAGTTTGGAAAAATGTAAAAACTCTTCAAAATTGAGTCCAAAAATTTTGCTTTTCCTTTGAATCTTTTTCTCTAAGGGATACGCTTGTTCTTCTCCGACTTGCTGTCGGCCTTTTTGGTTGATAAAACGTGCCAAAGCAGACAGGTGGCCAACCATAGATTTCAGTGTCGACAATAGCGTTTACTGCTTTTACAGCCAACTTTTCAAGTTTTTTCATTATTGTACCTTCCTTTCTGTTTTTGTAAGAGAACGGCAATAACACAGATAATCACTGCACAGAGACTGTGTGCAAGAACTCGACTATCAAAGAAGACTAAGGAAGAACACTGTAGCAAGAACACAAATACTATAAGACGGTTTTTTATTCTACAGTTCTCGGCTTTTTCTTCCACGGAGAAGGACAACTGGGGTGGGTATTCGGGCTGGAGGCATAGCGCGAATAGTATCATTATTGCATCAATTGTCAGCAAACCGAATGGGGGCAGTTCTGAGATTAATCTTCCAAGCAAAGAACTGGAGAGTATTACAATTCCAAAACTTAGACCGAAGCATAAAAAAGTATTCTTGGCGTGCCAACCGCCGATCCGTCTCCGAAGAAGATATAACGGAACCAGAAAAGATAGGGTTTCAAAATATAGGCGGCTGAGAATCATCCATATTGTTGAAAAGGATAGCAAGATAAGCAGACCTAATCTTTTTTCAAGTGCATAAACACACCAATTATAACGCTCCTTTTCCATCCATCCCCTTTTAACCAAATAATCGGATAGTCGTATCGCAAGAATATGTACCATCTGAATCACCAGAATTAATAGTAACAGAAACACTGCGCGTTAGGACTAAAGTGCAGTAAAAACGGTGTAGTTTGCAGCAAAAGAGGCAAAAGAAAAGCAGCAGAGTTCACCGGCTCCGCTGCTTTTCTTGAATTGGTTCAGATTAATTGCTCGGTTTACAAATCAAACCCGTATTTCTGATTGATACGTTTTCTCTCCTCCTCATATTTTGCGTAGTCAAATCCGCACAATGCGCCAAGGAACTCGTTGAGTTTTTCCTTCAACGCGGTTTTGGAGATTTCTCCCCATGAATAGAGCTGCTCTGTGTGGTTAATGTGATAGAGTGCTTCCTGACGAGATGTAATCATGGCTTTCTCCTCCTTCCTTTACAATATAATGAACCTCGCATCACTACTAAGCGTACAATTCCATCAATTATATGCTGGCCCAAATATGCATCATCTGAATCAATGGGATAGATAGTATCAGAAGAACCGCGTTATTAGTTAATTGTGCAGTAAAAAAGGCTCTTTTTGCAGTCAAAACGTGTGCGTGGATAACAAAGCTTTTGAGAATTGCTGACTACACTAAGCCCTTTCCTCGTTTACCAAACAGTTTTAGGCGATTACTAAGAGCTACATAACAAAGAGACATCCTCTACCTTAACAAGCAGAGGATGTCTGAATTTGGATAGCTATCGAATCACTATGGGCTATAGTTGCTTTCCGCACTAAGTTCCAAGCACTAGACTATGTCGGAATAAACCCCGATAGATTCGCTCAGTAGTGAATACCATTCAGAGGGTTAATTGCATGGAGAGCCAGGTGTCATCGCCAACATATCCGTCCGAGGTGATCCCAGCGTAAGTCTGGAAAGCCTGTACTGCATTGAAGGTATAGTCTCCAAAGAGTCCATCAATTCCGTGAGGATCACAACTGACAGATTCATGGTTATTGATGTGAGTCAATGCCGCTTGTGCCGCTCGAACATATTTTCCGCTGATAATATTGCCATACCCAACTACAGTGTCTAGAGGGACATAGTAGTATCCATAATCTGTATATAGATAATATCCTGCAGCTGTGCTGCCATTTGGCGTTGCTTGCTCAGCGTTCGCAGGGGCAGCAGAAAAAGACAACATGAGCACGAAGCACAAGGTGATGGCAGTAAGAATAAGTGCTTTTTTCATATGCTAATTCTCCTTTCGACATTTGATACCATTCCGTAGCCATCCAAATTCTCTATATTATCCATACTGTTCGGAAACATATAGCTTAACTTTTGACTGAATGTTTGAGCAAGCGTTCTCTACTGGAATCGCCCCCGAGAAGAATGCTTCGCATTCTTTTGCGATAATCTTATACAAAGCGTCATCTTCACAAGCCAAGCAATCGATTTTATCAACCAATGCCAAGAAACGGTCCTTTGCTTTTTCGGGGTCTGTTTCTCCAGGTATTTCAATGGGCATATCATCAAATACTGAATATAAAACAGGGGGGATTTCGTTGTACTTTTCAACCCAGAAATTGAGTCGTTCATATAAGTATTTTTCAACTACTGGACAATCAGGTATGAACGTAGAATCAGATTGGCAGTTATCACTGAGTATAAACGAAATGAAGTCTAAAGCGCCGTCTTTTTTTGAACTATTTGCTGAAACTGCAGTTAAATACGCGGGATAAAGCGCAACTCCATTTCCCGAATTCCCAGGGAAGCCAACGAACTGTGCCTCCCCATTGTAAATAGTATCTGCGAAAGACATCCAACTAATGGCATGGCTTCCAAAAGCCTCTAAAAGAAGAATTTGGTTGCCGGTAAAAGCCCGTGCCCAACTTTGAGAATCCGGTCTGTTTGGATCGTTTGGATCATATTCAGATGGAAGTTTTGCGGCAAAGGATAATAGCGCCTGAAAGCTAGGGTCATCAAAGCGGCAGGTCCCCGTTTCTTTGTCTATGTACTCGTCTCTAAGGAACAAAAGAACATAGGCCAAGAAATCATATCTTGTCATCTCAGGGCCAAATATGTTTTCTGTATCCGCCGATGACGCCATCGCTAAGAACTCATCTATGGTCCAGCTTTGGGATTTTCCAACCATACTCTTATCCCCACAAAGAGTAAGGACTTGGAAAGAGGGAGTAATATAATAGAGGTGTTTGTTCAATTCAAGAGCCTGCAACGCACTTGGAACAAGACTGTTCGAGGACAGAGCTTCGCCTTCAGAGAAGAAAGGAAGCAAATCCTCAAACAGACCATTAGCTGCATACTTTTCGGCAGGTAAATTGGATAAGTCGTATAGATCCGGTGTGTTTCCGGAAATAATGTCCGTTGTTAACAGGGTTAAGCCCAAACTATCATTCTCTGTACTATCATAGATCGAGTAATCAATAACATTAATCCTGTATTGGCGCCCTTCTTCATTGTACCGTTTGATATGGTGAGCCAATAAAGGATTGATATTGTATGTTGCAAGTGAAACTACAGTCAGCCCATCGGTATTAGCGGGGCTCCACAGTACAGGCTTCCCGTCGTTGATAGAGAAATAGAAATCTGTATCAAGTTGAATCAAATCAACAGGTCTCATTCCGCTAGAAAAAGTGTCAATGAGTCCTTCACGGGTGTTTTGTTCGAAATCAAGGCGGAAAAGGATATTACCCGATTGAGCAAGAATTGAATGGCCTGGATTTGTGCTGTCTCCAAAGAAGCACGTATATAGCTCTTGAAAACGATAAGTGTTCACAACGTTAAGGTCGTTATCAAGTCGCTGGATTACTGTACCTCCCTCTATTGCATTATTTGAGCTCGCTTTACGCATGGCAATAAAGAATCCGTCTTGGGCAAGGGGGATACAAGCAGCGCTTGAATAATAATCGCCTAACTCTTTTTTGAAATTACCCGATGAGTCCAAGGCCACTATTTTGCTGGTTGTACGGATTACGAATCCCTTTTCAACCGCCGTAATATGGAGGATAAAATCATTATCATACAAATCCAACGACGGCAATTCCAAAGTGGATACGACCGCTCCATCTGCATACTGAGATAATTGATATTTTCCTTCATCATCAAGAGCTAGTACAGAAATGCTTCCCTCAGGGTATTCACAAATTGAAACAGGGGAGTTCTCTAGGACGGCATATCTTTTTGCCTCATGCGTGGAGGTGTCCATTTGAAAAAGATAATATGTACTACTTGGGCCTATACCCAACAAGAAAATACTATTATCAATTCTTACTGCTTCTTGCAAAAGCACATTGTCCTCAGAGAGCGCAAGAGTTTCTTTTGCAAACATCCTGCCGCCTCCTTCATCCTTCAGATTTGCACCCCAAATCATGGGTTGTTCTTCGGTTGAATTCATGGGTTTATTTGTGGGTTGTTCAATTGTTTCATGGTTTATGCTTGTATCTCTTGAAGAGTTATTTGCACATGCAGCCAAAGAAAACAAAATGAAAAAGCATAATAATAGTGAAGTTATTCTTTTTTTCATATGAGTTCCCTCCCTATATTAATATTTTCATTATAGCAAATGCATTGATTGCAGCATAAAAACGCGGTAAGAAAGGGCTTCTTTGCAGTAAAATAGGCAAAACAGCAGAGCCTTATTGGCTCTGCTGTTGTAAAGGTATTTGAGCTGAGAACGAAAAAGTCTTTTCACTGGGATGGTATTCTAGAAGATAAATTGATTTATATTGATCAAGGACTGCAAAGATATTTTGAATACCATAACCATGCTCAAGTTTGTTGCTTTTTGTTGTGACAATATGGTTGTCTTTAATTGTAACTGGAGATGCAGTCGTGTTTTCAATATACAGGAAGGACGCTGAGGACTCCACGCGCATTTTTAGTGATATCCAGCGGTCCTGATCCATATCCATTTTCTCACACGCATCAATAGCATTATCGATCAAATTGGATAGGACCGTAACCAGCGCATCATCTGGCAGCGGGAAGCCAGATAGATCATCGAGATGCGTGATGAAACGGATATTGCAGCTCTCAGCAATAGAGTATTTTTGATTTAGGATAATATCCACAGCGGTTCTATGTGTTTTTACCAGCATGGCGCCCGGAGGATCAATTACCTGAAGACGTTCGATATATCCTAGTATCTCTTCGACTGGAGCTCGCTGCTGCACAAGGCCGTGAATTACAAGCAACTGATTCTGGAAATCGTGTGTTTGCTTACGCTGCCCATCATAAGCTTTCCTCCAAGCCTCAACATTGTCAAGCTGTGCCTTCATGCTCTGACGAAGGATAATGTTATCCCGAGATAATTCCTGCTGTCGTTCCAGGTAATTCATAAGAAATACTGACACATAATCTACAAAGAGCACGATCGCATTGCATACGGTCAATTCTGCTGCCATCTCCGGCGCGTAGCAATAAATCCTCAAAAGCAATGCAGATACCGCAAGCATGGCTGAGGGGAAAATAACAACTCGTAGCCAATCAGAAATGGTAATCCGTACATTGGTAAAATGAGATTTTAGCCAAGTTCGAAGAATCACTATGCCGAGTATCTCTGTTGTTTTACTGCTGAAACACAACAGATAATATGAGTTTGGATCACTCATAAGATCAAATTGACTTCTTCCCGTTATGGCGCTGGCAAGAGCTAAAAAGCCGTTATCACCAACTGTCAGATATGCAAGCCAAAACAATACGGCAAAAATGGCTTTCTGCCAAGATGCTTCGTAACACAAAATAAGCCAGGCGGAAAAAAGCACACCGGATAAAACGATCTTCAGGAAACCTGCAGACTCAAAAAAGAACAGAAGAATACAACTTAGAACTGCAAGAGCGAAAAAGCTCAATCCAACGACAAGACTCGAGCGTTTTTTTGAAAACAGCCCCATGGCAAGGAGCAGGAGCATGCAGTCTTCTAGTATGATCAAAGCAGTATTATAAACGAACGCTGCAGATTGGCTCATAGATGTTGCCCCTTCCATCGTAAAAAAGCGCTGTATACTTGCTTATAGTACTTTTCAGATGCTTTTATGACTTCTCCATTCCTCATGGTTACCTGATAATTGCTGATCTTACTGATGTGTGCCATGTTGGCGATGAAGCTCTTCTGAAGTCGAAGAAAGCCTTTTTCTGATAAGACATTCTCATATTCCGCAAGTTTTCCGTACGCCTCAAGCGGTTTTTCAGATTCGGAGATGTGGAATAAAACCATCCTGTTCGAGGTGCCCTCCAGGTAAAGGATACTGCTCAATGGAATCTCTTTCGTTCCAGTCTTTTGACGGATTTCTAATGATTCTGAGGACTCGTATAGCTTTTGTTGAACATCGTCCATCACAGAACCGAGGTCTCTATCGAGCTTTTGCTTAAGAAGATATCGAAAAGCAGCAACATGATATCCCTCCGGCGCATATTCAATATAAGCAGTAACAAAGATTAAGATGATTTTGGGGTATTTTTTTCGAAGTGCCCTTGCCACTTCCAAACCGTTAAGCTCCGGCATATCAATGTCCAGAAACACTACCTGAATGTTTGATAAATCTGCTGCCAGGATAGAATTAGGCGAAGAAAACACAAGTGATTCCAATGACCAGTCTTTTAGTGCACAGATGTTTTCAATCTTATCTTTGAGAAGACGATTAAACTGAGGCATATCATCACAGATTGCAATTCTCATAGTTTTACGCACCTCTTTGTGCTTATTTGCTCGTACCATAATCCAGATTTTACTCCTTGTCAAATGTATAATCATTAATATTTCTTAACCAATTAAGCGACTCCCGCCAAGATGCGAATCATTAGCACAATTATTGGGGGGTTAATGTGCTAATGTCAAGAAAAATGTGAGCTATTCGCACAAGTGGTGATCTGACGTTGAAAATCTACGATTATGACGGCAAGAAAAATATCTGCGGCCAGCGAGTATATGAGGCACGGACGCAAAAACGCATGACGCAATCTGACTTGGCTGCAAGGCTTCAGACAGAGGGCGTGATTATTGAGCGCGATTCAATCAGCAAAATCGAAAGCGGACACCGCTTTGTTGCCGATTATGAAGTGGTTGTTCTCGCGAAGGTATTAGGAGTCTCGGCCCTGTGGCTGCTGGGAGAAGAATAGTCTGATTAAACGGTTCTTCATTATCTATAATTGCTGATTAGCAACTGCCCATAGGGAAGTGTTATTCTTCCCTATGGGCAGTATTAGTTTAGTTCTGTTTTTTGAAAGAAGTATCTGAATATTTCAACATTCCTTCAAGATAAATGCACCAGTATTTCTATAGTTGAAGGCAACTGATTCCAGCGGAGAATCAATTACCTACGTATACTTAACAATGAAAACACATTCCTACGCTTTTTCATTTTTATATCTGTTGCTAGACTTTATCCACCTCTATATTAACGAACATGAAACGAACCTGCTTTTGGGCAAGTCCAGAAGCAGATTTACCTATTGTCTGAAACTACTAGTTTTACTGATAGTTTCGATAGACTAATAATAAACATATAGATTAATAAATTTCAATCTATATCCTTGCATCTTTCGACGCCTTATGCTATAGTATGCGCGGAAAAGCAATAATGCGGCAAGTTTGGGGTGCTAGTAACACTGAAAGCCTATGCAGGTGCATTCCCACCTACACAACGGCCATTCGACCACACCGCAGAGTATAGTATTTGCTAGTCCGTTTTTTTCAAGAGGCGGTGTACGAGGAATTGTTGTATAGGGGCTCCGCCCCTTGCGCTGTGTAGGTTTTGTTCTGCGCAGCATTTTTGTTTTTTACTTTGTTTCTGAGAGGATGGCGTGCTTTCCCAGATGCTTTGGTAAAGCAAACAGAAAGTAAGTATGGCTTTGTACGGGATAAGACGGTGCCCCCACACATTTATATTTCGTTCTCTTCAAGGAAAACGAGAACGATTATTGCTGCGTTATCCTACATTCATCTTAGCCGTTTAAATCATTCCGCGAGAAACAGCAGACTAATAAATGGGTTGAGGAGATAATAAGATGAGCATTGCGCTTTTGAACAAACAAAAAGCTGAAAAGTTTAAAGAAGCTGAAGAACTATTGAAAGCTCTGTCGCTGTGTGATCCAATTACGACAAAAGGGAAGGAAGATTTACATTACTTAAAAACTAAAGGCTTGCGAACTAAAGTAACACCCAATTTTTTTTATGCTAATGATAAATTGCGCGTCCCCTCAATTTATGAAGATAATAGGCAGTATGAGGAGGTTTTTATTCCGGGAGACGAACAACATGGTATTTTTCATGAGTATACATTTGACAAAGAGCAGTATGATAAAGACAAGTGTCGCCATAGAGAGTTAATGGCGAAGATTTCGGGTACTACTCTGAATGACCCAGTTTTCATATTTCAGGGAGTGACAGGGAATGGAAAATCCATAGAAATAAACCGACTTATTCGCCAGCATAATGTCGAGAGCGAAAGCAAAGAGAATAATTGCTTGTACATTCTTTTTGATTTTGAAGAAGCGACCAGCTCCATTGAACGAGGCCACGAATTTGCTGCGTGGAATGATTCGATTGCCGCGGTTTTCTGCGTAAGTATTTTTTCCGGAGTTATTAAGTATATAGAAGAGCTTGGCTCATTAAGGAAAACTGTTTTAGATAATTATGAGAAGTATTTAAAGCCTAAGAGTCTTTGTTCATATGCAGAGCGAAGAGTTATCGAAAAGGTAGGTGAATTCACCGAAGATAATCCTAAAATAATTGACGATATTTTTTCAGCACTAAAGGAAGTCACTGCTATAGGAGATGCTGATACGACTATTATTCGTCTTTTGCGGGTGTTGATGTGGGTGATGTTCTGCACAGAGCCTTATAAACAATACCGCATTGTTGTTGACAACATTGAAAACTATATTATCCTTGATGAGAATAGAGTTCAAATTCCAGACGAAGATATTGGGATTCTATACAAAGCCGTTAGAAATGCTGTTAATAAAATGAATCTAGAAATAAAAACTCATTTCGGTATGGAAAAGAGCTGCTTCGCAGCATTCTTTGTAGTTAGAAGAACTACACTCGGTTTGCTTGATAAAACATGTTTGCATCAAACTGCAAATAAAGACAAAATTGCTGACGATTTGACCGGGCATTTCCAGTTTTGGGAAATCTGGGAGAAGAAGCGGAGTTCCCTATGGACAGCCGACCTCGAAAATGTAATAGTGGACGAGGAGTACAAAACACTTGTTGCTGTCATGGATATCATAACGGCAAAGGGAACGAATACCGTTGGCAAGAGTTATCAGTCATTAATCTCTTCTCTGATGAACTACGGGATTAGAAGAATTGGTTATGCAGAAGCTCATGCAGCGTGTATGACGTGTATCTACCTGCTTTGCTCGACCACGTCAGATTATACTATGGGATATGAGCGATTTAAAGAATTAATGGCAAACGCCGAGAGTAATGAGTGGACTTCAGCCCGATATATGGCCAGAAGAGCGTTGCTTGAAATCCAATTTAAATGGTCGGCAAGCCAAGAGACGTGGAAATATCTACAAATTGGCTATGTGGGAGAGAAAGAAAAAGAAGAAACCGTTACTGGAATTGAAAATGCGCTTATTACTCGACCTCTAAATTTGCCTCAACGAAACATCTCGCTTGTCAGCCGCATTCTTTCTTTTTTGTCCTACCATCATTGTGGTACATGCGCAACATCGATTTGGGAAAAAGCACCTTCTGAAATGTTCGATACGGTGTCGCTGTATGATTTGGTTCGTGGAATTCTGATTCCTCCATATGGCAGGCGCACCAATGAAAGTTTTAACATTTCGGAGACAGATTACCGATTCTTTGCAACAAGTCTACTAGCTTTGGCAAATATGGATTCAGATGAAACAAAAACGCCTCCCTATATCATATTGAATGTAGACGACAATGATTTCCACAGTTCAGAAAACGCCCCGGAGAAGCTCGCAGAAATATTGAATAATATAGCACATTCGAATAGGATGGAACGCAAAGAAAACGGCAAATATGACAGCAGAAAATTTAACGCCAGAATAACAGATGCCGGATACTGTTTCTTACATTGGTGGCTGCATAGCTTCTCGTATATGGCGGCGATATCGTGTTATACGATTCCTCCGCTGTTTTTCTTGAACAATTATTATTTGATTGCCTATGTAATAAAAACTGTCTATGAGAAAGCAAACGAGATCTGTATGCGATATGAAAAAGACGCATTTGAGTTCCTTAAGAATAACGAGTTCAGACATAACAGCCTAATGGGGTTATATGCACGTCCTAGCAAAAAGAAAGGATGTGAAGCGACATTTCGGCAGTTGGTAAAAAAACAACATTTGCATCATTTGGACTTATATCGGCAATACCTCGAGCAATGTTATAAAGCGATTGGATTGTCTGAGAAGGACAAAATAAGACTTGTAGATGTAATTAATAAGTATAGAGACAATTATACACGCTGGGGGGGAGAAAAAGAATGTTTTTGATTTGCGTAATTCAAGCATCCGTTTCATGTGCCACAGCTTCTTCTGATTTGCTGAGTGCTACTACTGGTTGGTTGAATGCAGTAAAAACCCTCTTAGAGGTAATAGGTATAATTGGAGCTGGGGTAATTGTCATTTTCTTTCCAAACCTTTACTTGTGGTATAGTAGACGAAAAAAGCTACTTGAAAAGCAAGACGCGGCGTATCAAGACTATTACCCCAAGCTTAAAGCGTCGCTGACCAAGCTCAGAGATTATCTACGCAAAGAGGGTCAACTGGAAACCAAAGATCCTTCCAAAGGTAACATTTTTGCCCTGCGCTACGAAGAAAACTACCGAAAAGAAAAATGCCCTGAGTACCAGGTTCCTATTCTAAGCGACAACAGCGAACTAAAAGAAGCAGTACAAGATATTAATATTATGCTTAAATCGGACATGAATGTTCATCCGCGGAAATCAGAAGCGACTGAATGGCAACGACAAATGGCAATACTGGAATCCTTCTGCGATTTCATTTTGAATTTGGATCAAAAGGATACGACCAACCCCGATAGCCCTACACACACAGTAGAAGCAACGGTCCTGAATAAAGCCTTCAATTACATACTAAGTAAGATCTAAAAGGGCTAGACTTTTTTCTTGCAAGAGGTTCAAATGATCTCAGATTATTACGGCGGAGCCGTCCCTCTGGATGCTTCGCCTTTTCTTAAATTATGCCCGGTTAACGCAGCCCTAACGGGCAAATGCCCGGAGGCCACCTATCAGTGTGACGGTCATAATCACACAAATCGTCACAAGAGAGGACAATTGGTCTTATGAAGAAGGTCGTGCGAGGGCATTCTCAGGTTTTTGATCCCGCAGGTCAATACTGTGAGTCCAAGCAGGAAAAGAAGTCCGGCAGCAAGATCGAAGATATTCCAGGATATCTTAACAAGCATCGCACAGAGCCAAACAGCACGGTAACGACTGCCCGTTTCCATTTTGTGGGATGCAACATAGTAATATATTTTTTTGCAAGAACAACTTTATGAATACAACTCATATTGACAAAAACAGCAATTGAATGTACAATACATCCAACAGAACCCGCCACGCCTATGGCTGCTTTTTAAGTAGTTATGCGCAACCCGGCGGGACTTTTATTGTAGGGGACTGATGTCGTGCATCCGTATCCAAAACAAATCTTGACGCTGCAGCAACAAATCCAATCATATATTGATGCTGGAATGGTAGTTGAACCAAGTGATTCAGCGGCTGATGTGTTGACCAGGGTAGGTTTTTATCGCCTTCGGGGGTACTGTTTCCACTTATACGACAATAGTACGAAACAGTATGCGCCAGGCACAAAGTTCTCAGATATTGTATCGCTGTACAATTTCGATATGGAGCTATCACACCTTTTGTTTGGTATGTTGTCATCCATTGAAATTGCTCTGCGGGCACGTCTTAATGAAGCTCTTCTGACATATGGAGATGCGTTGATCATTACAGATCCGACGCCCTTTAAAGATAAGTCCCTGTACTGGAAAAACATGAGTGCAATTGCTTCGGAAATAGCTCGCTCAAATGATGTATTTATCAAACACAACTTTGACAATCACGATGGACAAATCCCTATCTGGGCCGTGGTGGAAACGCTTTCCTTTGGCACGCTCTCCAAGCTAATCAAAAACTTAGATACTGCATCTGGGACAGCTTATTCTGTGCTGGCGGGTTTTTATCAGTATAAAACGGCAACAGGGAAGACCGCTGCGCCATCTCAGAAGATGCTGACGTCATGGATTCAATCGGTATCTATTCTGCGCAACATTTGCGCCCATAATGGGCGAATTTATAATCGCGCGATTAACACGACTCCCGAGATCTTAGCAGTTGACCGTACTACTCTGCAGCCGAGGTATACTGGCCTCTATCAGATGATGCTTGCCATAAAGTACCTTCGACCCAATGATCGGATTTGGATTGATTTTGTAACACAATTCAAAAAAATGAAGACTATGTATGATGCAGTAATTGACCTGAATCGTATCAATTTTCCTGCGGATTGGGAGGCACATTTCACGGTATAACAGGAATACCGATCAGACTTGCTACATACAATAAAAGAGACAGAGCCAATCAAGCCTCTCTTTGAAGCTCAAACCGATTGGACGTTCAAAAAAGCGGGCAGGGGTGCACCTCTGCCCGCTTGCTACTTTCTAACGGTTATGTTTCTAAACTTAAAAGATTACCGGCAAACCATATTGACATGTAAAATAAAGCTATTCTATAATATTATCATGATAATATATCGTCGGTAATAGAGAAAGAGAGGGATCTTAGTGTACAACCTAAGTCTGACTGCATGCAGTTTTCATCTAAAAGTTAAAAATTCGAAAAGCAAAGAGAAGATATTCCCCTTGAATAGAACAATCGCCGTAACGCGGGATGAAGGGGAACCTTTATCTTTTAAAAACGCCGAGGAGTTGTTTTATCTTTTCTTCCGTTCCCATGGTGATATGATAGATGACGAAGCAAAGAAAATGACTTTTTCGTGTGATATGGACGCATTTCATGTGCTGGAAAACACAGAATATAGCATCATGCGAATGAAAATCAACTCGGGCGTTTACGGTAGTTCCTCTGAGATTATAGATGGAAAAACGAAGAAGAGAAAACTAAAGAAAGAAGCATCCGATATAGAGCTTCGCCCGTTTTATCTTTACGTCGTGTTCCCGAGGGATTCTTCTGAAGTAACCGTCAACAAAGGAATGTTCCTTTTTCAAAACGAAGGAATATATGGAATAAAAACGATAACGACGGAATACATGCAGAAATTCTTCTCGGAGAATTTCGGAATAACGCTTTCATGCCGGACTATCTCCCCAGATTTATTCATGAGGAAGATTGTAACGATGGAAAGCATAAAAAAGCTTATATTGATAAAGAATCTGAATTCATTTGACGCAGCGGATAATAGTCATTTCGGATATGGAAAAGAAGTTAGAACAATTGCAAATCTTACATTTGGCGCTGCAAGTTGGGAGGCACTGCAAAGGAAGTTCTTTCATTTCATGGGCAACCGCTTCAATCTTTTCGAGTTTGAACAGCAAGAGTATGATACCTTGAAATTGAATGTGTCCATTGGCGGACGAGAGAGAACGATTGATTTGCACAATCTAGAAAACCTTAGTATAATTGAAGGGATTCCAAGTGAGATTCAACTTGCTGATGGTCACCCGGATTTAGAAAAACTCGATGAACATATGGCAAAAGTCGCAAGAGAGTATTTATCAGAGATGGTGCTGGAGATCTGATAAGGAGGATTATCATGAAAACAATTGCCTCTATTTTGATTGCCTTGAGCGTAGGCATACTAATAGTGGCTTTGGTACAAAAGAACAGCAATTATATGAGCGTTAGCTCGGTGATAAAAAAGCACGTTTCACTGTTTTCAAAAGCGCCAATTCAGCTTTGTGCGATCTTTATTGTTCCTGGTTTATTGGCAATCGCAGCGGTTTTTTCCAATGCTGTCAGTGACACACTGATGGAGAACCTTTTGGTCGCTGTATCAATCTTTTTCTCGGTCTTCTTTGCGGTAATGAGCATTCTTTGTTCTATGACTACAGAAGAGGCTGAATCACAGCCTGCAGATCAAACTAAGGAAAAGGATTCCACTAGAAGTCTTATCAAAGAAACCTTTATCTGTGCGATGTTTGAGTCTGTCGTTAGCGTCGCTGTCCTAATCTTCCTGATAAGCTATCAAATGCTTTCGCTCTCCAATCCTTGGTGGAAAGCTATACTTCAGACGGTTATTCTATATCTTGTCTTTCTGGTTATAACAAATATGTTTGTGATACTAAAGCGGCTTGAAAAGCTGTTCTCTGAGAAGAATCCTGATATAAAATAAACTAGAAAGCAGTTTCGGATGGGGAAATACTAGGCCGCAGACAGAAACCCGTGCTTCTTCCACTAAACACACATTTTATCATATAAGACGAGGGACACCTTAAAGTGCTTCATCATATATATAACAAACAGCTCGCCATTTGTTTTGGCGAGCTGTTTGTATAATCTCATTTTCAGGCCATGGTAAGGTTCTTATAATGCAGGCCCGATATCGATCCAATCGGTGAGCCACTTCCGGTATGTAATAGACCAAAGCCGCATTTGCATAATCCCGTTGTTGTTTCGGAAAAACCACGTGGTTTCTTCCGCCCGTGGTGAGTCACCGGGACGGACGGAGCCTGCAACAAGTCCGGCCCCTTCTTCCGGGATAATCTCATCTGCAAACGCAACAACAGAGATGGATAGACACATAATTAAGGCAAGCAATAAGCTGATAAAGCGTTTCATTTATTATCCTCCATAATAGGAATTGTATTAAAGGGTGGATTAGTAAGGTTTTCTTCGCTGACAACACTTGTAGCTATACCATTGACATACAGGTGGTACTCGCCGTTTTCAAACAGGATATACATATCTGAACTGTTGATTCCTTCTATAGAATCAGCGTAATGAAAAACAGACATTCCAGGATCAGTCATTTCACCTTCAGAGACAAACCCTGCTGGTTGTACAATCACAAAATACGACATGAAAAATGCAGTTAGCAACAATATGTACAGAATGACATGTGGGAGTTTCTTTGCTGAGGAAGTAGTGTTTCGCAACGCCGCGAATCGTGTTTCCAACTCTGTCTGATCCCAGACCAACGATGAGGCGCCAACGGGAATCCGGCGATCTGCTTTCCGTTCCTTCAGCGTCTTCAACAGGTCTAGGTAGGCATCGACCTCCTCTTTGCTCATCTCAGCAGTTACTTTAGCGTCACATTGCAGCTCTAGGATCGTGTCAATCTCCTTGCGGGAGATGTGCGCCAAAGGGTTCCACCAGAAGAGAGCCTGAATTGCCAGGAAGAACAGCTTTTTCGCATCGTCATGCGAACGGATATGCTGCACCTCATGGCGCAGGATGGTTCTCCAGGATTCCTCCGGCAGCTCGATGTCCGGCAGGTAGATGGCTGGGCGGAAGAGCCCAGCCGTATACGGGCGGCTGATCGAAGTGGATACCAGAAGACCGAAGTTGTTGCCATATTCTCCCGCCAGGTCAATAAGATCCCTGCGATCAGACGGTGGATAGGAGCGGCTGATGCGGACAAAACGGATCTGTGCGACAATATCCCGAACAAGAAATATGACCGTACCTGTTAGCCAAATCAACAGCAACAGAGACCCGAATGTATAGCTTCCCGCGATCGGTCGATTGAAGAAATCTTCTGTCGCAGGAATGACTCGATAGGATCGTACAACATAAGCACTGTCGAAATCAATCGGAGTCAGTAGACGAACAATGCCAAGCACAACCATCAACAGGAGAAAGGATACTGTGTGTCCGGCAAGAAAGGCATTGCTGCGCCGCATGAGAAAGGCGGCAATCAACGCGATATTAAAGAAAACAATAGAGATGATAACCGAATAAACAGTGATGCCCATAGTCGGTTATTTCATCCGCTCTCTGCGCTTGCGCAGGATCTCCTCCAGCTTGTCCATCGTTTCCGCGGAAAGGTCATCGTCATCAACCATGGCCGAAAGGAGAATAGGATAGGCCTCTTCGCCGCCCGGCTGGAAAAGATTCTCTCGGTAATACTCACCAATGCCGACAGTCGGAGCATAAAGCCGACCCCACACCTTGCCGCTACGGGCAAAGCCGTCTTCTTTGATGGCACCCTTTTTCAGCATGCCATTAAGAAGAATGTGGATGGAGTTGTCCTTCCAGGTCTTATCCTCGGAAAGATTCAGAATATCCGCGCGGGACAACGGACGTTCCGCCTTCCATAAGACATTCATAATTTCAAGTTCACTTTTTGTAAGTTTCATAGTAACTCCTGAAAACGTAAAAATGATATTGCAATTTTACAATAATTTGATCAGCAATTCAACACTTACATATAGTTTATAGAAATAATAACGTTCAAAAGCAACAAAAAAGGGATGTGGGTTACAAATTAATCAGGATGACAGCTGGTGCCCCCCCACGGAAGTGTTGACATGCATAAAAATAATGTAATATAATATTAATATAATCTTTTGCTGCATTTCAGATTCGCGATCTCGACATAGAAAAAGGTTTGTTATCTGGGGATTCAAAATGAAATATGGAATCGTTTCGTGCGGCGATAAGGCCTTTTTCCGCATTGACACAAATGATGGGTCTCTATTAATTGACAGCCCCGAAGATAGTGAAACCATAGCTATTTGGAAGAGTGCATTGAATGAACTTGGCCTTGATCCAGACGATCATGGACTGAAGCCGGAACACTTATTCGATCTGGTTAAGTCTGCCTTCGAAAAGAAGCTCGACTGTAAGCTTAATGTTGCTGTTGATAGAAAATACATAGCTTCTTTTGACGGTAAATCTCCGATACCGCATGATGACAGTTCCCGTATCTTTGCAGACAATGGCATTGTGTATTTGGACGAACTTATGGTGTCCATTTTGTTTGAATATGTCGCCAATTACTATATCTGGGCAAGGTATGGGGATGAAGCGTTTAGCTTTTGCTTTCCATACGCACTAAACACACTGAATTATTGCTGCCGTCAAGGATTTCTTAGCAGCGACAAAAACAAGGCGGAGCTATCAAAGACAATCAAAGAATACTGTGATGATGTTGCCATCAATTTTATAGCAGATCTTTATTGGTCGATTCTTGCATTTGCTTTTTGTCATGAACTGGCACACATCTATTTAGGGCACGTAAACGATATTCGAGAGAAGGCCAAGGAAGAACAACGGCGAGACGAATTGGCCGCAGACGCTCTTGGTTACGATGTTTTCTTAAGCATCATAGATGGCAGCATTCCCGGGTTAGCATCCCCCTTCTTGGCCTGTTTTCATGATTATTTGTATGCGGCCCCAATGATTCTGTTCCTGTTCTATCAGGATCTCTATTTTATGGAATACTGGCTGTTCGGTGAATCAATAGTTTTCGATGATCATCCTCCATTTGATGAGCGAATAAAACGGTTAATTGAAATCAGTGAAGAAGAAAAATACATATTTGATACCACAGAAGGGAATGTAGTATTAAACAACTACTGGGACATGTCTGATAGATTTCGCATAGAGCTGTTTTATAAGCTCAAGAATGGAAAATTAGGGCATGTGGCTCAGAAAGGAAAGATACCAATGGATAATACGATCAGCTATAAAGAGGCAATTACCTTTGACAACCGAATGCGTGATGAAATGCGGGAAATGGCCAGTACGTTAGGGATTGATCCTAACAAAATGGTCGGGCTCTATGACATTGCAACGAGAGTTGAAAAGCATGACGAAAATGCTCTTATGCATTTCATCTGGAATAAGCGCGATAGCGTGTATAGCACAAAACCGTATAATGTGATCTTTCGTCTTCAAGCTGCATTGATCGCCGTTATTGATGAAGGACTGTCACTTTCTGTCCCCGAGGGCAAAATAGAGACCATTATGCTTGTGCTCAGAATGCTGCTGAAACTGATGGTTGCGAGTACAGTAAAGATTACGGAAGATCAAGCAAAAGTGCTGATGGAATGTCATATTAACAAAGCGTACATAAGGCCAATCGAAGAAGAAACGCTCCTGAAGATAGCTGAGGTGCCCAGAAAAACAATAGATGAACTTTGCAAACTGAAATGCATTGAATTAATCGACGGAAAAGTATGGCTAAAAGAAGAGGTTTGGCTGTAAGGACAGATCGTCTTTGTTATAGAAACAGAATCGAGAGATTAGGTCTTTTTCAATGAAACGAACGTAGGTATGTCAGTTGCTGGTAGCAATATGGATGAAACAAGTAAGCATTACTTAAACAGTTGCTATTATGAACCACTTTATATGACAACAGAAGCCATATTTCTGTAAATCGAATAAATACAGGATAATCACTAATTATCTACTGTTTAATCGCAAAGCATACTGAGTATTTGGAGGTATCAGTAATGCGCTATAGCATTATCGTGGTGTTCAATAACAATTATGCGCTAATGTCCAATTTTCTTGAAAACCTGCTGTCAACTGTAGATGAAAATGATAGTGAGCTGATTCTTTATTCCGATGGCTGCAAAGATTATGAGACAATACAATACTTGCAAAAGAAAGCAGATATATCTCAATGGATCAGGTTAATTCTTTCGCCCCAACAGCAGGGCTATAGTATAGCGAATAACTGTGCAGTGAGCAAAAGTACCGCAGAATATCTCGTTTTTATGAATAGCGACGTGTTTCCCGAAAATGGTAGTGTTGATCGTTTGGTGGATTATGTGTCCCATATGGATATGCCCGGCGCGGCACAGGGGCGGTTAATTTACCCACAAAATATGCTCATTCAAAGTACCGGACATCTGTTCTGTAGATGTTATAACGGACATGTCTATACCGGGAAAGCCTACGATGACCCGCTAGTTTTACGGGAAGGTACGCGGCAAGCACTGACTACCGCATTCTGTGCGATGCCGAGAAACCTTTTTTGGAAATACGGAGGATTCAACGAGCGCTATTATAATGCATATGAGGGTATGGAACTGACGCTGAAAATCTCCCACGACGGTGGGAAGTGTCTTTACTGTCCGGATTGCGCTGCTTATCATGCCACAGGAGCCACACGAGGGTTCGTTTCCTTTGATGATGAGATGCCTGGCAGATATTTTTGGTCGACATGGAGTCAGCATATACGATCCGATCTTGCATCATATTTACGCCCTCAGATTACAGAGACGATGAGAGAACCAATATATTTTCATATCGAGAGCGGAACGATTCTGGAGTGGCCATCAGTCTTGCGGGAGTTAGGAATCAGTTTTTCAGGAACGATCAAACTTGAAGATCGTTTTTCCAGAAATATAGAACTGTACCGCAATCTCCCTTTCAGTTCGTTCCAATATGGCGCGCCATATTTATTTACCGTGAACGACTTATCCACTTTGAAAGGAAACAAAAACTGGGCGGTCGTCCGTGGTCGTAGAGATGACCTGGTTTTGGATGGGCATGGAAACGTGGCATATCTGTATGAATTGACCGGTGCAAATGGAAATCTGCGTAAAACTCTCTGATCTTACCAAAAACGGCAGTCCAACAGGAAACAATCCCGTGAAAAAGAAGTATGTATTGTACACCAGGCGATACGCGATATAGTGTCTATATAGCGCAGATTATGTTCGGCAATCTTTCGATAGCTCTGTCCAGCCTGACTTACATAGAGGATTGCTTTTTCCAGGCAATCTATTGCTGTCTTCTTATCCCCCCTGCGAATAGAATAATATGCCCACAAGTTATTCAAGAGGAATTCATCCCGGTTTGCCGGGCGCAGTCCACTTTCTGTAAGTGCATTCGTTATTTCCTCCATCTCCTCGTCCACACTAGAGTCTTTTTGAAAGAAAGGAGCTTTCATCACAGAGTTGTTCATTTTCTGCGACAGATAAACGGCGCGACAGGCACAACGCTTTAAAACCGCTTTGAAATACTCACTAGAAAAACCGCCACACATCAGTTTTTCTATCAGCGGCGTCATTTCTCGAAATGCGCTACTATCTCCGTTGACGCTTTCCATGAGAAGGAGATCAATTTTACAGAGGATAAGACGTCTGTGATGCGTTTTTACATCGCAGGAAAAAAAAGACAGAGCTGTTTTTAGGAGATGCTCAGCTTGATGAGGCGCAACATAGCTGATTCCTCTGGCGTAATCCATGATCAGAGTTGCGGCATGGGAGCGAAACGCATCGCCGTGATATTCTCCTACGAGCAATTTAAGCCGTTCGGCATAGGTCTTTCGTCCATACTCCCACTCATCCATCAGCAGGTATGCCACCATACGACGATTAAAGCAGGTATCATATGCCTGCTCGACACGATCGAGGCCAACACCAGACAGGCGTTTAGTACGCAGCATATGCTCCGCGTCGCCTTGTATGAGATATGACCGCTCAACGAAGCCGTCCAGTCTCATTGCCCAGAAGCTCTGACTCAACAGTTCAGAGCCAGCGGAATATTTTTCAGGAACGCCCTCTCCGGCAAACGTATAAATCGTCTCAAGGAGTTGGTCGGCAAGGGCATGATCCCCGCAATGGACAAGGCAATAAGCGTAGTAAAAGAGATAACGAAAATCTTCAGCTGTGTAGGCTTCTGGTTCGCGGCCTTCCAACTCACGATAATAGTATGAACAGTAATGTAGTGCCGCGCCAAATTGTGAGGTATTCATATAATGACGGATTAACTCTTTGGTTTTGCGAGAATAAGTACGCTCAAACTGTTTCCCGCAGGCAATAAGCATGGAAAGAAGTTGGTCAGTATCGAAAAGGTTTTCTTGATTTGGCAGGCTAAGCAAATGGCGCAGGAATCTGCCTGTAAGGATGTTATTGTATCTCTTCCCTCGAAGTTGAATGTAGGAACGGACATATGAATCATGATATGGGAAAGACACACCATCGCGCAGGGTAATAAGGTTTCTTGATGCAAGGATCCTCAAGTCGCCTAAAACTTGATCTGCATCAAACCCATCAAACGCCGTTATATTACTGACCGGAAGCCCCTTTTTGAAACGATATATAATGTCTAGAAGATAATACTGTTTTTTTAGATCGATAAAACGATTTTCAAGTATCACAACCTGATTTACATGCGTTGAATACGTAGATATCATCTGGACAGGGTCGACAGTCACTTTTTCCGCCTCTGCCCGCAACAGACGGATCAATTCGCACGACAGCAACGGACTTGGTGAGAGAATTTTGACTGCTGTTCGCCGAACCGTCGGTGGAGGTAAATGGAGGCATGCACTCAACGTTTGCGCCATGTCGTCGTATGTAAGTCCCTGCAGGATAAAGGCGTTCGGAGACAAATCAACAAAACGCTTTTCCGCGTTATTGTCTGGAAATCGTCCTGCCGTCGCAGAAACAATGATGATGATGCTGCTGTGATAGGATGTCAGATCATCAAAAATTTGATAGATAAAATCCTGCTGCGCTTTGTTCAGATACTGAAAATCATCCAGCAAAAGTATTTTTCCACAGAAGTTGGCTCCCGTGTGGACAACAGCTCGATGCTTTCCCCTCTTACGTGTAAGATCTTCAATAACATCTTTCGCGATACCTGCATCAAAAGCACCGTCAAACAGACGGCCTAAAGAGACATCGTCGAACAAAGCTTTGTTATTGGTGCGTATTGCAAAATCTTTTTGTCGCTCCCGTTCTTCATCTGGCCATATATCTCGCCCCCAGAAAATATTACCATAACATAAAAACAGTACGATACGGCAGAGCAGAAGATAGTTTGTTAGTGCGTTGATGTCACTTTCAAAATCTACTATTGTCATGTCGCGTGTCAGGCCAAATGTTTTATATATATCTTTGAGAAGGAAGCTTTTTCCCATGCCGCTGCCTGCCAGAATGGTAATCAGGCTACCTGATGCTCCGGCTGGCAGCTGTTCAATGTAAGATTTAATCCTGTAGTTCGCCTCAAATTGTTGTGCATAGGCAACATACACCTGCGGATTTTCAACAAGTTCGATTTCTTGTGTTACTCTGGAATATGTCTCCCCGCCAATTTGGAAGCTTAAATTTACAGCGCCGGAATATGGTGCTTTTGCTTTCAGAAGCAAAGCAAAAGTTGACAAGCCCTGTTCCACGGAGAGGTGTTGTGGGTCGTCATAGCTGGTGTGTTCGACTAGGTCAAACGGAAAATCTTCTGTAGTCAAAAGTTTCCCGTCTGTGGTGATACTGCTGGATACAGTTACCGTCAGCAGGTAGGTTTCGCCGGTATACATGAGTTGGCGAGTGTTAAACGAGTGGAAATCGTTAGAGATCATATCATAAAAAACAGCGTTTTGAATGGATATGATTCGAAGGTTTTTTTGTCTCGTTTGGAATGATCGATTCCAGTACTCCCGGTAGATTTTCGGATGCGTGACTAACCAGCTTTCCAGTTGGGCGGCGAGAACACACGATACCCGAATTCCCTTGATCCTAGCGCCGATAACGGCACGGTCTATGAGTTTATCTGGGATGGGAGCGTTACTGACAAAAACGATTAATCGAACATTTCCCTGAATCAGGCCAGAAAGGATCGTAGGGTCAATATCCTGTCGCCGCAGAGAACGGTCGGCACTCTTGTACTTCGCCTCTTCCCACACATCAAAGGAGTCATCTTCTCCAAAGAATACTTCTTTTCGTTGCGCGTCTTTATTTCCATCCCGGGTCCTTGCGGTTGGATACCAGGAATATTGTGGATAGACATCTTTTACATATTCTAACGCGATGCTTTCAAATTTATGAGGCGCTTCTGCCTCTCCATATTTATCAATCAGGTATTTCCAGTTAATTATGTTCTTGTCCATATATTGATGCTACCTTTAGAAAGAATGGGGAATGAAATTGAAAAATGTGCTGATAATGACAAACAATATGAACGGCGGAGGAGCAGAACGCGTTTTACTGACCTTACTTCGTCATCTTCCGCGGAGTCGATACAGCATAGACCTGTGCCTTGTCTACCGAGAAGGGGTACTTCTAGATCGATTGCCCAGCGATCTTTCCATTAGTGCTATTTTCGAAGAGAGAACGCCCGAATCCGCCGAATGTATCCGGGCAGATGAGGGGGAATTATATCAAAGGGCCGTAAGACGGAAATATGATATTGAAATTGCTTTTCTTGAAGGAAACGCAGTAAAGATAATGAGCAGAAGTAACAACCGAGATGCCGTCAAAATCGCATGGGTCCATCTCGACCTTTCTCGAGAGCACTACACTAAAACGGTTTATAAAAGTACGGAGCAGGAAAAAGAGGCGTTTTTGTCATTCAACCATATTTTCTGTGTCTCCTGCGCTGTACTCGGAGGCTTGGAGCGATTATTCGGTCCTGATCTTCGAGAGAGGTCTTACATTGTATTCAATCCAATAGAACATGAGGAAATTATGCGTCTTGCGGAGATAGTGGAACTCCAAAAGCATGGAGTCACTTTCTGCGCAGCAGGCCGTCTGGAGCACCAGAAAGCATTTAATCGTCTTCTGTCTTCCGCACAACGGCTTCGTGCAGAGGGGTTTACGTTTCACATATGGTTGTTGGGCGAAGGCAGCCTTCGAAGTGAATTGGAGCGTGAATGCGACGAACGCATGTTGACAGATATAGTCGATTTCCTTGGATATCAGATGAATCCATACCCATACATAAAACAAGCAGATGCCTTTGTCAGCACTTCGCGCGTTGAGGGGCTTAGTATGGTTATTGGCGAGGCGCTCGTTCTGCGGACACCGGTAATCGCTACAAACTGCAACGGGCAGATTGAGGCGTTACAGGGCGGGAAGTACGGATTTCTAGTGGATAATAGTGAAAGTGGCGTTTATAAGGGAATGAAAGCCGTTTTGACCGGAGAATATGTGGGAAATGAACTGGCCTACAGTGGATCGGAGCGCTATCTTCCCTTTCGTTTGGAAGACTATATGCAGAGGATTTGTAGTCTTTTGGAGATTGACACGCAGACGCAGGTTGTATCAAAACAGTAGATAATTAGTGATTATCCATTGAATAAGCGTAGAAAGCCGGGCTGATTTTTGAACAGCCCGGCTTTCTACGCTTATTCAATTGTCATTTTATTACGGGGATGCTTTGTTGACAAAATAGCTCGACGCTTTTCTGATGAAACGTGTGCGTAGATTTGTGTAGTGGAAATGGAACTGTGCCCAAGCATTTGCTGGATATAACGTATATCCACATCTTCTTCCAGAAGCATCGTTGCAAAAGAATGGCGGAACATGTGCGGTGTAATATGCCGAAATGGATCTACTTTTTTAGCACATTTTTCAATGATGCGTCTAGCTGATTGATCCGTGAGAGGATTTCCGCGGTTGTTGAGAAAGAACGCCTTAATATGTTTCGGCTTCGCCTGATCGTACCTTTTTAGAGCTGCTAGAACTTCACAGTTAGCAATCTCCACGATTCGCTCGCGATTGCCTTTCCCATGAATAAAGACAAGGCCTTCTGACAGATCCAAATCTTTTTCCGAAATACCGCACAATTCAGAGATCCTCATTCCTGTAGCGAACAACAGTTCAATTACTGCGGTGTTTCTGAGAGCGCAAAAATGGGAAAATGATGTAACAGCATGTCCCTCAAAGTTATGGGCTTCCACTAGCATGGCATTAATTGTTCTGAGTGGAATAGTCCGAGGTATTGATAAACTCTTCGGCAGACTGATCCGCATACCGATGAAAGGATTATCTGAAATCACTTCCTCGTCTTGTAGGAAGGAAAGGTAACCCTTCACGGAAGCAATTTTTCGTTTCACAGTCCGCGGTTTATACTTTTGGTTAAGGAAGGCTATGAATCCCCGGAGGGCCTCTCGATCATATTGACTATCGTTGCTTTGAATATAGTCTTCAAATTGTGTAATGTCTATTCGATATGCTTTTACTGTTTTGGCATCAAGCCGCTTTTGCTCTTTGCATTGAATCAGGTATGCTGTGACTCCATTTTTCATAAACAGGATGCCTCCTCTATAATTTGGTGCAAATAGAGGATAGCACAATTATTGGAGTCCAAATGATAAAAGGGTCATTTCTATCAGGTACTAGCAACGGAAAGCGGAGGTAGCTAAAAAATATAGTAATGTCTTAGGATATTATTGTTTCATTTGTGCCTTCCGCTTGGTTAATTACTTTAAGTACATTTTTTGTCGCATCAATTCTAAGCACATGCCACCAGGAATTATCATCTGCATTTGGAAGCTCCAGAGCAATGGATTCTTTTTCGCCTGGGATCGATACGGTAACTACAGGATTCCCCTCATGAAAACCAATCTCAGAAGAATAATTATTTACCCACAAATCATAATAGCCGGGCATAAAGTGTTGAATAATAATTTGCTCTGTTCCTGGGGAGCATCTTACATCGCCGCTATACTGCGCTCCATCAATATTTTGTTCCTTATATGAGAGTGTGGAAGACACGCCTGTTAGAGTGTCGGTATATAGCAGATGTAAATCCAAATCTTGATGGTCGCAGTTCTGATTCTCGTCCCAGAATAATGTAAATATAACATTTTTCGAGGTATTTACTTTATACAACCTGCTTTTTCTATACAGTATTCTTCTGACCTCAGCAGAAAGAGCCCTTGCAGTATCTGAGTTTGGTCTGCAAAAAGAGAAAAGACCATATCGCTCGTCCGGTAGGTTTTGTAGAGCATTGCTCATGCTTTGCTCATTTATGACACCGTAGTTTGCCAGCAAGACCTTTGCTATTGGGCGGTTATACGCATAGTCTATTATTGCGTGGCCAAAATTAGAGGTATTTGATTTTTTATACTGCTTGCATTCTATGACCAGCACACTATTAGAAACAGAATTTGCGTCTCCGCACACGATAGAATAGTCTGGCTGTATATGCTTTTTTCTGCTTCTCCCTGTAGGATGCACAATTGCCGCCGTACGAAGTTCCGTCCAAACTTCGTATTGTTTCCCGCCTAAGGATACTTCTGCCAAGCAAGCGCCTGAAAATGGGAAAGACAAAGTGTTATCCCTAATATTGAACTTTATATCGGCTTCTGTGAGCCCATCAATTATTCTAGTAAACACCCAGATTGAGTAGACTTCATACCTGTGCTTCCAAACTGGCAGTCGAAGAAACTCCTTAAAGCTGTTAAATAGATCTTCCGTTTCATGCTCACTGTACTTGATGCTATTCTTAAAGGTGTTTATTGATTGCAGCACTCTTTCTTTATAGTAAGATGGTTTTTCTCTGTATCTCTCCGTTGCTAAGACAATTTGTTCTAAGGAAGTTCCAAGAAAGCAATTAATTTCCCTTTGTAACAATTGTGATTTGTTGCCATTCTTCCATACTATGTCATAGTTTTCCCCTCGATTAGAACAGGCATTTTTACAGAAACTGTACATGTCCGTCCAAAAGCTAAAAAGCAATTGAAATCCAACATCATCTTCAATGCCATTTAATACGGAATTGAAATCTGGACTTGCCGTAGGCCAACGATCTCGATTCGTATAATATTCATCAAGCCATTTTGTGATATTGGAGTTTGAAATAGGAGGATATGAACAGCTATTCTTATTTTTAAATAGGTAAGCTAACAAATCGTGCAGGCACGATTCAAAGCTTTCAATTGAGTTCTCTTTAATCAACAATTCCCTACGTTTCTTACGAATACCAATTAAAGACTCCTTTGCATGAAGAAAATGATCGATATTGAATTTAGTAATTTTCGTTCTGCTGCTATCAAAGCTGATATCTATATTTTGAGAAGATTGCGTTGCAGAGCAGGTCTCAAACAGGTTTAATATATCTGCGTACATATCTGTCAACGGTGCCGTCACATTGAAAAATGCTTGCAACACCATTTCCGGAGAACAGTAGTAAACTTCCTCTACAAAATCTGCTGTTTTATCAATATGTAATTCTTGCCTAAGATCATCCAAAATAGCTTTGTCATAATCAGAATCACCGAATTTTCCGAGTTTGGAAAGCGCCGTCCATAATAGCATTGTCTCTTTGTTCATTTCAAACACTCCTCAAAGCAATATTGTTTTGAAATAATACGTTTAGCTCACGCTGCTCTTCCTGTCACCAATTCTCTTTTGGATATCTTTCAAAGCTTTTTCGTAAAAGATGTTGTAATCGTTCTCCTTCGTGAGGCCATCTGGATTGATGATAACGCCATGTGCTTGCAGAATATGATCTCGAATAACATGTTCCTCTTTATTGCTGTTATCGTAGAAATATACCCTTCCGTCCGCAAACCTCTCGCGCTGTTTACGGCGCAATAGCCACCAAAGATCATATTCGCAAAGGTAAAAGCCTAGGCCAATCACATATACGTCACCATATAAGAACAGCTCCGGCCATGAGGTAAAGATCTTTCTGTTCGTTTCTGTAGGCTTTCCCTCATATTTTTGCGAATCGCAGATGGACTCCATTCTGCTCAAAAGACGACCGTACCTGTCATGCCCCACAACGATTCCTCGAGGGGCAGAGCGCTCCCCGTGAATGTGCCAAAGGCCAACCTGGCTTCCGTTTTGATTTAATGCGTGATAGCCACTGTGCATCCGATAATATATCTCCCGGATCGGGACACCGTCTTTCAGTTTCGGATTCTGATTAAAACGGTAGCTCCCTCGAGTCCACATATTTGTGAAGTCCAACTTGGGGTAGAACGCTTTCTCAACGCAGTAGGAATAGTTCGTAGTAAAGATATGGTCTGCACCTAAAGATGGCAGTATATCCAGAAGCGCATTGCTTTTGTTCTTAAGTTCTTTTACCGCGGTTGCTAGGCGCCGTTCCTCGAGCTTAACATCTTCTGCACTCAATTGCGCTTTGCCGGGTATATTGGTAGAAAGGAGCTGATATTGCAGAGGAAAAGGAACTGATTCGAGTTCCGTTTCAGACAACGTTATACATTCCGGCGCCTTTAACGCTTGAATTAGCGCTTTCCAACTAGGTTGTCCGCTCTCATACTCCAGACCATTTCCGACCATTACTATCTGTGGTCTCTCGTTTCCTCGTGTACTATGGACAAACCGTATGCCTTCTTTTTTCATTGCGTTCTTCTCTTTCTTTTTAATCGTTATGCAGTCAGTTCATGTTAAGAAAAATCCATTTTTGCTAGGCTATGTTGGGATTCAAGGAAAACACCTTTACTTCCGCAATCCCGGGCTTTTGCAACAATTCAAAGAACTCATTGATTGCTTTGTGAGATTGTTGTGGGTATTTGAAATTCGTACGCTGGTTGCAAAAAGTAAAGGCAACCGCTTTCTTTGCTCGAGACAGCGCAACAAAGAAAGCACAACGGTCTTCCTCCGGCTGCGTAGCAAAACTCCAGAATGCTGAGTCTTCAAGCCCGAGAAAGTAAACAGCCGAAAACTCCAGTCCTTTGCTCTTGTGGATCGTCATGATGGGGATTGAGTGCAATCCGGAAAAACTCTCGATGGCCAGTGTCCATTCTCCGGTCTTGATCAGTTCGCAGGAAAAAAGCTTGATAAATTTGTCTAACTGTTCCTCCAGATAGTTTCCCTGCTGATACTCTGGGAAATACGCCTTTAAATGTGCATCATCTAACAGTTCTCTAATCCGCTGTATTAGTTTCTGGAACAACTCAGCGCTTACTTCGCTTTTCATGTCCGCCCCGACTTGCTCGGTCAATTGATACAAGCGATCCTGCACCTGCTCATAACTCGTATTCCCCTGCGTGGTATCAACATTCCAGAGATCCATAACAGTAGTTACAACCTGTTCCCATTTTTGAGGCTGCTTTCTGTTAATTGCACATGATAATATGTTCAGTATGAGTTCAACAATTGGCTCCTTAAGCAGATCCTGATATTCTGTTTCGATTCTTGCGTGAATACCGTGCTTTTCAAGCTCTGCGATAATACTCAGACTATAGTCCTGCGGCTTCTGCTTGCAGAGTATACACATATCTTTAGGTTCTATGCCCTCGGCTAATTGCTTCTTGATATCTTCTACCACGGCTAAAGCTTCAAGTTTTTCGTCCTCTGCAATGAAAAGGGTAATTTCACCGGCATCAGATGCCCATTTTTCAGAGGGAATAACCTCAGTCTTTTTTTCCTTGAGGGTGTTATACATTTCTTTCTGCAACAAAACGAGTTTGGGCGCTGATCGGTAATTCCGCACAAGTCGTTGCCTGTCTGGCATAAACTCGTAGTCAAAAATGCGAAAAATGCCCCTTAATGCTCCTGCCCAAAGCATGATTCTTTGCTTGTTGTCACCTACCGCAATTATTCTTGTGCTTGAAGGCATAAAGCAATGCTTGACAAATGCATACTGAAATGCTGTCGTGTCCTGAAACTCATCTAAAAAGACATCGCTGTATGTAAGCTGGAGTGCTTTGACAATTTTGGGATTTGTCAGAACAATATAGTCTGCGAGCAACCCGATCATTTTAAAAGTTAGGGCTGCCGGCCGCCCGTCAAAACCTTTCAGCAGATACCGCCAGGCTTTTACTCCAAGCGAATCACCATACAGAGGAAGCGATACCCCGCCCAGCGTCGCATCATAAAAGGCTTTCAGTTTGCTCGATGACAGAGTATAGGGATTGTTATATCCCGCTTTCACAAACGCCGCATCAACAATTTCGTTATCGTTAACAGCATAGTTTGGCAATGGCCGAGTATCCTCCGGGAGGGCATACAGGAAATGATCCAAAATGCGTTTGGCAAAGGCGTCATAGGTCAAGGATGTGAACCGATCTTTCACATCGGTGCCGCAGCGCTTTTCTACGCGTTCTTTCAAGTTTTCTGCAGCATCTTTTTTGAAGCTGATTGCCAGTATTTTTCGCGGCGCTTTGCAGTTGTTCGTTTGGAACAGATAGGCTGCTTTCTGCGCCAGCAGTTCAGTTTTACCGGCTCCTGGTCCAGCTATAACAAGAACGTGATGGCTACTCCTGACGGCCTGATCCGCTGCTTCCTCCAGCGTAATCCCCGCGTCTGGCATCCAGTCTTCAGGCTTAATGTTTTTCATTTACTTCACCTGCTTGTAGCCTTTCTGCAGATTTGATTAACCTCTCAAATACAGGAGGAATATTTGCCAGGAGTATTTCAGAAGACATAGCTGATAACGCACTCATATGAGTTGAAGGCTTCCCGCGGTTCAAAAAGAAATAATTATACCATACCATTAGCTTCTTCTGTCCTTCAGAGTATGTGGATCCATCTCCACCATGTTCTTTCAAGGTGGCTATAACGTCTCTTTCCACTCGGGAGATGTACTCTGCTGCGGAATTATCCGCTTTTTCCAAAGCCCGGACAGGGTATGTAGTTGCTTCGTCTCCTGTGGCAACCGTCAGTCTCGGCCCTTCTCTTTCGGAAAGCATATCCTTATAGATTTCCCCGTAGTTCTCCAACATGAGAAAATCAATATCCAAAGGGGAGGAAAAGAACACATTGTAGTTCTCCAGAAAACCAATCCATGCCTGCATTAACTGTAAGTCAGCAACATCCCATTGAATCATTTGTTGAAAGTCGGCTTCAGAAAGCATCCCGTTTGTCGTTGATAGCAGATCCTCTCGTTTTATTCCGAGCTTCATCAATTGAGAAAGAACATAATGAATCCTCCCCCAGCCTCCGCCTTCTCTTTCTCTGTCCAGATCAAGCAAAGTTACATGAGGAATATCCAGATCATTCAGAAGACGCCAAAAGTGATTAACATGTCTTCCGCCAAGTGGCACAATTGAAACACCGCTCAGGTCTACATCGCCATTGATCGCCTCCCAAAACCTGGGGAGCAATAGTTCCTCGCTATCCCCTTCGCCTAAAATGACAAGCTTAGCGAAATATATTTCTGGATATGCTTTAACGGCCTCCTTTACAAACTTATACTGTTCCTCTGCCTTTTCTTTATCCGGAAGGATAATCCTCCGAACCTGTGTTGTGCCGTCATCAATTAGCCTGAAATGCCGAATTGCCACTGGATCAATTCTTTTTACAATCGCGGGAGAGTGCGATGTCATAATGGCCTGGGCATTCTTTTTTGACGCAATGCTTTTCAGATTGAGGACGAGCCGACCTAACAAATGCGGCGCAATATGATTTTCCGGTTCTTCTATCGCCACAATCGTTAAGATTGGAGGAATGCGATTAAAAGATGTGTGTAGAGGGTCAGTCTTTATCTGCTGCTGCATTTGGTGCTCGACATCTAAAATACTATCAACCATAGAGATATAAAACAGGGATCGTAGCCCATCACTCATTTGATCAATCGAGTATTCTTTGCCGGTCACGGTCGGCATAAAGACTATTTCTGCTTTTTTTATGGATGATTCTATATCTGTGCTGTTAAATCGCAGAGTTGCATTAGAATAACGTTCATCAGAGTCATAGATTTTCCATTGCTTACTGATGGAGGAACCAAACATGGAAACACCCGACTCTTTTTCAAAAGCAGCATTCAGATCTTGTATTTTACTCCGGATATCGTCTTTAGTCGCATTGCTCCAATTAATGCTGCTCATTACCTGATACATCATGGTACCAGAGGTGTTTCGAAGCTGTCGCGAAGGATCTCTCATTGCGGGGATGTATATAACACGAATCCTGTCCAAATCTCTGCGGCGAGCAGACACATAATCATTATCCGAAATCTGAACCGATTCAGGGCAAGTAATATAGCGGATTTGACTCTCAATCGAACCTTCTACAGTACTTCCTTTTTCCCATGTCGCATCCAACCGAACCCGAAGATAGGGTGTGCCACCAGGTTCTTCCACAACTAAATGCTGAAAAAACTGAGGGACCGAATACTCGGCTCCATCTGCTGCATCGTCGTTCAATTCATCAAAAGTAAATACAGTCTCGATATATAGGCTTTGCTTCTCCATGTCATCTGGATCCAGATCCTTAGGCAGATGAAAGTCGCTCCGCTGCAAAAGCCGATCACTTGAGTTTTCTGAAAACATACAGCTCAACGCTGCAAGGACAGCGGTCTTTCCGGAACTGTTTCCGCCAATAAAAGCAGTTAAGTGATCTGTTTCTATAGATTGCTCGTTTGATCCAAAACAACGGAAGTTGCAGAGCTTCACTTTTGTTAAACGCATTTTCTTTTCCTCTCCGCGATAGAAATTGCAAAAATGATAATATCAATGCTATAATAATATTGAAATAATATCACCGTTTGGACATATATGTCTATCTAAATTTATAATGCTTGCTTAAGTAGTTGACAGCAAATAATTACTCATTCCGTGAGATGCTTTTTCCGCACTTTGCTGCAGTGCCCAATCTCGGAACCATATTCTTCCGATTACGTCAAAAATGTATGAACAATAGAAACAGACAATCTCTATGGAGGTAAGAATGAGCATCTTTTCATCCCGCGAAATCGTCGCGGCTTCGTTTATAACAATTGTTATCATATTTGCGGTGAGTCACAAAAGCATCAGGCCCTCGGTGGTATCTGTCATCCGAGCTGCACTATCAAAGCAAATCGTTTTTCCTTTTCTATTAATGATCGCGTATGCGGGCCTACTTACTTTCCTGTTCTCTCGTTCTTCGTTTTGGAAGTGGTATTATCTCAAAGATATTATTATCTGGGTGTTATTTGTTGGCACTCCCATTTGCTTTAATGCTGCTCTGAAAGATAGGGAAGCCTATTATTTTAGACATATTATAACAGACAACACTAAACTTGCGGTCTTCGTGGAATTTCTGATCAGCACCTTCACTTTTCCGATTTTGGGTGAGTTCGTGCTTCAATTCATTCTTCTTTTCCTTGGTGTTCTACAGGCATATGCAGGAACGAAAGAAGAATACGCTTCAACAAAGAAATTTGTCGATTGGCTGCTGGCAATTATTGGTCTATTTGTTCTTGCCTATTCATTGATAGAGGCTGTAAAAACATATGCTGAACTCAACTCTATTGACCTTTTTGTAAGTTTCATTACGCCATTGGTTTTTTCCGTCTTTTATTTGCCAGTTGCATATCTGTTGGCAGTCTACTCAGAATACCAGCTTCTTTTTGTTCGTATGAGTTTCAAAGAGCCAAAGGACTATAAGATTCAAAAAACACATCGAATAAAAACGCTGAAAGCTTGTGGGCTATCCCTTAAAAAGCTTGACCTCTTTCAAAAGAACGTTGTTCCTAAAATGTATCCTCGCCTGGAAGAACATGATTTCCAACGCTTGATAATTGATTTTATGAACAACTATTAAATTCTACAAGTTTGATTCCTTTTTTCAACTCGTTAAGCATGTTTTGCTTTCTCATTTTGGAATAGCTACGATCCGTCTTTTCTGGGCAAGACCGCTTTGCCTGTTATGTATCATCGGAGAGCCAGCGAGTGTATCTGCTGGCTCTCCTGTTTTTAGTAGGATGGTAGTCCGAAGCCGTAGATGGACGCATTCCCAACATGGTAGTGTCGCTCAGCGCACGAATCACCTGTGTTGCCCTCTATGGTGTAAACAAGACCGTCTTCCACCTTTTCAACGATGCCAACATGGTCGGCCAAGCCGTCGCTCTCCCAGTCGAAAAAGATAATGTCGCCGGGGCATGGCTCATAGTCTCGGCCTTGCCATTGACCACGCTGGATAAACCAGTCCACATAAGGGCGCACGCCTTCCATCTTTGGCAATACGCCGGCGTCCAGATAGCCGCATTGATCGGCGCACCACGACACATAGATCGCGCACCACGCCACCCGACTAGAATAGCCGTACCAGCTCCAGTAAGGCTCACCGCCCTCATTGCCCACCTGCGTCAAAGCCACCTCAACGATAGCTTGATTGCTGCCGACGGTGAAGGCGCGGCCTATGGGATAGTACCGCAGCACATGGGCTGGGTACTGCTTATCTCCGTACCGACTCCAGCCCATACGCGCGGCTATCATGTCGGAAAACTCAATCGCCGCAATCGTAGTATAACCGCCGTAGTTTGCCCGCGCCCATGAGATAAAGCCGTTTCCGTAGTTATAGCCCTGCAACGCCAGCTTGATGTTGTCCATGTCGATGGGGCTTTCCACATCGGCTTGGTGTAGGTTGTCCGCTATGGTCTGGACGCCCACATTGATGGAATACTCCGGGTCGGTGATGGCGTTAGGGCTGTGCGGGTAGCGGGTATTATATCCGCTCTCGGACGCCTGCATGGGGTCGAGGCCGCGCCCGCCGCTTTCCTGCATCATAATGGCCTTTATCAGCTCTACATATTCCCCGACGCCGTACTGCTGGGCATAGATGCGAATGATAGGGGTGTAGGCTTCCACCTCGGCGCTGACCGGCGTATAAGAGGAATTACCGCTGCCGCTGCCGAAAAGAGAGATCGCCACGCCCAGCATCACCACGATCAAAATAATGATGACGGAGATCCAACCGCCCGCGACAATGGCCTCGGTCAGCGCCTTTGTCCCGACAATGATGGCTTTGATCGCCTTGGCCGTAGCTTCAGCGGTGCGCTTGGCGGTTTCGGCGGCGATCTTTGCCGTCGCTTTTGCCGCCTGCGCTGTTCGTTCTGCCGTCTTTACCGTGACTCTGGCACTGGCCTGCGCGGTGCGAACCGCCTGTTCGCTGGTCTTGATGGCGGCGCGGGAAGATTGTTCGGCGGTCTTGATGCTACGGGCAGAGCCTTTGACTGTTCGGATACCGCCTGTTCTCACGGGATGCTTGATGGCTGTGCGGGCGCTTTCCCGTGTGCGAATGGTCATGCGCTGCCGGTCTATGGTCTTGATATGCGCCCCAGCCGGTGAAGGCTGGGGCGCTTCTGCCGGAGTGGTCGGCGCTCTGGCCGGGGTGGTCGTGGAGGGCGGATAGGTCGTGGTCTGGCTGGGCTGTTGCGCGGCGCGGGCGGTTTCCTGTGCTTTCTCGACGGCTTTCTTTGCCGCCTCCTGCGGCTGTGCCGCTTTGCACTGCTCCAGATAGTCCTTGGCCTTGGATATATTCTCCTTAGTGTTCTGGACGGCCTTTCGCCCGCGTTTGTCAAACTCATGCACCACCCCGAAGGTGACGGCTTCCGCGCCATCGGTCACACGATCTGCCGCGTATTCCTCCGGGCTGTTCCCCGCAGAGTAGTAGCTGTGATTCGCCTTTTCCTTGGTGCGGATAAAGGCATCTTTCATGCGCTCGGCGGCAACAGCGGATTTATCTATGGTTTTGATCGTGCCTTTGACGGCATCCCGTGTTTTAATATCAGCCATTGCCTCCCACCTCATCGGCGGCAGGCTTCACCAGCTTGGCAACGATCACCATGCGCCCGTTGCTGCGACTGTATTCACAGGTGGAGAGCGTAATCAGCTTGTCGCCGTACTCGGCGCTCACGCCCGTATCATAGAGGGCAAGAGACTGGCAAGAGAACAGGAAGCTGTTAAACTCCGCAGCGTCGGCAGCGTCCACGAAGCAGTAATACTTGAAGCCATCCGCAGAATAGGCCGCCGTCTTGAATACACACACGATCTCATATTCGCCAAAGCCCGCCAGCGTATCAAAATGGATGATCTTATGCTCCTTATAGAAGTCCTCGCTTTCAAACTTGCAGAGGTCGGCAAACATGGAGCCGTCCTGCATGTGGTGGCCGTAGATCACGCAGTTGTCGGACAGTCCCAGCTTGCAATTCTCCTGCATATACGGGACGCCATACTCACTGTATGACTTGTCAAAAGCGTGCTTCAGATAAAAGTCCTTGTTGCCGGGGGTCTGCATGACGGGATAGTTGATCTTGGTGTCCTCAATGCTGATCCAGCCGATAAAATCGCTGTTCTGCTCATAGACCGCCGCATACTTGTCATAGGCAGTCAGCTCCGGGGCAGGCTCATAGCTTGCCGGTTTATCTGCTCCGTCCTCGCCGGTGGCGTCCTCCACGGAGGAAAGCACCGGCGTCGGGGCGGGCTTTACGAGATCGGCAACAGCATTGAATGCTTCGGCGCTCTGCTTGGTGTCCTTATACTGGCGCATGGCCATCACGCCGGAGAAAACAAAAAGGGCGGTGAACAGCACCGCCCCGACCAGAAAGAAAACCTGTGTCTTATTGAATTTACGCATTTTCATACCCTCCAAATACACCCTCACCGGGTTTTGTCGTCATCAGTTTATAAAGCTCCGTATCCTTGGGGAAACGGTTGATAAAAGGCACCAAAGCGCGCCCGTAGCGGATCAGGCCGCAGCCTGCGTCCGCATTGGTGACATAGCTCATCTGCTCATTGGAGATGTTCAGCAGCTTCGCCAGCTTCTCCCGGTCATTGGCCGCCTGGTTGAGCATGACCACAAACTCGCTGTTGGACACCATCGTACTGGCCTGCACAGAGTCCAGCAGATACTCCACGTTCTGCGTGATGGCCGTGGGATAGGCGTTGCGCTTACGGAATTGCCGCCACGCAGAAGTAAAGAAGTTGCCGCTCTGCTCGTTCTCAAACACCACATGAAACTCGTCGATAAACACATGGGTGCGCTTGCCGCGCTGCCAGTTGAGGGTGACGCGGTTGAGCATGGTGTCGGTAATGACCAACAGGCCGGTGGGCTTGAGCTGTTCGCCCAAGTCGTGGATATTGAACACCACCACGCGCTTGTCTAGGTTGACATTACTGGCATGACCGAAGATGTCCAGGGAGCCGGTGGTGAACAGCTCCAGAGACAGCGCGATCTCCTGCGCCTTAAACTCCGGCTGCACCAGCAGCTTTTCTCGGAGGGTGACAAGGGTCGGCACGATGCCGGTTTCCGCCGCCTCCTTGTAGACCTGCGCGGTGCAGCGGTCGATGATAGACTTGTGCTGCGGCCCGACGCCGTTTTTGTCGATCTGTTCCACCAGCGACATGATAAACTGTGACTTCTCGACAATCGGGTTGTTCTCACCGTAGCCCTCCACCATATACATGGCGTTGAGCCGGTGCTTGCCGCCTGCGGCCACATGGATGACTGTGCCGATGTCCTCGCCCATCGCCTCCACCAGCGGCGCAAACTCCCCCTCCGGGTCGCAGATCAGAATATCATCGTCGGTGTTGAGCATGAGGAAGGTGATCAGCTCCTTGGCGTTGAAGGACTTACCGGAGCCGGGAACGCCCAGCAGGAAGGCCGACTGATTGAGCAGGTTTTCCTTGTTGCACATGATAAGGTTGTGGCTGATGGCGTTCTCCCCGAAATAGATACCGCCCTTGTCCATAATCTCCTGCACCTTAAAGGGAATGAACACCGCAAGGCTCTCGGTGGTCAGCGTCCGAAAGGCGTCGATACGCCGGGTGCCGATGGGCAGTACCGTGTTGAGGCCATCGAATTGCTGATACTTCAATACCGCAAGCTGGCACATATGTTTCCGGGCGATGGACAGCACCGCCTCCGTGTCGGCGTCAAGCTGTTCCAGCGTTTCGGCGGTCAGCACCATCGTAATAACGCCCAGCATCATGCGCTGGTCGCGGGTAGTGAGATCGTCCAGAAACTCCTTGGCCTCCTTGCGCTGCAGCTCCATATCATAGGGGATCACAGCGGAGAAGTTGTTGTTGGCGTTCTGGCGGCGCTGCCAGTTGGTGATGTTCGTTTCCACGCCCAGCAGCCGGTTTTCCACCTCGCGCACAGCCTCATCCGTGGGTACGGGAACAATGTCGATGGAGAGCATCATATTCCGGCTCATGTCCGTCAGCTCCGTCACCATATTGTCCTTGATATACGAGGCATAGTCTTTGAGATACAATACCCGGCAGTAGCGACCTCCCAGCATCAGATGATCGCTGGATTTCTCTATACTATCCGGGCAGATATAATCCCGGAAGTCATGGCCTTTCCGCATCATATCCCGCGCGTGGAAGCGGAAATCCACCTCCTCGCCGGTGCGGTAGAAGTCATGCAGGACGCGCAGGCGCTCCGTGGCGTCCAGCTCCGTGCACTTGGAGCCAAGGGCGGCAAAATGCGAAATGAGATCCGCGCCGGTGCGCGCGAAGTAGGCGCGGGCTCCCTCCACATCCTTTTTCATCACGGTGATGGTGACATACTTCTCCTGGATGATGCCGTTGCCCTCCGTGGCCTTGTCCATGAGCATCTTGTTATACTCCTTGCGGTACACATCCCGCTTATCCCCGCGCAGGGGCATGAGGATGGTCTGCTCAAAGTTGACCCGATTAAGGCGGCGGTTGTTGATCGTGACCTTGGTGGTCGCTCCGGCGTCCAGGCTGTTCAGCAGTTCGGAATAGGCCAGAAACATGGACTCCTTATCTGCGCGGCTGGCCACAAGATAGTTGATGTCCGTGAAGCGGTACATCTTGGAAAACTTGTTGCCCACCAAAAAGATACCGTCTGTCCAGATGCGCTTGATGGGAATCACATCCTGCACCCTGCGCGGGACGCGGTATTTTTCCTTGTCCTGCTTCAGCAGGTTACTGAGCGTCTTTATCATGCTGCTTACAGACCTCCTTTTCATGGGTTTCGATGGTGTCCTTCAGCGCCTCATAGTAGAGGTTGGAAGTTTCCACGCGGAGCTGCTTCGGCTCGATCAGTTCAGAGCGCAGCCACGCCCGGATAAACTGCTCGGCGGTCATACCGTGATAGCTGAGAAAGCCCAGCATGGCAAAGGGCGCGGCGGCGAGAATGACCATCCAGCTCACCGTCTCC
>Ga0247608_10000068_pt1 | contig 198884 bp, 210 predicted proteins | sample 176DNAGHGlowgp2_FD_193490 | JGI IMG/M metagenome (GOLD analysis project Ga0247608, IMG submission 193490) | Sheep rumen microbial communities from Palmerston North, Manawatu-Wanganui, New Zealand - 1766 DNA GHGlow gp2 | ecosystem: Host-associated > Mammals > Digestive system > Stomach > Rumen... | reverse complement strand
GAATATATAGAATATTATAATAATAAAAGAATAAAAACTAAATTAAATGGATTGTCTCCTATTCAATATAGAGAAAAATTTAAGTTAATAGCATAATTATATTGTCCAACATTTTGGGTTCAGTACACTAGGGAGCGCTCCCGCTAGACAAAATTTTTATTCTCACCGATTTATTCAAATCGGCTGAATAAAAATTTTGCCTATCTTGCGTGTAAACTCGCAAGATAGTACTTGCAAATTTCATATTCTGTTGCTTTGCCTCTGGCATGAGGCATTCCATGTGCATCGCTATTAGCACACGGGCCTGTGTTTACATAAAATTCTCTTGCTATTTTATGTAAAGTGTGGACCTCGAACCGAGGCTACTGACGTTGTCGTTCGGATAGTTGATGTTGCGAAAACTTGCAGAACCGCTGCTGAAGTAACCGCCACCACGAATGATACGAGAGTCGGTGCCCGTCGCTTCTGTTGTCCATTCTCTTACATTTCCTTCTAGGTCATAGATATTATTTGCTATATCTTTATAACTTACAGTTGCTCCACTTGGATATGCTGTATTTCCTGTAGGATATACACTTCTTATTCCTTCTGATGAACCATGGGCAACTTGTCCTTTTGTTGTTACACTATAGTTTGCATCTGTATCTGCAAACTTTAACATTTGGTCATGAGCTGCTCCTTGTATCATTCCTCCTAGCATACCTCTATTTTCTGCATATTTCTTTTGCTGTGCATACATTCTATACCAATTAACACTACTTATGTTTGCATTTGTTGTATTATCTGACCCTGCTACTATTTTTATATTGCCTGCTGTATTACTATTTGCCATTCCACTTGTTTCATATCTTCCTACCCAGAAGCCTTCATTTTCATATACACTTTTTACTATTGCATTATATTCGTTTTGTAGGGTTATTAGGAAATTAGCACTACTATCATATTTTTCATCTGGATCTGTTCCTGTTCCTAATATTGTACTTATTTGACTTAAATAAGTCATTGTTCCATTTGATGTAGCTCCATCATAACTTGTTCCTGCACTACCCGTAACTATTGCTGGCTCTCTTAAGCCTGAATTTGCGTTGTATGTTTGTGTAGTTAAGCTTGCATTAAAAATTTCTCCATTTAAATTACCATTATTCATAGATGGGTCAGCATATAGTCTTCCTGCCATTTTTGTATTATTTGTACTATGGTTTTTACAATATGGTTCTCCATTTGTATCTAGTGCTATATCACATTCTGTATCTGCTGTCTTTCCTTGACACATAAACATTTTATTGATATTTCCTCTTTTTATTGGTATCCACACAAATTGGTCATAAGTCTTACGCAAGTTTTCTGTTACAGTACTATCTGTCCAATCTATTGCTGCTATTTGTTCGTCTGTCATTGCCCCATCCCCTGTACTTGGGATATAGTAAATAACGAGTCCTGTATCTATGGTTGTTTCATCTCCTACTTTTGTTATAGGGTCTCCTGTTTTTCCTGATACTGTCCATCCTGCAGGTATTACTGCTGTATATTCTGTTGCTCCTGTTCCTGTGGTATATGTTGTTTTTTCATCTGCTCTTTTTCCTGGAGTAAGTCCTGCTGGTGTTTCTGGTTCACTTGGATTACTTGGATTCGTTGGTGTTGTTGTTCCTCCATTTCCACTTTCTCCATTTCTTATTCCTAATAATGCTTCTTCAAGCATTTGAGTTGTTTGTTCCATCATTGCATTTTCTTCTTTTGCACGCTCCACATATTGCTTGGTACCGTTGATGGCGTAACCAACAATCCCCATTTCATATACAGCTCGTATTGACACTGCTGCTAAAATGACTAATATTATGATTGTAATAATAAGGGCTATGAGCGTAATTCCACGCTCGTTATAATTTTCTCTCATATGTTTTTCCTCTCTTTCTTTAGATTTTTTATATATTTTTAATTATTAGTCGATAATTTATTTTTCGTTGGGCGGACAGGGTCGTCCGCCCCTACAAATCTATTTTGGTGTGTAATTTCTATGCTGTTTGACACAATACCCACATTGAACTGGTTGTTTATAACCCTTATTTTTCTTTATTTTATTTTCAATGTGCTATTATGCCGTTTTTCACATAAAAATTACTATGGTTTTATTTTATACTATTATGATTTAAATTACAACACTTTTTAAAAAAATTTTTATTTCAATTTTTTTATATATACTAATCTCTACTAAGTAAAGCAAGTCCTCTCCTAATCGTATCCTCAACAGAAAGTCCGTTTAAATCTTCTTTTTCAAAGGCTTTTTCTATGTCTCTCTTGTTATATCCTAATACTTGTAATGCTGAAATTGCTTCTTCTACGTTCTCATTAAAATTTATTGTTTCTTCTATCTCATTTTGTGATTCTTGTCCGTCTAATTCTACCTTCATCTTATCTTTCAATTCAAGTATCATTCTAGCTGCTGTTTTCTTTCCTATTCCTGGAATTTTCGTAAGTCTTGTATCATCATTTGTTACAACTGCAAGTGCAAATGTATGTGGTTCAATATTTGCAAGTATTGTAAGTGCAGATTTTGCTCCTATTCCACTTGTTTGAATAAGTAGTTCAAACATTCTAAGTTTTTCTTGAGTAGAAAATCCATAAAGACTTATATTATCTTCTCTTACATAATAGTATGTATGCACTTTAACAATATCTCCAATATTACCTAATTTTTCTATTTCATTTTGTGGCATGAATATCTTATATCCAACTCCTCCTGTTTCTACTATAACTGAATCATTTAATTTTATCTCTAGATTTCCTTTTATATATGCTATCATATTCTTCTCCTTTTTATCAAACAAGTTTTCCTATATTTTATCATAAATTTTAAAAAAATCAAGTATTTTTTTATTTTTTATATTAAAAGGAAAAGAGCATACTCACATAATGTGTGTATGCTCTTTTTCCATCAGGGATACTTTCTTGTAAAACTGTACACGCATCCGTCCCACTGAGAATCGAATGGCTCAGAAATGATATTATGATCATTTGCAATGACAGCCATCTGGTTAAGAATGTCTCTGCACGTAGACTTGCAGGGATTCTTAATGATTCTTCTTTCCGTCATAGGAGATGTCGTAAACTGAAACTTTCCATCATGATACTGCTTAACAAACACGGTAATCTCTTTTGCCTTGGGATTTTCCGTCTCTGCCATGTCAAACATTTCCAACAACTTCGGAAGGAACCAGTCCACAGTTTCAAGGAGTATAACTCTCTTTGCTTCTCTCTGAGCAGAAATTACTTCCGCTACATGCTGTCCCTCTTTGGTTTTTCTCCGGTTAAACATCTTATTGTAACCCCTTTCTAATATCTAGCTCTTGGCTAGTTAGTTATATTTTAATTTTAAACCTTTTTACATAAATTGTCAAGTTAAGCCCTAAAGTAATCACTTATTTCTCTTAAATCTTTAAATTTTCCTTGTCTTAAAGCCTCATATACAATTATTGCAACAGAATTCGATAAATTCAATGAGCGAAGTTCTCCTTTCATTGGTATTCTAATTGTATTTTCTATATATTTTTGAAGTAAATCTTCTGGAAGTCCTTTTGTTTCTTTTCCAAAAAGAATAAATACTTCATCCATATTTGAGTAATCTACATCAGAATAGCAATGCTGAGCTTTTGTGCTTGCATAAAACATATTATGTTCTTCTGGTTTATATTTTTCTAAAAAAGCGTTTAAAGAATCATGTTCTTCTATTTCTAGCTTATCCCAATAATCAAGTCCCGCTCTTTTTAGGTATTTATCTGATATATTAAATCCTAGTGGATGAACTAAGTGAAGTTTTGAATCTGTTGCAGCACATGTTCTTGCAATATTTCCAGTATTTTGAGGTATTTCTGGTTCTACCATGACAACATGAATTTTCATATTTTGTATTCTCCTTTTCTCATCTAAAGTAGCCAAACGCAGAAGTTTTGTACATATTAAATTGTAACTCCAATTAAATTTATTATAATTCCAGTTACAGCTCCTAAAAAATATAAAATTGCAACAATTTCTATATTCTCTTTTATATTTTTATTTATCCTAAATAGCATAAGTAATCCTGCTCCTGCATTTACCAAAAGTCCTGCAATTATTGAGCCAAATGATATTATTCCTGATAAATAAAGTTCTGTTATTATTACAGACGATGCGCAATTAGGTATTAGACCTATTAATGATGCAAGAACTGGTTCAAATACTCCTGTTCCTAACATAAAATTCTTTAATGAATCTTCTCCAACAAGTTCTACTATTCCATTTAGAATTAGTGTTAAAATGAAAATATATATAAATACACTTAATGTATGTTTTATAGCTGATTTTAAAATGCTTTTTTCACAATGACAATGCTCATCTTCACATAAGTCAACTATTTTTTCTTGTTCTTCTTTATTTTTGTTCTTCAAGTGCAAAACAAAATCTATTAAAAAACCATAAATCATCCCCAAACCAAACTTAATTGCAAGTACAGTTATAATAGTTCCTATTGGTGCTGCTTCTGATATAAGTATTGGAAGCATTTCATCTGAGGTTGAAAGATATACTGCAATTAGTGTTCCAAGTGTGATAATTCTTGCCGCATAAAGATTTGTTGCAGCAACTGAAAAGCCACATTGTGGGAATATTCCTAAAAGGCTTCCAAAAAATGGTCCATATTTTTCTGATTTTTGTATTTTTTCTTTAGACTTGTCACTAATCTTATGTTCTATATATTCCATTATTAAATATACTACAAATAGAAATGGTAATAATTTTATACTATCTATTAGTGTATCTATTAAAACTTCCAGCATATTTCTCTCCTTAAAATCATTTAACTGTAATATTTTACTATATTTTTACATAAAAATCAATATTTTAAGCCTTAAAAAGTCTAAGAGCCTAACTAGAAATAGTTAGGCTCTTAAAGTGGAGTTTACTTTTTGCCAACATACACCGGCCAAAGGACCGGGGTGTCGTCACGAGCGGTAAGCTCTTTCCTGACTTTCTGGCACCAATCGATAATTGCATCGATATCAAGCAGATTATTGACGAGCCGATTCTCGTCAAGATTCTTTGCAACCTCTGCAGGGTTGCACTTCTGCATTTCATCTGCAATCATCGAAATCTGTCTGCTGTTAATCATTGTGTTTTCCTCCATTTTCAAAATTCAAACTAATGAACTTTGTTTGGGTGACTAGCCCATAAAAATTATTCATACAGCATTCGCTATATTAGTTTTATTATACCACTTTTATATAAAAAATGCAAATTTCATTGATAAATCAACAAAATTTGCATTTTAATGGATTTATTTAAACTACAACTAAACTTTTCCTCAATAAAACACTTTTAATTTCTAATAGCTTTTCATATATATTATTTCATCTCGGCTATTCTCATTTTAACCGTTTCAAGCATCTCTTTATACTTTGCAAGTTTTGACTCTTCTTCTTCTATCTTTGCTTTTGGAGCTTTTTCTACAAATCCCTTGTTAGATAACATCTTACTTGCACGTTCTACTTCTTTTTCAAGTCTTTCTTTTTCGCTATTTAGTCTCTCTAATTCTTTTTCTATATCAACTAATTCTTCAAAAGGAATGTATAGTTCTATTCCTTCTTGTACAATTGAAATACTATTTTCTGGTATATCAGTTTTATCTTTTTGAACTATTATCTCATTTGCAAATCCAAGTTTCTTTAAAAATTCTTTCGCTTCTTTTAGAAGATTACTATATTTTTCTGTAACAAATATAAGATTTGTTTTCTTGCTTGGTACAACATTTCTTTCTGCTCTTACATTTCTTATATTTACAATTATATTTTTAAGTAGCTCTATTTCTTTTTCTTCTTCATCATATTTAAAATGTTTCTTTAATTCAGGCCATTCTTCTAGCATAATGCTTTCTTTGTCTACAATTAGCTCTTTATATATTCTTTCTGTTATAAATGGCATAAATGGATGTAATAGTTTTAGTGATGCTACAAGTACATGATTTAATGTGTACATCGCTTCTTTCTTTGTCTCACAATTTTCATTATAAAGTCTTGGTTTTACCATCTCAATATACCAGTCGCAGAATTCACTCCAAATAAAATCATAAATCTTTGTTGCTGCAATTCCAACTTCATATTTTTCAATATGATTTGAAACTTCTACTACTAATTTATCTAATTTGTTTAATATCCATTTGTCTTCTATACAAAGCTTTCCTTCTTCATAATCTTTCAAAGAATCGTCGATATTTGATAAAACAAATTTAGATGCATTCCAAATCTTGTTTGCAAAGTTCTTTGCAGCTCCTGCCTTTTCAGCTGAATACTTTACATCATTTCCAAGTGTCATTCCTTGTACTACTGAAAATCTTAGTGCATCTGCACCAAATTCCTTTATAATGTCCATTGGGTCAATTCCATTGCCTAAACTCTTAGACATTTTTCTGCCTTGAGCATCACGAACAAGTCCATGCATAAATACAGTGTCAAATGGAATTTGTTTTGTATGCTCCAAGCTTGAGAATATCATTCTTGCGACCCAGAAGAATATTATATCATAAGCAGTAACTAGTGTATTTGTTGGATAAAAATATTTAAAATCTTCTGTTTCTTCTGGCCAACCCATTGTTGAAAATGGCCAAAGTGCTGAGCTAAACCAAGTATCCAATGTATCTGGGTCTTGATAAATATTCTCGCTTCCACAATTTGTACATTGATGTGGAGCTTCACTTGATACCATAACTTCTCCACAATCTTTGCAATAATATGCTGGTATTCTATGTCCCCACCAAATTTGTCTAGATATACACCAGTCTTTAACATTTTCCATCCAATGGAAATATGTTTTATCAAATCTTTCTGGAACAAATTTTACTTTACCTGTTTTAACAACATCTATTGCAGGTTTTGCTATCTCCTCCATCTTCATAAACCATTGCATAGAAATTCTTGGTTCTACTGTATTGTGACACCTATAACATTTTCCTACATTGTGAGCATAGTCTTCTGTCTTTTCAAGTACTCCTAATTCTTCAAGGTCTTTTACTATTTCTTTTCTTGCTTCAAGTGATGTCATACCTTTATATTTAGGAGCTACATCAAGCATTATACATTTTTCATCAAACACCTCAATTACTTGAAGATTATGTCTTAAACCTGATTCATAGTCATTAAAATCATGAGCTGGTGTGATTTTTACACAACCTGTTCCAAATTCTTTTTCTACGAATTCGTCTGCAACTATTGGAATTTCTCTATTTACTATTGGAACAACTACTGTTTTTCCAATCATGTCTTTATATCTTTCATCTTCTGGATGAACTGCAATTCCTGTATCTCCAAGCATTGTTTCTGGTCTTGTTGTTGCAACTGTTATATACTGTTTTTTATCTGGTGTATAATATCTAATGTGCCATAAATGTCCAGCTTCTTCCTCGAATTCAACTTCTATATCTGACAATGAGCTTTCACATATAGGGCACCAGTTTATCATTCTGTTTCCTCTATATATTGCCCCTTTGTTGTACATATCTATGAAAACTTTCTCTACTGCTTTTGATAAGCCTTCATCCAAAGTGAATCTCTCTCTTGTCCAGTCGCATGCGCATCCTAGGCTTTTTAATTGTTTCACTATTGTTCCACCATATTCGTGTGTCCAATCCCATGCTGCATCTAAGAAAGCTTCTCTTCCAATGTCGTATTTTGTCTTTCCTTCTTTTTTAAGCTTTTCTACAACTTTTACTTCTGTTGCTATAGCTGCATGGTCTGTTCCAGGTATCCAAAGAGTGTTAAACCCTCTCATTTTTTTGTATCTAATTAATATGTCTTGAAGTGTCATAACCAAAGCATGTCCCATATGTAGTTTCCCTGTAACATTTGGTGGTGGAATTACTATTGTGTATGGAGTTTTTGTCTTATCAATTACTGGTGTAAAATATCCTTTTTCATTCCAGCCTTTATATAATTCTTCTTCAAATTCACTTGGGTTATATTTATCTAACATAAATTTTCCTCCTAACAATCTAAGTTATGTCAGTTTATTATAATAAATCAAATCCTCAGACTCAAACATTTCTAAATATCATTTATGATTTGGTAATAGTTTTCGTGTCAGTTGCTGTGCTTCCATTAGAATCTGTAACTGTAACTGTTGCTGAATATGTTCCATTATTGCTTGTTTGTAGAAACAATTCTTTGTCTGTTCCTTCTTTAATTAGATTTCCATTATAATATAGTTTAATACTATATTTTTTGTAGTTTCCGCTTCCTCCTTCTGGTTCAGCTTCTACAAATATTCCTTTATTATATCCTGATGCGGTCATTATTGATGAAACGCCCAAAGAACACTTTACTTTTAATTTTTCTTCTTTAATTTTTTCGTTATTTTTAGCTTGCTCAGTTGTTTTATTCTCTACTGGTGTTGTGTTTTCTGTTTTATTTATAGTTGTATCACTCGTTGAATTGTTTTTAGCTTGCTCGGTAATTTTGTTTTCTACTGGAGTTGTATTTGTTCCTTGAGTTTTATTTGTTGTGTTTGTTTTGTCTTCTACTGGCTTTGTAGTTGTGTTTGTCTTGTCTTCTACTGGTTTTGTACTGGTTTCTTGTATTTTCTTTTCCTCTGCCTTTTTTTCTTCTTCAGCAGCCTTTGCAGCAGCTGCTGCTTCTTCTTTTTTCTTTAAATATGCTGGCCAAGGATTTTTTTTATCTGGATCTGTTGGGTCCCATCCTCTAACTTCTGTATCTCCACTTATTTTCTGTGCTGATGGTTTTCCAAGTGGTCCTGGATTTGAATCTGAATAAAACTCTACTATCGTTCCAGCTTTGCAATTATCATATATCCATTTTGCATCTTTTACTGAAAGTCTTATGCATCCAAGAGAAGCTTTTGTTCCAAGTTTGTCGTATTCTTCCCATTCAAGAGTTGATTTATCTTGTTTGGTATATGGAACTGAATGAAATAAAATGCTTCCTGTAATTCTAGTCGCGTATTGTGCATATACATTTCCTTGCATTCTCCCCCACACAAATCTAGTATTTTTTCCACCTGGCATTGTATAAATCTTATCTGGATACTTTTTGCATGGTGGTGTATAATCTCCGCACGAGCATAGCATTGCTTTAAAAGGAACAGTATAATTTCCTGAATTATCTTTCTTATATACTGTTACAACATTTGCTTTATAATTTACTTTTATGTAATATGGTGCATCAGAGACATCTTTTTGTTCTGTTTTGTTACTTTTATTTTCATTAGCATTGTTATCTACATTTTGAGCTGGATTTTCTTCGTTTGAAATCTCTCCTTCTCCATTTTCTTCTTGTATAAGTTCATTTTTATCATTTATACCTACTATAAGTAACTCATTTTCACCCTGCTCTTTATATTCGTTGTAATATAGTATTTCTTCTAATTCGTTATTATTTAAATAATGTATAACTGTAACAGTTGTAATTGCAGATATAATAAGTAAAAGTACCATAAATACTGTTATAACTACTATTTTTTTCTTTTTATTACGTATTTTTTGTTTTTTTGTCATCTTTATTTTTCCTTATCTAAAATATATAATTAGTGCTCCTACCATAGCTAAAAAAAATCCTAAAATTTTAAGACCAAGTGTTGCTTCATTTTGGTCTCCAAATCCAAATAGTTTCTTAGTTATGCCTCTTGCATCATAAACAAGAATCACACCACATGTTACAAATGCTAGTCCTAAAATTAAAAAAATTATTTCCTTCATAATTTCAACATCCTTTAATTCAATATATTTATGATACACTTTTTTTGCTCAAAAGTCAAGAAAAATGCCGTTGTTTCTCACAATAAAAACACAGCAACTATTGTATTGCTGTGTCAGAAGAATTTTTTTGCCTATCTCAGAACAACATTTCTGACGAATTCTAAGACTAGCGCTCCGCCGCTAAAGAGACCAAACCAGTACATAAGCCGGCTTTCTTTGCATTTGATGAATCCAAGCACTACGTTGATACCGAGTGCCAGGCAAATCCAGATAGTAATAATCAGGTTTATGGTGTTAACAGCGTTCATGTTTTATTCCCCTTTCATATATCTAGCCATTGGCTAATTTAATATTATTATACCATATTTTGCGATAAAACGCAATTTTAGTGAATTTTTACTATTTTTACATATTTTAGATTTTATAATCTTTTTATTAATCGCAATGTATATTTTATTTTTTTATGTCCATAATATTAATATATCAATTTCATATGGAGGTGCTTTTATTATGGAAAACAAGAATAATAAGAACAACAACAGAAACGACAACAAGAACAACAATAACAACAAAAATAATAACAATAACAGAAATGAAAACAACAGCAATTGCTAAAAATGCATAAAAAGAAGCCCACATTTGTGAGCTTCTTTTTTTAGGTTATATCGATTATGTTCTTTTCCCATGCATAAAGTTCATCATCATCCCAGTCAGAAATTTCGAAATAAACAATATAAGTTTTTCCTTTATATCTGACCAAGACTTCATCAAATCTTCCAATTCCCAAGCCTTTGCAAATACTCTCAACTTCATATTTGGACAATTTTAAAGAGAAGTTTCCGTCATCAATAAATTGCTGAAGCGTTTTATATGGTCTATTTTTGCGAGGCTGGTTCCGTTTAATGATGTCTGCCATTTTATATAACCTCCTAATAAAAAATTTGGCATGTGTATATTATACATAGTTTTCGCATTTTTGTCAACTTTCAAGGTATTGCTTCAAAAATTGTCCTGTGTAACTTTTTTCATTCTTTACTACTTGTTCTGGTGTTCCGACTTGGACTACTGTTCCTCCGTTTTCTCCGCCTTCTGGTCCTAAGTCTATGATATAATCTGCTGTTTTGATTAAATCTAAATTATGCTCTATTACTATAATGCTATTTCCAGTATCTACCAATCTTTGTAGTATATCTACTAATTTATGAACATCTGCGATGTGTAATCCTGTTGTTGGTTCGTCTAGTATATACAATGTCTTTCCTGTTGCTTTTTTAGATAGTTCTGTTGCAAGTTTTACTCTTTGTGCTTCTCCTCCTGAAAGTGTTGTTGAAGGTTGTCCAAGCTTTATGTATCCAAGTCCAACATCTGCAAGTGTTTGGATTTTTTGCTTAATTCTTGGAACATTTGCAAAAAATTCCAATGCTTCTTCAACAGTCATATCAAGTACATCTGATATGCTCTTTCCTTTATATTTTACTTCCAATGTTTCTTGGTTATATCTTTTACCCTTACATACTTCACATGGTACATATATATCTGGTAGGAAGTGCATCTCTATTCTTAGAACACCGTCACCTTGACAAGCTTCGCATCTTCCTCCTGGAACATTAAAGCTAAATCTCCCTTTTTGATATCCTCTCATTTTTGCTTCATTTGTTGTTGCAAACAAATCACGGATAATATCAAATACTCCTGTGTATGTTGCTGGATTTGAACGTGGTGTTCTTCCGATTGGTGATTGGTCTATATTTATAATTTTATCAATGTTTTCTAGTCCTTTTACACCTTTGCATTTGCCTGGCTTTTCAGTTGAACCATTTATCTCTTTTGCAATAGTTTTGTATAAAACTTCATTTACAAGTGTCGATTTTCCTGAGCCTGAAACTCCTGTAACGCATGTAAATACGCCAAGTGGGATTTTTACGTTAATGTTCTTTAAGTTGTTTTCTTGTGCTCCAAGTATTTCTATTGATTTACCATTAGACTTTCTTCTTTTTTTAGGTACTGCTATTTTCTTTCTTCCACTTAAATATTGTCCTGTTATAGAGTTCTCTATAAGTTTAACTTCTTCTGCTGTTCCTTGTGCAATAACATTTCCTCCATGTACTCCGAGGTCCTGGTCCGATGTCAATAATCTGGTCTGCTGCATACATAGTGTCTTCGTCATGTTCTACAACAAGCACAGTATTGCCTAAATCTCTTAGTTTTTTAAGTGTTGCAATTAATTTATCATTATCTCTTTGATGAAGTCCTATACTTGGCTCATCTAGTATATATAGCACTCCTGTTAAGCTTGAACCAATTTGTGTTGCTAGTCTTATTCTTTGAGCTTCTCCTCCTGATAAAGTTCCTGCTGATCTTGAAAGTGTCAGATATTCAAGTCCGACATCTAACAAAAATTGCAGTCTTTTATCTAATTCTTTGAAAATTTGGTCTGCTATCATTCTATCTTTTGCTGATAGTTCTAAATTATTTAAGAAACTCTTTAAATCTAGAATAGACATATCTGTAAGTTCTTTTATATTTTTATCTCCTACTCTTACAGATAAACTTTCCTTTTTTAGTCTTGCACCTTGACATGTTGGACAATCGCTTTCGCTCATATACCATTCATAAAAGTCACGCATTCCTTGTGATTTTGTTTCATTGTGTCTTCTTTCAAGTGTTGGTATAACACCTTCAAATGGTGCTTTAAATTTTCTAATTCCAGCTGCTGATTCATATTCAAAATCTATTGCTTCTGTTCCTGTACCATAAAGTATTTTATCTAGAAATTCTCTTGGCAATTTTTTTATTGGCTTTGTAATATCTACTCCATAATGTCTTGCTATACTTTCAAAGTACATCTTTGCCATTGTTTCGCCTTTCTTCATTGTGCTTGCGCCGAAGGCTTTTACTCCATCATATAAAGTCTTGTTTTTATCAGGAATTATTAGGTCTTCGTCCATTCTCATTAGGTATCCAATACCTGTACATGTAGGACATGCTCCAAATGGATTATTAAATGAAAACATTCTTGGAGTTAGCTCTCCTATGCTTATTCCACAGTCTGGGCAAGCATAGTTGCAGCTATATATCTTTTCTTCTTTTCCATTTATATCAATTAAAACTAAATCATTTGCATGTTTTAGAGCTATCTCAACTGATTCTGCAAGTCTATTTCTTATACCTTCTTTTATAACTAACCTATCTACTACAAGCTCAATATTGTGTTTCTTTTTTCTATCTAGGTTTAAATCATCTGTGAGCTCTACTGTTTGTCCATCAACTCTTGCGCGAACAAATCCTTCTTTTTGATAAGCTAAAATTTGCTTTACAAATTCTCCTTTTCTTCCACGAATAATAGGAGCTAAAACTTGAATTTTAGTTCCTTCATCTAATTCTAATATATTGTCTACTATTTGATCTAAAGTCTGTTTATCTATTTTCTTACCACAGTTTGGACAATATGCCGTTCCAATTCTTGCATAAAGCAAACGTATATAATCATAGATTTCTGTAACTGTTCCAACTGTCGAACGTGGATTTTTTGATGTTGTTTTCTGGTCTATTGAGATTGCAGGTGAAAGTCCATCTATTTGCTCTACATTTGGCTTTTCCATTATTCCTAAGAATTGTCTTGCATATGATGAAAGACTTTCTACATATCTTCTTTGTCCTTCTGCATACAAAGTGTCAAAAGCAAGTGAAGATTTTCCAGAGCCTGAAAGTCCTGTTATAACTACTAGTTTGTCTCTTGGAATTTCTAGATTTATATTCTTTAAGTTATGTTCTTTTGCACCTTTTATTATTATTTTGTCATTCATATTTTTTCCCCCATGTGTTATATTATACAACATAAAAAATAAAAAGGCAATATTTGCAAACATTTTTTTGCAAATCTATTGACTTTTTACCTATTGTGTTGTATATTCTACTCTATAGGAAGCATAGGAAAAGCAGAGTGTGGTATCATCTCAATTCTAATATAGAAAGTGAGGTGATATATGTGTTAGAAGATGTATTATTTCAACTATTGATTTTATCATTATTTGCTAATATTACTCTTTTCACCATTTCTTTTGTTTTGATTATAACATTAGTTATAGTTACATACAATAAGAGTCACATCTCTGCTCTCCATTAGAGATGTGATTCTTAAATCAACTCTTTTGGTACCACACTTTGTGGCTCCTTGCTTTCTATTCTTATTATACATAAGTTTAATTTATTTGTCAATATTTTCTAGCCTAAATTCTCTCAAATTTGATTTTTATTCGTAAATATGCTATAATTATATTAACTCTAGCATTTGCTAGGTAATATATATAAAGGAGGCACACATCATGTGCAAAGACATCACTCGTAACGAAGACCTCTCCACCGAAGCCACCCTGGAAAAAGAATTCATCGAAGCATTATCTTGCATCGATGTCAATGAGCTCGAGAGAGTTCTCATCCAGAACGGCTTGGACTGAAGAAAGGAACCAACTGGTTCCTTTCTTCCATTATTTTACAATATTATATTGATATATCTCCCGTTTATAAGCACTTTTAAATCTTTATAGCATTATAAAATTTGCATTTTTTTGCAAAAAGTAGTATAATTATATTACAACACTATCGGTGTTAATACTAAATAGAAAAGGGGGACTCTCATAATGAGTTTCGCAAAAATTCTTGAAGAACTGTACCCTGGTCAAAGCATTGATGATATTCTCATCAATCAATCTGGCGGTGTATCTCTGGCCTGTACAAAGCCGGAATACCTTGACGAGCTGGGGGCTATGCTTCAAGCTCTGCGTGAGAAAGGCTTTTTGCCTACCTTCTATCTTTAACAAAAAGGAGAGCATTTATTGCTCTCCTTTTTGTCCATAAAAGATTAATTTTTTTATTATTCTTTTACTTCTTCAGTTGTTTCTTCAGCTTTAACTTCTTCCTTTACAGGTTCTTCTTTAACTTCAACAACTGGTTCTTCTTTTACTGTATCAACTACTTCTTCAACAACTGGATTTGCTGTTTCAACTGCTGGAGCTTCAACTACTTCTACTGGAGTTTCTTCAACTGATTCTTCAACTAAGTTTTCTTTTAAAGTAACTTCCTTAGTCTCAATTCTAGCTCCTACCTTTTCCTTAGTTCTAGCAGCTTTTCCTAGTCTCTCTCTTAAATAGTATAGTTTAGCTCTTCTTGCTTTACCAACTCTTACTACTTCTATTTTTTCTACATTTGGTGAATGTAAAAGGAATGTTTTTTCAACACCTACACCGTAAGAAATCTTTCTTACTGTAAATGTTTCATTTAATCCTCCACCTTGTTTTTTAATAATAATACCTTCGAAAACCTGGATTCTTTCACGGTTTCCTTCTTTTATCTTTGCATGAACTCTTACTGTATTTCCAACGTCTAATACTGGAACTTTTTCTTTTAATTGTTCATGTTCGATAGATTTTATAATATCCATCTTTTCTATTCTCCTTTCAATAAATCTGGTCTTTTTTTTCTTGTAATTTCTAAAGACTTTTCTTTTCTCCATTTTTCTATGTTTTCATGATGACCACTTAACAAAACTTCTGGTACTCTTGCTCCATGAAATTCTTCCGGTCTTGTATATTGTGGATATTCTAATAAATTACCATTTGAAAAGCTTTCCTCTTCAATAGATTCTTTACTCAAAACTCCTTCTACGTATCTTGACACACTGTCAATTAATACCATAGCTGGAATTTCTCCACCTGTCAAAACATAGTCTCCAATGGAAATTTCTTCATCAACAATCTCATCTAAAACTCTTTGATCAATTCCCTCATAATGCCCACAAAGTAATATAATATGTTTTTCATTAGCTAGCTCTTTTACTTTTTTTTGATTTAAGGTCTTTCCTTGTGGTGATAAATATATAACCTTTGCATCATCTGTCTTAACAGATTTATAAGCATCATATACAACCTCTGGCATCATTACCATACCAGCTCCACCACCATAAGGTGTATCATCAACTTTTTTATGTTTGTTTTTAGAAAAATCTCTGATATTGATTGCTTCAATATTGATTATTTTCTTCTCTATTCCTCTTCCAATTATACTTGAATTTAGAATATCAAACATTTCTGGAAAAAGTGTAAGTATACTAAACTTCATTACTCTAGCCCCTCTATCATGTGAACTACCATTTTTTTGTTAGGCACATCCACACTTTTTATTACATCACCTATTGCAGGTAAAAGTGTTTGTTTTCCAAGTTCATCTTTTACAACATATACATCATTGCTTCCTGTTGGAAATACATCAACTAGCTTTCCAAGTAGAATATCTTCATCTGTATAAACTTCCATCCCTATTAAATCTACGATAAAATATGTATCTTCTGGAAGATCCACAGCATCTTTTCTATCTATCTTAATATAGCAGTTTTTAAACTGAAGTGTATCGTTTATATCATCTATTCCCTTTAGTTTTAATAAAACTAAATTCTTATGATATTTGACTTCTTCTATTTCCATCTCTTGAAGCTTTTTATTTCTTTCGATGTATATTGTTTTTAGATTATCATACCTAGTTACATCATCTGTAAATGGTACAACTTTTAGAAAACCTTTTATTCCATATGAGTTTACTATTTGACCTATTTCTAATAAGTTTTGCATTTATTTTTGCTCCTTATTAATCTAAAAATTCGATTGTAACTCTCTTTTGTTCTTTGCTACCTACAGCTTTAAAGATTGTTCTAATTGCTTTTGCAATTCTTCCTTCTTTTCCAATTACTCTTCCCATATCTGAAGAAGCAACTTTGACTTCAAATACAGTAGATCTTTCACCTTCTACTTCATTGATTTCAATTTTGTCTTTTTCTTCAACTAGGCTTTCAATAATTGTTTGTAAAACTTCTCGCATATATTTTCACAATCCTTTCTAATTTAGGGCTTATTTTTGAACAAGAATTATTATTGTTCAAAAATCTTAAGCTTTTTCGATAAGTGCTTTAACTGTATCAGTTGGCTTAGCACCATTCTTTATCCAAGCTTCACATTTTTCTTTATCTAATGTAATTTTAGCTGGTTCTGCAATAGGATCGAAAGTTCCGATTTGTTCTATTATTTTACCATCTCTTGGAGATCTTGAATCAGCAACAACGATGTGATAGAAAGGAGCTTTTTTCTTTCCTACTCTTTGTAATCTTATTTTTACCATCTTTAAAGTTCACCTCCATTCGCTTAGTGTTCAGTAAATCTTAATTTGTAATATAAAGTAGCCGTGCGAAGGAGTAGTACTTTTCTTCCGAAAGCTTGGAGGAAGAAAATATCCTACTCCGACAGAGCTCGGCGGAACTCTATATATAATTTACTAAACTTATCTATATAATTAAAATTTAATAACTAAATTTTGAAGTTCTTTAAGTCATTCATATTAAGATTTTTAAGTGCATTCTTCATTCCACCTTTTTTATTGTTCATCTGTTTCATCATTTTTTGTGTCATTTCAAAAGACTTCATGAATTTATTAATATCTTGCACTGTTGTTCCTGAACCTTTTGCTATTCTTTGTCTTCTACTTGCATTTAAAATCCTTGGATTTCTTCTTTCTTTTTTAGTCATCGAACAAATCATAGCTTCTATCTTTACAAATTCTTTGTCATCAACTTTGATATCACCTAGTTTATTTGCACCTGGTAACATTTTTAAGATTGATGAGAAAGAACCCATTTTCTTTATTTGTCTTAATTGAAGTAAGTAATCATCTAAGTCGAATTCTTGCTTCTTTAAACTTTTTTCTAATGCTTCTGCCTGTTCTTCGTCAAAAGCTTCTTCTGCTTTTTCAATGATTGATAGAACATCTCCCATTCCTAATATACGTGTTGCCATTCTGTCTGGATGAAATACTTCTATATCACTTAGCTTTTCGCCTGTTGCTGCATATTTAATTGGTCTTCCAGTGACTTTTTTTACAGAAAGTGCTGCACCACCACGAGTATCACCATCAAGTTTTGTAAGGATAACTCCATCTATTCCTAATGCTTCATTAAACTTTTCAGCAACATTAACAGCATCTTGACCTGTCATACTGTCAACTACAAGTAAAATTTCATGAGGTTTTACATTAGCTTTGACATTTTTAAGCTCTTGCATTAATTCTTCATCTATATGTAAACGTCCTGCGGTATCAAGGATTATTACATCATTTAGTTTTGACATTGCAACATTTATTGCTTGTTTTGCAATATGGACAACATCTTTTGATGTCTCGTTTGCAAATACTGGGATATTTAATTGAGCGCCAACAACTTGTAATTGCTTTATAGCTGCTGGTCTATACACATCACATGCAACAAGTAAAGGTTTCTTTCCTTGCTTTCTAAGTAGATTTGCAAGTTTTCCAGCTGTTGTTGTTTTACCTGAACCTTGAAGTCCTACTAGCATTATTATTGTAGGTGGGTTTGGTGTGAATGTAATCTTGCTTTCTACTCCTCCTAATAGTTCAACAAGTTCATCTTTTACTATTTTTATAACTTGTTGTCCTGGAGTAAGTGATGTAAGTACATTCTGTCCTAAAGCTTTTGTTTCTATATCAGATATAAATTCTTTTACTATTTTATAGTTTACATCAGCTTCTAGTAATGCAAGTTTTACTTCTCTTAAGATTTCTTTTAAATCTCCTTCTGTAATTCTTGCTTTTCCCCTTAGCTTTTTGGTTATTCCTTGTAATCTCGCTGATAATCCTTCAAAAGCCATTTTATCCCTCCTATACTAAACATCTTAGTTCTTTTGCGACATGTGTAAGTACGTGTGCTATTTGATCATCTGTATACTTTGTTTGAATAGCTGATAATTCTGATAATATCTTTTGTATCTGCTTTTCTTGTTTGTCTGTCTTTTTCATAATTTCTAGCTTTTCTTCTAATCCGAAAAAGTTTATTCTCCCCTTTCACAATACTATCTCTTACCGCTTGTCTTGTTACACCAATCTCTTCCGCAATTTCTGCAAGTGATAAGTTTTGGTTATAATATAAATCTAATATGTCTTGTTGTTTGTCTGTTAATAACGCTCCATATATGTCTAAGAGCATTCCAATTTGAACATTTTTATCCATATACTAAAAACCTCTCTCACTCCTTTTATAGGTGTAAAGCTATTATATTTTACATTATTATTTTGCTTTTGTCAATGGGTTTTAAAGAATTTCTTTAAAAATTCTTATTCCATTTCAAATGAAATTCTCAAATTTTATTGACATTAAATTTAAAATACTATAAAATATGTATGTATTTTTAAAATGTTTGATTTAGATATAATATATGGAGGTTTGTTATGAAAAAAATTTTAATTATTTCTGTTATTTTTACTTTAATTATAATTTTTGCAAATAATTTTGTTTATGCAAGTGGAATCGACTTGAATCTTAATCCAAATACTTCTAATACAACTACTAATACTAGTAGCCATGACACTACTGTATACGGTTCTACAAGTACTAATTCAAATTTAAGCACCACAACTTCTCTTTCAGATACCTTTGATACAACAGTTTCTGTTGGTTCTACAGCTGGAATAAGTGAGTCTACTTTATCTTTATCAAATATACTAAATATTATTCTTATTGTTTTAGGAATTCTTTTAGTATTATTTGCAATAGCAATTTTAATTCGTATGCATTAATACAAAATTGAATAAATAATTTTGAAAACACTAAATTTTGCCAATTTAGTGTTTTTTTGTATGGATATTTTATTATGTTTTAAGCAAAATATATATAGTTAACAAACTTTTGTTGAAATCTAATAAAGGAGGTAATTTATCATGATTAAAAAATCTTTAATAATACTATCTATTTTTTGTGCTATAATATTTGCAGCTAATTATACATTTGCAGCTAATGTACAAGACGGTATGAGTAATGCTGGAAAAGCAGTAGGTAATGGTGTTGAAACTATCTTTAATGCTACTGGAAATACATTGCAAAATGCAGGAAATGGTATTTCTAATGTAATGAATACTGTTGGAAATGGCATGGGAAATATGGTAAACGGTATCGAAGATGGTATGGATAATGGTATGGGAAACCAAGATAACAACACTTACGATGACAGTGGATTTGGTATGACAAATGAAACAGATAATGGAGCAACAGATGATGGATATACTGCGAATAGAACTTCCGCTACTGGTACAACTGATGCTACAAATAATACATTAGTATGGGTAATCTTAGCTGTAGCAGCTGTTGCTATCATTGCTCTTGTTTGGTATTATGCAACGCAGACAAATGATAGAGATAATGAACGTCGTTAATATAAATTTGGTTGATTTCAGCTGAACTTGCAAGAAGATTTTGTGAATTTGTATAAAAATTCGCCGAGCTCTATCGGCGTAGGACATTTTCTTTTTCTACGCATTCGAAAGAAAAGTACTACGCCTTCGCATGGCTTCTTTGTACAAACTTCACACAAATCTTCTGCATTTAGCTGCTTTTGTACATATTCGTATTGTCTTTTTCTTCAACTGATGCTATAATATTAATATATTAATGACGTTTGGAGGAAAACAATATGTCTAGTGCAAGTTTTAAAAATCCAGTTGCGAAACATAATTATGATATTGTAGATACGATAGAGGCACGGAATTGTACTAACTGGAACTGAAATTAAATCAATAAGAAATGGAAAAGTTAATTTGAAAGATAGCTATGCTGTTATAAAAAATGGTGAAGCTTTTGTTTATGGTATACATATTTCTCCTTATGAACAAGGAAATATACAGAATAAAGACCCTTTAAGGACAAGAAAACTACTTCTTAATAGACGTGAGATAAATAGATTATTTGGTATGATTCAGCAAAAAGGTTATTCTCTTGTTCCAATTAGTATGTATTTTAAACGAAATAATATAAAAATAGAACTTGGTATTGGAAAAGGTAAAAAACTTTATGATAAAAGACGTGATATAGCAAAAAAGGATGCTGAAAGAAAAATCGAAAGAGCGTTAAAAAACAGCATTTAGAATTTATTTGACAAATTATAAATAAATGTGTATAAAATATAACACACAGTAATGTATATTAACTATTTATTATAGAATACACCACATAGCTCTGTGAAAGCAAAATGTGGTGTATTTTATTGTTCCTTAAATATTTACAAAATACAAGCGAACACTTCAATTTTTTAAGCTCTTCCACTTGAACCAAATACGTCTCTCATTTTATGTTTAACTGTTTCTTTTATCTTTTCTCTTGCAGGTGTTAAGTATTTTCTTGGATCAAAAGCTTCTGGTTCTTCTGCAAATACTCTTCTTATTTCTGATGTCATTGCAAGTCTTAAATCTGTATCTACATTTATTTTTGATACTCCTCTTAAACTTGCTTCATGTAATATTTCATCTGGAACTCCCTTTGCTCCTGGTATATTTCCGCCATATTTATTGCATGTTTCTACAAGCTCTGGTATTACTGTTGAAGCGCCATGCAATACTATTGGTGTATCTGGTAATTTTTCTTTTACCTTTTCGAGAATATCAAATCTAAGCTTTGCTTCTCCTTTGAATTTGTATGCTCCATGACTTGTTCCAATTGCTATTGCAAGTGAATCGCAGCCTGTTCTTTCAACAAACTCTCTAGCTTGGTCTGGATCTGTAAACATTGCATCTGAATCTGCTACATTTACATCATCTTCTATTCCTGCAAGTTTTCCAAGTTCTGCTTCAACTACTACTCCTCTTTCATGTGCATAATCTACTACTTTTTTTGTTAATGCTACATTCTCTTCAAAATCATATTTTGAACCATCAATCATTACAGATGTAAAACCTGCATCTATACACATTTTAGCAGTTTCAAAATCTGGTCCATGGTCTAAGTGCATTGCTATTGGTACATCTGTATCTTCTGTTGCAGCTTCTAGCATTTTCATCAAATAGTTTACTCTTGCATATTTTATTGCACTAGATGAAGCTTGTAGTATAACTGGAGAATTCTCCTCCTTTGCTGCATCAACAATAGCTTGAATTATCTCCATATTATTTACATTAAATGCACCTATTGCATAATGCTCCTTCATTGCTTTTTTAAACATTTCTGTAGTGGTTACTAATCCCATATTTATCACAATCCTTTCTTTAATTTATATAATTAGTCTATATAGATTTACCAAATCCCGTCAGAGCTTTTATTTTAAAAATTCTGCGTTTGGCTAATCTATTCTTAAAACCTATTTCATAATATCATAAAAATTTCTAAAAGTAAATCCCTCTTCTCTTAAAAAAGCAATAACCTCCGGAAGTGTATCTGCTGTAAGTTGTTTTGTCCCTGTATCATGCATTAAAACTACTACTCTCGTCTTGTCTCCAACTGTTGCTTTTAAATCTTCGACTAAACTATCTGCTGTTGGTTTTCCTTCTGCATCTCTTGTTAATGCATTCCAATTTATATATGCTATATCGTTTTCTTCAAGTAGACTTTTTGCTTCATTTTTTACACTTTTATACTTTCCGCCTTCACTTCCTCCAGGAAATCTAAATAAATACGTATGGTAGTCTGGATTTTCTAAAGCTTCTTGTATTGCCTTTTCTGTACTATTAAATTCATCGAGTACAGCTTCTGGAGAAGCATATACTGATTTATATTCGTGTGAATAACTGTGATTTGCTATATAATGTCCCGCGTTATATTCTTGTCTTACAATCTCTGGATAAAGTTCTACTCTGCTTCCTAGTACGAAAAATGTTGCTTTTATTCCTTCATTTTTAAGTATATCTAAAATCTGTGGTGTTATATTTTTAGAAGGTCCATCATCAAAAGTTAGATATGCAATTTTTTCGTCAGAATCAGCTTCATAGATGTTTGCCATTCTTTCTTTGGCTTTTTCTGAATATACAGGTAATAGTGGCTTTTTTTCTTCTACAATTATATTATCCTGTACTATATTTTCTAGTCCTTGGTTTGTGTATAATTTTGCAATTCTATCTCTATTCTGAAATTCTGCAAATGCAATTCCAGAAAGTGCTGAAGCCATTACCACTAATGTTCCTATAGTACAATATATAATTGCTCGAATTGCAAGTCTTCTTCTTAATTCCTCTATGTCTATTAGATTTTTTTCTTCTTCCACTACTACTATTTTTCCTTTCCAATAATATTTTAATTTGGAAAAGAATTGTACTTTTGGCTAGGCGCGCGATGGAGATATTTAATGAGGCGTGCTTATTGCACGTTGAATTAAAATCTCCTGAGCAGCAACAACGCCAAAACGCAATTATTTTTCAAATCTTACTGTATTTAGTTTAAACAATTTAAGTAATTCTACTACAACAATTGGTGAGAAAATCAAAATTATTGTCTCAATAACTTTTTCTTTTGGAAGAACTGCTATGCCAAAAATATCTCTAAGTGGTGGAATAAATAGTATTGCAAGTACCAAGCATGCAGAAACTAAATCTGCTAAAATAAGGATTTTATTACTAAATATTCCTGTTTTGAAAATTGATTTTTTATTATTTCTTATATTAAATACATGCACAAGTTCTGAAAGTGAAAGAACTGCAAACGCCATTGTTTGTGCTATTGTTATTCTTTCTTCTTCTGCCATTCCTTCTGTTCCTCTAAGTCCTAATGCAAAAGCTAGAAGTGTTAACAGTCCAATCATTATTCCTTGATATACAACTCTATATGTCATACCTTTTGTGAAAATTCCTTTTGAATTATCTCTTGGTTTTCTATTCATTATATCTTTTTCTGCTGGATCAACTGCAAGCGCAAGTGCAGGAAGGGAATCTGTTGCAAGATTTATCCATAATATGTGAATTGCTAGAAGTGGTGTTAATGCATGTGCATCTGCAAAATGGAACCAGTTTGCAAATACAGGTGCAAGTAATATTGCAAAGAATAATACTATGATTTCTCCAATATTGCTTGATAAAAGGAATTGTATAACTTTTAAGATGTTATCATATATTCTTCTTCCTTCTTCAACTGCTGAGATTATTGTTGCAAAGTTGTCATCTGTTAAGATAACATCTGCCGCTTCTTTTGCAACATCAGTTCCAACTTTTCCCATTGCACAACCGATATCTGCTGTTTTAAGGGCTGGTGCATCATTTACTCCATCACCTGTCATTGCAACTATTTCTCCATTTGCTTTCCATGCTTTTACTATTCTAACCTTGTGTTCCGGAGAAACTCTTGCATATACACTATATTTTCTAATATCTCTTGTAAGTTCTTCATCAGATATTTCATCTAATTCTTTTCCTGTAAGTGCTTCTGATTCGTTTTCAAGAATTCCTAATTCTTTTGCAATAGCCATTGCTGTTATTTTGTGGTCTCCTGTAATCATTACGGTTTTAATTCCTGCGCTCTTACATTTCTTAACGGCCTCTTTCGCTTCTGGTCTTGGAGGGTCTATCATTCCACACATTCCAAGAAAAATAAGGTCATTTTCAATAGTTTTCATTTCTTCATCTGTTGGTTCTGTATCTAGCACTTTATATGCACATGCTAGAACTCTTAATGCAGATTTTGCCATTTCTTCATTCTTAGCATATATTTCTTTTTTATAGTTATCTAAATCATTGTTAATTCCATTTGATGTTTCATAAGAATTACATCTTGCTAGAAGTTCGTCTACTCCGCCTTTTGTGTAAACTATATATTTATCATTTGCTTTATTAACTGTTGTCATTAATTTTCTTTCTGAATCAAAAGGCAATTCTTTTACTCTTGGGTTATCCACTAAAATTGTTTTTTTATAATTTAATTTTAGAGCCATATCTGTTAAAGCTGTTTCTGTTGGGTCTCCTGTAAGTTCGTTTTTTTCATTTATTTTTGTGTCATTACAAAGCATATTTGCATATATTATTTTTTCGAAAAGAGAACTCTTTTCAACATTTTCCATATCAAATACTTTTGAATCATAGAATAATTTTTTAACTGTCATTTTATTTTGTGTAAGTGTTCCTGTTTTATCTGAACACACAACAGATGCCCCTCCTAAAGTTTCAACTGCTGGTAGCTTTTTTACAATTGCATTTTTCTTAACCATTCTTTGCATACCAATTGCAAGAACTATAGTAGATACTGCAGCTAGTCCTTCTGGAATTGCCGCAACCGCAAGGCTTACCGCTGTCATGAACATATCAATAATCTCTTTTCCTTCTAGAAGTCCAATTACGAAAATCACTATACATATTACAATACACGCTATTCCAAGTGTTTTTCCAAGTCCATTTAACCTTTTTTGAAGTGGTGTTTCTTCTTCTTCGACTTCATTAAGCATTCCTGCAATTTTACCAACTTCTGTGTTCATACCTATAGCTGTGACAATTCCTTTTCCTCTACCATATGTTACCATACTTGAAGAAAATACCATATTTGTTCTATCGCCAATTCCAACATTTTCATCATTTATTGCATCTGTTTGTTTTTCAACTGATGTAGATTCTCCTGTTAATGCAGATTCTTGAACTTTTAAATTTATTGCTTCTATAAGTCTAATATCTGCTGGTACATAGTCTCCAGTTTCAAGGATAACTATATCTCCAGGTATAAGTTCTCTTGCTGGTACTACTTGAACTTGTCCATCTCTTATAACCTTTGATGCATGAGCACTTAATTTTTGAAGTGCTTCTAATGATTTTTCAGCTTTACTTTCTTGTACTACTCCAATAATTGCATTTACAATTACTACAACCATTATTATGATTGAATCTGTAATACCTTCTCCTTCCGCAACCCCTATAACTCCAGATACAATTGCTGCAATTATTAATATAATAATCATGAAGTCTTTAAATTGTTTTAGAAACTTAACTAAAAGGCTTTCTTTCTTTTTTGCTTCCAATTCATTAAATCCATATTTTTCTCTTTTCTCTTCTATACTTTCACTTTTAAATCCTTTTTTTACGTCTGTTTCAAGTTCCTTTTCAACTTGTTGTATGTTCTTATTAAAAACTTCCATTTATATCTTCCCTTTCGTACATCTTTTTACATTACATATTTTAACACAAAGAACTATTTATATCAATAATTTTGACAAAAAAATAAAGGGAGAGCATTTGCTCTCCCCGATGTTTGAGGTATTCCTAGTTTTAGGAAAATCCTGTGGGCCATCTCTGCATTTTGATCTCCTTGCCGCGCTTTTGGCGGCTGCGCCATTCCGGTCATCCACCGACGGCAAATTTCTTCATTTGCCGGCGGAATCCTTCTCATGCCGGGCGGCGAATCGCTGTCAGTCCATCTTTAATCCAATGGATTTGCTACTGAAATCCGCTAGTAAAACGTCTCATTGCAGGAACCTCCTTGCGCCGAAGCATCGGCGGTGGTGTCGTTACTATATAGATCTCCAAAGCTTTTTATTTGCTAGATAAATCCACTAGTGTACCGCATGGTACCCTCCTTCTGCCCTTTGGCATCAAGCGTTTGTCATCCACCAAGGGACGGTGGACTACCCTACTTCAAACTGAGCTAGGGTGCTCCAGTTTGTTTGGCGTTGGCCACGTAAAGTGGCAGGTGATGGTTTGATTTTCACAGCAGTTATTCCACTAGAGAAAACCACTTGTGAACCGTTGACGATTCATTAGGTCACAAACTCCTTTCTTTTTGGAGCCAATGCCCTATGCTAGGGCAGGCGGCCGGCGCAGCAGTTTACTTCATAAAAGCAGAAAACATACGGCGCAATCGTACCATAGGATTTTACCTCCTTTACATAAAATGTAATTATATTATAGCATGTATTTTGTATTATGTCAACATTTTTTGGAAAATTTTCAAATTTTTTGATATTTTGTTAATAGTCAGCCTATCTTTTTGATGTGTTTAAATATTACTTGCACACTATTACTCTATCATTTCCAAATAAATCTTTTTTGCAATATATATTTTGATAATGTCCTGTTTTTCTAACAATTTCCATTACCTCTTCTTTTTGGTCATAGCCAATTTCAAGTGCAATGATACCACCATTATTTAAGAATCTATATCCTTCTTCAATAATTATTCTATAAAATTTAAGTCCATCTTCTCCGTCCATCTAGCGCAAGATTTGGCTCATATTTTAAATTGTATTCTTTAATTATATCTCGCTTTATATATGGTGGATTAGCAATTATCATATCATATTTTTTATCTATGTTTTCGAACATATCACTTTGTATAAAATTTATTTTTTGTTTTTCTAAAAGTCTCTGTTCATTTTTTTTTGCAACTTCTAATGCTCCTTTGCTGATATCTGTAGCAGTTATATTTGCATTTTCAATATTTTTTGCCATTGATACAGCTATTGCTCCGCTTCCTGTGCATAACTCCAATATCTCTATCTTATTACTTTCATTAGCCAATTTGATTGCCTCTTCTACTAATATTTCTGTGTCTGCTCTTGGAATGAGTACGTTTTCATCTACGTAGAAGTCCATACCCATAAATTCTTTTAAATGTGTTATGTATTGAAGTGGATAGCCTTTTGATATTTTGTCTATATCATCGAAATATTCTTTTACTTTTTCTTCTTTTATTTCTTCATCTTCTTTTATTATTAGTTCTTCTTTTTTGCATTTAAGCACATAAGATAAAAGCATCCTTGAAATAAGTGATGCTTCGTCTATATGGTTTGAACTTAATATATTCTTGCCTTTATTTAATATTTCTTGAACTTTCATATATTTTTTCCTTTTATTTAAATTATTATTAGTAAGACTACATTTTCATATGTTTTTAAATTAAATCTCCTATTAAATCATAATCTCTAACATCAGTTATCTTACATTCTACAAAGCTTCCTAATGGCAAATCTTTTGTCTTTTCGATAAATACAACTCCGTCTTCTTCTGGAACGTCCATATATGTTCTTCCTATATAGTATTTTCCATCGAAGCTTATATTTTCGATTAATGCTTCATAGATCTTTCCTATTTTTTCTTCTAGATTTTTCTTTGATATTTCTTGTTGAATAGTCATAATTTTTCTATGTCTTGATTTTTTTGTCATAGGATGGATTTGTTCTTTTAATCTTGCTGCAGGTGTTCCATCTTCTTTTGAATATGTAAAACATCCTAATTTATCAAATCTTGCCCATTTTACAAAATCATAAAGTTCATTAAAATCATCTTCTGTTTCGCCTGGGAAACCAACGATTAAAGTAGTTCTAAGTATTACATTTGGTATTTCTTTTCTAATTTTCGTAATTACTTTCTCAATACTTTCTTTATCGCTTTTTCTGTTCATTCTTTTTAAAACTTTATTAGAAATATGTTGTATTGGCATATCAAAATATTTACATATTTTATCATTATTTTTTACAACTTGTATAAGTTCATCTGTAATCGTTTCTGGATATGCATACAAAAATCTTATCCATTTGAAACCTTCTATCTTGCATAGTTCTTCTAATAGCTCTGCAAGCATTGGTTTTCCGTATAAATCAACTCCATATTTTGTTGTATCTTGTGCAATAACGATAAGCTCTTTTATGCCTTTTTTTGCTAGCTGTTTTGCTTCTTTTAGAATTTCTTCCATTGGTCTTGAAACGTATTTGCCTTGTATATATGGTATTGCACAATATGTACAGTTATTACTACATCCTTCTGCAATTTTTAAATATGCAAAGCTGTCTCCTGTTGTGATAACTCTATTCATAAAGTCTAATTGATAGTTATTACTTTTGTCTGCTCCAACTAGCTTATTTACTTTCTCCCATAGTTTATCATATTCTTTTATCGAAACGAATAAATCTACCTCTGGAATTAGTTTTTCAAGTTCTTCTTTATATCTTTGTACTAGGCAACCAATTACTATCAAATACTTACATTTTTTCTTTTTATACTCTGCCATTTCAAATATTGTGTCTATTGCTTCTTTTTTTGCACTTTCAATAAAGCCACAAGTATTGATTACAATAATCTCTGCTTTTGATGCATCATTTACTATTTCAAAATTATTTTCTTTGAATATTCCAATTACTTCTTCTGTTACTACCAAATTTTTTGTACAACCAAGTGATACAAATCCTACTTTCATTTTCTTACTCCTAAAATATTGACTTTTTATTATAATTTGTGTATAATAAGTATAGGAAATGACAAACCACAAACGTGGTTGCCAAAGAATATGTTTTAGCACACATCTATCGGCAATTTACAGATGTGTGTTATTTTTATTTGCTCAAAATTATTACAAGTATAATTAAGGCAAATACTATAATAGTTTCGGCAATCAAGCCAAAAGTAAGTAAATATATTATCACTAATAAAACTTCTTCTATCATAGTACCACCTCCTTTCAGTAGCATGAGCTACATTAAAGTTAGTGGCAACCACATCTGCTTATCATCATTTTCCATGTTAAATACTATACTACATTTTTTGGCAAAATTCAAGCGAACACTTGAAATTTACACAAAAAATTTGTTTTAAAGGAGCATCATTTTCTATGATACTCCTTTTTGATTTTTAATATTTATTTAATTTGCTTATAGTACTAATTCATTTTTGTGCAATCTTCTCCGTACCCATTGCACATAATAAGCTTCAAATGCCTTATCCCATCTTGTATAGTTTTAAGATGTGGCTTTCTATCTCGCCCATCTTTATAAAAATTAATTGGAACTTCTGCTATTTTTAAGTTTGCCTTTTTTGCTTTTATTATCATTTCACTTGCATATTCCATACCCGTACATTTACAGTCTACATTATTCATTTTTTCTGTATCATATCCTCTTAATCCACAATTAAAATCTGTCACCTTGACTTTCAATTTTATTCTTCCAAGCCAAGAAATAAATGGTGTTCCAAAGTATTTGTGAGAAAATGGCATTGCTCCTTTTTCCATCTTTCCTCCATATCTGTTCCCTATAACAAAATCATAGCCTTCTCTTAATTTTTCAAGTATTAACATAGCTTCTAGAAAATTATAGCTGTCATCTGCATCTCCCATTATCGTATATTTTCCTTTTGCCTCTTTACTTCCATTTATTAATGTCGCGCCATATCCTTTTTCTTCAATATCTATAACTCTTGCACCTAGACTATTTGCTATATTCGCTATATTATCTATGCTTCCATTATTTGCAACTAAAATTTCACCATTTATATTATTTTCTTCTATAAACTTCTTTGCTTTTTCTATACATCTTCCTATAGTCTTTTCTTCATTTAGTGCTGGGATTAATATTGTTAGTTCTAATTGCCCCATTTTGTTTCTCCTATATTCATCGCTTTTTATCATATTTAATCTTTACTTTCTTTAGTTTTGGTGCCAAATTTTAATGGTTTAGTTATTGATACTTTTTTAAATATCAAGTTATAGTTAAAACAATCTAATAATATAAACAAAATAGCCATTATTGTTATAATTTGATCTCTATATGTAAACATTGCATGCCTGTATGAATGATTTGCTAAAATTAAGTATCTTAAATATGGCATAATTCCTATAAATAGCATTACTAATGAGTATTTTTTCTTCTTTAAATTTTTCCAATCTATAAATACTAGAAGCAATACTGCAACTGTTGCTAGTGCAAGTTTAATTTCCCATTTATATACTTTTATATTTATTATATGTATTAATGGAATAGTATCTATATTTTTCTCGATTACATGTTTATACAATTCTTCATAATTACTAAGACCTTGCAAACCATTTATTCTTTTCATAGCATTGTCTTTTACGTAATCTAGAACATTTATATTTAATACAAGTGATGCTATAGCCCACTTTGCAAGCCACATTCCAGCATATCCTATAAGCCATAATATGCAAGATTTTATTACAAATTTAAATGTATTTTTTAGAGTATCTTCTCTTTCTTCATGTTTTCTTATTGCAAGTATTAAAAGCAATGGTACAAATAATGTTAATATTTCTGTTGTAAGAAAATCAACAAAACAAGTAATAATTCCAGTTATAAAAAATAGCTTAAATAATTTACTATTTGCATTATCTATTGATTCTTTATTTCTACTATCAATTATTACTGCTATTATTGAAGTAATATGCATTACATAAAAAAATGTATATATGAATAACGTTTGTTGTTTTTTATTCTATGGATTCCGTCCTTTTCTCTTGTAAAATTGTACACTTTCTTTTAGATTTTCCTCTATTGTGCTATGTGGAATTTTTGACGATATTATTAGTGTAGACGATAAAATAAGAACTGTTGCTATAAATATTAATGTAAAATCAATTGTTTTTTTCATGTTTTCTCCTAATGTATAAGCAATCAGATTAGATTGGCTGATTGCTTATATTGTGTATTTTTATGGTTTTGTTTAGTTATTTCCATCGCTACCATCACTGCCATCACCACTGAACCAATCAGGGTTTCCGTAGTCAGATAGTCCACCTGGACCTTTTGTTCCGTCTTCTGATATTCTACTTACATAAATTCCAGATTTTAAAGTAAAACAAGGTCTAAACCCATATGTATTACTGCAAGGATTCCACTGATCTCCTCTATTTCTTAAATCGTAATATAACAGAGGTCTACTCCATGAATGAACATCACCATATTCTACCACACAACCGTAGACTTCGAACATACAGTTATTCTCGTTGATTAGGCATGAATATCTAGAAGCTAACCAAAAACTTTTATACTCTGGGCTACCATAAGAACCTGTTGCTACAATGTGCAGATTATCCAATTGCTCCAAATCATTAGTGTTACTACCACCCGAACCACTGCTTTCATCAGTGCCTTCAACTACATTGTGATCTAAATACTTTAGTGTTTTTATATAATTATTAATCGAAACTAACTGTTCTTCACTAGCATTCCCCTCTGTACCCCTTATCCCCTGAGAATAAGGTGAATTATCATTTGGTGAATCTGGATCACTACCAACACATCTAGCACTTACAACATAATTGGTATCAATATAACCTTTTGCCAAATTATTTAAATTATCTATTGCATTATTATAAGACCATTTAGCCTTTTCTACATTACTTTCATTATTCATACTAGCTGGAATCCATTGATCTTGTCCACTTTCACCAGTTCCTGATCCATTTTCACCAGCCCCTAACGTAACTTGATTTCCAATTGTATCTGCTGTTATTACTTGAACGCCATTAGATGCATGTTCTGATGTTTTATCATATAGTACAACACACTCTACCGGATTTGTAATACCTTTTAGTTTTATCATAATATGGTCTCCTGCATTAAGGTTATCAGTCAATATCTTTTCTCCTGGTATTCCATCATTTGCAGTATCTATTTCATTATCTTCATTATCTTTATTATCTTTTCCTCCTTGGATTTCTTTTACCTTTGCAACTGCATCTTCAATGACATTTCCTGTCTTTCCCATGTCTTCCTCTTCATCCTTTGCTGCTTTTGCATAATCTTGTGTTCCATTTATTGCATGGCCTACTATTCCCATGTTATATACCGCTCTGATTGACACTGCTGCTAGAATTACAAGAATAATTATAGTAATTATTAAGGCAATTAATGTAATACCTTTTTCATTAATTCTCATCTCTTTTTCATCTCCTTTCATTTTAAAATTTTTTGTTTTCTTTCTGTCTTCCATAAAGTTGCCCTCCTTTGTAAAAAATTTATATAATAAAAATACACGTAAAACTCATACGTCAAAAAGACGTACAAATTTTACGTGTACTTATATTAGCAATATATTCTTTTATTCGATTGTCTATATATACTCCCATACGGTTTTCAGCCACTTTTATCATTAGATTTTCCTCTTTCATTTTTAATTATCTTAATAATATAATAAATATTAACAAATGTCAATTACAAATTAATTAATTATTTATTACAATTGTATTACAAAATTTGCTTCAATTTATTTATCTTTTTATTATAAATCAAATGGGGACACTCTTACTGGTCTAACAAAGAATATCCCCATTTTATTTATTAAATATTATATTTTTCTCTTTCTACATAGCTTGTATGAAGTAACTTATGTGCTGTGTGTCCTCCTGGCTCTCCTATGTATTCTTTATATGCTTTCTTTAAGTAAGGGTTCTCATGTGATTTTCTTATAGTACTCTTTTCGTCTATACTGTATATTGCACTTGAACGTTTTTTGAATACATCAACTTGACTTCTTGTCTTTGAAGATTTTATAGGTTGACCTCCACCTAAGATACATCCTCCTGGACATGCCATTACTTCTAAGAAATCAAAGTCAACTTTTCCGCTCTTTATTTCTTCCATCATTGCTTTCGCATTTTCAAGTCCTGATACAACAGCAACTCTTATTTCTTTTCCTGCTATATTTAATGTGGCTTTCTTTATTCCTTTTTTGCCTCTTACTTCTTCAAATTCTAGTTTTTCTAATGGCTTTCCTTCAAGTGTTTCTGCAGCAGTTCTAAGTGCCGCTTCCATAACTCCACCTGTTACACCAAATATTGCAGCAGCTCCTGTTGCTTCTCCCATTGGATTATCATAACTTGATTCTTCAAGTTCTGCAAATTCTATATTTGCCTGTTTAATCATTCTTGCAAGTTCACGTGTTGTAATAACTGCATCAACATCGTCTAACCCTTCTACTCCTTGCATATCATCTCTTGTTCTTTCAAACTTCTTTGCAACACAAGGCATAACTGATACAACAAATATCTTACTTGGGTCAATTCCATTTTCTTTTGCAAAATATGATTTAATAATTGCTCCAAACATTTGATGAGGAGATTTACAAGATGATAGATGTGGTAAAAGTTCTGGATAATTCATTTCTGAAAATCTTACCCAAGCTGGACAGCAAGATGTTGCCATTGGAAGTACTCCACCATTTTGAACTCTATTTATAAATTCATTTGCTTCCTCCATTATCGTGAAGTCTGCTCCTGTGTTTGTATCAAATACTTTATCAAAACCTAATTTCTTCAATGCTGTTACCATTTGTCCTTGTACATTTGTACCTATAGGCATTCCAAATTCTTCTCCAAGTGCAACTCTGACAGCTGGAGCTGTTTGAACAACAACATAAGCATCTTTGTCTTTTAACTTTTTCCATACTAATTCTGTATCATCTTTTTCTTTTAATGCTCCAACTGGGCAGTTTACAATACATTGTCCACAAAATGTACAATTTACATCGTTTAAGCTTTCGTTTCCAGCGGTTGAAACAGTTGATGCAAAACCTCTTGCAGTGCAATCTATTGCACCTATTCCTTGTACTTTTTTACATGTTGCAACACATCTTCTACAAAGTACACACTTATTAAAATCTCTTACAATGCTTGGTGATTTATCATCAATTTCATGTTTATTTCTTTCACCTTTGTATCTTATATCTTTAAGTCCAAACTGTTCTGCAAGTTTTTGAAGCTCGCAATTTCCGTTTCTAACACAAGTTAAACATTCTCTCTCATGATTTGAAAGTATAAGGTCAAGAACTGTTTTTCTTGCTTCTATAACTTTCTCCGTATTTGTATGTACTACCATTCCTTCTTCTGCTTTTTGTATGCAAGATGTTGCAAAGCCTCTTCTGCCTTCTACTTCTACAACACACATTCTACAATCGCCTATTTCATTTATTTCTTTTAAAAAGCAAAGTGTAGGAATGTCTATATTTATTTTTCTAGCAGCTTCAAGTATGGTTGTACCTTCTTCTACTTCTACATCTATTCCGTCAATATTTAATTTTATTAGACTCATTTTATAACCTCTTTTCCGCCAAATCTCGTCGGAGCTTTTGTTTTCAAAAATCTCAAAAATGAGTAAATCGAATCCATTTCGCATAATTTCTAATAAAATCAAAACGATTCCCTCCTCGCTCTGTTCGGGATCTTCCATTTTGATTTCATGAAGAAATTATATGCTCATTACTTCTCAATTCCTCATTTTTTCAATTTTTGAAAACAAAACTCCTGCGTTTGGCTACTTTATGTTTCTATTCAACTATATTCAATATTCATGTTAGACAAAAAATTGTGCTTTTGGTTAGGCGAACAAGCGAAAAAACCAGAGGCGTGCTCATGCACGTTGATGCTTTTCGATGCGCAGTTCAACAACGCCAAAGCGCAATTATTTGCTTAACTAATAGCTTTAAATGGACATTTAGCAATACATGTACCGCATTTAATACAAATATTTTTATCAATTACATGTGGCTGTTTTACTTCTCCTGAGATTGCATTAACAGGACAATTTTTCTTACATAGTCCGCATCCTCTACATTTTTCTGGGTCTATTGTAATATCAGCTAATTTCTTACATTCACCTGTCCTACATTTCTTATCTATAATGTGCTCTTTGTATTCATTCATGAAATACTTCATTGTACTAATTACTGGGTTTGGAGCTGTTTGACCGTAGGCCGGCATACAGATGCATTTCTTATGTTTTCACACAAGTCTTGTAAATCTTTTATATCACTTTCTTCTCCATCACCATCTGTAATTTTTTGCAGTATTTCAAGCATTCTCTTTGTACCAATTCTGCAAGGTGTACATTTTCCACATGATTCATCAACAGTAAATCCAAGATAGAATTTTGCAAGGTTTACCATACATTTTGTATCATCCATTACGATAAGTCCACCAGATCCCATCATCGAACCTATAGCAGCTAGTGATTCATAGTCTATTGGTGTGTCTAAATATTCCTTTGGAATACAACCTCCTGAAGGTCCTCCAGTTTGAGCCGCTTTAAATTCTCTACCATTTGGAATACCTCCACCTATATCAAATACTATTTCTCTTAAAGTTGTTCCCATAGGTACTTCTACAAGTCCTGTATTTACAACATTTCCACCTAATGCAAATACCTTTGTTCCTTTTGATTTTTCTGTTCCAATGCCTGCATACCAATCTGCACCATTAAGTATTATTCTTGTGATATTAGCATAAGTTTCTACATTGTTTATTAATGTTGGTTTACGCCATAATCCTTCATTTGCTGGGAAAGGTGGTTTAAGTCTTGGTCTTCCTGATCTACCTTCTATTGATTCTAAAAGGGCTGTTTCCTCTCCACATACAAAAGCTCCAGCTCCAAGTCTTACATCTAAATCAAATGAAAAATCTGTATCCCATATATTTTTTCCAAGAATACCATACTCTCTAGCTTGTTCTATTGCTTTTCTAAATCTTTGAACAGCTATTGGATATTCTGCTCTAACATATATGTAACCTTTATCTGCTCCAACTGCATATCCAGCAATCATCATTGCTTCTATTACTGAGTGAGGATCTCCTTCTAGGATACTTCTATCCATGAAAGCTCCTGGATCTCCCTCGTCTGCATTACATACTACATATTTTTGATCACCTTGTGCAAGTTTTGTAAACTCCCATTTTTTCCCTGTTAAGAATCCGGCTCCTCCACGTCCTCTTAAACCAGATTTTGTAATTTCCTCTATTACTTCATCTTGAGACATGTTGAATAAGACTTTTTCTAATGCTTCATATCCATCAAATGCTATGTATTCATCTATATTTTCTGGATCTATTTTTCCACAATTCTTTAGTGCAATTCTTTTTTGCTTTTTATAGAAGCTAAGGTCATCTAATCTTTTTACCAAAGTTCCATCTACATCTTTGCAAAGAAGTCTCTCAACTAGTTTTCCTTCTATAAGATGAGTATTGATAATTTCTTCACAATCCTCTATTTTAACCATTGAATAAAAAGTATCTTCTGGTCTAATTACGATGATTGGTCCTTTTGCACAAAGTCCAAAGCATCCTGTTTGTATAACTTTTACATTCTCGATATTTTTTTCCTCTATTAATTCTCTAAATCTTTTTATAATTTGATCAGATTTTGAAGAAGTACATCCTGTACCGTGACATACAAGTATGTGTTTTTCATGAGTATTAGCTTTTAGATTTACTCTTAAATCTAATTCATTTCTCTTTATTTTTCTAATCATTTTAATTTCATAAAGTGATTTCATCATTAATCCTCCTTCGCCATATATTCATCTAAAACTTTATCTAAACTTTGTACAGTAGCTTTACCATAAACTTCTCCATTAATTGTAAATACAGGTGCTAAACCGCATGCTCCTATGCATCTTGTTTCCTCTATTGAAAATTTTCCATCAGGTGTAGTCTCTCCTACATCTATTTTTAGTCTTTCTTTTACACGTTCTAATATTTTTTCTGAGCCTTTTACATAGCAAGCTGTTCCTAAGCACACAGCAATATTGTATTTCCCCTTTGGCTTCAAAGTAAATCTTGAATAAAATGTTACAACTCCATAAACCTCTGCAAGTGGAATATTTAAATAATTTGCTATCCCCATTTGTGCAGAAGTTGGTATATAACCATAATGTTCTTGTACATCATTTAAAATTTGTATAAGATTATCCTTATCTTGCTTATACACATTTAAAATCTTCTCTAATTCTTCGTCTTTGTGGCAATTTCCACATTTACACTCTCCCATATCATCCGTTCCTTTCAAAAAAATATTATAATTATATTTACTGCTGTAAGTAGCCAAACGTAGAAGTTTTGGCGGACTTTTTATTTAGTAATTAAATTATATTACATTTATATCCTTATTATATCAAACTAAAACTTTTAAAACAATAGAATTTTTTAATATTTTTGTCTAATTTTGCAAAAAATAGATGCCTAAAATTTAGGCATCCATTACAGCTTTATTCCCTAAAGAATTCTTCGAATTCTTCATGTGAAATTGTTTCTTTCTTTAATAATGTTTCTGCTACCGCTTCCAACTTATCTCTATTTGCAACTAATATTTGTGTTGCTCTTTCATAAGCTGTGTCTAATAATCTTCTAATCTCTCTTCCAACATCATTTTCTATATCTTCTCCATAAAATTGTAATTCTACAGGATCATCTACTTTAAGTGAAATTGGTCCAATTTTTTCACTCATTCCATAAACAATTATCATATCTCTTGCAAGCTTTGTTGCAACTTCTAGGTCATTACTTGCTCCTGTTGAAATTTCTCCAAGTGCAACTTTTTCTCCAACTCTTCCTCCAAGAAGTGAGATAAGTCTCTCTTCCATTTCTGTTTTTGATATATAAAACTTGTCTTCATCTGTTTTATACATTGTATATCCACCAGCAACTCCTCTTGGAATTATTGAAATTTCTTTTACATCAGAGCTTGTATCTAAATATCTACTTACTATTGCATGTCCTGCCTCGTGATATGCTGTAAGTCTCTTATCCTTTTCAGAGATTGCTCTGCTCTTTTTTTGAAGACCAACTGTTACTTTCTTAACGGCTTCTTCAATATCATCTTTTTCAATTGCTTCATGTTTCTTAACTGTTGCAACTATAGCAGCTTCATTTAACACATTAGAAAGTTCTGCTCCTGTAAATCCAGCTGTATCTTCTGCAATATTTTTTAAACTTACATCTTCTGCAAATTTCTTTTCTTTTGCATATATTTGTAAAATTTCCTCTCTTCCTTTAACATCAGGTGGTGCAATTGTTATTTGTCTGTCAAATCTACCTGGTCTTAGAAGCGCCTTATCTAACATTTCTGGTCTATTTGTTGCTGCAAGCACTATTATTGTATCATTTGTCTCAAATCCATCCATCTCAACTAATAGCTGATTTAATGTTTGATTATTTTCAGTTTCTGCTCCACTTGCATTTGTTCTTCTTGAACCTATTGCATCAATTTCATCTATAAATATTATACATGGTGCAAGTTTCTTTGCTCTTTCAAATAGTTTTCTAACACGTGATGCGCCAAGTCCTGCAAACATTTCTATAAATTCCGAACCACTCATAGATATAAATGGTACATCTGCTTCTCCTGCTATTGCTCTTGCCATAAGAGTTTTTCCCGTTCCTGGTTTTCCATAAAGAAGAACTCCTTTGGGAATTTTTGCGCCCATTTTTTGGAATCTTTCAGGCTCTTTTAAGAAATTTACAATTTCTATCATTTCTTGTTTTTCTTCATTTAAGCCTGCAACATCATCAAAGGTTACTTTTGTCTTATTTTCTACTCCGTCATATACTTTTCCTTTATCTCCGAGTCCCTGCATTTTAAAAATTAAAATAACAACTGTTAGCATAAGAGCAGTAGAAATAATTGATAAAAGGTTATTACTAATTGTAGCTATAATTCCTCTTGAGTTTTCTGTTAATGGAATATAGTTTCCAGCTTCTGCTTTTTGATGAATATATTCAACAAATGCTTGTACGTTTGGAATTATTACTTTCTCGGTATCATCTTCTTTTTCTCTTTCTTTGTAAGTTACCTTTAAAGTTGTACTACCAACTGTCATTTCTATTTTTTCTATTTTTCCTTCATCTATGTCTTTGATGAACTCTGTATATGCAATGTTTTCTTCTTTTTCTTTATTATGCATTATAAAATATATAGCCCCCGCAGTCGCAATAAGTATTGCTATTGCTACGTAAATTAATATAGTCATATATTTTTCACTCTTATTTGGTTTTTTCTTTTTATTTTTCACGTTTTTTCCTCCTCATTTATTAGGCATTGCTTCCCTCTGGTTCACTATCCCCTAGATTTTCATCATTTTCTTTCTTTCCGTCTTTCTTATCTTCTTCCTTCTTATCCTTATCTTTTTTCTCTTCTTTTTCTTCTGGTTCTTCTACTAGCTCTTCTTTAGCTTCTTCTTGTATTTTTTGCAATTGCATTAGCTGTATTTTTTGATTTATTATTTCAGCTTTAATCATAAGAATTGCAACTGCTACATAGATGTATGATATGCTTGTATACATCCATCCAAAATAATTTATTTTAAAGCCTGTAAGTGTATTTACAGTTATATATATTAAATTAAGGATAACCGGCAATGTAAGAGCATGTACTCCAATATTGAATGTTGCTTTAAATCTTAGTCTTAATCTTACAATTCTTGCAAATATATATCCAAGTGCTCCGAGCACAACAATATCTACAAAATTTGATGCAAGGTATACAATAAATAGATATATGAATACTGTTTCAAATACTATCAAATATAAAAAAATCATATTATTGTCAGATATTAAATTCATAAATGCTTCTTTGTTTGGAATGTTATCTTCATATATTTCACAATAGTATATATATTTTTCTTGGTTTGTAAGATTATTTAGGATAACGATTCTATCAGATAGCATTAGTATTCCATTTTCATATAAACTTAATTTTTCAGAATATTTTTCTTTATATTTATATGCATCCCATTTATCAGTGTCTATTATAAATATCGATACTGGAAGTTCTCCATTTTCAATTATGATAGGCTCACTTGGAGAAATTGCTAATTTTCCATCCATAAATTTTATTTCTTCTATATTGTCATTTATATACTGTTTTACATCTTTTGAAATCGTATAGAATTTGTATGTATATATACCGCTCACTGCTATCGTAAAAATCAATGTAAGTAGTAATAAATATTTTACAACTTTAGATACTTTGTCTGCCGCAAATTCTTCATATTCCTCAAAATCTCTAATGCTTGTCCATATATCCTTAAAAAAATTTCTCTTTTTTTCTTCCATTTAGCTCTCCTTCTCTACACTCAAATAGAAAAAGCTTATGCTTTTTCTATTTGAATTCCATCCTTAGTATCCTTTATATTATATCCTTTTGCTCTAATTATATCCCTTAATTTATCTGATAAATTCCAATCTTTATTTTCTCTAGCAATTTTTCTTTCTTCTACAAGCTTTATAATTTCTTCTGGTATATCTTGAGCATTGTCTATCTTTTCATCTATTTTTAATCCTAAGACATCATCAAACTTTAATAAAAGATTAGCAAGGTCTTTAGATTTTTTAGGATATTTAACAATATCCCATACTATACTCATTGCAATCGGCATATTCAAATCATCATTTATGGCTATATGAAATTTTTCTTCAAATTCTTTTATAACTTCATCTTCTACTTTTTCATTTCCGTTTAAATGTTTTTGATATCCTTCTTTTAATCTTATAAGTGATGTGTTTGCGGCTTTTGCTCCTTCAAACGTAAAGTTCAAGTTATTTCTATAATGTGATGAAAAGCATAATAATTTGTATGCTAAAGGCTCTATCCCTTTTTCCTTTAATGTATCTAACGTATAAATATTTCCCAAGCTTTTTGACATTTTGCCACCATCTATTTGTAAGAAATTACAATGCATCCAGAATTTTGCCGGAATTTTTCCACATTTTCCTTTGCTCTGAGCTATCTCATTTTCATGATGTGTGGGGATGTGATCGATTCCACCAGTATGAATATCAAACTGTTCACCCAGATATTTATTACTCATTGCAGAACATTCAATATGCCATCCTGGATAGCATAATCCCCATGGACTTTCCCATTTCATTAGATGATTTTCAGGTGCCTTAATCCATAAAGCAAAGTCTTCTGGGTTTCTTTTTTCAGTATCTACATCTACTCTTGCTCCTGCAATTTGTTCATCCACTTTCCTATCTGATAGTACCGGATATTTATCTAACTTTGAAATATCAAAATATATTCCTTTTGAAGTTTCATATCCATATCCATTTTTCACAATTTCAGATACAAAATCAATCATTTCTTGAATATGGTCAGTAGCTTTGCAAATCACTTCTGGTCTATCAATGTTTAATCTATCCATATCTCTTAAAAATATCTCAGTATAAAATTCAGCTATCTCATACGGATCTTTATGCTCAATTCTTGCAGCCTTCATCATCTTGTCTTCTCCTTCGTCAGCATCTGAAACTAAATGTCCAACATCAGTAATATTCATAGCATGTTTCAATTTGTATCCATTATATTTTAGAACTCTTCTTAATGTATCCATAAATACATAAGCTCTAAAATTCCCAATATGTGCATAACTATATACTGTTGGTCCACAAGAATATATTCTTACATTATCATTTATAGGTGTAAATATTTCTTTTTTTCTAGATAGCGTATTATATAATTTTAGTTCCAAATCTAAGCCTCCTTATTTGGTACCATAGGAAGTTTGAAAACAAACTTCCTATGAATTCTATCTATTAACTTTTATTTTCAGGCTTATTTCCTGATTCATCTCCACTTTGTGTTTTGCTTTCACTTTATGCCTTTTTATCTGTTAGTGTTGTGTTTTCTCCTTGTGTTGTGTTGTCTTTTGGCGTTGTATTTCCTCCCGGTGTAGTATTATCTGTTTGTGTTATATTTCCACCTTGTGTTGTATTGTCTTTCGGCGTTGTATTTCCACCTTGTGTTGTATTATCTTTCGGCGTTGTATTTCCACCTTGTGTTGTATTATCTTTCGGCGTTGTATTTCCTCCTGGTGTAGTATTGTTTTTTGGTGTTGTGTTTCCGGCTGGAGTTGTATTATCTTTTGTTGTTGTATTTCCGCCTTGTGTTGTATTATTTCCACTTGTTGTATTTTTTTCATCTACAATTTTCACTTCTTGTTTACAATCTTCGCATTTTTCTGTTGGTAACATGTATTGTGCATCTGCTGCCTTTTTCCATCCATCATCTCTATCACTGTCTTCTCTTGTTATAAATACTCTTTCTACAACTTTCTTGCAATTATCTCCTGCAAGTTTTCCAGATTCTTCACATACTTTAGCTTTTACATGTACATCGCAGTGCTCTTTTGGTTCTGTTCCCTTTACAAAATATTCTGTATATGTAAGTCCATGTTCTTGTGAACCACATTTACATTTTTCAGTTGCAAGTAATCCTGACTTTGAACATATAGTAGCTTTTACAAGTCCATCTGGTTGTTCAAATTTTGCTTCTGGCAAACCAGCATGTATAGTATTCATTATAGCTCCCCATAGTGCTGCTGATGTACCACTGTTACCTGTGACTTTGCCATCATTTTCAAAATCGTATGCTCTCCAAACAGCTGCTGCATAGTATGGTGTAAATCCACAGAACCATAATGCTTTTGATTCATTGGTTGTACCTGTCTTGCCTGCAGTATCTTGATTTTTTACTTTAGCTTTAGTAGATGTAGCGCCAGAACTTCCTGTAAATCCTGTTCCTGTAGATTCTTTAAGTATACTCTTAAGCAACCATGCATTTTGCTCAGATAAAACTCTTCTTGTGTCCTGCTCAGTTTCAATAACTATATTTCCATTCGAATCTTCAACTTTTGTATAAAATGTTGGTTCTATATACACTCCATCATTTGCAATAGCAGCATATGCAGCTGACATTTGAAGTACAGTTGGTCCATGTGTCATTCCTCCAAGTGCAAGTGATAATCCATCATTATGCTCTGTAGATGTATCAAGTCCAAATGCTTCCAAATACTTAAGTGATTTTTCAACAGTAAGTTTTTTCATCATTCTAACTTCAGGTATATTTCTTGATACTCTTATTATCCATCTAATATTCATAAGACCATTGAAACCACCACCAGAATTTTTAGGTGACCAGTTTCCTTGTTTAAATGGTGTATCATCTACAACACTTCCGGCTGTAATTAAGCCTTCCTCAAGACTTGGTCCTATAACTGCAATTGGCTTTATAGATGAACCAGGACTATGTATATGCTCAGTTATTCTACTCTTTCCCCATGATTTTTCTGCTGTTTTTTCACCAAATCCGTCCGTACCACCAACAACTTGACCTGTCTTAAAATCGATAATTGCAATTGCTGATTCTACCCTAACTTCTTCTTCTACAACTTCCCCATCTGCTTTTTCTCTTTTTACTGTTTTATATTTATTAGTCCATTTAGATGCATTATCTATATATTGTTCTTCAATTGCACTTTGTATATCCGGATCATATGTTGTATATATCTTATATCCACCTGCATATAGTTTTAATTCAGCTTCTTTATCTGATAAATTATTCTTCTCCATCATATCTTGTTTTATTTCTTTTATCGCGAGTTCTGTAAGATATGGTAATGAATTATTTTGTGATACTGTTCCCTTTTCAAAGTGTATTCCATTTTCTACTTCTTCTAATGCTTTTCTATATTCTTCCTCTTCGATTTTTCCAAGTTGTCTCATTTTCCAAAGTACATTTGTTACTCTTGTTTTAATATTCTCTGTTCTGTCCTTTTCACTAAAAGGATTATACATACTTGGTGCATGTGTTATTCCTGCAAGATATGCAGATTCTACTAAGCTTAAATCTTTTGCAGGTTTATTAAAGTAATGAATTGATGCTGTTTGAACTCCATACATTTGGCCTCCTAGAGGTATTAAATTTAAATAAAGTTCAAGTATTTGGTCCTTTGATAAATAGTCTTCTGCCTGATATGCTCTAACTATTTCCTTTATTTTTCTTAATGCTCCATCAATTCCAGAGTTGTCTCTTTCATCAGTCAAATTTTTTATAACCTGTTGCGTTAATGTGCTTCCTCCGTAGTTTGATTCTCCCTTATGAGTTGCAAAACTAAAGATAGCTCCTAATGTTCTTTTCCAGTCAACTCCGTCATGAGTTTCGAATCTTTCATCTTCTATTGAAATAAATGCATCAAATAAATATGGTGACATCTCTTCTTTACTTATTATTTGTCTATTCTCATTTCCACTTATTGTCCCAATAACATCGCCATTTTTATCATAAATAGTTGAATTTAAGTACTCAATGTTTAATACGCCTTCATCTAATGCCCAATCTCCCCATATGCATCTATAAAGAATCGCTCCTAAGATTCCTCCTCCAACAACTATCCCTAGGACAAATAGAATTAAAAATATTCTTATAGTCCATCTTATTATTGGGTGCTTCTTTTTCTTCTTCTTCTTTTCTTTTTTTGTAGTTTTATTTATAGGTTCTTTTTCTAAATTTTCTTCCTTGTTCGTATTCTTCTTCTTTTTTCCCATTTATTATTCCTCCTTATATAGTAGTACATAATTTTGACAATATTATTATAATACAAAATCCAAAAAAGATAAAGTATTTTTAAGAAAATATTAATATTTACTTACGGAAAAAGCCAAGTTCATTAAACCTTGGCTTTGATAATAATCAACTTACATCTTTTCTTTCATATTTTAGTTTTGTTGCCATCCCTCCTCTTATATGTCTTTCAGCTTTATTTTCATCAAGTATTTTTCTTACTTCAATAGCAAGAATTGGATTTATCTTTAAAAGCCTTTCACTTACATCTTTGTGTACGGTTGATTTGCTTATTCCGAAACTTTTTAGCTGCTCCTCTTACTGTATCTTTTGAATCTATAATATATCGTGCAAGAGAACATGCACGTTCCTCTATGGTTACAACATTTTTCATGAAACTAACCCCCATCTTGTTTGCTTTTGTTTAATTGTATTCGTCTAGGGCTAGTATTAGAACACCTTTTTATCTATACCAAATATCAATATCTACAGCACCGTTAATTCCATCCACTCTTCCTGTATCGCACATTTGCCAAAATTGATATTTTCCATTATAATTCGTTTCGTCTGTATAATGTGCAAGCCAAATATTCTCAAATTCATCTACATACCATATTTTTTCCAAGAAATTTTTACTGCTATATAGCATTCCTTTATATCCATGTTCTTCAGCTCTTTTAATAAAAGTCTTTGCTACATTATTTATATCATAAAAGCTCATTTCTGCCTTTGGAAATGATGTCCAACTTTCCCAGTCAAATACTACCGGAAGTGAAACATTATAATGTCTTATCTTATCATATATCCAGTCAACTTGATTTACTGCATCATCAGTGGTTCTTGCATAACTATAAAAATAAACTCCTGCCTTAATTCCCACTTCAGTTGCACCTTTTATGTTCTGTTCAAAATATTTATCCATAATGTATTCGCCATCAAATTTTCCTTGATATCCAATTCTTACAAATACAAATTCTACGCCAGCATCTTTTATCTTCTTCCAATCAATATTTCCTTGCCATTTGGATACATCAATTCCTATAGATGTATTATCATTTTTAAATTTACTTATGCAATCTGAAAATAAAACTCTTTCTCTTTCTGTTGTCTTTGTCGTTTTATTATTACTCTTAGGAGCAACCTTTAAAGTAAAATCTTTTTCTGTCGTATTTCCGCTTGCATCTGTAATTACATATTTTAAGTTATAGTTTCCTTCCTTGTTTATATCATATTCTCCTTGAATTTTACGCGTAGGTTTTGGATCAGCATTATCTCCACTAAGTACTGAATAAGTCAAATCTTTATTATCTCCCACAGTAATTGTCATTGTATTAGATATATATACTTCTGGCGCAACTGTATCTATAACATTTATATTAAAAGTCTTTGTTTTTAATTTGTTTCTTTGACTTTTGTATCTAAACTCAATTGTGTTCTTACCTACAGTTGTTGTGTCAATATAGAAATCATCAATAATCTCACCATTTATATTAGATATACAATCAGATAATTTTACTCTACTTGCAAATTCGAATGTCAAATTTTCTTTAAACTCTACTGCAACCGCATCCTCTGCCATTTCTGTTTTTCTGTCTTCCTCTATCTTAAATACTATAAATAAGCTTATCAAAGTTAAAATAGCGATTGTAATCATTATTGAAATAAATATAAAAGTTTTATTCATTTTTTCTCTCCAAAATATTAAATTCTAAATAATTATATCTTTTAGAGTTAATAATTGTCAATACACATTTTTCTATATGAAGAAATTATTATAAATCTAATTTGGTATTTTCCACAAATTACCTTTGATTTTATTATATATTTATGTTAACATAAATATATAATATATTACCTTTTAAAAGGAGGTTTTTATTTTGGAAAATTTAATGCATACAATTAAAAATTTTGATAAAAAGATAAAAGAGCTTATGTTTAAAGGATTATATTTTTCACTTGGAGTTGCTATTCTTGCCAGCCTCATATTAATCTTTTACATATCTTTTTCACATAATAATTTTATTTATTACATAGGAATTGAAGTTATGCACCTTGCTGTATCTTTTGCTGCTTCGTTTATAGCTTGTGGCATCGCAATGGATAAAATAAAAAAAGATTTAATTTGACTCTTTGCAAGCTCGGCGAAAACTCACATAAAAATATCCCAAGATTTAATCTTGAGATATTTTTGTATGTTAGGAATGATATTACACTAATTTTATACAGCTTCTGCTGTTTCATCTATATTTTCGTTATGATTAGCTTCTTCTCCATCTTTTTCGTCTATTACTTCTAAGCTCGAAATTGAAACTTCGTAAGCAACTTTTTCTTCAACTGTTCCATCTTCATGTTTCTTTTCATATTTTCTTGATTGAACTCTACCAACTGCCTTAACTTCTGCTCCTACATCTAGTCTATCACAAAATCTTGCATTTCTTCCCCACGCAATTGCTGGTATATAGTCTGATTTACTATATGCTCTATTTACTGCAAGTAAAAGATCTGCGATTTCTCTTCCAAATGGAGTTTTTCTGTAAATAGGCTTTTTACAGATATGTCCAATTAAAACAACTTCATTTGAAACATCTAAATTAATTTCTTCATCTTCTTCTGCTCTTGCTTCGATATCTTCTTCAAAGATAATATCTTTCGCAAATACAGTTAAAACTAATCTGTTTCTTTCATTTTCATAGCTATTGTATGATCTAAATTGTCCTTTTACAATAATTTTCTTACCAATTTGCATTTCATCATCATTGATTAATCTTTCTGAAATTGTAATTGGTATAATGTCGAATGTTTCACTTAAACGTGGAACCTCTAAATCAAATATGTAAAAACTTTCTCCATAGATTTCATGGCTAAATCTTTTTTCGCTTGTAATTTTTCCAACCAACACTAAATGGTTATTATCCATATAATTTGTGTTCACTTTCTTTTCCTCCCTATCTACTTACGTAGGAAATTTATTTTTTGCCTTCGTAAAAAAATTTCATACGTACCTTTTTTCTTAAACTTTTTGTTTAAGATTTTTGTCTGTCTATCGTTATTTTCGCTTTACTACATACTTATTATACTACATATTTTTGGTTTTGTCTACATAAAATGTTAAATTTTTCAAAAAATATTTATTTTTTCCTATAAATTAGTATAATTCCAGCTATTCCCATTGAATTATGTGCGTTTTTAGGCATCATTTTAATCAAATTTTTTGTTTCTATCTCTTGTGGCTCTATAGGATTTCCATTTATGTCGTATATTTTTCTTTGAATAAATATCATTAGTCCATCTTCAACACTAGAGGCTGTTATAGTCGACTTTTGATTAAAACCAAAGGTTATTACATTTAATTTAATATTATTATTTAATTGTAATCCTCTACTATCAATATCTGCACTAATAACTAAATATTGAGCATTTTTTAATAATTCATTTATTGCATTTTTATTTGTTATTCCATCTAGGTTAGTTACAAGTATTGTTTCAAATCTAATGTTTTTTATATTATCTATGTTTTTGTCATTTATTGTTATTATCATATGCTGTTTATATTTTGAGTTTAAACTATTATCTAAAACTCTTTTTATCTGCATCTCATTCTTGCTTTCAGCAATAACACCGATAAATGCCACTTATTCTCCATTCCCTTCTAATATTTATAACTCATATGATATTTTATCCAAAATTATCCTAATTATTCAAAATCAGATTATTTGAGTTATTTTTATTTATAGTATTATTTACTATGTTTGATGAGGTTTCTTTGACTTCCATATCTGTATTAATAAAGAAAAAAGAAAGAATAAATAGAACTACAACAGTACTTGCAGCTATGACATATGAATATATTTTTTGTTTATTAAATATGAAAAACATAAAGAAAGCCCTCCTAAAACAAGTTAATACATTGTATTCTTGTTTTAGAAGGATTATGAATAAGATTTTTACTAACCTGATTTTGGTAAGTGTCCCGAAAATCACACCGAAAATTACTTTTCAAGATTTAAGAAAAGAGCTTTCCGTGAATCAGCAAATTCGCAAGACAAAATCTCCGTCCCCTTGTCTTAAATTATTAAAACTCTAAAATAACAAAGTTATTTTAAATAAAGTGCTGAACGACCTGAACTGTAGCTGCTAGCAAGGCTCAGATAATTGCTGTGACGACGACTGGCTGGACAACTTGCCCCCTCGTAGCCGTATGAGCCTCCTCTGAGAGCTCGACCATCCGTACTGTACGCCTCGCTTGTCCATTCCCAATAATTTCCTCCAAGGTCATATACTTGATTTGCTATATAGCTATCATTTGAACCAGACTTACTTAATGTGCCATATGTTCCTCCTACTTTATATATTCCTTTTCCCGTACTATCTGTTATATACTTTTTATTACCATTTGCTACATCTTTCATCCATATCATCATTTGGTCATATTGGCTTCCACTTATCATCATACTTTGTACTTTTTCTGTATATATATTTTTACATGATGTATATAGTCCATACCATCTATAAGTATTGGTGTTATTTGCAGCAGCTACAGTTTGTGCTCTTTTACTTTCTCCTTTATTCGTTTGCGTATTATATCCTAGTTCATATCTCGCTACATAAAATCCTTTATTACTTGCTACACTTTCTACCATTTGGTTATATTCTGTTTGAAGTGTATTTAGTGTTAGTCCTATTGTATTTACTGGTGTCGATAAAGTATAGTAGTTTGGTTCAGTACTTTGATATCCTATTCCAAAATCATAACATACCATTCCTGGCTCTCTATAATATGTTTTATATACTGTTGTATCACTTGCATTATCTAATGTTTTATATTTTGTTTCATAACTTTCATTTGGATTTATACTAAATTCTCTTGCTGTTATTGTAACACTTTCCGTTCCATTAAAGTTATATGCTATTCCTCTATAGTTTCCATTGCTTAATTTTACTGCCATTGGGTATTTGTTTTCATGTTCTATTAGATAATCTATTGCTTTTTGATTATTTGTTACTCCTGAATATCTATCTTCTGTTGATGCTATCATATCGCTTATCTGTGATGCATTTACATAGGCTGTTTTTACAGGTACCCATACGAATTGATTGTAGAGTGTTTGTACTTCTGGGCAAGTTATTCCATCTATTGTAGTAGTTTTTGTCCAAAATCCTTCTACACTTGTATCTACATTTGCTGGAATGTCATATATTACAATACCATTATCTACACTTTCATATTCTCCCTTTATTCCTGATACAGTGAATCCTTCTGGTACTGTAATACCAAGATATTTCTTATTTCCACCTTTTGCTCTCTCTCCTGGGTTTAGGATATTAGTTGATGCAATGGTTGTTGTTGGAATTTTGATGTAAAATGTTGAACGAGATGAACTCACATTGCTTGTTTTATTTGAATTTACAGCGCTACGACCACTGGCTGAAAAGTTCAAGCTTTCATAATTATAAACGCCTCCTCTGGTAGCTCGACCATCCTTGCTGTATGTCTCACTTATCCATTCCCATAGATTTCCACCAAGATCATATATTTGATTTACCTTATAACTATCATTTGAGCCTGATTTACTTACTGTACCATTTATGGTTCCTATTTTATATATTCCCATGCCAGTACTATCTAATATATAGTATTTTGAATTGTCTGTTATATTTTTTACATTTTTCATCCATATCATCACTTGGTCATATTGACTTCCACTTATCATCATACTTTTTACTTTGTCAGAATTTGTATTATACATTCCTTGACAGGCTGAATATAGTCCATACCACATACTTGTATTTGCATTATTTGACGATGTAACTGTTTGTGCCCTTTTACTTTCTCCCTTATTTGTAGTTGTATTATATCCTAATTCATATCTTGCTACATAATATCCTTTATATTTTGAAACACTTTTCACCATCGAATTATATTCTGCTTGTAATCTTATTCGCGTTAGTCCTATTGTATTTGGGGTTGGATTTAAAGCATTTCCATCTGCATCAATTCCATAATCATAACTTACCATTCCTGGTTCTCTATAATATGTTTTATATCCACTTACATTATAATCATAGCTTTCGTTTGGATTTATACTAAAATCCCTTGCAGTTATTGCTACTCCATTTGTACCTTCTGCAAAATTATACAGTATTCCTCTATAGTTTCCATCACTTAGTTTTACTGCCATTGGATATCTATTTTCGTTTGCTATTAGATAATCTATTGCTGTTTGGTTAGTTGTTACGCTTGAATATTTTGCATCTGATGAATTTATCATTTCACTTATTTCTTCTGCTGTTACATAAGGTGTTGCGACTGGTACCCATACAAATTGATTATATTCCATTTGTACTTTTGGACATGTTATTCCATCTATTGTAACTGTCTCTGTCCAAAAGCCTTCTGCATTTGTATCTACATCAGCTGGAATATCATAGATTACAATTCCATCATCTACATTTTCATATTCACCTGGTATTTTTGATAAAGTAAATCCTTCTGGAATAATAGCTCCATTATATCTTCCGTTGCCACCTGTAACTCTTACTCCTGCTGTTACTGTTAAATAGTTTTCTCTTTCATTGCTTAGGTTTTGATATATTTGGTCTACATTTTTTGTATCTTTTCCATAAGTGTCTTTTATTTGTCGTTCTGCCTGTAATACTGTTACTTGATAGTTTGTGCTTTTCCAGAAAACGCCAATCAAAATTGCCATGATAAATAAAATCGCAACTATTACAAATACAGTTATTCCACCTTTTTCTGATTTAATTTTTTTCATTCTTGAGAATCTCCTCTCTTTTGTTTTTGTGTCAAAGGGGACACTCTTGCTTCGCAAGGGATATCCCCATTTGACACTAATAGTAGCCAAACGCAGGAGTTTTGTTTTTCTTTTTCAGCTTACATCATAAATTGCATTATAAGTACTATTATAACTCCTGGTACGCCTAAAAAGCCTACTATTGCAGCTGTTAACCATGTAAGTGTTATATTTGCTCCAAATAGATTGATTAGGGAAATTACTATTCCTCCTACCAATGCATTGAAAATAAATTTCATTATTATTTTCATAGATAATCCAATAAGTTTTAGTACAGCAAATAATATTAAAACTGCTAAAATATAAGTTACTATTACTCCCATTTTATTTCCTCCTTTTTTATTCTCCGCCTTTCATGTGTTTTCTTGTCATCTCTAAAAGATTTAATTTAGAAAATCCAATAATTTGTGTTTTTGATCTATCTTGTTTTAAGTTTTCTTCCAAAACTTTTATAATCTGTTTTTTATGTTCTTCATCTGTCATGTCTATATAGTCTATGATTATTATTCCACCGATGTCCCTTAGTCTTAGTTGTTTTGCAATTTCTATACTTGCCTCACTATTTACTTTAAATACAGTCTGCTCTAAATCTTTATTTCCGATAAATTTTCCTGAATTTACATCAATAGCTGTTAATGCCTCTGTTTTATCAATAGTTATAAATCCACCGCATTTAAGCCATATTTTTCTTTGTTTTATCTTTTCTATTTGTTCTTCTATATCATATATTTTTAAGATATTTTCATTTTCTTTAAGTTCAATGTTTATATCTTCTTCAAGTTTCTTTAATATTTTATTTACTTCATCATAATATTTTTTGTTATTTACTACTATTTTATTAATATCCTTATCTACTAAATCAATTAGAAATTTTTCTATAAAGCTTTGTCCTTCATATATACACATCGGAGCCTTAGAATTTTTATCATCTTTAATTTTTTTAATATCTTCCCATTCATTTATTAATTTGTCTAAATCTTTTTTTAATTCTTCTTTGCTTTTTCCTTCTGCTGATGTTCTAACTATTACTCCAAAATTTTTTGGAACTATCTCATTTACTATTTCAGTTAATCTTGTTTTTTCATTTTGGTCTTCAATTTTTTGAGATATAGTTTTTATTTCAACTTCTGGCATTAGTACAAAATATCTACCTGTTAAACTAATATGTGTTGAAACTTTTGCTCCTTTCATATTAGTTGCATCTCTTTTTACTTGAATTAAAATCTTATCTCCAACTTTTACAAGTTTTTTTATGTTTTTTTCTTCTTCTTGTACTTTTTCTTTCACAATATCTATTTTAGGAAGTATATCTTTAAGATGTATAAATGTATTTTTTTCTTCTCCAATATCAACAAATGCAGCTTGCATTCCTTGAAGTACATTTTGAACTTTTCCTAAATATATCTTTCCTTCTAGTCTTTTAATTTTCTCGTTTTCTTCATACTTTTCAATTAAATTTCCATTTTCTACAAGTACAATCTGTGCTATATCTTTATTTTTACTGATAAATATTTCTTTCATGTGAAGTTCCTCTCTGTTTTTTTAATAATTTGTTCTTTATGGAGCACACTATGCTCCGCTACGATTATTGTCAAAATTAGTTATATTGGTTCATTGCGTGGTCTATGCCATTTATCATTATATCCTCTATTGCTTTTGTTGCTGTGCATACTGCTTCATCAAGAATTTGTCTTGTTTCTTTATCTATCTTTTCTAATACAAAATCTTTTAAATCTTGTGTAATAAATGGTTTCCCTATGCCCATTCTTACCCTATAAAAATCTTTTCCTCCGAGTTCTTGAACTACGGATTTCATTCCATTGTGAGTTCCAGCTCCACCTATTTTTCTTATTTTGACTTTTCCAACATCAATATCAATATCATCATGAATTATTATTACTTTATTGTCTTCTATTTTGAAAAATTTCTTAAAATCTCTTACGGCTACACCGCTTAGGTTCATATATGTTTGCGGTTTTAAAAGTATTACTTTTTCGCCTTTTATATTTCCCTGTCCATATAATGAATTGTATTTTTTTCTATCTATTTCTATTTTATTATTTTTTGCAAGTTCATTTATTACATCAAACCCAATATTATGCCTCGTATTTGCATATTCTTCTTCTGGATTTCCAAGTCCTACAATAAGATACACTCATTTTCTCCCCTTTTTTAGTTATAAATTCACATGTATATTGTATATTTTTTTTTGTATTTTTACAAGTGTTTTTGATATTTTTATTTATATTTTTATCAGTATTAATATTACTAAAATTGTACATAATACAAAAAATGGAGGTAAATATATGAAATTTAAAGAATGGGAACGGATTTAATGGTGGCAGATGGGAAAATGAAATTGATGTTAGAGGTTTTATTCAAGCAAATTATACTCCTTATGATGGAGATTCTTCTTTTCTTGCTGATGCAACTGATAAGACTAAAAAATTATGGGATAAAGTTTTAGAATTATTTAAAAAAGAAAAAAGCTCAAATGGTGGAGTTTTAGATATAGATACAAAAACAGTATCAACTATTGTGTCACATAATGCAGGTTATATTGATAAAAGTTTAGAGGAAATTGTAGGGCTGCAAACTGATGAGCCACTTAAGAGAGCTATTATGCCTTTTGGTGGTATTAGAATTGTTGAAAAATCTTGTGAAGCTTACGGAAGAGAGCTTGATCCAAATATCAAAGCTTTATTTCCTGCAATTCGTAAAACACACAACGATGGCGTTTTTGATGTATATACACCCGATATAAGAGCTGCTCGTAGCTCACACCTTATCACTGGACTTCCTGATGGATATGGTCGTGGCAGAATTATCGGAGATTACAGACGCGTTGCTCTTTATGGTGTTGATGTTTTAATTGAAGAAAGAAAACATATATTAGAATTATTAAATAGAGATGAATTTTCAGAGAATCTGATTCGTGAAAGAGAAGAATTTACTGAACAAATTAAGTCTTTAGAGAATTTAAAAATTATGGCTGATAAATATGGTTTTGATATTTCAAAACCCGCAAAAAATGCTAAAGAAGCTGTACAATGGTTATATTTTGCTTATCTTGCGGCTATAAAAGATCAAAATGGTGCTGCAATGAGTCTCGGAAGGACTTCTACTTTTCTAGACATATACATTGAAAGAGACTTGAAGAATGGAATAATAAATGAAGCTAAAGCTCAAGAAATTATAGATCATTTTGTGATGAAACTTAGAATGGTAAGATTTTTGAGAACACCAGAATACAACGAACTTTTCAGCGGAGATCCTGTATGGGTAACTGAAAGCATTGGTGGTATGGGAATCGACGGAAGGACTTTAGTCACAAAGAATTCTTTTAGAATTCTCCATACTTTAGAAACCTTAGGTCCTGCACCAGAACCAAATCTAACAATACTTTGGTCGAAAAGGCTTCCTAGATATTTTAAAGAATATACAACATCTCTCTCTATAAAAACTTCTTCTATTCAATACGAAAATGATGATTTAATGAGAAAGTTTTGGGGAGATGATTATGGTATAGCTTGCTGTGTTTCTGCAATGAAAATTGGTAAACAAATGCAATTTTTTGGTGCCAGAGCAAATTTAGCAAAAGCTCTTCTTTATGCTATAAATGGTGGTAGGGATGAAAAAAGTGGTAAACAGGTAACACCGAAGTTTGCGCCTATCACTTCTGAATATCTTGATTATGATGAAGTTATGGAAAGATTAGATACTATGCTTGATTATATTGGTAAAATATATATTAAAGCTCTAAATACTATTCATTATATGCATGATAAATATTCTTATGAAGCAATAGAAATGGCTCTTCATGATAAGGAAATTTTAAGAACTATGGCTTGTGGTATAGCTGGACTTTCAGTTGCATGCGATTCTCTTTCTGCAATAAAATATGCAAAGGTTAAAGTTATTCGTGATGAAACTGGACTTGCTATTGATTATGAAATCGAAGGTGATTTTCCAAAGTATGGAAATGACGATAATAGAGTTGACCAGATTGCAATTGACTTGATTAAGCTTACATTAGGAAAGCTTCAAAAGCATACAACTTACAAACATTCTAAACATACTTTATCAGTCTTAACTATTACTTCTAATGTTGTTTATGGTAAGGCTACTGGAAACACTCCTGACCGGAAGGCGTGATGGTGAACCTTTTGGTCCTGGTGCAAATCCTCTTCATGGAAGAGATACAAATGGTGCTCTTGCTGTTATGAATACTATTGCAAAACTTCCTTATGAGTATGCCGAAGACCGGTATTTCTTACACATTTTCTATTACTCCTAATACTCTTGGAAAAGATGATGATACAAGAATAAATAATCTTATTAGTATGCTTGATGGATTTTTTGCTAAAGATGGACATCATATTAATGTAAATGTTTTTGATAGAGAACTTTTACTTGATGCGATGGAGCATCCTGAGAATTATCCGCAACTTACGATAAGAGTCTCTGGATATGCGGTTAATTTCGTTAAACTTACGCGTGAGCAACAGCTTGATGTGATAAATAGGACAATACACGAGAAGATTTAATTAAATGTCAGCCTACCTTTGATGGCTTCTATTTTAAAAATTTGAAAATAGAACCACCCAACATCTGATATTTGAATTAATATATAATATTGAAAGGAACTTTTATGAATACAAACACATTACGCATCCATTCGTTTGAGAGTTTTGGTACTGTTGATGGTCCAGGAATTAGATATATTATCTTCTTACAAGGTTGTCATTTGAAGTGCAAGTATTGTCAAAACAGAGATACATGGGATACTTGTAATGGGCAAGAGTTTTCTATTGATGATATAATTCAAAAGATTTTAAAATATCAAGCATATATTAAGCCTTCTGGTGGTGGTATTACTGTTTCAGGTGGAGAACCGCTTCTTCAAGCTAAAGCATTGATTATGTTATTTAAAGAATTAAAAAAATATAACATTCATACTGCTATTGATACTTCTGGAATGTTTAAGCTGACAGATGATATTAAGAAATTAATCGATTTAACTGATTTATTTTTACTTGATATTAAGCATATTAATAGTGAAAAATCAAAGAAATTGGTACGGTATGTCTAATGAACTCGAGTTAGAATTTGCAAGGTATTTAAGTAATATAAATAAGCCCGTTTGGATTAGGCAAGTTTTGATACCAGGGATTACTGATAACAAAGAAGACTTACTTAAACTAAAAGAGTTTGTTTCTAGTTTGAAAAACGTTGAAAAAGTTGAGTTTCTTCCATATCACGATTTAGGAAAATTCAAATGGCTCCAGCTTGGTTTAGAATATCCATTCGAAAATGTTAGCAGAGCAACAAATGAAGATATAGAAATGGCAAAGAAAACATTTGATATTAAATAACATTAAATATATACTTAATTTTGAAAAGAAGCGAGTATTACTAGGCAAAAAGCATTCAAAAATCCTCAATGTACTGATGTACATTGAGGATTTTTGAATGCTTTTTAACAAATTACCTAACTGGTCGGGTTCTTATTTTCAAAATTTATTTTTATTTTTTCCATCCGTTCTTTATTAGTCTGTCTTTCTCTTGCAATTGCTAATGTATTATCAGGCACATCTTCTGTTATTGTAGAACCTGCGCCTATTGTCACATTATTTCCTATCTTTACTGGTGCTACAAAATTCACATTTGAGCCTACAAATGCATTATCTCCAATTATCGTTTTATGTTTGTTTACTCCATCGTAGTTACATGTGATTGTTCCGCAACCAATATTAGTTCCTCTTCCTATCTCACAATCTCCCATATATGATAAATGTGGCACTTTTGTACCTTCTCCAATAATTGCTTTCTTTAGTTCTACAAAGCTTCCTACTTTAACATTATTTGCTAAATGGCATCCTTCTCTTATATAACTGTTTGGTCCTATTTCGCAATTTTCTCCAATTGTGGTTCCTGATTTTATTGTAGTATTTGGGTGAATTACTGTATCCATCCCTATTTGTACATCATCATAGATATATGTATTATTTATATCTTCAATTGTAACTCCATTTTTCATATGCTCTCTGTTTATTCTGTCTCTTAAAATTTGAGTTACTATTTCAAGTTGTTCTCTTGTATTTACTCCAAGAATTTCTGTATCATCTTCTACAATTATTGCACCAGTTTTTAATCCTTTTTCGTTCATTATCTTTATTACATCTGTTAAATAATATTCACCCTGTGCATTATTTGGAGTTAGTTTTTCTAACGCTTTAATAAGTTCTTCTATATCAAAGCAATATACTCCGCCATTTATTTCATTTATGCATTTTTCTTCTTCTGTTGCATCTTTTTCTTCAACAATAGCCTGAACGTTTCCTCCAATATCTCTTATGACTCTTCCATAACCTGTTGGTTCTTCATTAATTGCTGTAAGAATTGTTGCATATTCCTTATCCTCAATACTTTTTTGTATTAATTTTTTTATTGTTTCAGGTCTAATAATTGGTACATCTCCGGAAAGTACAACAACTTTACCTTTTTTCCCTTTTAGCTGTGGTATAGCTTGCATCACAGTATGACCTGTTCCAAGAAGTTCTTCTTGGTATGCATATTTTACACTATCTCCTAATACTTTTTCTATTTCTTCTCTTTTGTGTCCAAGTACTGCTATAACATCATTTATTCCTGATTTATATGCGATTTCAACAACTCTAAGTACTAGTTCTTTTCCAAATATTTTATGTGCAACCTTTGATTTATTTGATTTCATTCTTGTGCCTTTTCCTGCAGCAAGTACAATTGCAACTATGTCTTCCATAGATACTTCCCCCTATACAAAACCTCCAACGAGCTTGGAGGAAATTTATATACATTTATTATATGCTAGGCTTTTGTTTACTGTTCATTCCATCTTGTGATTTTTATGGTTCTATAAATATCCAAAATTTTTGTATATTTTTGATACTCATCTTCCCAGAGCATATTTGGTACTTTATCAAAAGCACTAAAAACTTTTTCTGCTTCCATCAAAAATACTAACTGCTGATTCTGTGACATCTTTTCATATTTCTTTGATACTTCATAAAGGCTATCTAAAATTTGGTTTGCTTGTATAAAGTCTGTAAAATCCTTAATTTTCATTCCGTGCAGCTCTTATCTGCATTACAGCATACATTATTAAACATATAATTATAAAAACTAATATTCCTATTATTTGTAATATTTCCAATTTTCTTATCTCCTATTTTTATAAATGTATTTTAACATATATCTACATTTTTTGCAACTTTGGTTAAATTTTGAAATTATTTAGATTATTTTCACATTCTTTTAAGAAAAATTTGTCTGTCTGTCCTGACATATAATCAATTACAATTCTTCTAATATCAGTATTTTCTTTATAATCATCTGATTTATTATTCACAAAGTTAAATAATAGTTTATCACTATATGTCATATTCTCTTCAATTTGTATGTTATTTCTTCCATTTAACTTTTCTAGATAATAATAGAATAAATCATTAAAACCTTTTTCTAAAATATCCAAATTTATTGTAGCTTCTTTAGATGAATATATATGTTCATAATTCCATTTCTTTAGTTTTATCAAGCTTTCAAAAATGTCTTTTGAGAAGGTAAGATATGATTTGTCTATACTATTTTCTATAACATCCATTGTTAATGTGTTTACTATATCTTTATTATTATTTCCTAATATATCTGCAATTTCATTTGGAACATCTTCTCTTTTTATTGAACCAACAATAATTGCATCTTCAATATCTCTTCCAATATATGCTATAATATCTGATAATCTTACTACACTTCCTTCTAATGTCATCGGTCTAATCTTCTTACTGTATCCTTCTTCAGTAAATACTTTTTCTACTTCTTCTAAAAACTGTTCTTTTGTTTTTGATGTATCTGGTTCATATTTATTAAGCAGTATTTCTCCATTATGTGCAAGCATTCCGGTCTAGTGCTTGAATAGTAACATTTAAATTTTCTAAATCTTTTAGAGTCTTTACACTTTGAGCATTATGGCAAAAATATCCTATATTTTCTTTTCTTGCAAGATTATCTAAGAATCTTTCTCCCGCATGTCCAAAAGGGCTATGCCCAACATCATGACCTAACGCTATAGCTTCTATTAAATCTTCATTAAGTCTTAATGCTCTACCAATAGTTCTTGCAATTTTAGAAACAAGCTGTACATGTAACACCCTATGTGTTATATGATCATTTTCAATAAATGAATACACTTGGGTTTTGTCTATATATCTTGTATAAGCCTGAGAATGTATTATTTTATCAATATCTCTGAAAAAAACTGGTCTTATATCTTCAGCTTCTTCATGTAATTTTATTCCTTTTTCTGATTTACATGCATATTGTGATAAAAGTGTTTCATTTGTTAACATTATTTGTTTTATATCTTGTACCAATAATATCACTCTCCTTATATTACTAATATTCTGTGTATTGTTTTCTATATAACTTCTATACTATTCTTCTTTGCTATCATTTTCTTTTTTTTCTTCACTCGAAATCAAATCTTCAATAACTATTTGTTGATTTTCATCAACTTTATATTTTGGAAGTTCTGGCAAGTCTTCTAAAGTATTTAGTCCAAATTTTTTCAGAAATTCCTCTGAGACTTTATATGACATTGGGCGTCCAGGTAAATCTAATTTTCCTGCTTCCTCAATCAAGTTATGTTCTAATAATCTATACATAGATGCATCTGAACTAACCCCTCTTATATTCTCTATCTCTGCTCTTGTTATTTTTGGATTATATGCTATTATTGCGAGTACCTCAAGAGCTGCTTGCGATAAATTTGGTTTTGCTCTTTTGTCTACTATTGGGTATATAAATTCGTGATATTCTTTTTTACTTGAAAGAGTATATCCATTATTTATATTTACAATTTCTATTCCTCTTTCCTCTTTTTCATAGTCTTTTTTCATTTCTTCTATTATCTCTGTTATTTGTTTTTTATCTATTTCTAAACTTAAATTCAGTTCATCTAATGTAATTACCTTTCCACTTGCAAAAAGAATTGCTTCTATTATTCCTTTTATCTTTTCTTTTTCCATTATTTCCTCCGTATATAAATTTTGCAAAAATATTATATCATTTATATAAATAAAAAACAAGCAAATTGAATGTAAACTGTTGCTCTTTTAAAAAATCTATGATAAAATATATTTTGTTTATATTCGGGCGTCGCCAAGCGGTAAGGCATCGGACTCTGACTCCGACATGCGTTAGTTCGAATCTAACCGCCCGAGCCAATTTATAATATGATTAACCTAAACAAAGGAGAAAATCTATGTTTAAACAAGATATTGAATTCTATAATCCTACCACATTAAAATCATATAATTTAAATGATTCTATGCGCTACCAGCTAAATATGCTTGAAAACTTAGATATGATTACAAGTAAACACTGCGAAAATGTCGCAAATTTAACCTGTAGAATGTGTGAGTATTTACACATGAGCAGAATATTTACTATAAATGCAACACTTTGTGCTTATCTACATGATATTGGCAAAATATACATTCCTCAAGAAATACTTAAAAAGCCTGCCGCCCTTACAGATGAAGAATATGAAATAATGAAAACTCATACAACTATTGGATATAACATTTGTATGAAGGATATAAAACTAAGACCATATGCTGGAGGAGCTCTCTATCATCACGAGAACTTAGATGGTTCTGGTTATCCCTTTCGGATTAACAAAAAAAGAGATTCCATATTATGCACAGATAATCCATATAGCTGATGTGTTTGATGCTATAGTAAGCAAAAGACATTATAAAACACATATTAGTATATCTGAAACTTTAAAAATTCTTTTGAAAGATGCAGAACCATCGAGTAAATATGTTGCTCTAGATACACTTCACACAGAGTCAAAATATGGCAAAATAAACAAAAGAATATTAAAAGTTTTATTCAAAGTAGTTATAGATGATACAAATTATGAAATAAGTTGTATTATGGAATATGTTAAATATCTCAAAGATCAAATAAAGAGATTAAATCAAATTATACAATACGAAGAAAAAATGCAAAATACTAAAAAAGAAAAAGATAAAAATTATTATAAAGAGGGTATGAAATTATTATTTGATGTTGGTGAAAACTTCGAAAACTATAAAGATATTCTTTTAGAATATAAAAAAGTATTAGAAGAAAAAGAACAACGAATCCAAAAACTTTTTAACGAGATAAAGATTATCAAAAAATTAAAAAGTAGAAGATTTTAAAAAGAACTGCTGCTTTTTTAAGTAGCAATTCTTTTTTTAATTTAGTCATCTAATCCAAAACTTATACCTATTGCATTATTTACTTGATTTATGATATCAGTATCATCTATATGACCAATTTTTTCTTTTAGCCTGCTTTTATCAATTGTTCGAATTTGCTCTGCAAGTACGATTGAATCAGCTTTTAAACCATTATTTTGTGAACCTATTTCTATATGTGTTGGTAATTTTGTTTTTCCTGTTTGTGATGTAATTGCTGCGGCAATAACTGTAGGACTATATTTGTTTCCAGTATCATTTTGTATTATGAGTACTGGTCTAATTCCTCCCTGTTCTGAACCAACTACTGGACTTAAATCTGCATAAAACATATCTCCTCTTTTTATTACCATTCTTTTCACTCCTACATGTTACGTTTATTTTCAGATTTATTTTAACTATTAGTCTTGAGATATTATTGTTTTGCAAGTACTTCTTCCTTACTTGTTTATCTTTATCTCTCTATATAATATGTAAACTGTTGTATTTTGGTTAAAATCTAGAATTTCCATTTTTATTGGTAAATTAGTATTTTTACTTATATAAAGTTTCTTGTACATTTCATATTTATTATTTTCATTTGATTTTATTTTTAGAATTTTTTCTTCGTCAGATTCTATAATTTCTGCTTCTTCATCTTTTTTATATTGTTCTATAAAAGAAATCAAGCTTAGTGAATTTCCTTGCATACAGTTATAATTTTCGTAAAATGATTGCAAATGTAATGATTTGTTCTGTATTATAAGATTTGTTCCATCAAAGTTTGTTGTAAGTCCTTTTATATTTTCAGGTTCTATAACCTCTTGTTTGAAAATATTTGGAGCATCATATTTTTGTTTTAGTACATATTTATTAGTATTTTTATTACTATGCACTTCTACTTCTACAGTTGCATCATATGAACTAATATTTAAAATATTATAATCATCTGATTTATTTATATTATTTCCAAATTTCAAATTTTTATAAGCAAAGAAAATACAAATTATTAAAATGATAATAAAAGCTATAATATATATTTTTTTATACATTTTTGCCTCCTATAGCATATTAAAAGGAATAGGAAATTTGATTTCCTATTCCTTTTATATATATTCTATGGTTAAATAAAGTATTCAGTTAAAGCTTTAATGAGATCATCTTTTTCTGTTATTGTATTTATATAATTCCTAATAACACTACTATTCTCCATTCCTTTTGTATAATAACTAATGTGTTTTCTCATTTCTCTAATCCCCGTATATTCGCCTTTTTCTTCTAGTTCTAATTCTAAGTGTTTCATTAAAGTATTAAATATTTCTTTTTTACTTCTTCTATTTGATTCTTTACCATTTTGTAAAAAATCAATTATATCTTCAAATATAAAAGGATTACCGTAAAGCTCCACGAGCTATCATTATTCCATCGCAATTTGTATATTTAAACATTCTAAGAGCATCTTTTTCATTGTTTATATTTCCATTTCCAATTACAGGTATGCTTACAATTTCTTTAAGTCTTTTTATACTATCTAAATCGCATTCTCCTCCAAAATATTCCTCTCGAGTTCTTCCGATGAAGTGTTAGTGCACTTACTCCAACCTTTTCTAGTCTTTTTCCAAGTTCTTCATATACTATATGTTCTTTGTCCCAGCCTTTTCTTAACTTTACTGTAACAGGTTTAGAAACCGATTTTACGACTTCTTTGGCTATATTTGTTGCTAATTCTATATCAAGTAAAAGTTTGCTTCCATCACCATTTTTTACTACCTTTGGTGCAGGGCATCCCATATTTATATCTATAACATCTGCTAATGGTTCAATAAATTTTGCAGCTGAAGTCATTGCCTCTACATCGCTACCAAATATTTGCATTATTATTGGTCTTTTTTCACCTTTTGTATTAAGAAGTAATTTTGTTTTTTCATCACCATACATGATTGCCTTTGCACTTACCATTTCTGTGCATACAGCTCCTGCTCCATGGTCTTTGCATACAGTTCTAAAAGGCAGGTCTGTAATTCCTGCCATCGGTGCAAGTATGAGGTTATTGTCTAGTTCAACATCTCCTATTTTTAATTTATGCAAATACATTTATTATTACCTCTTAATCTATAAAAATGGCTTTCTTACGCCTTGCACTAATATTTAAAAGTAATCCTATACAAATAAAGTTTGTAATTAGCGAACTTCCTCCATAACTTACAAATGGAAGCGGAACGCCAGTAATTGGTAAGAGCCCCATTGTCATTCCAATATTCTCAACCATGTGAAATGTAAATATTCCGTGCTATTCCTATCGCAATATAACTTCCTAAATCATCTTTTGCAGTTTTTGCAACATATATAGCTTTTGTTATCATTACAACATATAGAACAACAACAAGTGCTGCAATCACAAAGCCCATCTCTTCTCCTATTACAGAAAATATGAAGTCTGTTGCTTTTGGATATAGATAACCAAGTTGTGTTTGATTTCCAGTAAGTATACCCATACCAAGAAGTTGTCCTGAACCTATTGCAAGCTTTGATTGTATTAAGTTATATCCTGCTCCTCTTGGATCTAATTCTGGGTTTAAAAATACATTTATTCTAGCTTTTGCATGATCTGGTAGTATATATATATATAATAACGGAATAGAAATAGCCAAAATTAATATAACAGCTATAACATATTTTTTATCTATTCCTGCCGAATATATCATAAAGCCAATCGCCACAACAAATGCCATTACTGTTCCATAATCAGGTTGTAAAACAATAAGTGCAATTGGCACGCCACAAACTAATGCAATAATTAAAAGCTTCCATATTTTATTAATTTCTGTTTTATCTCTTCCCTGTAGTTTCACAAGAATATATGCAAGAAATAATACTAATATTATTTTTACAAATTCACTTGGTTGAATTGTTACTGATTCTGATATTTTAAACCAACTACTTGCTCCATTTATTGGTTCAGTAAATAAGACCGCACCTAATGCAATAAGTCCTAATCCATAAAATATTGGAGATATCTTTGCAATAAAGTTATAGTCAATAAATATTATTATTATCATAATAGGAATACTAATAAGCGCCCATACAATTTGCTTTTTGAATTCTTCTGTCCCTGTTCCGTGAGTTGCAGAAAACAAAGCAACAATACCAATGCATAGTAGTATTAGGCAACAAATTAGTATTCCCCATTCGATATTCTTAAACATTTTCTTATTCATTCATAAACCTCTTGATTTTTATTCTTTATTAGCCGTTTCTTTATTCTCTTCTTCTTCTTTTTTAGGTTCATCTTTTTCTTCTGTTTTATTCTCAGCTTTTGGTTCTTCTTTTGCTGTTTCAGTAGTTTCCTCTTTCTTAAGTTCTTGTTCTACTTTAGTTTCTTTCTCTTGTACTTTATTTTCTTCTGGTTTTTTTTCTAAATTTTCTGTATTTTCTTTGTTCTTTTCTCTTAATACATCATCTTTTATACTAAGGATAGGAATATTCGCATAAAGTGCAGGTGCTCCATTTGTTCCATCATCATTTTGTCTATTAGTCATTCTAACATCTATTGCAGATTCATCAACATCTATATATTTTTTGATAACTTCGATAATTTCTTGTCTCATTAGCTCCAAGAAATCAGCTGATACATTTGCTCTATCTTGCATCAAAACCAAATGCAATCTTTCTTTTGCAGTATCTTTTGAATTGTTATTCTTTTTTTCTGTTTTTCCGTAAATTCTTAAAAAACTTTATTATATTTTCAAACATTTTTTATTCCACCTATCTATTTTACTTCTTAAATAATTTTTTTATCTTTGCAAACAATCCTTTTTCTCTTCCTGGTATAGTAACTTCTATGTTTTCCCCAAGAATTCTTTTTGCAATTTCTCTGTATGCTTTTCCAGAAGGTGCTTTTTTGTTTGAAATTACAGGTTCTCCTTTATTAGTTTGAGTTATAATATATTCATCATCCGGTACAACTCCTGTTAGGTCAATAGAAAGTAAATCAACAATGTCTTCAACATCCATCATTTCACCTTTTCTTACCATATTTGGTCTAAGTCTATTGATTACAAGTTCAGAATTCTTTATTTCTGATGCTTCAAGAAGTCCGATGATTCTGTCTGCGTCACGAATTGCTGAAATTTCAGCTGTTGTTACAACAATTGCTCTATCTGCTCCTGCTACTGCATTTTTAAATCCTTGTTCAATTCCCGCAGGACAATCAATAAGTATGTAATCAAAGTTCTCTTTTAGATTTTTTGTAAGTTCTCTCATTTGATCCTCATTAACAGCACTCTTATCTCTTGTTTGAGCTGCTGGTAATAAAAATAACTCATTATATCTTTTATCTTTTATTAGGGCTTGTCTTAATTTACATCTTCCTTCTACTACATCAACTATGTCATATACTATCCTATTTTCTAATCCCATAACAACATCAAGATTTCTTAGTCCAATATCAGTATCTACTAATGCTACCTTTTTACCTTCTAAAGCAAGTGATGCACCTAAGTTTGCTGTTGTTGTCGTCTTACCAACTCCACCTTTTCCAGATGTTATTACTATAACTTCTCCCATTTTTCCACATTCCTTTCAAAACTCTAACTATCTCTATATACTAAAAAAGTAAAACATATTTAAAAATATTCTATTAATACGTCCTCCTTTTTATTTTATCTTTTGCACATAATATTTTTAATATATTTTACTTTTGTTTATTTCATAATTTTGTATTTCCTATAACGAAATATATTATATCGTATATATTTATCAAATTCAAGTTTTTTAGAAAAGTTTTGAAATTTTTTTCAATACATCTCCATAAACGTAAAAACTTCCAATAATCATTATCACATCATCTTTATATTTTTCTTTTGCAAGTTTTATTGCATCTTCTAGTTCTTCTTTATATATTTTTTTGTCTAGGTATTTTTTTGCCTCGTTATATAATTCCTCTTTTGCTACATATCTTTCTGGGTTATTTCCAGTTGTAAAAATAAATATGCCATCTTTATCTTGTGATAAGAGTTTTATAACTGTTTTATAGTCTTTTGTTTTCAAGATAGATACAATATATACTTTTCTATTTTGAGGATAATACATTTTTATTGTATTTATTAAATTATTTATTGCTCCTTCATTGTGTCCGCCGTCGTATATTATCTTAGGGATATTTGATAATTCTTCAAATCTAGCTTTGTGAATAACTGTGCTTAAGCCTTCTCGTATTGCCTCTTCGCTTATCATATATCCTTTTTGCTTTAAGATATTTATACATTCCAAAACTTCTACTGCATTATATATTTGTGCTTTGCCTTTTAAATTTATCTTTATATTTTTATATTCTTTGTAGTCAATACTTTGAAGTACTCCGTCAAATTGATAATTCTTTATATCCGCTTCTTTTATTAAATGTAAATTATTGTTTTCCTTTTTACATTTGCTTTCAAAAACATTATTTACTTTTTCTTGATAGCACATAACTGTATCTCTGTTTTTCTTGATTATTCCTGCTTTATTATCTGCTATTTCTTCTATAGTATGTCCTAATATATCCATATGGTCATATCCAATACTTGTTATTACAGAAATAAGAGCATCTACAATATTTGTGCAGTCATAAGTTCCACCAAGTCCTGTTTCAAGTACAACAAAATCACAATTTTTTCTTGCATAATATATTAATGCAAGTGTTGTTATTACTTCAAATTGTGTTACTGGTATATGATATATATCTTCATATTTTTTTATTTTGATTTCAATTTCTTTCAAGATTTCTATCATTTCTTCGTCAGTAATTTCTTTATTGTTTACGCAAATTCTTTCATTGTATCTTACTAAGTGTGGTGAGATAAATTTTCCGTACCTTATACCCTGATTTTATTAAGATATTGTTTAACATCTCGCATACACTGCCCTTGCCATTAGTTCCAGCAATATGTATAAACTTTGTTTTATTCTCTGGATGATTAAATTCCTCCATAAAAAATTTCATTGCATCAAGACTTGGGTCCTTTGTTCCTGCAAAAAATTTACTAAAATATTCTTCTATATTCATAAGCGCACTCCTAAATTTCTATTGATACTATAATACATCTTTTTCAATATTTCGTCAATTGATTTGCAAAAAAACACCTCTCTCTTAAACTTGCATTTACTTTTTCAATTAACGAAATTTACTCCATTGCTTGTTTTATGTGGTTAATGCTTACTCTTCCGATTATATACATACACTTCTATTACATCTATTCTGACAAAAATATCATCTAATTTATTTTTATATAAATAATACTCTGCCGCTTTGTAGATGTGCTTTTGTTTGTTCTCTCCGAACCGCATCCCTTGCCTCTCCATATTTTGTACTTGTCCTCGTTTTTACTTCAACAAAAACTAAATAGTTTCCATCTTTAGCAATTATATCTATCTCGCCTTGAAAGCATCTAAAATTTCTACATATTAACACATAACCTTCTTTTTGCAAATAATATATTGCTGCATCTTCTCCTACTTTTCCTTCTATTTGTTTTTGATTCACTTTTTATCTTTCCTTTCTTAAAAATGTTCTTTGAAGTTGTTGACAGTAGTGGAATCCTCTCCTACAATATTTTAACAAATTATATATTTATTTTTATCTTGTCTTACTAATCCTTCAAGCTCCATCATAAAGATTTTTGAATAAACTTCTGTTATTGTCATTCCAGTTTTATCACTTATTTCATTTATACTTAATGGTACATACAAAATCTTATAAATCTCTCTATACTCTTCTTTTACTTCATTTAGCTTATATGCTGTTATTTTCGTCTGCTTATCTAGCTCTTCTATTGTTATTTGTCTTATCTCATTTTTACCAAATTTTTCTAGTATATCTTTCGGACTAAGAACAAGTTTTGCTCCTTTTCTAATCTGATTATTACAACCAATTCCTTTTTTATTGTCTATTGAACTTGGTATACAAAAAATATCTTTACCTTGTTCTCTTGCATAATTTGCGGTTATTCCTGTTCCACTTTTTTCTTCTGCTTCTACTATTAACACTCCTAAACTCAATGCGCTTACTATTCTATTCCTTTGTCTAAATCTTTCTGATGCAGTAGGAGTTCCACGTGGATATTCGCTAACAATTGCACCTCCTGTTTCTATTATTTTTTTATAGATTTCTTCATTCTGTTCTGGATATATTACATCTGGTCCACAACCTAAAACTGCAATTGTTTTTCCGATTTACTTCTATTGCTCCGAGAATGTGCTGCTGCATCTATTCCTTTTGCCATACCACTAATTACAATTAATCCTTCTTTTGCAATATTAGCTGAAAACATCCTTGCGTTCCTTAGTCCTTCAAGTGTGCAATCTCTTGAGCCTACAATTGCAATTCCTTTACCATTTAAGATTTCTCTATTTCCAATGACATATATCCTCTCCGGTGGTTTTTTTATATTTCTCAACCTCATCGGATAATCTCTGTCATCAAATTTTATTTCTTGTATATTCATTTAATTCCCCCAATATTTTCTATCTAAACTTCTATATTGTATTGCCTCTGTAATATGCTTTAATTCTATATTTTCTTTCTCATCTAAGTCAGCAATTGTTCTTGCAACCTTTAAAATTCTACCATATGCTCTGGCGCTAAAGCCCATCTTATTAAAAGCTTCTTCTAATATTTTCTTTTCCTTATCACCAAGTTTACAAAACTTTTCTATAAGTTCTGGTGTAAGTTCTGAATTTGAATATATCCCATGCTCTTTGTATCTTTCATATCCTATCTTTCTTGCTCTATTTACTCTCTCTCTTATTATTTCAGAAGATTCTTCTTGCACTTCTGAATCCAAACTTTTGTAATCCACTGCTTCAACTTCTACATGTATATCAATTCTATCCAAAAGTGGTCCACTAATCTTTCCAATGTACTTACTTATCTGTTCTCTTGAACATGTGCAATTTTTATCTTTTGCTCCGATAATATCCGACATGGGCATGGATTCATTGATGCTATTAGCATAAAATTGCACGGATATGATATATTTGCATTTACTCTACTTATATTTACAATACCATCTTCTAATGGTCCTCTCATCAGTTCCAATGTATGTTTGTTAAACTCTGTAAGTTCATCTAGAAAAAGCACTCCATTATGTGCAAGACTTATCTCTCCTGGTTTTGGAATTCTTCCACCACCGAATAAGCGATGCCCCAGATATTGTATGATGTGGTGCCCTAAAAACTCTTCTTGTAATTATTGGAGTTTTCTCTTGAATTAATCCTGCTATACTATGTATTTTCGTAGCTTCTAAAGCTTCATCCAGACTTAAATCTGGAAGTATTGATGGAAGACATTTTGCCATAAAAGTCTTGCCGACTTCCGAGGCGAGCCAATTAGAATCACATTATGTCCGACCAGCTGCTGCAACTTCTAATGCTCTTTTTGCACTTCTTTGTCCTTTTACATTCTTAAAATCCATATTATATTTTGTACAACTTGCAAATATATTCTCTAACTCTATTGTTTCTCTTTCTATTTGCTTTTTATTATTCAAATAATCAATTACTTCATTTAAATCTTCTACTCCAATAGCTTCTATATTCTGAACAATAGCCGCTTCTTTTGCATTTTCTTTTGGGAGTACAATCTTCTTAATTCCTAGCTTTGATGCTTCTAGTGTTAGTGGAAATACTCCGATTTACTCTATTTATTTTTCCGGTCCAAAGATAATTCACCTATAAATACAGTATCATCTAAATTCACTTGTTTTAAATATTCATTTGACATTAATATACCTATAGCCATTGGTAGGTCGTAGATTGAGCCTTCCTTTTTAGTATCAGCTGGAGATAAATTTATAACAATTCTTCTACTTTCAAGTTTTAATCCACTGTTTTTAATGGCAGCTTTAATTCTCTCTTTTGCTTCTTTAATACTTGTATCAGGCAATCCGAACTAATTCCCATGAAGGTAGTCCTCCGAGACACATCAACTTCTACATTAACTAAATACCCATTTAGTCCATGTAGACACATACTTTTTATTATTGATAACATTTTTTACCTCTTTTTGATTTTAATAAGATTTAAGTTTTTGTTTTAAGTCTTTCCAAAGTTGTATTTGATCTAAAAAAATAGATAATGCATAAATTGCACTATCTATTTTATACAATACCATCTTTTATTTGTCAAGCAAAATAATTCGACAAAAATCGACACGTATATACTGAACCCCTGTATATATCCTAATATTCACATACACTATAACCCACTAGTTTTTCTCCATCATACTTAACTTTTGCTGTAAAAAACGGAGTATCTTCTAAAACTCTATCTAAAAATATCTTATCTCCTTCCCATGTTGGTAAATCTCTTACTTTTTCTTTGTCTATCCATTCTAGCTCGCCTTCGTTACATTCAGTAAGCTCTCCTGTAAAGTCATTTGAAGTAAAGACATACATATACTCTGTTTCCCATTCATTCGATACAAAAGTTACAATACATCTTAATTTGCATGAATTTAAAGTAAGCCCTGTTTCTTCTTTCACTTCTCTAATAACACATTCCTCTGGGCTTTCTTTATCTTCGAACTTTCCTCCTACTCCAATCCATTTGTCTTTGTTTAAATCATTTTCTTTTTTAGTCCTGTGTAACATAAGATATTTCCCATCTTTTTCAATATAGCACAAAGTTACGTTTTTCATAGTATATCTCCTTATTTATAGTATTTAGATACCTTTTCATATATTTCTTCCCAAGTTGATACTCTATTTAAGCCTTGAACTTTTTGATTAAATCTTGTATTCATTGTATATACTTTAATATTTCTTTTCATAGCCTCCATGCATGTTTTAGGACTATCATCTATTAATACACTAATATTATGTTTTAAGCATTCTTCTGCCTTCTCGTGCTTTTGGTAAGCATTTGTAAGTATTATTCTATCATAAGGTATATCATGTTTATCTAACCAATTTTTTGTATCTTCATAAGGTTTTTTATACTCTCCATTATCCCTTCCAGAAATTATATAAATCTCATTTCCATCTTCTTTTAGTTTTTTTATATATGATGGTGCATCTTTAATTGGCTCCAACTCATTTGCCATTCTTTCAATGTTGCTATAATAGAAACTTTTTTCCTCTTCATCTGTCCAATCAAACATACCTTTACCTATGTAGTCAGCATTTTCATTTATTATCCCTGTATTTCTAAGCTCTTTATCGTGTTTTATATATTCTTCTAATAAAACATCATCAAAATTTGCAATAACATTATCTAAATCAATAGCTATTTTCATAATCAAATTCCTTTCAGCTTTTATTTATATCATAAAAATTATAATTTTCATAGTTTTTATATGATTTTTATTTAAAAAAGTAGACACATATTTTTGTGTCTACTTTTAATCCTATTACTTCAATTTAATTTTTCAATACTTTTTATCAGTGCTATGCTATTTGTTGTGAAAAGGTTTGAATTAGCTATTTGCTTCAATTTCTTTTATCCATTTTTTTGCAATCCATCTAGGCATTCTCCTATCAGTAAAAGCCTCTGTTCTGATAACATCTAGTTCTTCGTTTACACGATAAAGAATAACTAAATTAGGCGGTGCAATTGAAATGAAAATATTATGCGGTAATTCTTCAATTACTATACCATAATTTCTTAAATCACGATATTTTAAGATTCGATCAATCTCTTGAAGATTTAAGGCAGAAGCATTTTCACGGATGGTAAGTTTTTTGGCATATGCCACTGCGGTTTCTACATCATCAAATTCTTCACTCGATTCAATAGCTCCTACTCTGTCATATATGTCTAGCTCACATACCTCAAACTTGCCATTTTCTTTTTTCTCTAAGGTTATGCCTCCAAAGAATTCCATATTTCCTATAGGGCATTGTATGCTCACATGTTTAACATTTCTTAAAGCTTTCTTCTTATATGAAAATGTCAGAGGAATCTTTTGCTCTTCAGCTTTTTTATAACATTTTATTACAGCCTTTGCAGTTTTTTCAATTTCTTGGCCAAATTCTTCTCTTTGAACTTTAGAATCTTCTATCTCTTTGTCGATGCTATTACACCAACTTTCAGCTAATTTAACTGCATCATCAATTGATTTCTCCAAGTGAGTTCTGACATCCATTCCTATATCAAGTTGATAAACAAAAAATGCATTGTCAAATTCAAATATGCGACTATACGACTCATATTTGAACATTCCACCTTCTTCGACGTAAATGTTATGCGGAAACGCTCGAATTACCCGTCCGTAAAATCCCTTTTTACCAGCAACAAGGTTTTTTATTTTTTCCATAGTTTGTCCCTCCTAATAAGTATTGATAAATTGAAATGTGGAACACAAACAAAAATATTTGCTTGTATAGGATTTTTTTTACAATTATTCCTACAGCTTAATATTATACTATTGATTTACATAAAAGTCAAGGCTATTTTCCGTTCAGCTCAAGCAAAGCTACCGTCTCGACATGGCTGGTGTATGGAAATAAATCAACTGGTGTTACTTTTGTAATATTATATTTTTCTTCCATTGCTTTTAAATCTCTCATTAGAGTTGCTGGGTTACAGCTTATATATACAATTTTCTTTGGCTCTATTTTTAGAAGATTATTTACTGTATTTTCGTCTAGTCCTCTTCTTGGAGGATCAACAAATACAACATCCGGCTTGATATTTTTATCAAAGATTAGATTTTGTAAAAGCTTTTCTACATCTCCTGCAAAAAACTCTATATTTTCTATATTATTTATTCTTGCATTTTCCTTAGCGTCTTCTATTGCTTGTGGAACAATTTCTATGCCATAAACTTTCTTTGCATATTTAGATGCAAAAATTCCTATCGTTCCAATTCCACAATAAAGGTCAAACACTATATCATCTTTTGAAAGCTCTGCTCCTTTTATAGCTAAGTTGTATAATTTTTCTGTTTGAACTGGATTTACTTGATAAAATGAATTTGCTGAAATATTAAATGTAAATTCTCCTAATTTATCTTGTATATATCCGCTTCCATAAAGCACAATGTTTTTGTTTCCGAGTATTACATTAGTATTTTTCTTATTAATATTCTTTACAATTGTCTTAATATTTGAAAATCTTTCTATAAGTCTTTCCTTTAATTCATCTTCATTTGGAATTTTTTCAGAAGTTACAACAAGTACGCACATCACTTCATCAGTCTTCATTCCATATTTTACAATAATATGTCTAAGTAGTCCTTTTCCCTTTTCTTCATCATAAGCTACTATATTATTTTCATTCATGAAGTCTACTATAAATCTTGCAATTTCCGCCGATTCTTTTGTTTGAATTTTGCATTCATCAAACTTTATGATCTCATGTGTTCTATTTGCAAATACACCAAATACTGCTTTACCTTCCTTGTTAGTCCCTACTGGATACTGTGCTTTGTTTCTGTAATAAAAAGGATTTTCCATTCCTACAGTATCTTCTGCTTGTGTCTTTTCTTTTAAGTTTTTATTTATTAAATTCTGTACCGTTTCTCTTTTTAATTCAAGTGTCCTTTCATATTTCAAATGTCTAAGATTACATCCACCGCATCTCTTATAACTTCCACAATCTATATCACATCTAGCATCTGACTTTTCTATTATCTCTAATATCTTTGCAAAAGCATGAGAAGTCGTAACCTTAAGAATAAGTATCTTAACCTTTTCTCCTTTAATAGCATTTGGTACAAAAACGGTAAAACCATCAACTTTTGCAATACCTTCTCCTTGATACCCATTATCTATTATATCTACAATATATTCTTTATTCTTCTTCACAGGAATTTCCATTTTTAAATAATTTCCTTTCAAATTTACATATATAATACCATATTTTTTAAAATTTGCCAATATAAACAATGCACAAAGTAGCCAAACGCAGGAGTTTTATTTCAGAGAAAATTTGAAATCCCCCGAAAAGCTTCGTAGGTGTTTCAAACGTGGGTTCAAATTTTAAATGAAATAAAATCTCCGACGAGATTTGACGGATATTTATAGATTTTTAAAATATTGAAATGTATCTTGTAACCATTTTTTGAAATTAGAATAGTATATATCATACAAAAGATCAAAAATCTTAAAGTTTTGATAGGAGGGTTTCAAGATGAATAACTGCGGATGCGATAGTGAATTCTTATGGTTCATTATTCTATTCATACTACTTTTCTGCTGCGGTTGCGGTAACAGATGTGGCTGCAGAAACTAAAATACTTAGATAGCTTAAACTTTCCAAAACACTTAGCTTTGAGCTTTGAAAGGAGGGAGAGATATATGCCAGAGACAAGAGGATGCGGATGTGGTTTCGGTGGTGATAACTGCTGCTGGATAATAATCCTATTCATATTAATAATCTGCTGTTGTGGTAACGGATTTGGTGGTAACGGATGTGGTTGCTAGTTAAAATCTTTTCCAAACTTAATAAAATAAGAAAAAGAGGGGCACTCCCTCTTTTCTTAATTATTCTTTTATCTTTATAGTTAAATCAATCTCTTTTCCACAAATACAACGAGCTTTCACACCTGTACCTATAGAAGTAGGAGTAAAAATTATTGAGATTTCTCCTCATACACATGAATGACTTGTTTTTTCTTCATATTTACATTCATGTGAGCCAGCCCATGCTTGAATTAAGTTATATTGTTCGTCTGTTAAAGAAAACTGTTTCTTCTTGAACATAAACAATCTCTCCTAGAAAAAATATTTTGCTAAGATTTATAAAATGATACCTACTTTCATCATTTTTTTCATATCTCTCGCTATTTTAGCAATATTTCCACCTTTTATTACTGATTGTTCTGCTCTTTCATATCCTTTGGCATCTGTACTTTTTGATATTTCTGTTGATGAAGTTTCTGCAAACATATTTAAAACTAATTCCATATTAGTCATATTATCACGCAAATTTTCTTTTTTCAATCCTTTTAAATTCTTATATTCTTTTACTGAATAACCACTCCATACTTGTGTTAACAAATTTGTAAGAATTGCAAAATCTTTGCTTTTATTAACACCAACTCTTTGAAGCTCATCTGTAAATTCTTTTCTAATGTCAATTGTTTTTAATCTTTGATTTATCCATTCTTCTGAATATCCTTTTTTCCTATATGTATCTAATGCCCTATTTATAGTGATTTCAGGATCATAAATTTCATGTATTCTATCTTTTCCAACTTCGGCAAGCCATAGTTTAAATGGTTCTGCCTTTTTTGATGGAATAGATTGTATTAGTCTTAAAATCTGCTCAGTGGTCATTACATCAGTATCTCTTAATTTACCATCATAGGCTCTCATTTTCAACTGGTTAGTATTACTAACCAGTTCACTTCCTTCTTCTAATAACTTGTTTTTCAACCATTTCCAGTAATTTCTTGCTTTTTGATAATCATTATCTGTTAATGCAGCAATTATATCAACAACTGAAAAATACCATTCTTCTTGTGCTTCATTCCATTCTACTCTAATCTTTTTATTTTCAAATAATTTCAAACTATTATTTTCTTCCATACAATCTACTCCTTTCGTTTTATTATCTCATTTATTTTATTATATGATATCATATTGCGAACAAGTTTTCAATGCTTTTTATTGATTTTATTGATTAAATTTAACAATTGATTTGTTTTAGATGAATACCTAAAGATTTATTTTGCACATCTAAATACGAAAAAATTGCAGGTGAATAAATCACCTGCAATCTAAAAGCTTTGCTGTTTCACCTATTCTCCAGATTTTTACTCATCCTTGTACATAATTTTGCGTGCTTCTTCTTTAGAATGGGCACAGCAGTTGCATACATATGTTTTTTCATAATATGATCGAAACGCACTATTAATCAATTCTTTCTTTCTGTAGCCGAATTCAAATTGAAATCCTATACCACACTTACAGCAAACCGCTGGATATATCGCAAAAAAATGATGAATTTGTTGCCTTTGTGCATGTTGCTTTGGTGAAAATTTCATATTGTCATACCTCCTAAAGCTTTTTTATAAAAAATTGCCAAATTTATTATACTAAATTTCTTAGAAAATGTCAAATTTATGTAAATTTCATTTGTAGTTATATTTTCACTCTTCCATTTCCAAGTATTTCTTCAAACTGCTTCACAGTATCTTGGTTTATGAATATAGCTCCACATGGTTTTAAACCTTGCTCATCTATGATTTCGACCTTCATATTATTTCTGTCTTTTCTTGAAGCTCTTATTGCTCCTCTTAGTCTTGCTTTAGTGTCTTCATCTATTCCGCGAATATCTAAAACTAGCTTCTTTTCTTTCTTTTCTTTTAGCTCGTCTATGTTCATTGCTACTATAGATGGCTCTTGGTCTTCTCTAAGAGATAATCTTCCTGTGACAAGTACTACATTTTCTTCTATTAATTTATCTTGTGATTTCATGTATGTACTTTCAAATACTATAACTTCAGCTTGTCCATATAGGTCTTCTATAGTCACAAATGCCATGATTGTATTGTTCTTTGTATATTTTTTCTTTATGCTTGTTATAATTCCTGCATATTTTACAATCTGTCCATCTTTATATTCAGCTTGTTTTCCTTCTTCAACTTCTAAAAGTTCCTTCATTTTAATTGTACTTATATTCGTCTGTCTTAATATTTCTTCTCTTAATTTTTCTAATGGGTGTCCTGAAATATATATTCCAAGCATCTCTTTTTCCATTGATAGTAGTTCTTTATCTGTATATTCTTCTGATACATTAAATATATATTTATGTTTTTCTGTTTCTTCTCTGCTTTCTCCAAGGTCAAACATGCTAACTTGCCCTGTGTAAGCTTTCTTTGCATAATCTTGAATAGTATCCATTATTCCTTCAAATGATTGCATTAATGTTTTTCTTGTTTGTTCAAACTCATCAAATACACCTGCTTTGATAAGGCTTTCAATGCATTTTCTGTTTACGCCTTTATCTTGTATTCTTTCACAAAAATCTGTAAAGCTTTGATATTCTCCATGTTCTTCTCTTTCTTGTACTATGCTTTCAACTACTGCAATTCCTACATTTTTTATACTCCCAAGTCCAAATCTAATCTTACCATCTTCAATTGTGAATTTTGTTCTACTTCTATTTATATCAGGCTTTAGTATCTGTATAGCTAAATTCTTACATTCATCAATGTACATAGGAACTTTGTCTAGATTTCCTAGATAGCTGTTTAGTGTTGCAGCAAGCAATGCTTCTGGATAATATGCTTTTAAATATGCTGTTCTGTATGATACAACTGCATAAGCTGCTGCATGTGATTTGTTGAAGGCATATTTTGCAAACTCTGCCATTTCATCAAATATTTTGTTAGCATCAGCTTCTTTTATTCCATTTCTGACACAACCTGGAACAATTACATTACCATTTTCGTCTACTTCTCCATGTATGAATATCTCTCTTTCCTTTGCCATTACATCAAGTTTTTTCTTTCCCATTGCACGTCTAACAAGGTCAGCTCTACCTAAAGAGTATCCTGCTAAATCTCTAACTATTTGCATAACTTGCTCTTGATATACCATGCATCCATAAGTTACGTTTAAAATTGGCTCTAGTGCTGGATGTGTGTACACTGCATGTTCTGGGTTTAACTTGTTTTGTATATATCTTGGGATTTGGTCCATTGGTCCTGGACGATACAAGGAAACTCCAGCTATTATATCTTCTAAGCTATCTGGTTTAAGTTCCTTCATAAATCTTGTCATTCCCGCACTTTCGAACTGGAATATTCCTGTCGTACTTCCATCAGCCCAAAGTTTATATACTTTTGGATCCTTCATTTCTTTGTCAAATTCTACATCTATTCCTCTTGAATACTTTACAAGCTTTATTGCATCTGAAATTACAGTAAGCGTTCTAAGGCCTAAAAAGTCCATTTTTAATAACCCTAGTTCTTCTAGAGTTGTCATTATGAATTGTGTTGAAATACTTCCGGTCTCTTACGTATAATGGCACATAAGTTTCAACTGGATCTTTTGTGATAACTACACCACATGCATGTGTTGAAGCCTGTCTTGGCATTCCTTCAAGTCCCATTGATATATCTAGTATCTTATGAATTGTCTCATCGTTTTCATATAATTCTCTTAATTCTCTATTTTGCTCAAGTGCTTTTTTTATTGTAATGTGTAACTCATTTGGTATCATTTTTGCAAGTTTATCTGTTTGAGCATAAGGATAATCTAATACTCTTCCAACATCTCTTATTACCATTCTTGCTGACATTGTTCCAAATGTTATAATCTGAGAGACATGGTCATGTCCATATTTCCTTGAAACATAGTCTATTACTTCTTGTCTTTTATCATCGGCAAAGTCTACATCAAAGTCTGGCATGCTTATTCTCTCTGGATTTAAAAATCTCTCGAATAGCAAGCTATATTTTATTGGATCAATGTCTGTAATTTCAATTGCGTAAGCTACAATTGAGCCTGCTCCTGAACCACGTCCTGGTCCTACCGGAATATTATGTGTTTTTGCATAGTGAATAAAATCCCATACAATTAGAAAATAGTCTACATATCCCATTCTCTGTATTACAGAAAGCTCGAATTCCATTCTATCTAATATTTCCTTAGAAGGATTTTCTCCATATCTATTTTTAATTCCATCAACACAAAGTTTTCTTAGATAATCATAGTGTGTAGCAAATTCCTCTGGTACATCGTAATTTGGAAGTATTGTATGTCCAAATTCAAATTCCACATTGCATTTGTCTGCAATTTTTACTGTATTTTCTATCGCTTCTGGAAGATTTGAGAAATAGTCCGACATCTCCTCTGGACTTTTTATATATAGCTCATCAGTATCAAATCTCATTCTATCTTCATCAGTTATTTTCTTACCTGTTTGGATGCATAAAAGCACTTCGTGGTTGTATGCGTCTTCTCTTTTTAAATAGTGTGCATCGTTTGTTGCAACTATAGGTATATCTAACTTTCTTGATATTTGTACTAATTTTTGATTTACGAGTACTTGCTCTTTTATTCCATTATTTTGAAGTTCTAAATAATAGTCATCTTTAAATACATTTTTAAACCACATCGCAATTTCTTCTGCTTTTTCCATGTTATTTGCAAGTATAGCTTGGTTAATAGAGCCTGCAAGACATGCGCTAAGTGCGATAAGTCCTTCATGATATTTTTCTAATACTTCTAAGTCAATACGTGGTTTATAGTAATAGCCTTCTGTAAAGCCTATTGAAACGAGTTTACTTAAATTTTTATATCCTACATTATCTTTTGCAAGCAAAATCAAATGATTGTATTCTTTATCTAAGCTTCCTTCTTTATCAAATCTACTTCTTGGTGCTACATATACCTCGCACCCAATTATTGGCTTTATGCCTTCTTTTTTACATGCTTTATAAAAGTCAATGACTCCATACATGACACCATGGTCTGTAATTGCCATTGCCTTCATTCCAAGTTCTTTTGCTCTAACTGGTAAATCTTTTATTCTATTTGCTCCATCAAGTAAGCTAAACTCACTATGGACATGCAAGTGTACAAAATCTGGCATATAAGCCTCCATTTCTTGCAAAAGCCTCTTATTGATTTTGCATAAATTTCCGTCGAGCTCTATCGGCGTAGGACATTTTTGTCCTCCAAGCTTTCGGACAAAAAGTGCTACGCCTTCGCACGACTAATTTTATATTAAAAATATTAAACAATAACTCTTAATGTAAAAAAAATTATTCAATTTCTTTTTATGGTAGCATTATATAATATTTTTAAAGAATTGTCTAGTGCTATACAAAAGCAGATGACTTATATATAAGCATCATGAAAATGTTTATATATAAAGCATCTGCTTCGTCCCCCTTATTTTATATTGCAAAGAATATGCAATATGAATAAAAAAAATTTGAATAAAACTAGTTTGCAAGTTTTAAAGCTTCTTTAAATTCGTCATGTTCTTTTGTATTATCATTTTCTACTGACTCAAATTTATTTGCAACAATTTGTGTATATCTGCCAATGAAATTTTCTATTCTAACTGCTCTATTGTCAACTTCATGTATTGCTTCCTTTAGTTCTTCTTTCGTATCTTTAAGCTCTTGTTTTATTTCAATTTCAAGTACTTCATGTTTTGCTCTTAATGCTTTGACTTCATGTCTTAGTTCCTTTTGTCCTAATTCAAGTAGATCAAATCTTCTGTTTGATACCTCTTTGTATTCATTGAAGTCATCTTTTAAAGAATTCACTGTTCCATTTAATTCATTGAAATCATTTTTTAAAGAGTTTACTGTTCCATTTAATTCATTGAGACAATTAGCTATTTGATTTACATTACCACTTAATTCGCCAATAGCTTCTAATACATTGTTTTCTTCCATATTCTTTCACCCCTTTCAAATTAGATTTGAGTATATTTTATCACAATTAGATATTATATACAATACACTATTAGTAAAATTTAATATTTTTTTACTGCTACTAAAAATTTACATAAATCTTGACTGTCTCGGTGATAAATGTTATAATATCAGTTGGTATTTATTGTATTATATCAAGGGCAAATTGCCTTTGGTAGCCCGAAGTGTATATACACAAATACACTCTACAGAAAGGAGATAATTTTAAACTATTAATTCAGCGTAACTTCATATTTTGTAAAAAAGTCATATGAAAGGAGATTCATTATGAATCCAATCTGCGCAACTTGTAGGTTCAACATAGACGAAAAATATGGTCCCTGCTTACTTGATGGTAAGGAAAAATGCTATAAAGGTCAAGTTGAATTCTATGGTATAACTTTAATCCCTGGTCATTGGTATGACTGGGAAGATAAACCTCCTATTCTCGGAGGTAGCCATACATCGATGTACACAGGATATTTTTGGACATATCAAAGGTGTCCAGAAATGTTAGATAGATGGGGTAGATTGCATGAATTTCATGATACCCTGCAATTCATCGATTCGCTTAAAGAAGTGCAAGCTCAAGAAATGTCAGGTTTATCTGTTTTGCAAAAATATACCGTTTACCCATTTAATGGTTCTTAAAATTAAGCCAAAATATATAATAATAGTTTAATCTCTAATCATCCCTCAGAACACTTAGCTCTGAGGGATTTTCAATATTAAAAAAATTTTTTAGAAAAAAATATCCCCACCTAAACAAGCAAAACTTGTGGGTGGGGTGTTTTTTTATTTATTTAATCCTTTTAATCCAGGATATACTGCTAAGTCTGCTAAATCATGTTCGATATTTAGTAATCTATTGTATTTAGCAACTCTATCTGTTCTACATGGTGCTCCAGTTTTGATTTGTCCTGCATTTGTTGCAACAGCTACATCTGCAAGTGTTGTATCTTCTGTTTCACCACTTCTGTGTGATACAACTGCTGTGTATCCATTCTTCTTAGCAAGCTCGATAGCATCTAATGTTTCTGTTAATGTTCCGATTTGATTTAGTTTTATTAGTATGCTATTTGCTGTCTTATTATCTAATCCTTTTTGTAATCTCTTAATATTTGTTACAAATAAGTCATCTCCTACTAATTGAACCTTGTCTCCAAGTCTATCAGTAAGCTTTTTCCAGTTTTCCCAATCTTCTTCTGCTAGTCCATCTTCGATTGAGATTAGTGGATATTTTTCTGTTAAGTATTCATACCATTCTATCATTTCATCTGCTGTCTTTAATTCTTTTGTCTTCCAGAAATAGTATTTTCCTTCTTCTCCAATTTTCTTTGCTTCATCATACATTTCTGTAGATGCTATATCTGTAGCAAGACATACTTCTTCACCTGGTTTATATCCAGCTTTTGTGATTGCTTCAACTAAAAGTTCAAGAGCTTCCTCATCGTTCGAAAGATTTGGTGCAAATCCACCTTCATCTCCAACTCCTGCTCCTAGTCCTTTTTCTTTTAATATTCCTTTTAATGTATGATATATTTCAGCACACCATCTTAAAGCTTCTGTAAAGTTTGGTGCTCCAACTGGCATTATCATAAACTCTTGTGAGCTTACTGTGTTTTCAGCATGTTTTCCACCGTTTAATACATTCATCATTGGAACAGGTAATGTTTTTGCATTTGTTCCTCCGATATAGTTATATAATTCCATACCAAGTGAAGCTGCTGCAGCTTTAGCACATGCAAGTGATACACCAAGTGTCGCATTTGCTCCTAATTTTCCTTTATTTTCTGTTCCATCGATTTCAATTAGCTTTTTGTCTATTCCTATTTGGTCATAAACATTCATACCTACTAATTCTTTAAAAATTAATGTGTTAACATTTTCTACTGCTTTTCTAACTCCTTTTCCAAGGTATCTAGATTTATCTCCATCTCTAAGTTCTACTGCTTCAAAACTTCCTGTTGACGCTCCTGATGGAACCATTGCAACTCCTTTGAAATCTCCTACTGTTGTTACAGTTACTTGAACTGTTGGATTTCCTCTAGAGTCTAATACTTCTAGTGCTTCTACATCTAGAATTTCTAAGTAATCTTTCATACTGCTACCTTCCTTTCTTTATGTTTTATTTATATAAAAGTATAACATCGTACAAACAATCCTATAATTGCTCAGTACAAAGCTGTACATTTTATCTCTTATCCTAAAATTTGGCTTTTAGGAATATGTGTCTTTACATATTCCATTTCCTCCATTTTTTCCTCTGTAACAAATGACATTCTCTTTTCTATTCCACTTATTTTCTCTAATTCGTTTCCTATTTTTTTAGTATATAGTGGTGTTTCAAAAGTATATGTATTTATTTTTTCTTTTTTTAAGTATTTATTAATTGCATCTTTTTCTTTTTTATTAAAGCTTGCATATGGCATATTTAGATATGTAAAGGCCCAAATTGCATGCCTATTATTTACAGCTTCCTCATCATAGCTCAATTCTTCATATCCATAATCAGCTTTATACTTTAATTTTTCCAATGATATTGTAACATTAGTCCAAGGCTTTTCATTGTTTTTAATGCACTCTACTCTCAATCTCTTTATTGCTTCATACAAATCATCCGCGAGTCTAAAGTATTGTTTTTCATCAATATTAAATTTCATTGGAACTTCATAAACATTTACTGGTCTTTTCTTAAGAACTCCTTTTGGATAGTAATAGAAAAACATTTCTCCTGTTTGCAAATTATTAAAATGTTCTATTACCGAAGCATAGAGATAAATCTTATCCCATTTTTCAGGTAGCATAAGAAATAACCTTTTTTGTACATCTTCATGTGCCATTTTTAATGGTTTCGGGCAAATCATATAAACTCCTTATCTCACTAGCAAGCTTTCTCCTGTCATTTCTTCTGGCTTTTCTAATCCCATAATATCAAGCATTGTTGGTGCTAAATCAGCTAACTTTCCTGATTTTATAGATACGCCATCCATTCCAAATAATATTAATGGAACTGGATTTGTAGTATGAGCTGTATGTGGCTCACCAGTTTTATAATCAATCATTTGCTCACAATTTCCATGGTCAGCTGTTATTAATACAACAGCCCCTTTTTCTTTACAAACTTCTAATACTTTACCTAAGCACTCATCAATAGTTTCAACTGCCTTTATAGCTGCTTCTAAGCTTCCTGTATGTCCTACCATATCTGTATTTGCATAATTTAATATTATACTATCATATTTATCTTGTTTAATAGCTTCTATTAATTTATCTGTGACTTCATACGCACTCATTTCAGGTTGTAAATCATATGTTGCAACCTTTGGTGAAGGCACTAGAATTCTATCTTCTCCTTCAAATACTTTTTCTTCTCCACCATTAAAGAAGAATGTAACATGTGCATATTTTTCTGTTTCAGCAATTCTAAGTTGTTTTAAGCCATGTTTTGATACATATTCCCCAAATGTATTTGTAAGTCTTGTTGGTTTGAAAGCAACATGAACATTTGGCATTGTTTCATCATATTGTGTCATACATACAAAGAATAAGTTTAGTTTCTTTGCTTCAAATCCATCAAAATTGTCATCAACTAAGCTTCTTGTGATTTGTCTTGCTCTATCTGGTCTAAAATTAAAGAATATTACAGAATCATGTTCTCCAATAGTTGCAACAGGTTCTCCGTTTGGTGTGCACATTACTATTGGTTCAATGAATTCATCAAATTTTTCTTGTTCATATGATTTTTCTATTGCATTTACTGGGTCGGTAGCTTTTTGTCCTACTCCATTTACCATTGCATCATATGCGAGTTTAATTCTTTCCCATCTCTTGTCCCTATCCATTGCATAATATCTACCTGCAATTGTAGCAATTTTTCCTATACCTTTTTCTTGCATTTTATCTTTTAGCTGTGTTATATACATTTCTCCTGAAGCTGGAGGAGTATCTCTTCCATCCATGAAGCAATGTACAAATACGTCTTCAAAACCTTTTCTCTTTGCAAGTTCCAGTAAACCATATAAATGTCTGATATGACTGTGAACTCCTCCGTCTGATACAAGTCCCATTATGTGTAATTTTGAATTATATTTTTTACAGTTTTCTATAGCATCTGAAAATTCTTTTATACTAAAGAAATCACCTTCTTCAATTGACTTTGTAATCCTTGTTAATTCTTGATAAACTATTCTTCCTGCTCCAATATTTGTATGTCCTACTTCTGAATTTCCCATTTGTCCTTCTGGAAGTCCAACTTTTAATCCACTAGTATATACCTCTGTATTTGGACATGTTTTCATTAGTTTATCTAAATTTGGTGTGTTTGCTAGTTTTACTGCGTTTCCTCTTTCTTCTGGATTTATACCAAATCCATCAAGAATCATTAGCATTGTTAGTTTGTCTTTCATTAATATATCCTTCTTTCTATTCTCTATCAAAATTTACTATATTAGCAAATTCTTCTACTTTAAGGCTAGCGCCACCGACAAGTCCTCCGTCTATATCTGATTTTATAAATAATTCTTTTGCATTTGATGCCTTTACGCTACCACCGTATTGTATTATAACACATTCTGCTATATCTTTTCCATATATTTTTGAAATTTCTTCTCTAATTTTTTTAATACTTTCATTTGCCTCTTCAGATGTTGCAGTTTTTCCTGTTCCGATAGCCCATACAGGTTCATATGCAATTATTGTTTCTTTAACCTCTTCTTTAGAAAGTCCATCAAGTGCAAATCTTGTTTGAGTTGTTATAACTTCTATAGCTGTGCCATTTTCTCTTTGATTTAATGTTTCTCCTACACAAACAATAGGTTTAAGTCCATATGCAAAGGCGGCTTTTACTTTTTTATTTACAGTTTCGTCTGTCTCTGCAAAATATTGTCTTCTTTCAGAGTGTCCTATAATTACATATTCTACTCCAATTGATTTTAACATTTTTCCAGAAATCTCTCCTGTAAAGGCTCCACTTTCTTCAAAGTGCATATTCTGTGCTCCTATTTTTATATTGGTATCTTGTGCATTCATTAAACAGTAAAATAGGTCAGTGTATGGCACACAAAGTATAACTTCATTTTTTGTATCTTTTACAAGTGGCTCTATCTTTTGGATAAAATCTATTGCTTCATTTGGAAGCATATTCATTTTCCAGTTTCCTGCAATTACTTTTCTTCTCATATAAAAAAATTTCCTTTCAATAAATTTTTTATGTATTTCGGCCAAATCTCATCGGAGCTTTTGTTTTAAAAAACTCCTTCATTTGGCTAGTTTGTGATTATTTTTCTAACAGGCAGTCTATTCCTGGTAGATTTTTTCCTTCCAAAAATTCTAGTGAAGCTCCTCCTCCTGTTGAAATATGTGTCATTTTATCTGCATATCCTGCTTTTTCTATTGCAGCAGCTGAATCTCCTCCGCCTATTACTGTTGTAGCGTTTAAATTTCCTAAAATTTCTGCAACCTTATTTGTTCCATAAGCAAAGTTTTCAAATTCGAAAACTCCTAGTGGTCCATTCCATATAACTGTCTTTGCTGTTTCAAGTACTGATTTATATTCTTCTATCGTTTCAGGCCCGATATCAAGTCCCATCCATCCATCTTCTATTTCATCTACTTTAACAATTTTGCTTTCAGCATCATTTGCAAATTCCTTAGCTAGTTTTACATCAACTGGTAATAGCATTTTAACATTCTTAGCTTTTGCTTTTTCTAAAAGCTCTTTTGCTAAATCTAATTTATCTTCCTCAACAATTGATGTACCTGTATTTAAACCTTCAGCTTTTAAAAATGTATATGCCATTCCTCCACCAATTATAAGTGTGTCAACTTTTTCAAGAAGATTATTTATAACTGTAATTTTATCTGATACTTTCTTTCCACCAAGAATTGCAACAAATGGTCTTTCTGGATTATTAAGAGCGTCTCCTAAAAAGTTTATTTCTTTTTCTATTAAAAATCCTGAAACAGCTGGTAAAAATTCTGCAACTCCTGCTGTTGAGCCATGTGCTCTATGCGCTGTTCCAAATGCATCATTTACATATATTTCTGCAAGTGAAGCTAGTTCTTTTGCAAATTCTCTATCATTTTCTTCTTCTCTTTTGTCAAATCTAACATTTTCAAGTAAAACTACTTCTCCATCTTTCATATCCTTAGTTAAAGCTTTTGCACTTTCTCCAATAATATCATTTGCAAGTTTTACTTCTATTCCTAGTTCTTTTGAGAGCTCTTTTTGAACTGGTGCTAAAGAAAATTTTGGATTTACTTCTCCCTTTGGTCTTCCAAGATGTGAGCAAAGAATAACTTTTGCATTATGCTCTATTAAATATTTTATTGTTGGAAGTGCGCCAACTATTCTTCTTGTATCTGTGATATTTCCATTCTCATCTTGTGGAACATTAAAATCACATCTAACTAATACTTTTTTTCCTGAGACATCTATGTCTCTGACTGTTTTTTTATTCATAATTAAATCCTCCTTATTTAATTGCAGTCAGCCGTTTGTGTGCTTCTATATTTAATTTCGTATGCGACGCGCAGGGAAGCTCCCCGAGTGGAAATGACCCAAAGCGAATTTTGCATTCCTTCTTATACTTGAAAGGAAATGGAAGGAATGCAAAGACAAGGAGCAAAGATAATTAAATATAGAACCACCAAAGGTAGGCTGACTATATTAATAAAATAAAAATCAGAAACTAGAGTTTGAGTATTCCCTAATTTCTGATTATGTTTAAATATTATCTTTTAGAAACATATATAGCTAAGTCAACTAATTTATTAGAGTAACCCCATTCATTATCATACCAAGCAACTAATTTTACAAATGTATCTGTTAATGCAATACCAGCCTTAGCATCAAATATTGACGTATGAGAATCATGTATAAAATCAGATGATACTAATGGTTCATCAACATATTCCATTATACCTTTCATTTCATTTTCTGTTGCTTTCTTAACTGCTGCACATATTTCTTCATATGTTGCAGGTTTTTCTAGGTTACATGTTAAATCAACTACTGAAACATCAGTTGTTGGAACTCTGAATGCCATTCCTGTAAGTTTTCCATTAAGTGCTGGAATAACTTTTCCAACTGCTTTTGCAGCTCCTGTTGAAGAAGGGATAATGTTGTAAGATGCAGCACGTCCTCCTCTCCAGTCCTTCTTTGAAGCTCCATCAACTGTTTTTTGTGTAGCTGTGATTGAATGAACTGTTGTCATTAATCCGTCTTTAATTCCAAAATTATCATTTATAACTTTTGCAAGAGGTGCTAGACAGTTTGTTGTACAAGATGCATTTGATATAATATTCATTGAAGGATCATAGTCTTCATTGTTAACTCCCATTACAAACATTGGAGCATCTTTTGATGGTGCACTTATTATAACTTTCTTTGCTCCTGCATCTATATGTGCTTGTGCTTTTTCAAGAGTTGTAAATACTCCAGAACATTCTAGTACATATTCAACTCCATCTGCTCCCCAAGGAATGTTCTTAGGGTCCATTTCATTATATACTTTTATTTCTTTGCCATTTACTATTAACTTGTTATCTTCTCCTCTTACTTCACCTTTAAAAGCTCCGTGTATTGTATCATATTTAAGCATATATGCCATATAGTCTGCTGTAACGAATGGATCGTTAACAGATACAATCTCTACCTCTCCTTTTTCAAGTGCTGCTTGGAATGTTAGTTTTCCAATTCTTCCGAAACCGTTAATACCGATTTTTACTGACATAAAAATTCCCTACCTTTCTAATTTCCGTATACTTTAATTGTATCCAAAAATTTCTTTTTTAATTCGATATTATTGTATATCAAAGTAAGATACTTTGCAAGTGTTTTTTTAATTTTAATTTTCTATTTTTTATGATAAAAACAAATAAGTCTATCAAATCTCCTGTGTTTGGCTTTTTAAATATATAATCAAATCATATTTTATAAACATGCAAAAAGGGCACACTTATAGCATGCCCTTAAAATTTTCTTTATTCTATTATACAAGGATGAATTAAAATCTAATTTCTTGGAATAAGAAATTTTTAACTCCTGTCCATGTTATTTCTTGATGTAAAAAGTCATTAACTTCTTGTTCAACTTTTTGTTGATATGGTGTTAATTCAACATTTATTTCTTGGAATAAGAAATTTTTGAATTTGCTCCAAAATCCTACTTCTGTTAGTGAATTTGCCATTTTAATTCCTCCTTTGTGATTTATTTATCTTTTCATTTTTATTTATACTACATTTTTTCCCAATTTGCAAGTGTTTTATTAAAATTCTTTTATTAAATTTATGTTACAAAATTGTTACAATTATATTACAATATCTTTCCAAATAAATTCTCATTTTCTGTATCTTCGATTTTTACATTAATCATTTTATTTTCCAAATCTTCATCGCTTTTTACACTTACATATAAATAGTTATCAGTATGTCCTCTGTAATATCCTTCTGTTTTTTCTTCCATAAGCACCTTGACTGTTTTTCCAATATATGCTTTGTTATATTCTTCTTGTATTTCTTTTGAAAGTTCAATTATTTTTTTACTTCTTTCTTCTTGAAGCTCTGATGGTACTTGATTTGGCATAGTTGATGCTTTTGTTCCATTTCTTCTTGAGTATTTAAATACATGGATTTTATAGAATTTTATTTCTTTTAAAAAGTTATATGTTGTTTCAAACTCCTCTTCTGTTTCTCCCGGAAAGCCCACTATTACATCTGCTGTGAACATTACATCTTTGAAATTTTCTCTTAAAAGTCTTGCACATTCTCTAAATTCTTCTGCCGTGTATCTTCTATTCATTCTTTTTAGTGTTTCTGTACAACCACTTTGTAAAGACAAATGGAAGTGATGACATATCTTGTCTAACTTTTTTAATCTATTTACAAATTCTTCTGTGATAAGTTTAGGTTCTAGTGAACCAAGTCTTATTCTTTCAATCCCTTCTATTTTGTTTATTTCTTCTAGCAAATCAATTAGTCCGATATCCTCTTCAAAGTCTTTTCCATAAGAACCAATATGTATTCCTGTTAGTACCACTTCTTTTATTCCAAGCTTCGAAATCTTTGTAATTTCTTCTTTTACTTCTTCTATTTTTCTGCTTCTTACTCTACCTCTTGCAAATGGTATTATACAGTATGAACAAAATCTATCGCATCCATCTTGTATTTTTACAACTGCTCTTGTTTTTTCTGTGAAAGTTGTGCTTCCAAATTCCACATATTCTTTTTGATGCATTACATCTGTAATTTTTTCTTCTCTTTCTTTTTCAAATTTTTCAAGATATTTAAATATGTCTTTCTTTTCATTATTTCCAAGAAGAATATCTATTTCATCCATTTCTTCCAGAATCTCTTTTGCAACTTGCACATAGCATCCAATTACTATCAATATGCTACTTGGATTTTTCTGTTTTGCACGTCTCAAAATTTGTCTTGATTTTCTATCTGACATGTTTGTTACTGTACATGTATTTACTATGTATACATCTGCTTTATCTTCAAAATCAACTAATTCATATCCATTTTCTAAAAATCTTTGTATTATTGCATTTGATTCATATTGATTTGTTTTACAACCAAGTGTATATATTGCTACTGTTTTTTTCATGATTATTAATTCTCCTTTTTGGTTTTTTCAAAATGGGCAGGGGTGGAACCCTGCCCTTACATCTATTTTGAAATTCAAACAAGAATTAGTATATTGCTAAGCAAAAATGAAAAGAAAACCGTAGGCATGCTTATGTACGCCAAAGGCTTTACTTTTCATTTTTAACGACGCAAGATGCTGATTATTGTTTGAATTTTTTCTTTCTATCTAATGCATCAAGATTATCTAATGCCTTGCCTGTTCCAAGTGCAACACACGACACTGTATCATTTGCAATCATTACATTTATCCCTGTTTTTTCTTGCAAAAGTTTATCAAGTCCATCAACAAGACTTCCTCCACCTGTCATATATATTCCTTTGTCACTTATGTCTGCTACAAGTTCTGGTGGTGTTCTTTCTAATACTGAATGTACTGCATCTACTACTTGAAGTGCTGGTTCCATAAGTGCTTCTTGCATTTCACTAGAGTGAATTGTTATAGTTTTTGGAAGTCCTGATGTCAAATCTCTTCCACGTATATCCATCTCTACATCTTGTATTTTAGGATATACACATCCAATATTTATCTTCAAATCTTCAGCTGTTCTTTCTCCTATTATTACATTGTGTTTTCTTTTTATATATTTTACTACTGCTTCATCGAATTTATCTCCTGCAACCTTTAGTGATGTACTTACTACAGAGCCTCCAAGCGAAATAACTGCAACATCGGTTGTTCCTCCACCTATATCTACTATCATATTTCCTTGTGCTTTCGAAATATCTATTCCTGCGCCAATCGCAGCTGCTATCGGTTCTTCTATTAAATATACTTTTCTTGCTCCAGCTTGTGCTGCTGCATCTATTACCGCTTTCTTTTCTACTTCTGTAACTTGTGATGGAATACAAATCATTATTCTTGGCGAGAATATTGTTCTTCCGCAAATTTTATTTATAAAATATTTTAGCATTTTTTCAGTTACTGTATAGTTTGATATAACTCCATCTTTGAGTGGTCTTGTTGCAACTATATTCCCAGGTGTTCTTCCAAGCATTCTTCTTGCTTCTTCTCCAACTGCAAGTACTTCTCCTGTCAAATTATCTACTGCTACAACTGATGGTTCTCTAAGTACTATTCCTTTACCTTTTACAAAAGCTAAAACTGTTGCAGTTCCTAAATCTATTCCTATATCCTGTCCAAAAGAAAACATTAAGTATCATCTCTTTTCAAAAAAAATCGTAATGGTTTTATTACATTATTATTACAAAACCATTACAATTATATTACAAAAAAGAATTATTTTCAATAGATTTATATTAAGTTAAAAAAATTATTTTTTTTCATTTACAACTTCTTGTCTATGTGTTATGTTATAGATTGTTCCGCCAACTTTTTCTGGGTATAAATAAATATATGTTATCGCTGTAGTAAATAAGTAAAATAATACCACAAATAAAGCCCATTTTCCAAATTGTTTCATTCTATCCATTAAATTTTCCTCCTCTATAAAATATTTTCTACTGCTCTTAATACTCCGAGCTTTCCATATTCATATGTTAACCCACCTTGCATAAATGCAACAAATGGTGGTCTTATTGGTCCATCACAAGAAAGTTCTATTGATGAACCTTGTGTGAAACTTCCACTTGCCATTATTATTTTATCCGCATATCCCGGCATATCAGATGGTTCAGGCGATGCATTTGAATCTATCGCAGATCCATATTGTATTCCTTGGCAGAATCTTATAAGTTTTTCTGCTTCTCCAAATTCTATCATTTGCACTATATCCGCTCTTTTTTCATCATACTTTGGAGCTACTTTGTAGCCTAATTTTTCTAACAATTTACTTGCAAATACCGCTGTTTTTAAGCTGTTTGCTACAACACTTGGTGCTAAATATAGTCCTTGTAAAAAGCTTCTATTTGCTCCAAGTGTTGGTCCAACTTCTTTCCCTTGTCCTGGAGACGTTAATCTTTCTGCCGCAAGATTTACATATTTTTCTTTTCCTGCAACATATGCACCATTATTGGCAATACCTCCACCTAGATTTTTTATAAGTGAACCCACAATAACATCTGCTCCTACTTCAAGTGGAGTTTTTCTTTCTACAAATTCACAATAGCAATTATCTACAAATATTATTACATCATTATCTACTTTACGAATTTCACTTACAATTTTTTCTATCTTATCAATACTAATACTATCTCTAGTAGAATAACCTTTTGAGCGTTGTATATGTACTAGTTTTATCTTCTCATTTTGTAAAGTATTTATTATCTTCTCTGCATCAAAATCATTTCCTAATAAATCAATTTGCTTATAATTTACTCCGAAGCTTTTAAGTGAACTTGCATTTTCGGTAATACCTATAACTTCATCTAATGTATCATATGGTTTTCCTGAAATTGCAAGTAACGTATCTCCCGGTCTTAGAAGTGCAAATAATGCAACGGTTAATGCATGTGTTCCAGAAATAAATTGATTTCTAACTAAGCTATCCTCTGCTCCTAAAACCTCTGCAAAAATTTTCTCTATGCAATCTCTTCCAACATCATTATATCCATATCCAGTTGTAGAATTAAAATGCATTTCTGATACATTATTTTTTTGGAATGCTTTTAACACTTTTTCACTATTGTACATAGCATCTTCATTTATTTTTTTAATTACATCTTTAATCTCTTCTTCAACTTCTTGTGATAGTTTTATCAATTCTTCCTTCATAATTTTCTCCTTAAACCTATATAAGTATAGCATTTTTATTGCATTTTGTAAAGTTTAGTGATAAAATAAATATATTGGAGAAATTATATGGAGAAATTATTTGAAAATAAAACAACCTATACAAAAGAAACATATATGGATTTTTTAAGATTTCACACAAAGACTTACAATTTACCATATATGGCTTACACAATATTTTGGTCAACAGTATTTTTTTTATGTATCTATCTTGCATTTAGCGCAGGAGATAGACTTCAAGGTGTACTATTGACTGTCGTTCTAATATGCTTTATAGTCTATAGGCTATTTAGGCCCAAAAAAATTGTTGATAAAGAATTAAAAAGTGATAAAGTTTCTTCAAATAATACAAATACCTTCACATTTTACGATAAGAAGTTTAATGTAAAAAATGCAAATGGTACTTTTGATTTTAGATACTTTATGCTTCATAGAATTTTTGAAACAGACAAATTCTTTTATTTGTATGTAAATAACGAGAATGCTTTTCTAGTTTCAAAAAAAACATTCTCATTTGGAACTTCTGAAGAGTTTTCCAAGTTTATTAAAAATAAATGTAAATTTAAATATAGAAACAAATGTCAAAAGAACTGCGATTAATATAATCGCAGCTTTTTGGTTAAAACAACACATGAATTTAGTACGCGTCCCTAAAATCATCTAATTTTCTTAATTTAAGACAATATATTTAGCTCTTCAAGTGTATTTTTATATTTCACATAAAAGATTCCTTTGTCGTTCGTGATTAAGGAATTTTTTAATTCCCCAATTAAAACATAAGCCTTATTTATATTATATTTTCTATCATCATTTACATATTTGGCATCATTTACCAAGTTTCCAAATATCATCTCAGCATTTGTTATCTCGGCTTGCATTTTATCAAAATTATCTGTTTCTGCATACGCATACGCATTAATTAAATTTGTTTTTGCATTTAAAGCTTCTCTTTTTATTTCATCTCCAAAATTTTTATCTAAAAACTTTGGTAAAAATCCATATAGTTTTGCAAAATACATTGCAGATAGTGCTTTTTCTTTGTTTTTAACATTTAAAATTACATCATCTAAAGTATTACTAAATCCTAAAATATCCTCTTTATTTACTCCGATGTTCTGTAAGTCTAGCACAATTGTTGGCCATGTTGAATATAAAAGTTCTAGTTCACTTTCAATCGTATTCCAATCAGGTTCTTTCTGTTCATCATTTATAACAATACTTTCTTCTTCAAGTTTACTTATTTCTGTTTCCTCTTTATTGCTTCCACTCTGGCCTTTATCCTCTTCTTCATTTCCTTGCTTTTCATTCTTTGATGAACTACCTGATGTAGCATTACTCTTTGCTTCTATCTTAGTGAGTGTAATTCTATAATTTTGAAGTTGTATATTATTTAGTGCATTTATAAGACTTACAAATTTTGAATCTAAATATTTGATTTGTTCCTCATTTTTTTCAGTTTCACTTGTTTCTTTTCCTTGTGTATTTAAAAATATTGAAGCTATAAATATCAATCCGACACCTATAATAACTATAGTAATTGCTTTTGCAAGTGTATTTATAAATTTACTACTCATATAATATTATTCTCCTTAATTTTTCATATAGTCTCTATTCTAGTTTCCCAATAATTAATATTTTTATACTTTTGCACATATTTTTTACATTTTTGTAGACAATATTTAATTGATACTGTATTAGTCCGCCAACTCTTGTCAATGTTGAATATTTTCTTTCTCCATGCATTAGAAAGAAAAGTGCAACACCTACATTTGGCTACTTTCAGTACACAAAAAATAAAGGAGACTTTAGTTATGGGTACTATTGTTGATTTATATAGTGATAAAAAAGGTGAAATATCACGTTTTTTAAATAATTTTTATAAAAGAAATATTCCTTTAAAAAATGATTTGAAATGGGAAAAAAATTTTGATAATCCAGTTGAAATGGCTGATATTCTTGGTGCATTTGTTGATAATAAAGATTTTTATAAAATAAATATGTGGATTAGTTTAGACGAAGATGCATTTATAAATGTAACTGAACACAATGTAGATAAATTAATAAGGTATCTTTATGAAAGATACCCGTATTGATCTAGAATTTAGAATTTAGAGATTAGAGTTTAGAACTAAGGTATTCCTTTGTATCTTTTTCTAATCTCATAATTTTACTCTTGTTTATCATTATTATCATCAGTTATTGTTTCGTTATTATTTAATGTGTCTTCACTTTCATTGTTTTCTGAATCACCTTTATTTTCTTCTTCTACTTCTATTTTTTCTTGTTCTGCTCCACAATTTGGGCAATAATTTGCAGATAGATCTATTTCTTCATAGCAATTTTTACATTGTCTTTTTTCTTTTATCTTTAAAATTTCATCTTTGCATTCTACAATTTTGTCTGAAAAATCTTGTATCATTTCGCATTTTGATTGTAAGTCGCTTAAATCAAGTTCCTCATCTTTTACAAATTTTTCATATACATTTTCTCCAATTTCGATATATAAATCTTTTATATCTCCTTTGTATTCATTTATCTTCATTTTAAGCTTTGTTTCTTTTGCAATTTTTGAAGTTTTTTCTGCTGTATATTTATATGTTTTATTTGCAGCATCTCCAATTTTTTCAAAAATATCCATATTATTTTCCTCCAATTCTCTCTTAAATATATTTTTCTTATTTTAATAAAAAATATACCTAAATTTTAAAATTCATTTTTTTTACCTCTAGACATTAATCGTATTACAGCCTCTTTTGGAGCAAGACCATTATATAAAATATCATATACCGTATTTAATATTGGCATTTCAATTTGGTATTTTTTTCCAAGTTCATATGCAACTTCTATATTATCTATACTCTCAATAACCATTCCTACTTCTTGTTTAGCCTCTTCAATTGTTTTTCCTTGACCTACTAAAAAACCTGCTTTTCTATTTCTACTATGTTCACTCAAGCAAGTTACAACTAAATCGCCGAAGTCCTGTAAGTCCATAGAATGTTTCCTTTTCTCCTCCGAGCGTTTCCCCAAGTTCTGCGATTTCTTTTAGTCCTCTGGTGATAAGTGCCGCAAAAGTATTATCTCCAAGTCCTAGACCCGCTGCAACTCCTGTACAAAAAGCAATAATATTTTTTAAAGCTCCTCCAAGTTCTACACCTTTTACATCTTTAGAAGAATATATTCTTAAATTTTGGCTCATGAATTCCTCTTGTATCATTGTATTTACATCATTATGTTTTGATGCAACAACAAGTGCAGTTGGGATTTCGATAGATACCTCTTCCGCATGACTTGGGCCTGATAAGACTGCAATTTTCGAATCTGGAAGTTCTTCCTCTATGACATCATCCAATGTTTTTAATGTGTCTTTTTCAAATCCTTTTGAACAGATTACTATTATCTGATTTGTTACATATTCTTTATATTTTTTTACAGTTTCTCTTGTGAATTTTGATGGAGTAACATGTAAAATAATGTCTGTACCTTCTACTGCTTCTTTTATATCTGTTGTGCAATATATGTTTTGTGGTATTTCTACATTTGGTAAAAATTTGCATTTTTTTTGGTTATTTATTAGGTCTCTTTCTTCATCGGTAAATGACCATATTTTTATATTATGTCCAATTTGTGCTAAGTTTATAGCTAGAGCACAACCCCAGCTTCCACTTCCGTATTATACAAATATTTTTCATTATATATATCCTTCCTTGTGTATATCATCAGTTCAAAAAAGAATTAGTATATTGCTAGGCATTTCAAATCAGAAAAGCGGAGGTGTGCTTTTGCACATTGAGCATTTTCTGTATTTGAAATAACGACGCAAGATGCTGATTATTTTTTGAACTGCAATTTGTTTTCTTCTCCTGCTAAAATCCTCTTAATATTTGTTCTGTGATTAAAAATCACAATTAGTGCAAGAAGTATGCTAAATATCAAGTAATTTCCTCCTACTAGGAAATATTCTTTCCCTACTCCGCAAAGCACAAGTATCGGATAAAGAATTGCAGCCGTTACTGATCCTGCTGATACCATTCTTGTTGTAGCCATTATAACTAATGCAAATATTAAACAAATAAGTCCTATTTGCCAGTTTATTAAAAGCAAAACTCCAAGTGATGTTGCAACACCTTTTCCACCTCTAAATTCAAAGAATATTGGAAATGTATGTCCAATTACAACACATAGTGCAGCGATTTGAACAAGCAAAGCTCCATCTATGTTTTCATTAAATCTTCCAATAAGATATGCTATTAAAATTGCTACAAGTCCTTTAAGAATATCACATGCAAGAGTTATCGCAGCTGCTTTTTTCCCAACATTTCGAAGCATATTTGTTGAGCCAGCATTTCCGCTTCCCTTTTCTCTAATATCAAATCCAGCAAATTTTCTGCTAAATATTACTGAAAAATTAATACTACCAATAGCATAAGCTATTATTGCAATTATTATATATATTGTCATATATATTCCTCCTTTAAAACGAATTAAAAACAAGTAGTACTAGGCAATATTTAATCAAAATACCGGAGTCGTACTTATGTACGTCGAAGATTTTTGACTAAATTTTAGCGACGTAATGCGAAGTTTTTCATTCGTTTTATTTTATCTCAGTTTTCCATAAACCGTGTTTATTACAATAAGCATATAAAGTTGAATTTGGAACATATCTAAAATGAACTTCACATACATCTCCTGGATTAAAATATTTTATACACTCTCTTTTTTCTGAAACAATTGCTACCCATTCGATATAATGGTCTTCTTCCATAACATGATTTACTTTTACTTCAATCATATCTCCATTAATTTCATAAGTTGGCACGTGTTTTTCAACTGCTGCATCTACTGAATTTGGAACAAGCTCTTTCATTTGTTCTCCACAACAATTTATTCCACATCCTGGACATTTGCAATCTTTGATAACTTTAACTAATGCTCCACAACTTTTACATCTTTTTAATATTAATTCTCTACTCATAAATATACCTACCTTTCATTTTTTATAGCTACATTATATCATAGTGATTTTATTAAAACAAGTAAAAAAAACAAAGAACGTGCTTTTATTTATAACACGTTCTATTATTTCTCTTACAATCTAGTCCTCATCATCAAATTTTTCTCTCACAATAACTCTAATCGGTGTTCCATTTATTCCAAATTCTTTTCTTATATGATTTACTAAATATCTCTCATACGAGAAATGGAATATATCTTTGTTGTTTACGAATATTACAAATGTTGGTGGTTTTGTGCTTGCTTGAGTTACATATAATATTTTTAATCTCTTGCCTTTGTCTGTTGGTGGTTGGGTTATTGCAATAGCTTCATTTATTACTTGATTTAACATTCCTGTTTGAACTCTCATACTATTGCATCTATTTACTTCATTAATCATTTCGTAAAGTTTATTTACTCTTTGACCTGTTTTTGCTGAAATAAATATTATTGGTGCGTAAGTTAAATATGCAAGTTTTGTATATACATCTTTTTTGAATGTTTCTATTGTATGCTCATCTTTCTCGACTTCATCCCATTTATTTACAACAAGTATTATGCCTTTTCCTGCTTCATGCGCTTCTCCCGCAATTTTTGCATCTTGGTCTGTAACACCGTTCTAGCGCATCTATCATAATAAGGCATACATCGGCTCTTTCTATTGCAAACATAGTTCTAATAATACTGTATCTTTCAATATCATCTTTTATTTTATTCTTTCTTCTAAGTCCAGCTGTATCAATAAAAATATATCTTCCAAATTCATTTTCATAGTAAGAGTCAACTGCGTCTCTTGTCGTTCCTGCAATATCACTTACTATAACTCTGTTTGTTCCAAGTATTTTATTTACAAGTGATGACTTTCCTACATTTGGCTTTCCAATAAGTGCAACCTTTATTATATCCTCATCGTTTTCTTTTTCATCTTCGCTTGGAAAATGTTTATATGCTTCATCAAGCACATCTCCTATTCCTGATGCATTTACCGAAGATACAGCAAAAGGCTCACCAATTCCTAAATTGTAAAACTCATATATATCTTCATTAACTTTTCCAAATCCATCTGACTTATTACATACAAGTACAATAGGCTTTTTCGATTTTCTAAGTAACATGCTTATCTCTTTATCTACTTCTGTTACCCCTTGTTTTATATCTGTCATAAACAAAATAACATCTGATATATCTATTGCTATTTGTACTTGTTCTCTCATACTAGTTTCTATAACATCCTCTGACTTTGGTTCAATTCCTGCTGTATCTACTACTGTAAAATCTCTCCCTCTCCAGTTTGTATCTGCATAAATTCTATCACGAGTTACACCTGGTCTATCTTCAACTATTGACCTTTTTTCTCCTATTATATAATTAAAAAATGTTGATTTTCCAACATTTGGTCTTCCTACGATTGCAACTATTGGCTTTGCCACAATTTATCACTTCCTATCTCCCATCTATTTCCATTTCATTTCGTGTACTTGTATCTTTTCCATTATTTATAGTCGTATTTGCCTTTGTAACTCTCAATCTTGATAAAAAATTTTGTTTTTTTACATGGTATTCTGGCACTTGTTCTTTAATTGTACCTTTTCTTAATTTTGTTTTGTCAAATGTGTAAAATTTTCTCATTTCTCTTCTTATATTTGCTATCATATTTGCCATTTCATGTTTATTTACTTTTTTTATTACTTGTTCCTCTGAATCAGCACCATTTCTGGTTAATATATCTCCGAGAAACATTTCGTCATCTGTTATACATCTTAGCATCGCTTTATGTTTAGTGTTTTGCAAAATTAGCTGAATATTTTGTATAACATCTGGATTATCTTTAGTCTTTGCGGAAATCAAGTCATTATATAAAAGCCAAAACTCCTTGCATTCATCTGACATCTCCTCAAAATGCTGCATATTTTTTGCTTCCCTTGAAATCATCCCAAATAATCTTTTTCTATCTAAGATTCCTTTTCCTTTCAATATTAAAGTTTCATCTTTTTGATGATGTAACAGTACAATTTCTAAGCCATCCATCTCACTTGCTTTATCAATTAAATTAAATATATGATAAAGATTCTCAATATCAATATTTATGCTTAAATATGGCGATGAATTTACAACCTCTAATCTTCTATGTTTAATTTCTTCTCCGGTTTGTGCATCAAACCTTCCTTTTCTTTCAATTATATGACCTTTGCAACAGCCTTTTGTTTTTATTCCATTATCAAAGCATTGTATTAATGCTTCCTTTAAATATTTACTTCCTTCAGAAAATCCACTAAATGCTATTTCTCTTTCCTTAGAAGTAAATTGACTTATGTCAAAGACACTTCCATTATCATATCCCTCTTTCGTCATTAGTTACCCTCCATATTTTTTTAGCTTAATGTTAAGCGACTAAACTCATATTAAAATTTTATAAATTTAGTATGTGGTCTTTCCTTCAAGTAATTCGTCATTTTCTATCCAATCAGCTACATCTACTATTTTGTATCTATCATTATCTTCTCTAATAATAACTTGCTTTATTCCTGCATTTATAATCATCTTTTTGCAAAGCTGGCAAGAATCAGCATCTTTTTCATATTCTCCTGTATCTTTCCTAACTCCTACAAGATAGAGTACTGAATCCATCATGTCTTTTCTTGAAGCGCTTATTATTGCATTTTGCTCTGCGTGTACTGATCTACAAGCATCATATCCTCCGATGTCTTACATCTGGAAGTATCTTTTTCTTTGTGCAATATCCAAGGTCTATACAATTTTGTCTGCCTCTTGGAGCACCTGTATATCCTGTTGCTATTATTTCATCATTTTTTACGATTATACAGCCATAGTTTTTTCTGAGACATGTTCCTCTTCCTGCAACTGCTTCTGCTATTGATAAATAGTATTCGTTTTTTTCTACTCTTTTATCTTCCATAAATTCTCCTTTTTACGCATTATATTATATCACAAAAGCCTAAGTTAGACAAGTGTTTGAGCATACAAAAATAGAAGCTACTTGAAAATTATAGCATTAAATAGTTTATTTACATAATTGACATTTTACATAAATATATGTTATAATTGATTTCACGGGTGATAAGTTACCTTTTTTATAGTTTTCAAATTTCTAATAAAGGAGAGAACAAAAATGGAAAAAGTAAATCGGGAAAAGCTCACAGTAATCGAATTATCCAATCGAATGGTCACTGCTATTAAAAGTGGTGAACTCGCCATTCTTTCTCTCGCAGACAATTGGTATAAAATTGGTGTGCCTAATTTAAAAACAGCTCCAATTCCAACCAACGCAGTCTATTTTGAGGATGTCAACATCACTGCACTTTTTGCAGAAATGCAAAGTAAATATGTATATGTTACTCCTCTTCCTGGATATAGTAACATTTACCTTGTTGGTGAATTCTACTATACTGCCATAGACTTTTTCCTGAGATTCCATGAATGAAAAGCAGGGAGTACAAAAATGTACTCCCTGCTTTTATATATCAATTAATAATTCTCTGCTTTAATTTCAAAATAACTCTTTGGATGACTACATACTGGGCAAACTTCTGGTGCTGATTTTCCAATTACGATATGTCCGCAATTTCTACATTTCCATATTCTATCTCCATCTCTTGAGAATACTATTCCATCTTTCATATTTTCAAGTAATTTTAGATATCTTGCTTCATGTTCTTTCTCGATTTGTCCTACTGCATTAAATAGGTATGCTATTCTATCAAATCCTTCATCTTTTGCAACTTTTGCAAATTCAGCATACATATCTGTCCATTCATAATTTTCTCCATCTGCTGCAGCTTTAAGATTTTCTTCTGTTGAAGGAACTTGTCCTCCATTTAAAAGTTTAAACCAAATCTCTGCATGTTCTTTTTCATTTGCTGCTGTTTCTTCAAATATAGCAGCTATTTGCTCATATCCTTCTTTTCTAGCTTTACTTGCAAAATATGTGTACTTATTTCTAGCTTGTGATTCTCCTGCAAAAGCTGCAAGTAAATTTGCCTCTGTTTTAGATCCTTTTAATTCCATAATTACCTCCTAAAAAAATATAACTATTTTATATCATATTATTGTTAGAAAATCAAGTGAATTTTAATTTATATACTAAATAGCCAAACGCAGGAGTTTTGTTTTCAAAAAATTGAAAAAATGTGGAATTGAGAATAGTTGAGCATATAAATTCTTAATGTTTGAAACGGAAATGGTTGTCACACGAGCTTGCTCGGGTTGACAAAAGGTGCTGTAATAAACATTTAGAATTTCTGCGAAACATATTCGATTTACACATTTTTGAGATTTTTTAAAACAAACACTCCGACGAGATTTGGCGGACCTTGTAACTTATCCAACTTTTCTTGCATAGTATATAACATACAATATACAAGAAAGGAATGAAATTTAATGTGTAATTGTAGACGTAGAAAATGCTGCTGTTTATATAACAATATGCATAAGGATGATAAATGCATGTATGAAACAATGTGTAAAAAGCCAGCATACAATGATAATAATAGTTATAATATGAATTGTAGTTGTGGTTTTGATGATGACGTTCAAGATGATGTATTTCCAATGAATCCTATGTTTGGTCAAAGCTATGTTCCATTCCATACTATGGACGAAACTTATATGCCAAATTGTGGATTAGACAAAGGAACTATATTTCCAGAACTAGTTTCTGACTATTATCCAGGCCAGTCAATGGCTGAAATCCAATATTTAATGGATACTAATGATATAAAGGAGGGCTGTAATAGATGAACGATGATGTAGAATTAGCTGACATACTTGATACAATCGAAGAGAGAAATATGGATTACTGTGATGATAAAAAATATACTCGTGAAGAATTAATGATGAAAATAAAAAGCTATAACTTTGCCGTAATCGAACTTGGATTATATCTAAATACTCACCCAGATGACGAAAAAGCTTTATGTTTGCATAACACTTATACAAAAAAGCTAAAAGAATTAAAAGACAAATATCAAAAAGTTTATGGCCCACTAAGCATCTATTATCCATGTAATAAATGGAGATGGCTTGAAGAACCTTGGCCATGGGAAGGAGGTAGAATCTAAATGTGGACTTATGACAAAATGCTAGAATACCCTATTAATATTAGGGAAACAGATACAAGACTTGCAAAAAATATTATATCTCAATATGGTGGTCCTGATGGAGAGCTTGCCGCTTCTCTTAGATATTTATCTCAAAGATTTGGAATGCCAGACCAAAAAGCTAAGGCAATCTTAAATGATATCCGGCACGGAAGAACTAGCCCATCTCGAGATGGTAGGTACTATCGTACACCAATTAACAAGAAATGCATCAATTGAAGAAGTTAAGGCTGGTGGACTTGACCCATACTATACAGACCATGGTTTAGGAGTTTATCCTCAAGCTGCTGCTGGTATGCCTTTTACAGCTGCTGTTCTAGCAGTTAAAGGTGACCCAATTGCTGACCTTCAGGAGGACCTAGCTGCAGAGCAAAAGGCACGAAGCACTTATGAAAAATTGATTGATTTGTGCAAAGACCATCCTGATGTTGTTGAGCCTCTTAAATTCTTAAGACAAAGGGAGATTGTTCACTTCCAAAGATTTGGTGAGGCTTTGCGTGGTGTTCAAGATAGACTTGCTCAAAAAAAGTTTTATATGAATCCAGATAGTCCTATGTTTGTAAATAATTCTGATACTGTTACAATGAACATGAACAATAATGCAAATATGAATATGGCAATGCATAATAACAATAATAACTGCGGATGCGGAAGATAACAGCGTAAAATTTGGGAGAGTGTCATAGCATATAATGACACTCTCCTTTTTTATATATTATCAAACATTTTTTTGTATTTTCTCTTGACTTATTATTAAATATATAGTATATTGGTTAAGGTAAGATTTGAGAATAAGCAGAGTGTGTTGCCACCTTTTGACTCTTTGATGTTTGCAAACTGCTCCACAGCTTTTATGTTGTGAGTCTGATATATGGGGTGGTTAAATGGTCGATATTGCACTAATAGAAATCATTTACCTATTATTCTTCGGAATGATAGGAACAGCTATTATAAATATTGTCTTGTTAATCATCATCTGTGTTTTTCTACATAGGCAATAATTAAAAAAATAGCCATTCTGCTTTTTGCCCAACGGAATGGTTATTTTTTAACTCTTTCATGGCAACACATTTTGTGTTTCTCATTTCTTACTATTATTATACACACTTTTTTAGGTATTGTCAAACATTTTTAAAAAGCTTATTGTATCTTTTTAATACCAGAATTAAAGATAAATATATCTTTATCAGTTTTATCTATAGTTCCATTTCATATTGTAAATCTTCTTGCCTTTCTTTGTTTTGTGCTTTTTTACACCCTGTTTCAATTCCATCTCTTCTTCTTTTGTATTCCTCAAATATTCTTCTTATATTTGGATCCACTCTTGACATCTTTTGCATTTTTATTTCATATAAATTCTTTATAACTAAATCATGACTCGGTTCATCTATAAAACATCTTAAATGCCATGCTCTGCTTCTTTCATCCGTTCTTTCCCATTCATTCATTGTAGATTTATATAAGTTTCTTATATCTTTACTATGCCTATCTTGATAGGATTGATTTTTTATTGCTTTTCTAATTTCTTCTTCCCATTCTTCCTTGCTTATTTCTAAGTATGGCTCTGTACTTTCTCCCTCGTAGAATAAAATTTTCTCTGGATGTGGCAAGTATCCTTTTAATAACCCTTTATAGTCCCTAAATGCTATTTGATTAACTTCAGTCTCATAACTTTTTTCTACTATTTCTTGAACCGTTCCCATTATTTCTAATGTACCTATTTTAGAAAAATGAAATGCACCATTTTTTTCTCTATATTTATCTCTATATCCTATTCTATTTGCATATAATCGTACTTTTTTACATTTTATTCTATCTAGTCCGACATCTTCTACATTTTGAGTTATTACAAGTTCTTCTAAGTTATCACACCATGCAAAATCTCCTGCTCCCATATGTTTAACATTTACTTCTGCTCTTTTTAGTACTTTACACTCACTAAATACATAATTTCCCATTCTTTCTACTGAAGCCGGAATAGTTACTTCTTCAACCTGTGTTTCTTTAAATGCACAATTTCCTATTTCCACAACAGATTCTGGAATTATTAAATCTTTTAAATGTGAACATCCATATGCACCAGCTGCAATTACTCTCACTGTTGTCGGAATATGTGCTTTAGATATGTTGGAATTCATAAAAGCATTTTCCCCAATTTTTTCTAATCCTTCATTAAACACAACTTCTTCTATTTTTCCATTTTCGGCTCTTGAAAATGCTGACCTTCCTGTTTCATAGTAATCTCCTCCAGTTATACGTTTTAAAGAAGACGGTAGAACAACTCTTGTGTATCCTCCTTCACGTATTATTCTTGCTGTATCTGTATCTATTCCAAAGCGATCATAATATGGTCCATCGATCCATTCTATTCCTTCAAGAAATCTATATGTTTTTGGCTTTTTATCATCTATTTCTTTTTTCTTGTAATTATATAATTCTACTAATTTAATAAATGGATTATCTTTGCATAAATAATATCTACCATTTTCAAGATAGTTTTTGTATTCTGGATCATGCATCATCTTTATTATACTAGATAATGGTATCTTTTCTCCCCATCGAGATAAAAGATAATATCTGCCACATCCTGCTCTAAGCACTTCTTGTTTTGGTAACTGTATATTAGCTGTTTCTAATCCTCCATTTTCAAATGCAAATAATAATTTTAATGCATTAGCATCTTGGAATACATCTGGCTTATCTAATAAACTCATAATTATACTAATTGCTTCTTTTTTGTTTTTCATACCAAATGCAGTAGTTATACTATCATTTGATTCATTAACAAATTCTTCTACTTTCATTCTTAATAATTCAACGAAATATTTATATTCTTCACTATCTTTATCTAGATATTTAAAAGCATCTTCATGTCCAGCTTTTACTAAAAGCATTAATCTTATAAATTTTAATTCATATATTGAGTTTTTTATATTTTCATATCTACTATCTTGTATAGGCGTTTCCCTATATTTGTTTATTATTTTATATCTAATACTATAAAAGATAAATTTATTATATAAATCATCCATCTGTATTAAAACTTCATCTTTAACAGGTGGATTTTTAATTTGTGCATTTATTATTTTTATTTCTTCTTCTAATTCATCCATTTCTAGCATATATTTTTCATAATGACCAATTCTTTTCTTTAAAGCTTCAGCTTTCTTTATTCTCTCTACTCTATCTTTTGGTACTTCTTCTGGTATTATCTTCATCGCATCCTCTAATACCTCTCTAATCATTTTACCGTAACCAGTATAACTAAATACATCATCATCTATTTCTTCTAGTTCATCATTAAATTCTATATGTTCTATTTTATTCATTGAGGTATCTTTTTCAATATCTTTTGTTTCTCTTGATCTAAATGCCATGCTTTTTAATCTTTTCAATGTTGATGGCAAAACAATACATGTATAGTTATCATTATAATAATATATGTCTTGCTCACTATAATAAGTAGTATTTCCTATTCTTACAATTCCTTCCGGAACTATATGCGTTGTTTTTTCTTCTATATCTGATGGTAAATAATTACATGATTGAAATAATTTTATAAAAGGATTATCACTTGCAATTAACATTTTTTCTCTATAAAACTCATATTCAGGATTTCTTTGTATTTGCATTATAGTTTTTATTGGTACATTATCTGCCCATTCAATAAAACTTTCATCCACCTCAGTCATTCCCTGTGCTTTTTTAATTACTATTTCTTCTACTCCAAACTCCTTATCAAATGCAAGCAATAGTCTTAATCTCATTATATCTTTCAGTATTGTTTCAATATTAAATGTTCCACTATCTCCTTTTAATATTCCCTTTATTTGTCGTATTACAATTTTTAAATTTTCAGTTCCAAATGCTCTGTTAAGTTCCGGATTTCTTCCAGTTCTTATTTCTTCTGTTTTCCTTTGTATTATTCTTTCATAATACTTCAATTCTTCTTTATTCAGTTTTTCTATATCAAATGGTATTTCATCTATTTGATTAATATCTGATGTCAAAACTTCAAATTTTGTTTCATAATATGTTTTCCAATCTTCATCTTGTATGTAATATCCAAATACATCTAGTCTTATTTTTATCTCTTCCAATTCTTTTATTAGTGCTTCTTTGTCTTTTACTTTTTCTTCACTTTCTGCTATTTCTTTTATTCTGTTTCTTATTACCTCTATTTTATCTCTTTGTGTATATGCATAAATATCTAATTTTGTTTTTATCTCTGCAAGTTTTTTTATCTCTTTATCTTCTTCTCCTTCTTTTGTTGATGAATTATTTTCTCCAAATATTACTTGCTCTCTTTGTAATAATTCTTTCATCTTTTCTTCTAAAAGTTCTCTTTCTTTTTCTTCAATTTCAGGTTCTTTTGCAGTAGCTTTATATGCTTCAATCGCATTTGATAGCATTTGTTTTACAGGTTCCCAATTGTCGATTGTTTTAAGTTGAGTTTCTACAACCGCTTTACATACTTTCATTCTGTTTATAGCTTCATTTAATGCTCTATTTATACTTTTTCTATGTATTCTCTCTGCTACATCAAATATTTCTTTTATACTAAGTCTTGGTCTTTCTCTATCAAATACTTTTATTAATGCAACTATACTTAATTCAAGCTCTTTATTTATTTTTTCTAGCTCCTCTTTATATATTGTTAATTGTTCATTAATTACTTCCATTTCTAATCTCATCTTTAACTTTTCTTCATGTATAATATCTTTATCTACTTTAAATTCTTTAATATCATGAAATGTTTTTAGTAACAATTCTGTTAAAACTGTTGAAATTTTATTTTGATTTCTTCCATATGTTATCAAATTTTCAAAATTAGATATATCAATTTTACTAATAAATTTATCTACTTTTTGCTGTTCTTTCTCTGATAGAGTTTCGTATTTGCGTATCAAAACAGAACTAGTATCATACATCACAATTTCTGTTTCGTCTGAACTAGTTATTTCTTGTATGTCATCTCCGAAGATTTGACTATTTATTTTATTAATCACATTTTCTATTCTATCTAATACATTTTGAGTTGCACTTACTAATTTAGCCCATAAATTCATTTTATTACCTCTTATCTGTGTTAACATAATAATTATACTATATTTCGCCATTGTTTTCAAGATAATTTGTGTATTTTTATGGGCTTTTATATTATCCTTAATATTGGCTCATTTTACTAATTTTTTAAAATGTGGTGCTATCAAAGTGGCAGCAGAACAAAAAGCTCGTGCAACTTATGAAAAATTAATTGACTTATGTAAGGACCATCCTGATGTTGTTGAACCTCTTAAGTTCTTAAGACAAAGAGAGATTGTTCACTTTCAAAGATTTGGTGAGGCTTTACGTGGTGTTCAAGATAAACTTGCAATGAAAAAGTTTTATATGAATCCTGATAATCCTATGTTTGTTAATAATTCTGATACAGTAACGATGAATATGAACACAAACAATAATGCAAACATGAATATGGCAATGAATTATAACAATGACTGCGGATGCGGAAGATAAAGTATAAAATAAGAAAAGTGGCTTCGCCACATGTCCGTCGCTTCGCTCGGACGAATCAAGGTAACTTAACCTTTTTGTATAGGAAAATATTAAGGTATTTTTTGCTTTCTTAACGCTTGCTAACCCGCAAGCTAAAAGCAAAAAAGTTGATTTTTCCTATACAATAAAAAAATAGCCATTCTGCTTTTTGCCCAACGGAATGGTTATTTTTTAACTCTTTCATGGCAACACATTTATTATAAATTATGTGTTTTTTAATATTACTTCTTCAACACAAGATGCCACACTCTCGCATGCATCAAAACAATTTTCTAAAGAACTGTAAATCAATACAATCTATTACATCATCTATTCGATGTGAAAGAGTAATTATGTCCTCTCTTTCTATAGGTGGAAGAAAATCTTTTATAAGATAATTTATTATTTCATGAAGGTTCTTGTCTGCTTCATTTTCTATTTGATGTACCTGCTTTAGGATGTATTGATCTTGTCGATATACATGTCGCAATTGCATTTGGAGCATCAGTCCATCCATTAACTAGAATAACTCCTAAAATAAGAATTGTTATTATACATAAAGGAAGGTTTTGACTTAATTGTATAATATAATTTTCAAAACTTAACTCCATTTATATTTATCCTTTCATTTTTTATAATTATTATGATGTCTTTTTTTAATTATTTTATAATTATAACTTATGCAAAAACAACATAGCTATAGTAAAGTATAAAAATTATTAAAAATATAATTCCTTCTTTTTTTGATATTTTACGATTATTAAAAGAAAATATAAATAGTAAGAAAGAGGAAATTATCATAGTGATTAAGTCAATATAACTAAAGTTAATTTCTCCAATCCCCCCCATAATTGCAATTGGTAATCCAATAACAATTCCTATATTGAATATGTTACTTCCAACAACATTACCTATCGCAATATCATATTCTCCTTTTCTTGTTGCAGTAACACTTGTAACAAGTTCTGGTAATGAAGTTCCTAATGCAATAATTGTTAGCGAAATTATTCTTTCACTTATGCCCATAGCTTTAGCTAAACCTGTTGCACCTTCAACAGCAAAATGACTTCCCAAAACAATACCTAATAATCCTATTATTGTTATTAGTATGGATTTTCGCATAGTAGGATATTTTTCTTCTTCACTGCTATCACTTCTACTTCTAGCCATCTTTATTAAATAATACATAAAAACACCAAAGAATAACAATAATATTATTCCATCTCCTCTTGTGAATGAATTAACCATACTTTTATCAAAAAAATTATCCAAGAGTAACACTGAAAATGCCATTGTTATCATTAATGTAATAGGTAACTCCTTCTTTACTGTATTGTTTTTTACATTTAGTGAATGAAACAATGATGAAACACCTAAAATCAACAATATATTTAGTATATTACTTCCTATAACATTACCTAGTACAATATCTCCACTTCCTACTAGCAAAGATTTAACACTGACTGCAAGTTCTGGTGCACTTGTTCCAAATGCAACAATTGTTAATCCTATCAACATTTTTGATACTTTAAAGTTACCTGCCACACCACTTGCACCATCAACAAATAAATCAGCTCCTTTTATTAAAATAATAAATCCAATAACCAACATTAAAATATTTAAAAGCATATATTTTTCCTCCTAAAAATGAGACTTGTCCATTATTTAGGACAAGTCTCGTTAAAATACATAGTATTTTCATATAGCGGATATTTCTATATCGTATTGACGCCATACAATTACATTTAATAGTGAAAACTACTCCCTTGTTACTTCTATATTATAATATATAATTTAAATAAAGTAAATAATGTCTTTAAAAAAAAATTGTAATTTTAGTAATTTTTTGTTACTAGTCTGCCTATATTTTTAGAGATTGTTCACTTCCAAAGATTTGGTGAAGCATTACGTGGTGTTCAAGATAGACTTGCTCAAAAGAAATTTTATATGAATCCAAATAATCCTATGTTTGTTAATAATGCTGATTCAATGACTATGAACATGAACAATAATGCAAATATGAACACGCCAATGAATTATAGCACCAATGACTGCAGATGCGGAAGATAACTGCATATATTTAATAGAGTGCCAAAATAAAGGCACTCTGTTTTATTTCAATTACTTTTACAAAAGATTTATTTTTTCCAAACATTTTTTGTTTTTCTTGAGTTATTGAAAAATCATTTTCTTCTACATTTTTTAAAAAGCTAATGAGTCAATGTTTGATAAATTGTTTATAAAATAATTCTTACAAAATTCAATTTCTTGCTTCTGAACTTCATTGTTTTCTTCTAAGAATTTTTGTTTAAGCCATAATACTTGTAAATAAGCAATAACTTTTGCTTTGTTCATAATTTCTTCTATATATTCTGAACTTTTATCATCAAAGTAATATTTATAAGTTAAATCCAAAATTTTCTTACTTTGCTCTAATGTAATTCCTAAAAATTCTTGAGTATTATTTTTATTAACACATGCAAACCCTTCATATGTTGCATAAATTGCACCTAATTCAAAAATTGGATGTCCTACTGAAATAGTATCCATATCAATTAAGAGAATTTCATCATTTTGTTCCATAATATTTTTTATATGAAAATCGCCGTGAATCATTGTATTTGTTTCAGGAACACTCTCTATTAAATATATCAATTTTTTCCATATTTCATCTGGAAGATAAGGCTTACAATCATTTGCAAGTTCAATAATTCTTTCTTTTTTAGATGGTAATTCATTGTTTTTAATCACTGTATTATGCATTTTCTTTAATATCTCTACAGTATCTCTTACAATTTTATCAACATCCGCTCCTTCAACAATTCTTTTTTGAAGTGATTTTGAATTTAATAATTCAAATACTGATCCATATAAGTTACCAACTTTGACAATATCATATGGAATAGCTGTTGGGATCCCTAGTACAAAGGCTTTTCTTGCAAGATCTATTTCTCTTTTAACAGATTCAATAGAATATCCCTCCTTATACACTTTAACAATTGTTTCTTGATCAAGTCTATATACTGTACCATAAAAACCTTCTCCAATAACTTCACATTCATCAATTGATACTTCTCTTAAAGCTTTTGTGACATCCATTATTTCCGCAAATCCTGTCATATTAAATATTTCATAAACTTCTGGATTGCAATTTATTACCTTTACAGTCTCTGTTTGTTTTTTTGCTTTCAAAATGAGACGAAGTCCAGCACTAGATATATACTCTAAATTTTCAAAATCAAACACTAGATTTTTAGGTTCTGTTATATTTTCTAGTTCTTCTTCTAAAATTGGAGCCGTTGTAGTATCTAATCTTCCTTCTAAATAAATTATAATCTCATTTTCATTTATTCTTTTACTAACTCTCATTTTATAAATATCCTCCTATATTAAAGATTATATCATAACTTATATTTATTTGCCATATTATTTATTATCACTTATAGTTTTCTTTTTAAATACTATCTTACGGAAAAAATTTATCAGTTAAATCTTCTATTGTATCTGCTTTTAATAAAATGATACAAGTAACTATGGAATATCTTCTGTATCGTAAATATACAACTCTTCATATTATACTATATGGTGATAATGTAAAAAACAAGTTTTTTACATTATCACAATTCCATCGCCCTCAAAATTCTGCGAATTTTGAGATGGCTAATATTAACCTCTTTCATTCTCGCAATAAATGGTTATTAGATGGAATTTTTATTAACATATATTGCTCAAATGGAGGTTAATATGCTTAAGAGTTTATATGAAGATGCGAAAAACATAGTAAATAAAGATCCTGCATGTAGAAACATATTTGAAGCGATTATTCTGTATCCGGGATTTCATGCTATTTTATTTCATAGAGTTGCTCATTTTTTATATTGTCATAGACTATATTTTTTAGCTAGACTTATTTCTCAAATTTCCAGACATATTACTGGTATTGAAATTCATCCTGGTGCAAAGATTGGAAAAAGATTATTTATAGACCACGGAATGGGCATTGTAATAGGCGAAACTACAACAATTGGTAATGATTGTACAATATATCATAGTACAACTCTAGGTGGTACTGGAAAAGATAAATTTAAGAGACATCCTGACCTTGGAAATAACGTAATGATAGGCTCAGGTGCCAAAGTACTTGGGCCTATAAAAATTGGTAATAATGTAAAAATTGGCGCAAATAGTGTGATACTTAAAAATGTACCTGATAATGTAACTGTGGTTGGAATCCGGAAGAATAATACAAAAATATACCCAATATTAAGGTCCCATTTTAGAGTCCTATCTATTGGGTATATTTTTTTTATTTTAATAATTCACTAAGCTTCTTTTATTGAGTCATAAAACTTAGCTTGAGCAACACCCATATAAGGTATTAGCCAGAAATATAAAATACCTAATGTAAATATTCCTAGAATTATCCATCCAATAAAGCTAAATCCTAAACAGAAAAATTGCCATTTATGTCCTTTCATTATTTGTCTACTCTTTTTCATTACTTCAACAATTCCTATTTCTGGATTATCAATGTAAATATAGTTTATCATTGAATATGCAAATACAAGTATAATACCAGGAATTATCAATAATAACATACCTCCAAGAACTGCAAACCCAGTTAAAATTGCTGTAATAAAGGCTTTTAAGAAAAGATTTCCCTTGCTAAATATTTCCATAATTTCAGGTTGTTCTCCTCTAGCAATTTTCATATAGTAACTTGTCATTCCTAATCCTAAAAATATACCAACAGCACTTTCAATTATTGATGCAACTGTTGATTGTTGTTGCATTTGTACTCCATTGATTATAGCTGTTTGACCTGGAAATAATGCATTAGCTATAGCATTTAGAATTCCTTCAATAATGAAAAACACTAAAAGTGCAAGAGCAGCATTCATTTTCTTTCCATCAAGTTGTTCTCTTGCTTTTGCTCTAATTTCTGATGCGGTCATTTTACTCCCCCCTTTTTTATTTTATTATAAAAAAATTATATTATATAATTCGATTTTTTTCAACATTTTTCAACATTTTTTTATAATATAATATTACAGAGTAATCCTAACCTATTTAGCAAGCTCTATTTTTCCGCCTCCGTACAACAATATCATCAATATAAAACACTGCTGATTGACCTGGTGTTATTGATTTTTGCGGTTCTTCGAATATAACTTTTGCATTATCTCCCATTGGAATTATTTTTGCTTTATATTCTTTTGCAGAATATCTCGTTTTAACATTAGCTTCAAATTCTTCTGTAGGATTATCAAACAGTAGCCAATTTAATTCTGATACCATAAATTCTTTTGTATAAAGCTCTTTTTCTTTTCCTACAATAAGCTCATTTTTTTCTTTATTAAATCCAATAACATATAGTGGAACCTCATTTTGTATACCAAGACCTTTCCTTTGTCCTATTGTATATTTGTATAATCCTGAATGTTTTCCAAGTACTTCTCCTTTAGAGTTTACTATATTTCCAGATATGCTTTTTAAATCAGAATTGTTTTCTAAAAATTCTTTGTAATCTCCATTTGGTATAAAGCAAATATCTTCACTATCTGGCTTATTTGCCACTCGAAGTTCATGGTCTCTTGCAATTTGTCTTATCTCATCTTTGCTTTTAAATTCTCCGAGAGGAAAAATTATCTTATCTAATAATTCTTTTGGAATACTGTATAATACATAGCTTTGATCTTTCCTCAGATTATTTGCTTTCTTTAAAACATATCTACCATATTTCTCACTATATTCTACTTTGGCATAATGACCTGTTGCTATATAATCTATTCCAAGTTCTTTAGCTTTTTCATACATTTTACCAAATTTCAAAAATTTGTTACATTCTATACAAGGATTTGGAGTTTTACATTTACTATATTCGCATATAAAATCATCTATAACTCGTTGTTTAAATTCTTTTCTAAAATCCAATATATAGTGTTCTATATCATTTTCTCTACATACTTGTTTTGCATCCATTGCAGTTGATTTATTGCAACATCCTCCTTCAAAAAGTTGCATAGTAACGCCATACACCTTATATCCTTGTTCTTTTAAAAGAATAGCCGATACAGAGCTATCAACTCCTCCACTCATTCCTAATAATACATTCTTCATATTCTTCTCCATTATTATATTTTTATATATTATATCATAAAATCTAAACTATTAAAATTAAATACTGAAAATCACTGGATATTATATATCCAGTGATTTCCAAAGTTATCGGTTCTTTGCCCAAATGGCTTTAAGCATAATCTCATAGATTTGCTCATCCGAATCTTCGGCCTTTTGATCAATAATTTCAACACCGAACATACCCTTCAGAAAAGCAATCTTTTCCTTAATGGTCATAGTGCCGGCATAGTCATCGATGATTCTATCAACTTGTTCTAAGTTGGTAGCTGTTTCGATCAATACCTTCGCGGTCAACCTTGGGTTTACTGTGTTTTTATCGATCAATGCCATGTTGTCACCTCCTAACAAATATTATTCGCTGAGGTTAATAAAACACTGTATACAACAGCTTAACATAAATTTTATCATAAATAAATGAAAAAGTCAAATCTTTTCAGATTTGACTTAAATTACTTATGCATTTTCTTCCACGTTTAAAACTTGTTTTCCATCATAATATCCACAATTTGAACAAGCTCTATGTGGTAATACAGGCTCGTGACAATGTGGGCAAGTCGCAATGCTAGGTTTTTCTACTTTCCATGTAGATCTTCTTAATCCTGTTCTTGCTTTTGACCATCTTCTTTTTGGTTGTGCCATATCTAATTACCTCCTTTTATTACGACTATCTATATAATTTTGATAAATTTCAATCACGTTTTATTATTATACACGAAAAATACTCGTTTGTCAATACTTTAAGTGAATTTTTCTTATATCTTGCCAAATCCTGCTTTGGCGGATATATATTTCGTTAATTAAAATTAAATCTCTACAATTCCGCCAATGATTTTACTCTTTTCTATGTGTGGTAATAATCTGTCTCCTCCTGCTATTATAACTTTATCGCCTTTTTCTAAATATCCATCTTTTTCTAGCTTTTCAAATCCGGCTTCTAGTAAATCATTTATTGTTTCGTGTTTAGGAAGTAAAATTGGGAATACATTCCATACAAGAGCTAACTGGTTATATGTCTTTTCATTTGAAGTTACAGCAAATACTGGACATTTTATTCCGAGTCCTGATAGGTATCTTGCAGTATCTCCTGTATTTGTATATGCAACAACAGCTTTTGCATTTATCTTTTTAGCCATTCTACATACTGCATAATTAATATTGTATTCTAAATCATCTGTCTCAACTTTTTGGTATTTGTTGTTAAATCTTTCCCAATATTTTATTTCTCCTTCTGTTGTTTTAGCGATGTTTACCATTGTTTGAACACATTCTACTGGGTAATCTCCTGTTGCACATTCTCCAGAAAGCATTATTGCACCTGTTCTGTCATATACGGCATTTGCAACATCAGATACTTCAGCTCTTGTTGGTCTTGGATTGTGTGTCATTGATTCAAGCATTTGTGTTGCTGTGATAACTACTTTTCCTTTTCTATTACACATTTTAATAATTTCTTTTTGTTCAACTGGAACTCTATGATATGGTATTTCAACGCCTAAGTCTCCTCTTGCAACCATTATTCCATCTGAGTTATCTAATATCTCTTCTAGATTGTCAAGACCTTCTTGGTTTTCAATTTTACAAATAATCTTAATATCTTTTCCGCCATTTTCATCAAGTACTTTTCTTATTGCAAGTACATCATCTTTATTTCTGACAAATGATGCAGCAATATAGTCAAATCCAACTCTTGCACCATCTTTTAAATCTTGAATATCTTTTTCTTTTAATGCTGGTAAATGAGTATGAATTCCTGGAACATTTACACTCTTTCTATTTCCGAGTTTTCCACCATTTATGACTTTGCAAACTATATCTTTTCCTTTTATTTCAATAACTTCTAATTCTATTAATGCATCATCAACAAGAATTCTTGTTCCAATTTTAACATCTTCATATAATTTCTTATATGTTATAGATACTTTTGTATTATCACCTGTTATATCGTCATTTATAAGTGTAAAAGTTTGTCCTTTTTCAAGTGAAATAGGTGCATTTTCAAACATTCCAATTCTTATTTCTGGTCCTTGTGTGTCAAGAAGCAAAGCAACTGGTTTTTCAACTTGTTTTCTTGCTTCAAAAAATTTTTCAATTTTTTCTTTTTGTTCTGGATAACTACCGTGTGAGAAATTTATTCTTACAACATCCATTCCTGTATTCATTAATTCTACCATTCTATTTTCACTAGATGGTCCAATTGTACATACAATTTTTGTTTTTCTTAAAGCTTCATTCATATTCTTTTCCTTCTTTCTCTTAAAATCATTATATAGTATAACACAAAAATGTATTTTTGTATACAATTTTATAATGAAATTATTTTTAATCCCTTGATATTTTATTACATATAGCATATAATATTATTAATTTGATAATATAATTATATTGTCTTAGACAAAAATAATTTAATTTGGAGGCACTTATGAAAACTCCTTTATTTATTGGCTGTGGAACAGCCATTTCAACACCTTTTACTGAAAATGGTGTTAATTTTGATGAGTTTAAAAAACTCATAGAATTTCAAATTTCAGAAGGAATCGACGCACTTATAGTTTGTGGTACAACCGGCGAAGCAGCAACAATGACCGATTCTGAAAGAAAAGAAACTATTAAATTTGCAATAGATACAGTAGCTTCAAGAGTTCCTGTCATTATTGGAACTGGTTCAAATAATACAACATCTGCAATTGAAATGTCAAAATATGCAGAAAGTGTTGGCGCAGATGGCCTACTTGTTGTAACACCATATTACAACAAAGCAACTCAAAAAGGACTTGTAGCACACTATTCAGCAATCGCTGAAAGTGTTAAAATTCCAATAATTGTTTACAGTGTTCCATCTCGAACTGGTGTAAACATTACACCTGAAACTTGCTTAGAACTTTCAAAAATCCCAAATATTGTTGCTATAAAAGAAGCAAGTGGAAATCTATCACAAATTGCAGAAATTGCACATTTATGTGAAGAAAATCTACATATTTATAGTGGAAATGATGACCAAGTATTACCTATACTTTCACTTGGTGGACTTGGAGTAATATCTGTTTTATCAAATATTGCACCAAAGAAAACTTCAAAGATGGTGCATGACTTTTTAAATGGAAATATAGAAGAAGCAAGAAAAGTTCAATTAGATAGTCTTCCTTTAATTAAGGCTCTATTTTCAGAAGTAAACCCAATACCTGTAAAAGAGGCTCTAAACATTATGGGATATAACTATGGTATACCTCGTCTACCTCTAACACCTTTAACTGAAAAAAATAGAGAAATATTAATCAATGAAATGAAAAAATTTGGAGTAATTTAATTTAAAAACAAAACCAGCCGCAAGAAAAATTCCCGGTTTTCACCGGGAATTTTTTTAATTTATCTACAATCCATATGCAGAGAACATCCATCCTCCCATGTATACTTCAATACATGGTACAAGTACTACTAATACAAAGAATATTAGAAAAACACCAACTATACCATATACAAGTTGTGGTAATGCTTTTACAACTTTATCAATAAGATTATCTATATCTATTTTCATATATTCAACCAACTTCTCCATCATTTCTGGCAAGTCTGTTGTCATACCTATTTTTAACATTTCTGTCATCATTGGTGAAGCTAGTGTTGATCTTTCAAATGGTTCAATCCAAGATTGTCCTATAAAGATATTATTTATTGATGCTTCCATAATAGATAACATAACTAAATTTTTAGAAACATTCTTTGAAACTTCAAGGGACTCTTGGATTCTCATTCCATTTCTAAGGTTAAGAAGCATTGCTTTCATTATTCTTGAAAAATCAATTGCAAATACTAATGCACCAAAAATAGGAGCTTTATATTTAAAGTAATGAAAATTATATCTTCCTTTTGGAGTATGCACGTACCAGACTACTGTTCCGACTATTGCACCTATTATCCCCACTGGTATATACCAATATGTCACCAAATTATTTACTACATTTGAAAACCATATACTTATAGCTGGTAGTTGTGCAGTTGATCCCATCATATCATATAAGTTCTGAATTGCTGGAAGTGCAACTACTGTACCTATAATAAGCATTATAAATATTGCAACAAACTGTACTATATTTGGAACTAAAATTCCTCTTAGAGTTCTATTCATTGCATCACTTTCTTCTAGATACTGAACCGCTTGTTCTAGTGCAATTGTCAAGTTTCCAGATTGTTCTCCAACTCTTATCATATTTATATAAAGATATGGAAATACATCGTCATAATATTCCATTGTTGTATACATATTTTCTCCAGCTTCAACACCTGCTAAAATATCTTCAAGAATTCCTCTAAAAGAAAAATTTTCTGTACTCTCTATAATTGTACTTAAAGCATGAATATTATTAAAATTAGCTTTTTTTAACAAATAAAAATTTTGTGTAAATACTACTAAGTCTCTTGTTTTTATCTTCTCTGTTTTTAGTAAACTATGATACATTCTGTCAAAAGTTGAAGTTTTACTATTTTGTCTATTCAATAAAAGATTAGTCGTATCAACATTTTTTAATACTTCCTCTATACCTTTTGTATTTTTTCTTGTTGTCCTTTTAGCTTTTTTTCTTTGTAATGATTTAACGACATTAATAGGTATAAGATTATTTCTTTTAAGCTTTTTTATTGCTAGATATTTACTACTTTCTTCAATTGTATTATTTACTATTACACCATTTTCTGTTAAAGCTTTATATTTGTATATGGGCATTTTTTACCTCCTTTTCTTTACAACATTTTGTCTCTTTTTATTTTCATTTGCATGATAGTTCTATTAAGTATCTCAATATTTTTCTCTTCAATTTGTGCTTTTGCTTGATCAAGAGTAATTTTATCCTCAACAAATAATTTTGCTAAAACATTAATTAAACTTATGCTTCCTTTTTCTTGACCACTTTGTATTGCATCTTCTATTTCAGAAACACTGAGTTTTTCTTTTCTAATTAATCCAGCAATAATATTATCAACTACCATTACCTCTGGTACAAGTACAAGTTTTCCATCTACGCCTTTTATCAATCTTTGTGATAATACAAGTTTTAGTAATGATGACATGACATATTTAACGCTCGCTTGGTCTCTTATTTCATAGAAATTTATCATTCTGTCAAGTGTCTCTGCACATGATTTTGTATGAAGTGTACCAATGACAAGATGTCCTGCTTCTGCCGTTTCAATAGCAGCATCCATAGTTTCTCTGTCTCTTATCTCTCCTATTACAATTATATCACAATCTTCTCTTAATGAGTTTTTAACACCATCACTAAAACAAAGTGAGTCCTTGCCAACACCTACCTCTTTTTGAACTATTATAGATTTTTTTGATGTGTGTCTATACTCTACCGGATTTTCTAGTGTAAGTATTTTTTTATTATTTGTTTCATTAATCTCATTTATTAATGCATTTAATGTTGTTGTTTTTCCAGAGTTTGTTTTTCCTGTAACTAGTATTAGTCCTTGAGGTTGATTTGCAACAGATTTTACTACATCTGGTATACCTAAATCTTCAAATTTTGGAAGTGTATTTTTTATTAATCTAAGCGTAAATGTAGGTACATCATTTGCATAAGAAACATTAACTCTTAATCTTATGTCATTATATGAATACGACATATCAAGTTTTTTAGTTTCACTAAATACCCTATCCTTATCTACATTTCCTCTAATAAAATAATCATATATTTCACTCATGTCCTCTTCTGTCAAAGTTTCAGAAGACTCTGCTTCTATAAGCTCTCTCATTATTCTAAGCATTGGTTTTAATCCACAAATCAAATGAACATCTGATGCACCTTTTTCATTTGCTTCGTCTAAAACTTTATTCATATTAACCATTTCCAGTATTCCTCCTTATTTTATGAAGCACACTGTGCTCCGCTACATCTCATTTCTCAATTAATATATACGTAGCTTTCTGTTTAATTCTTCAATATTAGTTATACCTGCTAAAACTTTTTCAATACCATCAACTATAAGTGGTCTATATCCATATTTCATGGCCTCTTCCTTTATTTTTAATGTAGATTCTCCTTGTGAAATTAGTTCTCTTAATTGATCATTAAACACTAAAATCTCAAACACACCTATTCTGTCAAAATATCCAACGCCATTACATTCTTTACATCCAACGGCATCATATGTTTTCTTTCCATTTAAATCAAATTTTACATTATTTCTTTCTTCAATTCCATGAATTATTTCTAGTTCCTTTTCATTAAAATCTCTTTCTCTTGCACAATGTGGGCATAATTTTCTAACTAATCTTTGTGAAACTGTGGTAGCTACAGTACTTGCTATATCATAATCAGAGACCCCCATCTTTTTAAGTCTTGTAATTACCTCTATAGCATCTATTGTGTGTATAGTTGATAATACATAATGTCCTGTTTGTCCTGCTTGCATAGCTATTTCTGCAGTTTCTTTATCTCTTATCTCTCCAACTAGAATTATATCTGGGTCTTGTCTTAAAACAGTTCTTAATGCGTCAATAAATGTTGATTTTGCATCTATTTCTACTTGATTTAGTCCAGGTATTCTTATTTCTACCGGGTCTTCAATTGTAGTTATATTTATCTCTGGCTTATTTAAATATTGTATAATACTGTATAATGATGTTGTTTTACCTTCTCCAGTAGGTGCTGCAATAATTGTTATACTATTTCTTTTATCAAAGCTGTTTCTAATTATGTTTTCATCATTTGGAAATCCTAATTCAAAAATTTCCTTAACATTTGCATTCTTCTTTAAAAGTCTTAATACAAATTTTTCTCCATATACATTCTTTTGTGAAGATACACGAATATTGTAATCTGGATATAATATAATTCTACCATCCTGTGATTCTTGCTTCTCTTGGTGCATATTTGATATTGCTTTTAATCTTCCTATTAGCTGTTGCTGTTTATCCTTTGAAATTTCAGCCACATTGAAGAGTTGTCCATCAATTCTATAACGGATTCTTACAATGTTGTCCATTGGTTCAAAGTGAATATCACTTGCTCTTTTATCCATACCTGTTTTAATTATACTGTCTACCATTTCTGTAATATCAGATCCGACTGATATTTTATCTGATACCTTTCCACCAAAACCATTTAAAACTCTATCAATATTTGATTTGAATGTAATATATCGATCCATAACTAATCCTCTATTTAAGAGAAGTAGTCTTATCGTGTCTATTGCTTTTTTATTTGCCGTGTCTGAAAAACAAACTTTAGCTCTTCCATCATCTACATCAAATAATACAGCATTGTTTTGCTTTAATACATCCAATGAAATATAATCTTCTGCTTTTATTTTTACATCAGCAGGATTCAATAACATTGTTTTTTCGCCAAATATTTCGCCAATAGCAGCTATAAGCGTATTTTCATCACATAATTTTAGTTCATAGATAATATCTCCTAATTTTTCTCTTGGATGATTTTTTTGAAAATCAAGTGCAGTTTGGATTTGATCCTCGCTAATTATCCCTCTCTTTACAAGCTCTATTCCTATTGGTTGTCTTCTTCTGTTATCCATTATTATTCCTCCTTATCATTAATCTTTAATATAAAGATACTATTCAAATTTTTAAACTATATTTTTTCTATAGTATAACTAGTTATTTTTTTATATTCACCAATCGTCAACGAAACTTCAATCGTGTTATAATAATCTGATGTTATTGACACATTCTTAATATTATCACACACTTTCACTTTATTTCTATAAAGCGTTTTATTCTGTACTGAATATTGTATTTTTTGCCCATTCGAAGAAAGTATAATATAATCATCATTACAATCTAATACCTTTGTGTCTTCTTTTTTTATATCATTTAAGAAAATCATATTAAACTTTGAATATGCAACTGCACTTTCCGATTCATTATCAAAATCATTTAAATTACTATAAAATGAAGCACTTATATTTGATACAGCTGCTATAACAAGTGTCATTACCATTATATATATGATTAAAGAAATTAGTGTAATTCCACCTTCTTTTTTCATGTAAACCCTCCGATTTTATTTTATTAACTATTAACTACCTTAAGTCTATTCATTTCAATACTTTCTGTATTATCTCTTGATATAGGATACGTTATTTTTAATGTGATAATTTTTATAACATCTTCCCCATTGTAGTCTTCAATTTTTAATTCTATGTTATATGTTTTAATTTTTCCATTTATTATTTGAACTCCGTTATTTTTAGTAACATTTTCTTGTATAAAATCGTTTAAAGCCTCAATTTCAAATAGCTCTCCTGACTCCGCATTTACTTCACTATAATCTAGCTGACCTATATGTTCAAATATATCTACACAATAGTTAAGTGCAACAGCAGTTCTCTTTGCTTCAGTGTTTGATAAATAAACACTGTATGATATTGATGTTATTGTTACAGTAAATATTATAATAACAAACAAAGCTAACCCTATATCAACTGCGGTAAATCCCTTATCATTCTTCAAATTATATTCATTCCTTTCGTGAGTATCAATGTATTTAAAAATGTTTTGCTCATATTTCTTTTATGTTTAAATAGTTAAAAAATTGAATAGAATAATTAGTAATATATTTGAAACACACAAGTAAAAACCTATTGGATTTTTTTCATCTTTTTTCTTTTGATTATTTGATTTCTTCTTGTTTTTTATTAATTTAAAAAGTGCTTTTACTACAATACATAAAATACTCAAAACAATTGTAAAATACATAATTTTACTATCTGAAAAAACAAGCATGTACAAAATCAACATTAGACATCCTATTATATATGATTGTTTTTTTCTTTTTTTTGTATATATTATATCAACAAATAATAATAAAATTGTTATCATTAAGTATATGATATATGTATATACAGCTTCTTTATTATGTATACATACATATGTCATATAGCAAGATGCTGTCAATAGTGCAAATATAAGTACTGACCTTTGTATATTTATATTCTCTTTATCTATTCCACCAATTATAAATAGAGAAGTAATATATAATACGTATAATGCAAAATAGATAATACTACTAACTGTAAGGTTAAATATACTTAATTTAATTGAAATAGCAAATAGTACAAATACAATACCCGCTAAAACTTCTAACAATAAATATCTTATTCTAATTTTTTGTCCACAATATGCACATTTGCCTCCTAGAAAAACATAACTTAATATAGGTATTAAATCCTTAAATTTAAGTTTCTCTTTACAATTTGGACAAAAAGAATGCTTATAAACTATATTTTCTCCGAAGTGGAATTCTATATACAGCTAATGTAAAAAAGCTTCCAAATACTGTTCCCATTATAAATATTAGCGTATATAGTATAGCATTCATTATTTCTTCTACTCCTTTTTTAAAATTTTAGGCATATACATCAAAAATGTATATGCCTTTGGTTGTAGTTTTAATCACTTATAAATGATTACTTAACTAATACTATTTGTTAAGTATATAGTTAATATGATTTACTGTATCATCAATTTTTGTTACAGTTGCATCCATATCATTTTCTTCTTTCTTAGATGCTGTTGCATAGTCTTGTGTACCATTTATAGCATAATTAACAATTCCCATTTTGTAAACTGCTGCTATAGAAACTGCAGCTAAGATAACTAAAATGATAATTGTGATGATTAAAGCTACTAATGTAATACCATTTTCTCTTCTTAACATAAAAAACTCCTCCTTATAAAAATTTGTATATATTATATTTTAATAAAATATAACCAATAATTATTTTGTACCAGTATTCTTATAGAATGTAGTGCTTTTTGTCTCACTAGTACCTGTATTTGTTTTAATTCTATCTGTATTAGTTATATTATCTTCATCATTTGTTCCAACTTGTCCGTTAGATTCACCATTCACTGTTTCATAAGTTGAAAATGGATTTACCTTTCCTTTCTTATAGTCTTTTGTTTTCTCTAATGTTTTTAAGTCTGATTCTGTAATTTCATATGTTACTAATACAGTGTCATCTTGTGTTATTTTTTCATCTAATTCTGTTTGTATCGTCTCTGATGTATTATATTTTCCTACACTAGGTATTGTCTTATTTGTAGGAATATAATCATAGAAAAATACTCCCAATGCAAGTATTATTGCAAGTAATAATAAAAGTATTATTATAATTTCTTTTATTATTGATTTAACCATTAGTATTTCTCCCTTCTTACCATTTTATTTACACTTTTAAAATTATCTATTACTTGTAGCTTTTGTCATAGAAGTTATTGAATTACTATCTATAGCAATATTTCTGATAATAAATGTACCTTTTAATAAATTATCCGTGTTTGTTGATAAGCTAAAATCTTCTATTTTAAAACCTAAATTAGAGTCATTTTCAATAGCTCTTATAAACTCAGAAATAGAAATATATTCACCCACAACTGTAAATGATATATTGTATTTGTCTTTTACACTACCTTGTGTAACATTTGCTTGCATTACAACATCATTTTTAGTTGCATATAGACCAATTTTAGTCCACAAATATCCAATTTTATATTTTTCTTCTTGATTAGCAGCTTTAATTTCTTCTTCAGTACTAAACATAATAGTATCATTGTATTTTTTCTTTGATGTTTGTAACTTTTTAAAACTCTCATCTAAATTTGATTTTGCTGAAACGTAATCAGTCTCTATAGTTGTATTTAGCTTTTCAATTTCAACATCTAGTTTATTATTTTCTTCTATTATTTCACTTATTGATGCTATTCTTAGCTTGCCAATACTTACCCCTGACAATGCCATTAAAGTAAATAGAGCAAGCAGAATTATAATCAAAGTATATAATAATATTCTTCTCATTATTACTCTCCTTCTTCAAGCAAATATCCTTCAATTTTAACTGTAACAACACCATTTTGTTTTTGTGATGTATCAGAAACTACATCTTTAAGTATTCCATCTTGATTTAATTTTGCTATAAATATTCCAAGTCCTTCATATTTGTTAGACTGTGCTGTAATTGTTATTTTAGTTCCAACCTGATTAATTGATGTAAGCTGAACATTAACTGGTATTACATACATAATCTGATTTAAAAGATTTGGAATTGCATATTTTAATCTTCTGTTTTCACTTTCTATCTTGCTGTTTTCTTGTAATGAAGCAATTAACGTGTCATATTGATTTGCTTTTTGATCAACTTTATTCTTATCTGCATTCACAGCTGAAATCTGTGTTTTTACATTTGTTAGAGAATTTGCAGTTTCATCTTCTTTATTTTGTATCTGAGAGAATATTACAGAAGACATTATGCCATATACAATTATTACTAATAGAATATCAATAGCTCCTCTGATAAGTCTTTTGTCCATATTAGTTAATGCATCTTTAAAGTCAAATTTTATATTAGAAAAATCAAATGAGCTTTTACTCTTTTTACCAGTTTTTGATTTTCCAACGTCTTGTGTCAACCAGTCAGGTAATCTATCCATTAAGCTTTGTTTTTTAAAGTTAATTCCCTTTAGTCCTTCTCCAAGTCCTTGCATAGCTAAGGCCATTGCAGAGTTTACTTCAATATAATCTTTAATGTTTATTTCTGTTCCTACTAAACGTACAAAATAAGGTCTTAGTATTTCACATTTAGCATCATCAATGTATTCCTGAAAATAGATATCAATATTGTTTATAACTGATGCTGTTCCCGTAATATATACCTTGCTTATCTTTTCTATACTTCCATCTACTATTGTTTTAACTTGGCCAACTATATTGTACAATGTTGGCATAATATCATCCAAATAAACATTTTCTTCATATTGAAGCTCTTTTCCTTCTGTTGTATAAATAGTAGAATTTTTGCATATTTCATATGCTTTTGCATATGAATTTTCTTTAGCATTTATTTTACTTAGAATTTCTTTTGTTCCAGAGTTAATTCTTGTAATATCATAAATATTTTGGTCAATAATAGTTGTGACTGTTGTTTCATCTTCTATGTTTACTATAACAACATTTTCTTTATTATCTTTATTAACTTCAAGCAAATTTGAAATATTAAGTGCAACAGGAGATATTGTTTTTAATTTGTATTTTTCAAAAAGAGCAACTTTTTTTGCTATTTCACCCTTGTTGGCAGCAATATGAATTGCTTTAATTTTTTCTTTATTTTCAATATCATTTACAAGCACATATCTCGTTTCAAAAACATCTACATTTTGCTCTTTCTCATAGCAAGCAGTCTCAAACTCTGTTTTTATATAATTATGCATATCATTCTTATTTAACAAGTTAAAAACATAAAAATAATTGTAAATTTCATTAGATGTATTAATGCTTATAGGAGTACTATAACTATATGTTTCTTCTATGATTTGTTCAATAGCTTCACTTAGTTTATCATAGAATTTAATGCCAAATGACTCTACTTTTATGACATCATTATCTTTTGAAACTTTTGCATATTTAATTATATTTTCTTCTATATATAATCCTAAGCAGCTTGCCATTTTATTCTCCTTTGTAATAATTCTTTTTTTATATATTAATCATTTTGTAATTATTAATACTTGAAATTTTTATTTTTAATGCAAATTAATTCCTTTTATGACATTTTTTGTAATATATTATTATTTTATCTTTTTTTCATAAAAAGTCAATATTTTTCACAGAATTGTAATCTAAATGTAATCAAATTGTAATATTTCGTAATATTACAATTTGATTATCTAACAAAAAAATATAGAGCATAGTTTTATCCATACCCTATATCATTTTTTTATTTTTTACTTTTACTTTTTCCTTTGTTTTTTGATTTTGATGTAAGTTTGCTTCCTGGCTTATTCCAAGATATATAATCGCACCCCTTGTCCGGATTATTTTCACATATATAAAACTTTCTTCCTCTTTTACTCTTTTTTATTTGTACTTTTCCTCCACAATTTGGGCAAGGCTCTTTTATGTTTTCAACAATTGGTTTTGCATTTTTACATTCTGGATATCCTGGGCAGGCCAAAAACTTTCCGTATCTACCATACTTTATAACCATCATTCTTCCACATTTATCACATGGAACATCTGATACTTCTTCTTCAAGTTTAACATGTTCTAATTCTTTTTGTGCTTTATCAAGTTCTTTTGAAAATGGCTTATAAAAATCTCTTATTATCTTTTTCCATTCTTCTTTACCCTCTGCAATATTATCAAATTCCTTTTCTATATCAGCTGTGAAATCAACATTCATTATATCTTCAAAATAATTTATTAGAAGGCCATTTACAACTTTTCCAAGTTCTGTTGGAACTAACTGTTTTTGTTCTTTTTCAATATATCTTCTTTCCAAAATTGTCGTTATTGTAGGAGAATAAGTGCTAGGTCTTCCTATTCCATTCTCTTCAAGGGTTTTAACAAGACTTGCTTCTGTATATCTTGGAGGTGGTTCAGTAAAGCTTTGCTTTGGTTCTATACTATCTTTATTTAATTCTTCTCCATTTTCAAGTTCTGGTATGCTCTCTTCGTCTTCTTCATTTCCTTCTACATATAATGTCATAAATCCTTTGAACTTAAGTTTTTGACCATTTGCCTTAAAGTTATATTCTCCATTATCTATATCCACAGATACAGTATCAAAAATCGCTGTGCTCATTTGACTAGCTATAAATCTATTATATATTAATTTGTATAATTTATACTGATCATTTGTTAAACTATTTTTTATGATATCTGGCGTAAGCTCAATATATGATGGTCTTATTGCTTCGTGTGCATCTTGTGAATCTGCTTTTGTTTTGTAATATCTATTCTCATAATAATTCTTCCCATAACATTCCTCTATATGTTTTTTTGCAGCACTTCTTGCAACTTCTGAAATTCTGGTAGAATCTGTTCTCATATATGTTATAAGTCCAGTATGACCTCTATCTTCTATTTTCACTCCTTCATATAATCCTTGTGCAACAGACATCGTTTTCTTAAGACTAAATCCAAGCTTTCTAGAAGCCTCTTGTTGCATTGTACTTGTTGTAAATGGTGGTGCAGGATTTCTCTTTTTCTCACTCTTTTTAATGTCTTTTACAATAAATTTATTTTTTTCAATTTCATCTAATATTTCTTTTACCTGATTTTCATTTTTTAAGTCAAGCTTTTTACCATTCTTCCCAACAAATTTTGCTTCAAATTCTGTCTTTGTTTTCTTGTCTGATAATTCTGCATAAATATTCCAATACTCTTCAGGGATGAATTTTTCAATCTCTTCTTCTCTATCTACTATAAGTTTAACCGCAACAGATTGCACACGTCCAGCAGATAATCCCTTCCTTACTTTTTTCCATAAAAGTGGACTTATTTGATATCCTACTATTCTATCAAGTACTCTTCTTGCTTGCTGAGCATCTATAAGATTTTTATCTAAAGTTCTAGGATTTTTTATAGACTCTTGTACAGTTCCTTTTGTTATTTCATTAAATGTAACTCTATTCTTTTCCTTTTCATCAAGTTGTAAAATATGTGCTAAATGCCAAGCTATAGCTTCTCCTTCACGGTCAGGGTCGGTTGCAAGATAAACTTTTTTTGCTTTTGCAGCTTCACCTTTTAAAGATTTTATAAGTTCACCTTTTCCTCTAATATTTATATATTCTGGTTCAAAGTCATTTTCTATATTTACACCTAGCTTTGACTTAGGAAGGTCTCTAATATGTCCCATAGATGCAACTACCTTTGTGCTACCACCTAAAAACTTCTTTATAGTATTTGCCTTTGCTGGTGATTCTACTATTATTAATTTATCTGCCAACTTTCTTACCTCCATTTCTATGTTATTGTATCTTATTTATTAATATAAGTCAAATATATTTTAATAAATTTTAAGTAAAAAAGAAAATATCCTTTCCTATTTATGGTTTAGATATTTTCTTTTTTCTTATTATTCTTATTTTGAATCATTTATATGTGTTTCTTCATCATTTTTTATTAATGTGACTATTTCATTATAGATTCTGTCTTCAACATTATCGATTGAAACTTTTTTTGCATTTTCGCCCATAGTTTTTAAAATATCTTTTTCTAGCATTTGTTCTATAAGAAAATTTAAGTCCTCAGCATTTAATTCATCATTATTTATAATTTTAGCAGCATCTATCTTTTCAAGCACTTCTGCATTGTATTGTTGATGATTATGTGATACATTTGGAAGTGGTATAAATATAGCAGGTTTTCCATGTTTACTAACCTCTGTTACTGTCGTGGCCCCGCTTCTGCACACTAAAATATCAGCAGCACTTATTGTCTCCGCCATCTCATATATATATGGAACAACTCTTATTCCATTTAGATTTTCTATATCTAATCCTCTTTGCTTTAAATCTTGTTTAACAATCTCATATTGTTTCTGTCCTGAAACTAAAATTATTTGATATATCCTATTTAATTTCTTTTCTGCTAAGTCTACTATTGTATCATTAATTCTCTTTGCCCCTTGACTTCCTCCAAATACGAGTACTGTAGGTTTTGCAGGATTAAGATTATATTTTTCAATCTCACTAACTTTGTCATTTAGTGTCAATTCTTTTTCAAGGTTCCTTGTAGGTGTTCCTGTTAGTACAACTTTTTTGGCATTAGGAATTCTAGATATTGCATCTTGAAAACTAACCATAATAACATCTGTTTTTGATGCAAGCATTTTTACTGCTTTTCCCGGAAATGCATTACTTTCATGTAGCATTGTTGGTATCTTTTGTTTATGTGCAGCAAGAATAACAGCACCACAAATATATCCACCTGTTCCTATTACAACATCTGGCTTAAATTCTTTAATTATTTTTTTTGCCTGTGATAATCCTTTTATTGTTTTAATAATCTTTTTTAAATTGTCTATACTTATTTTTCTACTTAAACCGTATGCATCAATGGTTTTAAGTACATATCCTGCTCTTGGAACTAAATCATTTTCTAATCCCCTTTCAGTACCTATGAAAATTATTTCAGCATCTTTATTTTCTTTTTTTATTTTGTTTGCTATAGCAAGACCGCGGATTAATATGTCCTGCTGTTCCTGCAGCCGCAATTATTACTTTCATTATTTTACCTCTTTTAATTATTTTATATCTGCCAAATCTCATTGGAGCTTTTGTTTAAATAAAACTCCTGCGTTTGGCTGATTTTATCAAATTTTCTTAGTTTGTCTCGAAATATTAAGCAATACTCCGCACAGAGCATAGAAGTATTAAAAGTGATGTTCCTCCATAACTGAAAAATGGAAGCTGCATTCCAGTATTAGGCATCGAAGATGTAACAACCGCTATATTTATCAATGCTTGAAGTCCAATTATTGCTGTAATACCAGTTGCTAATAAACTTCCAAACATATCTGGTGCTTTCATTGCAATCAGTACGCCTCTCCATACAAATACTGCAAAAAGTGCTATAACAAAAATACATCCAACAAATCCCAATTCTTCGGCAATAACAGCAAATATGAAATCATTTTGAGGAACTGGTAAGTATAAATACTTTTGAGTACTATTTCCAAGTCCTGCTCCAAAAAGTCCTCCAGAGCCAATAGCATATAAGCTCTGAATTATTTGCCATCCAGAATCTGTTGGGTCTGCCCACGGATTCAAAAAAGCTGTCAATCTTGCAAGTCTATATTTACCAAATTCAGTCGTCTTCGCAAGTATATATAAAAGACCTCCACCTCCAATTGCAGCGGCACTTCCAAATGTCAAAAAATATTTTAGTTTACTTCCTGCCATAATCATCATAACTGATATAACTAAAATAATAAGTACAGAAGCACTTAAGTGTGATTGTAAACCTAATAATATTGCAAGTATTGGGCCTAAAAATAATACAGGTCTAAAAAATCCTTCCCATAGATTGCCTAATTTATCTCTATTATTTGTTAGATATGTTGCATAAAAAACTACTAGTGCTACTTTTGCGACCTCTGATGGTTGAAAAGTAGTAAACTTAAGATTTATCCATCTTGTTGCTCCATATGATGAATACCCAAGTCCTGGAATTGCAACTGCAGCTAGAAGTATTATTGCTCCAAAATATGCGACTTTATCAAATTTCTTATATATTTTATAATCTATTTTTGAAATTATCGCCATCAAAACCAAGCCGTACAGCCGCAGAAAATCCTTGTGTCATAACGTATTTATAGCTATTTCCGCTTTCAGCGAGAGCTGAAGGTGAACTTGCAGAAAGTACCATAACGACTCCTAATGCAAGCATTATAAGTACAGTTATGACCAGTACAAAGTCAACTGGTTTTTGTTTTGATCGAGAATTATTTACTTTTCTATTTGCCAATGTTATCTCCTTTTTTATTGTACAAATTATTCAGCCATTTGGTGGTTCTATTTTAAAAATTTTAAAATAAAACCACCAAAGGTAAGCTGATTATTAAATACAAAATCATACAAGTATTATTGCTATTATACAAAATACAAGCGTAATCACGCTAAATACAGACACAATCTTGCCCTCTTTCCACCCTGAAAGTTCAAAATGATGATGAACAGGTGTCATTTTAAATATTCTATTTCCCGTTTTTCTAAAGTACAAAACTTGAAGTATTACTGATATTGTTTCAAGTACAGGTATAATAGCAACTATAAGAAGTATTAGTGGCATTTTTAAACGTAATGCCATAACAACTATTGCTCCTCCAAGAAGAAGAGAACCTGTATCTCCCATAAAAATCTTTGCTGGGTGCAAATTAAATATTAAAAATCCTAAGCATGCACCGCATAGAATAAATCCTAGTGTAGCGATTTGATATTCTTCATACTTTATTGCGATTACTGAAAGGCAAGCAATTATAATCATTGAAATACTTGTCGCAAGTCCATCAATTCCATCAGTTAGATTTACAGCGTTTGTTGCAGCTAGCATTACAAAAATAATAAACGGTAAATATAAAATTACTGGAAGATTTATCATAACTTTTATTCCTGGAATAAAAGTATCTGTTCCTATTCCACTTCTAATTAAATACATTGCGCAAATGACTGAAATCCCAAGAAGTCCGAAGTATTTTATATGCAGGTTTTAACCCCTCAGTGTCTTTTAATATTAATTTTTTAAAATCATCTACGAACCCTACTAATCCAAAACCTATTATAATTAGTGAAAGTGGTAGTAATTCTTTGTTTGTACTATACATTATACAAGATGCAATTATTAATGTTATAACTATTATTATTCCCCCCATAGTAGGAGTTCCTTGCTTTATCAGATGCGATCTTGGCCCATATTCTCTTTCTATTTGTCCGAACTTTGAGTTTTTTTAATGCTGGTAAAACAAATAATGCTACTATTATTGAGATTATAAAACTTGTTAGTACAATTTTTATCTCAGATTCCATACATTATTTCCCCATTCCATCAATTATTTCTTTGATAATGGCTCTTTCATCAAAAGGATATGTTTTGCCATTTATCTCTTGATATTGTTCATGTCCCTTTCCTGCAAGTACTATTATATCTCTTTTATTTGCTATTTCTATTGCTTTTTTTATAGCTTCACGTCTATCTACTATACATTCATATTTTGCATTTGTCTTTTTTATTCCAGCTTCTATTTGTTTTATTATTTCTTCCGGTTTTTCAGTTCTTGGATTGTCTGAAGTTATTATTGTATAATCAGCAATTCTTCCAGAAATTTCTCCCATTATTGGACGCTTTCCAGAATCTCTATCTCCTCCACAGCCAAATACAGAAATCACTCTTCCTCCTGTATATTCTGCTGTCGCAGAAAGAATATTTTGTAAACTTTCTGGAGAATGTGCATAATCTATCATAATTGTTATTTCTTTTTTATTATCTACTAGCTCTGATCTACCTGGAACTCTTACTTCTTCAAGTGCTTCTTTTATAGTCTCAGTTCCTACATTTAGTTTTTGACACACACTTATAGCAGCAAGTGAATTGTATACACTGAATCTTCCAGGTATTCCGCACTTTACTCTCTCATTTTTCATTCCAAGTTTTACTCTAAAATCAGCATAAGAATTTGTTATAGTTATATCCTTTGCAAGTAAGTCTGCAGCGTTGTCTATTCCATAAGTCCTTGTTTCACATTTGTGCATTTTTACAAGTTTACATCCATAAATATCATCTGTATTTACATATGCTATTTTACACATATCAAATAACTTTGTCTTTGACTCAAAATAGTCTTCCATATTTGGATGTTCTTTTGGACTAATATGATCCTCTGAAAAGTTCGTAAATACACCAATGTCAAATTCACATCCATATACTCTGTCATATTTTAAACTTTGAGAAGAAACCTCCATTACACAAACTTCAACGCCTTGCTTTACCATTTCAGCAAATGTTTTTTGTAGTTCAATGCTTTCTGGTGTAGTTCTTGCAGAATCTGATAATCTCTTTCCATTTATATATGTTGCTATTGTACCAATAAGTCCGACTTTTTTTCCTTCTTTTTCTAGCATGTGTTTAATCATAAAAGTTGTTGTTGTTTTACCCTTTGTTCCAGTTACACCAACTAAAACGAATTTTTTTGAAGGATTATCATAGAAATTACAGCTAACTTTTGCTAATGCTTTTCTTGTGTCTGGCACCATAAGTATTGTAATATCATCATTTTTTATAATTTCCTTGATATCAGCTCCTTCTTGCACCATTACAACTTTTGCACCTTTTTCTATAACATCTTTTAAGTATTTGTGTCCATCTGTTTCAAATCCTTTTACAGCAATAAACATAGAACCTTTTTCTACTTTTCTAGAATCATTTGTTATATCAGGTATGTCTATATCAATATTTCCTTTTGCTTTTATTCCATCTATTCCTTGTAAAATCTGCTTTAGTTCCATGAAGATACCCCCCTATTTATATTTATGTAATTGTTATTAATATTATTTGTATTTTATTTACACTTTTACAACAAACATTATATAATTAAATTTCATTTTTGTACAGTCTTATTTGAAAAAAATTAGATTTTCTAAATAACATTAGAAAATCTAATTTTTCTAATTATTTGGTTTGTGTGTTACCATAGGTGTACTCTCTGTTATTCTCTCAAATCTGTATCCATTGGCAATTCCATAGTCTATTATCCTTGGAAGTGCATTTAATGTCATAGATTTTGCATTTGTATCATGCATTAAAACTACATTTTGCTTAGATTTACTAAGTCCTTTTATTACATTGTTATATACATCATCTGCTGACTTTGCTCCTCCTGCATCTCCTGATGATATGTTCCAATCAAAATATCTATATCCTTTTTCAACAACCAATTTACTTAATCTTGTCATTATTCCTGGATTGAATCTACTGACAGTATTTGAGCTTCCACCAGGGAATCTTGTAATAGTTGCATTATATCCTGTTGATGCCTTTATCTTTGCTTGAAGCTTTGTTATATTTTCCATGTATGCGTCTTCGGATTTATATATATCCTTATATGTATGCGAATACCCATGTATTCCAACAGTATGTCCTTCTGCAATTTCTCTTTTAACTATTGCTTCTCCTGTAGAGTTATAATTAAGTATAAAGAAAGTTGCTTTAACTCCTTTTTCTTTTAAAACATCTAAGATTTGTGGTGTAATTTTTGAAGATGGTCCATCATCAAAAGTTAAATATATAACTCCTTTTGGCCCCTTTGAGCCATCTTGCGCTTTTACGCTACTTATTGTTACTGTTTTCTTCTCCACAACTGTAACCGTTCTGGTTTTTGTAGTTTCATTTCCGCTATTGTCAAAAACCTTATAATAAATAGTATATTTACCTGTTTTTGATGTATCGACATCTCCTTCTATGCTTATCTTGTCTGTTAAATCCCCATCTTTTTCATCTTCCGCTTTTGCGCCTTTTTCTTCATAATTTGCATTAAGATAAATGGTCATACTGGCACTACCATTTAAGTTAATAACTGGTGGAACATCATCAATTATTGTCACTTTTCTTACCTTTTCCGCCTTATTTCCTGATGTATCTTTAATTTCATATTTCAAATTGTACTTTGTATCATCAATTTCTTCCTTAGATACTTTAACCTTATCGGTCAAATCTCCTTCATAAGAATCTATTGCCTTAAATCCTAGCTCCTCATACTTCTTTGCATAAGACTGTCTATATTCTTCTTCACCTTCTAAAGTGATTTCTGGAGCAACAGTATCTACAACCCTTATCTTTTCTTTTTTCTCAAACTTTCCAAATAAAGTGTTATATGAAAATATTATATCATACTCTCCAATTTTTGAATAATCAACATTTCCTTCTACTTGTACATTATCTGTTACATCTTGAAAATGAAATCTAGTTTCTGGTTTTTTGATTTTAGGACTTGTTCCTACTTCAATATTCTCTATCTTGTAAGTTCGCATTTGTGGTTTTTCTAAAATAAACGTCAATCCAAATAAGACTATAAAAACAGCCGAAGTAATTGCAATAAATTTTAGGAGTCCTTTTCTTTTACTTGTTTTGTATATTATAACTCCCATAACCCATGCAATTATTGCAGCTGCTATCTCAGATAAATATAGTGCATTACTTATTTCAATCATTCTTAGCTTCCTCTTTCGTCATAATTCTACATTTTATATTATAATTTTACAGCTTTTTAACTATATTGTCAATTATAAAATTTATACTACAAATATTACAATTTTTACAAAAATGTAATATTTTTGTAAAAAAGAATTGACAAATTATTTTTTTATGTGTCTTATGAAGATAAGAAGTAGAAAAATATCGATTTACAAAGGTTAAATTTTTAAATTACTCAAGATTAAGGATTTGATTAAAATGAAGGCTCAAGAATACACAGAAGTACCACAAGAAGTTACATTTGTTAAAAATCATTCTATTTCTATCTCACAAACCACATAACCACCCTTTTCTTGATTTATTCCCTCTTTTGGTGTTTGTTCTATAATAATTGCCTTTGCTTTATCATAACTCTCTGGTTCATTATTTATCTTAATATCAAGGCCTATTTCTTGTAGTGTTTTCTTTGCATCTTTTACAGTCATTCCGTACAACACTGGGGACTGTAATCTTTTCGTTCTCTTTCTGTTTTTCTGTTTCAAGATACGGAAGTACTTCACTTAAAATCTTTCCTGCTACCGGTGCCGCTACTGCACCTCCTTGATGTCCTCCTTCTCCAGTTGGATTATATAATACAACAAGTATTACCACTTCAGGATTTTCTGTTGGAGATAATCCCATAAAAGATGTAACATATTTATTTGTATGAACTCCATCTTCAGACGTACCAGTTTTTCCACCTATTGTGTATCCTTCAACTTTAGCATTCTTTCCTGTACCTTCTGCAACAACCGATTTCATCATATTTCTTACTTTGCTTGCCGTATCAGATGAGATAACATTATTTTTGACAACCGGTTCTATTTCAGTTTTTTCTCCTGTTTCAGAATCAATAGTAGCAATTACAAATCTCGGTACGACCAAATTCCCTCCATTTGCTATTGCCGATACTGCTGTAATCAATTGAATAGGAGTAATTTCAAATCTCTGTCCAAATGAAAGAGTTGCAAGTTCTACGGGTCCAACCTTTTCCTCTGCCAAAAATATACTTCCAGCTTCTCCCGGAATATCTATCCCGGTCTTATATAAAAGACCAAATTTTCTTAAATATTCATAATATTTTTTCACACCCACTTTTTGTCCAAGTCCTATAAATACTGGATTACACGAATTCATTAAAGCTTGCCTTAAAGACTCTGCCCCATGCGGTCTATAATATCTCCAACATTTTATATATGTACCTGCAATATCAATCCCCCCTGTACAGGCAAATTGACCGGCTTTATCTATATCTGTTACAAGTTTCTCTTCTAAAGCGATAGAAGTTGTAATTAGCTTAAATGTTGAACCGGGTTCGTAAGTATCAGTTATCGCTTTATTTCTCCACATTTGTTGCAAATATACATTTTTATCAGTCTGGCTTAAGCTCTCCCATGAGGCCTTGACTTCCTCTGAATTTATTGTAAATGGATCGTTTAAATTATATTCAGGATATGTCACTTGCGCCAAAATGTCTCCTGTCTTAGGTTGCATAATAATAACACATCCACCATCTGTGCAAACATTGTCTATACATGCCTCTTCTAAATATTTCGTTACAATTGATTGTATATTTGAATCTATACTTAAAATAAGACTGTCTCCGTGGTATTCCTGGAATATATTCTTCATTTCCTGTCCCTATTATACTTCCGGATGCATCTGAAGTACGTATTATTTTTCCTTGAACACCGCTTAATACTTCATTATATTTTGCTTCTATTCCTCCTAATCCCTGATTATCAGCGCCAGTGAACCCAATAATATGTGACGCCAATTTGCCAAAAGGATAATATCTTTTTGTGTCTTCGTCTATATTTATACCTGAAGTTATTCCATTATCATTCATCCATTTTCTTAATTCATCTGTCTTTTCCTTATCTACCTTTTTTATAATTGTTTCTATTGAAGTTTTTTTATTTACTTTTTTTAAAACCTTTTCATAGTCAAGTTCAAATATATTAGAAAAGGCTTTAGCTACCTTTTCCTTATTATCCTTAGAGATATTGGTAGGATTAACTGTTACAGTTTCAACACTTGCACTCATTCCAAGAGTTACTCCATTCCTATCATAAATTGTTCCTCTACTTGGATTTATTGTTCTATCAAGTGTTTGTTGCACATAAGCTAAAGTCTTAAGCTCATCTCCCTTAACAAATTGTATATATCCTATCCTAACTGCAAGTAAGAAAAATAAACCCACACATATAAATAGTGCATTTCTCATTCTTTTTTTTCCACTTAAATTCGCCAAATTTCTCTACCTCACTTTTCTATATATAATTATATTGTTTTTTTAAAGATTTATGATTTTTATATGGAATAAACCTCGCTTCACGTGTGGATAGAAAAAAAATCAAAAAAGGGACACCTACTAAAATCAGGTTGTTCCCTGTTTTTGGTAGGTATCCCAAAATTCTTCGTCAAATTTTTCCATTACATATGTTCAAACAAGTAATTTATTCCTCCATTTGCGGCTGCAGTAAGTGCAAGTATTATCACTCCTGCTGTAAATACTCCTGCAAATATTGGAGGTACAGCTTTCTTTGGTGGTAAGTCTAGGAAATTTGCAATAAGTGATCCAGTCCAAGCTCCTGTTCCTGGAAGTGGTATTGCAACAAATAAATATATTCCAAGAAGAGTCGCTGTCTGTAACTTTTTATTTTCTGCAATTTTCTTATTTGCTTTTTCAGTTACCCAATCAATAAACTTCTTAAATATTTTAATTTTTCCAAGTAAATCAAATATTGGTCTTATGTATTTTACTATAAAATACACTGGGATTATATTTCCTATAAAGCTTATTATAAATGCCTCTGCATAAGTCAAATGAAAAGTAAATACCGCAACAGGTATTGCCCCTCTTAATTCTATAACTGGTATCATACTTATTAATAATGTTGCTAAATATCCTAGCATAGTTATTCAATCCTTTCTTATTTTTTACATTACTGTAGTTTTATTGTTATAACAGTCCCTTGTTCAACTGTTTCTCCCTCTGCAATATTTTGACTTTTTACTTTTCCACTTCCTGAATAAGTAATATTTAAATTCTTCTTTGATAGTGCTGATTTTGCCTCTGATAAACTCATTCCAATTAAATTTGGAACTTCTACAGATGTTCTTACATCATTTTCTTCTGTATATAAGCAAATAGTTGCACCTTCAATAACACTTGAATTTTTGCTTGGTACTTGTTCTGTTACAAGTACAGAGTTACTCTTTTTAGTTTCACTACTTACTACATTAAATCCAAGATTTTGAAGTGTCTTTTTAGCTTCTGTTAAAGTCTTGTTTGTAACATCTGGTACTTTTGTTGTTTTTGCTGTTACCGTATATGCTCCCTTTGTATCAGAATCTTCTGACGCAATACCTAAATAAGGTAAAATCTCAGATAACATATTTGATACTATTGGTGCTGCAACTGTACTTCCATAAGGATTTCCTTTTCTTGGATGATATATTGCAACTAATATTACTACTTCAGGTTCTTCTACTGGTGCTATAGATACAAATGAAACTGTATATCCTTCATCTTGTTTTCCTGGAGATGGTTCAGCAGTCCCTGTCTTGCCTCCTATTGAATAGCCTTGAACAGCTCCGTGTTTTCCTCCTCCATCTGTTACAACATATTCCATCATTTCTCTAACTCTCTTTGCGGTTTCTCCAGAAATAACTTGTCTTACTTCATTTTTTTCGATCTCAGTAACAGTTCCTGTATCAGTATTCTCTATTTGCTTAACTATTCTTGGTTGCATTAGTTTTCCATCATTTGCAATAGCAGATACAGCTGTTATTAATTGTAAAGGTGTAATTTCAAATCTTTGTCCAAACGATGTTGTTGCAAGTTCTACGGGTCCGACATTTTCCAATGGATGAAATGCGCTTCCGACTTTCTCCTGTAATTGCAATTCCTGTTTTTTCAAAAAATCCAAATGCTCTAAAATATTTATATAGTTTTGCTGCACCTATTCTTTGTCCAAGTTGTATAAATGCACTATTGCATGAATTTCCAAGAGCTTGTTTTAGTGTTTGCTTGCCGTGAACAGCTGAAGCTGCACATTTTATCGTTCTATCTGCCACTTGAATAGAACCTGTGCAATTAAAGTCACTTGCAATATTTGTTTCAGTTATATCTTCTTCTAACGCTGTTGCTGCTACTATCAGTTTAAACGTAGAACCTGGTTCATATGTTTTCATGAAATTTTTGTCAGACCACATATTAAATAGCATTTCGTTTTGTTCGTCTTTTGATAGCTCATCCCAATTCTCAACTTCTTTGTTTATTGTAAATGGAGTATTTAAGTCATAGCTTGGATATGTTGCCATCGCCAATATATCTCCATTTTTAGGATTCATTACAATTGCACTTCCCGCTGTTGCATTATTATCATTTACACCTTTTTCTAAATACTTTTCAACAATATTTTGTATTTCAACATCTAATGTAAGATATAGATTACTTCCATTTTCCACTTCTACATATTGTTCTGCATTTCCTGAAATCTCTTTTCCATGAACATCTTTAGTTGTCACGATTTTCCCTGATGTTCCCTTTAATATACTATCCCATTTGCTTTCTATTCCATACAATCCTTGTGAATCTGTCCCTGTAAAGCCTATTACATGTGCTGCAGTACTTCCACATGGATAATATCTCTTATTATCATCATCAATATTTATTCCTGTCGTAATCTTATTTTCGCTCATCCATTTTTTTAATTTATCAACAGACTCTTGTTCCACTTTTTTTATAATTGTCTCAACAGGGTTCTCACTTTTGACTTGTGCTAAAACTGTTTCATAATCAAGTTCAAAAATCTCTGATAAGCCTTTTGCAACCTTTTCTTTTAGTGCAAGTGTTTCTCCGTGGTTTATTTTTTACTATAATTTTTAACGGATTAATTGTTATAGTATCGACCTTCGCACTAATTGCAAGTGCTTTTCCATTTGTGTCATATATAGCTCCTCTAGTTGGGCTTATAATTTTATTCATTGTTTGTTGTCTTGATGCAAGTTCTTTTAAGTTAGCTCCTTGGACAAACTGTATCCATCCTATTCTAATAATTAAAACTAAAAAAAGCACAAAGATAAAAACCATTACAGCAAATAATCTTTTTGCTGGAACAGCTCTATCTTCGCGTTTTTTGTTATTTTTACTATCTTTATAATTTTTTTCCAATTTTTTCACCAAAAATATTGTATATTAAAATAAGATAAAAATCAAGACACTTTCTTCACTTTTGCAACAATTACTGTCATGTCATCTTTTGGCATACCCAAATTGTTATCCTTTGCTTCGTCTAATATAATATTTGCTATCTTTTGTACATTATCTGTTTCTATTTGTTCTAGTAAATTCTTCACCCAAATTTCCTTATTTTCATATTCTGCATTTGATTCTAATATTCCATCTGTACACATTACAATAATATCTCCATCTGCCAAGTCTTTATCATATACAACTAAATCTATTTTATCAAGTATTCCTGCAGGAAGTGAAATTGATTTTACTACATTTACTGTTCCTTTATTTTTTATAAATGTAGGACAAGCACCATTTTTCATGAATTCCATATTTCCTGAATAAAGGTCTAAAATTGCTACATCTAAAGTTGCATAACTGTCTTCTTCTGAGTTTATATACATGCTGCTATTAATAAGTTCCATAGATGTATCTCTGTCAAATCCAGATGATAACATTCTTGTTAGCATTTTTACTGCTATCTGGCTAGACTTTCTGGCTTCTGCTCCGCTTCCCATACCATCACTTAATGCTATTAAATACTTTCCATCATCTAGTTTTGTTTGTGCACTATAATCACCTGAAACTGGAGAATCTTTTTTCTTATCATGTGCTATTCCAATTTGGATAGAAAACCTATCTTTTGAAATGTAAATTTGTTTACACAAATTTTGGCTTTCTTCCTTTGCACATACTTCTCTTTGAATAACTATGTTTTGATTTAAAACATTTGAAAGTATCTTTTCTATTTCCTCTATGTAACATTGTTCATCTTGTTTACATGCATTTGTATATATGTTTATGATATTTCTTCCATTTTCTTGCATTTTTATATTTATATCTAAAATTTCAATATCTTTTTGATTACAAAGCAGTTTTATTTCTTTCTCTACATCTTTATAATCTGTATCATTATTATTTATTGAGTTTGCAACACTCGAAATTACTTTAGAAACTCCATCTAGTTGGCTTGATATTACCTTTTTGTTATCATTTATTTTTTGTTTCCAAATACTATTTACTTTTCCTATCTTGTATGTATCATTCGCAAGCCTTGCAATTTCTTTTATATCTTCCTCTATTTTTAGATTTGTATCAAAGTCTTCAAATCCAAGCACATATTCATTTTTATTTTCTAGAATATGCAAAATATCATCTTTAGTTATATTCTCATGTTCAACTAATGTATCAAAAATCTCAGCTACTAGACCATTATCTTCTTTTGAAAGTTCATCATAAAGAATATTATCTTCCATTCCTTCTAGTTTATCCTCTATTTCTTCGATAAAAGTCTTCTTACTGTCTTCTAAATTATATTCTTTATTTTCATCTTTTTTATATGTTCTAGACATTTCACTAATTGTTTCAGATACTGTGTTTAATTTATATATTGTATCTTTATTACTTTCTATACCTAGTCCACTACTTACTGGTAAATATAAACTCTTGTCAAAGAAATCCTCGATATTTATTTGTACATTTTTAGGAACAAGTAAGAGTCCTAAAGATGCAACTAATATTTCTTTTAGATAAATTATAGATACTGTATTTCCATTTGTTACGTATGAAAGTAAAATATTTCCTGCAATAAAACCTATTATTACTCCAATTCTTCCAAATCTACTTAATGCTCCTGCAATCATTCCTGAAAGAGCAAATGCAGCAAGAATTGAAGGCTCACTATTTCCAATTATGCCAATAACAGCTCCTATCGTAACTCCTGAAGTTGCACCAATCAATATTCCTTGTTTCCATCCAAGAACTAAAACAATTAAAATGCTTAGAACTGTTTTTATTTGCATGCCAAATACACTGAGTTCTCCAAAAGCGCATGTTGCAACGCTAAGCATAAGACTTGCTCCTACTACTTCTTCTACTGTAAACGCTGTTTTTATATCATATTCACTTATCACAATAAGTGAATTAGCAAATATTTTATAGAATATATATGTTACAACAGCTGTCATAACACTTAGAAATAAATCATATAGTAAAAATCCTCTAAATAACATTTGAACTACTTGTACCAATAATGTTGCTATAAATACATACTTTCCAAGCTTTCTTCTTTCACTCTTATATTCTTCCTCATACCAAGGCTTGAAAATAAGTACCGAAGCAGCAAATACTAAAGATGTTAGTATGTATGTTAAGATACCACTTGTTCCAAAACCAATGCCTGTCCCAATCAATGTCAAAATAAATATTACTCCTGCTGGTACTGCGTTAGAAATTGCCGCAGCAAAGATAGCTAGTCCAAATGGAGCCATTCCATTTATAGAACTAACCATGGATAGCATAAATGCAATAATATATGTTAATATATATTTTTTTGTAAATAACTTTTGAATTAATTTTTTTATATTATCTTTTTTATTATCATTATTAATATTTTCTTCTACTGAATTTTCTTCTTTTTCTACATCTACTATATTTTGAAACATCCTTACCACCTCATAAACTTTTTAAGTTATATTAAATATATTGCATAAATTTCCGCCAAACACTCGCCTGCGTTTTTATTTTTTCTTTCTCCAAGTTTTCGAAAGAAAACGAAACTCCTGCGTTTGGCTATTTTTAGCACAAATATTATTTAACATCTGTTATAGTATATAACTAAACTTTTGCAGTTTTTGTCAAATTTGGTATGCTGATTTTAAAAAGTTTTTTGCAAATTGTGATATGAAAAAATGCTTTTTTTATTAAAAAAACATTTTTCGACTATTATTTTATACTATTTTGTAGAATATTTCAATATTTTTGTTGTAACTTTTATACATTTGTGGTATTATATCTATGTAAGGTTAATAAATTTAAATGGAGGTAAATATTATGTGGATCGCAATTGTAGTTATAGTTTTAATCATTCTATGGGGAATACTTGCATATAATGGACTTGTTACAAAAAGAATGAAAGTTAAAAATTCTTGGGGACAAATTGACGTTCAATTACAAAGAAGATTTGACTTAATTCCAAACCTTGTAAACACAGTTAAAGGTTATATGGAGCATGAAAAAGAAACTTTAACGAAAGTTACAGAATTAAGAACTGCTTGGGCAAATGCTACAACAGTTGATCAAAAGGCAGAACTTGATAATCAACTATCTGGTGCTTTAAAAACTATTATGGCTGTTTCTGAAAATTATCCTGAATTAAAAGCAAATCAAAACTTTTCAGAATTACAAGAAGAATTAAGAAATACTGAAAATAAGATTTCTTATTCAAGACAATTCTATAATGACAGTGTTACAATATATAACACAGCGCTTATGGTTTTCCCAACTAGCATCATAGCTGGTCTTTTCCACTTCACAGAAGAAAAACTATTTGAAGTAGATTCTAGTGAAGCTAGACAAAATGTTAAAGTTGATTTTAGTAGTAATGAATAAAAAAGAAACAGAATAATTTTTAAATAAAGCACGCAGCAACCAAACGAGCATAAGCGAGTGCGATTGAAGTCTTCGACATTACTTACCGTCGTCAAAATGACATAATGAAAGTTGTTATTTTGACGACGAAGGTTTGAAAAAGCCGACAGCAAGCTTTATGATAAAAATTATTCTTTTCTTTTTTATTTAATACACTCAAAAGGAGCTGATATTTGTGTATGAAGATATAAGAAACAATAAAATAAAAACCGGTGTAATTGTATCTATATTTTTAATTATGATTGCACTTATAGTTTATTATATATGTATGGCATTTGATTTAGGCTATATGTCTATTGTAATTGCACTTACATTCTCAATAATAACATCAGTTGCTTCATATTACAACAGTGATAAAATAGTACTTGCTATGTCAAATGCAAGACCTGCTACGCCAGAAGAAAATAAAAAATTAATAAATATTTTAGATGGACTTGTTATAAGCTCTGGAATCGGAGTTACTCCAAAATTATATGTTATACAAGATGCACAACCAAATGCCTTTGCAACAGGTCGTGATCCTGCACATTCTATAATTTGCGTTACAACTGGTTTACTAGATAAATTAGATTATTATGAGCTAGAAAGTGTAATAGGACACGAATTATCACATATTGCAAATTATGATATAAGGCTTTCTTGTGTTGTTACAGTAATGGTAGGATTTGTAGTTATGCTTTCTGATTTCTTTACAAGGTCTTTCTTCTATGGTGGAAAAAGCCGTTCAAGTAGCAAGGACAATGGTGGAAATGCAATATTTATGCTAATCGGTCTAGTATTTCTAATACTTGCACCTATATTTGGAAAACTTATTCAACTTGCAATTTCAAGAAGGAGAGAATTTTTAGCAGATGCAACATCTGTTAAATATACAAGAAATCCAGATGCGATGATTTCTGCACTTGAAAAAATTTCAGCTGATCCAAATGAATTACATTCTGCAAATAAGTCTACTGCTCATATGTATATTGCAAGCCCATTTAGGGATAAAAAGATAACAAAATCTAGTATTTGGTCAACACACCCAAGTCTAGACGAGAGAGTTGAGGCAATTAAAAAATTAAAATAAAGCAAGCGGCCTTTGGCCGCTTGTTTTATTTTATTCCATATATTATTTTTGCATTTTCATATGTTATCTCTGCAATTTGTTCTAATGTTTTTCCTTTTATTTCAGCAATTTTTTCTGCCACATATTTTACATTTCTAGAATCATTTCTTTGTCCTCTATGTGGTTCTGGACTAAGATATGGTGAATCTGTTTCAATAAGTATTCTGTCATCTGGCACCATTTCTATTATTTCTGGTGCATTCTTTGAACTTTTGAAAGTTATAGGACCTGCAAATGAAATATAAAATCCTGCTTCTAGTCCTGCTTTTACTAAATCTTTATTTAACTGACAACAATGCAAAATTCCTTTTTTATTTGGAAGTATATCACCTTTTAGAATTTCTATTGTGTCCATTATAGCATCTCTTGAATGTATAGCTATCGGTAAATCAAGTTTGTTTGCAAGCTTTATTTGCTCTAAAAATGCATACTTTTGAAGTTCTTTTTTATCCTTTTCCCAATGATAGTCAAGCCCTATCTCTCCAATTGCAACAACTTTTTTATTCTTTGCAAGTTCTTCTATTTCCTGTATTTGTTTATCTATATCTTGCTCTGTTTGTCCTATATCACTTGGATGTATTCCGCACAGCTGCATATATAAAACCATACTTTTCTGCAAGCTCTACTGCTGTTCCTGAATGCTCTAAATCATATCCAATAACAACAATGTTAGTAACTCCTGCTTCATATATTTGCTTTATAATTTCTTCTCTATCTTCATCAAATGCCTCATCATTATAATGTGCATGTGTGTCAAATAATCTCATAAAAAAATTCTCCTTTTGCATAGTTTTAAACAGTAAAGTAGCCAAACGCAGGAGTTTTTAAAACAAAAGCTCCGACGAGTTTTAGCAAATTCATATAATTTTAAAACCAAGTAGCAATTACATAAGCCACCGCAAACTCCTTGCAATGCGATATGCTAATATCTATGTTCTCTAATTGTTCAGGTTTATTATTTAGAAACTTAACCCAAGGCTTTCCTGTTTCATCATTTACAATTTCAACATCTTTCCAAGAAAGCTCATACTTATTCTCAAATGCGCTTGCAATAGCTTTAAAAATTGCCTCTTTCGAGGCAAATCTTGCAGCATAATGCTGATATTTAACATTTCTTTTACTCTCACAATATTCAATTTCATTTTGAGTAAAAACTCTATCTAAAAATTCCTCTTGACTACCTTCAATCGCCTTTTTTACTCTATCTATTTCAATTATATCTGTACCACAAGTAATCTTCATTAACAATTTCCTTATCTTAAAAATTTATACATCAAGGTAATAATTAGCATTTATATCTTCACACAAATGCCAAGATCCAATAAAATCAATTTTAACATTGTTGTCCAAATTATACTCTGGTTTAATTACAACATTTCCCTTTGTATCTATTGATCCCCATAGGCCGTCCTTTTTTATTGCTGCATATCCACTCGTATTTTGTTCTGTTGCATCATCATAAATGTAGTCAACTACAACTTTTCCATCCTTATCTAAAAATCCATATTTGCCATTTTTCTTACTCAAAAATAAAGAATTTGTTGTAAGTAATGTACTAGATTGTTTTTCTTCAAATTTAAAATTATAATACTTATATTCACCATTTACATTTACTCTAATATACCCTTTTGCTGTATTTATATCCAATACTGTTCCAGTTAATTTTTCTTTAAAATTCTGATCATATATTTTAGAAACTAAATTTTCATTTTCAATATAATCCGCAACAAATAAGTCTCCTGCTGGAACATAGTTTATATTTATATAATCAAAAGGTATCTTTTCATTTTCATCAATATCTATTACTCCAAATTTATTTGCTTTCTTTGCAATATAATTCTTCCCAGCCACTTTAATTTGATTATACTCAAAATTTATCTTAGTTTCTCCGTTAATGTCTACAACTCCATATTTGCCACCTTTTTCAGCTACTATATAGTCTCCACTTATTGCTTCTGCTTCATCAAACTTATCTTCTAAGACTGTATCCCCAGATTTATTTATCACTTGATATTTTCCATCTGTTTTTATTACAAAGAGATTACTTCCACCATAAATCCCTTTTATTTCTTCATATTTGCATTCTAAAATAACTGATTTATCAAATCCAATAATTCCATATTTGTTTTCCGAATCAACTACAATATATCCATTTTTATAATTATCTTCTATTTTCTCTACTTTTTGATATTTAGGCTCTATGATTACATTTCCCAAATTATCGCATAATCCTATTTTTCCATCTTTTGTTATAATTAAGCTATTTTCTATTCCTTGAAGTGCTTCAATATTTTCATATTCACATTTTAATAATTCTTTTCCTGAAAAATCTACTAACCCATATTTTTGATTTTTCTGTACTCTAAGCACATTTTTTTCATACCATATACCTAGGTCATCACTATAATTTGCCAGTGTTTCTACTTTATCATATCCTGTTATTATATCTTTTTCACTTTCATTTAAGGCTTTAGATTTATATGTTCCTTTTGAATAATCGACATCATAGGTACAAATAAACACAGGCTTAGTATTGTCAGGTATTACAATCATTTCATTATACATAGGTTTTATGACTGTCTCTCCATATGAATTGATAACTCCCCATTTTCCATTATCATATATTGTGTAAAATGTAACCGTTTCTATCTTGCCTGATGTACTCTTTGAATGGGTTGTAAGCAGTGCTCTAATTCCTAAAACAAACATAACAATTACAAGAAATAGCACAATTACAGCTATTACTTTCTTTATATTTAATTTTGAGTTACTATCATATCTCTTTCCTCTTGCCATAAATTCCTCCTTGAAATTAACATCCTTTTTCCTAAATTAATATATCACATTTTAAATAAGTATTCAATGATTTTTAATGAAATTTAATTTCTAATTTTATGTCTTTTATCTTTATATTTTATGTGATATAATTTGTTTAAATTAATATAATTATTTAGGAGGAATGCTATATGTATAATGTTTTAATTAGTGGTGCTACTGGACGTATGGGAAAAGAAGTTTCAGCAAGAATTAATGAAAATAAAGATTTACAAATTGTTTGTGGATTTGATAGAGAAGAAGATTTTTCTTCCAGCTTTCCTATTTACTCAAAGCTTTCAGATATAACTGAAAATATTGATGTTATAATTGATTTTTCACACCCTAGCATGACAATGGAAATTTTAAAATATGCCAAAGAAAATAATATACCTATTGTAATTGCAACTACTGGCTTTAGCAAAGAAGAAGAAAATACTATAAAAGAATATAGCAAAGTTATTCCAATTTTCAAATCTGCAAATATGTCCTTTAGCATAAATCTTATGTGCAAAATATTGCAAGAGGTTGCTCCTATGCTTTCTGATGCAGATATTGAAATAACTGAAACGCATCATAGAAATAAAAAAGATGCGCCAAGTGGAACTGCACTTTTACTTGCAAATAAAATAAATGAAAGCTTAGGAAACAATATGAATTATATGTTTGATAGACACAGTGTATCACAAAAAAGAAGTAATAATGAAATTGGATTTTCTTCTATTCGTGGTGGAAATATTGTTGGAGAGCATACTGTCCAATTTTTCAGTGATTTTGAAACTTTTGAAATAAAGCACACGTGTCATTCAAGGTCTGTGTTCGCTGATGGAGCTGTAAAGGCTGCATTGTTTGTGGTTCGAAAATCTGCTGGAATGTATACAATGGATGATTTGATACAAATGTAGATATTTCCTATACAATAAAAAATCCGGCTAAGCCGGATTTTTTATTAAATAATTTATAATCTTTTCAGCAACATCTCTGCCTGATCTTGCGGCCCAAGCGACGGTTGATTTTGTTCCAGCTATATCTCCGCTTGCAAATATCTTTTCTCTTGATGCCATATTATTTTCATCAACCTTTATATAACCCCATTCATTCTTCTCTAAGCCCTCTTTTTCTAATATCTCACTTTGTGATTTTGAACCAAGGGCCATTATCACATAGTCCATATCTAGCAGATAATTGCTGCCTTCTATATTTACTGGTTTTTCTCTATCACCTTCAACTTTTACAAGTTCTGTTTTTATGCACTCTACTTTATCTACTTTATCCAATCCAAGTATTTTTACTATATTAGTTTGGAATAAAAACTCTACGCCTTCGTTTTCTGCCGCTTCAACTTCTGTTTCTTCTGCCGGCATCTGCGCTCTTCCTCTTCTATATATTACAGTAACTTTTTCTGCGCCTTTTCTGATTATAACTCTTGCAGCGTCCATTGCTGTATTTCCTCCGCCGATTATGCAGACTTTTTTACCAGCAAAGTCAGGATAGTTTTTAATTTCCAAAAGTTCATTTCCTCCATACACCCCGTCTAATTCTTCTCCCTCGATATTCATTTTAGAAGAAATATTTGCTCCAAAACTTAAAAGAATTGCATCATATTCTTTCTCGAGCTGAGCTATAGTGATATTTTTCCCAAGCTCTTTTTCTAGATTAACTTTTATACCTAAGTCTAGTACCTTTTGTATGGTTTTATTTAATATATCTCTTGGAAGTCTAAAATCTGGTATTCCGTGAACTAGAAGTCCTCCAAGTTCTTTATGTTTTTCATATATACTAACATCAAAGCCTCTTCTTGCAAGATATGCAGCTGCTGTTATTCCAGATGGTCCTCCTCCAATTATAGCAACTTTTTTGTTTTTCTTTTCTTCTAGCTTTTCTATATTCCAATTATTTTCTATTGCCATATCTCCGATAAAAGCTTCTAAATTTCCTATGCTAACAGGATTTTCTTTTATTCCTCTAATACATGAACCTTGGCATTGCTTTCCATGTGGACAAATTCTTCCGCATACAGGTTGCCAAATTGTAGTTTCAAGTAAACTTTCATAGGCTTTTTTATATTCTTCTTCTTTGATGAATTTAATAAACTCTGTTATATCATTTCCAAGTGGGCATCCGCTTCATACAAGGCTTTGTTTTACAGCTTAGGCAGTAAGCAGCCTTCTCTTTAACTTCTTCTATATTCATATTAATCTACTCCACACAATCTTCTAATAATTCTATTTTTATTTCTTTACTTGTATCTATTCTTGCTTTTGTTCCTACTGGAATTACTGTTTTTGTTTCGATATGTCCAAAGTTATCTGACTTTATTATTGGAAAGTTATAGTCATCTTCCAATACATCCTTTACAATTTTTTCAAGCGTTATTCCGCTCTCGTGCTGATAATTTCCAAGCCAAAGTCCCTTTATTTTATTAAATACTCCATTTTGTCTCATGTGGTATAAGAAATTGCTTATTGTAGCTGGAGGTGTTTCTAGTCCAAGTTCTTCTATAAATAGTATTTTATCTGTAAAATCAATGCTATATTTTCCTGCTACCATTCCACGAGTCAAAAATAGATTTCCGCCAATTAATTCTCCTTCTGCAATTCCTTCCTGCAAAGTCCTATATCCAGTAGATGATTCTCCAAATTCTAAACTTTTACCTATAAATCTCTTTAATACTTCTTTGTAGCTATAATCTGTTTCATCTGTTGCAATTGTTTTGAAGTTAGTTCCACTAAAGGTTACAAGTCCTGTCTTTTCTTGTATCATATTGTTTAAAGATGTAATATCACTATATCCACAGAAAATCTTAGGATGTTTCTTAATATTTTCATAATCTATGTACTCAAAAAGTGTATTGCTATTTTCTCCACCTTTTGCACACCATATCATTTTTACTTCGTCATCTTCAAACATTGCATTTAAGTCTTCTGCTTTTTCATGTACTGTCGCACTATATCCGTTTGTATCAGAAAACAAATTCTTAGCAAATTTAACTTTAAATTCATCTCTTTCTACAATCTTTCGAGCTTTTTCTATCTCCTCTATACTATCTCCTGTAATGCATCCTGATGGTGCAATTACACCTATTGTATCTCCTATTTTTAAGGCTTGTGGCTTCATAAAAACATCACTCCTAAATCAAGCTAATTATTGCAGTGTTAATTCCAAAAGCTTCTCCTTCTGCTCTATACGAGTGTATTTTGTCGTGATTACATTTTGTACAAATGTCACTTTCTATTATGCTTTCTGGATTAATTCCTTCATTTTCCAAAATAATTCTATTAATTAGCACTGTATCTATATAATATTTTCCAGGTTTGTTTGATGGTATAATTATTTCATCTATTCTTCCTGTCCATTTAAATTTTTCATAGAACATGTCTCTCACATCTTGACTAACTTCAAAACAACATTTCTTTATACTTGGACCTATACAACATATTATATTTCTTGGATTTGAACCATATTCATTTTTCATAAGATAAATTGCTTCTCTTGCAATTTCCTTATATGTTCCTCTCCAACCCGAGTGTATATCTCCTATAACATTTTTTATAGGATCATAGAAAAATAGTGAAATGCAATCTGCAAATGATAGCGATAATATCTTATCCTTTTTGTTTGTAACAAGTCCATCTACATTTTCAAAATCTTTTGTGAAAATACCTGGATTTTCTTCTTCTACTTTTTTAATAACATTAGTGTGCATTTGCTTTGGTCTATATACATTATCGGGATTTAAATTCAAACTCCTACATATAATCTCATATTCCTTATGTATTTTTTCCTTGCTTACTTCATAATCTCTATTTTTTCCAAAATCTAAAGGTCTAAGTGAATAGCAATGCTGCAATTTATCACTATATTCAAGTAATCTTCTAAATTGTAGATATTTTATTTTTCCGTCATTAACTTGTATTACTTCTTTATTTGATAGATTTCTTCCATTTAATACTTCATTAATTTGTTTATCTAAGAAATCTTCATCATTATTGAAAATACAATAGTTGCAGTTTATTTTAAAGAACTGTTCCGTATTCTGACTTTCTATTCTTTTTCTTGCCTCTTCTTCTGTTATTCCGTCTCGTTCAATAATTCTAGTTATACATGTTTCTTTATCGCCTATTACTCCAATTGTTATATCACACGCTCTATCTAATCCTGATTCAAATAAAAGTGGCACATCTATTACAGAAGTTCCATCTTCATTAATATTTTTTGCTTCTTCTAATATTTTTGGTACAACATGTTTTACCGTTATTTTGTCTAATTTATCTTTTTTTGCCTTATCAAAGAAAACAATATGTGAAAGCTTTTTTCTATCTAGTTCTAAGTTTTGTTTTAAAATTTCTTTTCCAAATTCTTTTACTATTTCATCGTAATATACTTCTCCGCTTTTTGCTTAACTCTCTTGCAATCTTGTCTGCATCTATATATTTTCCATTTACAATTTCACATATTCTTTTTGATACTGTACTCTTGCCTGCTCCACTAATTCCTGTAACTCCTATTATTTGCATTAAAATCTTTCCTCTCTATTCTTAAGCATTTCTGCCACTGCTTTTGGAACAAATTTTGATATGTCCTCTCCTGCGTTATATAGCTCCATTACCATACTTGAAGATAAATATCCAAGCTTTCCTGCTCTAAAATAGCATGTATCCAAATTAGAAAACTCTTCATTAACCTCAGCTACGTTTTCTTCATATTGATAATCTGTACCATTTCTCAAGCCTCTTATCAAAATTTCTGCATTATATTCTTTTGCTTTTTTTACAGTTAACCCTTCATATATTACAACTTCAGCGTTATCAATATTTTCGTCTTTAAGAGTCTTCTCTATTGCTTCCTTCATTTTATATTTATCGCACCTTCCTGTTTTTTCAGGATTTTTTCCAATTCCAACTATAACTTTTTCAAAACATTTTGATGCTTTTTTTACTATTGCAAGATGTCCATTTGTAAATGGATCAAATGAACCAGCATAAAATCCTATTATTCCCATATTCATTCTCCTATCTTTTCCCAAACCTCATCATCTTTAAAGCTTGGTACGTAGCTATACTCATTTTTATTCTTATCAAACTGACATATTCCTTTGTATTCACAATATTCACAAGGTGTTTTTTTATTCTTATAATATGGTCTAATATCTATCTTACCACTTAATATTTCTTTCGAAATATCTTTTATAACTTTGATTATATACTTTTGAAGTGCTTTAAATTGTTCTTTTGTTGCAGTCGATGAAAGCTCTTGACTTATCTCTTCTTCTTTTCCAAGATATACTGGAAGCATATCAGAGTAGCCACTCTCCAATTTTTTATCCATCATTTTTACAACTTTTACATCTGCAAGAACTAGACCCTTCATCTTAAATCTTTTTCTTACTTCGTCTTCAAGTTCTTCTTCTGTCTTCTTCTTATCTGATTTTATTATAGGCTCAATCAAGTTAAAATACAATACTCCTGCAGCTTCTGCGTCTTCATTCTTTGTTATTGCATCAAGATATGTTAAAAGCTGAAGTTGTAAGCCATAAACTACATCGTTTAAGTCTATATCTTTTATCGAAGACTTGTAGTCAATTATTCTTAAGTATTTTCCACTTTCATCTTTTGCAATATCTACTCTGTCTATCTTTCCTATTATTTCTATTTTCTTACTATCTTCAAGATTTATCTCAATTGGTGGATATTTTTTTCCATCTCCAAATTCAACTTCATGTCCAAACACTTCAAAGTCACTATTTCTTATTGTTGCGATTATGTACTTCATAGCTTTTAATACAAGTCTTTTTAGCTTAATTGTTTGATTTTTGAATTTAGCAGAGCTTATGAAAATATAGTTTCTTGGAAGATTTAGCTTTTCTTCTACAATTTCATCTATGATTTGTTTTATCTTTTCATCTTCCATATCTCGAACTGTTAATCCTAAATCTTGAACTCTTTCAAAAAATGTATCGATAACATCATGCATAAAGCTTCCTGTGTCGAGACTTTCTAGTTTGAATGTATCTTTTTCTTCAATTTTTAATCCATATCTTAGGTAGAATGAGAATGGACATGATTTGTATTTTTCAAGTCTTGATACGCTGGTTTTTAATGTATTTCCATATAGTTTTTGAACATTTTCTTTGCTTATTTTTTCAGGCATATTTGAAAAATCTATTGCCTTTACAGCATTTTCTAATCTTTCTTTCCACACTTCATCTTGTTCAAATATCTTATATATTTCAAACCAAATCTCGTCAATCTCTTTTCCATCTTTGTAATTTCTAATATTAAGTAAAAGCTCGTCAAATGTTGCTTTTTTATTTGTAATTGACATTTGTCTTTTTATGATATCACTTGTTTCTTTTAGATTTGGAAATATCTTTTTTATCTTTAGAAGCAATGTTGATGGTTTTTGTGCTGCTCCATCATTATCTGCTGAAACATATGATAAATATAGTTTTTCTTCACTTGTTGTAAATGCTTTATATATATTAAAGTTATCATTGTATAAGGCTTCAAGTGTGGTTTTTGCAAGTTCTACATTTATCTTTTTTAAATTCTCTCTATCATTATCATTTAAAAATCCTTCGTTGTTATTTACACTTGGGAAGCTTCCGTCATTTAATCCTACTATAAATATTATTTTTACTGTATGACTCCTTGACCTGTCTACATCTCCAACTGTTACTTGGTCTACTCCTGCTGGTATTTTTCCAAGTCCATTTTCAGAAAAAGATATTTTTAAAAAGCTTGCATATTTTTCATATCCAATCTTTTCTTCTCCAAACACTTTCACAATTTCATCAAGTATGTCTATTACAGTATTAAAGCTTGTCTCGTATTCATCTGCTAGTTCTGGATTTCTCTCCATTTGAGAATTACCCTTTTCTATCAACTTTTTGTCTATTTCATTTTTTATCAAAAATTCATATATTGCTTTTGTAATACTCTTTGCATCAGTATGCTTAAAGCATTTTTCTTTAAATTCTAAAAGTGGCTCTATGACTTTTCTTCTTGTTTCATTTAATTTCTCTAATTTTTCTTTGTCTTCTTCTCCAAAACTCCAGTCTTCTTTATACCACTTAGAATATTTTATGCCCCATTTTTTTGCATAGTTTTCTATCTCATAAATATCATTTTCCGCAATATCACAAAAACCAGTTTTTATATATGATATGACACTATCATAGCTCCAATTTTTTGAAAATACATCTAGCAAGCTTATAATATATTTTATCAAGATATTCTGACTCAAATCCTTCTTTTCATCAATGTAAACTGGTATATCATATTTTGAAAATACTGCTTTAATTAGCGAAGAATATGTTTCAATATTCTTTGTAATAATTCCTATATCTTTATATCTATATCCATTTTCTCTAACTTCTTCTACTATCTTTTCTGCAACATGTTCTACCTCCGAATATGGATTTGTTGCCAAAAATAGCTTTATATTTTTGTTTTCTTCTTTATACTTATTATACACATTTGCATATATATTTTCTTCTAAATGTACTAATTCTTGATTTTTAAATCTGTATGGATTATCTAAAAATACTGCTTTTTCTATCTCTACATTGTTAACTTCAGCAAGGTTTATTAGTTTATTTACCGCTTGTTTATTGCTATAAAATATATCTGATGCATTCGTATTATCTGATATCTCATCAATACACATTGTTACATTTATTTCTGCTGATACTTTCATAAGTTCTTCGATAACTCTATATTCTTGCGGAGTAAATCCTGCAAATTCATCTATTAATATAACACAATCATTAAACATATCAGTGTTTTTTATATTATCTGCAAGAATTGTAAGTACATCATTTTCGTCCAGAAATTTTTCCTTTATTCTTTCTTCATATTCTGAATAAATTTCAGCTATATCTTGAAGCTTTGCTTTTAAGTATTCGTCTTCTAAATTTTCTATTGCATCTTGAAGCTTTTCTTCCGTTATATTGTGCTTTTTAAATTCTGTCAAAGTCTTTCCGATAATCTCTATATTTTGCATATTTTTGCCTAAAAATAGTAAATCTTTTTTCTTGTCATCTAATATGTCATAGATTAGCATAGATTTTCCGAAATCCTTTGATATTATCTAAATTATTTCCGAACTTCTTTTATAACCCTATATGCCATACGAGAAAATGTCAAAACTTCAGCATTAATACAAGCCCCTTTTGTAACATCTAAAAGCTTCCTTTCAGCTGTAAAAGAGAACTGTTCTGGCGTAATTATATATATTTTGCGTGGACCATCAATTATATCTTTTATGTAGTCGAAAAGATATGTACTTTTTCCACTTCCTGCTTTTCCATAAATAACTCTAAATTTCATACATTATATTTTACCACAAAAGTCAAAAAATGTCACGCACAATCGTGCGTGACATTTTTTGATTTGCGCTTTTCTTACTACCAAGAGAGAAATGCAATATATGGAATTCCATCTTCATTTGTACCACGTTCCTGATATTTCAAATCATGTAACGTAGCAAATGTTTTTACATCATTTGGTTCAAGTTTTGTACCATCACTGAAGGTATATGCTTCTAATTCGATGCTGAATTCTCCACTGCGAGCAGCTGCTTCACATTTTTTCTTTAAGTATTCCTCTCTTTCTTTTTCTCTTTTACTTACTACATCATCCGCTGTTCTTCGAAGTTCATCGCGCAAACTCATTTTACTTTCCTCCTTGTAATTTCTCGGAGGCATACCCTCCGAGATTTTTTTGTCTCCTTGGGTACAATATGAAACTTTCTATATTATATCATGTTTTAATCGCAATGTCAAATTTATGTAAAACTTAAAAATATATTATAATTTATTGATTTTTGGATAAAATAATGATAAAATTATAATAATATTTATAAAGGAGATTTTTTGTTATGATTAATATAAGACCTGTATCAGATTTAAGAAATAAATATCCAGAAATAGAAGATTTAGTTTTAAGGGAAGATGAAGCAGTTTACTTAACAAAAAACGGATATGGTTCAATGGTTGTAATGAGTTTAGAAAAATATTCAAATCTGATAAAAGAAATTGATTTTGAAAGAGCATTAGAAGAAAGATTTGGAAATGTAGATATTGATAAAGCATTACAAGAAGCAGAAAAAGAATTAAATGATCCAAATACTAAATATTATACTCAAGCAGAAGTATTCTCAATGGCAAGGAGGATAATAGATGGCGAAAAATAATTATAGCATAGAATTTCTTGCGTCTTTCACTAGAGAATTAAATCAAGTTTTATATTATATTACATTTATATTAAAAAATAAGAATGCAGCCGAAAGATTATTGGGAAATATTCTTAATGCTATAGAAAAAAGGAGTAAAAATCCAATATGTTATGAATTATACAAAAGTAAAATTGATATAGAATATAATTGGTATAGAATTTATGTTGGTAATTATACTGTATTTTATACATTAAAAGATAATATTATGAAAGTTGCACATTTAATATATAGTGCAAGAAATTTGGAATATATGATATAGAAAACTTTACATAAATTTGACATTGCGATTAAAACATGATATAATTAAAACAGTTTCATATTTTACCCAAGGAGACAAAAAATCTCGGAGGGTATGCCTCCGAGAAATTTCAAGGAGGAATAACAATGACTTTACACGAACAATTAGCAAAAAAGACCAGAGAAGCAAGAAATAAAGCAGCAGAAGAATATCTTCGGAAGCTGTGTGAGAATGCTGCATCAGACGGATTATTCAGTATTTCTGTTCCAGAGATAACTTTAAAAGTTAAAGAGCACACGGAAATTGAGTTATCTTTTGATGATGTAAAATTCTTTGCTGAGAAAGAAGATAACCGCCTTGCTTGTAGCAAGCCCAGTATGGATGATGAAAATATCATCGCATTTCTTTCTTGGATATGCTAATGTGCAAGTATGAAAATGTCACGCACAATTGTGCGTGACATTTTCGTACTTTATTAGAACGCTATAAGAGCTCCTTCCATCTCAAAAAGATTCGGATATTTCTCTTTAAGTTCTTCCAATGTAGAGAAATTATCAATTTCTCTCGAAAAAGAACCTCTGCCATCTTCATAGTGTCCCATGATATTCAAAAGATAATTGCTATCCGGCGCCTTAAATACAAATGTTTTATCTACCACTGCATCTTTAGGCAAATCCTCCACTTCAATCTTGAGACCATCAACGCCCCAAATTCGACATGGCATATCTGGCATATCGAGTTCTTTGGTCATTGCTTCCTGAAGCCGAATCCTTTCTATACCATATGACATAAAGATTCTCCTTTACAATTATTTAGGCTTTTTGCCTATACCATATATTTTATCAAATTATTATTCAAAAGTCAAATTTATGTAAAGTTAAGCGTCTCGTTTCCAATAGAATAAATACTGCTGTGCTAGACCTGCAAGTTCGTCATACTTTTCCTTTGCAAGGTTCTGAATTAAAGTTTTTGAAACCTTATTTTCATCTGCTTCTTTGATATAAAGCTCATTCATTACACGCCTTACCCATACATCTATTGGAAATACATTATATTTCTTCAGTGAAAATAACATAATACAGTCAGCAACTTTTCCGCCAACTCCTGAAAGAGTCATAAGCTTTTCTCTTAAAGCCTCTGTATCTTTTTCGTTTTCGAGTTCTTCTAATGTGATTTCTTTATTTAAAAACATTCTGGTTGTTTCATAAATTCTTTTATCTCTAAACCCAAGTCCTAACGCTCTTAAATCTTCTACACTTGCTCTGCCTAATGCATTCATATCAGGAAATGTATAATAATCTTTGCCCTTGTATGTGATTTTATTTCCATATTTTTTAGATATTCTATCTATAATTCCTTTTATTCTTGGGATGTTGTTATTTGCTGAAATTATAAAAGAAATTATTGTCTCCCATAAATCTTGGTTTAGTATTCTTATACCATTTCCATATTCTATACTTGTTTTTAAATAATCATCTATACATGATAGCTTCTTTTTTATCTCTTCATAGTCTGTATCTAGGTCAAAGTAATCTCTACATATCTCTTCTATATCTCCATCACAAACGCCCTCAAGGATTATTTTATTATCTTCCTTTTTTACATTTAGCACATTATTCTTGAAAATTCCGGTATAACTCCCATCATCTTCTTTGTTCCATCTAAAACACTGCCCACATTCGAAAATGTGGACAGGTTCAAAAGATTTTAAATTACTTAAAATATATCTTTGCTCTTTCATAAATTATGCCTCAGGCTCGACAATACCAAAATTTTTGCCATCCTTAAGTTTGAAAATCACATTAACTTTTCCAGTATCAATATTTATAAATGGCATAAATGCATCTCTGTTTTCTTGTAATTTAAGTTTTGCATCCTCTGGAGCAATTGGTTTTATGTCATAATAAGCTGTTTTTAGAATTTCATCTTTTACTTCTTTTTCTTCCTGAGCAAAAGGTATATCTTTTACTCTTATTGAATCTTCTTTGTTCATTTTATCTCTTTTTGTTTTAGCTTTTCTGATTTGTCCTTCAAGTATGTCTATGTTTTTGTCAATAGAAGCATATAGGTCTTTATGTTCTGTTACAGCTCTATATGTATTTGCTCTTGTGATAACATGCATTTCTGCAATTTGCATATTCTTCTCTGTTCTAATTGTAACATTTACATCAAAGTCTTCATCAAAATACTTATCAATTCTCTCTAGTTTCTTCTCTACATAGTCTTTTATGGCCTCTGTAGCCTTTAAATCTTTTCCTGTTATTTTTACGTTCATAACTATCTCCTCCTTGATTTTTATATATACATTATATATGTTTTCTATAAAATTTTCAAGCCTTTTTTCATTAAAAGCAAAAAGCAGCCAAACGCAGCGGTTGCACTTTTCTTTCGAAAACTTGCAGAAAGAAAATGTCCAACCGCGACGAGATTTGGCGGAAGTATGCAAATAGCTTAATTAAGCTTCATCCCCCGATAGAGCTAAGCGAATTTAATAAAAATTATAAAAATACTTCTATCTCATATATTCTTCCATTATCAATTAATTTCACATGCTTTTCTTCTATTCTTTGTCCATCTACATAAAATTCCTTTACTTCTCCTGTTTCACTTTCATTTGGATTTCTAACTGTAATATTATACACGCTTGTCTTATACTCGTATCTTATTTTATACTCTTTCCATTCTTTTGGAATACATGGTTCTATACTTAATACTCCTTCTCGAATTTTCAATCCAAGAATATTTTCGATTCCCGCTTTGTAAAACCAGCTGCTTGAACCCGTATACCAGGTCCATCCTCCTCTTCCAAGTATATTTCCTGTACCATAAATATCTGCTGCTATAACATACGGCTCGACTTTATATTTAAATGCTAATTCTCTTGTTTTCGCATGTTCAATAGGATTCACAATTCTAAAATATTCCTGTGCTTTATCATTGAGTTTTAACATTGCCGCTGCAATAATCGCCCAAATAGCAGCATGTGTGTATTGTCCTCCATTTTCTCTTACTCCCGGTAAATACGATTTTATATATCCAGGTTCTAATGAACTCTTTTCAAAAGGCGGATCAAGTAACTTTATTATACCGTACTTCTTTATTTACAAGATAATTTTCCAAACTCTCCATTGCAATATATTTCTTATCATTATCTCCTGCATTTGAAATAACTGACCAGCTTTGTGCAATACTATCAATTTTGCATTCTTCATTATTATTACTTCCAAGTACCTCTCCTGTATCCATAAAGGCTCTTTTATACCATCTGCCATCCCAACCATTCGTATTTAACGCTCTTCTAAGTTCACTTTTTATCTTTTCATATTTCGTAATATACTCTGTTTTTCCGTATTCTTCACATATTCTATCAAATCTATCAAGTATATTGTATAAGAAAAACCCAAGCCATACACTTTCTCCGTTTTCCTTTGTTTCCTACTGTACTAAACCCATCATTCCAGTCACCTGAGCCAATTTTAGGAAGTCCATTTTCTCCAAAATCTAGTGATTTCTCTATTGCCTTTATACAATGTTCATATATTGTACCTTTTCTTTCACTTTGTTCGTATAAATCATATTTTTCATCCTCATTGATGCCTAATGAATTTCCACTTAAATATGGTGTTTCCTTATCTAAAATGCAAAAATCTCCTGTAAATTCTATATACTCACACACACTATATACAAGCCAAAGTAAGTCATCAGAAAATCTAGTTCTAATTCCTCTTTTAGTCTCATCATGCCACCAATGTTCTACATCCCCTTCTTCGAATTGATGCTCTGAATGTTTCAATATCTGTTCTTTTAGTATATCTTCATTTAAAAACTTAGTGGATAATGCATCTTGCAATTGATCTCTAAATCCAAAGGCTCCTCCTGATTGATAATATCCTGTTCTTGCCAAAAGTCTACATACAATAGTCTGATACATAGCCCATCCATTTAGCATAATGTTAACTGATTCTACAGGTGTTTTAACTTGTACTTTTCTTAAAATATTGTTCCAATATTCTTTTACCTTTTTTAACTCATTTTCCGCATTAGAAACAGATTCGTATTTTTTTACATATGTGGCAATATCTTCTATATTATCTTCTTCTCCCAAAACTAATGTTAATTTCTTATCTTCGTATGGTTCAAGCTCTATTCTAATTTCTGCAGCTATACATCCCTCATGTCCTAGTGAGTTTTCATTACTTAATTCGACCTTATCTAAAGCATCTGGCTCATTTAAATCCTTATTTCCTATAAATTCTATTTTATTACCAGTATATGATGCAATTTTCTCTGAACTTGTCAAATATACATTTTTTGATAATCCTTCTCCATATATATTTTTTGCATATATTACATTATCAATAAATTTCAAATCAATATAACCATTTGTTTTTGTTTCATCTTCACCAAGAACTGGTTTTAAATAATATACAATTTTCAACGTTCTCTTTTCAGGCATTGTATTTTTAAGCCTTAGTATATTTACTTTTATTCTATCTTCTACTGGTACAAATACTTCAGTTTCCTGTATTATTCCAAGACTTGCATGATAAAACTTTGAATATCCAAATCCATGTGTAATATAATAATCACCATCATCAGGTGCAGGATTTGCATTTAATGACCAAGTTTTTTTATATTCCATATCCTTCAAATAAATAATTTCAGATGGAATATCATTTTCTGGTCTATTTATCCACGAAGTAATTCTATTTAATCTACTATTCTTGCTCCAAGTATAGCCTCCCATATTACTTGTAACAATCGTTCCAAAATTTCTATTTGCAAGTACATTGCTCCATGGAGCTGGAACATTTTCTGCTTTATTGATTTTTATGATATATTCTTTTCCATCTTCTGAAAACCCACCGTAGTCATTAAAATAATTTAATTTAGTAAAATCTATATTAGGTTTTATCTTCTCAAATTCTGGTAGGGCTTTTACTTCCTTCTTTTCATATCCTATATTTTTAACTTTAGCTTTATATTCCTCCTCCATGTCTTTTATTACATCTTCTACATTGCCTTTATTTGCTGGAATTATTATATTTGCTTTTAGTTTAAATAAATCTTCATCTTGTATTTCATTATTATTTAATAAAAATATTCCACCGCTTACATTTTGCAAATACCCTATTTGCATATTTAAAATTTCTTGTATTATTTGTTCTTTGACATATTGTTCATATATATTCTTTTCATAATCTAAAATAACTAAATCAGTTTTAATGCCTTTTACTCTAAGATATTCATGTGCTTTTAACATTTCTTTTACAACATACACATCATTCACTGATTTAATTAATACCAAGATTATCGGCAAATCCCCTGATATTCCATACTTCCAGAAATCGCTTTGCTTATATTCTTTTTTAGGAAGATTTTCTAGATATAATGATTTCATTTGATTTTGGTATATTATATATGGCAACAATTTTTGCACAGTTCTTAAATTTTTATAACTAACCTCTAAATATCTAGCTTCCTCTTCTGCTTTCGCTCTTGATATGCTAAATTCTCTCTTTACATTTTCACCTGCACTATAGTACTTTAAATTTTCCTTTACTTGTTCTAAATCTTCAGATACACTTATAACAAGATTTAATGTCATTCCTTCATTTTCTTTTAACTTTATCTTTCTTTTAAGTGCAACACATGGCGATGTTACAAGTCCTAATTCTTTTGAAAATGGTAGTCCATTTGCTATCTCTCTTTTAGCTTTAGATAACTCTATTTCAAACTCTAATTCTTGATGTTCTCCGTTTTCTACAAATAAATTGGAGGCTAGATACATTTCTTTAGTATTTCCTCTTTTGTTTCGTTTAACTAATATATCGCCATTCTCGGACAATTCATATTTCAGAAATAAATTATTAAATGCTGGATGTGCAATATCATCTTCTTTCCTTGAAAGTACGGGTTCAAAAATTGATGATACTTCAAGAACTTCTTCTTGATTTGAATTGTTCTTTATTTTTATACTTCTTATTTCCACGCCCGGATTTTCTGCTGTAATTATACTAGTTTCTGCTTCAATCTGTTCTTTTGTTTTTATTATCTTAGTTTTGTCTTCTGAAAATACAACTTCGTATTTACTTAAATCCTTATCTCTAAAATCATAATTTGCTCTCCAAATACTGTTTGTCCTTACATTTCGTATATAGAAAAATATACCGCTGTGCTTCATCTGCGGTTTCTTTATATCTATTTACAAGTATGTCCCCGTATTTACTAAAGCCTTCTCCTTTATCATTTACACATATCATGTATTCTCCATTTGCTGTAACATTGACTTTTCTAAAATCTTTATCTATCTTTTTATATGCTGTCTCAATATAATTATCATAGCCTGTGTATTTAATTTTTTTTGTTTTTTCTTTTTTATCTTTTGTTATTAACATATCTCTTGGCATTCTCTCTTGCAATAATATATCTACCGCTTTTATCTCAGGATTTTTCATAAATCTTCTTTGCAAAATATTGTTATTTATCAAATTATTTATTGAAAGAAGAATCAGTGCTTGATGGTGTGCCATATATGTTTCTACGACAGCTTTTTTCTTTCCGAGAAGGAAGCCTTGATGGTGTGTAATCTATTGATTCATAAAATCCATACTTACCGTACATTCCTTCATTCTCAAGTCTTTTTAAATTTTGAATAACGTCTTTTGGATAATCGGTTATTGCAAGAATACATCCATAACTTGATACTACCATCTCATCTGCAAGTCCTCTTTTTAAGCCAAGCCAAGGCACACCAAAAGCTTTATATTGATAATTTGAATTTAAGTCCTTTAGGTTAAATGCAGCTTCTGATATTCCCCAAGGTATTCCGAAGTCTTAACGCATACCTTTTTTGACTCATTATCATAAATTTGCAAGATTCATCTAAAAGACTTCCTTTATATCTTTTAATATTTACGTTAGGCATTAAGTATTCGAATGCTGTTCCAGACCATGAAATTAAGCCTTTGTACTTATCAAGTTTTGTAAGTGTCCTACTTAAATTATTCCAATGCTTTGCCTCAATATCTTTTTTTGCAATTGCAACAAGACTTGCTTGTCTTGCTTCTGATGCTAATAAGTCATAATATGTGTCTGTTAATTTGTTTTCTTCTACATTAAAGCCTATTGAAAGTAGTCTGTTTTCTCTGCTATATAAATATGAAAAATCAGTATCAATTATTATCTTATCTGTTAAATCAATAAGAGCTATTATTCTATCTTTATATTGTGTGTTTTCCTTGTCCTTTAAAAACTCCTTTAATGTATACATATATCCGTATGAAGTTCCCGCTATCTACGGTTGAAACATATCTTGGTATTAATGGCTTTAGAGTTTTTGTATTATACCAGTTGTATAAATGTCCATTCCATTTATCCAGCTTTACAATTGTATCCATTACGTTCTCTATAAAAGAAATTGCCTTATCTAATGTAATGAATTTCAAATCATACGCAGATACAATTGTCATAAGTCCAAGCCCAATATTTGTCGATGATGTTCTGTGTACAATTTTTTCTCTTCTATTTTCTTGAAAATTATCTGGTGGAAGATAATTTTCGTCTTTGTTCATATATTCTGAAAAATAGCTCCAAGTTTTCTCAGCTATATCTTTTACATACTCTAATTCGTCTTTATTTAACTTCTCTTTTGCTTTTTTCTCTTCCTTAGGTTTACTTATATACCACATAAAAAATGGTGTTACAATCCAAAGAATCGATATTAAGGTTGTAAATATAATAAATATTCCAGAAAGGAAGCGGCAAAACGGCATAACCAATAATAACAGTCCGATTACACCAAACACGACATTTGATATCATGTTCTTATACATAGATAGCAAATCTTTTTTGCTACTCTTTTCCGCTTCTTCTGCTGTTGTCCATTCAAGTAAATGTTCTCTTGTAACTTTCATTCTATATATAGTTTTTATTATAGCCTTTGCAGTTATATAAGCTTTATACGGAAGTGTACCAATTTCAATAATCCCTCTATAAATACTTGCAATTAAGCCATCTATCTTTTTTGTAAATTTTTTTTGTACTTTTATATTCTCTTTTCTAAATACAATATAATTTATAATGTCCAATATATTTGATATAATTATGCTTAAAAAAGTAATTAGCATAAATGGCAAAACCTTTAAATTTAAGCAAATTTTTATTATTAATAATAATGCCAAATTTGTCAAAGTAAGTATTGGTATAAAACTTCTTCTTAGGTTATCTAATATTTTAAATTTTGATAATTTACTTAAATATCTTTTCTTTAACCATGGTATGATTTGAAAATCTCCGTCTTATCCATCTCTCAAGTCTTGTAATATATGCTCCAAATGTGCTAGGGTACCCGTCTAAAAGCATAATATCAGAACTTAAGCCACATCTTAAAATTGAGCCTTCTAGTAAATCGTGACTAAGCACTGTATTTTCTGGTATTTTATCCTTCATAACTTTAGAAAAGACTTCTAAATCATAAATTCCTTTGCCAGTATAAATTCCTTCTCCGAAATTATCTTGATAAATATCTGAAATAGCATTTGTGTACGAATCTATTCCTCCGGTCTCCTGCAAAAATTTGAGTAAAATCAGATTGATAGCTTTGCTCAAGATCTATCCCCACTCTTGGCTGAATTAACCCATATCCATCCACTACAACTTTATTATTTTTGTCTACTTCTGGTCTATTAAGTGGATGTGCCATTGCTTCTATAAGCTCAATTCCTGAATTCAAAGTTAAATTTGTGTCATTATCCAAAGTTATTATATATTTTACATCCAATTTTTCTTCTGGATTTTTTACTCTAAAATCTTCTATCGTATTTATTAAAAAAGTATTTACATTCTTCTTATCTGATTTTAGAATATTTGAATTGCTTTTCTTATAATTCATCAAATATTCATTTAATTCTGTAAGTAACCCTCTTTTTCTTTCCCAGCCTAAATAGCATTTCTCTTTTTCATTCCAAAGTCTTTTTCTATAAATATAATTAAATCTTGGAGCTCCATCTTTTTTATATTTTTTATTTAATTTTTCTGTTTCATAAAGTCCGTGTGCTAATTATTTCACTATCTTTTTCTTCCACTTGTTTAGTACTACTTGTTGCATCTCCAAGTATAGTAAAATAGATGTTTTCAGACTTGTTGGCTAGATAAAAGACTTCTAGCTTTTCTGCAAGTTCTTTAACTTTTTTACCGGTTATCCAAAATACATGGAATAACTACCATAGTGGTATTTTCTTCACCTATTCCGATTACTAAAATCCATTTTTGGTATAAGTTTTGGTTTAACAATTTTTCCTAGAATATTTTGAACTATCTTAAATACAATTTCTGTAATTGGTATAAATATAACTATTGCCTCTATTATGCTAATTACAAAATTTTTAGAATATCTATATAAAAAAAAGCCGAGTTAAAATGGATAATACTAAAGATAAAAATGTAGTTCCATAAATATATAAATTAGTTTTTAGGTTAATTTCTCTTGAGCACGAATGACTAATAACCTCTTCTACAACATCTGAAAATTTTTCTTCATGGTATTGAGCATCCAAAAGGCCGACCGATACTTTCCTTTTTACACCCAATTCTTCATCTAACTTTTGTACTCCTATTGATATCAAATAGTAACCAATATGCCTTTTTTTTCCTTCTCCCATTCTTGCAAGTTCCAATACTTTTTTTGCTATATATATTTCAGATATTTTTGTTTTGCTTGCAATTTCTTTTATTCTATTTCTATAATATTCTTTTGTTTTATAATCCATTTTTTCATATACGCCACTTGGGTCTTGTCTTAATATTTCTTCTACACCATTTATCTTCTCAAATATCTCTAAAAAATTCATTCTTTGCAAAGCATGTATGCTTTTTATGCAATTTCCCATAGCGACTTTTTTAAGGGCAATATCAAAATGTTCTTTTTTTATAACTTCACTTAAACTTAATCCCTGCCTATTTATTTCTTCTTCTAGAATATTTAGGTATGGTATTCCTTTTTTCCCATATTTCTTTAATTTAAATGATAAATATTCTATAAATGTATATTTGTTTTCACTATATGTTTGTACTGTTTTTTGATATTCGTGAGAAGGTATTTTAAATTTCAATTCTTCTTTTTGTTTATTCTCAATAAGTCTTTCAATTATACTTTCAACTTTAATCTTTTGCATCTGTGAGTTGTATATTTTAGTACAAATATCCTTTATTCTTTCTACAAGTGCAATTTTAAAAAATAGATTTATATCCCATATTTCTTCCATGTTTAGTGTTTTTTTATTTTGGTAACTTATGATATATTCTTCTAAATCTTTTGCATTTAAAGTTCCATCTGTAAAATTTACAATTTCTTCTGCAAGCACGTAAATTCTAGCATATCCCTTATATTTTCCGGAAGAGATACCTACAAAATTTATATATTTTTTTAGAGGCATATTTTTTCTAACACTTTTAACAGTCTCTTCTATTACATAATAGTTATCTAAAAGCCATTCTCCTGCTTGATGGATATTAATTCCAAGCTTTAAATGTTTATTTAATAACTCATAAGTTTTTGTTATATACTCAAAGTTCTTTTCAAGCTCTGGTATTGGATATGTCTCTTTATCTGATTTTAATTTTAATGTATGATCTGACGCTAAATTCTCCAAATACTTCTTTAGTTGATGCTTATCTAGAACAATGCCCTTCAAACTCGTAAAATTCAATTTTTTCGCCTCCGTATTTTGGGAACGCTTACCAAAAGTAGCTCCTATTTTAAAAAAATTGATATTTTTTAGCCAATTCCCTAAAATTACTTTTTTAATTAGTTTTGCCAATGCTTTCAAATTCTATGCAAAAAAGAGAAAGCTTTTTATTTTGCTTTCTCTTTTTTATTAAAAAATTACTATTTTAATCGTTTTTATCTTTTAGTACAAACTTCTTTATTAACACTATTCCTCCTGCTAGTACTGTAAATGATATTAATACAATTACTGTATTAGATAGTATTTTCTCTATATTATTTTGTCCTGTTGGTGCATGTATTACTAATGTTTCAGATTTTGCTGTTCCTAGTGTTGGATAAATATTATCTGATGCTTCAATCTCCTCTTTACTCATTACTTTAGATGTTTCACTTTCTGTTATATCATATCCTTGTATTTTTATCTTTCCATTTACACTATGAATCCTTGTTATCTCTGTTAAATTTGAATATTCCCAATTACTTGTATCTGTACTTGATGTTGATAATACTGTAGATAATGTTAATGTTGTGCTTGCTGTTTCTCCAGCTTTTAGTTCACTATATATTTTATTGTCGTTCGTTGCTATTACTACAGTATTATATTTGCCTATTAATTTTTCATTATTATTTCTACTTGATTCAAAGCTTTCAATTCCCGCTATTGCCCAATCTTTGTTTACAGCATTTCCATCCTTAGTGCTTTTTATAAAGCTAAATCTTGGATCAATATAATCTACTAATTTTGATATATTTATTCTTGTACTCAATATTTCTCCTAAAATCTCATTGCCTTTTTGTTCTACTAAATAAGTTTCTCTTGATGTATCATGCCATAAATACATGTTTTCTCCTCTATCTGATTCATAAAAAGGCAATGTATCAAGATCTTCGTCATAATAATTTATAATTAGCACATTATCAAGTCCAATCAATAGTCTTTCAAGTTCAGATGCTCCTGTATTTGTCGCTATTATCGTATATGTTATTTCAAGAGTTGCGCCATTTAGCAATTCCTCATCTATCAATGCTTCTATTAGTCCATCCTTATATGTATTTGTTTGAGCAAAAATGTTTACAATATTATTATATTTTTTATCATTTAAATATGTAACTCTTCCATCTTTATCAATATTTGCATCAAGTTGTATAGTTCCATCTTGTAAATAAATTTTAATATTTGAGACATATTCTGATAATTCTATATCTGCACTTAAATATTCTACCAAGCCAAAATCTACATTTTCAATTTTAGTTGTTTCTTCATTAACTACTATTGTCGATGTATATGCATACATTTTTTTTGGAAATACCTTATTATTTACATTATTCATGATATCTTTATATGTATAATCACCTATTATTTCTTCATTACCTATCGCATTTGTTATTACAGCTCTTGCTTTTCCTTCATCATAAGCATCTGAGTATCTTGTATTTATATCAATATTATACCAGTATTTATCTTTATCTGTATTTGGATTTGCTTTTGCAGATTGATAATTTATCCCATTATATGTAAATCTTACAGTATATTCTCCGGGTTCAAAATCTTTTATAATATATTCTCCTTTATTATCTGTCCACGTCTTTGCTTTAGTTATATATTTTCCATCCTTAAGTTCAACTAGTTCAACTAGTATTCCTTCTATTCCTTTTCCATCTTCATATACTGGTATTAAATTTTCTTGATTTGTTACTATCCATACATTTCCAGTTAATGTTCTAGTTGTACTTTTCGCTGTTTCATCAGCATTTGTTGCAATACTTTCCTGTATATTTATTCCAAATAATATCATATTTATAAATGTTAATAAAAAAAATAATATTCCTACAACTAGTTTTGTTTTTAGTTTATTTTTCATGTGTATTCTCCTAAATCGTATAATTTATCTAATTTTATTATACTCTATTATTTTTCATTTTTCAATAATTTTTACTTCTATAACTGATTTTACTCAAACTAAATTTAAAAACCGAGAAAGCTTTTATTTTGCTTTCTCGGTTTCTTATATTATGTTATTAGGAAATCAGCTATTTTAATCCTTCTTACCTGTTAGTACAAACTTTTTAATTAACACTATTCCTCCTGCTAGTACTGTAAATGCTATTAATACAATTACTGTATTAGATAGTATTTTCTCTATGTTATTTTGTCCTGTTGGTGCATGTATTACTAATGTTTCAGATTTTGCTGTTCCTAGTGTTGGATAAATATTATTTCGAAAATCAGGGTCTTGAATTTCATCTCTACTTACTGGTCTTGAATTTTCTGATTCTGTTATATCATATCCTTTTAAGCTTACTTTTCCATTTTCACTGTATAGTTTTGTTATCTCTACTAAGTTTGAATATTTCCAATCACTTGTATCTGTACTTGATGTTGATAATACTGTTGATAATGTGATACTTGTTGTTGCTGATTCTCCTGCTTCAAGTGTCTTGTATATTGCACTATCGCTCTTTGCTTTTACTATAGTATTGTATCTGTTGAATACCTCTGATTTCTTTCTGCTTGATGCAAAACTATTATCTGTTACTTCCCACTCACTATTTACTGTTACACCACTCTTTGTTGCTTGTATAAAGTTTAGTCTTGGATCAATATAATCTACTAATTCTATTATTCTTAATTTGCCAGTTGAGTTATCATTTTTAGTTGTATTATATTTCTCTAATGTATACCTGTTACTATCATAGTATACTATAGCTCCTTCTTCTCCTCTGTCTCCTTCATATAGTGGTAATTGGTTATAGTTTTCACCATAGTATGCTATAGCTACTGGAGTATTTCCCTTATCTGTAGAATAAATATACTTAATTGTACTATTGCCTACTCCATTTTCTACTTTTATTGCATATGTAATTTCTAATGTTGCTCCATTTAGTAGTTGTTCATCTATTAAAGCTTCTATTAATCCATCCAGATAATTTGTATTACCTTTTTTGAATACATTTACTATATTGTTATATATCTTATCATTTGAATATGTAACTTCTCCATTTTCTCCTATATTTGCGTCTAATTGGAGTGTTCCATCCTGTAAGTATACTTTAATATTTGAAACATGCTTTGATATTGATAAATCTCCACTTGTTCTTGGTGTTATTGCAAAGTCAATATTTTGAATACTATCAGTATCTCTTTCAACAACTATTGTAGATGTATATGCATACATGTTTTTAATCTCTCCCGCAGTAGTTGCATTATCTAGTAAATCTTTATATGTGATTTCTCCGGCTCCATTTGTTGCTTTTATTTCCATTGCTTTTATTACTTCTAGTCTTGACTTCACATCATCATATGCATCTGAATATCTTGTACTTGAATCAACCTTATACCAATATTTATTTTGGTCCGTATCTGGATTTGCTTTTGCTGATTGATAGCTTATTCCGTTATACTTAAATCTTACAGTATATTCTCCTGCTCTAAATCCTTCTATTGTATATTGTCCATTGCTATCTGTTTCTACTTCTGTTACAACCGTTGCATTTCCATCTTTTAATTTTATTAACTCGACTCTTATTCCTTCAAGTCCATTTTCACCATTAAATGTTGGTGGTAAGTTATTTCCTTGATTTACTACTTTCCATACATTTCCTGTTATTGTTCTTGGCTTGCTATCATCTACTGTTATAATTTGTTCTACTCTCCACGCATCATCTTCTCTTATTTTTAGTAATTCTTTTACTGCTGTAGCATATCTAGCTTTATCTTTATTGGTTTTTGCTTCTATGTAAGCATTCAATGCATCTTCAAATTCTTTTACTTTCATGCTTCCTGGTTTAGAGTCTTTATCTAATAATCCTTCATTTGTCTTATATCCATTTATTTCTGCATAGTTGTATGCTGATAGTCTTCCCTTATCTCCTGCTTCATTTGGTTTTAATGCATTTGTTAAAATTTCTGCTACTTTTTTGTCATCAGCATTTGCTAATTTTATTGTAACAAAGATTTCTATCTTTTCATTATCTACTATGCTTGGCTCATCAATGCTTGGCTCATCACCAAATTTTATGAAGCATTGTGAATATTTATTTGTACCTGTTAGTCCTATATTAGAATCTTCGTATTTACTATTGTCATATATTTTTACATTTGAAATTGGTGTTCTTGTTTTATTTACATCAATTTTATCTGCTCTGACGCTTTCAACTTCAAATCTTGAATCATAGTAATCTACAACTTCTGTTAATCTTGTTAATGTATTTGTGCTATTTATCGCTGTCAATTTATATGTTATCTTTAAGTCCATATCAGCATCATTACCGTTTTCTTCACTCCAGTCAAAATCTCTTGCGTCTAATGCTTCTGTATAACTGCTATTTCCTTTGCCGTAACCATCATCATAGTTTATATTCTCTCCATTTACTGATAATGTCACATTTTCTACATCTTTTAACAAGCTTAGGTCTGTACTATCTCTCTTTACTAATCCTAAATTTACATACTGTTGTACTTGATAATCCTTTGATGTATCTCCAGGATATGAATATGTCTTCTCAGATGATATAGAATCTATACCATTTGCAATAGTACTATATCCTGCATACGCATTTACTCTTGTATCATAAATATATTGTAATTTATTATATATCTCTGGATCATTAGTATTGTTTAGTGCTACTCTTGCATATGCTGCTTTTAAATTATTCAATCCTTCAGGTGTATTTATGTTAATATTTTTTGTTTTTGCAAGTAAATTGCTCATTTCTTTTGCAATTTCTCTATGTAGTATTCCTAATTCCGCTTGTGTGTATGCTACGTTATATCCTGCTTCATATGCTATACTTAAATTATCTGTAGTTGGTATAACACTGCTGTTAAATAAAGGAATTGTCCTCTTATAATTTGCTGGATATGAGCCTATTTCTTTTAATAGATTATTTACTGCATTTCTACTTTCTTTATATTCACTTGCTTTTGATGATAATTTCCAGTTGCTAAATTCTGTTAATGCATTATATTCTTTATCTGGTTCAGCAGGAGTATATATTTGTCCATTATATGTGAACTTAACTACATATCCTCTTGTTCCTTGTGGTACTTGGAATTCATAATGTCCTTTATTATCTGTAAATGTTGGGTTTGTTCCTTTTGTAACATTTACAAATTTCAATTGATTTCCGTCTATTTGATATAGTGTTACTTCTATTCCCTCAAATAGTTTATCTGAATATTCTGTCTCACTTGCTGTAGTATACATTCCATCTATTAATGTTTCTGCAGCTTTTGTTGTTGCTAGTTCTTCCCATACTATTCCTGATATTGGCATATATGTTGGTTCTTTATAGTCAAGTACTATTATTTCTATATTAGCATCATTATCAATAATAGATGTATGAACATCATTTGTTGTAGTTGAACTTTTATATCTTCCATTTTCTAATTGTAATGTTACACTTACATCTTCTGGTAATACTACTGCTCCTGGCTCTACTGTACTTTCATGTATATCTACTATAATATTTCCAGAATATGTTCCATCTATTCCTAATGTTGCAAGTTCCTCACTAGTAAATATTATATGTCCCCCAGCATCAACTTGTATTGGCTGAGCATCTTTTTTTAGAACATTAGTATCGTTTTCATTTAGTTTTACTGTTATATCTAAAATTGCACTATTGATAATTTCTGTTATATTATTACTTAATGATTTCTTGCTTATTATTAAATCAGGTAACTTCTTTTCATTTGATATCTCAATATTTAGTATATTTTCAGATGATATAGTTAATGTGGCTGTTCCTTGTAGCAATTCTGGTTTATTATCATTATCATTTTTTATTTGTCCATTATCATATGGTATTCTTATATATAGTTTATCTGATAGCTTTTTATATCCTGATTTTGGTGCAACCTCTTCTAGTAAAATATATATGTCTCCTGAATAGTCTTTATTTATTCCTAATTTTTCCAATGTCTCTTCGCTAATTCCTATAGTTCCATTGTCACTTGTTTTGTATAAAGTACTATTCATACCATTTTTTATTTCTTCTGTTGCTATCTTTATATTGAAATCTACATTTGATAATCTTTCTTTTGTATTGCTATCTACTTTAATAATATTAATCTTTTCTTCTGATGGAGGTGGTGGGTTATCTCCGTCAGGTGTGTTTTTTACTATTACAACCCCAATGTTTGTCGTAACATCTTTTCCTTCATCATCTTTATATTTTATTAAATCTGTCTTTACTTTAACATCTGAATTATTAGAAGTTATTGTAACTTGTCCGGCATTGTATTCTATATTTAATACAATATCCCCATCTATCTTTTTATATCCATCTGGTGCTGAACTTTCAGTCAATGTTATTTCTAATTTTGCATTTTCTTTTGACAAATCAGGTAATTCTAATTCACTTAACTCTTTTGTGTCAATTATGATTTGTCCAGCATCATTAGTCTTTAAACCTTCTAATTCTTTAAATGCGTTATTTTCTGTATTTGTTACTTTTACATCAAATATTGCATCTTTTAATGCTACATCATTTAAATCAGTTTTTTGTATAACTAAAATTGGTTGTGATGGTGCTCCTTGCTCTACTTCAATTTCATCTTCATCTGTAATTGTTTCTTTTTCGCCACCTGTAATTATTCTTGCCTGCTCTCCACTATTTGCTGCCATTATAAATGCAATTCTTGCATGAATTACTTGATAACTTGTTTTAAATTTAAGACTTGTTACTGGATTAGAATAACTAGCTCCTGGTACTGTTATAGTATATGTTTCACCTTTTTTTATATTTAAAAGTTTTACTTCTTGTCCATTACTATCGTACACCTTTATTCCATTTGTTACTTTTTGCCCATTCTTTAACGTAACTTCAATGCTTATTCCGTGAGTCATTATTTACAAGGTATTTGTCAAATTTAACTCCTGTAATCTTGTCATTATTTTGCATTGGTTTTGAGCTCTTATCAAATTCGATTGCTTTACCTTCATTTAAATTAGTAACAAATATTGCATATTTTTCTGCATCAGCCATCATGTTTTGAAACTTTTCCCATGCTTCCGTAGTATAAACATATAATCCTTGTGCATAATTTTTCCAAAATTCAAACTGTCCACATATACTAGGATCTACTCCCATCTTTATGGCACATTGTTTCCAAAGATCAATCATATAATTATCTATGAAATAATTTACTTGAAACTTATTGTTAGTACCATCATGATCAGCATAATAAGCCCAATATGCAAGTTTTGCAAAATCCGAATCTTTTGGGGCTATTATATCTCTAACCCTTCCCGAACTATCTACATACTTACCAGATGGTTTTCCTACATTTCCTGTATTTGTTCCAAGTTCTGCAAATGCTAAAAGTTTAAGTCTTGTTCCAACATCCGTTGGTGTAGTAGAATGAGCGCAATGAATCCAACTTGTTTGCATTTGAATTATATCAGCCGAAGTATTAAAATGATATACACTTCCTGGAGCTGAACTGGCTATATCAACTCCATACGTAGTAAAGTCTTTATTCATATACTTAAGCAAATATTTTCTTCCATATTCATTCATTATTGTACCTGGTATACCAAATACCATATAATCACCATAGTTCATATCATTTCTTATCATGTATTCTACTTCTTCCGTTTGTCCACTTGTATTTACTCTTTTGATTATTAAGCTTTTTATAGTTGGATAAGCTATATTATCATTTGTTTCCAAACCATATCCGAATTATAGATAATGGATCAATAAATAAAGTATAAGTTTCTCCATTTTTTATACTTCTTACACTTTTATACATATCATCAGCAGCATCTCCATATGTATCTAACATTGCGTCAAATCTGTCTGGAGTATAAAATACAATGCTTTTGCCCATAATTCCATCAGATACACCACAAGCTGGTAAATTTCTTACAATTACTGTTTCACCAGTATCAACTTGCTCTCCAGTAGCAAGTGCTGGATTACCACCATAGTATACTATTTTCATACTTTGTATGCTTTTTGTATTTTCTATCTTAAAACCTGAAATCATGTAACCGTCATTTAGATACAATATCTTATCTTGAAGTGTCGCACCTTGTACATTATTTGATATTGCTAATATTCCTAAAAATATCATTAGTAATATTGCTATCTTTTTTATTGTCTTCATCTCTCTTCCTCCTTTCTTCCTACATTCTCTCTTCTAATACTTTTTTCTTTATTAGATATATTCCTGTACCTAATATTCCTATCATTAGTATTGTAACGACTGTTATTGTAATATATGTTACTATACCAGTTTTTATTGTTACTATTAAGTCTGCTTTATTTAGTCCTTTTTCATCTTGATTACTGTTTGTTAAACCTGATGTGTTATATGTTTCTACAATTTCTGCAGTGTTGTTCGTTATTTCTCCAGCTTCTTCCTTTAGTACCTTTGTTAATACTAATGTTATCTCTTTTGTCTCTCCTGGTTCTATTGTATCATTTTCAAATTCTGTTGTATATATTTTTCCATCAGTATCCTTATACCATTCGTTATTTATTTCTGAGTTAAATTCTAAATCTTTTGGTAAATTATCTACTATTTTTAGTACTTTTCCTGAAACATTTCCTTCATTTGTTATTTTTATTTTGTATTCAATTGTTAAATTTGTACCCACCATATATTTTGATGGTATTTCTATCTTTGCTAGATCTGTATCAAATTTATAACTTTTTGTTCCTTGTTTATTTTGTACTATTACTGTTCCTACTGTTTTCTTAAGCTTTAGATTAAATCTCTTTGTTTGTATTAATCCTAAATCCAAATTCTTTACATTAGCTTGCCCTAATGTCACTGTATCTGTCATTGCTACTTTTACTTCTTGTCCATTTATTTTTACTGTTCCTACTATTGCATCAGAATTTTTGTCTGAATTAATTCCTGTCATTTGATATAATGTTGGTTCATACATATTTGAATCATATACATATACTACTACATATTCGCCTGATTTTAATCCTTCAAACTTATATTCACCATTTGCATTTGTTGTAGATGTTATTTCTCTTCCACTATTGTCTTTTACAAACTCAGATTTTTTATTATTCATTAATTTTACTTGTATTCCGCTCATTCCATTTTCTGCTGTATCTCTTTTACCATTTAAATTTTCATCTTTCCATACTATACCGTTTATCTCAAATGTTTCTGTTTTTGAGTCTTGTCCTGGATTTTCGCTTGGATTATCATCATCTTGTTTCTTTAATTTATATGATACACTATTTGTATCAAATCCTTCGAAGTATTGTCCTTCAATTGTTGCTTTGTTTACAAATGTATTTTCATTTGCAAGGCTCTCAACAACTTTTGCTTTTATATCTATCTTCATACTTGAATTTGCTTTTAATTCAATATCAAATATTTCTAATATTTGATAACTTGTTTCAACTGTTGTCTTTTCTCCATTTTCATCTGTTATTGTATATTCTTGTACAACTAAGCCTTCTGGTACTATATCTTTAATCTTTAATGCTGTTTCATCTATAACTCCTCTGTTTTCAACTTCAATTGTATATACTAGTTCGTCTCCATCTTTCAAATACTCTTCTGTCCTGTTTCCTTTCATTGTTGCAACTATTTGAGTTTTTCCTTGTTCTATTTTTTTACCATATGTATTTGAATATACTGTTTCATTGTTTACTTTTGCTGTTGCCATAAATTCCATATTTCTGTATTCTTCATCAATAGCTATATCTCCAACATTTGTATATATATACAATTTATTTGTCTTTCCTACTTCTAGTGAATTAATTGTAAACTTTAATGTCTTTGTGCTTGTATCCATTTTGTCACATTCACATTCATCTTTATATAGGAAATAATCATTATACTCTAATATTTCTGGTAATTTAAATTCAACTACTACATTTGATAAAGCATTATCTGTTAAATTAGTTGCAGTTATTATAAATGGGAAAACACTTCCTGTTTTTACTTTGTCTATATCTGGATTATTATATTGTAAATTTAATTTTATTAATCCATTTTGTATCAAATTTTTTGTTTGAAGGTCATTCAATACTTTTTGTCCATCTTTAACAAAAGATATTATGCTTTCAAGATTATTTCCTGCAGTATTTTTATTTACAACTAGTGTATAAGTGTATGTATAGGTTTCGTTTGGCTTAATCTTAACTGTTTCTTTTAAAACGTCTCCTTCCATACCTATCATTTTTTCGACATGTGGACTTCTTTCTTCTCTAATATCTATTGCATCAAAATAAAGTAATATTTTATAGTCTAATAATGCCTTTCCATACAAGTTACCATTATTTTTCTTTACTTGTAATTCGAATTCTTGGTTACTATTACTCTTGTTCTTAACATCTACTGTATACTGTATATATTGTCCTTCTTTTACAGTATCTGTCTCTCCTACGACTCTTTCTCCTTCTGTCATTGTTACTTTTGCTTCTAAATTCTCATTACTTGAAATTAATGTACTAGTATTAATAATTTCTTCTTTTTTATCTGTGATTAATCCAATTTTATTTGCTTCTTCAATTTTTAATGCATTATTTTCTTTATAGCACACTGCAAATGTTTCATATGTCTTTAGTTCTTCTCCAATATTTTCAGGTATTTGAACATTGTATGAAAAAGAAACTTTTTTTCCATTTTCCATTGGATTTTTTAAAACTATTAAATATGATTTTATTTTTGTTAAATCACTTGGTTCTAAAGTCCATCCATTTGATGTTTCACTTACTTTTGTTGTTGCATTTTCATTTTCTGAATAATATACTTCAACATCTTCTGCACTTATTCCATTTACTGTTATCTTACTTGACATAGTTGTACTAAATGTACTTCCTAAATCTTTATTTGTTGCAATTTCTTTGTTTCCTTTAAATGGTACTCTTCCAAGTATATTTACGTCTGTTATTTCTTTTCCTGTGCTATTTACTGCATCTAGTTCTATTTTTGCTGTTTTTGCTTTTGCATCTGATTTAATTGTTACTGTCTTTGTCTCACTCATGGTTGATATTTTATTATTTGTATTGTCATATTCTGATATTGCATTTCTTGTTATTATTTTATTTTCTGCTGCATATCTTATTTCTATTTCGTCTTCTACAGTTGTATCTAAAGTATTTTCATTATCTATTCTTACTTTTATATTCTCTTTTATTGCTGGTGCAAGTTCATCTACTTTTAGATTTCCTTGTAATACAAGTATTGCTCCATTTGATACTGATGATGTATTAAATTCTGTTTGCTCTCCTTCTATTGGTATTTCCACAACTATATTTCCTGTTTCATTTACACTTTGTTTAATATTAGCTGTATTTAATTGTAATTTATTATCATCATATAATAAAGAGACTTTTGTATCTGTTAAATTTTCTATGTATTTTGGCAATTCTAGAGTTATTCTTGGATTTTTATATAATACTTTTGTGTTATCATTTGTATTTAATTCAACTCTTATCTCAATTCCTTCATTTAAATCTACTGTTGATAGGTTTCTTTTATTTATTGTTGATTCTATTTCTGCTTGTGGATTTGTTAATGTAATCTTTTTCAAAAGCTCTTTTGCAAATATTTCTTGTCCTTCTCTTAGCGCCTTTCCTGTTATTGTCATTGCTAATTTAGTAATCTTTTCTAACTGACTTACTTCTAATTCTCCTGATTTTATTCCTCTTTCATTTTCTATTTTTAGTATTCCTTCTGCTATTGGGTCACTTGTTTCTACTTTTATATATGTTGTATCTTTACTATATTGGTATTCTAAATTATCTTTATTTAATGTTGCAATTATTGCTCCATCTTTGTCAAGAATATTAATATATCCATTTTCCCCTAATATTGATATTAGATTTTCTTTTGATATCTTTGTATTCTTATAAGGAATATTGGCTCTGTATGATTGATTATCATCTTCTGAATAATATTCACTAGATTCAATAGTTATACTGTCTACTAATTCTCTATTTCCTATATCTACTTTCCAAGATTCTTTTAATTCTGTGTCTTTTGCTCCTGATACTAACATATATCCTTTTGATAATTCTTCTTTATCTGTATCAAGTTCATATGTTACTATCTCTCCAATTTTACTACTTAAATTTTCTGTTCTTTCAACACTTCCACTTACTTGTGTATCTTTTCCATCATATATAATAATACTATTTGTAACTTTTAATTCTACTTCTGCAGTTTGTACTTGTGCTTCTGCTCCATATACACATGTTAAAACTATCTCATCTTGAGCATTTTTCTCCCATGAGATTTTTCCGTTTGCATCTTTCTCATTATTTATTGTTAATATTACTTTTCCATTTTCATAGGTATAATCTGTATCTTTTACAAATGTTTTTCCTTCTCCTCCATTTGTGGCCTTTGTTAATACTGTTACTCTTTCTGGTTCCTTTTCACCTATTTTTGGAATATCTATTTCTATTTTACTTGTCTTTATTGGCATTACATTATTTACAATTCCTGATTTAATTTCTATTTGTAATGCTACTCCTTTTAGTTCATCAACTTCATAAGGTACATATTTTGTTATTTCTGCCTCAAGATTTGCTTGTGCTTCTGCTGTCATCTTTGCATTTACTTTTATTGTTTTTGATATTTCTACTTCTTTACCATTATTATTTATATATGTTCCTTTTAATTCAACTGTTGATTCTTTATCGATATTTGAAACATCAAAACTAGAATCAGTCTTCATCTTTATTGGCATCTCCAATACTACTGATTCATTCTTGTTTATTTGATTTAATATAATTGTATTTGTTTCTGTATCAACTCTTTCTACACTTGATAATTCTTGATTTGCTTTTGCAAAATCAAAATTAGCATTATTTAAACTAATTTTTCCATTTTTAAAATACCCATCTGTAACTTTTATACTTAAATATATGCTATCATTATTTGATGACATATCTACAGCCTTACTATGTTTTACTTCTCCTCCCTCTTTAAAATATGCATCAAATTCAATATTTGCATTTGCCACTGTCTTGCTTTGTTCTTCTAATCCCATGCTAGTTGCTATACTCTCTTGAGTGTATATTCCAAGAAGTATAACATTTGCAAATGTTAATATGAATGCTAACATTCCTGCAATTACTTTTGTTGTTAATTTCTTTTCCATAGATATCCTCCTAAATTACATAATATACCTATTTATTATTATACTAGCTTTTTTTGAATTTTTCAATATTTTTTTGATATTTTATGTAAATTTTTGTACAATACTTGCATAATAATATAGTTTATATTTTACAATAAAAAAAATTTTTTTCAATACCCTAAATTATTCCTTGTTAAGATATATGGTTTATACTACTACGGAAAGTCTTTTTAACTAATATACATTTAAATATTAAATTTAAATTACATTTTATTTACAATTATATTACAAAATCAGTAAATGCTTAGGGAATACGGTTATATATAAGTTTTAATAAACTAAAAAACAGCTTGAAAATTAAATTTCAAACTGTTTTTTATTGATTATTTGACTTACACTTAAGCTAATTCTACTACAGCTCCTACTTCTGTAAATTTAGCTTTTAATTCTTCAGCTTCTTCTTTAGAAGCATTTTCTTTAACTGTTTTTGGTGCTCCGTCTACTAAATCTTTAGCTTCTTTTAATCCTAATCCAGTTGCATCTCTAACAACTTTAATTACTTGGATTTTGTTTGCTCCAGCATCCTTTAATACTACGTTAAATGAAGATTTCTCTTCAACTGCAGCTCCTGCTGCTGCTCCTGCTGCTGGTGCAGCAGCTGCTACTGCAGAAACTCCATATTTTTCTTCAATTCCTTTAACTAATTCAGCTAGTTCAACTACTGTTAAACTATCGATAGTCTCTAACATTTCTTCAATTTTTGACATTTTAAATTTCCTCCTAAATTTTAATTCTATTTATATTTGCGCTAATTTGAACTTAGGCTGCGCTACCTTCTTTTTGAAGACGTACTTGGTCAACTGCAACTGCAAGTTTTGAAATAGTTCCAAGTAATCCACCAGCAAGCATTCCAATAAGTGTTTCTCTTGATGGTAGTTTTGCAAGTGTAATTATTTCTTCAGCAGTCATAACCTTTCCTTCTACTACACCACCTTTAATTTTATAAAAGTCGTGTTCCTTTGTGTATTCATAAATTGCCTTTGCAGGTTCTAGATAGTCATCATGACCAATAACTACTGCTGTTGGTCCTTCTACTGCCTCATTAAGTCCTTCAATTTCACATTTTGCAAGTGCTCTTCTTGAAATATTGTTTTTAACAATTTTATATTCAGAGTTTGATTTTCTTAAATCTGCTCTTAATTTTGTAACGTCATCAACATTTATTCCTCTGTAGTCTGCAAAAAGGATTAATTTAGCGTCTTTCATCTTTTCTACAAGTGCATTTACTTCTTCTTCTTTTTGTTTAAGAATCTCTTTGTTTGCCATTGTTTCACCTCCCAAATAGATACTATATATTTTAAATTTAAAAACTTAAAACCGTCTTCATACCTCTACCGAGGCACAAAGACGGTTTAATTTCCGTTCATTGTTTATCCTCGGTAGGACTTACAATCTTTACTGCCTACTTTCTTCGGATATGTTTGGAAAAGAATTGTGGAATTGGCTAGGCGCTCGAGAGAGAAATACCGGAGGCGTGCTCATGCACGTTGAGGATTTTCTCTCGATGAGCAACAACGCCAAAACGCAATTATTTTTCAAACTCTTTTTATTTTTGGTTAATATAAAGTGAAGGTCCCATTGTTGTTGTAATAGCTACGCTCTTAATATATTGACCTTTTGCTGCTGCTGGTTTAGCTTTAATTATAGCTTCCATTATTGTATTATAGTTTTCTAGTAATTTTTCAGTTCCAAATGATACTTTTCCAAATCCTAAGTGAATAATATTAGTTTTGTCTAATCTATATTCAACTTTACCAGATTTGATATCAGCTATTGCTTTTGTTACATCCATTGTAACTGTTCCTGATTTAGGGTTTGGCATTAATCCTTTTGGTCCTAAAACTTTTCCTAGTCTTCCAACTACACCCATCATATCAGGTGTTGCAACGATAACATCATAATCAAACCAATTTTCTTTTTCAATTTTTGGTATTAATTCTTCTGCTCCAACAAAGTCTGCTCCAGCTTTTGTAGCTTCTTCAGCCTTTGGTCCTTTTGCAAATACTAATACTCTTAATGTTTTACCTGTACCATTTGGAAGTACTACTGTACCTCTAACTTGTTGGTCAGCATGTTTTGAATCTACACCTAATTTAACGTGTAATTCAACTGTTTCATCAAATTTTGCTTTTGGGAATTTTTCTACTAATTCTAATGCTTCTTTAGCATCGTATTCTTTTCCCTTTTCTAGAAGCTTTGCAGCTTCAACGTATCTTTTTCCTCTTTTCATTTTTTAACCTCCTTTGGTAATAACGAAGACAAATTATTTGTCTACTCCCAATTAATTTATATCATTCACTTTTCACCATTCACTATTCAATATTCACTAATTTATATAACTAATGAATATTGAATAGTGAATAGTTAATAATGAATAATTGCAATATTTTAGTCCTCTACAACTACGCCCATAGAACGGGCAGTACCAGCTACCATTCTCATAGCAGCTTCAACAGATGCTGCGTTTAAATCTTCCATTTTTTGTTCAGCAATTTGTTTTACTTGTTCTTTGCTAATTTTTGCAACCTTATCTCTGTTTGGTTTACCAGAACCTTTTTCAATCTTAATAGCTTTTTTAATTAATACAGCTACTGGTGGAACTTTTGTTATAAACTCAAAAGATTTGTCCTTGTATACTGTAATAACTACTGGAATGATCATTCCTGGTTGGTTAGCTGTTCTATCATTGAATTCTTTAACGAATTGCATAATATTAACACCACTTGAACCTAAAGCTGGTCCTACTGGTGGAGCTGGTGTTGCTTTTCCAGCTTCTATTTGTAATTTAATTACATTTGTAATTTCTTTTTGTGCCATTTTAACCTGCACCCTCCTTTAAACTTTTTGAACTTGTGAAAATTCTAATTCTACTGGAGTTTCTCTTCCAAACATAGAAACTAAAACTTTTACTTTTCCTTTTTCTTTATTAATTTCTTGAACAACTCCAATAAATCCTTCTAATGGGCCATTCATAACCTTAACAGATTCATTTACTTCATAATCAACTGTTATTGGTACTTCTTCGAATCCCATATTTCTAATTTCCTCTTCTGTAAGAGGTATTGGATTTGTTCCTGAGCCAACGAAACCTGTAACTCCTCTTGTATTTCTAACAATGTACCATGTTTCGTCAGTTACTATCATTTTTATTAAAACATATCCTGGAAATACTTTTTTTAGATTAGCTTTTCTTTTTCCATCCTTGATTTCTATTTGTTCTTCCATAGGAACAACTATATCAAAGAAGTAATCTTCAAGTTCTCTATTCTTAACCATTTTTTCTAGATCTGTTTTTACTTTATTTTCATACCCTGAATAAGTATGTATAACATACCATCTTGCGACTGTATCTCCTTCTTGATGAGCCATATCTATCCACTCCTCTACTCTACTGTATTAGTATCATCTACTAAAATGTCGCTTTCAACTGTATTTGTGCCATCTATTACATTTTCATCTATTATAGTATTTTCTATTGTATTTGCTGGTCCTTGTACTACAGTCTTTAATTTGTTTATTCCGTATGTATTTAAAGCTTCAAAAGCAAAGTCTAGTACAAAACAAAGAGCAGTTACAATAATTACAATAGCTAAAACAATTATTGTATTATTTACAACTTGACTTCTAGTTGGCCAAATAACTTTTTTAAGTTCAGCTCTAAAATCTTTCCAAAAACGTTTTTGCTTTTTTTCGTCCTTTTCTGGTTTTTCAGCCTTTGCCATAAAACTTCCTCCTTATTTTGTTTCTTTATGTGTTGTACGTTTTTTGCAATACTTACAATACTTTACTATTTCTAATCTATCTGTGTTATTTCTCTTGTTTTTAGATGTCATGTAATTTCTTCTTTTACACTCTGTACATTCTAAAGTTATACTTTCTCTTGGACCTTTTGCTGCCATTTAAATACACCTCCGTACTTTATTTGTCTTGTTTGTCATTCATTTCTAATTTAGGCTAGTTTAAGAAGCCTGCTAACCTATTCGTTTTTAGGTTGTAATAACGATGTGAACACGTATCAACCTCAATACGTGTTCACATATTCTATCATACAATTTTACATTTGTCAATAATTATGTAGCATTTTCTTAAAGTTTTTCGTGGCATTTTCTTAAAGTTTTTATCTAAAATAATAAATGCTTGATTTTGTATTCTTATTATATCACATTTTTTTATTTTTGTCATAATATATAATGTTAAATTTATATATATTAAATATGAAACATTAATAATGAACTTTTAAACTACTTTATCAAAAAAGAAAGGGTTGATTTGTAATATGAACAATAATATGAATAATGTTAATGTAGAACAGCTAATGGCAATGCTTTCAAAAATGAATAAAGATGAATTACAAAAAGGATTGGCACAGGCTAGTCAATTTCTAAATAATACTAACAAAGATGAAATACTAAAAAAACTCAAAAATAATCATTAAAACAAAATGACAGCTTTAAACAAGGAGAGTGTTTTTTATGAATAACGAGGACATGTCCGAACTTTTTAACAAATTTTCTAACATGATAAATGAGGGAAATATTCCAGATGAAATGAAAAACATTTTGTCCTCTCTTTCTTCAAATGGCTCCTCAGGAAATTCTAATTCTAATGACTCAAGTTCAACTTCTTCAAACTCTTCTAATCCCTCTATTGATTTTGAAACCTTAATGAAAATGAAATCTATTATGGAAAAGATGAATAACAACAATGATCCAAGAGCAAACCTGCTTTTATCGCTTAAGCCTTATCTTAATGAAAGCAGAAAAGAAAAAATAGATCAATACATAAAATTGTTTGGAATGAGTAAAGTTTTAGAGATGTTTAATAACTCTGGAGGTGGATTGTAATATGGAAAGATCTTATCCATATAGATTCTATCCTCCTTATGGATTTTCTCCGTTTTATAATAGAAATAAACGTAATTTTTATAAGCCAAATAAAAAGAATGAAGATATAAATAAAAAAATGCAATACGAAAAGTCAAAAAACTCTGATGATGAAAAAATATATAAAACTCAAAATAAGCCACTATATTCAAGCCCTCCTATATTTGAACTCTTTGGAATTCAGTTGTATTTTGATGATATTTTACTTATATCTTTAATATTTTTTCTATATAATGAAGGTGTTCAGGATCAATTTCTTCTTATTACTTTGATTCTCCTTCTACTTTCTTAAAAAGCCCGATACTTTCGGGCTTTTTAACTCTATTCCATAATAATTTCTTTTCCTTCTACATAAGCTCTTGTTTTTATTGTTTCTTCTTGCATTTCTTCTACATTTTCAGGCTTTTCTATTTCTTTAACAATATCTGCAATTCTAATTTGTGGAGCCTCAATTGAATTAGCTGCAATTATTGCTCTTTTATTTCCATTTGCACCAGCATGTGCAAGTCCTCTGATTGTTCCAAGAACTATAATGTGATCTTCTGCTATAACCTCTGCACCTGCATTTATGTCTCCAAGTACTACTACAGTTCCTTCAAACTCTACTCTATTTCCAGATCTTAAAGAACCATTATGAAGTTTTGTAACAGTTTCATCTATCTTTCTATTAAATGATTTTTGTATCGTATGAAGTCCTAACTCTATTTTTTTATTTGATTCTACACTATGTTTTCCTTTTTCCATTTTTTACATCCTCCAATTTCTTAATTAATATTAAACAACCAAACGCAGGAGTTTTGGCGGTATTTTTCGTTGAATATATATTTAATTTTGCATTTCCGTATATGGTATGGCTGTTAAATTCTCTTCAATTTGCTCTGCATTCATTCCAAAATACTCCGCAATAACTTCCCTAGCAGCATAGCATGCAAGACTTCCTGAGCCTCCGGTTTTCAATAATTACTACTACAGCAATCTCTGGATTATCATATGGTGCAAATCCTACAAACCATGCATTTGCAGGTCCATTTTCTTTTTGAGCGGATCCTGTTTTTCCTCCTATTTCTATGTTAAAATTCTTAAATATTTTGTAGGCCGTTCCTCCGCTTTCTGTTGTAACTCCTCTCATTCCTTCTAGTATTGCTGTAAGATTTTCCTCTGAAATATCAATATTCTCATCCATTTCTCCTGAAAAACCAAGTCTTTGGTTTACAACCTTTTTTATTTCTTCTTTTGAAACTTCTGTACCATCAGCATTTATTATTGTCTTTACAATTGTTGGTTTTACTTGCTTTCCTCCATTTACTAGAACACTTAGGTATTTTGCCATCTGAATTGGTGTAAAGTTATGATATGACTGCCCAATTGCAGCAGATAATGTATATCCAACTGTCCATGTTTCTCCACGTGCTTTAGCTGCTTCTGGACTCGCTATTACTCCAGTTGCTTCACCTGTAAGTTCTATTTCAGTTTTTCTCCCAAGACCGAATTTTTTTGTATACTTATCTAGCGTTTCAATTCCTACTCTATATCCCATTTCGTAGAAAAAATAATTACATGAATGCTTAATAGCATCTGTTACGTTTAAATAACCATGTCCCCTATGCGATTGCCTATATAACCAGCAGGCAGGATTATGTCCTCTCGGGTATACTCCTGTGTCATTGACTTTTTCATTTGGTGTTACAGCACTTGTTTGTAAGGCTGCTGTTGCTGTAACCATTTTGAATGTTGACCCTGGTGCATATGTTCCTGCAATTGCTCTATTCATTAAAGGTATATTATTTTCCTCTGCTCTGTAATAATTCCATTTTTCATTGCTTATTCCTCCAACAAAAGCGCCAGGTTCAAAATCCGGATTACTTGCCATAGCAAGAACTTCTCCAGAGTTAACATTCATTACTACAATTGCTCCTGCATCAGCTGGATATCTTGAGCCATATTCACCATTATTTATATTGTCTATTGTATCTTGTAATGCTTTTTCCGTAATAGCTTGTAAATTAGCATCTATCGTCAATACAACATCAGAGCCAGATATAGCTTGCTGAGATACATATTCATTTACTATTTCACCGTTTACTGACATGTCTATTTGCTTTATTCCATTTTTTCCTTTAAGATATGGTTCAAATACATATTCCACTCCAGTTTGTCCATATATATCGTTCATTGTATAACCTTTATCTTTATTTTCCTTATATTGGTCAGGGCTTATTGAGTTTATATATCCAAGAATATGTGACGCTAGGCTTCCATTTGGATATCCTCTTTTTGAACTTTGTCCTACTGTCACTCCCGGATATTGGTCACTTTGTTCAGTAAAAACAAGTGCACTTTTTCTACTAATATTCTTTGCAATAGTAAGCGATTTCGTTGAACTATATCCTTCTGAACTTATCCTATATCTAACAACTAAAATTTTTCTTACTTCTTCGGGATTTTCGTTTTCTATTTTATATCTATTTTTCAAATAATTAAACGCTTCTTCTGCAGTTGCTTCCTCTGAAAGCTTGTATGTTTTCAGCCATTTATTCTTTCTTTCATCATTTGGAAATGTATATTCAAACGGATTTATCTTTATTGGTAAAGTATCAGTATATGTATCCTCATTTTGTTCTAAAGTACTAATAATTTTTAATATCGTATCATTTAATACCTTAGGCTCTAGTTTTGTTTTATACATTTCTAGCGAAAAAGTCATTTCTACATTTGCAAATTCAATTCCACTTCTGTCTAATATATATCCCCTTGATGCATATAGTGTACTTTCACGTGTCAATCTCGTGTTAGATGTTTCTCTGTATATTTCTCCATTTACAATTTGTAAATTAAAAAGCTGTAATAATAAAATAAGTCCTATAATATATACAATAGCACTTAAACTATTATATCTTAAGTTAGTGTTAGGTAACTTCTTTTTTTTATATACTCCCAATTTTTTCTCCTTTTCATTTTAGAAATATCTTGTTAAAATTTGGTAGTTTTTAAATATATCTTCCATCTTATATCCAAGTTTTTGAAGTAACGGATAAATGATAATGGTTAATAATATATTATATATAATTTCTATAAATAATTTTTTTAAAAATATTTGTATTTCTATGTAAGCTGATAAAGCTATATTTCTATAAATAAACAATATTGTTTCATATCCTACTGTAAATCCAATAACAAGTAATATAATTGTTATTTTACTGTCTTTTGATAATTTTTTATCTAAATATCCTCCGTAAAAAACCAATTAAGGCATATTCTATACTACTTATACCTATAATACTACTTCCTAAAATATCTATTAAAAAGCCAAATATTGCTCCCATTATAAGTCCATATCTTCTCCCTGTGTATAATCCAATAAATAATACAAAAATAACAAATAAATTAGGTTTCACTCCTGCTATCGTAAACCAACTAAAAAAATTTATTTGAAGAAAATATATTATAAAAAACACTATACATAATATTATTATAGTTAACGTCTTTTTCATTATTTAATAATATCTCCTTCCTCTTCTTCATTTTAGTTTATGATTACAAGTACTGTCTTAAGCTTTGAAAAATTAACAGCAGGTTCTATCCATGCATATCTATCTAATTTGTTTAAAGTGTTTTCAACTTCTTTTACTTTGCCTATAGTAATTCCTTTTGGATAAATTCCTCCCATTCCTGAAGTTTCAACTCTATCACCTTCAGATATATTAGCATTTGTTGGAATATATGTTGCTCTCAAAATACCATTTTCCAAACTTCCTCTACAAACTATACTTTCATCCTTTCCTTCGATACTTGCAGTTACCGCACTTGATGTATCCAAAATCGTTTCTACTTTAGCGGAAAAGTCTGTAACCGATATCACATATCCTACTAATCCTTCGTCAGCAATTACTGTCATATTTACTTCTATTCCATCTTTTTTACCTGCATTAATAATAAAAATATTACTATAATTATTTATATCCTTACTTATTATGTATGCGGGAACTGTTTTATAGTTATTATATTTCTGAGTTAATCCTAAATACTCTTTCATAGTTTCGTTTTCTGCCTTAATTATCTCCAGTTCCCTTAGAGATTTTTCTAGTTCACTATTTTTACTTTTTAATTGTTCATTTTCAGACTTTAAACTATCAATATTTGTAAAAAAATTTGTATTTCCAATAATTTTATTCTTTAAATAAGTATATCCCGTTTGTATTGGCATGACAACAGCACTAAAAGCGTTTTCTATATAAGAAAAGCTTTCTAGCTTAAGATTTGAAAAAAATACTAATAAAATTAATATTATAATTGTTATTATAATTCCAATTATTCCTGTCTTTTTCTTATTATTGTTATACACTTATTTTTATCCTCTCTTAATTATTTTTGAATTTTATCATCGTTTTCTTGAATTAACAAGCACAGTCTTAAGTCTCTCCAAATCTTCTAATGTTTTTCCTGTTCCCTTTACGACGCAATCTAATGGTTCTTCTGCTATAAATACTGGCATTCCTGTTTTCTCACTAATTAGTTTATCTATATTTTCTATAAGCGCTCCTCCACCTGCTAGAATAATTCCTTTTTCCATAATATCTGATGCAAGTTCTGGTGGTGTTTTCTCCAAAGTAACTTTTATGGCATCAACAATATCTAATATAGATTCTCTCATTGCAAGTTCAATTTCTGATGATGTGATAATAATATTCTTAGGTAAACCTGTTGCTAAGTCTCTACCCTTAATTTCAATTGTTTTTTCCGTCATTAATGGGAGTGCACAGCCAATTTCTTTCTTTATCTCTTCAGCTATAGTCTCTCCTATTGCAATGTTATATGATCTTTTTATATAATCTACTATATCTTCGTCAAGTTCATCTCCAGCAATTCTTATTGAATTACTTACAACAATTCCTCCAAGTGAAATAACGGCTACTTCAGTTGTTCCTCCTCCAATATCCACTATTATATTTCCACTTGGTTCTGCAACATCTAATCCGCTTCCAATAGCTGCAGCCATTGGTTCTTCTATTAAATAAACTTCTCTTGCTCCAGCATGCATTACAGACTCTTCAACAGCCCTTTCTTCTACCTCTGTAATCCCAGATGGGACTCCAACTACAACCCTTGGTCTTCCTAACTTATATCTTGCCGAAACTTTTTCTATTAAATTTTTTAGCATTAATCTTGTTGCAGTAAAATCAGCAATAACCCCGTCTTTTAATGGCTTTACTGCTTTTATATCCTCTGGTGTTCTTCCAAGCATTTCTTTTGCATCATTACCTGTTGCAAGAATATTCCCTGTTTTTCTGTCTATTGCAACAACCGAAGGCTCATTTAATACTATTCCCTTGCCTTTTAACGTTACTAATATATTGGCTGTTCCTAAATCTATTCCAATATCTTTAGAACCAAAGTTAAAAAATTTCATCTCAATACATTCCTTTCTCACTTTAAATGTAACATAACACTTTCACATCCATTTTCTGCAATTATCACATGGTCAAGTATGCTTATTCCCAATATATTTGCAGAATCCATAAGCCTTTTTGTAAGTTCAATATCAGCCTTACTTGGCTTTGGATCTCCACTTGGATGATTATGTACGATTATAATCTTTGGTGCGTTTATTTTTATAGCTTCATGGAGCACATCTTTTGGTTCTAACATTGCAAAATTTGTTCCACCGTAAGATAAATCTATTATTTTTTGTATAATATTTTTTGAATTTAAAAGTAAGATTTTTGCAATTTCTCTTTTTTCGTATTTTAACTTGTTCATTAGTAAATCAGCAACATCTTGTGAATTTTTGATTTGTATGCTTTGTATATCAATAGGCTCAGACATTCTTTTTGCAATTTCACATGCTGCAATTATTTGTATTGCCTTTACTTTTCCAATGCCCTTAATTTTTGATAATTCTTCTATACTAATATCTTGAAGAAATCTTAAATCGTTTACATTTTTAGTTTTATTTAGATTTAAAATCTTTTGAGCAATAATAATTGCACTTTCTTCTTTTGTTCCTGACTTAATAATTATTGCCAATAATTCTGAATTTGATAACTTGCTTGCACCGTATATTTCTAATTTTTCATATGGTCTTTCTGATGTTGGGAGCTCTTTCATTTTTATGCTCATAAAATCTTCCTTTCTGTCCTAGTGCCCCCTATGCTAAGAAATTTTTTATTTTTTTAGTTATGCTTTTCTATATGCAAATAACGCGATAGCTACTCCAATAATACTTGCTATATTTATCTTAAATGTCAATCCAAATGTAAGCGATAAAACACTTAAATCAAGTACAATTGGCTCAGTTAATCCAAAGCTTTTACCATATCCTAGCCACCATAAAAATTCAATTTTTCCAGCTAGTTCTCCTATTAATCCTCCAATTACTATTCCTGCTAGTAAGAATATTAATAAAATCCATATATTTTTATCTCTCGTTGCCATATTTTATATTCCTTTCTTTAAAAAATTCTTTTGTGAATAATTTTATATATCTAACTTCCCATATATTATATACGGATACTTGATTTTTTTCAAGTGTTTATGAAAAGCTTTTTAATTTTTCCATAATTTTGTTATTTCCTTTTTATAATATTCGTAGTATAATATATGTATAGAAACTTGAAAGGAATGATTAACACTATGAAAATCGAAAAACTTAATGATAATAAAATACGTATAACTCTTAATATAGAGGATTTAAATGAAAGAAATATAAGTTTACAATCTTTTATGTCTAACTCTATGGAGTCACAGGATATATTTTTTGATATGCTTGATAAAGCTGATGAAGAAGTTGGTTTTAATACTGATGATTGTAGAATTATGATAGAGGCACTTGCTCTTAAAAATGGGGTATTCGTTCTAACAATAACAAAATTTGAGCATGAAGAAGGGAAGACAAATTTAAAAAGGAAAAATGTACATATTAGGAGGAAAAATCCTTCTATAAATTTAGAAAAAACTATATATTCTTTCGAATCTTTTGATGTTTTTTGTGAATTTTGCTCATTTTTAAGAAATACTTTAGAAGAAAAAGAAATTTCAGATTTCGCAAAGAAATCGGATTTATATGAATATAATTCTAATTATTATTTAGTATTAAGTAATATTAATGTAGATTCGAAAAATTTAAAACATATTTGCTCGTCAATTACAGAATTTGCTCATTTTGTAAATAGTTCAGAACTTTTTGAGAGCAAAATCAAAGAATATGGAAAACTAATAATTGAAAAAAATGCCATTATAACATGTGCAGAATATTTTACATAAAATTATTATTAATAACATATAAAGTATGTGCATGACAAATGCACATACTTTTTTTAGGCTTTTGCAATACTATAAAATTCTGCAATTAATTTATCAAGCTCCACGCTTATTCTATATATTTCAGCATAATCTTTGTTTTCTTCTATGCTTTTATTTAATTCTTCTCTTTTTTTACATATTTTATCATTTAACATTTTCTTACCTCCGATTTTTCGTTTTTTCTTTTGCTTTAATGATAAAATACCATATTATTTTTATAAAGTCAATTATTTTTAAATATTTTGACATTTTTTCGTTAGTCATAATTCTTGTTTTTAACTTGTTTTTTATGATGTTTTATAATTTTGATTTGTTTTTCGACAACAATTTTCTTCTTTGTAATACAATTGTAATCATAATGTAACAAATTTGTATAAAAATTATTATTAAAAGTACGCCTAACGCAGGAGATTTTTTTAAACAAAACTCCGACGAGATTTGGCGAATTTTTCTACTATAATTATTGACTTAACCTTATACTACAATAGACACTACTTCTTTATTCATATCTAACACTTCTTTTAGAATACTCTCTGCATATTCTTTTGTTACATTATTATATTCTTCTAAATAGTCGAAGCTGTTTATTCCTTTGAAGTAATCTGCTAAGAACATTCTTGCTGTTTCTTCTACACTGTTGTAGTCTGTTATATAGTCTCCATATATCATCTTTTTATTTCTTTCGAAATCTTCTTCATTTAGTCCGTTTTTTACTGCATTTTCTATTTCTTGATTAATTCTATCTATTACTTTTCTAGGTTCTCTTGAAGTGCCTGTAATTAATACAAATGCATACTCCTTTGAAAATTCGTACTCACTATCTAATGTTCCAAGTAAGATATTTTTGTCTGTAAGTTCTTTATATACCTTTGAGCTTTTTCCAAATAAAGTATTTAATACAACTTGAAGTGCAATATGTCTCTTTACCATATTTTCTTGTGACTTATCCTTAAAGCCAACTGCAAATATTGGATTACTTAAATCCATTTTTACTTGCATTTCTTTTTCATTTATTTCATCTGGTTCATTTGGATAAATTCTCTTTGGAGCTTCTTTATTTTCTTTTATTGTGATTCTTTTCTTTATTTCTTCTAGTATTTTTTCAGGTTCAAAATCTCCACAAATGCACATTGCCATATTTGATGGTGTATAAAAATTATTATAACAATCATATAATATTTCTTTTGTTATTCCTGATATTGATTCGATACTTCCTGCAATGTCTAAACGAATTGGCATTTCTTTATACATACATTTTAAAGCATTTAGATATACTTGCCACTCTGGATAGTCTTCATACATGTTTATTTCTTGTCCTATAATTCCTTTTTCTTTTTCAACATTTTCATCTGTGTAATATGGATTTTGAATATAGTCCATGTATTCATCTAATGCTTCATAAAAATTGTCCGTTGCTTCATAAAGATATGCTGTGTGGTCATTTGTTGTATATGCATTTGCATTTACTCCTATTGATGTAAGTGTATCAAGACTGTTTACTCCGCTTCTTTGTTCAAACATCTTATGTTCCAAAAAATGCGCAACTCCATCAGGAAGTTTTGTTGCTTCTTTTTTTCCTGGAATAATAAATTCATTATCTATTGAGCCAAAATTTGGACCACATATAATATATTTTTTTCTAGCATTTTTCTTTGGAAGTATCATAACTGTCATGCCATTTTCTAGTTTTTCTACATAAAGCTTTTCTTTTACTTTCGTATTTTCTATAATTTTCATATAACATTCCTCTTTCTAAAAATTTCCGCCAAATCTCGTCGGAGCTTTTGTTTTAAAAAATTATCAAAATGAGTAAATCGAATCCATTTCGCATAATTTCTAATGAAATCAAAACGGTTCCCCCCTCGATAAACTCGGGATCTTCCATTTTGATTTCATAAAGAAATTATATGTTCATTCCTTCTCAATTCCTCATTTTTCAAATTTTTTGAAAACAAAACTCCTGCGTTTGGCTACTTTGTTACAATTTTTAATTACGTAAAAAATATATCGTATCAATACTAACCTTCTTCGCAAACTCCACAATCTCATCCTTAGTTACAGCCTTTATTTCCTTCTCGTATTCCTCAAAAGACATCTTAAACTCTGATAATTCCTGTCCAAGATAATATGTTATACCAGTATCTTGCTCATCAGGAATACCTTTTATCATTGAAATTATTCCCGCTCTGCCATTTTCTATATCTTCATCTGTGAAATTTCCTTTTTTCATATCTTCAATTTGTTCTCTAATTAAGTCTAATGCTTTTTGATAATTGTCTATCTCAATTCCACATCTTATAAATATACTGTTTTTGTGTCTTATAAAGCTAGAAGCCGCCGTATATGCTAAGCTATGTTTTTCCCTAACTATTTGGAACATCTTTGACGTTGCAGAGCCTCCAAGTATAGCATTATATACAACTGCAACATATTTTTCTTTCATGCTTTCTTCGTCTATTCTAAGTCCAAGTATAAGATTTCCTTGAGTTACATCTGCTTTTTCTTCTATCTCTCTTTCTTCCTTTGCTTCTAATGGAGTATTCTTTTGCTCATACTGTGGCTCTCTTTCATTAAGTTTTTTTATATTTTCATTATTCTTTATATCTTCAAACACTTTATTATCATCTATATTTCCTGATACAAATATATCTATTTTACACTCTGATAAAAGTTTTTTATAGTATTCATACAAATTGTTTGCATCTATTCCATCTATATCTTCAATATATCCATATTGAAATAATCCATAAGGTTTATCTTTATACATTTCTTCTTGGCATCTTGTATATGCATATTTTGCCTTGCTATCTTTTCTTCCTTCAATTATTATCTTTAATTTTTCTTTTTCTGTATTAATAAACTCCTCATCAAATGCATTATTTTCAATTTTAGGGTTAAATGTAAGTTCAAGTAAAGTGTTTATGCCTTTAGATAACAAATCTTCTTCTGTTGGCAAAAATTCGTTATCTATTGTTTCTAGATAAAACTTCATTACCTGATTATCTCCAGTTTTGTCTACACCACAATTAAAGTCTGCACCATACATCTCTTCCAAATGTTTATTTATTTGTTCAATATTCTCTAAATTCTTACTTCCTTTACGAAGTACCATCGGTATCATTGCATTTTTGGTTACATTTTCTCTAGTTAATTTTGTAGTTAAAAATACAGCCATAAGGTCTGTTTTAAAATTATCTGTTTTAATCAAATGCACATTTATTCCCTTTTTAATCTCTTGTTTCTTATATTCCATGCTCTTCCTCCTTCTCTTTTTCCAAATATTAGTATACTATATTTTAGGTAAAATATACAAGTCTTTTTACAAAATCTCCTTGCAAGCTCGGCGTATAAATTTTGCAAAACAAAAAGAGAATTCCTAATATTTGGAATTCTCCTCTATGTATTAAAATTTTCAAATATATTTATCATTTTTATTATTATATCTTCATTTCTAAATCTTCCATTTATAAAAACAACATCGCATTTATTCATTTCTCTATAGCAAAAGTCAGCCACTTTGTCATATGCTATAGTTTCTACTTTTGTTCCATCCAATAATTCTAGCTTTAATACAACTTTTGCATATTTTCCATTTTTCTATCATAAATCTATACTCTACATCTTCTAATAATCTTCCAATTAAAAATACTTCATTCATATACTACCTCAATAATAGCATAAAATGCATATATTCGAATTTCTACTAATACACCTTTTACTGATACCTATTTACCTAAATTAGGAAGGAATAAACCTCTTTAATACTAATACATTAATGTATTTGTTTCAAAAAAAGAACAAATTCAAAAATTTTACTTTTCAAATTTGTTCTTTTTACTTTTTTATCCTACCCGATTTGATTTTATCAAATCTGAAGAATAAAAATTTTGTCTTCTTGCGTGTAAACTCGCAAGATAGTACTTGCAAATTTCATATTCTGTTGCTTTGCCTCTGGCATGAGGCATTCCATGTGCATCGCTATTAGCACACAGACCTACGTTTACATAAAATAGTCTTGCTATTTTATGTAAAGTGTGGACCTCGAACCGACGCCACTGATGCTACTGCCCGGAACGTTGCCGCCGCGATAACTTGCTGAATTGCTGAAGTCGTAATCGCCACCACGATTGACACGACGGTCGGTGCCCGTGGCTTCTGTTGTCCATTCTCTTACATTTCCTTCTAGGTCATAGATATTATTTGCTATATCTTTATAACTTACAGTTGCTGTGCTTGGATATGCTGTATTTCCTGTAGGATATACATTACTT